>ERZ824473.160-NODE-160-length-132754-cov-7.309708_pt1 | contig 132754 bp, 108 predicted proteins | sample MGYA00519874_ERZ824473 | MGnify/ENA primary metagenome ERZ824473 (study PRJEB31778, sample SAMEA3449151) | human gut metagenome | biome: human gut; feature: human-associated habitat; material: faeces | place: United Kingdom | collected 2010/2012 ...
CACGCGATGCCGGCGACGGTGAGCACGGCCGCCACGATAATGGCGACGTTCAGGCTCTTGCCGCCCCAGGTCTCACGCTTCTGCTTGGGAGAAGCGTCTTTCACGGCGGTTGCCGCTTTTTCATTTTCAGTCATGAGCGCATCCTCCCTTAAACCAGATAATAGGTTGAAGGCTTCGTGCCCATTTCGGGCAGAAGCTGCATATACTCGCGCTCGCGAAGGAGCTTCGACACGTCAGAATGGGGATCATCCAAATCGCCCCAGAAACGCGCGCGTGCAGGACACAGGTCCATGCAAGCAGGCACTTCGCCGCGAGCTTGGCGCTGATAGCAGAACGTGCATTTTTCCACCGTATGCTTCTGATGCGCAGGAGCATCGGCGTCGCCTACAGCGAAGTCCATCGGGTACGCCGGCTCTTGCCAATTGAAGGAACGAACGCCCGTATAGGGGCAGGCCGCGATGCACATACGGCAGCCGATGCACTTGTCGTAATCTTGGCGAACGATGCCCGTCTCGGGGTCTTTATACGTTGCACCAACGGGGCACACCTTCGTGCATGCGGGGTTTTCGCAATGCTGGCAGCCCACGGTGATGTAGCGCATCTGAACGTTGGGGAACGTGCCCTTCGGGGTGTCGGGAGCGTCGCCGCCATCGGTCAAGGCGCGCGTCCAGAAAATGCCTTCGGGCACGTTATTGGCGATTTTGCACGCCGTGGTGCACGCATTGCAGCCCACGCAACGCTTGGTGTCAATCACCATTCCGTAGTGAGCCATTAGCGCTCACCCCCTTCGTATTTCTCAACTTCGCACAGGAAGTCATAAAACGAGCTGTTCGAGCAGAAATCGTTCATCACAATATTCGTGAGGTCCTGCGTATGGCCCTCGACGAACTGATCGGCCTGGAAACCATGAGGAATGGAAACGACGCCAGGCTTGATGCCTTCGGTCACCACGGCCTTGAGCACCGCATAGCCGCGATCGTTGTACACACGCACATAATCTCCCTGGGCAATACCGCGATCAGACGCGTCAGACGCATTGATCTTCAGCGTGGGTTCAGGCTCAATCTCGCGCAGCACCGGCGTATAGGCGCACTGCGAATGCACGTGATACTTGTTATGCTGGCTGCATCCCATGAGCGGATACTTGTCGCGCAGCGGGTTTTCCCAGTAAGCCTCGTTGGCATGCTCGTAATACGGCAGGCGCTCGTAGTCGTGCACCTCTTGGCCGAAGTTATTGCGCGGCGCAGGCTTCTCGATGTAGAACTTCAAGCGTCCCGCTTCCGTACTTGCAGCGGGCGTTACAACCGTCGTGCCCGCATAAAGCGGAGTGCGGACCATTTCCCCGCTGCTCAAGCGCTCATAGTCGATACCCGCTTTCTTATTGACCTCCGTATTGAGCACCTGGTCAATAAGCTCGCCTTCGCTCATTCCGTCGCCGTATATTTTGCCCATGCCAAGCTTCTCTGCAATCAAGCGCATTATCTCAAGGTCGGTCTTGCATTCGTACAGAGGATCGATAGCTTTCTGGTGGTACATGAGATACGGCGTGGGGCAACCACCGTCAAAATCTTCCGTTTCGAATACGTGGGGAATCGGCAGTACGATATCGGCCCACTGTGCAGTATCGGTCATGTTGACGTCGGCGCACACGACAAACGGGACTTTCTTCACGGCCTCAATAAGGTCTTTACGGCCAGACTCACATGAAAGCATATTGCCATTGCAGCACCACAATACCTGCAGGTCGCAAGGTGTTTTCCCCCATTTTTTCTCTTCCATAATCTTCGGGAGATACATGCCCGTCGTACTAATGCCCGGCTTGCCGTACATATAAGCCCGCGAATTCGTCGACGAATTAAAGGGCGAAGTATTACCGCAAATAGAAGCGCCGGGCTTGCCGAAATTGCCCGTCATAGCCGTAATGAGCGCAAGATTCTTGAAATTATGATGCGAATTCACGTGATGGCCAAAGCCCTGGAAGGTCATGACATACGTCGGACCCTCCGCATACATGCGAGCAAACTTCTCGATATCCTCGGCTGGCAAATCGCAAATCTCAGCTGCTTTTTCGATCGTGTAATCGCTAATACTATCCAATACCACCTGATAGCATGTCTTGCACACGCGACCATCGGAAAGCGTGTACTCACCCAAAATAGCAGGCTTGGAGGCGTTCGCAAGAACCGATTGGGCTCCTGTTTCCTCATCCCACACGACAACAGGATCAACGACCGTCGGCATTCCAGTCATTGGATTCGTAGGTCCTTGGGTGGGCTCGACACCATAATCGCTCATGCGCACATACGTACCGTCGTCCTTAACAAGAAAAGGAGCCACCGTTTTCTCACGGAGAAAATCGTCGTCCGTCAGTCCATTTTCGCGAATATAGTTTGCCATAGCGAGCATAAGCGCGCCATCAGTGCCAGGACGAATGGGGAGATACATATCAGAATGCGCCGCACTTGCAGTGAACTGCGGATCGATGGTAATGAGTTTCGCACCGTTTTCGCGAGCCTGGCACACGAATTGCCACCCATGCACATACGCTTCAGCAGGATTGCCGCCCCACGATACGATGCACTTCGCATTAGCGGCGTCGTCAAAAGAATTGCCGCTTTGTCCAAGAAGGAGCATTTGCTCATAGATCTGCGCATAATCTGCTCCAGCGCCAAGAACTGTAGCACCCACGGAAGTGATGAAGCGACCGTAAGCCATCGACATGTACCCAGCCTGGGCGCCATTCAAAACACCATATGAGCCGTAGGACGACCATACGCCTACAGATGTTCCTCCGTGGTCTTTAATGGCGGGACCAATTTTTCCTGCAATCTCTTCGATTGCTTCGTCCCAGCTGATTCGCTCCCATTGGCCCTCTCCGCGTTCACCAGTGCGGCGCATGGGATATTTCAATCGATCTGGGTCGTAAACGCGTTGGGGCTGCGTATAGCCCTTCACGCACAAACGGCGCCAACGAGCGTCCTCTTCTGGATACTGCGCTGCGGCAACCCGTACTACCTTGCCTTCGCGAACCACGACATCCATGTGACATTTGCTGCCACAGTTACCACGACAAGCGCTGTGAAATACAGTCTCGCCTTCAGTTGCGGCCGCATCGGTCGCCTCTGCTTTGGTCATAGGAGCCAAGCCTCCCATGGCAACCGCGCCCGCGCCGAGCGCTGCAGCACCGGTGGTTTTCAAAAATCCTCTACGTGTAATGCCAGTCGGTTCCAACGCCTTCGTTGGATCTTTCACTTCTGACATGCCTCCTCCATTCCTTGCGTAAGAAATGACGGGCATTCGGAATTTGGCCGCAAGAATCCAGGCGTGCCTACCCCTGCACGCTTGTGGCATGTATGTTTTCCGAGTCCCCCTCTATCAGAAATCGGCCGATTTCCTCTTTGTCATAGTCTGCCATACGGCATGGAGAAAGGCAATCAGAAACCTATGACAAAGTATGACAAACATTATTCTATTTTGAGATAATTTGCGCTTGAACTGGTTTTTTCTATCGTCTACGCACGCTTTGAGGGTTTTTCTTCGACGAAGCCCTCGGCAAACGAGCTCGGCAACACCAATGTGCCGCCCGATTCCTCAACGCTTTCGTAAGCGAGATGCATTTGACGCAGCTTCATAGCCTCGGCGCTTTCCTCATACGCGACGCCCGCGTCTTTCAGCATGTCGGAAATATCGGCCTCGGCCTCGGCGAGCACCATGCGGGCGTTTTTCTTGCGCTCGGCAACGGCTTCCGCCGCCATAGCATGTTGCAACTCTTTGGGAATCACGATGTCGCGCACTTCGACATCGATGATTGTAATACCCCAATCGTTGAGCTTTTCTTCGAGCGCATCCTTGAGCTCCTCATCAAGCTGATCGCGACGGCTGGCGAGCTCGGCGACCGTTGTGCGGCCAATTGCCTTGCGCATAGCGGTTTGAGCCATCCAGCTCACCGCCTGCGCGTAATCTTCAACCTCGGTGCAGGCGGCCTTCGCGCTCCACACCATCCAGAAAATCACCGCGTCAACGTTCACGGGAACAAGATCGCCCGTCAACGTCTCTTCAGCCCCGAAATACGTGGACGCAACGCGCTGATCGACGCGCAGCGTGTAAAACTCAACGATAGGAATGGTGAAAACGATGCCCGGGCCAGCCACGCGGTTGAATTTGCCAAAACGCAGGACGACCGCCTTTTCCCATTCGAGTACGACGTGAATCGACGAGGCGGCAAGCCAGCCACCAAGCGCCGCCACGACGAGCGCGGGAAGTGAGACCTCCCCCGAAAGCGCCCACCACAAAGCCGCGACAAGGCAAAATGCCACCGCAAAAACAACGGCCCCAAACACGATTGCACCATTGCGTGATGCGCGGCGCCGAACGACCCCAGAAGAACCCGCTGGCTCGGCAATATGGCCGGCATCGGATGACGGAGCCCCTATCATCGACGAGAATTCGTGCTTCTTGCTCCCCGCGTTCACGTTTGCCATCAAATATCTCCTTATTCCCCTTGCTCGAGCTTCTTGCGCTCACGCGCAATCCCCGCAGCAAATTGAGCCTCTATGTCCTCGAGCGTCATGCCGAGCTCCCTGCATCGGCGCACATATTCCGTTGTCACGATTTCCGCCGTCGCAGAAATGCTCACGCCTGGTTTGTCGCTCACGTCGCACACGAATGCGCCCTGGCGACGCTTCGATTCGATATACCCATCGGCTTCCAGGCTCTTGTAAACCTTCGAGATGGTGTTGTAATTCACCTCGATGTCGGCAGCCAGGCCTCGCACTGTAGGTAGTTTGTCATCGGGTTTGTAGTACCCAGACGTAATGAGGTATATGAAACGATTTTTCAACTGCAACCACAGCGGAATACTGCTGTTTTCGTCAAGCTCAAAAAGAGAGGCATCGCAGGCATCGCTTTTCATAGCAGCCACTCCTCTCCTGTGTCGTCCGTTTGAACGGGCCGCTCAATGGAAGCCCGAAGTTCCATTTTGGCATGGCTCCCCACATTCACCACACCCACGCGCAGGCACGCACCGCCAACGAGCACCAACACAGAAGCAATCGCGAGGCATGCGAACGCCTGGCCCGACCGATTTGGCAACGAAAGCCGTTTATGGGCAATCGTCTCCAAAACGAGGGGAGCAGCAATTCCGCAGAAGACGAAACCCAGCCACCAGAGCAAAAGCACAAGCGCGTCGCCCGTCGCCAAACTCGCAAATGACGCGCCAACAGGCGGAAAGAGCCCGTAGAGCACCGTCGCGACGAACTCGCCCGACACAATAGCAGCGTCTGCAAAAATCAAAATCCGCGGAACGGCAAACCCGCCCACGGCATGACCGTCGAAGAACGCGCAGACGAGCGCCACCGCGATGCCGCACGACGCCGACGAAAGCAAAAACAAAATGGGCACGAGCGGCGTGTTCCACACGCTTACACTGCCGAGGCTTTCCAGCAACAACCCCGTATAAAGCATAACGCCCAGCGACAAAACGCACGCAAGGCTTTCGATCACGACTACCAAAACGCCCGGAATAATAGGCACGTATACAAAGCGAACCAGCGTAAGAAACGCCGCGCATGCAATAAGCAAACCAAGGGCAACGGCGCCAAACGTAAGATAGGTGAGCGAAGGGTTCTGAATAAGAAATATCGCACGATCCAGGCGCCCTAAATCGAAGAGAAGGCACAAAGACCCCGCAATCAAGCACAACGTTCCGGCGGCACATGTGAAAGCAATCGCGCGATGCTGCAACGAAGAAGCACCAAGGGAGCATGGCGCAGCGGCGCCGAAAGGTTCATGGGCCCACAGCATATCGAGCAGGCACGCAACGAGCACGGCGCCTGCGCCCGTTCCGCCCAAAAAGAGGTACGCAATTGACAATGAGCTCAGCATGCACATCCCTTTCGTTTCGCGTATTCATTCTTGGCAAAGTATGCCACAAAACGGCAACGCCTATGACAACGTGTCATAGGCGTCGAAGGAAAAGAAGGCGAGCAATCATTGCCGCAAGCCCTATCGCCGAATCGCGCCGCGCAGTTTTCGCTCGGCATCGCGCCAATGAGGCAAATACGCATCAAGCAACGCATGGAAACGCGGGCCGTGGTTTGCTTCCCTCAGGTGGCACAGCTCATGCACCACAACGTATTCCAAACACTCGGGAGGCTGGGCGGCGAGCTGCACGTTTATACAAATGCGCCCCGTTTTCACATTGCAGCTGCCCCAGCGGCTCACCATGTTTCGATATGCTAATTTACCAGGTGAAACACCAATAATCGGCGCCCATTTCTCTATGAGCAGCGGCACGAACGCGGAGACGATTGCACGCCACTGGGCAAGCTCTTCCTGCGTTGGCGGAGCCGACGTTCCGTTGATTTCACGATCGCGTTCCCTCACCTGCATTTTTGCCGCATGCTCGCGAATCCACGATGCACGTTCTTCTATAAAGCGCGCGATTCGAGCGTCGGAATAACGCAGCGGCGCACTCACACATACGCGAAAGCAAGCGTCAGGCGAGCCGCCCGTCGCATCGGCACCCCCAGCGCAAGGCTTGAGGCGCACATACATATGCTTCTGCTGCTTGCGCGTGACTTCGATGTCGAACCCCGCAGCGCGCAGCATGGTTTTTCGCACAGAAGACACAGCGAACATTCCTTCGAAACAAGAATCATGCTAAGATGCAAGCACGGTGCCCCGCGAAGCCGGGCGACATCGTTTGAGTTATAAGCCGGGTTACTTGTTCAGGGCACCCGGCTTATTCCTTTCCAATGAAGATCACTTGTCGCGGGTGACGAGGTCGACGACTCCGATAACAACTGACATTACTGCGCAAATGGCGATAACCGTTTGAGTATCCATCGGGACCACCTCCTTTCAGAGGCGCCGCCCGGCAAGTGAAGCACCGCCCGCCTATTGTACTGTATAGACGGGCGGTTTCGAACTTCTGTACGATTTTTTATCCTCTAGAACGCCGAAAGATAAATCGCCTTTGCGTCTTCCAGCGTAAGTTTCTTAAAGCCACCGAACACTTCGCCCTTGTTGGCCTTGAGCGTCGGCAGCAGTTTGTCCACATCTTCGGGGGCGATACCGAACTCTCCGAGCGTGCGCGGCATGCCCAAATCAACGAAGAACGCCTGCAGCTCGTCGATCGCAGCCGTCACGGCATCTTCAATTGCTTCATCGGTTTCATCGATGGGCTCAATGTCGAATACCTGCAGCGCGAACTTCAGGAAGCGTGCTGGGTTTTCCCGCCATACAAAGCGCATCCACGCAGGCATGACCACCGCCAAACCGGCACCGTGCGTGATAGAAGTGTCGAACGCAGAAAGCTCATGCTCAAGCGCATGGCTTTCCCAACCGCCAGCGCGGCTCGTCGGCGTCGCCGAGAGGCCGCATCCCGCGATGTCGTTATGGGCGAGCGTGCCCGCCCACATAATGTTCGCGCGGGCCTCGTAATTCTCAGGCTCGGCAAGAGCCACCGGGGCCTCGTCGATAAGAGAGCGAATAATGCCCGTGGCGATGTTGTCGGTGAGGCTCGACGAACCCGTGCCGCTGAAATAGCGCTCGCACACATGCGCGATCATGTCGGTCACGCCAGCAGCCGTTTGATACGGCGGCAGCGTAAACGTGAGCTCGGGATCGAGGAACGCCGCCTTCGGGCGGAACAAGTTCGAATTCGTACCGCGCTTCAGCCCCAGTTCGTCATTGGAAATAACACACGAGCTCGACCCTTCGGAACCCGCCGCAGGAATAGTAAGCACGCAGGCGATAGGCAGACATTCCGCAATCGTCGCCTTCTTGCTGAAGAAGTCCCACACATCGCCTTCGTAAGGCACGCCAAACGCAATCGCTTTGGCGCAGTCAATCGCGCTGCCGCCGCCAACGGGGAAAATAACGTCGACGTTTTCTTTACGCGCAAGCTCAATGCCCTCGCGCACCAATCCCACTTCAGGATTCGGACGCACGCCCGCGAGTTCAACAGTCTCGACGCCCGACACCGCGAGCGACTTCTTCACGCGGTCGAGCGTTCCCGTGCGCACCACGGAACCCTTGCCGTATACGAGCAGCGCACGTTTATAGCCGCGCTTGGCAATATGCTTACCTACCTGGTCGGTAACACCTTTTCCGAAAATGAATTCCGTCGGAGAATAGAACACGAAATCGTTCATTGATCATCCTTTCGAAACGATTACAGACCACGGCATGGGAAGCCGCCAAAACAGGGCCTTCTTCACCTTCGGGCGAGCGCCGCAGATTCACAACAGCCCCTCGCCAAGCTCTCTAACGTTCGTGCACGAGCGCATACGCCTCGTTGCGCGAAATGCCAAATTCGCGGCGCAGGGCAGCAACGATATCTTTATGCGACATTTCACCAGAGGCAAGAAGCTCAGTCGCGCGTTCGGCGGCAGAAGCAGCCTGAGCGGCGGCGTTGTCCTCGACTTCAGCAGCCGTCGGAGGGCAAATAACCAACGCGATTTCACCCTTCACGCCCTCTTCCGCATCGCGGCGGGCGAATTCTTCCGCAGCAATGGGGGCCATAGCGCGAAAAACCTCTTCATGGCGCTTCGTGAGCTCGCGGCACACTACAACCTCTCGCGCGGGGAACACCTCCGCAATAACCGCAAGCGCATCGGCTATGCGGCGCGGGCTTTCATAGAACACGAGCGAGGCATCGAGGCCCGAAAGAGCTTCGAGCACCGCCTTGCGCTCGCCGGCCTTGCGCGGGAAAAAACCGCCAAAATAGTAGCGCGGATCGGAAAAGCCACTGGCGACATAAGCCGTCGCAGCTGCCGATGCACCTGGCAGCACCTCATAAGGCGCACCCGCCGCCTGCGCCGACGCAACAAGGCGCGACCCGGGATCGGACACGCCAGGCATGCCGGCATCGCTGCAAAATGCGATGCGCTCGCCAGCCAACACGCGCTGGATAATGCGATCGGCCTGCTTGGAGATGGTCGCTTCATCAAGCCGCTCAAGCCGCTTTTCGATATCGAAGTGCGCGAGCAGCTTGCCCGTGACGCGCGTGTCTTCCGCGCATACCACATCGGCCGCGCGCAACTCATCGAGCGTGCGCAACGTGATATCACCCAAATTGCCGATGGGCGTAGGACATAAAACAAGTTTTCCAGTTGAAGTATTCATAGGCGCAATTATACCGCCCGACTCGGCCTGCGCGAACGACGCAGCAAAAGCGCAAAAGCGGCTCGGGCAAAACGCATGTTCGGGTCAGGCTTTGTGTGTCCAAGTCAGACTTTGTGCGTCCGACCAATACCTTTCATCGAAGGCCGGCCGACCACCTTGCCGCCTGCGGTTTCCAGAAAACGCCTAAGCCCGCGCCGCTTCCTCGCGTTCTTCTCGCTCGAGCACGCGCTGCATAGCGGCAATAGCACATTCGAGCATTTCATCGTCAGGCTCATTGGTCGTAAGTCGCTGCATTTGCATGCCAGGCCACAGCACCACTTTCACCAGCGGGTTTTCAGGGTGGCTGCCCGCCCACTTCACCGTGATTTCATAGCTGATGCCAGCAATTACGGGCATGAGCAGAATGCGCGCCACAATAACGAGCGCCAGTTTTGCGGGGCCATCGGGCACGCCCCATGCGGCGATAAGGCCATTGAGCGGCGTAATGGTATATACGAAAATCGCGATGATCATGACCATTATCAAAAACGCCGTGCCGCAGCGCACGTGCAAACGCGGGAAACTGCGCGCATTTTCGGGCGTGAGCGGCAACCCGTGCTCGTAGCAATGGATGGTTTTATGCTCGGCGCCGTGATAGCTGAACATGCGTTTGATGTCCTGCATGCGACCAATAAGCCAAATGTAGAACACGAAAACGACGATACGCACAATGCCGTCGACGACGTTCCAAAGAAGCGTTTTGTCATCGTATTCGCCCACGAGCACATTGGCGATGAACGCAGGCGCGATGATGAACAAGCCGACGCCCAAAAGCAGACCAAGCACCATCGAGATAGCCATTTCGCGCTTGCCGAAACCTGCGTCGTCCCCGCCACGAGTCTCGTCCGACTCGCGCGCAGCCGCGCCGGGTTCGACCGCGTTAGACTCAACCGCGTCAGCCTCGGCTGCATTGGTCTCGACAACGATATCCAAAGAGCGCTGCGCGCCCAAGGCGTCAATTGCTTCGTCGGGATTGCCGAAATCATTTTTCCACGAGAAGTCGCTGGTCTCGCTTGCAACGCTCTCGTCGGACGAAGCGTCTTCTTTCGAAACGGCCCCGTTTGCGCTCGCTTCTTCAGCTTTCGCTCCGGGCTCTTCCTCATCGCCATAGGCGTGCATCGCGGCAATCTCGAGCGCTTTATAGCCCAAAATCAAGCTTTCCACAAACGCGCGGCAGCCGCGCACAACGGGCCAATAGAGCCATTTGTTCTTCGCCTTGCCGCTGGCCAAATCATGCTCTTCAATATAGATATTGCCCGATGGCTCACGCACGGCAGCCGCCCAATTGTATCGGCCGCGCATCATAACGCCCTCGATAAGCGCCTGCCCGCCCACGTGCGTTTTGTTCGCGCCGTCTTCAGCAAACGCGCGCTTCACAGCGCTGCGTTTGCTGGGAGCCTGACCTCTTTCGTTTTCCGCGGCCGCGCCGAGCATTCCCTGGTCGACTTCATTTTCTTTCGGCATGCATTCAGTTTCGTTAGACACGCTTGGAGCTTTCTTCTTGACTAATAGCACAAGCGAACGACGGCCTCCCTCCGGCTCGCCCGGATTGTCCAAATCGCCCGCCTCATCGTAACGCACAATTTTACGACCAACCTCGAACAAAAATAGGGCAAAGGAATAACCCTTTGCCCTATTTCACATCGAAGCAGCGTACTATTCGCGTACTGCTTTGGCGTACGGATTTCCGCAGGTCATTTTACCTTCGGGACATGCGCCGCGCACGCACGGCGCCCCCGCGTCGGCAAAAACGAACGGAGCCGTGGGACGCGCAAGCTCAAGCATGCGATGCGCCAGCTCGCGAATCTCCCACTGCGCGCGGTTGCAGCAGCGCAAGCTGAAGAAATGCAGCAGCTCACGAACATTCATGGTAACCACGATTTTGCTTTCAGCGGCGTTCGGCAAAAGGTAACGCGCGTCTTCAGCGGGCACGCCGGCATCGAGCAGCTTCTTATAGGCCGACGTAGCCGCTTCGATGGCCTCATCGAAAACAGCATTCGCTTCCTCGTTGGCAAGCACGCTTTCGGGTTTTACCACAGAAACGCCTTCTTTGAATTTCACGTAACGCTGCGACTGCTGGTTAAAACTCGCCAGGCGATGACGAACCAGCTGGTGAGTAAGTGCGCGCGAAACGCCATCGATGGCAAACGTATAGCTCACATGCTCAAGCGTCGAAAAGTGCCCACTGGCCATAATGGTGGAAAGCACGCTGTGCATACGCTCTTCCGACATCGTCTCCATGAGCTCGGCCGCGCCAACGGGCGCATAGCACAAACGTGCGGCCGTCGCGATAGCGCGCTCGGGATCGGGCGTGTGGTACAACAGTTCAACGTGCATAATCGTCCCCCTTCTGGTAAGCGGTTCAACTTTAATCTATCGGTAAAAAATATGCCCCGCGCCGACGCGCAGGGCATAAAGAAAACAAGGGAATGGCGTTTTACAACTCAAGAGTTATGCCCTGTTTGGTCAAATACTCTTCCCACTTCTTGAACGATTCAGCGGAGATACCGTGTTCAATTTGGCAGGCCTCATAATTGGCAGTTTCAGAGTCGATGCCAATTGCTTCAGTCATGAAGCGGAACAACAAATTGTGGCGACGCCAAATCGTGGAACCGTATTCGTAGCCCTCTTCAGTAAGCGTGATGTCACCGTAATAAGGCTGAACAGCGTAGCCTTTTTCTTTTAAGTTCGTCACCGCTTTCGAAACCGACGCTTTCGAAACGTTAAGCTTTGTCGCAACATCAACCGCACGAATAGGCTCGTTGGGGCCGCCTGCAAGATCGACAATTGCTTCCAGGTAATCCTCGAGCGAATGGCTCAGAGGCTCCCTATCGCGGGATTCGAGCATGGTACCCATTTGGGATTCCGACATACATGCCTCCTTGAATAGCGCAAGCGCGCGTTACCTTCCTCCAGAGTACAATACCACACATACCGTAGTTTTATCCGAAAGGACTCAGGGCATAAGGCGAGAGCCTCGGCGAGCAGCGTTCAAAGCATATAGCGAGGCGTCACGAAGCCCGTCTGCGACGATACTCCATAACACCAACGCCCGCGGGCGCCGATGCCCACCGCCACCTGGCGTCGATGCTCGCTGTTACTGCTGCCACGCCTGCCGATGCTGTTGCCTCAATAGGACAAACCGCCCCTACGGAAAGGCGCCGCAATATCAATATCGATTGACAAATTTCTCACACAGCTCGCAAAACGCTATACCGCCAAAGACGGAGGCATGACTTTAAACGGAAAGCGCCTCACTATTTCGCCGAAGCGACCGCCGCGTCGGCGTCGGCGATCATCTTGTCAATGCGCGCCGTCGCCGAGCAGCCTCCACCGCAGTGCCCCGAGCACGAGCCACACATCTCTTTTTCGCCGCACATGCCTTTTTTCATCATTAGGCGAACCGATAGACACACACAGACGATCAAAATCGCCAGCACAACCGCTGTTGCCATATTCATAACCATAATGGCCTCGTTTCAATTGGGCGCGCATGCGCGCCATACTTTCATTCATCAGGTACTTTACCGCTTTTTGCCACACACGCGCTCTTAATTGAATAAATGTTTCCCAAGGGTCACATATTTGACATTTTCGAGGCCCAATGAGAGCCCAGCGTAAATGAAATCGCTAAAAAGTGACAAAAGTTGCGAATTTGGGGGCGTTTATAGGTCACTAAGTGCGCAACAACACCGCAAACCGGCGAGCGAAGCTTGCGTCAGGGGTCCCATCCCATGAAAATGAGGCTTTAAAACCGCCAAAAGCAGCAAAACTCGCCCATCTACGAGCGAGATATGGGCTTGCACGCCCCCAGATTCGCAACTTTTGTCACTTTTCGACCTGTTGCTTTACGCTAGCAAGAAAACATCACGCAAATGCGGGGCGTATCCACCCGAAACCGCCCATACTTGGCCCTTGGCCCGCATCGCCTATCGACAATGCTCTACCCATATTAAATAGCGCCCCGCGAATGCGGGGCGCTATAACCCTGAGCTAGGCTGGAAGCTCTAAACGTTCAGTTTCGCAGATTATTTCGTCTGCTCGTCCTTGTGCTTGGGCATGGGACGGAAGATCTGGAATAGCATGGCCGCAGCAACGGCAATAGCGACGATAGTCCAGAAGCTGAAGCCGACCTCGCCCGTCGCGAGACCCACGAACTGGTAAATCATCAGGCCAACGCACCATGCGAAGCCGCACAGATAGCCGATGGTGATCCAGAACCATTTCGCAGAGGCTTGCTGCTGACGAATGGTGCCCATAGCTGCAAAACACGGAGCGCACAGAAGGTTGAATGCGCAGAAAGCCGAGATTGCAGCCGCGCCGCCACCAATCATCTGGCCAAAGCCGAGCCACAGAGCGGGGTCGGACTCGCCGTAGCTGGAAAGCTGCGTGATAATGCCAACGGTAGCGACGACATTCTCCTTAGCAACCAAACCGGTAATCGTGGTTGCCGCAGCCTGCCAATTGTCAAATCCAAGAGGCGCGAAAATCCAGGCGAGCAGATTGCCAAGGCCGGCCATAAGGCTGTAGTCCATGTAGTCAGGCGCATCGGCATCAAGCAAACCGAAACCGTCGCCCGCATCGCCAAAGTTCATGAGGAACCAAATAACGATAGTGGACAGGAAGATAATCGTACCAGCCTTGATGATGTAGCCCTTCACGCGCTCCCACATGGAAAGCAGCACGCTCTTCACGGTAGGCATGTGATATTCAGGCAGCTCCATAACAAACGGCGTGGCCTCGCCGGCGAAAAGCTTGGTCTTCTTCAGCATGATGCCAGAGATGATAATCGCCATAACACCCATGAAGTAGAAGAGCGGAGCAACCCACCAGGTATCATCGGAATTACCCGTTGCCAGCGCGCCGAACACAAGCGCGATAATAGGCATCTTCGCACCGCACGGAATCATGGTGGTGGTCATGATGGTCATGCGGCGATCCATCTCGTTTTCGATGGTCTTGGTCGCCATAACAGCAGGCACGCCGCAGCCAGACGCGATAAGCATAGGAATGAACGACTTGCCGGAAAGGCCGAACTTGCGGAACACGCGGTCCATGATGAAGGCGACGCGCGACATATAGCCGCACAGCTCCAAAATGCCCAGCAGCAAGAACAGAATAATCATCTGCGGGATGAAGCCAATAACCGCGCCAACGCCGGCAACGATGCCGTCGTTAACGAGCGACTGCAACCAGGGAGCAACGTCGGCCGATTCCATGGCATCGGCGATAATCGCGCCAAGGCCAGGAATCCACAGACCGTAATCGGCCGGATCGGGCTCGGCGACCTCAACGGCCTCCTTGTAGGCGTCGAAGTCGACTTCCTCTTCAGAGGTCACGCCGTCCTCGTCCTCGACCTCGATGGTGGCAACGGCTTTTTCAGCCTCGGCCTTTTCCTCGAAATCCTTCACCGTCGCTTGAGCATCTTCGTATTCAGCAACAGCGTCTTCGTCGGCATCGTCCTCGGGTTCGGCCACGGCAAGCGCGTCAAGCACTTCCTGGCTTTCGTCGCTCGGAACGTCGCGGGCCTCGTCCATGCCGTAGATGCTGGTGACGTACGCCTCGACGACTCCCTGGGCGTCCTCATATTCGCCCTCGGCCTCTTCGTAGGCGGCCTGTCCAGTATAGAGATAGCCATCGCCAGAGATGCCGTCATTGGCCCAATCGGTCACAGGACCCGTGCCCACCGTAACCGCAAGCCAGTACACGAAGAACATGATGGCGATGAAAATAGGCAGACCGAGCCAACGATTGGTGACCACGCGGTCGATCTTCTGAGAGGTGGTCAAACCCGTGCGCGAGCGCTTCACCGTCTTGTCGATTACGTGCGAAATGGCGTTATAGCGCTCACTCGTCACAATCGACTCGGCATCGTCGTCGAGCTTGTTCTCGATTGCATCGCGAACTTCATCGATGGCTTTAAGCTCGCTTGCCGAAAGCTTCAGGTCGTCGATGGTTTTCTGCTCGCCCTCGAAAAGCTTGATAGCGTACCAGCGCGAGGTGGAAGAAGAAACCTTCGAGCCCAAAATGCCCTCGATTTTGGCAATAGCCTCTTCAACGACGGCATCGAACTTCATCTGAGATTCGGGCACCTTTTTTGCTTTTGCGGCCTCGATGGCAGCATTCACCACGTCTTCCATGCCGCGGCCACGAAGCGCCGAAGTAGGAACAACCGGGCAGCCGAGCTGTTTGGACAGACCGTCGACATCAATCTTGTCCCCGTTTTTCTCGACCAAGTCCATCATGTTCAGAGCCAAAACCACAGGCACGCCCAGGTTCAAAATCTGACTCGTGAGGTACAGGTTGCGCTCAAGGTTGGTCGCGTCAACCAGATTGATAACAGCGTCGGGGCCGCCATCAAGCAGGTAATCGCGTGCAACGATTTCTTCGGGCGAATAAGGCGAGAGCGAATAGATGCCCGGAAGGTCGGTGATAACGACCTCTTTGTCTTTGGTGTACTTACCCTCTTTTTTCTCGACGGTAACGCCCGGCCAGTTGCCAACATATTGGTTGGCGCCTGTCAGATCGTTGAACATCGTCGTCTTGCCGCAGTTCGGGTTGCCGGCAAGCGCAATGCGAATTCCCATTGTCTGCCTTTCAGTCGTTTGCGAATCTGTCAGCCTGAGATTTCATTCCATAAGAATCCCCAGGTGACGAGCGATTTGTTAGCTATCGCAAACTCGCGTTCCTAAAAAATGGCGCCTTTGCGCCCAATCCTCGCCAACTGACGCATGGACCCCATGGCCCCGTCAGTGTTAGTTGACGAGAATGCTCTCAGCCTCACTCTTGCGCAGCGACAGCTCGTAGCCACGAACGGTCACCTCAATCGGGTCGCCGAGCGGCGCCACTTTGCGCACATACACTTCCACGCCCTTGGTGATGCCCATGTCCATAATGTGACGCTTCAACGCGCCCTCGCCCGTAAGGCGTCGTACGGTCGCAGTGTCGCCAATCTTGACGTCGCGAAGCGTTTTCGCCTGATCCTCAGCCATATCTGCTCCTTCCTTCTTGGCCGTATAGCTTTTGCCTTATATGTATCCGCACAGGCGACAACTCGCCCAAAGCTAAATCCGGCGCGAAAATCGCGCCGGACGATACCGAAAAACTAGCATCCAGCGGTTGTGACGATATGGTTTGCGGCCTGGCGGCTTATTGCCACCTGAGCGCCCTTTACCTGCACAACCAAATCGCCCTGAACGCCCGCGATTACCTTGACCTCTGCCCCCTCAACAAAACCGAGGTTTCCCAAATGGTGGGTGAGGTCGTTTTTGCCACGAACCTTAATGACTTTGACCGTTTCGCCAGCCGACACAAACGTAAGAGGCAATTGCTGCGCTGATACTCCGCGCGAAGTTTCAGCACCCTCAACGCTCAAGTCCATAACTGCTCCGTCCATGTTGAGCCTCCAAAAAGTAAGCCTTAGGTAATCACGACTACTCACCATATCACGAAAGTTTCCCATAGGAAATAAAAATGAAAACTTTGGCTATCTTTTTCATAAAAGTTTCTAATGGCTACCAAAAACATGAGCATGGCAGTATCAATCGGCAGGAATAAACGGCCCGATCAAAACGAAACAAGAGGGCGGGTGGAACGACACGGCGGCCTTTACGCTTGAGGCACTGCCTCCAAACTTATGACCAATCGAAACCCCTGAGAGATCACGGGCGGCTCGCCGCTTCCCTCCAATGGCACCACGATGTGAGTCTGCCTTTGCGGTGAACGCGCCTGCTCGACCCGGGCAACGCTTCCGCCTGATTGCCGCCCTCGCCCCGAAACCTGCGTGGGCAATTCCGCAAAACGAGGCACCACATTTCGTCGATCGCCCGAGGGCATTACTGCTTCCTCAATCTCCTGGTCACACGAGGAAGGGACCACTTGCCCAATTGGAGAGGCATCTTCGCGCGAGAAGTCATGCAAACACCCGTAGCATACCTCCATGTCATCAAAGCAGCGCGCTCCACACACGGGACATTCCTTCATGCTAGATCTTCCTTTCTATATCGGCAAACACGTTATCGCCCACCTCAAACCACGGCTCGGTCGAGACGAGCCGCTCAATTGCCACTTTCGCCGAAACGCAACGCACGCGCTCGCGCGGACCTACCGCGCGCCTCGACACGAGCACTCTGCCCATATGGTCGGCAAACGCCACGTCTATGGGAGCATCCATGCCGAAAGTGTGAATGTCGTGACATGGCACGAATACCGCAAACGACGAATCGCGGGCAGGCGACCCAGGCAAAAGCCCGCGAAAGCGCTTGGAAAACGACGAGAGGATTGCCGCTTTCACGCGATCACCCCCGCTCGGTAGGGACTCACCACAAACACCACTTCGTGCTCAAGCGGCGGAACCGAGGCGCCAAACACCTGCGCGCCTTTGAGGAAAGGCGGAGAGAACGCAGTTCTTGCGACATAGCGAATATGGCCCGCCGCCGTTCTTTCACTGGTCACGCTTACAGCTTCGTGTTCCATGGAAAGCCCTTTCTCTATTCGTGCGCATATCTCCACGCAGCCTTGCGCTTCATGTTGGCCATCGTCGGCCTGAAGTCGAATGGCATCCCTCGCCACAATGTCGAATGCGGCGCAATCGCCAAGAAAAACGAGCGCGTTCACCGAGATAAACCCCACCATGAGCAAAACCGGGAACACAACCGCGAACTCGACCGTCATTTGCCCGCTCGAACGGCGCCTTCCTATACGCATCGCCCGCAAGCATGAACCCGATATTCCCCGCCAAGAGCCCAAGCACGTGCGCCAACCACGCCCGTCCGAGGAATAAGAACCACCGCTTGCGACCATCCGCTTCATGAGCCGCCCCCTTTCAGCGCGCATATCGCTTCGGCGACAGGTCCCGTCCCGCGCTCGGCAACGGGCAACGTATTCGACGTCACGCTTTTTGCAGCAGCCGTATTCGCGGGCTCAAGGCCCGCAGCATTAAGAAGCTCCATCAGCTGGTCTGACGCCCAGTCGCCCAAACCAGCAGCGCTCACCAAAGGAAGCGAACCAAGCACGCCAGATACGCAATCGCACACACCTTCGGCACCCTTGCCATATGCCGAAAGCAAACCAGACCACAGAGCAAGCACGACTTCGCCCCCAACAGAAAGCGGCGGACCTATGTCTTCCGACACGCCATCGAGGAGATGAGCGAGCGCATCTTCGTTTTCATCTTCGATAAGAATGGAGGCAGATATTGCCGCAAACTGCCCCAGATCAGGCCCCGCAAAAAACGAACCGCCCTGTTCACTCCCCAAGTCGCCCGCCAGCGCCGCAAGCGCACCATATCTTCCTGGAGGATACGCCTCCACCCTGTTGCCCGCAGCTTCCCTTATCGCCTCGTCGATAGCATCGAGCACTTCGCCCACAGAACCGCGAACCTCGCCCGACGCCCGCGCGGCTTCATTTTTCGCACGCTCGTAATCACGCGCCGATTCAGCGACTTTTCTGAAATGGTGCTCAAAACCGTTTTCGACAGAAGTCGACGCTGCAGCAACCGACCCCATAGATGCCGCATCGAAGCCGCATGTCTCGCATGTGGAATACGCCCCCGAATCGAGCGCGGAAATCGAGCCGAGCCCTTCGATTTCCGCCACCGCCGGGCATCCCTCCCAAGCGTGCAAAGCACCACCAGAAGCGGGATAGACCGAATCGGTGTATAAATCAGTCGCTTTCATCTCGTTGGTATTGCGCGGCAAAATAGGGATGCTCACTTTGACCGTGCCATCAGGCATTTCGACTTCATAAGCCGCGTCTACCTCTTTTTGGGCGTATTCGTAAAAACGCACTCGCAGAGCACTTCGCGCGCGTTCCTCTACGCTGGAATTCCCAGGCGCCTCGAATTCCGCACGCAGGCGGTAATACGTTTGGGCCCTTTTAATCGCCATGGAATACGACCAGGTGTTCACACTGCTCGCCATGGGGTTTTCAGCAAGCCCCATACCCGCAAGCGACTCGGCGCGCTCGCGCATGCACGGCTCGGGGTATGCCCCGCAATCGGCAAGCCACCCTTCGCGCAAGGCATCGTTTGCCTGCATGGCCGCCTCTTCGGCCGCCTGAGCGCCTTCAGAAATGGATGTGCTTTCATCAAGCGCGACCTGGACGGCATGCGCCGCAGAACGCCCTGCGCCGCACGATATATCGGGCGCGTCGAACGGCACGAGTTCCACATAGGCAATCGCATCAAACCCGATAGTCTCGGCATTTTCAGAAGCGACCATTTGGGCTTGCGCCTGCGCCGCGACCACCAAGCCCTTCTGAGCTGCGTTAAGCGCGACTTCTTCTGCGCGAGCCACATCTTCACGCTTATCCAAAACCGCCCGCCCGGCATCAAGGAATTTCAACCCTGCCGCCTGCGCGCCAGGAACGCAACAGCACACCGTGCCGACCCCTAGAAGCGAAATTCCCGTAAGCGATAGAGTGAGCAACGTGGCGTCGGCCGCGCGTACTGCCAGCACAAATTCAGATACTTCGTTTTCCGCGGCGAGTGCACAAGAATCGGCCACTGCCTGCACACCCGCCGCGCGTGAAAGCGATCGCGACGTCCAGAGCCCGAAAAAGAGCAGCGAGCACGAGAGCAGTATGGCCAGGGCGGCGCCAAGAGTGGTAAAGCCGCTTTCGTCGCGAAACAAGTCGGCAACGACGCGCGAGTCGCAACGAGAATCTGACTTGGATTTTCCAGCACGCATCACGCTTTTTCCTCCCATCGGTCAATCCACGATTCGTACGAAAGGCCGAATTCCGATTCCAGCGCCCACTCGTCATGAATGCGCATCTCGCAAAAAACCTCTTGACGAACGAGGCCGTTGCCGCCCACAAGGCCCAAAAGGCCCATCCCTTGCCCCACGAGCGGCAAGGGCCTGTACCCATGGGAAATGCGCACCGAAACGCATTGGCCGCTCTGCCCCGCACCCTGTACCTCGATATCCCACAAGCCCTCATGAAAAGCGGAAACAGCGGGCACCGCGCCGAGTCGACGCTGCACGTATTCAACAACCTCGCCTTCATCCGCGGCCGAAGCCGTCTCGAGAGCCCGGCAACCCTCGGCCGCAGCCGCCTCCATTACCACGCGATCGAACAGCACGATGCCAGGCTGCGCTGCAATAACCAAGCCCAAAAGCAACGCGGGAATGAGCAGCGCCGCCTCAACCGTCGCCTGCCCACGCGTGCCGCGAAAACATGCGGAAGCCTCAAAACGCCAGCACATCAAGGACCCCTTTCGCAAGACGATGGGTCATAGGCTGCAGCACAATGTCGGCAAAAGCCCCGGAATCTATCGCATGGATGAAAGCGGAAAACCCTATCGCAACTGCGATAAAAGCTGTAACTACCAGGGCATATTCAACGGTTGACTGGCCATTTTCCGCGCTGGGCAACCTATTTCGGTCACTCGCTAAAGCCCGTTTATGCCGTTGGCGATCGCATTCCACAGCTCCTCGATTTTTGGGCGAAACATCGTGATTGCCACAATCGCCATCACGACAAGCACTCCGACCAAAATCGCATATTCCGTGGTGCCTTGCCCTTTTTCGTTCATGAGGCGCATATGCGCCCGTGCCATGCGACGACGCACACAACCGCCCAGACGCTCCCGTATCTCCTCCACACGTCGCAGCGCAGCACCGCAACGCACGTTTACGTTCTTCGCAATTCTCGATTCCATAACTCCCCCTTTTCATTGCACAAACCCCAAAAACACCGGGGCCATTACGACAATCAACATGGCTGGCAATATGAGCACCGCGGTTGGCACGAGCATCTTTACGGGAGCTTTGGCTACTTTCTCTTCCATCTTCGCTCGGTAACACCCGCGCGCTTCACTCGCCAACGCCTCGAGCATGCGATTCATCGGACTCCCGAAGCGCAAGCAACGAACCACGTTGCTCGCGAATCGCTCGAGCGACGCCACACCACTACGCATCCCAAGCTCGAGCAGCGCATCGTCACGAGAAACCAAGCCGCTTTCCCACTTCAAGCACGCTTGTCGACACAAAAGAGCCAGTTCATCATCAAATCGAAAGCAATACGATCGAAAAGCCCGCTCGAACGACATTCCAGCGCGCATGCCGAGAGCAAGCGCATCGATCATCTCTGGGGCGTGGCGCTCAAGCGCCAGCTCGTATGCCTCCTTTTGGTGATGCGACAGCACACGTCGCCCCTCGCTTTCCCAAGGCAAAACGCCAGAAGCGCTTCTTGCACGCTTCCTGCGGCGAATCTCACGTCGACAATCGACTCCCCAGGAAAACAAATTCGCGAATGCAATCACGGCGAACAGACCAACCGCGACGACTAAAATCGCCTCCATGGCGCACCCCCCAACCAATCCACCGAACAACAGCCAAGCTCGCTCTAGATTTCAACCGCGAGCATTCGCCGGACCAAAAGCACGCCTCCCCCAAGCATCGCAATCGCCAGCAAAAGCAGCACAACTCCCTGCGCGCTCGAAAAAAACGGGTGCAAAAACGCCGGATCAACCGCGGAAATAACAAATACGAGCGCGAATGGCATAACGCTTACAATCTGGGCCGAAAGCTTCGCTTGCGCCGTTTGCACCCGCAAGGAACGACGTAAATCCAGATCTCGAGAAATCGATTCTTCCGCCGAACGCAAAACTGGAGTGGCGCTGCCGCCGCATGCGTACTGCACGTCAAGCGCCATAGCAACGAAAGAAAGCTCCGGCAACTCGGCAACTTGTTTAAAATGTTCGAGCGCCTCGTTCATCGAATAGCCCAGGTCCAAATCGCGCGACACGCGGGCGAAAAGACCACGCGCTGGCTGGTCGATTTGCTGAGCTACCTCGGAAAACGTTTGCGGAAGCGACAAACCCGCATGCATGCACGCCTCCATGCATCGCAACGCATCGGGAACTTGTTCGCGCAATTGGGCGCGTTCCTTTTCAATAGCGCGAGTCAACAAAACCCGCAGCACAACGACAAAAAGAACCAGCGCACAAAGCGCCACCACAAGCGACCGAAACACCGCAAGCAGCAAAGCCACGAAAATGAGCACCGAAGCGACAAAAAGAGAGACAAGCCCTTCGGGCGTTGCGTCGACTCCTTTTCGCGTCGCCAGCCTCGCGGCATCGCGAAACGATTGTCCAGCGGGCGTCGAGACAATTCTCCTGCCGAAGGGAAGAAACGACGCAACACCATTTCTCATGTAATACAGCGACATTCGACAAACTGCATCGCGAACGCGGGCACGCGAAGCCGCGAAGCGTCCGGCACCTCGGCCATTCACCGCGCCCCGCACGCAAGCCTTCTGCGAGACATAAGCGACCCCGCGAGTCGCAGCCATAGCGCGCTCGAGGCCAAGAAATACCGACCTGCCCACGACAAACGCGCATCCAAACGCCGCAACAAACGCTACGAAAGCGAACACGCCCGCTTCCACGACGCCACCTCCTCGCTCTCAATAAACCCCATATCTATCGCATCGTCGAGCCACGAGGGCGCCCTCGCCCACACTCCCTCGCTTTCAAGAGATCGCCGAGTAAACACAGGGTCGGCCACGCACGCCGAATTTTCACCACGATGCATTTCGGCAATCGCGCTTACGAAACGTCTGCCATCGCGCGAACGCGACGTTTGCACCGCGACGTCAATCGCCGATGCAATGTTTTCCTCGATCACCTCGACAGGCAAATCGAAGCCGTAGCGCACCATGGTGACTAAACGGATAATCATGTCCTCGGGAGAATTGGCATGCAGCGTGGTGAGCGACCCGTCGTGACCGGTATTCATGGCCTGAAGCATTTCCAGCGTCTCAGCGCCACGGCACTCGCCAACGATTATTCGGTCGGGACGCATACGCAATGCGTTACGCACCAAATCACGAATCGTGACCTCGCCTACGCCTTCGGCGTTGGTTTTGCGCGCTTCCATACGCACCACATGCGGATGCTCCGTAAAACGCAATTCCGCTGAATCTTCGATGGTCACAATGCGTTCGGTTGCCGGGATCTCGCACGAAAGAGCATTGAGCAGCGTAGTTTTGCCCGACCCCGTACCGCCAAGCACCGCGATGTTTTTACGCGTTCGAACAGCCCAAGCAAGAAGTCGCGAAACCCGGCCGTCAAGCGAGCCCGCACGCTGCATATCACCAAGCGTCATCGTTGTATTGGCGAACTTACGAATGGTGATAGTCGGCCCATCAAGGGCTATAGGGGGAATCACGACGTTCACGCGATGCCCGCCAGGCAAGCGCGCATCGACCATGGGGGAACTTTCATCAACGCGACGACCAAGCGGAGCCAAAATGCGATCGATAAGCGCGCGAACCTGCGCTTCATCAGTGAATACCGCCGTCTCGCGCTCCAACAGGCCCGACCGTTCGATGAACAACGACGACGTTCCGTTCACCATGACCTCGGTAATAGTCGGATCTTCAACGAGCGACTGCAATGGGCCCATGCCGAATACGATATCTTCCAAATCGTGAGAAAGCCGCGCCTTCAATTCATTCGACCTGCCCGCCCATCGCGGCGAAGCAAATGCCTGCTTACACGCGCTTTGCAATTCGCTGCGCGCACGGCGAGGATTCTCATCCGCAAGCCGCGCGAGCACGTCCCCCGGAATTATGCGGCCAACATCTTCCTTCAATTCGTCGAGCATCCATCCGTCATCGCGCGCCCGAATCGCGGTTCCTTCCGCCTCGGCAAGACGAACGCGCGAAGAGAGCGTCATCGCTTTGCCTTTCTGCCGAGAAGGCGCCCACGCCTACTTTTTGACGAAAGGGATTGAGATACGCGTTTTACCTGCTCATCTGAAAGAATTCTCTCAAGAAGCGCTACGGTCTCGTCTGTAAGCGGATTTTTCGACTCGATGAATTCTTGCACGAAGCCCGCACCCAAAAGCTCTTCCACGTCGCGTCGGCCGTTCGAAAGCTCAATCGCCGTTGAACCCTTCAGGGCGCACGATGCGTCAACGGCAGAAAGCAGGCTCTCACGCTCGTGCTTATTAACCGCATAAACGAAACCGCTCGTCGCAAGCCCCATTCGTGCGCATAGTTCAACGGCATGTACCGTGGCTTCGAGCGATGTGGGACGAGCGTCCATGAGGAAGACAACCGAATCGGCCAATTCGATAAGACGCGCATGGATTTCGCTCCAAAATGCGCCAGCGCACGCCACGACAACGTCGTAATCGCCCCGTGCGGCATCGATGATATCAGGCAGCTCACCAGCAATTTCTTCGGAAGATTCCAAACGCGCGGGCGCCGCGATGAGGGATGGCTTCCCCGTTGATTTCGCGTCTTCGTTCAAACGCGTCATGAGCGATGGGTTCGCAACGACCTCATCCATCCGAACCGGCTCGTGCACGCCCAACATGCGATGCATGTCGCCAAACTGCAAATCAGCATCAATTGCAAGCGTTACGAGCCCCGCCCTTGCGCACAATGAAGCCAGCAATGAAGCGATAGTGCTCTTTCCGCATCCCCCGCTCGCTCCGACAACCGCCACAACCGTTCCGGCCCCCTCCTTGGAAACGCGGCGCCTTTCTTTGCGCGATTGCGCCGACTCATCCAAACCTAAAAATGTCTGCGATTCGCATTCATCCGCTTCGACGCGAGCCGTTGCGCCGTTGGCGGCTTGCGCACCTGGCTCTTTTCCGCGCCCTTCGCTGCAATCGAACGATGAGCCCTCTTCCTCATGGCCGACCTTCTGGCCTCGCTCGTCCCAAAGGCTTTTTGCAATCACAAAACGATCGACGAAGCACGCTTGAGAAAGCACGCCATCAACCTTCGCAAGAGATGCCCTACTTGCAAGCGACCCATTGTTCACCGCGCAAGCCAAATACACCTTTTTGCATGGATCGTCGTATTTCAGCGCCGCCGCAACATTGAGCGATTCCATGTCGTCACAGGAAACGACCCACGCCTCTTCGATACCGTCTCGTCGCGCCGCACGACGGCATTCTTCCGCGGTCGCACAGCATTCAATCCAAGAAACCGCCTGCAGATTCGATTCTTCCAAACCAAGCAGCTGGGGGTTTCGCAGCGATTCTTCATCGGCACACAGCACCACACGTTTTGCCACGGAAATCACGCTTCTTTCTTTCCATCGACCCGATCTTTAGAGGACTCTTCGACTCCCAATGCCTCTTCGCCATTCGCCTCCCCTGTCGAGCTTTCCGTCGAAAGGGATGACTCGCTTAAAGCACCCATCTTTTTCGAGGCGCCTGTTCCGCTTCCGTCTTCGTTGCCTTCGACCGCGTTTTCTGAGTCAGCCGCCATCTCACCACCCTGAGCCTTCGCGCTCGAACGCATATCGCTTGCCACGAATTTCTCTGAAGGCAATGTGAAATACAGGTCGCTCACACCTGCCGCCGCGATAAGCTCATTCACCTCAGATGGCTTTGCCGCAAGCGTTATCCACGAAACATCGCTCGTTTCGTCTTTTTTCGCGCCCGTTGATGCACTCGTTGCAAGCACCTCGACATTGGCCACAAGCAAATCGGTCGACTTCGCCGAAGTGGAATACACGTTCACCTTGTCGCCCGCCCGTACCGATCCGCCGACCGCAGAAACCGCTTTCGCGGGCACGCTCACTGCGCAGAGGCCATCGGGCACCTGCAACACCGAACCATCTGCCTGCTCAAATCGCTGCGTGAGCAAAACCTCGCCTGAGTAAATACGCGCCTGAGCTGGCTGAGCCTTGACCTGCGATAGGTCGGTGACAGCCCCTTCGGGCAACAACTCGCCCGGCATGAGCCTCCGCTCTACATTGCTCGAATCGACTTTCGATCCTTCAGCGATATCGCTCGTGGCAACATAGGCCTCCACCTGCGTAGAGCCGTAACGAGCAAGCACCTCGGCGCGTTCTTGCTCGACATTCAGCTCGATTTCATGCGCATAAAGCATCATGCCCGCCACGCAAACAACTCCACACACCACACCAACAACAAGGCTTCGCCCTTTTCTCATTGGCTCCCCCTTTTGATTCGTCTTCCGCTTATGCGGCTTTGCGACATCATGGCAGCGAAGCCTTGCCCAAACCTTGCCCGCACGCATGCGCTTTACACGCGATTTCCCCTTTGTTTTCGCTGCGTTTTGCCGTGCGCATCCCTCGCTTTCCTTGTATTTCGCACGCAATTTCGGTATGAACAGGCGTCAAATTCCATCGGTTTCGCGTATGCCCAGCCTCGCGAAACCGACGCAAAGCCGCCCCTTGCCCCAATCGCGCAACTACTCCACGCAAGGCGGCACAGCTTCGAGCGCTCAAACAACCTTTTTTACCTTTTTCTTAAGTCGTGTGCATTCCTGCACAATTCGACTCATTTCCCTTTTCCCAATGACAAAAAACACTCGTTATGGCAGAATTAATTCTTGCGGGCGGTTGGCGCAGCGGGAGCGCAGGTGCCTTACAAGCATCGGGTCGGGGGTTCAAATCCCTCACCGCCCACCATTTGAACGCACAATGGCTGCTCATTTGAGCAGCCATTTTCTTTTTCTCCATTATTTGAAACTGCGATATCAATTCAACTTCAATGCATTCGCTCGCGTCGCCATGCACCACAATTTGCACTACAAATCGCACCACGCCGCGCACAAGCACTACTTTTCTTCTTCCGTTTTTTCGTTATCATTGCCCCAAGCTCACATCGAAGGAGGCAAGCCATGCCAAATGTCGAACTAAAGCGCGGACAAGAAGTAAAAGAAGACGCATTCGAAATTCGCCGTCGCGTATTTATGGAGGAACAGGGCTATACCGATGAATTTGACGACATCGATGACATCTGCATCCACATCGTGCTTTACAAAGATGGCGAGCCTGCGGGCTGCGCTCGCACCTTCCCCGAACCCGCAGGATCAACGCGCTGGGCTGTCGGCCGCGTAGCGGTGCTCCCAGAGAAGCGCGAAGGCGGTTTTGGGCGCATGCTCGTCGAAGAATGCGAACGCGCCGCCATCGAAGCGGGGGCGACCGAAATGTGCCTGCATGCCCAAGCTCGACTCGAGAGTTGGTATGGCCTCATGGGATACACGCGCTTCGGCGAAGTCGACTACGAAGACGAAGGCCAGCCGCACATTTGGATGGAAAAGACCATCTCGCGCCCCTAGCAGCAACACCCCATATCGAAACCATCCGTATGGCGAGCGGTTTCGCGTGGCTGCGCTCGCGCCAGACTAACGTCTTAATCGAAACCACCCGCATATCGGGTGGTTTACCCTAGCGCATTCCTCTGAATGAAAAATGGGCGTCGGATCGAATCCGGCGCCCATTGCATAAACCTTAAAAGTCGGCTTATAGGATAAAAACGTATCTCGAGGAAACGCATGCCTCATCCCACTCATCAAGCCAGAACGGGAAGGGCCCTTGCGGTGGAGCGCTTCACAGCGAAACGCCTAACCCACCATCAAAAACGACGATGCGACAAAGACGGCGGTAAGCACAACGACTCCGCCAAAAATCGCCCATGCTGCAGGGCGGGCACAATTAATGGTCCAACCCACGCCGAATCGCTCGGGCACGAACAGGCTCGCATCTTCGGGAGCCCAGTAAAAAATGCCTAACTTCCAATGATCGTCATCGTCGACAAGCATAGCATCGCTCGTTTGCATTCTAAGGAATACACGCGATCCGCATTGGCCATACACCACGCTTACCGCAATAGATGCAACCACCATCGGGACGCACGCGACAAGCGTCGCGATTACCGCTGCGCCGATTTCGATAACGCCTACGATATACAGCTCAAAGGCAATTCCCATGACCATAGTCAACAGCACTCCGCCGCCTACCAGCACAATTGAATTCGCCCGAACAAACATGCCATAGGCCCAGGCCGAAGAGGCAGGCGCTCCAGGCTCTTTCCAAGCCTTCGATGCAAACATCTGCCAATGGCAAAACGTCAAAATAATGGCAAGAAACGCCTCAAGCAGCACGGGAAACAGCACGACGCCCACGCTTTTTTGAGCCCACCCGTCAACCGCTCCATCAAAGCCTATATGCATTGGCACTAATTCGGGCATGGAGGAATACCCGACAGCAGCAATTGCCACCGTAGTGGCAATCACGGGAATATAGAGCAGATTCCATTTCAGCGACAGCCCCCGCGGAAAGCCTTCAAGCTCTGCCCCAATGGAAGCGACAGATTGCTGCGATTGCGCAACCCAGCCGCGCTCTTTCTTATACGAAACCATGCGGCGACGGTAGAAAAGCATGAGGCCATACGACACAAACATGAGCGCGAAGGTACCGCCAATAAGCAAAACGAAGAGAACCAAAGGGCGCTGAGCATACGCCGCCATTGCGCATGCGAGTGTAAGCGCCACCGTAACCGTAAGCATAATGGCGGCATATTTCCGTTTGAGGCCCTTTACATACGCGTCATCCTGAGCGACAGAGGGAACCGTTACCGCAAACACCTCGGTGCGACGTTGAAGATAGGGGACTATGGCAGCCAGTATTCCGCAAAGAGGAATCGTCATGCATACCGCACACATAATAATTGTCGTTGTAGTCATTGCTGCCCCCTAATCACCACAAGAAAAATGAGTCTTCGTCCCGACGTCTTTCGCTTCGGCGTCTTGCGCCCCGGCGCTTTTTGCCCCATATGCGCATTTCGCTTGAGCCGCAGCACGTTCGAGAAATCCATCGAGCGTGCCGCCCCGGGCGCGCCAGGCCGTGGCCAAGTCGCGCAACACATCGTCCATTTGGCTATCCGCAGCTTCATTCGACGAGTTCGCGCCCTGTGCCCCCGCTATGAAAGCGCCTGCACGACCCCTAACCACGATATAGCCTTCGTCGCGCAACACGGCATATGCCTTATTGACCGTGTGCAGGTTAATACCCAAATCGCTTGCCAAGCGTCGCACGCTTGGCAATGCATCGCCCGCCGTTAGGTCGCCTCGTGCGATGCCGGCAATTATTTGCGAGCGGATCTGCATATACAGCGGCTCATCAACCATGTCGTTAACAACAATGTACATATCAATGTCCCTTCTTGTTATACCTGTACTATAACAGATATAACAAGAAGGGACAAATACTGTCGTTTCTTCAAGCAAAGCAAAACAAAAGGAACGGCCCCTTACGGGACCGTTCCTTTTTTCCACCACACGACGGAGGCTCAACCCCGCGTGGAGGAATCGTATCCTTGGTTATCGCCAGACAAAGAGCCGGAGAAACCTCGCTAGAGTATGCACATTGCAACTGTGACAATCACCAAGCAGATGACCGCCAATATCGCGAGCAGTTTTCCTACCCACTTAAGCCACGTGCCATACTGCACATGAGCAACTGCCAAGCCACCCATAATCGCGCCGCAGGTAGGAGTGAACAGGTTCACGAAGCCATTTGCGGAGCTGAAGATCATGACCATGGTCTCGACCGAGAAACCGAGGTTCGCAGCCAAGGGGCCCATGATGGGCATGGACACGGTTGCCATGCCGGAGCTCGACGGAATCAAGAACGAAAGCACAACGTAGAGCAGCCACGATGCCGGCGCGAAGATGAACGCGGAGACACCCTGCAAAGCGTTGGAAGCATTCAACAGAATCCAGTCAGACATACCGGTTTCAGCCATCAGAATGGAGATACCACGAGCGAGAGCGATGATCATAACAACGCTCATCATGTCTGCGGTGCCGTCGATAAACGCCTTCACCGTTTCAGCCTCGGTAAGACCGCCAACCACGGCGATAATGAGGGCCAGGATGAAGAACCAGCACGCAGCCTCAACGAAGTACCATTCACCGAGCGGAAGGCCGGTGATAACGGCAGACCAACCGAGGAAGATTTCAACACCGAAGTCTTCCCAAGGAATGAAGCTGATGACCATCACGATAAATGCGATGGCGAACACGATCAGGGCACCCTTCTGACGACCGGTAAGCTTGACGTCTTCGAGAGCGTTGTCCTTGCCGAAGTTCTCTTTCTCAGCTTCCTGCTCCTGCAGAGACAGAATCGTCGAACCCCTGTCCTTCTTCACCTTGGCGGCATACTTCATGACGTAGATGATGGACACAGCCGTGGTGGAAATCCAGAGGATGGCGCCCAGAGCGATGATGATGCCCTGGTTCACCTGAATGCCAGCGTCAACGAGCGAAGATACCGCAGCGCCAACGGCGAACGGGTTAACCGTAGAGCCCAAAACACCGCAGCCAGCACCCAACAGAACAACTGCCGAGCCAACCATCGCATCGAAGCCGGCAGCATACATGGTTGCTGCAAGCAGAACGTAGAACGGCACGGTTTCTTCGCACATGCCGTAGGTGGTACCACCGATGGAGAACAGAATCATAAGAATGGGAATGAGAACGAGCTCATTGCCCTTGAGCTTCTTCACGAGCACGGCAATGCCGTTGTCGAGAGCGCCCGTCTTGGTCATAACGCCCAAGAAGCCGCCCAGAATCATAACGAAGAAGCAGACCTCAAGTGCGCCGCCCGGGAAGGTGTCGGGGTTCGCAGCACCTTCAACAATATCGGTAGGAGCACCAGTGAAGCCATAAATCGGAGATGTCAAAATGTTTGACAGAGATGCAGCCGTAACAGTACCGCCCGTGGCTGCCGCGGCAATCCACGAAATAACGGCCAGAACGACCAAAAGGATGAGCAAAATACTAAAGGAGCTAATGGGTTCCTTTTTTTTCTTAGTCTTCTCAGCCATGGGAGTCCCCTTTCCTGGGAGAGCACCCGCGCAACCCTTTCGGTTTCCCCTGCGCGAATGCTCCCTCCCCCGAGCGACCAGCCCGGAGGAGGGGGATTGATCGGCTTAGGCGGTAATGGTAGTACCGGTCAAGCCATTAATTGCATCTTTGGCCTTGTCCAAAGACGTGATGAGAGCTTTACCCTGCGGGTATTCCCCGACATACTCAAGGCATGCCTCAACCTTCGGCAACATGGAGCCCGGCGCAAACTGGCCCTGCTCGATGTATTCCTGAGCCTTGGCGGTATCCATCGTGTCGATATCGGCCTGCTCGGGAGTGTTGAAGTTGATGGCAACCTTCTCGACAGCGGTGAGAATCACCAGCATGTCGGCCTTGAAGGTGGCAGCCATCATGGCAGCGGAGCGGTCCTTGTCGATAACGGCAGGAACGCCTTCGTAAGTATCGTTGCGCTCGAACACCGGCACGCCGCCGCCGCCCGTGCAAACAACGATGTAGCCGTCGTCGAAGAGGTCCTGAATTGCGTCACTCTCAACGATGCGGCGGGGCTTCGGAGAAGCAACCACCTGACGCCAACCACGGCCGGCATCTTCCTTGAAGGTGTAGCCGGTCTCGGCAGCCTTAGCCTTGGCCTCTTCCTCGGTCAGGAAGGCGCCAACGGGCTTGGTGGGATTCTGGAAAGCCGGATCGTCGGGATACACAACGGTCTGCGTAACCACGTTAGCGGTGGAGCGCATGATGCCGCGACGACGAAGCTCGTTCAGGATAGCCTGCGAGAGCTGGTAGCCAATGTAGCCCTGGCTCATGGCGCCAGCCTCGGGGAAGGGCATTTCAGGCGTTTTTTCGTCATGCTGAGATGCGAAAGCAAACGCGTTGTTGATCATGCCGACCTGAGGGCCGTTGCCGTGGGTGACGATGACGTTGTTGCCTTCAGCAACCATGTCAACGATGCAGGCTGCAGTGTGCTTTACGAGCTCAAGCTGCTCTTGGGGCGTATTGCCCAGGGCATTGCCGCCCAGCGCGATGACAATACGCTTTCCATCTGACTTAATGTAAGGCATTGCAAATCTCCTGCTACTACTTCAGGGTGGCGTACATGACAGCCTTGATGGTGTGCATACGATTCTCAGCCTCGTCGAAGACCTTGGACTGCTTCGACTCGAAGACCTCGTCGGTAACTTCCATCTCGGTGATGCCGAACTGCTCGGCCTTCTGAGCGCCAATCGTGGTGTTGGTGTCGTGGAAAGCAGGCAGGCAGTGCAGGAAGATGGCTTCCGGCTTGGCGAGAGCCATGAGCTCAGCGGTCACGCGATAAGGCTCGAGCTCCTTGATGCGCTCAGCCCAAACCTCGTCGGGCTCGCCCATGGAGACCCAAACGTCGGTGTAGATAACGTCGGCGTTGGTGCAGGCTTCCTTGGGATCGTCGGTGAGGAGGATGGTGCAACCATTCTCAGCAGCAATCGGCTTGCAAGCCTCGACCACGTCGTCGCCAGGCATGCAGTGCTTCGGGCCACAAGCCACGAAGTTCATGCCGAGCTTGGAGCACACGACCATCAGGGAGCGAGCAACGTTGTTCTTGCAGTCGCCCATGAAGACGAGGGTGCGGCCCTTGATGTCGTAGTTGAAGTTCTCCTGAACGGTGAGGATGTCGGCGAGCATCTGGGTGGGATGCCACTCAGTGGTCAGGCCGTTCCATACGGGCACGCCAGCGTTGGCGGCCAAATCTTCAACGTCGGTCTGGGCAAAGCCGCGGAACTCGATGCCGTCATACATGCGGCCGAGAACGCGAGCGGTGTCCTCAATGGACTCCTTCTTGCCCATCTGAGAGCTGTTGGGATCAAGATAGGTGACGCCCATGCCCAAATCCATTGCGCCAACTTCGAATGCGCAACGGGTACGGGTGGAGGTCTTCTGGAAGAGCAGAACGATGTTCTTGCCCTCGAGGTAACGATGCGGAACGCCCGCGCGCTTCATATCTTTGAAGTTCTTGGAGAGCTTCAGCAGGTATTCGATCTCCTCGGTGGAGAAGTCGAGCAGACGGAGGAACGGACGACCAGAAAGATTAACACCCATTTTGATTCCTTTCTTGGGTTGAAGGGAGAAATCCCTTCCTTGAGCCTCATGCAGGCCCTGCGACACTCGTATCGCAGGGCCCGCTCTTAAGCAGCTAAGCCGCTTAATGACAGAGTTTGATGCGCGCTAGAAACTAGAGATCTTCGCGCTGGAACGGCATGCTCATGCAACGCGGGCCGCCACGACCACGGGACAGCTCTGCCGAAGGAACAACCAGCAGGTTGAGACCTTCCTTGTAGAGCACCTCGTTGGTGACGTTGTTGCGCTGATACACGCAAATGGTGCCAGGCTCGACGCACAGGGTGTTCGAACCATCGTTCCACTGCTCGCGGGCTGCTGCAATGGGATCGCCGCCGCCGCAGGGGATGAGCTTGATGCCGTCGACGCCGGTGGCGTACTCGAGAATCTTCTCAAGGGAGTCAGTATGCTCCTTGATGTCGACTTCGCCCTCGGCTGCGCCCTTGGTCATCTCGTAGACACGCAGGGTGCCCATGATAGCCGGGTGAATGGTGAACTTGTCGACGTCGATCTGCGTGAAGACCGTGTCGAGGTGCATGAATGCACGGGACGCCGGAATGTCGAACGCGAAAATCTTCTCAATCTCGCAGCCCTCGGTCTTCCAGAAGATGTTCTGGGCCATGAGGTCGATAGCCGCAGCCTGGGTACGCTGGGAGATGCCAACAGCCAGAGCGGTGCGAGTGAGGTTGAGCACGTCGCCGCCCTCGGTGTGGAACGGAGCGTCGCGGCGGAACCACAACGGGGTGCCCTTGTAATCGGGATGGTACTTGAAGATGTACTTGCCGTAGAGCGTCTCACGATTACGGGTGACGGAGTACATGCGGTTCAAGTTCACGCCGTTGCCCACGCACGCGAACGGGTCGCGGGTGAAGTACAGGTTCGGCATGGGGTCGATGATCAGGTCGCTCTGCTTGTCGCTGTGATCGCTGACCAGATCGTCAAGGGTGGCGGACGATGCGAGCGGCATGTCGATTTCGCTCTTGGCAACGCCAGCCATCGTCTTCTTCACGAATTCCAGGTCGTCCGTGAAGGTGTTCAGATACTCGCGAACGATCGCGGGCATCTTCTGGCCATGAATGCCAGCCTCGGCCAAGTACTGGTCGAGGAACTCGTCACGAGCACCGGGGTTCGCTGCGAAAGCTTCTGCGACGAGCTTCTCGAGGTACAGAACCTCGACGCCCTGCTCGCGAAGAATCTCAGCAAAGCGGTCATGCTCTTGCTGGGCGACTTCCAGGTACGGAACGTCGTCAAAGAGCAGACGCTCAAGCTCATCGGGCGGAAGATTGAGCAACTCGTCGCCGGGGCGATGCAAGCACACCTTCTTCAGCTTACCGATTTCGCTCGTTACATGAATACCATTCATACGAGCCTCCTTTTTCCTCTCTCTTGTCGGTCTTCCCAAAGCCGACACCTGCATAATGACACCCAAAATTGGAAAGCGCAAGGACTTTTTTTAAGCTTATGACCTGGGGTAACACACTTAGTTGCATTCTCGGCTTCTTTTATGCATTTTGAAACCCTGTTACACGTAGGGTTTGGATAAAAACGCGCTTTTTTGTATATCTTTTTTGAAGATTTATATTGCAGCACCTATCTATTCCTGCAAATCTATCGCTTATAGACAAGGATTTACCGTGTTGTATGCAAATTGTTTGCATATATGCATATAGAATATCGCCCAGAATTGGCTGCTTTGCATAGTATAAGTCATTATATGCATTACGATGTATATGAAGGGCATTAATTGCTGAATGATATGAAAACTAATATGTCATGCGCGCATAAAAACGTTTAAAAAAAGGCCATTCGCAGGGAATGGCCTTTGCCTAGAGCCCGCTTCCCCTCCTATAAGCAGGGCTCTTAGTTCACCGAAGCTTTAAAAGGCTCCGTGTATGAGTGCATTCTACAACGCCTCAGTTGCCAAATGGGGCGAGATTGCCCCGAAATATCGCCGGCCCCTACCCCAATCGCGAATAATTGGGGTAAAAGCAGTATCAAATAGGCGTTTTATCTTTAAAACCGCGATTCCAGCAACCCATACGATCGACGAATGGCGCCACAAAACGACGAGACGCCGGAAGCGGCAGATTCCCAAGGCAAACCGCAATCGCTGTGAACGGGTCGCAGAATGCAAGAAAGCCTTCGCGGTTTCACACCGCGAAGGCTTTCTGTTCGTGCATCTATAATTGCGCTGCTTCGATGCTGCGCTACAGCGTGCGGCGGCTTTCAATGGCTCGGCCGAGCGTCACCTCGTCGGCAAACTCAAGATCGCCGCCAACGGGCAGGCCGCTTGCAAGGCGCGTGACTTTAATGCCGAGCGGCTTGATAAGGCGCGCCAAATACGCCGCGGTCGTCTCGCCCTCCACATTGGGATTGGTGGCGAGCACCACCTCGGCCACGCCCTCGTCAGACAACCGCGCCATAAGCTCGGTTATGTGCAAATCATCGGGGCCAACACCGTCCATGGGGGAAAGAGCGCCGCCAAGCACGTGATAGAGGCCCGAATACGCTGCAGTTCGTTCAATCGCCGACACGTCGCGAGGCTCGCTCACGACGCATATCGTAGAGGCATCGCGGCTCGCCGAGGCGCACACCTCGCATACATCACCTTCCGCGTAATTGAAGCATCGAGAGCAAAAATGCACCGCATCTTTCACTTCGACGATCGCGTCAGCGAGGCGCAACGCAGAGTCGCGCGGAGAATTGAGCAGCCAGTACGCGATACGCTGAGCGCTTTTGGGGCCTACGCCCGGCATGCGCTCAAGCTCATCGAGCAGCTTTTGGATGGCCGGAGCCGATTCCACGAATAACGCCCGCTTACATCAAGCCGGGGATATTCATGCCGCCCGTGGCCTGGCCAATGCGAGCGGAACCCTGGGCGGAAACAGCGCGCAGAGCCTCGTTCACGGCGGCGCACACCATGTCCTGCAGCATATCAGCATCTTCGGGGTCGATCGCGGCGGGATCGATGGTGATGGACTGCACCGTCATATCGCCCTGGGCGACAACCTTCACCATGCCGCCGCCGGCAGTGGCCTCGGCGGTCATCGTTTTGATTTCTTCCTGGGCCTTCGCAAGCTCGGCCTGCATCTTCTGCGCCTGGCGCATCATTTGCTTCATATCCATGAACGTTTCTCCTTTTGATACACGCCACGCTGCCGCGGCGATTTCACACTGGCTTGAAAGCCTACCATATTCCGCGCGAACGCATTCGCTTGGGAAAGGTTTCGCGCAAGGTCATCGCTCTTCTGTAACCTTGTTCATATTCACGCCGAATGACGCGAAAATCTCCTCGACTGACATTTCACCCGAAGCTCCAGCGGATGCACTCGCGTATTCGGCGGGCTCGCGGAAGCCCTGCCCGCCACCGATGCCCTGCGGCATCGCGCGATTCGCAAACGGGTTCGGACGCGAAGGCGGCGCGGGAATGGGCGCGGGCGGTTCAGCGGGAAACTCAGGTTCCGCGACCGGCGCAAGCTGCGACTCAGCCTCCGCCGCTGCAACGGGCGCGGGCTGAAGGGATTGGCCCGAGGACAAGCTGTCAGAAAAAGGCTCTTGTCCCTCCCCCTCTTGTCCACCGCCACAGCCCTCGCGCAATGCATCAAGGTCGCGACCCTCGAGCAGCTTCGCATCTTGAGGCATTGGCCAGCCTTTGGGCTTCACCATGCCCTTGGCCTTTTTCTTCGGGTCAGGGGCAGAATCGAAGCCAAGCTCCAGCGCCACAGGGAACGGGTCAACCGGATCGGGGCCCACCACGAGCATCGCATCGCCGAATTCCGCAACCGCCTCGGCGAGCTTGTCGGCAGCAGTTTTGCGCTTCTTCGCGGGCGCGCTTTCAGGCGCGGTCTTCGGCGCCTGGCCAGCGCTCGAAGAAACGGTTGACTCGGTTGCCTGAGCCGTCGCCTCGGGCTGCGCTGGCACTCCCCTTCCAATGCCTTCAGGCATTTTCCTTCCTGCGAAGGGATTGTTTTTCGCAGGTTTCGCGAAGGCGGCAGGCTCGCCAGGCTGGGACGCGGCTTCCCGATGCGACGGCGCCCCAACGGTTAGGCTCGCATCAGGCTCAGTAAAAGGGGGCTGCTCCTCTTCAGGCATGTAGGCAGCGATATCGGCATCGGTGTACGGCACCACGTCATCTTCCCACGGCGGTGCGGCGACGGCCTGCGGCGCTTGGCGCGAAGGGCCGGCCGAAGGCGCCTGAGCTCGAACCGATTGCTGAGCGCGGTGCACAGCAGCCGGAGCAGCCGGAGCAGCGGGCGCCGGCGCGGACGCAGATGCGACGGGAGCAGCGCCACCGGCCGCAGAACCCTGAGTCACGCGGAACGGAACAGGGCCGCCGAATGACGCGGAAAGCGCCGACTCGATTGCGGCGGTAATGTCGGGTTTCTGGGCGGCAGAAAACGCGAACGAATTCTCGGGCGAGAATTCGATGGCAATTCCTGACGCATCAGGCTCAGCCACGATACGCGCCGAAAGCAGCAGCGCGCCATAAGCGGCTCGCTGGCGCTTCAAATCGGCAAGCGCGGTTTGCCATCCGCGCTGCAGGGCGGCCGGATTGGAAAGTTTCGCCTTCACGTCGCTCGACGCAACGGCGGGAGCAGCAGAAACAGCGGCAGGCGCAGCGGGGGCCGCCGTGGCGGAAGCGGCGGCAACAGGAGCAGCGGCAGGCGCCACAGCGCGCGCTGGTGCCGCAGCTTGAGTCTGCGGAGCAAAACCTTGCGACTGCGACTGCGGCTGAGCTTGAGGAACAGCCGTACGTTGGGCGCGGCGACGCTCGAGCTGGGCGCGAAATTCCGCCGCCTTGTTGACCATGGCAGCACCCTGCGAAGCAGGCTGAGCCGCCGACTGCGTTTGCGCAGGTCGCGGCATGGGACGCTGGAATTGGCTAGCTTGGGCAGGCGACGACGGCGCGGCAGGCTGGGCTGCCGTAGGTTGAACTTGGGCGGGCGACGGGGCCACTGCGGGCTGGGCGGCTACAGCGGGAGCCGCAGCGGGCTGTCTATACCCCGCATTCGCCGCAGGAGGAACGCTCGCCGGCTGCTGCGCCATGGCGGCAGGCTGAGCTGCAGCAGGTGCCGCAACCGCGCCCTGCGCCAGCGCGCGCTCGAGTATCTCGACGCGCGCAGCGAGCGATTCAAGCGTAAGGTCGCTTTGCGGGCGCACCATGCGCGTGAGGCCAATCTCAAACGACAGGCGCGGATTGGTCGACGTGCGCAATTCCGTATTCAAATCGCCCAGCACGCGCAAGATATACGCGAGGCGATCGATTCCAAACATTTGAGCCTCGCCCGACATGCGCGGCAGCGAGCTTTGCGGCGCGTTCACGGCAACCGCCCCATCGGTAAGCGACAGCACATACAAATCGCGCACGTACGCGGCCAGGTCGCGCACGAATCGAGCCAAGTCGGCACCCGTTTCCACATATTCGGAAACCCAGGTGAAGCACGCCGCCGCATCACGCGTAGCAATCGATCGAACAATGCCACTCATGTCGTCGACGTCGAGCGAGCCCAGAACGTCGTTGGCAACTTCCATGGTCACGTTGCCGTCGCCGAACGCGATAAGCTGTTCGAGCATGGTAAGTGCATCGCGCATTCCGCCCTGGGCGCGATGCGCCACCAAATCGAGGGCGTCGCCTTCGAACTGCACGTCTTCCGCCGTGCACACAGCACCAAGGCGGGCGATGATTTCCTCGTTGCTCAGACGGTGGAAATCAAAGCGCTGACAGCGCGATTGAATGGTTTCGGGAACTTTTTGAGGATCGGTGGTGCACATGATGAACACCACGTGGCTCGGGGGTTCTTCGAGCGTTTTCAGCAGCGCGTTAAACGCCGCGATCGAGAGCATGTGAACCTCGTCGATGATATAGACCTTGTAGCGCCCGCGCGTGGGAGCATATTGAACGCGACCGATAATTTCCTCGCGCACATTATCGACGCCCGTGCGGCTTGCCGCGTCGAGCTCGTAGACATCGGGATGGTTGCCCTCGGCAATGGCGAGGCACTGTTCGCACGTGCCATCAGGAGCGGGCGTGGGCCCCTTCTCGCACAAAAGCGCCTTGGCGAGCAGACGCGCCGTCGTGGTTTTGCCCGTGCCGCGGGGACCGCAGAACATGTAGGCGTGGCCTACTTTGTCTTGCTCGATGGCGTTTTTGAGCGTGCGCTCGATATGGGTTTGGCCCACCACGTCTTCAAACGTTTGCGGGCGGTATTTGCGGTATAAGGCTTCCGACATCGCGTAGGTCCTTCGCATTCGTGTGCGGCGCTCGCGGCGCCTTGTGCATTCCGCCCTATTATAGAAGAAGCGCCCGGGGTTGCCGGACGCTTCTGAAAGAGTTCGCCGTATTGATAGAAGCTCGCTCGCTAGATTTTCTTCGAGATAGTGCTGCCGCAGGTATAGGACGCATCGTCGGTTTGCACCGATGCGTTGTAGACAATCATCCCATTCTCGGTATACCCATCGCCGCCAGCAGATATGCCTACGACCATCGGTTTGCCGTTTGAGGCCGTGCCCGTAAGCGTTGCCGTCACACGATGCGTGCCCGCTTCGGTGGGTGCAGAATACAGTGTACCTTTCACGGTGGCATCGATCGTGACATCGGTATCGTCGGTAACGCTTCGCAGAGCGGCAGCGGCGGCATGGTTGGAATGCTTGCCGCGTGTCCAAGTGACGTTCGCGGTTACTTCGCCCGTTTTCTCATCAAGGCTCACGATGTCGATTTTAGTAAGGCAGCCGCCCTTGTCTGTGTCGGCGGAGAACTGATCATACGTCGCCACGAGCGGGCTGTAGCTCACGGCGGCAGAGCTGCCTGCGCTCGCATCGGGCGCCCACGACGCGCCATCGAAGCGATAGAAGTACTTCACATCGCCTTGCACGCTTTCAAACCATTCGGGCTCGTACGCCACCGAAACGGTGCACGTTTGGGCCTCTTCGTCAAAATCGATGCCTTGAATATTTTTCAAATCAGACGAGCTCAACATGCCCTGGGGGTCATATACGATACCCGAAACGGCCTTCGTCGAAGCGTTCGATGTCTCGAAGTTCGGCACATAGGAATCGCCGTCTTTCGCATAGGTTGCCACGACATCCATCGTAGTGCGGAAGGCGCTGTTCTCAAACGTCGCCTTGGCATTGAACACATTCGCACCGTCGTCAGCCACGTGGGAATCGGAAACATCGAACGCAGTAAGCGCGTAATCGTCGTTGTCAACGTAAGGGCTTTGCACCAAAACGCCATCGGAAACCAAGGATTCTTCGGTCGCCTCGAAATCGCTTTGCACCTGCGACTGTTCAACTTCCACCTTCGGAGAAGCGCAGCCGGCAAGGGCAGCAAGCGCGCAGATGGCAAGCACAATCGCCACAGTGGCACGCAGCCATGAGACATGGTTCTTTTTCAAACGCTTCATTTGCATCACCTCTTCCACGACGCAACCCAAAGACCCTGGGCATTCATCCAGCCTTCTGAAGTAACAGGCGCGGCACCGCCCACCGCTTCGGCGGTACCATACACAAGGCCACCTGCGGCAACAAGGGATTGATCGTCGGAATTGAAGTTATCCAAACGAGGAACAGCCGTCCATGCGCCGGAATCGTCGATGATGCCCCAATCGCCTGTCGCGAAATCTTTCGCATACGCCATGCCATCGGCAAACGGCTTGGCTTCCGAGAAGAGCGGCTGAATCTTCCATTCGCCCGATTTCGCATCAAGATAACCCCACAGGCCCGAAACCGAATCCTGCGCAGCAACCATTCCGCCGCCCGCGTGGTTGATGCCGCCCCACAAGTCGACAAGCGTTGCCCATTGCGTAGACTTCGCTGTCGGGTCTTTCACGAGGGCGCCCGTTTTATCGATAAGGCCATATGCCGTGGTGCCATCCATGCCAGTGTAACCTGCTTTGGCCCACATGTCGTCGCCCTGCAACTCTATAGTGGCATATCCGTCGTAAAACGGCCCCGCGTCAACAATGCTCACGCCATCGTGGCCAGAACTCGCGCTGAGCGCTTCGTTGCCTTTGCTGTCGATGTAGATAGCCTTACCATCTTTGATGCCTTCGAAGCCCACGCCATCGCGGAAGAAGACGGGCTGCTTATAACAATAGCGATCGGTTTCGGTGGAGCTTTTCGCCGAGTCGAGCGTCCACGCACCGTTCTTGTCAATCGCAGCATAGGAATTATTGTGCTTAATGCCGTTTTTCTCGTCGTCGAGCTTACCCGAAACAAACGCAACGCCGTCGCTGAACGACGTGGCGGCAATGTAACCGCTCGCCACGAGTTGGCCTTGAGCATTTACGAAACCTGCGCCCTTGTCTTCGGAGTACACCAGGCCAAGCCCATCGCTGAACATGCGCGCTTGCTCGTATTCGGGCTCGATAGCCCATTCGCCCGACTTGTCAATATAGCCCCATTTTTCGGTATCGGGATCTTGTGCAGGGAACGGATCATCGTTCATCACGCCGCCCGGCAAATCATAGGCGCATCCAAAATCGGGGAAATAGGACTTTGTCCCATTGTTCGGCGAATACGTCGTCACAAGACTGGGTGATTGCCCCGGCAAACTTCCAAGTGACTCGAACTGGCACGGAATCACTTGCATCCCCGCCGCATCGACAAAACCCCATAAATTCGTTTCGGAATCTCGCACCGCATACAAATAGCTGGCATTTTGCGAACTCTGTGCGCTTGCCGCCTGAGATTGGGATTCCATTTCAGAAGCATATGCCGTTTGCCCGCACGTCGCTCCCGCAGCCAAGCAGGCTGCAGCGAGCATGCATGCAACAGAAATGCCAGCAGCTGCAAAACCGCGTGTGCGGAGCGCGTTTTTTACAACGCCCATGTGCGTTCCCGCCTTTCCTTCGCTGTTTCCTTTATCTGCATTATAGAAATTACAGGCAGCGGTGTTAGGAGGTTTTAAGCGGGTAAATTTATTTTTACCTTAGCCCAAGACTTCGGAACGCGCTTTCGCGAGCGGCATGCCCCAAGAAGAAGCACCCACGGCAGAAACGCTCGCCCGCCCACACCCCTCCGATACAAAAGACGCGCCCCGAGGAGCGCGCCTTTCAACTTTCAATATATAGGTATATAGAGGTACGATTCAGGCAAGTCGCATTATTTCGCGTGTTTGAAATGCGGTGCGACAAGCAACGTTATTTCGCGTGCTTGGCGTTCTTCGTTTTGTCGCCCTTCTTCGAACTCATCGCCGCTTTCACCGCGCCGATAAACGCAGGCGCCACCGACACCGCGACAATGCCCAAAACGATGACCTCGAAGTGGTCTTGTACAAACGGAATGCCGCCGAAGAAGTAGCCCACGAGCACGAACAGGCTTACCCACGAAATGCCGCCAATGGCGTTGAACAGGGTGAACTTACCGAAATTCATATGGCCCGTGCCCGCGATGAACGGCGCAAACGTGCGGAAGAATGGCATGAAACGCGTAATGACGATGGTAAGGCCGCCGTATTTCGCGAAAAAGTGATCGAGCTTGGCCATGCGCTCGGGCGTGAGTGCCTTGATTTTGCCAGAATCGATAATGCGTGCGCCGAAGAAGCGAGCAATCCAGTAGTTCGACGTGTTGCCCAGAATGGCAGCCACATAGAACACGATGAGCGTGGCCCAAATATTCAAGCCGCCGCCGTCGGCGGAAAACACGCCTGCCGCGAACAGGAGCGAGTCGCCCGGCAAAAACGGGAAGAACACCAGGCCCGTTTCAATGAACACGATAAAGAACAGCGGCGTATAGACCCATACTGCACCGAGCGAAATGATCCAGCCAGCAATGGCGCCTCGCGGGTCGGAAAGCAAGTTCAAAAAGAATTGAATGACGTTCACGAATGACCTTTCATCTGGGATAACTCCAAAGAACGATAGCTTGAAGCCGCTTCGTTTCCGAGAAACGTTACCCCGATTTTGCAAAAAGAGGGGCCATATGGCCCCTCAGAACATGCCAATGCATTGGATAGGCGTGGGCGCTCGCCAGAGGCCCCTTATGGCTGCTTCGTCCCCGACCTGACCAGGTTCGGAACATGGCGCCGCCCAAGCCCATCCAAGGCATTTGGAACGTGCCCAGTATACCCGAGCCGACAAAGGGACGAGCCCTTCACCTTCTGCGCAACAAAAAACCCACGGACTCTCCGCGCCCAGCAAAGGCGAATCATGGAGCCTCGGAAAGACCGAAGGGCGAAAAGATTGGTCGTTCAATCGACGCCCGTGCTTCGCCGTTGCGCTATACTCTCGCCGTTGAAAGGGGCCACATGAATATGCATGAACACAATTCGCATTTCGCGCTTGCAGCGAGGCATGCGCTTTCCGACCCCCACGCACTCACGCCGCTCGTTCTGCTCATGGGCTTTCTGGGCGCTTCCCTTCGCTATGCCCTTGAAGTTGCCCTGCCTGCGCAAGGGGGCTTTCCCGCAGCCACGCTCATCGTGAATATCTTCGGCTGCTTTACTTTAGAAATCATCAACCAATATGTTGGTCGGCGCACGCAGCTGCCCGCGCCCCTTGTAAAATCGATGGGCATTGGACTTGTGGGTGCATTTACCACCATTTCCGCGTTCTCGACCGAATGCCTCGCATTTTTGCAAGCAGGGCGCTACGAGATTTTCGCAGCATACATGGCCGCGACCATCGCGACAACGTTCATTGCGGCACTCGCCGGGCACCGCGCGTCGCGCGCGCTCGAAGCGCATCGCGCCCGTAAGACGGAAGTAGGTGCTGCGCAATGAGCGTACTCTCGTTTTTGGCGGTAGGCCTCGGCGGCGCACTCGGTGCGCTGTGCCGCCATAAAGCCTCAACCTTCATGAAGCTGATTTTCAAAAGCGCGTTTCCCTGGCCCACTTTCTTCATCAACCTGTGCGCCTGTACCATTGCGGGTGCTGCTCTTGCAAGCTCCACGGCCACGAATCAAACCTTTTATACGGCACTGACCATGGGTTTTCTTGGCGGCTTCTCCACGCTTTCGACCATGAATTGCGAAGCTGTCGACCTGATACTTGGCGGAGAGCGCGCTTTGGGCGTTGCGTATGTGGCCGCGACCTATGCGTGCACACTGGGCGCCGCAGCGCTTGGATTCGTCACGGCGCATCACATTCTCTATTAGTTTCTTATCGATACTATAAGATGAAGAACGTCACCGCAATCGCTACCGTAAGCAGAGCTACGCTTACCGCCACGCCAGCATAATCGCGGGCAGCGAAGGCATATTCGTCATAACCGCTTCGACCGAAAGCGCGATAGCAACCAATATTTTTAGTTTGGTTTATAAAATAAGGTTTCTCAAAGTAACTATTGACGAAGTGCGTATCCTAGATTGCGGTTCGCAAAAAGACGCGTCAAGATTCACACGAAAATGCCTGGTCGCGAGTTTTAGCTCGATGTCTTCATGCGACAAAACAAGAACAGGGTGCACACTTCGTAAAAACTTTATTTACGATATATAGTTTCTAAAAGAGACTATTATCCAATACCACCAAGCGCGATACCGAGCACAATCACGAGTGCCGTAAGTCCCACGAATACATAGCGCGCCATGGGCTCAAACCATGCTCCCAAAGACTTTTTGCGACCGAGCTGCGCTTGAGCCTTCGCGAAACCTTTCGGGCACACCCAGAAGAACATGATCGCCGCGCACAACGCGCCCAGCGGAATCGCGTAAATCGAAACGAAATCCATCCACGCCCCCACGGCGTTGCCGTCTTCGATAAACACGCCTACGCCAAGCGCCACGACGAACACGACGAGAACCGCAGCCCAACGCGGCATATTCAGCTGGCTCTGCAACGCTTCGATGGGCGGCTCGAACAAATTCACCAAGCTCGTAAGCGCAGCGCACGCCACCGCCAAGAAGAACAAGAAGCAGAACAGGCCGCCGAACGGCATATCGGCAAACACCTGGGGCAGCGTGATGAAGAGCAGCGGCGGACCTGAAAGAGGATCAACACCGAGCGCGAACACCGCAGGAATAACCACCATGGCAGAAAGCACCGCGGCGAGCGTCGAAAACAGCACCACGTTTTTGGCCGACGACACAACATCGACGTCGTTCTTCAAGTAGCTGCCATAAACCAGCGTGCCGCTTCCTGCGAGCGACAACCCAAAAAATGCCTGGCCAAGAGCCAAAACCCACGTTTGCGGATTCGCGAGCGCCTCCCAATGGGGCACAAACAAATACGCATAGCCATCGAGCGCGCCCGGCAGCATGGCCACGCGAACGAGCAGCACGCAGAACAGAATAAAGAAAATGGGCATCATGATTTTATTCAGTCGCTCAATGCCGCGCGACACACCGAACGCCATAACGGCAAGCGTAATGGCAAGCGCCGCCACATGGTATCCAACGCTGCCAAACGGCCCGGCGATCGAGCCAAAGAACGCTGCCATATCGGGCTGCGTCACCAGCGTTCCGCACGCAGCCTCGATAAGGTATTTGATAAACCAGCCGATGACCACGGCATAGCCAATGGCAATGCCGAGCGCGCCCAGCACGGGAATAATGCCAATAACACGGCCGATTTTGTCACCGTTTTTCACGCCGCGCATTTCGAGCGCCTTCGAAAACGCGCCCATAGGGCCCGTTCCCATGGCACGGCCGAACGCCATTTCGCCAATGACGCCCGTAATGCCCAGCACCACGACGAAGAACAAATAGGGAATCAGGAACGCCGCGCCGCCGTATTGGGATACGCGATACGGGAACAGCCAAATGCCCGAAAGGCCCACCGCCGAGCCAATGCAGGAAATAATGAATGCGGTTTTGCCGCTGAACGAGTCTCGCGATGTAGTGTTTTCGGCCATAAGGGCCCCTTTCTGAATTGCAACCCGCTCACGATAGCAGACTTCGTGTTCAAGCCGCATGCCAAACGAACATTTCGCTGGCCAATAAGCGCGCGAAAGGGCACAGTGGGCCAGGGCGGTACTGGCCAATCAAAGCCGAGGCGTGCAAAACAAGCCCCCCATCTGCATAAGCCAGCCCGCCTTCGTCGGCGCGAGCGCGCGCGAGCGCAATCTTCGACTTCCCTCGCCTAGGCCGAAACGCGCACTCCCGCAACCACAAAATGTTACCAAGGTAACGAAACGGCGGCATTTAGCACTCTCGCTTGCAGAGTGCTAAAAAGCTCCTATACTGCAAATTGTCAAAAGAAAGAGCGAGGCGATGGCCCCGTACGAGAAAGGCAGTGAGTCATGATGTTGGTACCTGCACGTAGGAACGATTTCTTGAGCGACTTTTTGAGCGACCCTTGGGACATGGGATTCTTCGGAAACCGTCCGCAAGGCCAAAAGCCCGCACCAGCCATGATGAAGACCGACATCAAGGAAACCGAGAAGGCTTTCGAGCTTGACATCGATTTGCCGGGCTTCAAGAAGGAAAACGTTCACGCCGAGTTGCAAGACGGCTACCTTACCGTGAGCGCGAACACCGAAACCGAGACCGAAGACAAGGACGAACAGGGTACCTATCTTCGCAAGGAGCGCTTCACTGGCAGCTGCAGCCGCAGCTTCTATGTTGGTGACGACATTTCCGAAGACGACATTTCCGCGAAATTCGAAAACGGCATCTTGAAGGTTACCGTGCCTAAGAAGCAGCTCCCCGCACCCGAAGAGACCAAAAAGGTCATCGGCATCGAGTAATTGATTTTTCCGAGTCTCCCCTTTCTATAAAAAAGCCGGCCCGCACAATGCGGGTCGGCTTTTTTGCTGTCCATGGGAGCGATGCATGAACAATAAGCAAGCTCTTTCGCTATTTCGACTTCGGCTCTTCAAGCATGCGCTCAATCAAATACCCCTCGCGCACGCCGCGATCGCAAATACGCAAGCGTTCCCCGTCGAGTTCCTCGAAGACCTCGACAAGAATCGCCAACCCGCACACAATGGTGTGAATTCGCTCGGGAGAGACGTGCAGAACCGCGTCGATGAACGCGCGGCGATGCCCAACGACGTCGCGCAACATGCGATTCACATCGTTGCGCGTAATTTCTTCGCTCGAAGCGCCAGGCACAACCCATGCGTTCACTTCCGAAAGCGCGCGAATGGAGCCACCGACACCGTAGAGTTCTTGGGCCGAGCCAGTACAGGCGCCCGTTTTGTCGGCGGCAATAAGCCTGCGAACGCTCGCGCGAATGGCCGAAATCTCGTTTTGGGTGGGCAGAATGTCGCCCACAAAACGCTTGTATGAAGAAAGCGACCCCTGCGGCAAGCTCGTACGCGCAACGTCGATGCCATTTTCAATAACGGTAATCTCGGTCGAACCACCGCCAATATCGATAAGGGCGCCATCGTCCAACGTACCGCGCGATGACGCGCCCACAAATCCCAAATGCGCCTCATCGGCATTCGAAAGCAGCGAAATCGAGCAGCCCGCGCCCTGCTCGATTGCCGCGATTGCCTGCGCGCTGTTTGAGATATTGCGCAGCACGGCAGTCGCGAACACGTCAATGCGATCGGGCAACAAATAGCTCGCACGCTTTATGCATTTTTTTACCGCCAGAATCGCCTCGGCTATACCTTCGTCAGAAAATGCCCCATCGGCGATATAGGCCGCCAAACCCGCCATGATTTTGCGGTTCATGATGGTTTTGAACTTGCGTTTCTCGGGACACAACACGTCGTAGACGCACAAGCGCACCGTGTTCGACCCAACATCGATGACCGCATACTTCATAGAGCAATTCCGCCTTTCAGAATTTCGTGATGCAACATTCAAGTATACCGATTGACGCGAGACGCACGTAAAGCGTATGTCAAATCGCCAGAACACAGCAGCGCAAGCCATGGAACAATTCCGCCCCGCAAGCCCGCGTAGCGTCTCGGTTCCTCACGAATTTTTTTACCTGGTTTATACCCATTTTTCATAGGCGTCTTTAGTTCTACTATGGGGTCATCGAAACACGGCGACGAAAGGAACCATCATGAAATGTCCCTGTTGCGGATACAACCTGCCAGACGATGCGAATTTTTGCGCGTCATGCGGAACGAACGTGAGTGTCGCTTCGTCGGCCACCGCGGCCACCACAACAAGCACCGAGGGCAGCGGGGATGTCGCGCAGTCCACGACCGAGCCGCATGCGGCGCCCAACAATGCGGAAAGCGGCGCGCCTGAAGCGCCCGACTCGACGAACGCATGCGGTGAACCAGCTCATTTCGGCAGCTCAATCGGCAATTCCTTCAGCATGCATCAAGGAAGTAACACAGCATCGCACGTTGGGCAATTCCTCACAACCAAAAAAAGCAAAGGCATTGTCGCGGGCGCAATTACTGCCGTGGCGGCCATCATCGTAGCGGCCGTCGTTGGCTTCAACATGGCGAACAACGTACCCGAAGACACCGTGCGCCAAGCGCTCCAAAACAGCTCGACCGTAGCTGACGGCATCGTGGCAAACGACTACGTTACCGCCCAGCCTTACGATTTGAAAAACCTCAAGATCGACAAGCAGGAAGACGAATCGACGGGTGAAATCGGTGCGACAATTACGGGCAGCAACAAAGCGCGCCATGTATATTTTTCGGGATCGATGGAAAACGACTTCTTCAAAACCGATTTCACAGGCGAGGCCTACTACGTCAAACAGGGCGACACATGGGTCAGCCTTCTTGGGCCTTCCATCACCGGCAACACCACCACGCCGCTGCAAGGCGTCGGGCGCATAAGTGAAGCCTCGGAAAGTGACGAATACGAAATATCGAATTTCTCTTCGACGCTCGATTCCAGCAACGGCGCCTACACCTCTACCGCCACGCAGGACGTTTCGTATACGTTCTGGTTCGCGACCGACACCGCAACCAATACCCGCACGTTCGTTTTCGACGGCGACCGCTGGAAGCCCACGGGCGATACAGCGGTTTCCAACATGCAGACAAAAACAAACTTCGCGGGCAAGAAGTTCGAATACACCGATACGGGCAGCGGAATGTTCAAATCGGGTACGACCAATTCGACGATCGAGTTCACAAGCGATGGTGAAAATGGCCAGGTCGCAGCCACGTATTCGCTCGATTGGAAGTACTCGGGCGACACATCCAAGAACTCATCGGGCCAGTACTACCTACCCGTCAACCTTTCGGGCAACCTCACTGGCGCAATTGAGCACGAATTCGGCAAAGACAATTTCAGCATCGAGCTCAACGACGCCGAAAACCAGGTGACGTTCACGGGCGGCGAATCGTATGCGATGATTTCGGCGGGCGACGGCGAGTCGAACACCATGTCGCTTTCGGCCACGACGAACACGAAGTATTTCGAAAGCCCCTTCCAAACCTCAACGTATCGCATGAGCATGGGCGCCTACGTGGAAAAGGCGTAAGGACGAGCGACGCCAAACCGCTCCGACGCCGGGCGGCCCGAATCGGCCCTATCGCGTTATTTGTCGATTGCCTCAATCGAGGATCGGCTAATCGAGCCACCCGGCATTGCTTCATATGAGGCACATCGCAGGCGTCGTTTCGCCCGCTACCTTACCTTCTTCAAGGCCTTCATTCGCCTCTCAACGTATTTTTGATCGAACACGCCTTCAGCGACGCAACGTCTCACGATATCGCCCGAACCCTGGGCGATATCGGCGTCGACGTCATGCTTGAGCTCAACCCACGTTGCGAGCATATGGCGAACTTTATCGCACGCAACGCCGCTCGCCTGCTTTGGGAAAAACACGGCTGCGATTTCGCTCACGCCATCGCCTTCCGCATACGCCTGACGAATATCGATCTGCAATTGACGGGTTTTATCATTTTTCGCGGCCGTCTTGCATTCTTCGCTGCAGAACTTTTTCGGCACGCCGCGGCGACGAGCAAGCGAAAATGCCTTGCCGCACCGGGCGCAATAGCCGATTTTCACGTCGCCGAGCTTTTTCGAGAACAAAAACCAAAGGTACGCGAGATAGGTGTCGAAGCTCAAGAAATCGTCGTCTTCGGTGGAGCGGAACAAGTCGACGCGCACGCCTTCCAAATGCAGCGATATGAGTGCCTGGACCAAATGGCGCAGCGAGACCATGTCGTCTTCGCAGAGCTCCGATTCCCGAACATCAAGTTTGCCTTCGACGGTTGCCGCGTCGAGCCGAATCAACGAAGCCTTTTCAGCTTCTCCCTCGACCTCGCCAAAACCTGCAATAGTCTTTTTCGCCTGGTCGATAAGCGCAGCCGCATGGGCACCATCATAGAAGCACGAAAGCACCAGGGCAAAGTCGAGCGGCGCAATTTCGCACTCGAACGAAAAGAGCATAACCGTAAGATAATCGGCACCGTCTGGGTCGTGTTCGATGTCGCCTATCACATAGTCGAATTCGTCACCCACGAATTTCTTCAGCCACGGCATGTTTGGCATATGCGCCACGTAGCCATTTTCTATGGAAGCATCAACGGCGAACGAAATGGCGAAAATCGAGAAGTCATTTCCCGTTTCAACATTCTTCACCAGGGTTTTCGCGACGAGCGCTTCCGATTGCGATTCTTCATCGGCCTGCAACACCGCGAGCGGCTTGCCGCCATTCACCACTTCCTGCACCGTGACAACCGCACGGGCCACATTCGCGGCGCTTTGCCAATCGACAAGCGACTCACGCACATCCGTTCCGAACAAAGGGCCCGTTTGCAGAGCCAGCGGCAACAGCCCATTTTTATCGACAAAGGCGAGGTCTTCTATGCCGGTTTGCGACGCAGGGCGCGGCATGGCCTGATCAGGGGTCGTAAAGCGTTCGGCTGCATTCGCCGGCACGAATTCAAGATACGGCGACTCGCCTTGCGCCAAACGAACATCGTGCACGGGAATTCGGCCTTGCGGAGTTTTCAGTTGGTCAATTACGTTCATATTGGAATCCAACGATCGACGGTATCGTGCAGTTATTTTACCCCGTTTAAGCGTTATTTTCGGGAAGCAACCTAGCTCCAAACCATCCGAGACGCGCCTTCGGCAAAACCGAAAACCCAAATTGCGCGAAGGTTACCTGAGAAGCCGTGCAACGCTCCGCAGACCGACCCTGACAGGATGCGCTTTGCCTGTAATGCATAGAGCCTTGGCTGCGAGGCGCGCCCATGCTTTCGCCGCAGCGGCCCTTCGTTCGCTCGACCTGCAGCACAATAGGGTCCCGCTACTGCGAAGATGCTTGGCCCGAACCAGATAAACCCATAGGCGCTTCGATGGCAACCGTATCGCCGACTTTCGCAAGGCTGTCGTCACTCGGAGCGACCAGAATCTCACGCCTTCCATATGCATAGCTGCCCATTTGGTAATCCTCCGTCGCAAACACCAGGCCTTCGCTTGCGATATAGAAATGGGAGCATCCGTCAAGCGGGTTTTCGACATCAACGCCGCTTCCCAGCGCAGGGCTCATCAAGCACATGTTCGTGATATCCCTCACGACTGCGTTCGTGCTCAGAATATCGCTCGGATCGGTGGCGAGATACGCAGTGACCGCATCGGCAACGGCCGATTTTGCCTGTTCGGGAGTGAGACCAAACGCCGATACCGGGTCGATGGGATCACCCGTTTCCAAACTGTAAGCGCACCCCGTTACCGTCGTCGAGCCATGCGGACCCCATCCCGTATCGTAGCGTTGATCGCGCACGCATACGATGTCGTTATCGATATACGTCAGCGTGATAGAGCGGTACTGGCATATGAACACGATGGCGCCTCCCATGTCTTTCGCGGTATCGGGAGCGGCATTCGTCTTCTCGACATCGGTGCGCATGGATTCCTCGAGGGCAGCGTTGATTTTATCGACCGCGTCGCTTTGCGTTGAGGCCTCGATGTGCGGGTAGTACCACTTCTGCGCCTCGCGTTTGCCCGGCGCATCATATGGATCGACCGGCACGCTCACATCCATCGAGCGAGTTTCAACCGAATATGTGATTTCCTCGGGCGCTTCGACGGTTTCTTCGGGCGCTTCGACGGTTTGCTCGTTTTGGGCCTGCTGCGCGGGGAGCCACACGTCGGTGTAGACGCGGTAAGCGGCATATGCCGTGCCCGCAACAAGAGCCATGGCCAGCGCGACCAGCACGACCATAGGCACGCGACGGCGCGAACGGTGCTTCGTGGCATTCACCGCGCCGCGCAACGTCTCGGGACGATTTAGCGAGGGGTTGTTTTCAGGCGACGAAGGCGCGCCGAATGCGCCGGCCCCGCATGACTTTTCAGGCTCATCCGCAAAAGCGGCGCTTTCAGACGAGGGATCGCTGAATGAGGAATCACTTTGCAAGGAGCCAAAGCTTGCGGAACCATTTTGTGAAGAAGCGTTCGAGGGATGGCCGTTTGGCGAGGAACCATGCCTCCCCGCGTCCGCTGCTTCCGACGCAAACGCCGGCACGACGGTCTTCGCAGGCGCAGCTGCAGGTGCAGCGGCCTCCCTGAACGCAGCTGCGGGGTTGACAGCCTTCGCGGGCGCGCCCGTTGGCTCAACAACCTTCGCGGGCACAATTGCCGCTACCGGCTTTCCGCAGTTCATGCAGAACTTCGCATCGCGGGGAAGTTTCGCGCCGCATTTCGTGCAATACATGCCTGTCATCCTTTGCCTGATTCGCTTCTTTTGCTCGGTATTGTAAGCCCTGACGTATCAGACGCATGCAACGGCCACACTATGCGCGCATGCCTCCACGATTTTTTTACCCGATTTATTCCCCTTTTCAGGAACACGCCTTTTGACTATTCTTGCATCGTTGAAACAATCCCCAACGAAAAGAGGGGCCATGTATTGCAGCCATTGCGGAACAGAAAACGAGAACACAGCGAAGTTTTGCCGCCAATGCGGAAACGCGCTCCAAGCAAACGCGCAATCGAATAGCGCACCGTCGGCATTTGAGCAGGAAATCAGCGCAAGCAAAGGCCGACAGAGCGTCGCGAACTTCCTTCGTGCGTTTCAAGCCCACGTTGCCCCGCAAGCTAAAAACTATAGCGTCCTCAACGCCCAATGCTCCCAGATGGAGATGCTTGAACGACAGCGTGCCGACTTCGAGAAGCGCGTAAAATCACCCGTGCTCCTCATCTTAGGCATAGTGCTCATCGCGCTGGGCATTGGCTTGATTGCTTCGTTCGTTTCTTATATGCAAGCGCACATCGACGAGGCGGTCATCATCGAGAACCCAACACTTGCCGATTACCTTGACACCTTTGTCGCGCTGCTGTTCCTCGCCGGTCCTCTTATCATCGGCGTCATCATCATTGCGATCTTCATCGTCCGCAAGGCGCGTGCGCCGAAAACTCGCGCGAAATTCGACAGCCAATACGCTCAGGCCAAATCGGCGGCCCAGACAGCCACCAACGAAATTTGGCACAATTACGAGTCGTTCGCAAACCACCAGCTCGTAGCATTCAAGTACGCCAACCCCTGGTTGCTCGACGCTTTAGCCCGCATCGTCGCCGACGGCAAGGCCAATACGCTCACCCAAGCAATCCAATATTTCGAAAACGAGAGTTACCAGCAAGAAATGAAGGGCATCGCGAACGCGAACCTCTACGCAACGCAAGAAACGCTCGAGCGAACAAAGTCCATTCAGCGTCAACTTGCCTACATCGGTGTCACGTCCACTATTGGTGCAATCGGCGCATGGCGCAACTAGCCATCGCAAAAGCGCGTATATCTCGAGCGCGTCTTACGACTTCTTCATGACCTCGGTTTTGCACTTCGGACACACGATGCGCATCGTACCCTTGCCGCGCGGGATGGAGAGAATTTGCCCGCACCCTTTGCAGCGAAAATACTTCGTGGTCTTGCGATTGACGTACATGGTGTCGAGCATGTTCCACCAACGCTTTGGCTTCGCCGATGCCGCGAGCCACTTTTGATTCTCTCTATCTCGCACGGCAATATTCTTGGAATAGCAGCGCACGCAGCATACGATGAGCAGGACAAACGATATCCATGAAAGCACGCGCCATCCAAACAGGATTTCAAGCACCATGCAAATCACGGATGCCACGAGCAACGCGACATTGAAATTATCCATGCCGCGGCGGCCGACCATGAAAGCGCCGATTTTATACGGCAATTGCGCGAAGAAGTTTTTCATGAGCGTCTTTCCTCATATGCAGATATTTGAACAAGTAAGAGCATAGGTATTTACGCGCCGGTGATCGCAGGCTGTTGAAAAGCCGTCACCGGCGCGCGCCGCATGCGACGAAACCGCCATATTCCACCGCGCGGCAACCCACGTCGCATGAAAACGCACGAAGTGCGTACCCTTTGCGCCAAACTCAAGTTGTAGAAGGCATTCGCCCCATAAAACCCCAGGTCGCGTATCATCAATTCTAGAGTGGCACACGTTTTTTTCGAAAGAGGGTACGCACTTCGTGCATTTTTCTGCAATGGCATTGCGAGCCTTGAGGCGCAAGACGGCGCTCCATACGAAAAAAAGCCGCCACCCAAAATGGTGACGGCTTTCGAAGGTGGGTCAGATGCTCCCTGGAACATCTGACCCACCTGAAAGAACAGATAAACCAGCGCTTACAGCGTGCGCAGGTTGACCTCTTTGAGCTGACGGGTCGTAACCTCGTTCGGAGCGCCGGTCATGGGATCGGCCGCCGAGCTCGTCTTCGGGAAGGCGATGACGTCGCGGATGGAATCTTTGCCAGCCAGCAGCATGACCAGGCGGTCGAGACCAATAGCGATGCCGCCATGCGGGGGCGCACCAAGCTCGAGCGCATGAATCAGGTGGCCAAACTTCACTTCCATATCTTCATCGTCGACGCCGCAGCGCTTCAAAACGCGCTTCTGCAGCTCGGCGTTGTGAATACGAATGGAGCCGCCACCAGCCTCGAAGCCGTCCATGACGATGTCGTAGCTGTAGCTGCCGCACGCCATGGGGTCGGTCTCGATTTTATCCCAATCGGACTTCGGGATCATCGTGAACGGATGGTGCTCAGCCGCGTACTTCTTGGTTTCCTCGTCGTACTTGAACATGGGGAAATCGACGACCCACAGCAGCTTGTGGCCATCGCGCGGAATGTTCAGAGCCTCGGCCATGTGCAGGCGCAGGGCAGAAAGCACGGCGTTTGCGATGCCGAACGTGTCGGCCGCGAATAGAACCAGGTCGCCAGGCTCGACGTTCATGGCTTCCTTGATCTTCGCGTGAACCTCGTCGCCCAGGAACTTGATGATGGGGCTCTTCTCTTTGCCGTCGGTGGTGTAGGCAATCCAAGCCATGCCCTTCGCGCCATTGGCGGAAGCGATGTCGGCCAGCTTGTCGATGTCGCCACGGCTCCAGTCGCCAGCGCCCTTCGCGTTGATGGCCTTCACGATATTGCCGGCCTCGACAGCCTTGGCGAATACGCCAAAGCCGCAGCCACGCACGATCTCGGTAAGGTCAACGAGCTCCATGCCGAAGCGGATGTCGGGGCGGTCGCAGCCAAAGCGATCCATGGCCTCTTTCCACGGCATGCGCTGCAGCGGGAATTCATGCTCGACGCCAGCGGCCTCGAGAACTTCCTTAAACACACCTTCCATCATGTCGATGACGTCGTTCTCCTGAACGAACGACATCTCGATGTCGACCTGAGTGAACTCAGGCTGGCGGTCGGCGCGCAGGTCCTCGTCGCGGAAGCAGCGAGCGATCTGGTAGTAGCGCTCGATGCCGCCCACCATGAGCATCTGCTTGAACTGCTGTGGGCTTTGCGGAAGCGCGTAGAACTTGCCCGGGTTGGGGCGAGACGGAACCAGGTAGTCGCGAGCGCCTTCGGGCGTGGAGTTCGCCAGGATCGGCGTTTCGACCTCGAGGAAGCCGCGCTCGTTGAGGGCCTTGCGCATAGCCTGGGCCACGGTATGGCGAAGCTTGAGATTCTTGTACATCTCGGGACGGCGAAGGTCCATGTAGCGCCACTTCATGCGCGTGGTTTCGTCGGTCTCGATGCCATCCTCAATAGAGAACGGAGGCGTGACCGAGGTGTTCAGCACCTCGATGCCGCTGGCGAGCACTTCAATCTCGCCCGTCGCCATGTTCGGATTCACGGTGCCTTCAGCGCGAGCGCGCACTTTGCCCGTGATTTTCAGCACGAACTCGCGGCCGAGATGCTCGGCAACGTGGAATTCCTCTTCGGAAACGCAATCGGGGTCGATCACGATTTGCGTGTAGCCCTCGCGGTCGCGAAGATCCACGAAAATCAGGCCGCCGTGGTCGCGGTTGTGCCACACCCAGCCAGTGAGAGTGACCTGCGCGTCGACATCGGAGGCACGCAGCTCGCCGCACGTGTGGTCGTGCATGCAATACTCGTTGATGAATTCGGTCATCGGTTTATAGCTCCTTGCGAAGTGAAACTAATCGCTCAAACTGGGCTATTGTAGCGCAGGAAGCGCATGCGGCGAAAGGTCGCGGCGCAATTTACGCTTCTTCGACACCTTCTGCATCGGCCGAAGCCGCCTCCGCTGCCTCGATTCGCTCACATGCGGCGAGCGTTTCGGCGTAATCAGCCTGATAGGCTTCGATTTCCGCAGAAAGGCTCGCGAGGTCAGGCTCGGAAAGCCTCACGGCACGCGCTTCTTCGCAAGACGCGAACCCGCCATCGGAAAGAGCCTGGTCAAGCTCGCGTTTTGCCGCATCGGCAGCACCTTTGCGAATGCCGCGCTGCGTGCCGCACGTCAGGATAAGGGCGCGCTGCGCTTCTTCGCGTTCACGGTCGCCTTGCTCGATGGCGATCGCCCTCTGCCGTTCATGCTCGGCCATCTCGGACAAAATGCCATTCAGCTCATTTTGCTGGCCTTCGTAGTAATGCGCGCGCTTAGCAACTTCAGCTGCGGCGCGGGCCCTCGCAAGCACGGCGCCTTTTTCCTGCATTGCGGGCAACTCGGCAACAAGCTCCTGCAAATGTTCGAACAATTCCTCGTCGTTCATAGTCATGCGATTCCTTTCATCGCACGTAAGTCTAGCAAAAAGGGCCCGCCAAGCGGCGGGCCCGGGGAGGGGTGTATTTCTGCGCCATTCCGCTGAACAGCGCTTCAAGTTGCCGTCGGGCGCAGCCGAGCACCGTATCGCGCCTTGCGCTTGTCGCCTGCGTAGCGCCGCCACGCTTCGCTCCTGCCTTCAAAGCAATTCGCGATGCCAAGCTGCATCTCGCCCACATGGCCAGCCGACGGCTCGTTGCGTTCCTACTGCTCCTCGTAGACGCCCGCGAGCTGTTCGCCGAGGCACTTGCCCTCGATGAGGCAGCGGCCATGGCTGTTGCCCTGAACGTTGATCGGGTAGTCGTACGCGTACATGTCGCCCGAGCAGTTGCCAATGGCGTACAGGCCCTTGATGGGCTCACCCTCGGCGTTGACAACCTCGAAGTTGTCGGAAATCGCGATGCCGCCGACAACGGCGAGCAGGCCAGGGGCAACCTTGGTCGCGTAGAAGGGGCCCTGCTCGATGGGGAACAGGAAGTGAGATTCCTTGAAGAAGTCAGTGTCTTCGCCCTTCTTGCAAATCTCGTTGTAGCGCTCGATGGTCTTCTTGGCCTCGTCAACGTCGACATCGAGCTGCTTGAGCAGTTCGTCGATGGTGTCGGCGACCTTGTAGTTGTCGGGAGTCTTCTCGACGCCTTCCTTCACCGTCTTGGCATGGGAAGCGGACGCATCGGCCGCCGTGGTGCCCACAGCGCGGAACGAATCCCAGAACATGCCGCCGCCGAACTCGAGCGACGCGGTGTTGTCGGCCTCGAAGTTGGAGTCGAAAATTGACCAGCAGTGGTCGTCGCCGCCGTTGACCATAGTGCCGACGCACTTGCCCTGAACCCAGGTGGCCTCGTTCATGAAGCGCTTGCCCTTGGGGTTCACGAACAGGAAGGGACCATGGTACATAGCCGCAGCTTGCGGGTGCATCATCGTGGGCCACGGGCCGTCCTGGAAGGTGCCGCCGACCCATGCGGCCATGTTGTGGCCGTCGCCGGTGTTGCCCTGGTCGGAGCACAGGCGGGTCATAACCTTGTTCGCGATGGGAGCGAACTCGTTGATGTACTCGTCGTTGTAGCTCACGTCGCCGGTGGCGAGCACGACGCCCTTGGAGGCGTTGTACTGCACGTACTTGCCCTCTTCATTCTTGCAAATAGCGCCGGTGACTTCGCCCTTATCGTTGGTAACGAGCTGCTGGGCAGGCATGTTGTACACGAGCTCGAAATTGCCCGTCTCTTCAGCCTTGGCGATGAACAGGTACTCAATGTAGGTCGCGATGGAGATTGCCTCGTTTTCCTTGGCGAGGTTGCCGCCGAAGATCATGTGATAGCAGGCGATCTCGGGGTGCACCGTGGAATTAGAGCCAACGGTGACCATGCACTTCGCGCCATCGGACTCAGCAAGGTCGAGCAGCCAGTTCATGCAGCGCTCGCTCTCGCGGAACCACTTGGCAACGAGGGACTCACGGCAGCGGCTGCCGCACGTAGAAACCCAGCGCTCCATTTCGATGGACTTGTCGAAATGGATGTCGAGCGCGTCGAGCGCCTTCGATGCGATAGCGCCCGTACCGCCAACGCCGTGGCCGTTGGGCACGCCGTCTTTCTCAACCAAGGTGACCTTGACGCCGTTCTGCGCAGCGTTCAGAGCGCAGCAGGTTCCCGAATAGCCGGCGCCAATAACGAGCACCTCGGTTTCGACGGTTTCGGCGATATCGGTGATGGCCTCAGGAGCTACCTCCCACGTGTGCTTCTTCTCGCCAGCGGCAGCGTCAGACTTGCTGCTCGAGCTCGACGAGCCGCCCGCCGGGCTGCAGCCAAACATGCCGAGCGCCGCCACACCAGCGGCAGAAAGCGTTGCGCCCTTAAGCAGATTGCGGCGAGAAATGCCCTTCTTCAATTCTTCCATAGTTCCCTCCTAATGGAATTTCTTGGAATGCCGCGCCCGAGGAGACCGCTTCAAACGCCACGGCAAGCCGCGCAGGCCCAAGACCGCGCAGGCGTATTTCATGGCTTTGCGAAGACGCGCCCTCCCTGACGCTTGCATCTGCACCCTCCCTGGATGCGATGCGGTCACTATAGAGGCGAGATAGGGCGCGACGCACCACATATTATGGGTTGTTTTATTGTTTAGCCTGGTAGGGAGCTTGTTTAACTTCGTATTATCGGGGTAGTAACCCATGGAATCCAAGGCTGAAAAACAAGACAACCCACCTCGCTTCGGCAAGATGGGTTGGGTTTTCTTGGATATGAAGGACGGCGGAAAGACTAAAGGCGAGCTAATTCAAAAGATCGATGAGCTCTTGCTTCGAGTGGATTCCGAGTTTGCGATAGATGCTTTTCGTATGCCCGCGCACCGTGTTTTCCGAAATGTAGAGACGGCGAGCAATAGTCGCAACGGTGTTCCCATGCCGCATCAAATCGGCGACCTCGCACTCGCGAGCAGAAAGCGGGTCGGCAAGATCAAGCGAAGAAAGACGCTCTTCAAAGGAAGTCGGCGACTCATCGGTTGGCGTCATGGGGGCGGCGCCATTTAAGCGGCGAAGAGCGGCCGAGGGCTTTTCTTCACACTGTTGAACATCACGCGATGTCTCTTTGCTCGACGGCTCCTTCTGAACGCATTGGCCCCCTTCAACCACGCTCGCGCCTTGAACCGGGAATTCCTCAGATTTCATCCGGACGACGTTTTCCGCAATGGATTCCCCAGAATCGCGTTCACCTGAACCAGACCGGGGAGCCGCGGTTATTGACCGGCGCACATCGCTTCTATTGCGGCCAAGCGACGCCAAAAAGAGCGCCGCCGTAAGCACATACACGCACACGAACAGCACGTCGACCACAAGCGTGAAATCGAGCACCGTATGCGCAGCGGCAACCTGCCCCACCGAATCGCCCAAAAGCAAACTCGCGAGCGTGGGGGCTACGCACAGCGCATACACAAGCGACGAATCGATGGCCTTGCGGCTTGCATACGCCGCGCACGTAATGAGCAGCAACAGATTCACCACCTCGAAGCCGAACATGGTAAATACCGAAACCGCACCAAGCCATTCAATGCCAAAGAACGTGGGCAACAGGAACACGCCAGTGATGAGCGGGAATATGACCTGATACACTCGCAGCATGTCGAAGCCACGCTCGGTGAATAGCTCGATGGCCGCAACCACAAGTGTGGCGCAGCTCATGCCGAGCATGATGCCCTCGAAAGAGCCGAGGTTGCCCTGCGGAACCACGTAGCCAATCATCTTCCACACAAAACCGATGGCGCACACGCAAAACACGGGGCGCGCCATATCGCGCAGCAACATGAGGCGACGCTCGCGAGTGAGAGGCTCCGCTTCATAGGGAACGACCTCAGCAAGGCTTTTGCGCAGCGTCCAAGCGCCAAGCGCGGGCAAGACGATGACGCCGCAAACCACAAGCCACTCCGTCGGCAAGAAGCCAATGGCGATGCACAGCACAACCGAGCACAGCGCAGAAAGAGGGATATAAACCGTGGTGCGCGAGGTGCCTTCTGACGCATAAAAGCTTTGCCACATCACGAAAAACGCGCCCTGCGAAGCTCCTACCAGCACCGATGCGATGGCGACCGAGGCAACCGAGAAATCGGCCAAAAAGAATGCAAGATAGTACAAAAGAGACCCCGCCGACAGGGCGATGCCCGCGATATACGCCGACTCGGGAGAAAACGCCTTGCTGCCGCGACGGACCGAAAGCGTCGCCGCCGCCACGACGGCAACGATGGTCGAAAGTTGCTTTCCCACGGAAAAGCCCGTGCTTGCAAACGCGAACTCATCGGCAGGAGCCATGAGCGCGACGAACGTGACGGCCCAAAAGAAGCAGAAGCCCAAATGGTGCCACTTCAAGCCTTTGACGATACCCCTCGCCTGCGCAACGGACATGCGCGCCTCCCTTATATCTTCTCCCCAGAAACTGCCCCATGATAGCAAAAAACCGGCCGCACGGCTGCGCAACCGGTTTCGACGCGTCTTTGAGCAGGCGCAATTGCCGCCCTGGCAAACAAAATGGGTCAGGAAGATTCCCTGGCCCATACAAAACCCGTTTCACGCTGATCGCGATCGAGCAGTACTCGACAAATGCCACTTTCGCAGCCCAGGTCAGCGAGAGGGAGAAGCGACGCGTAGCAGCGCTACGCGAGCGACGATTGAGAGTCGCGCGCGAATTGCCGCAGCAAAACAAAAATCGCTTCCGCAAGCAACGTCAGCGAGCATGGGTTCTGGCGGAGCAGATTGCCTTGAAGCCCAAGCGCATTGGCCTTGCGGCCATGCGCGAGGGCTGAATGGCAAGATGCTTTCGCCCCGGACCAAACAAGAGCCACTTTCGCAGCACAGGTCAGCGAGCGGCAAGCTGGCGAGTCGAATTGACTCGAAAGAGAAGCGACGCGTAGCAGCGCTACGCGAGCGACGATTGAGAGCCAAGTCGGCCGCCAGATTGCCGCGCAGCATCAACGGTTAGCGCCGTTCGGCAGAACGGCGCAACCTTTAATGACGGAAGTGGCGATGCCCCGTGAACACCATGGCAATGCCGTGCTCGTCGCACGCTTCGATGCTTTCCTCGTCGCGGATGGAGCCGCCGGGCTGGATGATGGCGGTGACGCCAAAGCTTGCCAGCGCATCGATGTTGTCGCGGAACGGGAAGAACGCGTCAGACGCGGCAACAAGGTTCTTCGGCTCAAGACCCATGCGCTCGCACGCCTCAAGCGCGCGCTCGCCGGCCAAGCGGCCCGAGTCAACGCGATTTGGCTGACCAGGGCCCATGCCAATGCCCGCATGGTTCTTGGAAATGAGGATGGCATTGGACTTCACGCCCTTGCACACCTTCCACGCGAACAGCAGCTCGTCCATTTCCTCGTCGGTGGGCTTACGCTTGGTGGGAACGGTGAATTCATCAAGCGTTTCGGTTACCGCGTCGGCGGTTTGGGCCAAAATACCGCCGTCGACCGAGCGATATTCAACGCGAACCGGGGCATCCACGCCGCCAGTGCGCAGAACGCGCAGGTTCTTCTTCACCTGCAAAAGCTCAAGCGCAGCGGGCTCGAAGCTCGGAGCAATAATGACCTCAACGAACTGCTTGTTCGCATTCATATGCTCGATCATTTCGAGCGAAACCTCGACGTTTGCCGCGATAATGCCGCCAAAAGCGCTCTTCGGATCACACGCGAACGCCTTGTCGTAAGCCTCGGCGACCGTAGCGGCCGTAGCCGAACCGCAGGGGTTCTGGTGCTTCAGAATAACCACGGCAGGCTCGTCGAACTCGCGAGCGAGCGTCCAACACGCATCGGTATCGAGAATGTTGTTGTAGGAAAGCTCCTTGCCGTTGAGCTGTTCGGCATTCACGAGGCTATGCGCGTCGGCATTGGGCAGGCGGTAGAACGCAGCGCTCTGATGCGGGTTTTCGCCATAGCGCAGGTCCTGCTGCTTCTCGAGGTGAAGGTCGATAACGTCGGGAGTCTTCTCGCTGAAATCGGCCTTGCCGTTGAGCTGCTCGTCCATCCAAGCGGCAATCGCGCCGTCGTAGGCATTCGTAGTTTCGAACACCTTCAGCGCGAGCTTCGCACGCGTCTCGCGCGTGGTGGCGCCGTCGTTGGCGCGCATTTCCTCAAGAATGGCATCGTAGGTGGAGGGCTCGGTGACCACGGCAACGCTCTCGAAGTTCTTCGCGGCGCTGCGCAGCATCGACGGACCGCCGATGTCGATATTCTCAATGCAGGTGCCGAAGTCAGCGCCCGAGGCAACCGTCTTTTCGAAGGCATACAGATTCACGACCACCATGTCGATCATCTTGATGCCATGCTCTTCGGCCTCGGCCATGTGCTTGGCATTGTCGCGCTTCGCGAGCAGGCCGCCGTGCACCATGGGATGCAGCGTCTTCACGCGGCCGTCCATCATTTCAGGGAAATTCGTCACCGCATCGATGGGCGTCACATCAACGCCCGCTTCGGCAATCACCTTCGCGGTGCCGCCGGTCGAAATAATCTCAGCTCCGAATTCCTCGTGCAAAGCGCGCGCGAACTCAACCACGCCCGTTTTGTCGGTCACAGAAACCAGAACGCGTTTAACCTGGGGGTTAGTCACGTTTCCTCCTCCGTTTTCCTTCCGTTGACTTTTGTTTACCTTATCAGCCGAATCGCCCATACGCCGCGACATCAACGCGAGTGGGCGAAAAAGACACGCATCGGACCGCCGCGTCATGCGGCGAAGCCGAAATGCACGCTATCGACCCAAATTCGAGTCGTGTTTCGTGCGCGCGGCTTCCGAATAATTCTGCTTATATCGCTCATCGACAAGCTCGGCAACAATGGCGATGGCGAGCTCGGCGGGCGTTTTTGCACCAAACTTCAAACCAATGGGGCGTTTGATGCGCTCCCACCCTTCTTCAGTGCCACCCTTTGATAACACCAGGTCATGCACGGTATCATTTTTACCCTTACATCCCATCATGCCTATATAGTGCAAATTATTCCTAATAGACCACACGCACGCCTCGGGGTCGAACATATGCCCGCGCGTAAGCACGCATGCGTAATCGGCGGGGTTCGCGGCGATGCGTGAAAGCTCATCGAAGTTTCCGCCGCCGAGCAGCACGCGACGAGCATTCAGGAAACGCTCTTCCGAAATATATGCAGGGTCGTAGTCGACCGCCACAACGTCGAAGCCCACATGGTGCGCAAGCGCAGCAACCTCCGCCGACGCGTCGGAAGCGCCCAAAAGCCACACGCGAACCTTGTCGAAAAGCGCAACAGCGAGCCATGTAAGGCCATCGAACTGCTCGGTATGCATGGCAGGACCGCGCGTGGCGTCTTTCATTTGGAAGATATCGCGCGGGGAATGCTCGCGCCCGCACACGATTTCCTTGGCGTCGTTGCAAAAGAACACGAACGAATCGCCGCAGCCCGAACCCCTGTCGCCATATTTCTTCGTGACTTCATTGTCGACGTTTTCGCAGGCAGCAGACGCGTCGTATACATATTTGAAGCCAATCCAAGCAAGGTCGCCCTCGTCGATTGCCTTTGCCGCGCGTTCGAACACGCACGCATCGGCAGGCGTAAGGCCAGCCGAAATTTCCGCGAGCGCTGCAGGCGTCACATGCGCGCGGCCCTCGAGCGCCTCGGCCGTGAAACACGGAAAGTCGTCAAAAGAAAGTTCAACCGGCCTGTCTGCAGCAACATCCGCCGCGAGCGAGCGCAGAAATTCTGCCGTTACCATACGCACCACAAACCTCTCATTAAAACGCCGCCACCTACCCCGCATCGCATTCCACCCGCAAGCGGGACACGATGCGCGGCGGCGCACTAAGCAAGTACCTGCTAAATGCTCGTAGCATTTAGCAGGTCTCACCAACGGGCCTTGTCACCGCCGTTCGCCGCTCACTACCCTTTCGCCGCTGACCACATTCTTCTGCCGCGCCCCGCTCGCAAACGAGACACGGCAGAAAACCCTTAAACCTGTTAAACGCTACGAGCATTTAACAGGTGACCCCCGCATCATAGAAAGCAAGACGGGCAATCCCGCCTCGCCTCCGCATCGAATTACTTGATATGCACGCGGCCCGATTCTTCGTCGACCGACACGCGGCCTTCAGCAATCAGCTGCACGGCCTGCGGATACAGCACGTGTTCGACCTCGTGGATCTTCGCCTCGAGCGTCTCGAGCGTGTCGTTTTCCACAACCTCGACAGCGCGCTGCGCGACGATGGGGCCCTTGTCGTAATCTTCATTGGCGAAATGCACGGTCACGCCCGTCACCTTCACGCCCGCCTCGAAAGCATCGCGAATAGCATGCGCACCCTTGAACGAAGGCAGCAGCGCAGGGTGCAAATTCAACACGCGATTCGGAAATGCGCGCAGCATGACCGGCGTCACCTTGCGCATGTAACCAGCCATAACGATGTATTCGGCGCCAGCAGCCTGCAGCGCTTCGACAATTTGGGTATCGGCGGCTTCCGCGTCAGCGTACAGCGTTTTGTTCATGACAAGCACCGGAATGCCCGCAGCCTGTGCGCGTTCAATTCCATACGCGTCGGGACGCGAAGAAACCACCTGAACGATTTCCGCATTCAGCGTGCCCGCAGCGATGTCGTCAATGAGCGCCTGCAGATTCGTGCCCGAACCAGAAAGCAAAACGCCGATTTTCAAAGGTTGAGTCATATTCAAATCCTTTCCAGGTGCAAATAAAAGCCGCGCTGCTCGGCGCCCGCAACGTTTCGCCCCCACCGCGCTCGAGCAGACTTGCGCAAGACCACCTGCGCTCATGTTCGTTCTTCTTTTCAAAATGAAACGCAACCAGGCGAGCACATGGCGAAACCCCAAAGGAGCGAAGCGGTAGCCGCAGCAAGGTTTTCCGAGAAACCCCGGACGTCAGACGCGAACGACAACCCGCTGCGACCCGAGCGGCCCCTTCCAGGCGCCCCGCGGACCGAGCGAACAGACGGAAAACAGAAAGCGAGCCAGGCTTTTCCCGACCCGCTCCTTTGCTTTATTCGGCGTAACGAACCACACCAGTGCCTTCGACGATTTTGCCGATGACGACCGGCTCTTCGCCCGACTTCGCCAGCTCGTCCATCACGGCGTCGACACGCGCCGCATCAACGATGAGCACCATGCCAATGCCCATGTTGAAGGTCTTGAGCGCCTGCTCCTCGGTAAGGCCGGCGGCCTCGATGCCCATCTTGATGATGGCGGGAACTTCCCATGCACCTTTATTGACCAGGGCATCCATGGTTTCAGGAAGCGCGCGGTTGAGGTTTTCGGTAATGCCGCCGCCCGTGATGTGCGCCAGGGCATGCACGTCGCCCGGCAGGTTGCGAAGGCAATTGAGCACGGGCTTCACGTAAATACGGGTGGGAGCGATAAGGGCGTCGCCAAGCGTTTCGCCATTGAGCTCGGCCACGGGAGCCGCAAGCTCTTCGGCGGTTTTGCCCTCTACGAGCACCTTGCGCACGAGCGAGTAGCCGTTGGAATGGAAGCCGCTCGAACGCAAGCCCACGAGCACGTCGCCTTCTACGACGCCGTCGGGGCCGATCATCTTCGGGCGATCGACAACGCCCACAGTGAAGCCCGACAAATCGTAATCGTCGGGATCCATAACGCCGGGATGCTCGGCCATCTCACCGCCGATAAGCGCGCAGCCAGCCTGACGGCAGCCTTCCGCGATGCCGCCCACAACCTTGGCGACATGCTCCTTCTTCAGCTTGCCAATGGCGATGTAGTCCAAGAAGAACAGGGGCTCGGCGCCGCACGCCAGAATATCGTTCACGCACATAGCGACCAGGTCGATGCCCACAGTGTCATGCTTGCCGATGAGCTGGGCGACCTTGAGCTTCGTGCCCACGCCGTCGGTGCCCGAAACCATAAGCGGCTCTTCCATACCCTTGAATGCCGCCGCAGAGAACAAGCCGCCGAAGCCTCCGATATCGCCCACGACCTCGGGACGATACGTGGAATGCACGGCGTCTTTAATGGCGTCGACCGCGGCCGCGCCCTCTTCGATGTCGACGCCCGCGTCGGCGTAAGTGATTTCTGCCATGGGTAAGACTCCTGTCTATTCATTGACGGGCGAAGGGGCAATCCCCTTCCCCATTTTCAACCTCATGCAATGTCTCTTGCATCTGAAATAAAAGCGGGACAAAGGGAAAGCCCCTTGCCCCATCGAAAACCGGAAGCGCCCGCACCTGGATAGGAGCGCGGGCGCAACAGATTAGCTCTTCTTCAAAAACGCGTTCTTCGTGATGGAATCGGGCAGCGCAACGGGATATTCGCCTGTAAAGCATGCCTCGCAGAACGTTTTGCTGTGCGCATCGCCCACGGCTTCGCGCAGGCCATCGAGCGAGATGAACTCGAGCGAATCGCAGCCGATGAACTCGCACATTTCCTCGTTGGTCATGTTTGCGGCGATGAGCTGGTCTTGGTTGGCGGTGTCGATGCCATAGAAGCATGGCCACATAACCTCGGGGCTCACGATGCGGAAATGGATTTCCGCCGCACCGGCCGAACGAAGCATGTCGACGAGCTTCTTCGACGTGTTGCCGCGCACGATGGAGTCGTCGATGACCACCAGACGCTTGCCCGCGATGACGCTCGGCAGCGGGTTGAGCTTGATGCGAATGCCCATTTGGCGCATTTCCTGCGTGGGCTGAATGAACGTGCGGCCGACGTAGCGGTTCTTCACGATGCCGTCGGTGAATTCGATGCCGCTCGCCTCAGAGTAGCCAAGCGCACCGGGCACGCCCGAGTCGGGCACGCCGAGCACCAGATCGGCCTCAACCGGAGCTTCGCGCGCAAGAATGCGACCCATGTTGCGACGGGCCTGGTAGACGCTTTGCCCATCGATAACCGAGTCGGGGCGCGCGAAATAGACGTATTCAAAAATGCAGCCGCGCGGCTCTCGGGGCTCGATGGCCTGCAGCGTCGAGATGCCCGTATCGTTGATGCGGATGATTTCGCCCGGACGCACATCGCGCACGAATTCCGCGCCCACGATATCGAGGCCGCAAGTTTCGCTGGAAACGACCCAGCCGCGATCGTCGGGAAGCTTGCCCAGGCACAGCGGACGAATGCCGTGCGGGTCGCGGAACGCATAGAGCGCCGTGGGGCTCGCGAGCACCATGGCGTAGGCGCCGTCAATCATCTCCATGGCGGTTTTGATGCCCTCGGTAAGATGATGGGTTTCGCGCGTGTAATAGCCAATGACCTGGCACGCGACTTCCGAGTCGGTGTTGCTGCGGAACTCGACGCCCTTGCTAATAAGGTCGGCGCGAATGCGGTTCGTGTTCACAAGCGTGCCATTGTGCGCAAGCGCGATGAGCACCTCGTCGATGGCCGACATATGGGGCTGGGCGCTTGTCCAGTTGCCCATGCCGCCACTCGTGGAGTAACGGCAATGGCCCACAGCCACTTCGCCGCGCAACGCAGCGAGCGCGCTTTCATTGAACACCTGGGTAACCAAGCCCAAGTCTTTCGTAACCGTCACGGTGTCGCCATCGCCCACCGCAATGCCGGCGCTTTCTTGGCCGCGATGCTGCAGGGCCTGTAAGCCAAAGCAGGTCAGCCTCGCGACATCGTCGGTGGTGGAGTACACTCCAAACACCGCGCACTCTTCTTCAAGCCGATCTGGCTTCTCGCCGGGAAAGATTGACGTTGCCACCCGGTATTCCCCCTTGTCGGAAAACGTTCGAACACGCTCGATGCTTGGCCAAAATTGGCCAGATACTCGCATGGTACCATCGCGCGCACGCCGTGGGACTGAAAAGCACGTATACACAAACGAAACCAACGGGTGAGTGGTCGAGGGGCAGTCAATAGATATACAAAAGGCGGGCTTGTTTTGGCTAATGCCCGCCTTTTCAATGAGGAACTACTTCCGGTTACCTCTAGTATTCAGTCGTGCGCGACGAGGACTTTATTCCGCGTTCGCGGGCGCCGCCTGCTCAACGCAGCCGCCACAAAGCACCGCGCGCGTGTTCGCGTAGTCGTCGCCACACGTGATGAGGGTGAACAGCTTCGTTACCGACGCCAAATCGACATCGGTCGGTGCGCCTACCGCGGAATCGTTGATGCGTGCCGTCATATATGAGCGCATGGCCGCTTCATCGGCGAAGTTCGGCTGCAAGATGTTCGTTTCCGTATTCTTCACAACATCGAGCGCATAGGTGCGGCAACGATAATTCTGCGTGGGCGTCAAAATATAGAACGTGCGCGCTGCATCAAACGTCGCCTGATCGGTCATGGCCAGAATGTGCGCAAACATGGTTTCGTCATTCATGTTGTGGCCATAGATGAAGCTGTTCGAATCGGAGAAATCGCCCGCATTATCGGCAGAAAGGAAAATAGCGCCCTTGTGCACCAGGCCGCTCGTGCTGCCCGTGAAGTCTTTCTGCAGGTATTCCTCGTCGTTTTCGCCCTGCACAATAGGATAGTCGATGCTCGTGCCCGGCATGTACACCCATCCGACGATGTCTTCGTTCTGCTCGCGCAGCGCATCCCAGTTCACCGTCATATCGGCGAGCGCTGTTTCCTCTTTCGCCAAGCCCGATGTCGCGGAAATGTCGTCGTAGACCTTCGTGCCATGCCAATAGCCATAGCCAATAACGCCAAGCACGCCGAGCGAAACCGCAAGCACAATCGCGGCAACGATGAGGATGATTGTCCACACGCGGCTCTTTCCCGAACCGCCATGTTTGCCGCCGCGGTCGTGCTTGCCCCCGCCCATATTCGAACCGTAGTTGGCACGGGAATAATCGACGGCGTTTTGCGTCGACGGCCGCGCCGCACCACAAGCGTTGGCGGAATAGGGATTTGCCGCATGGCGAGGTTGCGCAGGGCGCGCAGGAACGAACCCACCCTGTTGGGCGGGCCCCTGCGTCGAATTCGCACGATAAGGGTTTTGTTTGTTCGTATTCATGCTGCCCACTATAGAAGAAAGGGCGCAGCAGCACAAAGGAACTCCTGCCCAGTGCGCCTATTTTTCGCGAAGGCGGCATGTGGGCATCGTTTGGGCCGAACGCGACTCTCGTCGCCGCGCCCGCCGCACATATCGTATGCTTTCGTCACATGGCTCATCGCCTTTTCGTTGCGGGTTTCCGCGTGCCTCACCGCACATCTTCCCGAGGGCGGTACAAAGGCGCGGAATCGTGCACAACCAGAATTCTGCTCAAAAAGCGTGTCGAATGTGGCATGCGCGCCCCGTTCCTAAGCGGTCGGGGCGCATTACACCTAACCTTGCATGCAAAACCCCAGGTCACAAAGTATGCGACCTGGGGTTTTCTTTCCGAATATCCTTTCAAAGGCACGTAAATGCCACATTCGAGGCCCATTGTGAACAAAAGCGCGAACGCAGCTACAACCCCAAGCGTTTTTCGAGCTCGTCGTTGATGATTTTCAACGCCTTCACGCGCGCGTAGTATTTGTTCGTGGACTCAAGAATGCGCCACGGAGCATACGGCGTGCTCGTAAGGCGGAACATATCATCGACGGCAGCATCGTATTGCGGATGCTTGTCGCGATTGCGCCAATCTTCCGGCGTGATTTTCCATTGCTTGTCGGGATTGTTCTGACGATCGTTGAAGCGGTTGAGCTGCTCCTCGGGGCTTACCGCAACCCAGAATTTCAACAACAGCGCGCCCCATGCCTCAAGCTCGCCCTCGAATTCGTTGATTTCGTCGTAGGCGCGGCTCCATTCCGCGGGGCTCGCGAAACCTTCAACACGCTCAACAAGCACGCGGCCATACCAGCTGCGGTCGTAAATCCCCACATGGCCAGCACGCGGCAGGCGCGTCCAGTAGCGCCACAGGTGCGGATGCGCAAGCTCGACTTTCGTGGGCGCTGGGCTGGGGAAGATGGTGTAAGCGCGCGGGTCGATAGCCTGCGCCACACGCTTGATGTTGCCGCCCTTGCCAGCCGCGTCATCGCCTTCATACAGAACCATAAGCGGAACGCGGGCCAGGTACATTTTCAGCTCAAGCTCGGCGAAACGCTTCTGTTCGCGCTTAAGCGCTTCCTGATATTCTTCCCTGGCAAGCGCGAGCGTATGATCGATATCGGCCAAGCGCGGCGGGTTCTTCACGATGGTGAAGCGCGAATGCAGCGGCGCCTCTTCGGCCTGCTCGACAGCCTGCGCGCGAGCAGCAGCCATCACGCGCTCGGTCTCTTCGGGCGTGCGGTCGCGCGGATCGGCCTGATCAAGAGCGCCGGCACTGTTGGCGGCAGCCTTCGCAGCGGCGGCTTCGGCGGCAGCATCGGGACCGCTCGCAAGCGCGCGCTCCAGGGCACGCACGAGCGCCTTGGCAATTGCGATGTTCGCGGAACGCTTGTCCTCGCCGTTGACCATGGTCCAACGCGCGAAATCGAAATCGGTATTGCGCAAAAGCTCATCATAGCGCGCGTAAATCTCGTCGTAGTCCTTCACGGTGGCGAGCTCTTCGTCGCTCACGCGCCACGCGGTATCGGGATTGTCGTGAAGGCCCTTCAGGCGCTTCTTCTGTACGTCCTTCGAAATGTGGACAAAGAACTTCAGCACCACGTAGCCATCGGCGGAAAGCTGTCGTTCGAACTCGCTCACAGCGCGCCTGTAAGCCTGCAGGTGGGCCGCATGATTCGCCTCGGAATCGGTGTACACCAAACGACGTGCGGCCGCCGTGTACCACCCGCGTTCGTACAGCGTCATGTCGCCGCGGGGGCCAAGCGCCTGCCAAAATTCCTGCATGAGCGGCTCGAAGCCGGTAACGCCCGAGCCCATATCGCGAAAACGAGCCGCGCCTTCCTCGTCGAAATTCGACAGCACATGCATGTGCGTCGCGCGTGCGTCGAGCTCGTAGACCAAATCGCCGATGCGGCTCCCCTTGCCCGCGCCGTTCCAGCCTTCGAACAATGCAACGACGCCCACGCCCTTCTTGCGGGCCTCTTGCTGCAGCACTACGAGTTTTGCAATAAGTTCGTCGTGCAGGGGCTTGTATTCTTCTTTCGACATTTTCGCCGAAAGATCAACTTGTTCCAGCATATGAATCCCCTTTCACATTGTGCGTTGGCCCAATTATGCGTCAACGTCGCCCACGAGCGAGGCGGCAACGGACATTTCGTGCAACTGTTTACACGTCGTTGCGGGCTTGGCGCAGGCATTTGAGGCAAGCTTGCCTGTCACCCGTGAGCCAAAACGAATCTTCGCGCCGCACGAACGCCAAATTCAGTTTCCCCCGCGCCCATTCCGCCCTTAAACGTGCCGAACATACACCGATGTGCTCAACGCTACGAGCATTTAGCACATGTCGAATGCTCGTAGCGTTTAGCACATCGGCACTTTTCTGCAGCATGCATGCATGCATGCGCCTCGCAGCCGCCCTCGGCATTCGTCCGCTCCCCAGCATTCTCCCGCTCGCGCCCCGCAAGGCCCCTTTCGCTAAATCGGTGCAAAGCCTTGGGTTTGTGCAAATTCATAGCATCTGCTTATCGGTATAATGGTTAGTAGCTGATGCGCTTTTTCAGGAGGATACGCCCCATATCTATGCGATTTGGTGCATTTCCCCTGTTCTCGATGCACATGAGGAAGGAATATCATGGGTGAGGAAAACGAAGCAAAGGCCACTGTCGCAGAGGTGGACGACACGAAAAAGGCCAAGAAGCCGAAGGCCGATCGTCTCGAGAAAAAAATCGTACGCCCGGCGCACAAGTCCTATATGCAGAACCGCGAGCTTTCATGGCTCGAGTTCAACAAGCGCGTGCTCGACCAATCCATCGACCCGCACGTTCCCTTGCTCGAGCGCCTGAAATTCATCTCTATCTGGCGCAGCAACTTACAGGAATTCTTCATGGTGCGCGTCGGCAGCCTTACCGACCTTGAGCTGGCGAAAGAAATGGTGTTCGACTCAAAGACCGGCATGACGCCGCGCGAGCAGCTCGATGCCGTGTATGCGCGCGTGCGCGAACTCACGCCCATCGCAGCCGAAGATTTCCGCCAAACGCGCCACCTGCTCGATGATGCAGGCATCCACCAGCTCTACCCCGACGAGCTCACGCCCGCCCAGCACAGAGAGCTCATGGATTATCTGGACTGCAACGTGCTGCCGCTCGTGTCGCCCCAGATCATTAACGCAACGCACCCGTTCCCTCACCTGGAAAACGGCGCGCTCTATATCGCCGTGCGCCTCGATGAGGAAGCCGAAGCCGAAGCGCTGCCCGAAAACGCTACCAAAGCCGAGCGCAAAGCCGCGCGCGCCAAAGCGGCCGAAAACGTACTCATGGGCATCATCCCCATGCCTCGCAACTGCCCGCGCATGATCGAGCTCACGGGTGAAAACGGCAAATACTCATTTATTCTGCTCGAACACGCGCTCGAGATGGTCGCCGACAAGATTTTCGAGATGTATCCGGTGAAATACGCCAATGTGATTCAGGTCACGCGCAACGCCGATCTCGATACGGCCGAAGAATCCGACGAATACGATGAGGACTTCCGCAGCCATATGCAGCGCATCTTGAAGAAGCGCGGCCGCCTGGCTCCCGTTCGCCTCGAAAGCGAGCGCCCGCTGTCATACACAACCGATAAATTCCTGCGCGAAAAGCTCGGCCTGAAGAAGCAGCAGGCCTACACCGTTGGCATGCCGCTCGACATGGGCTACGCGTTCGCCCTCATGGGCAAGGCCCCCAAAGCAATTGCCGAGCCGCTCATGGACGAACCGGCAAGCCCGCAATGGCCCGCATCGCTTTCGCGCAAAGAGCGCATCACCGACCAGGTGCTTCGCCATGACGTGCTGCTCTCTTACCCGTATGAAACCATGGACGCATTCGTGAAGCTGCTCCAGGAAGCCGCGGTCGACCCCGACGTCGTGAGCATCAAAATCACGCTGTACCGTCTGGCAAGCCAATCGCGCCTGGCCGAGGCCCTTATTACCGCAGCCGAAAACGGCAAAGACGTGACCGCACTGTTCGAGCTGCGTGCGCGTTTCGACGAGAGCAACAACATCGAGTGGTCCCAGCGCTTTGAGCAGGCCGGATGCAACATCATCTACGGCTTCCACGACTACAAGGTGCACTCGAAGATCTGCGCCATCACGCGCCGCAGCGAAGGCGGCCTGCAGTTCATCACGCAGCTCGGCACGGGCAATTACAACGAGAAAACCGCCAAGCTCTACACCGACCTTTCCATGATTACCGCCGACCCCGTAGTTGGCCAGGATGCCGCGCGCTTCTTCCGCAGCATGCAACTTGAAAGCGCCTCGAGCGACTACAAAGAGCTGCGTGTGGCGCCGCTCATGATTAAGCCGCGCATGTGCGAGGCCATCGACGGCGAAATCGCGAAGGCGAAAGCCGGCAAGCCCGCTCGCATCCTTATGAAGAGCAACGCGATCACCGACCGCGATATGATTGAAAAGCTTACCGAAGCAAGCCGCGCGGGCGTGAAAATCACCATGCTGGTACGCGGCATTTCGTGCCTGGTTCCCGGCATTCCCGGCAAAACCGAGAACATTCGCATCGTAAGTGTGGTTGGCCGCCTGCTCGAGCATTCGCGCATCTACGCGTTCGGCGTGGGCGACGAAACCACGGTATTCCTTTCGAGCGCCGACCTTATGACACGCAACCTGGACAAACGCGTGGAAATCGCCTGGCCGGTAAACGATCCCGCACTGCGCGCCCGCGTGCTCGACTACTTCACGACCATGCTCTCTGACACCGCGAAGCTGCGCGAGCTGCAAAGCGACGGCACGTTTACCGACCTGTGCGCCTTCGTTCCCGAGGGCCGCAACCCGTTCGACGCGCAAGACCACCTCATCAAAGAGGCCTATATCGCCGCCGAACGCGCCCGCGCTACCGGCCTGACGTCTCCCCAATTCGTCGACGCAGCGGTGGGCGGCACCCCTGCAACCGCTCCCACGCTTTCTTCCGCCATGGCCGATATGGCAGAAGACGCCAAGGAAGATTTCGTGACCGCTGAGGAAATCGAACAGAGCGAGGGGAGCGAAAGCGAAGCCACCGTCGAAAGCGAAGCTACCGTCGAAGCCGAGGCCGAAACCGCAAGCGAGAGCGAAGCCAAAACCGAGCCCCAGGCCGAAACCGAGACCAAGGGAAAACATGCTGCCGTCGAGGCGAATCCCGATTCCTTGGAAAAGGCACCTCTCGAAATCGCAATCGACGATGAGCCCAGGAAGGAAGACGCGAAGATTTCCATCGAGGCCAAGATGCCTACCGCTTGCGCCGCGCCTGCCGCCACCAAAACAAAAAAGCCGCAGCCTGCCCCTACACCGAAGAAAAAGGGCTTCTTTGCCCGCCTTTTCGGCAGGTAGGCCGCTCAAACGCATGCAACGATGAATTTTGATGATGGGCTCTCGTTTTATCACGAGGGCCTATTTTTTTCACCTAGGTTTCCGCAGCTCATGGCGCTGCGCGGGCGTATAGTGTTGTTGTCTCTTTGACGAGGAGGGGATTATGGGAGATTCGCCAGAGAAACCGAAAACAGGAAACGTGCAGGTGCTCGAGAGGGCATTCGACCTGCTCGAAGCGCTCGCCCAATCGCGCGAGCCTCTAGGTCTTTCGGCGCTCGCAACGCAAACCGGCATGAGCAAGTCGACCGTGCACCGCATTTTGGCCACCATGCTCGAACGCGACTACGTCACGAAAACGCTCAATGGAGCCTACGCGATTGGGCCGAAACTTTTCAGCATGCTGAGTTACCACATCAATTCGCTCGAACTGCAGGTCGAAGCCAAGCCGCATCTTGCCGCGCTTGAACGCGAGCTGAAACTGCCCGCATATTTAGGCGTGCTCGACGGGCCGTTCGTCTCTATCATTTCAAAAGAAGCCACCAACAGAGCCGACGAACTATTCACACGCGTAGGCAAACGCTATCCCGCGCACTGTTCCTCTATGGGGAAATGCCTGCTCGCATGCCTTTCCGCCGACGAGCTGGAAGAAACGCTCTATGGATTCACGTTCGAGGCGCACACGGCCAACACCATCACGAACAAACAGGAGTTCTTGAAATACTTGCATGGCGTGCGCCGTCGCGGATGGGCCGTCGATTGCGAAGAGTCCGAGGCGAACCATCGCTGCCTCGCGGCGCCCATCTTCGATTTCTCGGGCGACGCCATTGCCGCCGTAGGCGTGAGCGGCTCGAACGCCGACATGCCTGAAAGCGAATTCGAAACCATGGCGCATTCTGTCGTGAAAGCCGCCCGCAATATCTCGCTTTCCATGGGCTACGTGATGTAGATTAGTTTCGCCGTTCTTCCGAACGGCGAAAACGCTCGATGCCATGCAGCAAGCCGGCGGCGCATTTCGTGTTCAAGCTGCGGCTCGCGTACCGGAGTACGCTGAGCCCAGCTGAGCTGGGCGCGCCCGCTCGGGCGCATAGGCAGGAATTGAAAATGCCACAGGCATTTTCAACGCCCGAAGTGCACTCATCAGCTTGCCGCTCGCTGACATTTGATGCAGATGGATTTCTTTCTGCCATTAATCGCAACCCCGCCGACCGGGAAGGATGGGGCGGCGGGGTTGTGCTCAAACCTGTTAAATGCTCGTAGCGTTTAACAGGCTTTTGTGAGATAGCGACACGTTATGCGGGCGGTGATTGGCTCGTATACGGCACGGTACGAACGTTTAACGCACGAGCACACAACGCAGAGGCTTTGAGGAATTCAGACCTGTTAAACGCTACGAGCATTTAACAGGTCCCTGTCCTACTTCGACGCGGCCGCGCTTGCGCCTGCGATGCGGCCCCAATTCAGGGCACCCTGCAGGCACGTGCCCGAACCAGGATAGTAGGGGCCAAGCCAACCGGCAGTATTCACGCCGCCGCCATACAGATGAGGAATCGGATTGCCGTCAACATCGAGGATTCGAGCATCGGTATCGATAATCAGGCCACCAATGGAACCGATGTTGGTGTTCTGCGTCTTCCAGGCGTAATACGGCGCGGTATCGAGAGCGGTAAGCTGAACCTTGCGGCCATATGCTGCGTCCTCGCCCGCAGCGCACGCAGCATTCCACGCATCAACGGTCGCCTTGAGATTCGCGCCCGACATGCCGAGCTTCTCGGCCAAACCTTCGAGCGTGTCAGCCTGCACCATAGAGCCATCGGCAAGCGCAGCCTCGCGAGCTTTCGCACCGTCTTTCGCATTATCGCTCCATGCGCATTTCGCATCTGCGGTGGTCATCTTGGAATCCATAAGCATATAGGTGCAGCCATCAATGCCACCCTGAGCCATGGCCGCATTGAACATTGCACGGCAATGGAACGCATACGTGGTATCTTCGCGGACGAAGCGGTTGCCACGCTGATCGATGAGGATATACGGAATCTCGGGGTTCTGGTTGTTTGTGTAGCTCCAGGTTTGCAGAATAAGGTCGACCGCGCCATGGAAGGCGGAATCGGCGCCATGGGCCATGCCGATACGAATGCCATCGCCCGTGTTGGTTTCGGCCGTTGCCACGAACTGGGTCTTCAGATCCCAGTATTGCTGCTGGTCATAGCGGAACGCCATCTCTTCGTTATGGTCGATAGACGCCATCGCGAACACAACGCCCTTGTTGGCCTTGTAATTCTTCTTGCCAGCGGCAACACCCACCACGGTGCCCGTTTCATCCTGATAGATGTCGGTCACTTCGGTGTTCGTCTGAATCTCGCCGCCCTTTTCCTCAACGGCCTTCTGCGCGTTCGTGGTCCACACCACGCCGCCGGTCTTGGTTTCATCAGACGCATCGGTAATCAAGTGGATGCGGTCGCGCATGTACTCGTCTTTCATGTACGGCGTGGGATAGCAGCCGAACACGTTGCTGAACGTGATGTTGAAGCTATCGGCCATCCACTTCAAATTATCGGGCGCGTTTTTCGCCATGCACTCGACGAGGTCTTCCTTCACGATGCCCTCGGCGTCGGTGAGCCAGAACTTCTTATGCAGCTCGGCCGAATCGTCGGTTACACCGGCGATTTCCTTCTGCCACTGCGTTCCGCTCGCCTGCACCGCGCCTTCGGCAAGCGCCGTGGTACCGCCGCACGCTGCGGCCTTCTCAAGAACGAGCACCTTTTCGGCGCCGTTTTCAAGCGCGGAATACGCAGCCGTGAGACCCGATCCGCCGCCGCCACATACGATTACATCGTATTCGCCATCCCACTTCTCGGGCAAACCAGAAGCATCGGAACCTGAAGCCTCCTTGCTGCCGCCCGCTGACGAACACCCGGCCAAACCGGCTGCGGCCAAACTGGCAACGCCAGCCATACCGGCCAGGAAATTACGGCGAGACATGCCTTGTTCGGTGGTTGCGCTCATGACGTCCTCCTCATCCCTCACCAGGCCCCTCCGCCTGGTTGATACACTGCGAGCGCTCGGCCGTTTCCCTTAAACGACCTGCGGTTTTATTCGCAGCGCATCTCTTGGATACGTGATGGTTGCAGTATGCGCCGCGAGAGGCGCGCCCGCAACATGCCCAGTTCACCGTGCGAACCAACCGTTCCGCGATATGGAACGGGCAACCTGTTAAACGCTTCCCACCTGCTAAACGCTACGAGCATTTAGCAGGTCTTGAAACGCGCAGAGCCCCGCAGGAAAACCTGCGGGGCTCTGCGCATTCGCGACAAACGCCAATTTGGACCTTTCGATCGAAGCGTAATCAATGGACTTCGGGTACGTATTCAATCAAGTCGCCTGGCTGACAGGCCAAAACCGAACAGATTCCATCCAGCGTCGAAAAACGAAGTGCCTTCGCATCACCAGTTTTAATCTTCGACATATTCGCCCTAGTAATTCCAACGCGCTCAGAAAGCTCCGAGACCGTCATCCCTCTAGACTCCAGCAACTCATCCAAATGCAGCACAATCACGGCACGCCCCCTTGCATTTGCTGTATATATCACACAAGGAAGCAGTCTTTCAAATTACGTCTTCACCGTCTCTTTGAATTTTCACACCGTAATCGACGATATAGGAAAGACCCCAAAACGAAACAGCCAATATTAGCGCCGATAAATCAAAGCCACATATGGGCACGTCCCGCCTCGACTGCGCCGAAACCAATTCTTCCCAAAGCCCAACAGGAGGAAAGCAGCCAGGACCGCTAAACTGAAAGGAGACGGGAGACAACGATCCCGTAAGTAAAACTGAAGCGGCTTCAGAAAAGGCAATGGAAATCAGCGCCACCAAAACAAATAGAAGGCCCGACAAACGTAGGCCGCGAGACGTTCCTTCCGCTATACCAGAGCCAAAAACTATCCGTGTTATCGCCTTCGCAACAACATCCAGCAAAATCGAATAGCAAAATAAGAGCAACGTCCATTGCGCAAAAACAACGGCCGCAACTACAAGACCGCGAATCAGACCCAAGAAGAATGCAAGAAGGCACGCAATAGTACCTACGATAAGAATAACACGCAGAACCTTAACGATAACGCATGCCACTTCTGCAAGTTTAGCCTTTTTGCGTGGATGCCTAGAGGCATTTTCGACTACAACGGCCATATTACCCCTCGAATAACACGATGCAGGCAGCTTCGCCACCTGCATCTAAAACGTCAACTATGAAACAGTAAAGAAATTGCCTTCCGAGGTTGTAACGTCAAGCCAAGCACTCACGTTATACCAGAGCATATAGCCAGAATAAGAACGCGCCGGAGATGCGTAGAATGAATTCGAATAAGACGTGCTCGCACTCACCCCGTCATCATAAATCTTAACCGCGCCGCCTGATCCTACAATCCCATACGATGTGCAGTGCACTGTAAGAGTCATTTTTCGAGGGGTAGGCCCGCTGGTTTTAGCAACATTGATATTTCCACCATAGTTGTAAGAAGGAACAGTGCCATTATGGTACAAACTGCCAGCACAACGTACGCTTGTTCCATATCCCGAACCTGTAACATTAAAACCCTGAGAATCCAAAGGTGCTATGCTGCTCGCATTCGGCTTGCTCGCATAGAGCATGATAAATTCCGTATCGCATTCGTTAAAAACTTCGCCAATGGAATAAGTGGAATTAATCTCTTTAAATCTTTCGGATATTTGTTCATCCGTCAGGTTGTCATTTTCGGCATACACCGAAGCATACGCCGAAGGACTGAAAGCCATCAGTGACAGCCAACCCACGAAGAGAAATACCGCAAACGCCACGAGCGATTGGCACATGGTTTTACGAATGTTCCGTGCTTGCATGTATATCGACCTCCTATGGTCGGTATCGAGTACGTAGGCGCCCTCTTGAATGCTTAAGCAATAAATATGGTACTAGCTACGTATCGAGAAACAATACACATATTCCATTATTTGTTACTAAAACACTATCAAAAGAAAGAATCGCTTCTTTTGATATGCGAAACGAAAAGCCCCGCAGGAAAACCTGTGGGGCCAAAAACGGAGCGAGAATGCGCTCCTAAGTTGATTTGAAGCAGCGCCCAACCAAAAGAGGAGCCGACTTCCACGTCGAAAGACAGCAAGAGGCCCGCCGGTGGCGCGAATCGCCGCGAAAGCCAAGCGCATTGGCCTTTCGACCATGCGCGAGGCTTGAACGGCGAGTCGCCCGCCAGCGGGCCTCGCAGCGTCGGCAAAGATTACATCATGCCGCCCATACCTGCGCCTGCGCCAGCGCCAGCAAGAGCGCTCAAATCGGGGCCTTCCTTGGGGATCTCGTTGATGGAGCACTCGGTGATGAGGATGAGGCCAGCAACGGAGACCGCGGACTGCAGAGCGGTGCGGGTAACCTTCACGGGGTCGGAAACGCCCATGGCAATCATGTCGCCATATTCGCCATTAGCGCAGTTCAGGCCTTCGCCCTTCTTCATGCCCTTAACCTTCTCGACCACAACAGAGCCTTCAAAGCCAGCGTTCTGGGCGATGGTGCGCATAGGAGCCTCAAGGGCCTTGCGGATGATGGCAACGCCAACTTCCTCGTCGTGGTTCGCGCAATCAACGGCGTCAAGAGCGGGCAGAGCATGGAGCAGCGCTACGCCGCCGCCAGCAACAATGCCCTCTTCGACAGCCGCGCGGGTTGCCTGCAGGGCGTCCTCGATGCGGCTCTTCTTCTCTTTGAGCTCGGCCTCGGTAGCAGCGCCAACGCGCAGCACGGCAACGCCGCCGGACAGCTTGGCCAGGCGCTCATGCAGCTTCTCGCGGTCGAAGTCGGAGTCGGTGTGCTCCATTTCGGCCTTGATCTGGTCGATGCGGTCCTGGATAGCAGCCTTGTCGCCGTCGCCATCGACGATGGTGGTGGCGTCCTTGGAGACCTTGACAGTCTTCGCATGGCCGAGCATGCTCACGTTCGCGTCGGCGAGCGTCATGCCGAAATCGGGGGTGATAACCTGACCGCCGGTGACGATAGCGATGTCTTCCAGCATGCGCTTGCGGCGATCGCCGAAGCCGGGAGCCTTCACGGCAACGCAGGTGAAGGTGCCGCGCAGCTTGTTCAGCAGGATGGTAGCCAGAGCCTCGCCCTCAAGGTCCTCAGCGATGATGAGCAGCGGGCGACCAGACTTGGAAACTTCCTCGAGCACCGGCAGCAGATCCTGGATGGAGGAAATCTTCTGGTCGGTAAGCAGGATGAACGGGTCTTTCAGAACGGCTTCCATGCGCTCCATATCGGTAGCCATGTACGGGGAGATGTAGCCCTTGTCGAACTGCATGCCCTCGACCGTTTCGATGTCGATGCCGAAGGTCTGGGACTCCTCAACGGAAATGACGCCCTCCTTGCCGACAACCTCCATGGCCTCGGCAATCTTGGTGCCGATGACCTCGTCGCCAGCGGAAATGGTGCCGACGTTGGCAATTTGTTCTTTGCCCTCAACCGGAATGGCGTCGGTCTTGATGGCGTCGACAATAGCCTCGGTGGCCTTCTCGATGCCGCGGCGAACGGCCAGCGGGTTCGCGCCAGCGGTGACGTTGCGCAGGCCCTCGGTCACGATAACGTCAGTGAGCAGGGTTGCGGTGGTGGTACCGTCGCCCGCACCGTCGTTGGTCTTGGTGGCGGCTTCCTTCACGAGCTGAGCGCCCATGTTCTCCACGGGATCCTCGAGCTCGACTTCCTTGGCAACCGTCACGCCGTCATTGGTGATGGTGGGGGCGCCATAGGTGCGCTCAAGGGCGACGTAGCGGCCCTTGGGGCCAAGGGTAACTTTAACGGCATCGGCCAGCTTGGTGACGCCAGCAGCAAGGCCGCTGCGGGCCTCAGCCTGGAATTTAATGTCTTTAGCCATTGTGATTGCTCCTTCAATGGGTAGTTTCTTTTCGAAACTTAATTACCGAATTCGCTTTGGTTTCTATCGTTTGCTTTACGCAGTGTAAACACCATAAAGGTCGTCGGCGCGCATGATAAGCACATCCTCGCCCTCGATGTTCACTTCAGTGCCGCCGAACTTGCCGTACAGCACACGGTCGCCTTCCTTGACGGGAACCGGAATGAGGTTGCCGTCCTTATCGCGCTTGCCCTCGCCAACGGCCAGAACGATGCCGGTCTGAGGCTTTTCCTGGGCGCTCGAAGCGATGTAGAGGCCCGATGCAGTCTTGGTTTCAGCTTCGTCGCGCTTAACGATAACGCGATCACCCAAAGGCTTGAGATTCATGGAATGTCCTTTCTCCACTGCCTGTTATAACCAAAGATTGGAAAGAGTGCTAGCACTCCGTATGCCCGAGTGCTAACAAGTTGGTACTCTAACACCCTCATAAAATGATGCAAGCACCTTTTGAGAAAATCTCAGTGCTGTTTACTAAATGTCATAGAGATATTCGACGCAATTTGGAAAAACCGAGCGCAACGCTTAGCGCATATACGCCAACAACGCCTCGCAGCCGCGAACCACGTCTTCGTACGTCGTTTCGAAATCGCCCGTGAACCACGGGTCGGCCACGCTGTTCGCCGAATCGGCGTCTCCACCGTCGGAATACTCGAGCAGCTTGTGCACTTTGCCTTGTGGATCGCCTTTCAGGATGCGGCGCATATCGCGAATGTTCTCGTCATCCATGCCGATGAACAGGTCGTATTCAGCATAATCGGCCGTGCGCAACTTCACGGCGGCTCGGCGTGGGTGGGCAATGCCGTGCGCGTCGAGCACCCGCTGCGTACCCGGATGCGTGTCATTGCCGATTTCATCGTTGGTTGTCGCGCAAGACGCAATGGCGATGCGATCGCCCAAACCCGCGCGCGCAACCATGTCGCGCATCACGAACTCGGCCATGGTCGATCGGCAAATATTGCCGTGGCACACAAACATGATGCGATGGATAAACTGACGTTGCGACATGCGATTCCTTTTCTTCGATAAGCTCAATGCAAACGAATATGCTATTGCACGCATGCGGAAATGGCAATGCCGCCGAGAAACCCAAGGCGAATCCTAGCGTGACTAGGCGCCTACCGAACGGCCACGCCCCACAGAACGCAGTCTCGCACGAGCGCACACCTGCAAACCCGTCCGCACTCGCAAAATAAACCTGACGCGAGCGAGCATCCACAAAACCGCACACAACCCCATTATTGTTAAGGACGATGCCGTGATTACCGCGAACGCCGTGGGGCTCGAGGGCTGCCGTGCGAGCGAACACGCCGCAATAAAGAAGGCTCCCCGCCTTATAAGCGAGGAGCCCCTGATTGCCTTTATGAAGAAAACCGCTAGTCGACGCGTGCGTAGTCACCGCTGCCGTCAAAGCCCCAATCGAGCTTATCGGCCTTGCCGTTCGAGTCGCAATGGATGGCATAGTTCCACGCCGGCTCTTCATCGTCCCAATACAGACCAACCTGATCGACGGCGGTAATAGCCCAGGTACCCGCCTCAGCCTGCTTGCCATCGCGGCTCTCGACAAGCGTTCCATCTTCCCTCAGCTCGATTTCGATGGACTCGTTTGTGAGCGACTTCCATTTCGTATTGACGACCTTTGCCATCACGGCATTGTAGTCGCCACGCGAATACCAGGTATTGCTCACAGAGTCGTAGCAGGTCATGGGGTCAACGAAAACGATATCGTAGCCAGGCTCGCATTCTTCGGAGGGCACCAGATGTTTATCTTTTATCGTGGCATCGCAGTCGGGATCGATGGGCTTGCCGCTCTCGTCGAAGAACACAGGCAAAACGACCGTCCACGCTTCAAGATAGAAGCCGGGGCGCGACGTGTCGCCATCGATATACCACACGTCAGCAGAGTATCCGAAGCCATTGTCAGCGAGGTAGCTTCCCGAGTCGATGCGGGAAGGGTCAACGTTCGCCTCGGGCACGCGTTCCTTCGATTCGACGGCTCCAGACCCTCCGCCGCAACCCGCAATCATGCATGAACACGCCAAAGCAAACGCAACGACTACCGACGTAAGGCATACGCGCCACCATTGCTTTTTCGAAGCTTTCATTCGACGCTCCTTCCCCTTCGATGAATTTGAGGAAAGCGTACGAGAGGAAGGCGACGCCGACCAGAACAGAGCGGCCCAAATCGGCACCAAGAAAAAGACCACGCGTCCAAAATGACAGCGCGGTCTATGGTTTCATTACGATACTAATCTTAGTATCTTTTCGTTAGTTAATCTCTTTTAAAGAGCCCAACAATATCAAAAGGAAAGTATTAAAGTTTCTATTAGAGCCTTATTCGATATCTAAAAGGAAGCATTATCGGTATCTTTTTAATACCAGCATCCCATTACTTACAAAGCTCCCAAAAAGTAACCGCACTTGCCGCCGCTACATTCAGGCTATCGACCCCGGGGCGCATGGGAATGCGCACCGTGTAATCGCAGCCCGCGATAGTGCGGTTCGACAGCCCGTCGCCTTCGGTGCCGAACACGAGCGCGAGCTTGTCGATTTGCGCCAACTCAGGCGCACCAAGCGGAAGGGAATCGTCGGACAAGGCCATGGCCGCCGTCTTATACCCAAGCGCGCCCAAGCGCTCAAGCCCCACCGCGGGCCAATCGCGCACGCTTTCGCCAATGCGCGTCCACGGCACCTGAAACACGCAGCCCATCGACACGCGCACCGCGCGCCTATACAAAGGATCGCAGCACGTAGGCGTTACGAGCACTGCATCGATTCCCATGGCCGCCGCCGAGCGGAAAATGGCGCCGACGTTCGTATGGTCGACGATGCCTTCGAGCACCGCGATACGCCTGCGGCTCGCATCGTGCATGTTGCCCACCTCGCCCGGATCAAGCTCACCCGCCGCAACCGCCGCCGCGCGTGCGGCCTTTTCGGCGTCAACTCGAGCAAGCAGGTCTTCCACACTCGGCAGCTGGGGACGACGGCACGCCAGGAGAATGCCCCGCGTCACCGCAAAGCCCGTAAGGCGCTCCGCCTCCTTCGCGGGAACAACGAACACGGGCATCCCACCAGGCTCTTCACACGCCGCCTCGGCACGCGACACGATTTCGCGCGTACGATCGACCCATTCAGGCGTCATGAGCATTGAAAGCGGCTGCACCCCACCGAGCAATGCACGATCAATAACCTTCTCACTTTCGACAATGAAAATTCCTTTTTCGGGTTCGAGCTTATTGCGAAGCTGAGCCTCGGTCAGGCGCGCAAACACATCGAGACGCGCGTCGTCAAGCGATTCGAGTTCGATATAGGGCATGGGTACTCCTCAAACGAAAAGAGCCGATCATCAGACCGGCTCATTGTGACATTGAACTGCCCTGGCGGCAACGCAGCGAAATGCTCGCACCAAAGCCAGTGAGCAGCAGGCTGGAAAATCTGATTGCCCCGGATGAGAAACAACGCACGCTTTAGAACGCGAGCGACGATTGGAAGCCAAGGCAAAACCAGATTGCTACGCAGCGTCAACGGTTTACGCCGGTTGATCGTCCGGCGTAGCCTCAGTCACCCAGAATTCGACCTGGTTGATTCGGCGCGCATCCATCGAACGTACCACAAAACGTACCTTGGTGCCGTCTTCCTCATAGTTCGCTTCATCGCCCACATCGGGAATTCGATCGAGCACGTCGAGCAGCAGACCGCCGAGCGTTTCGTATTCGGTGAAATTCTCGTCTTTGAAGCCCATGCGCTCAGCGAAATCGTCAATAGGGCATGCGCCAGTGGTGATGAAGTGGTTCGGCGCAACCTCGGTAAGCACATCGCTCAAGCCGTGGGCGTATTCGTCATCGAAATCGCCCACGATTTCCTCGAAGATATCGCCCATCGTCACCAAGCCCGACGTTCCGCCGTGCTCGTCGACGACCAAAGCCATCTTCGTTTTCTCTCGCTTGAGCACCTTGAGCAGCTTCACCACGGGCATGCCCTCAGGCACCGCCACGATGCGGCGCACGCGCACGTCGTCCATGGTGCTTTCGGGCGACAAGTTGTACAAGTCTTTCACGCTCACGAAGCCCACAATATCGTCTTTGTCGCGACGGTACACGGGAAAACGCGTGAACTTCGCCTCGGTGACGATGCGCATGTTTTCTTCCAACGTGTCGTTCATGCACAGGCACACCATGTCGGGGCGCGGAGTCATGAGCGATTCGGCATCTTTGTCGGCGATGTCGAAAATATTGTCCACGAACTCGTTCTGCTCGGGCGCGATAAGGCCGCTTTCGGTGGACTCATCGATGAGCAGCTTGATTTCGTCGTCGGTGTACACCTCGTGCTCGTTGGCGGGGTCGTGGCCCGCAATGCGCACCACCGCATTCGTGATGCCATTGAACAGCACCATAATGGGATAGGTGATCTTATAGAACGCCATAAGCGGACGCGCGGTGAACAGCGCATAACGCTCGGTGGCGAAAATCGCGAACGACTTAGGAATGAGCTCGCCCGTCACCACATGCAGCGTGGTCATGATGAAGTAGCCAATGGCCACCGCCACCACGGAAATCACAGCTTCGGGCAGGCCGAACAACACGAACAGCGGTCGAATGAGAGCCGAAAACGCCGGCTCGCCCAACCAGCCCAAGGCAAGCGATGCAAGCGTAATGCCCAGCTGGCAGGCCGACAGATACTTGTTCACGTTCAGGGCAATTTCCATGGCTGCCTTGGCGCCCGGCTTGCCCTCCTCTACGGCGAGCTCGAGCTGTGACTTGCGCACACGTACGAGCGCGAATTCGGCGATGACGAAGAATGCGTTCATAGCCAGGAAAAATACGACGAGGATAAGGCTTATGCCAATAGACATGAGCGGAAATTCACCCTTTCAAAAAGGCCGTCTCGCAGACGGCCCACCTTCGCAGATATGCGATTCTTACTATTGCAATTTGTAACTATAACGAAAATACGACCGACTCATGCCACACGGGGCGAGACTTTGCCCAACCGTTACAAAAACAGCAGCAGCACGAGAAATGCCGCAACAAAGAAATGAAGCGAAAACGAAAAACAGAGGAATTCGCCTTGAGAAAGGCCCGCAAATGCTCAATCCTCTGACAGCAAGCGCCCAGATGACGGAGCGCCATCGTACATTGCGGCCCCCGTACATGCCCTAATGACGATGCATGAGCTTATCGCTGCCCGTTTTCCAATTGAACCGCACGCTCAGGCAGCGCAGCATGACCACGCAAACCACGCACAGAACCGCCGCGAGCGTATCCTGCGCGCCATATGCCACAAGCACCACGTACAAAAAAGAACCAGCCAGCGCAGCTACCGCATAAAAGTTGCTGGCTTTAAAAATACCCGGCACCTCGCCCAGCGCCACATCGCGCAACGCGCCGCCGCCAACTGCCGTGAGCACGCCCAACGCTATGGACATCACAAAGCCGGCGCCGCAAGAGAAGGCCTTGCTCGCACCCGCCACGGCAAACAAGCCGACCGAAAGCGCATCGGCCACGAACACGCCGTAATCGATGCGGTCGAAAATCTGCCGAAAGAAGAACACCACCACGCACAAAGCAATGGCAGCAAGCAGCAAATACGGATGCGCCATGAAGTACACGCCATGGCTTTGCAGCAAAAAGTCGCGGAACATGCCACCGCCATAGCCCGTGACCAGCCCCAGCACCGTAACGCCGATGATATCGAGCTTCCGATCGCACGCAACGAGCGCACCCGTAAGCACGCCGGCGATAACCGACAAATAGTCGATGAATGCCGGAACCACGCCGCCGCTCGTCGAGATAAGCGTAAGTATATGTTGGGTGATGAAATCCACGATAGCCCCCTCGGAAGGTCAAAAGACCAACGGCCCTAGTACGGCTCGTCGAGCGGAGCGTGCGCTTTTACATCAAGTGAAAGGTCGGCGAACCTGCCTTGCGCAAATCTGTCGCGCGCAACTTCAGCAATCATGGCCGCTTGGTCGCCGCATGCCGAAAGCGGCGGCATGGTCAGACGAACGCCGAGCTTTCTGCACATCTTCTCGTAAGCGCCGCGCAGCATGGGGTTCGCCGCCACGCCGCCGCCAAGGCAGAATTCCTTCGCGCCCGTCTCGATGAGCGCGGCCTTCGCCTTCGCCACCTGCACATCGACCACCGCCGCCTCGAAACTCGCGGCGATATCGGGCATGTTCAGCTCACGACCAGCTTGCTGCTCCTTTTGAATATACGTGGTCACAGCGGTTTTCAAACCCGAGAGGCTGAAGCGCAAATCGCCCGAATGCATGAGCGCGCGCGGGAACGCAATGGCCTTGGGGTTGCCCTTCGCGGCAAGCTTGGAAATGATGGGGCCTCCGGGGTAGCCCAAGCCAAGCGCCTTCGCCACCTTGTCGAACGCCTCGCCCACCGCATCGTCGATGGTCGAGCCCATGGTTTCGTAATCACCCCAATCGCGCACGTGCACGAGCATGGTATGGCCGCCACTTACGAGCGATACCACCATAGGGGGCTGCATGCCAGGCTCGGCAATGCGGTTCGCATACAGATGGCCCTCCAGATGATTTACGGCGATAAGCGGCTTATCGGCACCCCATGCCGCGCCCTTCGCGAACGCAAGACCCACAACGAGTGCGCCCACCAAGCCCGGAGCATACGTCACCGCCACGGCATCGAGGTCGCGCCAGCGCACGCTTCCAACGCCCAGCGAGGCTGCTGCCGTCGCCAAGCACTCATCGCACACGCCGCAAATCGCCTCGATATGCTTGCGGCTCGCGATTTCGGGAACCACGCCGCCGAAGCGCGAATGGAAGTCGATCTGGCTGGCAACCACATCGGAATGCAAGCCGCCTTGCCCGTCGATGATGCTCGCCGCGGTTTCGTCGCACGAGCTTTCAATTGCCAGGATAAGCGGGCGCTTCGAAGAATCAAGCTCGACCGCGGTCGCTGCCGCTTCGCGCGGCGCGCCCGACACGGCGCTCACCTGAAGTTCCATGCCGGCAACAACGGGAGCCGCCGACTCATCATGCGCTGAAGCACCCGACGCAGGCAGCGGGCCCGTCATGATGACAGCATTTTCGCGGTCGGAATAATAATGGGGACGCACGCCGATAATCGCCAAGCCGAGCTTTTCGTAGAACGCCTGGGCGCCCACGTTCGACTCGCGCACCTCGAGCGTCATTTCGGTAGCGCCCAAATTCCGCGCATCGGAAGCAACGAGCGCGATGAGCTCGGCGGCAATGCCGCGACGGCGATACGATGGGTCGGTAGCGATTTTCAGAATTTGTACCTGGCCAGCGACGATCCACCCGCCGCAATAGCCAACGAGCTTTCGTCCGTCGTATGCCGCCCACCACGTGCGGTCGCGGCGCGGCAGTTCGTCGGCAACAAGAGACGGGGACCACGCATCGCTTCCCATGCATTCGCGTTCCATAGCGGCAACGTCGGCAGCGTGGGCAGCATCGAGCGGACGATACGAAATGTTGGCAGAAACGTCGGCGATTTCCGCAACCACGGCGGCACGATTCTCGATTGCTGCCGAAACGACATTGGCATGCTGCACGCCCGTAGACAAATCGCGCGGCGAGAGCGCATCAGTTTTCTCGGAGGCTTCTTTCGCCAGGCGAATGCGCTCGTTTTCCTCGGCATCGGAAAGGCGCGTATATACGGGCAGAAGCACCGAAGGGTCGCCCGGGCGCAACGCCACGGGGGCCGCGCCTGCGTTCGCACGAGCGGCGGCGGCATTCGATTCTCCATGCCATGCGTCAGCCGAAAGATCGATATCACCTGCAGCAAGGCCAGCCTGGGCCGCAAGCAGCAAACCCGCGCCCGACACCGCCCACAGGCTTTCATCTGCGATGGCGCCCAAAGGTTCGAAAATCTCTCGGTATTTCACCAAGGCGTCGCCAAGAATAGTCAAATCGCCGGCTCGCTCAGGAAGCTTCGCCTCCTGGTCGGCGACCCATTCGCACGCAATCACGGCCTTCACTACGGCATCGGTCGTGAGGCGGGAAATCTCGGAATCCGAAATTTCAAACAGCGCGGGGTACACTTCCTTGCGCATGGCGTCGGCCGCAACGAGCACGCGGCCGCGCATCCCTTCCGCCCACGCGCGCCACGCGACGGCATCGAGCGTCGAGACGCCATACAGCGGCACTTCGAGCGCCGAAGCGGCACCTTTGGCCGTGGCCATGCAAATGCGCACGCCCGTAAAACTGCCAGGACCGCGCCCGCACACGACCGCCGCGACATCGCCCTTGGGCACACCCGCTTCGGCAAGCGTTGCGTCGACTTCATTCAGAAGAATGGTATTGCTCGCGCGATGCGCGGGAATTTCCCGGCACGCGAGCGGCACCATGCCAAATGTCGGATTCTCAGGGTCGCCGCCAGGAGCCTCGGTATACATCCCAACACCAACGGCCACGACTTCATTCGCCGTATCAAATGCTAAAATGCACGCGCCGCGCGCGGCAGATTCGTTTTGCATGCTCAAGGTCCATGCACCTTTCATGGCGGCTCGGTGCCGCGAATTCATACCATACATAAAACGTACTGGCATTCTACCATCGCCCTGGCGGCGAGGCGGCTCATCCCCATCAATACAAAGAATCGCCCGCAGGCCACGCCCACGAGCGATTCTTTCGTCATATCAAAACGGCGGGCTCCTTTTTTCGGAAAGCGCCGCCCAGCTTTCCCATTCTCGCCCGAAACGATTCCCGGGACAATTCCCAGAGCGCCTCTTATGCGTTCGCGCGACGAAGCGCTGGAACGGCCTGGCGAAGCGCATGGGCCAAACTCACGCCGATCACGATTTTAATGGCGTCGAGCAGAATGAACGGAGCGATGCCCGCGAGGAAAGCGGCCATGGGACTCATTCCCGCAACAGCCATAAGCTGCGCCCAGCCACACACGTAAGAAATCGCGAGGAAAGCGAATGCAGCGACGTACTCGCGAACCAAGCCGAGAGCCTTCGACGAGGGAGCCTTCCATGCCTTGAGCACAAGCGCCGCAGCAACAGCGCCCAGCACAAAGCCGATGATAAAGCCGCCCGTGGGGCCCATGACCTTCGCAAGGCCGCCTGCCATGCCCGAGAACACCGGCACGCCAAGAGCGCCCAGGACAACATAGCCAGCAACGCTTGCCACCGCTTCGCGCGCGGGGAACAGCAGCACCACGAACGCGAGCACCATGGTCTGCAACGTGAACGGCACGGGGCCCAAAGGCACCGTAACCCATGCGCCAATCGTGATAAGGGCAATCGCCAATCCGCAAAACGCGACCGACTCCGATCGCTTGAGCGTCTGCTTTTTCTGCATGAATGAAACCTTCCCTAGGTTTGAGGACTGCACGTTCACCACAAGCAGCCCATTAACAAATGCCCTAGCACTTTATCATGCGATAGTGACGAACGAAACCCCGAATTGCCAACAAATAGAGAAGCCGCCCATAACAGGCGGCTTCATGCACGATTACAAGAGTTTGCGCCACTCCGTTCGCCAGATGGCAAACGTCTTCGAGATTTACTCGAGCGGCTTGGCTTCCATCGCATCGGCGAAGTATTCTTTCACCGGCTGCTCTCCGACGTCTTTCAGGTCGGCCTCGCCAATATGCCAGCACTGGGTTTTCGGCAGTCCTTCGACTTTGTCGGCGACGAAGACCGGGTCTTTGCCGGCATTGCGCTGCTCGGTGTAGTCGTCAAGCGCCTTAATGGCCCATTTGCCCAAAAGCAAAATAGCGATAAGGTTCACGATAGCCATGAAGCCCATGAAGATATCGGCAAGGTTCCACGCCAGATCGAAGCTGTTCACAGCGCCGAAGTAGATGATGACCAGGCACACGATGCGGAAAACCGTGAGCAGCACGGGGCTGTCATCCTTGATGAAACGCAGATTGCTTTCGGCGTAGAAGTAGTTGCCGATAAGGCTCGAAAACGCGAACGCGAAAATGGCGAAGGTGATCACGTGAATGCCCCACTCGCCCACCGAGTTGTTCACGGCCATCTGCACGAGCGGCATGCCGTTGAGCGCGGTGGCCGTCTCGGGGTCTTGCACGTAGAACACGAGCACCATCATGGCCGAGCAGGTGCAAATGAGCAGCGTGTCGATGTAGACCGAAAGGCTCTGGACCAGGCCCTGCTTAACCGGGTGCGAAACGCTTGCAGTAGCCGCGGCGTTAGGAGCGGAACCCATGCCGGCTTCGTTGGAGTACAAGCCGCGCTTGATGCCGAGCATAACGACCGAGCCAGCAAAACCGCCGAAGATCGACTGGAAATCGAACGCCGACGCGAACATAAGGCCGAACACCGCGGGAAGCTCGCCGATATTGCTCACGGTAGTCCACACAGCAATCGCGATGTAAATGAGCGCCATAACGGGAACAACGACCGAGGTGATGATGCTGATGCGCTTCGAGCCGCCAAAGATGACGATGGCGGTCATAGCCGCAAGCACGATACCGCTCGCGATGGCGGCCTTCGTAGACATTTCACCGTCGCCGGTGTAATACGTCAACGAGCTCGTAGCATTGAACGACTGCAGGCCGTTGAAGCCGAACGCGAAGCACAGGATGAGCAGCACGGCGAACACCACGCCCAGCCAGCGCTTGCCCAGACCCTGCTCGATGTAATAAGCCGGGCCGCCGCGAAATTCGCCGTCTTCGCCGCGAACCTTGAAAATCTGCGCCAAAGTCGATTCGACGAATGCCGACGCGGCGCCGACAATCGCCATAAGCCACATCCAGAACACAGCACCCGGGCCGCCCGTGGCGATTGCGGTTGCAACGCCAGCGATGTTGCCCGTGCCGACGCGGCTCGCGGTGGACACCATGAGCGCCTGGAACGACGAGATGGAATGCTTGCCGCCAACATGCTTCTTCTCGGTGAGCTGGGTGAACATGTCTTTGATGTAGCGAATTTGCACGGCCTTGGTACGAATGGTGTACCAAATGCCCGTTGCCACAAGCAGCGCCAGCAAGATGTAGGTATACATGAAGCCGTCGATTTCGCCTGTGACATCAATGAGGAATGCGTTGATGTCCACGTTGGGCCTTTCTTCGGTATGAAACATAACTGAAACATTTTACTCCGTCGTCGACCATTTCATGAGCTGAAATACCTACACTTTTGCGGGTTGATGAGCACGAAAAAAGGGCCGAGCAAATGCTCGGCCCTTCATGCGCTCCGTTTTGAAGGCGCGCGCCCTCGATTCGAAAGCGATTTAGTTCTTGAAACTGTGAATCGGCGCGGGAATACGACCGCCGCGGGTCACGAACGCCTCGCAGCTCGTTTGATTCACCGGAATGATGGGAGCGTAGCCCATGAGGCCGCCGAATTCGGCCATGTCGCCCACGCTCTTGCCCTCGACGGGGATCACGCGCACGGCGGTGGTCTTCTGGTTCACCATGCCGATAGCCGCTTCATCGGCGATAATGCCTGAAATGGTGGCTGCCGTGGTGTCGCCAGGAATGGCAATCATGTCCAAGCCTACCGAGCATACGCAGGTCATAGCCTCAAGCTTCTCGATGGTAAGGCATCCGTTGGCCGCAGCGTCGATCATGTTCTTGTCTTCCGAAACAGGAATGAACGCGCCCGAAAGGCCGCCCACATAGCTCGATGCCATGATGCCGCCCTTTTTCACCTGGTCGTTCAGCATGGCAAGCGCCGCCGTGGTACCTGGAGCACCCACCTGGGCCAAGCCGATTTTCTCGAGCACCTCGCCCACCGAGTCGCCCTGGGCGGGCGTGGGGGCAAGCGACAGGTCGATAATGCCGAACGGCACGCCCAAGCGACGACTCGCCTCCTGCGCCACCAGCTGGCCCACGCGTGTGATTTTGAACGCGGTGCGCTTAATGGTTTCGCACAGGAATTCGAAATCGCGTCCGATGGCCTCATCGAGTGCACGGCTCACCACGCCCGGGCCCGAAACGCCCACGTTGATAACCGCGTCGCCTTCGGTCACGCCATGAAAACCACCTGCCATAAACGGATTGTCGTCAGGAGCGTTGCAGAATGCGACGAATTTCACGCAGCCGTACGAATCATTGTCGGCGGTGGCATGCGCAATGTCTTTGATGATGTGGCCCAACAGCTCCACGGCGTTCATGTCGATGCCGGTTTTCGTGGAGCCCACGTTCACGCTCGAGCACACGATGTCGGTTTCGGCGAGAGCCTGCGGAAGCGATCGAATGAGCAGCTCCTCGGCAGGAGTCATGGCCTTATTCACGAGCGCCGAATAGCCGCCCAGCAAGTCAACGCCCACTTCCTTGCCCGCGCGGTCAAGCGTATGGGCGATTTTCACGAAGTCTTCCGACGTTTTGCAAGCCGAGGCGCCCACAAGCGAGATGGGAGTCACAGTGATGCGCTTGTTAACGATGGGGATGCCGAATTCACGCTCGATGGCTTCGCCCGTGGCAACCAGATCGCGAGCGCGCGTCGTAATTTTGGCATAGATGCTGTTGCAGAGTTCATCCACGTTGTCGCACGCGCAATCGAGCAAGCTGATGCCCATGGTGATGGTACGCACGTCGAGCTTTTCCTGCTCAATCATTTCATTGGTCTCGTGGACCTCTTGGATATTAATCATAGATATACGTCTCCAAAATGATGAATTTGGGGTGGGCCGAGGCGGCTTCGCCTCATCGAAAATGCCCGGACCTCCGCGAAGCCTCGCGACGCGGTCGCGCGAAACGCACATGCGCCCTTCGCCAAAGTCCCAGCCTTCTTGCCAACGAAAGCGGTCGCCAGCTTAGATTCGATGCATGGCGGTGAAGATTTCCTCACGCTGGGCACGCACGCGCACGCCGATTTCCTCGCCCAGGCTTTCCAGTTCAACGGCCATCGCGCCGAAGCTTTCATCGGCGGCCGAATAGTCGACAATCATCATCATATTGAAGAAGCCGTCGATGATGGTCTGCGAGATGTCGAGCACGTTCACCTTGTGATCCGAGAGATACGTGCACACGCGGGCAATGATGCCCACGGTGTCTTGACCGACCACGGTGATGATGGCTTTGTTCATGGCATACCTTTCCAAAGGATCTTTGAGCACTTTAGCGTAGTGTAGTATAGCGGTTCTTCGCTCACGTACAGTTTATCGCCCAACCACGCAGAATGCACGAGTTGCACGAGCAGAGCGCCGCAGCCTTCGGTAGCTGGGCGCTCGAGCAGCGCGGACGCTTTTTGCATGAGCTCGTTTTGCTGCGTATAATGCTCGGGTTTGCACATTCTCGATGGTGGCGTTCGCGTGGCCATCGTTTTCGTTTTCGATTCCGACAGGAGCGCACGCATGAGCACTACGCCCAAAACCACCGAAGGCCGCGAGAAATTCGGCTCGCGCATCGGCTTCATTCTTATTTCGGCCGGATGCGCCATTGGCCTTGGCAACGTATGGCGTTTCCCGTATGTATGCGGCGAATATGGCGGCGCGGCGTTTGTGCTGCTCTACCTGGTGTTCTTGATGATTCTCGGCCTGCCCATCTTGGTCATGGAATATGCCGTGGGCCGCGCGAGCCAAAAAAGCTGCGCGCGAAGCTACAACATCTTGGAGCCCGAAGGCACCAAATGGCATTGGTATAAATGGTTCGCATTCGCCGGCAACTACATTTTGATGATGTTCTACACCACCGTCGCCGGCTGGATGATCGCCTACGCGTTCAAAATGGCGACCGGCCAGCTCACGGGGCTCGGCACCTCCGCTTCTGCAAGCGCGTCGGGCGCCGCCGAGCAGGCGTTCACGGCACTGCTCGCCGACCCGTTCCAAATGCTGTTCTGGATGGTCATTATTTGCGGCATCGGCTTTTTTATCGTTGGCCTGGGCCTGCAAAACGGCGTCGAGCGCGTGACGAAGGTCATGATGGCGTGCCTGTTCGTGGCCATTGTGATTCTGGCCATCAATTCGGTCATGCTGCCCGGCGCACATGCCGGCCTTGAGTTCTACCTCATGCCCGATTTCGGGAAGATGATCGAAAACGGCTTCGGCGATGCGGTATACGCCGCCATGGGCCAGGCATTCTTCACGCTTTCCATCGGCGCTTCGGGCATGGCGATTTTCGGCAGTTACATTGGCCGCGACCGTCGCCTGACGGGCGAAGCGGCAAGCGTCGCCGGCCTTTCCACGCTCATTTCGCTGCTCGCAGGCCTGATTATTTTCCCTGCCTGCTTCGCCTATGGCGTTTCACCCGATTCGGGCCCCAACCTGGTGTTCGTCACGCTGCCGAGCGTATTCGACCAAATGTGGGGCGGCCAGCTATGGGGCACGCTGTTCTTCATTTTTATGAGCTTCGCCGCGCTTTCCACCGTCATTGGCGTGTTCGAAAACATCGTGGCGTTCTGCATGGATCAATGGGGCGTCTCGCGCCGCTCGGCCGTGGCGATCAACGCCGTGCTCATCATCGTGCTCTCGGTGCCGTGCATTCTGGGCTTCAACGTGTGGCAGGGAGTGCAATTCCCCGGCATCGGCGACATTCAGAGCCTAGAAGATTTCATTGTCTCGAATAACGTGCTTCCGCTGGGTGGCCTGGTGTATGTGCTGTTCTGCACAAGCCGCTACGGCTGGGGCTGGAAGAATTTCCTCACCGAAGCAAACACCGGCGCCGGCCCGCGCTTCCCGAAGTGGGCGCATGCATGGATTGCCTATGGCATTCCCGTGCTCATGGTGGTGATTTTCATCATGGGATACATTCCGAAGTTCCAAATCTGGCTCGGATTGTAGAAGAGCGCCTACGGCACCAGTGCGGCCGAGCCCTCTTGCGGGCCACGGCTCGTCAAAAGCATGGTGAAAAACGGCTTTCATCCGTCATGCGTCCAGCCTGACGCCTGACGGATGACTGGCAATCGTCTGCGCTCAAATCCTTCTTTCCAAAGTTAAGCGCAGCCAGGCGAGCGCATAGCGAACGAAGTGAGCGGTAGCGAGCCGTGATTGCAAGGCATCCGCCAGGCGCCAGGCTGGACGTATTAACGGTCTACAGCAGCGTGTAGTGGTGAATGTTGCTGGCGTCGGGCTCGCGCGCAATGCGATGCTCGGCGATAAGGTGATTCAGGATAATAATGCCGCCTTCGACGATGCACCACTTTTGGGCCGGGTAAATATCTTCCCAAGCCTGCGGCACATTCCACGTAAGGTTTTTCACCACGTCGGCGCCCGTTGCACCAGGATACTCGGCAATGTACGCCGCCGCTTGTTCAATGCGTTCGCAATGATGGTTTTTAAGCCACGCCACACGCTCGCGCCAATCGGGGCGTATTTCGCCATGAGAATGCAGCAACCGCGAAATACCCAGGTCACACACCTTTTGCAAGTTCGCAAGATACACGCCCATGGTATCGACGACCCCCAAGCGCAGGCCCAAACCGGGCGAGATGGCGAACAGGATGTGGTCGCCGGAAAACAACAAACCCGACCCACGGTGGAAAAGCGCGAGGTGGCCGGGCGTGTGGCCCGCGGTATCAACGACCTCGAGCTTCGTTTGCCCCACTACAATAACGTCGCCTTCTGCAACGAATTTCAAGTTGCGCCCCTCGGGCTTGAAGCTGGGAATGCCCATGCCGTAACGAGCCGATTTATGCACAAGGTCGCAATCGAATCCCTCGGCGCTTACCTGGGCTTCGGTAATGCGCAGATATTCGGCGTCGCTTGAAGCGGCCATGAGGTTGAAGTCGGTGAGGCTCAGGGCAATGGGTGCTTCCTTGGGAGCCACATGATCGATGAGACCGGCATGGTCCATATGCAAATGCGTCAAGAAAAACGACATGCGCGCCTTATCAATGCCGAGCTCGTCGATTGCCGCGTCGAGCAGAGCGGCGCCTTCGGGCGTCGGCGCCCCCGTATCGACGGCCAAGCATTCGCCCCCGTCGCAAATAAGGTAGCAATTCGTCTCTGACGTGGAGATATTCAAAAACGGCACGCGCACGAGATATACATCAGGGCTCGAGCTGATTTGGCGATAATGCTTGCCTACCGCATAGGGGGTTTCGTGGGCAAACGCGCCCGCACCCTTCAGCATGCGTTCGCTCGCCTCGGCAACGCCCTCGTTCATACGCAGCCCCCTCCGTTATCATGCGCGGCACGAACCACGCCCAGTTCATTCATCTTACGCAAACAATTCGAACTCGAGGCACATGGGCAAAAAGCGCGCAATAGATGGCGACGAGCGGTGTTTTGCATGAAAACGCACGAAGTGCGTATCCTCTAAGATTTTTCTCCAAAAGACAGACCTTGCGAACTTCAAAACACCAGTTCACATATTCAGCAGGTTGAGTTCATCCCATTGGCCTCGATACAAGGTACGCACTTCGTGCATTTTCATGCGAGACGCCTTGTCACGACGACGAGAAATTGCGTCTGGCATAAGTTTGGAAGTCTCCCGGCTGCAAGTTGTGCATAGAAATTCACAATTCGGCATATTTTAAAAAAGTTCTTGCACCGTACCGCAAAGACATGCAAAATAAGCGGCACGCTATCGCGCACTAAAGCACGACAGCGAAGGCAAAACGCCAATTCAAACACCCGATCGAAATTGAAGGAGGCTTGAGCATGACCATCGTTATCCGACAGACGCGACGACGATTCAGGAGCATGCCCTAGCCCTCTTGTGCCCCATATGCACTTCTTCAGGCAGCGCACGCTCCGTTCTCGAAACGCCGTGCGCTGCTTTTTTGTTGCCTGATTCAGGCGCGCATGGCGTTTTGTGCCCCGCGCGTCGCGCTCAGCTCGATCACACGTCATTTCAAGAAAGGAAACAACCATGGAATCCAACAAGACCGCCCACACCTACCTGGCCGCAGCCGTCGCTTTCGCCCTGTGCTTCTTCGCCATGTGCGAGGCTCCTGCAATTATTTCGCTCTTCTAGTTCAGAGCTCCGTTGCTTGAACGGGGCCAAAGGATGAGGATGCGGCATTTTCGTGGCGCGGGGTTTCCCGTTCAAGTCGCATCAACATCCCTTGGCCCCGTTTTGCATTCTTGGCCCCGTTTTGCATTTCGAGCCGGCCGCCTGCGCCCATCGAAGTACGCAACCTAAAGCTTTTTCCTGCGGGCACGGAAGGCATCCATGGGCTCAATTCGCAGGCCATTCTTGTTGTAGCTCACCGCTAAATTTCCCTGGATGTTCGACACGAAGCCCGATTTGCCCAAGCCGTCGAGACAGGTTTCGATGGAGGCCGTTTCGATGCGGGCATCGCGGCCAAGCGCGAGTGAAAGCACTCGATCGATTACGCGACGAGCAAGTGGACGCTCAACATGCGCCACATCGGGCGAAACCAAGAAGCCCTCGCTCGGGAGCTGACCCAACGGTCGCACCCTGGAAAGAAGCAGTTCGCGCGCCTGGTCGGCGAGCATGTCATCTTCTTCGGCGATAAGGTTCATCGTGCGCGTGAGCGTTTCGAGCAGGCGTGGGTTACGCTCTTTGGCGCGAGGCACGATTTCGTGACGCACGAACGCGCGGAAGTGATCGGTATCGGCATTGGTGGCATCTTCGCGCCACAGCTCGCCCAATTCATCTCGCACGGGGCACAAGCGCCCCGCGATGAACGCGCGCAAATCATCGCGCCCCAACTCGAGCAGTGGGTGGCACACGCGCATGCCACCGATGTTCACGCAGTAATTCATGGAACGGAAGCCGCCCGGGCCCGTGCCCACAATCGAGCGCATATAGAAGTTCTCCACGCGGTCGTCTGCGGTATGCGCAGTGTATACGCGCGCTGATTCTTCGGAAAAGCCCAGGTGAGAACAGGTGCTTTCAATCGCCTGACGCGCGGCTTTATACCGCTCGTCGCGGGCGATGGCCTCCATGTTGCCACCCTGTCGCACGAGTGCCGACACGTCGATTTCACACATGAACAGCGGCAGGCCGAGCGCTTCCGCCAGCTTCGCAACAAATCGGGCGTCGCCTTCGGACGCCTCCCCGCGCAGCTTGTGATTTACATGCAGCATAACCGCTGCGCCCAACTCACCGGCTGCCACCATATCGGCAACCATGTATGCCAGCGCACAGCTGTCGGAGCCGCCACTCACCATAGCCACCGCAAAGGCGTCGGCTCCCGCCATCTTGTGTGCGCGCACCGTATCAAGCGCGCGATCGTATACGGTTTTTTGCGCCATGGCGGCCCCTATCATTCAAAAGCGCCCAGCCGACGAATCGGCCAGGCGCCTATTTTCGAAAAACACTCGTTACTGCGCGGCTTCAAAAATCTCGGAGAATTCGTTCATCAGGCGCTTTACTGGCAGACCGACTATATTGTCGAAGTCGCCATCGATGCTCTCGACCAAGGCACGGCCGTCACCTTGAATACCGTAAGCGCCAGCCTTGTCCATGGGCTCGCCGCCAGCAACGTATTCGGCAATAACCTCGTCGGTGAGCTCCTTAAACGTCACGCGGCTCGTTTCGGTGAACGTGCGGAAGCCCAACGAAACCTCTTTATTGGGCGGCGCGCTCACAAGCCACACCGAAACGCCCGTAATAACCTGATGGGGACGGCCGGAAAGCTCGCCCAAAATGCGACACGCGTCGTCTTCGTCGACGGGCTTGCCGTAGATCTTTCCGTTCGCCGCAACCACGGTGTCGGCACCGATAATCGCCGCAGCACCCACGTATTCGGGATCGCCAAGCACCTGCTGCACAATGGCGCCCGCCTTGCGCTCGGCGAGCTTTTTGGCGGCCTCCTCGGGCTGGCGCAGCAAATCGGGCTCGAGGGATTCATCAACATCGGCGCTCAGCACCGTGAACGAAACGCCCTCCCGCTCGAGCAGTTCACGACGGCGGGGGCTTCCGCTTGCAAGAATGATTTCAACTTTCTGGGGCATGAGCTTTCCTTTCCGGCGTTCTTTCGAACGAAGACCATGTCAATATCGCACGGCAGCGAGGCGCGGCGGCTCCCTTCAATGGGCCTGCGCACCACAATGCGCTTGGGCGCATTCCCGAAACGCACCACCCGCGAATCGCCGCACCAATCTCGTCTTACCTATATATCTATCGCCGTTCGAGCAAAATAATATTCTCGGCGTGGCTCGTGTGAGGGAACATATCCACCGGCTGCATTTCCACTATGCGCCAACCGCGTTCAGCGAGAAACGCCGCGTCGCGCGCCTGCGTTTGAGGGTTGCACGAAATGTAGACGATGCGTTTGGGCGCAAGCTCGCACGCAGCCTTCAGGAATTCCGGCGTGGAACCCGCACGAGGCGGATCCATCATAAGCACGTCGAGCGATGCCCCCTCGTCGGCCATGCGGTGCATGTATTCGCCCGCGTCGGCCGCAACGAATTCGGCACGCTTGATGCCGTTGTGGCGCGCGTTGTTGCGGGCGTCGGCCACGGCATCAGGGCGCTCTTCGACGCCAATCACGCGCGCAGCGCCCGGGTTGCCATCGACGCCACGCGCAGCCACAAGCCCGATCGTGCCCGTGCCGCAATACGCGTCCATAAGCACCTCGGTGCCCGCAAGCTTTGCCATCTCAATCGCGCGACGATACAGCACTTCCGTTTGCGTTGAGTTGACCTGGTAAAACGATTTCGAGGAAATGCGGAAACTCAGCCCGCACAACTCATCGAGAATAAAGCCTGGGCCAAACAGCGTGCGTTCCTTATCGCCCAAAATCACATTCGTTTGACGCGTGTTCACATTCTGCACGACCGTCGTGATGGACGGGTGCTTCTCGCGCAACGCGCGCACGAAGCCTTTCGCGCCAGGGAATTGATCTTCGCGCGTGACCACCGTGACCATGACTTCACCCGACGTATGCCCGACGCGCACCTGCACATGGCGAAGGAAGCCCTCGTCGGTGTCTTCGTCGTATGGCTCGATGCGGAAACGGCGCATGAGGTCGCGAATCGTAAGAATAATGCGCTTGGCTTCGCGATTTTCGAGCAGGCATTCGTCAGAATCGATCACGCGGTGCGTTCCGCGTTCGTACATGCCGCACAAAACACGCATTTGACGTGCTTTTTTGTCCCATATGCCAACATAAGGCGACACGACCTTGTTGCGATAGTAACGCGGGTCGTCCATGCCTAAAATAGGCCGCACCGCCGTTTCGGAATCGAGCAAACCGTCGAAAAGCCCTTCGACTTCATGCTGTTTGCGTTTCAGCTGTTCGGCATAAGGCACGGCAAGCCATTCGCAACCGCCGCATTTGCTATCGATGGGACAGAAAAACGCCCCTGGCGCAACGCTCCCTCGAGCACAGCCCGCACGAAGCCCACCGTTGCGACGAACTGGTGCGGCCTTGGCGAACTTAGTCGGTTTGCCCGATTTGGATGACTTTCCCGATTTGTTCGACCTGCTCGGCTTATTCGGCCTGTTAGCATCGCTCGGCCCGCCCGGCTTGCCTGGCTTGCCCAGCCTGTCCAGATTGTTTTTGCCGAAACGGGCGTCCATCGAGCGATTTCCGCCCTTGCGGTTCGGCTTCGTGCCGTCGAAGGTGGCCAATTCGTTTTTCGCGGGCGCACCGCCCTTCGCGCCACGGCTTTTCGACGCGCGACGCTCGTCGACCTTTCCTGGTCGAGCGCTCGGCTTGCGACGCTGAGCAGCAGCACCGCGCGCCGTAGATGAGTTTTTGTGATTTCCGCTTTTCATGCCTGCCATTCTACTATGCGTCGCTCACGCGCGGCACCGTCCATCCGCGGCAACACGCCCCGTACACAGGCATTTTCGCCACACGCGCAACTCGCGTATAATTGGCGGCTGAAAAACCCCGCCGCGTGACGGCGTTCAAAGGCCACCCAGAAAGGCCACCCATGTCATCATTTTTCAAAGACCTTCGCGAATTCTTATGGCTCTACCGCCAAGGATTCCGGCCAACCGAATATCTTCGCAACTCCGACCGCATCTCATTGCACGCCTGCGGATGGCGCGCAAACGGAAGCGGGCGCATGAAAACGGCCCGCGACGCCGTCGCCTACCTCGAAGGGTCGATGCCTGAGCAGTGGCGTCAGGTGTACTGCGGCCTCACACCGTTTCTCGTATCGGATCGAGGCAACGTGCGCCTTATCGACGGGTCCGAGCCGCGCATGATGCTCGCGAACGGGCGCTACCAAATCGCCTACAAACCCGAAGAGCAGCACCCTTCGCGACGCGGTCGCCGCGGCGGCATGGCCCACAAGAAACGAGTATACCGTTCGGTGCTCGTAGCCATGGCATTCCTCGATTTCAAAAAAGGCGATGCCGAACATGAGGTTCATCACGTTAACGGATACCGCACCGACGATCGCCTGGTGAACCTCATGGTGCTCACGCACGACGAGCACACGCGCATCCACAACATGGGGCCCTGTGGCCTAACAGCGCCGCTCGACGATGCCGTGCGCGACGCTGGGCTTCTCGCAGAAGTAAAGCCTATGGGCACAATGAAGCTGCGCCGCATAAAGAAGAAGGCGCTCAAACGCGCGCTCGAGGCGCCCGAGGCGGCCAAAAACGCGATTGCAGACGACAATGCGAATAATAGCGAGACGCTCGCCGCCCCAGAGATTTCGGGCAACGAATCGCATAAACCGAACCGCGCGGAAATAACCCCCGTTGAAGCGCCTGCTGGCACGTTTACCTGCAATCCCCTGCCCGTGCTTGACGAGACGGGCGTATTCGTCACACCCGAAGCGCCTGAAATTCTCGCCATTAAGCGCGCGGAAGAAACCCAGCACGAGGCCGAGAAACGCGCCGCCGAAGAAAAAGCTGCGGCAGAAGAGGCCGAGCTAGCGGCGATCCCCGCACGCGGCAACCATAAGGCCGAAGAGAAATCGAGCCTTCAAGCGGCCGCCGAAGAGGGCATGGCCGAAGTAGCCGAAAAAATCGACGCCGCCTGTGTGCGCTCGGGCGCCCGCGCGCAGGAAATGATTAATGGAGAAGGCCCGACCAAGGCAGCCAAACGGCGCGCGAGCAAAAAGCGCGCCGAAGCCCGTCGAGCTGAAGAAAAAGCAGCTCGGCGCGAGGCTCAAAGGCAGATTGCTCGCAAAGAATCGCAGGTCGAAAGCGATATCCTCGACGAGACAAGCGCAGAGGTCGAGTGTATAAGCGAATACCCCCAGGACGCCTTCATCGCCGCAGAGGACGAAGCCGTGATTGAAGAAGGCGCCGTCGCAGAGGGCGAATCCGCCATCGATGAAACCGCCGCCGAAGCAGGCGAAACCGCCATCGACGAGGTCGCCGTCGCAGAGGGCAAAGCCGCTATCAATGAAGCCTTCATCGTCGAAGTATTGACGGAAGCGGAGGTTTCCGAACAGGGCGAGCTCTCTGGCCAGGGTGCGCCGTCTTGCCAGAATATACCCTCTGAGCAGGGAGTTTCTGCAGAGCAGCGCACCCCTTCCGATGAGGTCGCCCCCGAAAAGCAGGCATCTCCTTCGCAGCAAGCTTCCCTTTCGAGACAAGCTTTCCCTCCAAAGGGGGCCGACTCTTCAAAGGAGGCTGCTGTTTCAAAACGACCCATTCCTTCAGATCAGGCTGATTCTTCAGAACAAGCCACTTCTTCAAGACGGACCTCTTCTTCGAAGCAATCCTCTTCTTCGAGTCAGTCCGACCAGGAACCTGTTAAATGCTCGCAGCATTTAACAGGTTCGGGAGAAGCCGATTCTTCAAAGGAGGCTGCATCTTCAAAACAACCCAACCCTTCGGAGCAGGTCGATTCCTCAAAACAAGACGCCTCTTCAAGACGAACCTCTTCTTCGAGGCAGGCCGAGCAAAAATCCGTTAAACGCTGCGAGCATTTAACAGGTTCGAAGCGCGATACGGCAGAGGCCGATTGGGCCGCCGCGCGTGAAGCGCTTGCGCGCGAGACCAGGGCCTACCTGAAGGCGGCACGTAAGCTTTCTCGCAAAGATGATGCCAGCAGCAAACAGTTCGCTTCCGCTGCGAAACCGGTGTATAAGGCGCTCAAGCCCTTCCTCGCCTGCTCCGACGAAGTGTGCGCTTTCGACGCGTGCCTTGTCTGCATTCGCCTTATCGCGCAAGATGCGCAAACCCGCGCACAACACGGCCAACCGGAGTTGCCGCAAACAACGCATTCGTTGCTCGGCAATTTCCAAAAGCTCATGAAGGCTTCTGTGCGCAAACTCATTCGCGCCGACGAAATCGTTGCCGCGTGCACTGAAGAGCTGCTGCGCGAAGAGGCGGCCAAGCCGGTTTACAAATCGCTTCCAAATAGCCCTTTGAAGCAATGCCTTGATATCATCAGCTCAAAGAAGCCGAAGGAAGCCGCCGAGCCGGACGAGGCGCCTCGGGCCAAGCCCGAAGAAAACACGACAACGGAAGGTAAGGCTTCCGAGGGCAAGCGCCGCCGAAGGAGGCGCCGCAAGAAAGAACACGCCGAAAACAAGGGGCCCGAAAAACACAACCGAAGCGCGGAATCCGAAGAAGAAACCAAAGCAGAAGCAGCCCAGTAAGACTCGCAGAAAGGCATCATCATGAATTTCATCGTTCGCTGGCTCATTACCGCCCTCGCCGTTGCGTTTACCGTTTGGCTCGTTCCTGGCATCGGCTTCGCCACAGCAGGCAATTCCGTCATCGACGTCGTGGCGTTCGCGATTGTGCTTGCCCTGCTCAATATGGCCGTGAAGCCTATTCTCCAAGCGCTAAGCCTGCCTATCACAGTGCTCACGTTTGGCCTGTTTTATCTGGTCGTGAATACGGCAATGCTGTACTTGGCATCGGGCATCTCGGGTGGGCTGTTCGGCGTTGATTTTTATATCGCATCATTCGGCAGCGCATTCATCGCAAGCATCGTGATTAGCATCGCAAGTTCGATTTTGAACTCCATCATCGAATAGGAGCCCGACGAAAGCGCCCGCCCCGCAAAGCGACGTCAATCCCGCACGCGCCATCGCCGCAAACAAAAAAGGAGCCTTTCGGCTCCTTTTTTAATGCGCGTCGTACTTACTCTTCGTCGCTCTTGACCCAAGAGAACATGTCGCGAATCTTCGCGCCCGTCTTCTCGATCTCATGATTGTTGATGGCCTCGCGCTGCTCGAAGAGCCACTTGTGGCCGTTCTTGCAGTCGGCAACGAATTCCTTGGCGAACTCGCCGTTCTGGATGCGAGTGAGGATTTCCTTCATGGCTTCACGAGACTGCTCGTTGATGACCTTCGGACCAGCGTAGTACTCGCCGTACTCAGCCGTGTTGGAGATGGAGTAGTTCATGAAGTGAATGCCCGACTCGTACATGAGGTCGACGATCATCTTCATCTCGTGATAGCACTCGAAGTACGCGAGCTCGGGCGGATAGCCAGCCTCAGTCAGGGTTTCAAAGCCGGCCTTCACAAGCTCAACGAGGCCGCCGCAAAGAACAGCCTGCTCGCCGAAGAGGTCTTCCTCGGTCTCCTGCGCGAAAGTCGCCTTGATGATGCCGGAACGGGCACCGCCGACGCCCCAGCAATAGGACATGGCGATATCCCACGCATCGCCAGTAGCGTCCTGAGCGACGCATGCGAGGTCAGGCACGCCAGAGCCCTCGGTGAACTGACGGCGCACAATGTGGCCCGGGCCCTTGGGAGCGCACATGATGACGTTGACGTCCTCGGGAGTCTTGATGTAGCCATAGTGGATATTGAAGCCATGTGCGAAAGCGAGCGTATCGCCAGCATGCAGGTGCGGGGCGATGTGCTGCTCGTAAACCTCGGGCTGCAGCTCGTCGGGAATAAGAATCATGATGACGTCGGCTTCCTCGGCAGCCTCGTCCTCGAGCATGACCTTCAGGCCAGCTTCTTCAGCCTTAGCCCAGCTCTTGGAGCCTTCGCGCAGGCCAACGCGAACGTCGACGCCCGAGTCCATGAGGTTGAGCGCATGGGCATGGCCCTGCGAGCCATAACCAATAATCGCAACCTTCTTACCCTTGATGACTTCGGGGTTCACGTCATTTTCGTAATAGATAGTAACAGCCATGGGTTTCTCCTTTTCTTTGACTGTATACAACTTGATCATCCCATCGGGCTTTTGGCGTGCGGGGATACGCATGTGCTCAAACAGTCCTGAGCTCGCACGAACAGCACTTCATGTGCTGTTCGGCTCGTGCGGAACTGCGCATTGCGCACTCCCGCACGCCAAAAGCCCTCCATGGTCTCAAAACTCGCAACGATGCAGCTCAAAGCTGCGTCGCGTGTTTTCCTTCCCTAACGCAACCCTTCTTGCAAATCATTCGACCAGCAAGGCGGCCAATGCGCTGAGGAATCGGCCCAATCTAGTCCTTCGAATTCCTCGACATGGCGATTTTGCCAGTTCGAACGAGCTGCTTCAGGCCATAGGCTCGGAAGAGATCCTCCATCGCCTCAAGCTTGCTTTCGTCACCCGTCGCCTCAATCGTGAGCGAGTTTTTGCCCACGTCCACGATATTGGCTCGGAAAACGTTCGCAATCTCGATAATCTCGTGACGGCGATCGGGCGGTGCGCTCACCTTGAACAATGCTAGCTCGCGCTCGATAGCGTCTTCGTCGGTGAGATCGGTGATCTTGTACACGCTTACCAGCTTGTGCAGCTGCTTGGTGATTTGCTCGTAGCCAACCTCGTCGGCGTTCACGATTGCCGTAAGGCGGCTCATCGTAGAATCTTCGGTAGGGGCAACGGTAAGCGACTCAATGTTGAAGCCACGGCGTGAAATCATGCCGGTCACACGCGAGAGCACGCCCGACTTGTTTTCGACCAACACGGAAAGGATGTGCTTCATTATTCCTCGCCCTCCTTTTCGTCCTTCTTGCCGACGCCCTTGCCGTTCACGCGAACAGCGCCAAGCGTAACGTCAATCGCGCCAATCACGTTGTCAAGCGCAGCGCCCGGCGCAACCATGGGATACACGTTCTGGTCGGGCGAAATGGCAACATCGAGCAAATACGGCTTCTCGCTCGCAAGCATGCGCGCAATCGCGGGAGCCACGTCTTCGGGCTTCTCGATGCGCTCGCCTTCCCAACCGTATGCGTCGGCGAGCTTCACGAAATCGGGCACCGGGTCGAGAATCGTGGACGAGTAGCGCTCGTGGTAGAACAGCTTCTGCCACTGATGCACCATGCCCAGTGCGCGATTGTCGAGCAGGAACACCTTCACGGCGGTGTTGTTGATGGCCGCGGTCGCCATTTCCTGGCTGTTCATCTGGAATGATCCATCGCCAGCAACACAGACAACCTGCTTGTCGGGGCAACCGAACTTGGCGCCGATAGCAGCAGGGAAACCGAAGCCCATGGTACCCAAGCCGCCGCTCGAAAGGAACGAGCGCGCATGCTCACGGCCAATGTGCTGGTGAGCCCACATCTGATGCTGGCCAACCTCAGTCGTTACAATGGAGTTGTCGGGGTCGAGCTGCTTGGAAAGCTCGTCGAGCGCAACTTCAGGAACGATCTGGTTCGGATAGTCGTTGAACTGGTCGTCGTAATACGGCCAGCGCTCACGCCATTCGTTTACCGTTTCGACCCATTCGGCATCGACAGGCGTAGCGCCCGATTTCTCGAGCTGGGCCACGATGCCGCCCAAAATGCCCTGGGCATCGCCGACGATGGGCACGTTCGCTTCACGGATCTTGCCAATTTCGGCCGGGTCGATATCGATATGGATGACCTTGGCGTTCGGCGCGAATTCATCAAGCTTTCCGGTCACTCGATCGCTGAAGCGGGCACCGGCAGCAATGATGAGGTCGCATTCCGTCATGGCCATGTTGGCGTATTTGGAGCCGTGCATGCCCACGGGACCCAAGCTCAGCGGATGTGAGCTGGGGAAACAACCCTTACCGAGCAGCGTGGTAACCACGGGAATCTGCATAGCTTCCGCAAGCGCCTCCAATTCCTGGCACGCATGGGAGCTCACGATGCCGCCGCCTGCGTAGAGCAGCGGGCGCTTCGAGGTCTCGATGAGCGCGGTCGCCTGCTTGATTTGCTTGGCATTGCCCTTATACGTGGGGCGATAGCTGGGAATGTTCACGCCATCGGGATAGTGGAACACCATTTCGGCGCCTTGCAAATCGCTCGGAATATCGATGAGCACGGGACCTGGACGGCCGGTCGAAGCGATATAGAACGCCTCGCGGAACGTTTCGGTAAGGTCGTCGGTCGACTGCAGAAGGAAGCTGTGCTTCACGATGGGCATGGTGATGCCCACGATGTCAGATTCCTGGAACGAGTCGGTGCCGATAACGCCGCGCGTGACCTGGCCCGTGATAACCACCATGGGAATGGAATCCATGTATGCGGTCGCGATGCCCGTCACCGTGTTCGTGGCGCCCGGGCCGCTCGTTACCAGCACAACGCCAACCTTGCCCGTGGCGCGCGCGTAGCCGTCGGCCATGTGCGTGGCGCCCTGTTCGTGGCGGGCGAGCACATGGTGCAGCTTCTTGCTGTCGTACAGCGCGTCGTAAATTTTGATGGCCTGGCCACCGGGGTAACCGAACACGGTGTCGACGCCTTCGGCCTCAAGCGAAGCGATAATCGCCTGGGCGCCCGTCATCGTTTTGCCCTCGTGCTCGGTGTGGCTGCCAGGTCCAAGCGGCTTGCCTTCAATGGCGAGCTGCTTTTGAGCCAGCTTGTCAGTCAAGGTGTTCATCATGAGACATACGCTCCCTTGTCGGCGCTTGAAACGAGTTTTGCATACTTGGCAAGCACGCCGTGGTTATGCTTGGGGGCAGGCGCCACGAAAGCGGCACGGCGAGCAGCGAGTTCTTCGTCGCTTACGTGCAACTCGAGCTTGCCGCCTTCAATATCAACGGTGACCTGGTCGCCGTCTTCAATAAGGGCGATTGGGCCGCCAGCTGCAGCTTCGGGGCTTACATGGCCAACGCAGGGGCCCTTCGAGGCGCCGGAAAAGCGGCCGTCGGTCAGAAGCGCAACGCTCTTGGACAGGCCCATGCCAACAATGGCGCTCGTGGGCGTGAGCATCTCACGCATGCCCGGGCCGCCCTTCGGGCCCTCGTAGCGAATAACGACCACGTCGCCGGGCTTAATTTCGCCAGCGAAAATCGCCTCACAAGCCTCTTCCTCGCTATTGAAGCAACGGGCGGGGCCGGTATGCGTGAGCATGCTGGGGTCGACGGCGCTCTTCTTCACGATGCCGCCATCAGGGGCGATGTTTCCGTGGAGCACGCGCAAGGCGCCCACCTTGGAGAACGGATTGTCATGCTTGCGGCACACCTCGCCGTCGGCGGGCTTGGTGCAGTTGGCGATATATTCGGGAAGCGGGCCCATGCAGGTAATCGCGCTTTCGTCGAGCAGGCCCAGCTCGTTGAGCTCATGCATGACAACCGGCACGCCGCCCACGGCATACAAGTCGATAAGCGGGCGCGGGCCAGAGGGCTGCAGCTTCACCAAATGCGGCGTGCGGGCGCTTGCGGCATCCCAATCGTCCATGGTGATGGGGTGGCCGGCCGCCATGGCAATAGCGGTCAGGTGGAGCACCGTATTGGTAGAGCCGCCGAATGCCATGTCGCATTCCATGGCGTTGTGAATTGCCGCCTCAGAGATGATGTCCTTGATGCAAATGCCCTTTTCGAGCAGCTCCATGACCTTCATGCCCGCATGCTTAGCCAAGCGCAGACGCTCGGAGTACACCGCAGGGATGGTGCCGTTGCCGGGAAGCGCAATGCCCAAAGCCTCGCACAGGCAGTTCATCGAATTCGCAGTGAACATGCCCGAGCAGCTGCCACACGTGGGGCATGCGGTGTCTTCGTAGTACTTGAGCTGCTCTTCGGTCATCGTGCCAGCACTCACCTGGCCCGCACCGTCGAACAGGGTGTTCAAATCGGTCGTGGGACCGCAGTTGCAACCAGCTTCATGACCGGGAAGCATGGGGCCGCCGGAAACGAAAACCGTAGGAATGTTCACGCGCAGGGCGCCGAGCACCATGCCAGGGACGATTTTGTCGCAATTGGGAATGCATACGGCAGCATCGAATTGATGGCCTTGGACAGCGCATTCGAAGCTGTCGGCGATAGCTTCGCGGGAAACGAGCGAGTAATGCATGCCATCGTGGTTCATGGCAATGCCGTCACACACGCCGATGGTGGAAATTTCGAACGGAACGCCACCGGCCATATAAATGCCGGCCTTCACAGCTTCGCAAATTTTATCGAGGTTATTGTGACCCGGAATAATGTCGTTGCGGGAATTGAACACCGCGACGAGGGGCTTCTTCATTTCTTCATCGGTAAGGCCGTCGGCCTTCAGCAGGCTGCGGTGGGGAGCACGCGCCACGCCAACTTTAACGGCATCGCTACGAAGTTGCATCGTTTCTTCCTTCTTCCTTCAAGCGTTATCGCTAACCCAAGGAATGCGGTCGACCGAAGAGACTTCGCTCTCGATGCCTTATCACGGAAGGCGCCGGCGTTGCATACTGACGGTGGCGCGCGGTGGGTGTTCCGCGTTGACCAGCTGCGTTCAGCTTCGCTGCTCGAGGGAGTTTTCGGAGCCGTCCACCGCAGGTTCTCAGTCCGCCTGCTTGCTGTGGGATGGGTTCGTTCCTACTCGCCCTGTCGTCGCATTTATTGAGTGACGTTGATTATACGGGGCGCGACCCCAAGTGCAAGGGGCTATCGCACTTTAATGCGATAAAGTGAACGAATTTCACAAAATAGTTGCGTGAGTTGCGAACAGGCAACTTTTCGCTGCGAGCGGAAACCAGTCAGCTGCTCGCAGCGAAAACGCGCGCCACTGGCCGTGAAGCGTCCAAATACGGGCGCCAAACAATTGGCAAGCGAAAAATTTTCGTCAAACAAAGCCCCGCTGCGTCACAATGTCCTCGTGAAAAATATTGAGGAAGTCAAAGGAAGCACCATGTGCGAAGCATGCTCAATCGAATCGAATCAGACGCCGCAGGACATGGCCTACACCCCCGGAAAGCCGTTCCCAACACATCACGCGCAAAACGCAAGTGATTACCTGAATGCGGCGCTATCGGCCGAACGTTGGATTGCAACCTTCGAGCACAGGACGCCCGAAGGCATCTTCTGGCAGCAGGACGCGAACCAACCAATCGACCTATCGCTGTACAGCGGGTCGGCCGGTGTAGCGTATTTCTATCTGAAACTCACCGAGGTCACCGGCAGCGCCGAGTTCGCCGAGAAAGCACGCTGCGGGCTTTCCTACGCAGCCGCGCATTGGCGCGACCTGCTGCTTCCCGAGCAGGCCGCCTTCCAAGATAACCGCGAGGGCGTGCCTGGCGTGCACCTAGGCGCCCACATGGGCGTTGGCGGTGTGGGCCTCGTGCTCATCGAAGGCGCTAAAACCTTCACGGAAAGCAAAGACGCCGAAAAGTATCGCCGGGCGGCACAAGCAATCGGACGCTTCTATACCGACGAATCTGTGCAACAAGGCGAAAGCGGCCCCTATTGGACCGGCAGCCCCGCGTTACTGATGGACGGCGGCATTATGCTATTCCTCATCGCACTCTACGAAACGTTCGGCGATCAGCAGTTGCTTGAATTCATCAAGGCCGCTGGCGCACAATACCTGCGCTGGAGCGCGGAAAGCCCGCGCGGCGGCGTCGATTTCAACGGTGTGGGCATCGAAACCCCATTCGATTGGCCGAATTTCGCCTTCGGGAGCGCTGGATCGGGATATCTGCTCGCGCATCTTTTCCGCATCACGGGCGATGCCCGTTATCTTGAAGTTGCACGCAGATGCGCCGATTTCCTCGACGCCGTAGCCGTGCCGCAAAAACGAGGCAAGCTCATCCCCCACAAATTGGGCGGAGATGACGAATTCACCGTCTTCTACTTGGGATATTGCCACGGCATCGCAGGAACATTGCGCTTCCCCACCCTGATGGGGACCCTCGACAACGATATTCGTTGGGCAACGATGGTCAATCAACTCGCCGACGGAGCCGAAGCGCTCGGCGCACCCGAGCATATGTCGGCCGGCCTCTGGAATACCGTATGCTACTGCTGCGGTCACGCCGGCATGGCGCATACATTCTTGGGTCTGTACTGCATCGATGGGTCGCCACGCTGGCGCGAGTTCGCCATACGCTGCGGCGATATATTGCTGGGCTCGATGAAAACGCACGCCGATGGGTCGGCCTCTTGGCCTTTCGCATGGGAGCGAGTGCACCCCGAAGAGCTCTCGCAGCGCATCGGTTTCTACGACGGCGCAGCTGGCATCGCATCCACGTTGCTCGAACTGTTCATGCTTGAACGCGACGATTATCACTGGCCACGAATGATCGACGACCCCTTTCCCGAAGACCCGCGCCACTAAACGCAAGCCCATCCCAAGTCGCGCCACCGGTAAAACATTCCACGTGCGCCTCGTACTCAAGCGTCTTGCCAGCATCTGAACGCCAGGCATCGGGTTGGTAACGGCCGCATCGCCCCAGCGGTTCGCGCGTGAGCCGCCAGGTACCATAGTAGGTGCGCGGAAAGGAAGCTTACATGCAGCCATCGAGCACTCTTCAACCCGTCGGCACGCAGCAGCACGTCGAAGCCCATCCAGGCACCACCGAGGCCGAAGAGCAATCTCTTCCCTCGATCGATTTGCCGCCCGATGCCGATTTCTATGGCGATTACTTACAGAAACTAAAGGAAATTACCTGGCGTTTTGAGATATCTCTCGAGACGTATTTAATGGAGCGCGGCATAAACCGCGAGCGCAAGCCCATTTCATCGTGGAAAACGCGCATCAAGTCGCCCGACAGCATGAGGGAAAAACTCATCAAGCGAGGATACGAACCTACTGCCGAAAATGCCGTATACGCCATGCATGATGCAGCTGGCGTGCGCGTGATTTGCCCGCTCGTCGACGACGTCGCATCGGTCGCGCAGTTCATTCGCGAGCTCCCATGCTTCGAGGTCGTGCAGGAAAAAGACTACATTTTGCACCCAAAGCCAAACGGATATCGCAGCTACCACATGATTCTTGCGCGCACGAACGATTCGGAACTCGACCCCGATGCAACGAGGCGAGCCGCGGCCAAGGCGGCCATTGAAGCGCAAGAGATTTCCCTGTCGCAGCTTATCGACCAACTGAATACATCGGGCACATTCGATGCCGTCGAGCCAAAGGGGGCCGAAGCGCCGGCTGGCGATAATCGCTTCGAATTCGGCCGTCGCATGTGCGTCGAAGTTCAACTTCGCACCATCGCAATGGATAGTTGGGCGAGTATCGAGCATGACCTCAAATACAAGAAAGATGTGCCTAACCAGGAGTTTTTGCAGGCCGAGCTCAAACGCTGCGCCGACGAGATGGCGGCGACCGATCTGTCGTTGCAAACTATCGCCGACCTGATCAACGTAAAGTAAATCGGCAAAAAGTGACAAAAGTTGCGAATTCGGGGGCGTATTTGCCGGAATCGCCGCACTTCGAGGACCCATGCAAGCCGTTTCAGAGTAGAGGTTGGCCCTATTTGCAAGATATGTCTTGCAAATAGGGCCAACCTCCCTTGCTTTCAATGCTGAAAAGCCCCCGGATTCGCAACTTTTGGCAAAAACGGGCGCCTCGCTTTACGCTAGACCAATTCTCGGAGCATCAATCAAGTTCGCACTCCTCGTCACATGGAACGCAAACCCATACGTCAACTACGCTCTAGTTGCAAACCTTGCCGGGATTCAAAATGCCCTTCGGGTCAAACGCCTGTTTAATACTTGTCATCAGGGAAAATGCCGTATCACCCACCGATTCGCGCAGGTATTCCTTTTTCGCATGTCCAATGCCATGCTCGCCAGAAACCTGACCGCCCAGCTCGTTGCATTTCGCGTACGCCGCATGCATAACACGCGTCGACTTCTCAAGAAACGCCTCACGCTCAATATTGTTTCCGCAGCAATAAATATGCAGGTTACCGTCACCCGCATGGCCGAACGAGCGAATGAGCACGTCGTTCTCGACGCCCGTATCATGAATAAAGCCCAGGAATTCAGCGATTTTATCGACGGGGATCACCACGTCCATCTCATCGAGATGCTCGGTTTCGGCCTCGATTACCGTGAGAAACGCACTGCGCGCCGCCCATACCGCCGCCTTGTCGGCTGGACGCTCGATAACGAGCGTATCAAAGGCACCCGCTTCTTCGCCAATTTCGGCCAGCGTTTCGGCACGCTGAAAAATCTCGTCCTCGTCATTGCCATCGAGCGTGACCAGGATATATGCACCGCATTCATTGCCGTCGACCACCGTGGGAATAATTTTGTTCCCCGTGTATTCGGCCGAAGAGTCCACGATATCGCGTTCCATGAACTCGATAGACTGCGGATTTAAACCCGCAAGCTTGATTTTCGGCACAGCGGCAAACGGCAGAAGAACGACGATAGACGGCAGATTTCCTACACGACAGATTAGCTTTCCCGACAGCAAAGCCGACCCTTGGCAGCAGATTTGTTTTCCCTCGCGAGCGGTTTGTTTCACCGCTACAATATGCCCCGTAGTTTCGCGGTTGGGAGGCGACGGACGGCTGAGTCTGCCCGCAAAGCAGACGAGGCACAGGCACGTCGCATGCACTCGCACACCCAACCGACCTAAACCAAGGAGGCCGCCCATGATGTGGTTCACCGCCGATTTACACTTCGGCCATTCGAGCATTCTTTCGAAAATGAATCGCCCGTTTGAAACCATCGAACGCATGAATCAAGGGCTCATTGCGGCGATTAATGAACGGGTAGCGCCCAGCGACTCGCTCTACGTGCTAGGCGACTTCGCGTATCAGACAACCGCCGAAAACGCGCGCCGCCTGCGCGAACAAATCGCTTGCGAGCACGTGCATCTCATTCGCGGCAACCATGACGATTCGTGGTCGACGGGCGCGGGCGCGGGGATTTTCGAAACCGAGCAGGACTATCTCGAAATCGCCCCCGGCTACGCGCGCGGCCATAAGCTCGTTTTGTTCCACTACCCCATCATGAGCTGGAATGGAAAACGCCGCGACGCCATCGCCCTGCACGGCCACGTCCACTCCAAAGGACCCACCAACAACGAGCGCAACCGCGAGCGCGGCATTCTTCGATACGACGTGGGCGTTGACGCAAACAGCTACGCACCCGTAAGCCTCACAGAAGTTTTGAAATTCTTCGAGGGCGCTCAGTCGCACTCTCGAATGGGGTAAGAAGGAACCGAGAGAACGTCCGACGTCACAAGCACCACAGGAGACCCCGCAGCATGAAACCCATCGCGCATATTCGCACCGACCTTCCCCAGAAGTTCGGCATTCCACGCAACAGCTTTCTGGCGCCACATTTGCAAGGGCGCATCGTTTTCGAGCCCGAGTTCGCGCTGAATAGCGCCGTCGCGGGACTTGACGGCTTCTCGCACGCATGGCTGCTTTGGGAATTTGAGAACGGCACGCCAGGCGGAACCGCGCAAGACATTGCAGCAGATGCTGCCACCGACGACAAAAGCGGCACGAACACGAAATGGTCGCCCACGGTGAGGCCTCCGCGCTTGGGCGGATCAGAGCGCATGGGAGTGTTCGCAACCCGAAGCCCATTCCGCCCCAACCCCATTGGATTGACCTGCGTCAAAATCGACCACGTCGAGCTCACCGACGACGGCCCGATTATCCATGTGTTGGGCGCCGACCTGCGCGATGGAACGCCCATCTTTGACATCAAGCCCTATATTCCCTTTGCCGACTGCCACCCCGATGCGACGGGCGGTTTCATCGACGAAGCACCCTGGCACGAACTAGACGTCGACTTCCCCGAAACGTTGCAGGCTCATATCGAGGGCGACAAGCTCGAGGGTCTCGTGGAGGTGCTGCGCCAAGACCCGCGCCGCGCCGGAAGCAAGCACGATCCAAGCCGCGTCTACCATTTGGCCTTTGCCGCATATGACGTCGCTTTCACCGTAGACGGCGATGCGCTGCACGTGGTTGAGGTCGCAAGCGCATAGGCGATATGACGAGGGCACAAAAAGCTGGACGCCCCTCTTGCATACGCTTCTACAGATTGGGCCGACAATAGAGAAAAGGCCAAGGACCGAAGCCCTTGGCCTTTCGATTCATTCCGAATGGAAACCGTACGCCAAATGAAAGGCCTACTTCTTCCAAAGTTTATTGCCCGCCTTGAGCGTGAACGGAACGAGAACCGCAGCGACAACATACAGCGCGATAACCACCATGAAGCAGCCATCATACGATCCGGTGTTGTCGTAAATCAGGCCATACACCGTGAAGGAAATAGCGGTTGCGATGAAAATGCCCGTGGAACCGAGCCAGCGCTGCGCCAGCTCGGCTTTCTTTTGAAGGAAGGATGACGAATCGCCGCAATCCTGCCCCGTTAACGTTCACGCTTGCGAGCGGCAAGACAGGCCATCGCCACCAAGCACGCCACAATTGCAGCAAACGCCGCAAACCACCAGATAGAAGCATCATTCGTTGAAGCATATGCCGCCTTCTGCGCCACAGCGCTTGCTGCGCCGCTGCTCGAAGAGACCGCAGAACCACCCGCCGCGGCATCGTCCGAGCCTCCATTCACAGAAGAATCGCCATTGCCAGAGCCACTGCCAGAGCCATTGCCGCCCACGCCGCCACCCGGGTTATCGGGATTAATCGTACCGCCGCCCGGGTTTTCGGGGTCGGTCGCGCCGCCGCCCGGATTATCGGGGCTCGGGTCAGTGGAATTGGCCACCGTAACGTTCAGGTTCAAGCGCTCGCTGTAGCTGTCGAACGCCATGCCATCTTTGTAGGCGGTAATGCGGAAGCGCGTATTCTGCATCACCGGAATGGGGCCGGCGTATTCGACGCGCGAGCCGCCTTCCACGCACGGGCACGTATCGTCGGTGGTGTAGTAGATGGTCGCGCCTTCCGTACTGCAGGAAAGATCCAGAAGAGAGCCCTTCGCAACCTCGATCGAATTCTCCTTCGGCGAAGCTGCATCGAATACGGCGCCGTCAATCGTTGCCACGGGACGCGCGGGCTGCGCCGCATCAGACGTCACACGCACGGCTATCTCCTTAGTAAGATTGGTACCGCTTGCAGAAAGCTCAAGCGTCGTCATGCCAGGCAATTCGCCTGCCAGCAGGAAGCTCGCCTTGCCCTCTGCGTCGGTCGTGGCCTCAACCCACACGCTTCCGTCCGCATCGCTCTGGAACGCGGCGCCTTTGAACGACGCAAGGCTACCCGATTCCAGCTTCGCAACCACGCGCTGACCAGCCACAGGCGACCCGTCGGCATAGCGCACATATGCGATAACCTGCACCGGCTCGCTGGCATTCTGCTGAAGCACCACAGCGTTTTCGAAATTAGCCACAAGCTGGGAGGGATGTTTGGAAACCGTCAGCTGCTGCGACCAATTCCCCCCCTGCGTTGCCAGAGCCGTGCCCACATAATTCTGCAAGCCCTTTATGGCGAGGTTCACCTGGGACCCTTCAGCAAGCGAGCTTTTCGGGTATATCCGCAGCACGCGAGAAAGCGTGCCGTAGCCATCCGCCTCGGACGCCTCCTGAGGATCAACCCACTCTATGCGTTCGGCGGCAATTCCATCCAGGGTCGCCTCAAGGGAATCCGATGCCTTCATGTACTGGTCGAATGCGATCTCGATACAGTCGGGATCAGCCCAGGCTTCTTGAACCTCGGGCGCTTTTGAGGACTCGAGCTTGATGTTCACACCTGTCTGAATCGGAAGCACATTGAGCCACTCGCTCGCCGAATCGCGATAGCCGTCCTTGCTTACGCGCACCTGGTACTGACCTGTGGGAGTATCCCACGCGAACGAACCATCGCCGCTGGTCGTTTGCGGGTTTCACTGCTCGTACGCCTCAGCGTTCCATTCCTGCTCGGACCCGCCGGAAGCGGAGCCCCTTGTCCACAACGTAGCCGTTGCGCCCTCTACGGGATTGCTCTCCAACGCCTCATACACCACGCCCGATGGGTCGAGAATGACATTCGCACCATAATTGCGATAGCGAACATCCGACCCATAGAAACGGTCCCAATCGATCGTTTCGCGGTATTCATCGTCCTCGCTTTTCTTCTTCCCGGAATGCTTGCATACGCTCATACGATACGCCGTTGCCTCGGCGTATTCGTTCTTGGCAACGTCAGCCCAAGGAGCGCGCAGCATGTGAGCAGATGTCGAAGACACATCGGCACACAGCGAAACCTTGGAAACGAAGTTGCCAATAAGGTCGGAAAACCCGTACACTGGCGCAGAACCCGCCGCCCCGAACGAGCCCGAACCATAAAGGCTGCATACTGCCAGCATGGCGTTCAGCGTTGAGGTGCCACAGCCCCTCATAACATCCGAATAGTTGTTGTCATCTTCGGCAACAAGGTATTCCTTGTATTTCTCGGCGGCTTCAAGCTCGGCATACAACGCGTCGAGGCAGCGCTGGCAATCGCTGTCGCAGGGGTTGTACGCACGCCAGTATTTAATGAGCTGGTAGATATTCTCGATGTCCGTTTCTATGAGCCGAATCTCGTTGCCGCTGTCAATGAGCGAATTCTTCGCGCTATCCATACCGAAGTAATCGTTAGCCAAGCCGAGCACGCCCGTTACGCCCTTGCCCGTTTGCATCATCTTGTTCGCTCTACCAATTTCCTCCATTTCCTTCTCGAACAAGTTCGCTTTCGCATATGCTTCCATAAGAGGCGAAACCTCACTTACTGGCATATCCTTCATCAAACGTCTGTTGATGATGTTCACGATTGTGATCTCATTCGCTTTATCTAAGCCCCCCGATGCCAGTTCGAGCACCTGACCTCGTGCAATGCTCCACGCTGATGACCACATATCCGCTTTGGCGGCGTCGCTACGCTCATGAGCTTCATCGAAATTGGACGTATAAGTCGTAACACGCGCAGGCGCCTCGACACCCTGGGGTGCCTCTTCTGTCACGCGAGCGGTCATCCCCGAGTAAATCCCAGGCGTTTTGCCGTCTTTACCATTCTTCTGTTCTTCGGTGACGAAGTAATCACCCGTAAAACGACCATTCGTCGAAGAGGATATCTGCTCGCCCTTCGCATTATCTCCGTCCGAAATGGTTAGCGTATCGCCGCACTCCTTCTTCATGACGTTGTCTATCAGGGTGTAGGGCGAACCCGATTCGCTCGGCGCGCCCACGCCCGATTCGCGACCCAGCTTGTCAAGGCCGTTCACGATTGCCTTTTGCGTATTGCGCGCCCATGCGTTTTTCTGCTCAATTTCCTGCTGAACTTCATCGAAGGACTTGCGCGCAATGTCGGTGAGTTTTTGCTCGTTGCCGTTCTCATCGAGAATGACATTGCCGTTGTCGTCCATCAGAATCTCGTCGCCATACCACTCCTGGAGCTCGGCATCGGTGGGAGCCGTCCAGCTGATATCGTCCGGAAGCTTCCCTGTGAAAATAGGCGAATCGATCGAGGCAATCCAGAGGTCGTCGTCGGGAGCGAGCGCAGATCCGAAGTCGCGGAAATCAGGGCGCAACGCTTCAATTTCGGCAATGGTGGCCTGTACGTCTTCGCTGCTCGCATCATCTCGCTCGGCGAGCTGCGCTACAACCTCACCCAAAGCGGCATCGACTTCCTGGGCCTGCTGCTTGGCGGTGTCATCCACCTCAAAGCCCGCCCAGTAGTCCGCCCAGAAGGCACTGTATTGCTGCTGCCTTTCGGCAACCTCATCTTCAATGCGCTTTTTCGCGCGCTCTTCGTAATCTTCGTCAAGGTTTGCCTTGTAGGATAGCTCGAAGTTGCTAAAGCTGTAGCTTTCGGGAATGAAGAGATTCTTCGACTGGAGCAATTCCGAGAAGAGATACCCCTCGCCCTCGTTTTCCTCAAGCAACGCCAGGTATTCTTCGTCTACGTATTCGCCCACGTAACGCGAGCCCTCGTCTCCTTGCGATACAAGGGCAAGGGGTACCGCAACAATTTCCCCATTTGTCAGCTTCGCGTACATCATAAGCACATCGCCGGCGTTGATCTGCGCAGTGGCGTTGTCAACCGTCACATCAAACGTCCAATATGCATTCTTTTTCTTTGGGAATTGATACAGAACGGTGAGGCTATCGTAGGTCTCTTCCCCATCAACGATTCTTGTTTGGGTTTTGCCCGCATTCGTTATGCTGAACGTCTTGATTTTCGCACCTGGGCGATAGAAGCAATTGAGATGAGTATCAACCTGTTCACTTTTCGCATCAAGTTTTACGTAGTCGCCGAACAGAAGACCTTGGGTGACTTCTTCGGGAATGTTAAATGAAATCTGCGCATGACCAAGCGCGTTCGTATATGCCGTTCCCACCGTTTGGCCAGCAATGGAAAGCTCGATAAACGACGAAGGCGCGCCGTACACCGTGGCCTGATTGCCCGTATCTTTTACGCAGTTGTCGGCAACCTTGACCGTCATTCCTCGTGCGAGGAATGATGCATCACCCAAAGGAATCACCTTGTCGTCCGCCTCGAGCGACACGGGAAGCGAGTACACCTGCTGCTTATCGGGCGTAAACGCAATATAGAGCACATCAGAGGTCGTTTGCGCATCGACATCAACAACCAGGCTGTCCTCATACACCCCACAAGACGCATTACCTGAGCTTTTCAGCGATGCGCTTACGCCGTGATAATCAGCGGAAGGAATGCCGAAGGTGAATTCGAGCGGCATTGGCTTATCGAGGTCATAGGCCACTTCGATTATTGTTTCGCACCCAGCAACCACACCGTCACCCGGGGCTTGTACGCGCGCTGATTTCACCCCCGCATTCTTCAGCAGCTGCTCTTTGTCGTAATCGGGCACGTCGAGCGTCACCTCAGACACTGAATTGTCGGTTATTTCGACTTCGGCTTTCGCGTACGGAACGCCAGAACGCTCCAACACTCCCAGGTTCGATGCAGAGAGCACCGTGTCTGGCTTACATGCCGCCACGACATAGGTTCCCGCCTTCAGCTTGCCCGTAGAAAGAATCCAATTGGGGTTTTCCTGACCATCTGGCCATTCAACCGACGTGTAGCTGTCCACGACGCAACGCGCATTCGCGTCGGTCCCGCTGAAGAGGAATACGCGACTGCGGCCCTCATACGCGGCATTCGTGGACACACGTACGCTGCCCCATGAAGAAAGGGTTGCCTCGAAACCGCCCCGTTCGCTGCTGTAGGCAACCGTAGTGCCCGTAAGCTTCAGCGAATCGCTGGTCGAAACTTCGAGCGAAAGCCTCTCGAAGTTGCCCTCGTTCGCAAGCGCTTCGGAGAGCACAACAGAATTGCACTGCACAACGTAATCGGCGTCTTCGCCCGAAGCCAGATCGACGCCATCGCGCTTGAGCTTGAACGATAAACCAGGATTGCTCGTAATATTCGTGAGCGCTTCTTCGCCTTCCGCATTCGCGGCGTTCTTTATATAGACGCTTATCGGGAGCGTGCGCTGAGCGGCGATTTTCTTGAAATCAGACGCGGCAATTGTTCCCAAATCCCACGAGGAGCCCATCTGCGATGCGGTGCGCAGGTAGTTTTTATCATAGTACCCAGCAATTTGCACGGTGATGGAACACTCAGTAGCAATTGCTGCGTCGGGACACGTGAAAGATCCGTCTTCGGCTAGCGCCAGTTTCTTCAATGCGCCGTTTTGCTCCATAACTACCGACACGTCGCCGGGAGCAGCGCCTTCAGGAAGTTCAACTTTGCCGGCAACCGTGACAACCGACGATTCATCGTCGAGCCATACGTAGTTATAGTGCTTGGAGGATTCGGTATCCTGCTGCGAAAGGCGGTACGGGTCAGAATCGGTGCCGTCGCTCTTCTTCTTGTAGGCATACACAGTTGTACCGTCGTCGAAGGGGAGAGAAGGGTCGTCTTGGTCGCTGTCGTACTGGCTGCCAAAACGAATGTCAGGATTGTCGAACCGCACCTTCAGAGCGCCGCACGTCGTAAACGCTCCGCCGTCAAGGTATTTAAGCGATTTTGGAAACTCAATCAGGTCCTGCTTCGCAAGGCCGTTACAATTGGTAAACGCCCCGCCCGCAATGCACTCAATGCCCTCTTCGAATTGCAAGTCGGTCAAAGACGCATTTGTGCCATCCTGCATAAACGCATCCATGTTGATCTTTTTGACGAAGCTGGGGATTGAAAGCGAGCTAAGGCGATTGTATTCGAAGCCGAAGTCGCCAATGTACACATCGTGGCTGCCGTCAAACAGATCACGGAAGTTGACGGACGTAAGACCAGCATCGCCCTCGGCAATAACCACGTCGCGCTCCGCGCCGTCAGTTGTACCGCTGTAGTTTTTTTCAATGTAGGCATACACCTCAGCATCGTGCAGGGGGTTTGGCTGCGGCCAGTCGACTACAAAGCTCCACCCCGGCTGGTCCCAGTAGCCATTGTCTTGGATGAGCGTACCTGCCCACATCTTTTTACCCTCGCAGCCGACTTTCGTTTTCCAACGCTTGGCTGTCTCGGTTTTGTCGACGTTGCCCTCGCCGTCTACCATAACGTGTTTGTCGTAGTTGTCCAAACCAAGCAGCGACTGCGCGTCGACGCCTTGCTTAAAGGGGTTTGGGCCAACCGTCGGTTCGGCGTTGGCGGAAGCGCCGTCGCCATCGCCGTTCGACTCGTCGGCAACGTCAGCGGGAGCCTTCGCGGCATTACCATCGACTGCCGCGGAAGATGCAGTATCGCCGCCCTTGGCGGAAAGGCTCGTTGTATCCCGGATTGCGTTCTCCGCCGGCGAGCCGGGCAATCCTACCTCACCGCTTTGCGCAGATGCAGCTTCGGAATCGTCGCCCTCAAGCGCGACGGCGGCATGGATCGTCGTGCTATCTTCAGGAATGGAGACGACCTGCGAGCCAGTGCCCGACATGGCATCGGGCGCTACGAAGCCATCGGCGGCGCCTTCAGCCGCCCCATCGCCCACAGCATTCGCCGCGGCATCGGCTTCGTCCTCGGCTGCTTCAGCGATGCTGAACGTGGGCGCGAGCCCCACGACAAGCACCGCCGAAAGCGCGCAGGCAAGCGCTTTTCGACACGCCGCGCGCAACGTCGCGCGCGTTTTCGGTTGCGTGGCCTTTCGTTTCATGGCAGCATCCTTCTCTTGTGCCTTTTGCTGAAAATCCATCCTGCACTTTGCGCGAATACGAAGAAAACACCTAGGTTCGTATATACGAACCTAGGTGTTTATCTGGGAAAACGATTTGATTCTTTTCACAAAAACATACTTGGAAGATAAACCGAGCTCATGCGCAAAGCCCCTCGCCGCATTGCCGGCACGGCGCAAGCGATGCGAAAAACCCATCTTTACCCCATGTTCACGATTGCACGCGCGAAACGCCGCGCCGCAGGCAAAGCGTTTCGCGTCTTTTTACACGGAAACGCCTCACCCGCCACTACAATAGGAAGCACGCAAAAGCACCTGCCACGCCGGCGCCTTCGCGCACCGGCGCTTTATATATATGTTGAGGAAAATCCATGCTGTCAATCGAAAGAAAATCTCTCGAATCGCTTGCCGCTCTCGCGCTGTTCACCTTCGCGTTTCTGGGAAGCGAGTTTTTCTTCGACAGGCGCATGGGCACGCTTCTGCCAACAGAAGGCGTCGTAGGCGCGCAGGCGCTTATCTTGGGAGCAAGCGTTGTGGGCTTTCTCGCCTTCGCAGCGCTCTCGAAACTTCCGCGCGCACGGGCATGGGTACCCTTCACCGAAACCGCAGGCGCCATCGCGTGCCTCATCGCCGTCCTCATGCTCGATGACGCCACCGCACTGCAAGTTGCCGGATGCGCAGGCTTCTTCTTTTTGGGGTGCGCAGGAGCGGAAGCCCATTGGAACATGGCACGCGCATTCGAGGGAAGCCCATCACTCGCTAAGGGCGCAGGTTCCGCCTATGCAGCAGGCATTCTGTTGCAATTCGCGAACAACCAATTCATTCCCACGGGCGCATGGGAAGTCGCCATGCTGTGTGCAGGAGCCGCGGCGCTAGGAGCGCTGCTCTTCTTCACGCGCGACGACGCCAACGCCGAACGCCATGGGGAAAACGCTTGCACGTCGGAAAACGCCAACACGACGACAAGCCCCAGCACAACAGAAAATGTCCAGCCCTTGAACCGCGCGCTCTGGTCGGTTGCTTTGGTCGCGATTCTGGCCTGCCTGTTTTCAACGCTCGACGGCGTAACCACGCTTTCCGACGCGCAAGGCTCCATCGCGGTCGACGAATGGCCGCGCCTCTTTTTGGCGGCAAGCGGCCTTGTAGCGGGCATCGTATTCGACATTCGCGAACGCCGCTATATGGGATTCGTCATGTTCGGCGTTATGCTGCTGTCGATTATTTCCATTCTGGCCGTCGAGGCTGGCGCAAGCCCCGTTATTGGGCTCATCGTGTTCTTCTTCAGCTCGGGCTTCTTCGTGACATTCTTCACCACCATGTTCCTGCAGCTCGCGCCGCGCATGCGCACGCCGCAGCTGTGGGCGGGCATGGGTCGCGCTGCGAACAACGTGTGCGCGTTCACCATTTCAGGCGCATCGCTCGCACTGACGCAGGCGGGCGTCGTTGCCGTCATGATTGCCTCAATTGTACTGTTTATGCTGGCCAGTACCGCATTCATTGGAGCCGGGCTGTTCCGCTTGCCCCCAACCGTGCGCGAACGCGAGGTTATCGAAGCCGGCCTCGCCGCCGAAAGCGCGCCTTCCGCCGAAGAGCTGCAGGCGGAATTCATCGCCCGATACGGCCTCACACCACGCGAGACCGACGTGCTGCGCGCCGTGACTTGCGACGAGCGCCCTCTCAAACAAATTGCCGATGATCTGGGAATTTCGCTTCGCATGGTGCAGCGTCACCTCACGAACATCTACGAGAAAACAGACACGCAAACGCGCACTGGGCTCACGAAAGAGTTCATGGGAAAATAGCCTCAATCAAGCATGAGTAAACTCACCCCCTCCCTCCGAGACGTATTCGCCTAAAGGGGGTACAATGGGGGTCGTTTGGAAAGCCGCGCAACGCGCGACTGTAGCCACGTTCGCAGAGAGAGGAACTTTCCATGGCTAAGTTTTCCCACGTTATTGTCCGCCGCCCCGGCAAATCGCTGTGCGACGGCATCACCAGCGCACCTGAGCTGGGCAAGCCGATTTACGAGAAGGCGATTGAGCAGCATGACGCCTACATCGAAGCCCTGAAGCAGTGTGGCGTTGACGTTACCGTGCTTCCCGCAATGGAAGAGTATCCCGACAGCTGCTTCGTCGAGGACACCGCCGTTATCACCCGCTGCGGCGCCATCATCGACAACCCAGGCGCTGGCACCCGCAATGGCGAGGCCAAGGAAATGGAGCCCACCATTCGCCAGTTCTTCGACGACGATCACATCGCCCACATCACCGCTCCTGGCACGCTCGAGGGTGGCGACGTCATGATGGTCGGCGACCACTTCTATGTGGGCCGCTCCGCCCGCACCAACGAAGAAGGCATTCGCCAGTTCATCGAAATTCTCGAGGGCTGGGGCCTTTCGGGCAGCGAGGTGCCGCTGGAGTACGTGCTGCACCTGAAGACCGGCGTGAACTATCTGGAAGACAACAACATGCTCGTTTCTGGCGAGTTCAAGACCAAGCCCGACTTCGAGAAGTACAACAAGGTTGAAATCCCCGAAGATGAGGCCTATGCCGCCAACTGCATTTGGGTCAACGGCACCGTCATCGTGCCCGAGGGCTACCCCACCGTGCTCAAGGCCGTGCAGGATCTGGGCTACAAAACGCTCACCGTTGACACGTCTGAGTACCGCAAAATCGACGGCGGCCTTTCCTGCCTGAGCCTGCGCTTCTAATTCGCGCATATCACTTGTAAACGCGCCATTCGCGCACATGCACAAAGGGAGTCGAGCAATCGACTCCCTTTTTTAATGAGGCAAGCCATTTCGCGCATTCGCACAGGCACCAGTGGCGCCGACTAAAACGCAACACCCAGCATAATGAGCGCAATGCACAGAGCGAAGGCCGCATAGTCTCGCGCCACGAACGGGTGGCGATCGTAGGCGCTCTCACGCGTGCGCAAGTAAAACCCCCGCTGCTCGGCAGCAAGCGCCGTGGCGTCGGTTTTGCCCACCGAAGAAAGCAGCAGCGGCACGCACAAAGGCAGCATAAGGCACATTTTCTTAAGTGGATTCTTCGTATCGTATTCGACGCCGCGCGCGGTTTGGGCCTCCATGATGGCATTCATTTCCTGCGAGAAAATAGGCACAAAACGCAGCGCCGTGGTAAACGTGAACGCATAGCGATACGGAATATGCAGCTTCTCGACGCAGGCGTTCGCAAGATCGCCAAGCGGGGTAACCATGAGCATGAGCAACAGCGGCGTCGCCACGCCGAGCAGGCGAAGACACGCCTTGCTGCCCGTAATAAGGCCCTCATCGGTGGCAAACCCAAACACAGGCGTGCCAGCACGCATGAAAAGAACCTGCAGCACAAATAAGATGAGCGCAAGCGGCACGAGCAGTTTCATGAGCACGACCAAACGGCCCGCAACACCCGCGTAAGCCCCCATAAGCAACGTGAACGCGAGCAGCCCTACAAGCATGGCGTAAGAATTGGACAGAAACGTCGCCGCGATAATGGAGGCGGCAAGCGCCACCTTCGCCACGGGGTTCAGCTTATGCAGCAGCGTGTCGCCTGGCATATAGTCGATAACGTTAAGCACGGCAAGCCAGCTCCTTCGAAACGGCAACAATGTCCGACACTTCGGAAAGCCCCGCGAACGCCGGCGATACCTCGGCCGCGAGCCTTTTCGCAAGTGCGATGGCCCGAGGAGGCTCGACGAAGGCGCTCTGCATGAGGCCGTCGTTCGCGAACACATCGGCGCACGTTCCGCGCCCAAGAATTTCTCCATTCGCCATGACCACCAGGCGGTCGGCGAAATCGCTCACCACTTCCATGTCGTGGCACACCATGACCACCGCGCTTCCCGCCATCGCCATATCGCGCACGGTTTCCATAACCGTCATGCACTCGCGGTAGTCAAGCCCGCTTGTAGGCTCGTCAAGCACGATGACCTGCGGCTCGCCCACCACGACCGACGCAAGCGCAACCATCTGGCGCTGGCCGCGCGACAGCGAAAACGGCGCTTCGTCGAGCGGAAGGCCGAACCGCTCGCACGTCGCTTTGGCGCGCGCAGATGCCTCGTCCAGCGAAACGCCCTGCAACAGCAGCCCGAATGCAACCTCGTCGAGCACGGTATCTTTGCAAATTTGCCGATCGGGATTTTGGAACAGCGTGGACACGTGACGAGCGATGCGGCTCGTGGGAACCTCGCGCGTATTCAAGCCAGCAACAACCACGTTGCCCTCGGCAGGCTTAAGCAAACCGTTGAGCAACTTGGTGAGCGTGGTTTTGCCCGCGCCATTCTGGCCCACGATACCGACGATTTCGCCAGGGAGCACCTTAAAGTCGAGCGCTCGCACCGAAGCGCCGCCACCCGGATAGGAATAACTCACACCTTCAAAACGAACCACCGACTCGCCAGTGCGAGCAGAAGAGGAAGCGGCAACAACGGAATCGCCGCCAATCGATGAGTCGCACACAGTCGCGTTCGAGGGAGCACTCGGCACGGCAGGCACCGCACAAGCCCCTTCAACGACGGCGCCGCGCACGCCCTCGCCCACGATGTGGGCAACAAGCGCCGCCACCTCATCGACGGAAAGCGCCGGCTTACCCAGCTCGCACAGCCCCGCCGCCGCAAGCGAGTTCGACACGCGGGCGACGCGCGGGCTATCAACGCCAATCTCACGCAGTCGCTCGCCATGCGAGAACACCTTGCGCGGCGTATCGTCGAATATCAGTTTTCCTTGGTCGAGCACCACAACCCGACTGCAGTATTCCGAAAGCAACGCAACCTTCTGCTCGATAACCACCACGGTGATGCCGGCCGATCGGTTCACTTCGCGCAGCGTTTCGAACACAAGCGTTGAAGACGCCGGGTCGAGCGCTGCGGTGGGTTCATCGAGCACCAGAACGCGCGGGCGCAACGCCAGAATAGCCGCAATGGCAACCTTTTGCTTTTGACCACCCGAAAGCGTTGCGATTTCGCGATCGCACAAATCTTCGATGCCCACCGTTTCGAGCGCCTGCTGCATACGAGCGGGGATTTCATCGTGCGTCACGCCGAAATTCTCCAGCCCGAACAACAACTCGTCACGCACATTCGATGCCACGAACTGAGCATCGATATCTTGCAACACGCTTCCTACCAGGCGTGATACATCGGTTAGGGTAACCTCGCATGTATCTTTGCCATCGACCAGGCACGCCCCGTACAGCTCGCCCGCGAAGTGGTGCGGCACCGCACCCGACATAACGCCCGCCAGAGTCGACTTGCCGGCGCCCGACGGCCCAATGACCCCCACGAATTCGCCCTCGGCAACGGCGAGCGATACCCGTTCGAGCGCGTGACGTTGCGCGCCTGAATACGTGAACGTTACGTCTTTAACTTCGATGATCGAATTCATGGCTGGCCTTTCGGAAACCTATATGCAGGATGCTACTTAATTACTTGTTGAAACTTGATACTTTTTAGAAAGTGATTTGAGAGATTTAGTCTTCGACCTTCAGAGCCTTCTTAATGGGCGCATAAAGCGCCTGGCACAGAATGGCGTTGAACACCGCCGTGGCAATAACAACGGGAAGCATTGCAGCAGCAAGTTCCCCCACCACGCCGATCATGGCCATCTTGATAACCATGAAAATGCAGCCCGAAAGCACCGTGGTCACAAACGTGCCGACCAAAGGAATAATCTTTTTCGCCGGCGTCTTCATGCCCGCCTTTACGATGAGGGCCATAACCACCGCGGCAACGCCTTCCGCTGCGAAATCGATAAACGGCGACGTGGTGGTAATTTGAATAACAGCCGCAGAAATAAGGCCAATGACCAGGGCTTGACCGATATTTGGACGAACCACCAAAATAGTCAGGCAGAACGCCGAGATAATGAACTCGGGCGAAATCATGCCGCCCGTGGCGCCAGAAATCGCCTTGCCCACAAACATATTCAGAATAAAGCCCGCCGCGAGCAAAATGGCGAGCAGCACGAGCGCTTTAATGTCGAGCTTTCCGCGATCGACGGTTGCGACGGTACGGGGCTGGGCGGTAGTAGCATTTTCAGACATGAGATGCGTCCTTTCGAGGAAAGCCTGTCAAAGTCGCCCGTTAGCGCTATTCGCTAATGCCACCTGTTAAATGCTACGAGCATTTAACAGGTCGGGGCAGGTTGAGTAACAGGCTGAATGAGCGTTGTTCGAAGAAGTGGAGGCGCGCGATGCGAATGCGGTCGATGCCTTTTACGTTGGCGCGCCCAAGGAAGTTCGGCGCATACAAAAAGGCCCCCGGTCTAACCGAGGGCCCCTATTCGCCAAACTATAAAAGGCGTGAGGAACTCACAGTCGACCGACCGTATTCGCATCACGCCACCACCAGTTCATGAGGTTGTTCTGAATGCTGTTCATGCTGGTGGCTCCTTTCGGAAAATCGTCTGCAGCGCCTGAGCGCTGCGTTTTCGTTGCCACGCACTATAGCACACTAAAGCACGCTAGCAATAAAAATTTCGTGAATTGTTTTCCGCCTGCGCTTCGTTCGCGCATTGCCAGGCATAATAGCCAACGTTGTTTTTAACCGCGCTTTATTCGATCGCATATCGATTGCGCCCAAGAGCCTTGGCGGCTCGGTGAATGCGGATTGACTCCCTGCTTCCCATGTAACTCGCCCGGGGCTCCGCACACGACGATTGGCCTCACATGGCGGGTTGTTCTCGCGTTTCGCGCAACAATCCAAAAGAAATGGCATATAAGGCTGGCACCTCGCTCGCCTGACTTTCGCTGCGGCTTTATGCCGCTTGGCACTTTGCGACCTTTCGGCCGTAGCTCCCGTATGCCGCTCTGCGGCTGCAGGCGCCACGTCCATCATGCCCGCAGAAACGGCTGCGCACGCATCCCTTTCGCCCGCATGTCTGCTCGCCTCGTGCCACGTGCGACCTCGCATTCAATTCGCATCGCGTTAAAGCACCTGACCAAAGGAGCACGTCATTACTACGTTCGCTGAGCTCGGCCTTTCCGAGCAGACCCTCGAAGCCGTTGACACCCTCGGCTACACCGATGCAACCCCCATCCAGGAGCAGGCCATTCCGCTGGTGCTCCAGGGCCGCGACCTTATCGCCGCCGCAAAAACCGGCACGGGCAAAACCGCCGCGTTCTCGCTTCCTTCCATGGACCAGCTGGGCCATCGCGAAGGCAACGACCGCGGCCCCTTCATGCTCATCGTGACCCCCACCCGCGAGCTGGCCAGCCAGATCGCTGACACGTGCATGCCCATCGGCAAGCACACGCACCACTTCGTGGGCACATTCGTGGGCGGCGTGGCCTACGGCCCGCAGATCAAGAAGCTCGAGCGCGGTCTCGACGTGGCCATCGTGACCCCCGGCCGCATGATCGACCTTATGGAGCGCGGCGCCGCCGACCTCTCGCAGGTTCAGGTGCTCGTTCTCGACGAGGCCGATCGCATGCTCGACATGGGCTTTTGGCCCCAAGTCCAGCGCATTGTCGAGGCCACGCCCAAAAACCGCCAGACGCTGCTGTTCTCGGCGACCATCGACCGCAGCCAGGACAAAACCATGTTCAGCATCCTGAACGACCCCGCGATCGTCGAAATCGCCCACCGCGGCGAAACGGCCGACAAAGTCGACCAGTACGTGATTAAAACAACGCGTCGCCAGAAGCCCGAGCTGCTCAACTCCTTCATCAAGGAAAAAGGCGGCTACCGCGTTATCGTGTTCACCCGCACCAAGGGCGGCGCCGACAACTGCTGCAAGCGCCTTCGCCGCATCGGCATTCCCGCCGAGGCCATTCACGCCGACCGCAGCCAGGCCCAGCGTAGCCGCGCGCTGACCAATTTCCGCGAGGGCAAGACCAACGTGCTCGTCGCCACCGACGTGCTCGCTCGCGGCATCGACGTGCCCGAGGTCGACTACGTCGTGAACTACGACCTGCCCATGATGCCCGAAGATTACGTGCACCGCATTGGCCGCACGGGTCGCGCGGGCGCCGATGGCTTCGCCGTGTCGCTCGTGACGCCTGACACGCGCAACCTGCTGCGCAACATTCAGAAGTTCACGGGTCAGGAAATTCCCGAGATGAACTTCGAGGTTTCGGCCGATGCGTTCGAGCCGGTTGAAGGCGCCGATGAACGCCTGCTCGCCGACGACGAGAGCTACTTCTTCGAAGAGAAGAAGGGCCGCGGCAAGAAGGGCGGCAAAAGCCGCGGCGAAGGCAAGTTCGATCGAGGCAAGGGCAAAGGCGGCAAGAAGGGCGCCCGCAAGCGCGACCTGGAGCGTTCCGCCGAGCACAAGCGCAAGCTCGAAGCCGAAGCGAACGGTGAAGAGTACATTCCCGCCAACCCGCACCACAACAACGGCGGCGAGAAAAAGCGCAGCCTGAGCGAGCGCCAAGCTGCGGCCGACGCAGCTTACGCAGCCATGTTCGACACGCCGAACATGGAAGGCGGCAAGAAGAAGTCCAAAAAGCGCGGAAACGATGAGGGCGGCTATTCGTACGATTCCTTCTCGAAGAAGGGCGGCGCGAAGGGCAAGCCCGGTAAGCGCAGCCGCATGGCCAACCATGACGACCGCGACCTCGACGGCTTCCGCGACGAGCGCCGTGGCGGCGGCCGCGTGCGCAAGTACAACGACCGCGACGATCGCCGTGGCGGCAACGACCGCAACGGCGGCAAGCGTGGCAGCTGGGATACCCCACGCAACGAAGGCTATCAAGGCAGCTTCTTCGACGACGAGCGCGGCAGCCGCGGCGCACGCGGCAAGAAGTACGCCGACAAGCAGTACTCCGACGGCCGCGGCAGCAAGCCCGGCAAGAAGAACTACGGCAACGGCGGCCGCGGCGGCAACAACCGCAGCAACGGCTTCGGCGGCAAGAGCTTCGGTGACCGTCCAAGCAACGGCGGCGGACGCCCCGGCAACGGCGGCCACTCTGATGGATTCCAGCGCTCCGGCAAGGGCGGCGCGAGCCGCAACAACGGCGGCAACTTCGGCGGTCGCGGCGGCAACAACCGTGGCGGCAACTTCGGCGGCGGCCGTTCCAATGGCAACAACCGTGGCGGCAAGGGCGGCAATCGTCCCGGTCGCGGCGGACGTCGCTAAGCGATAGCAAAATCAAAACGGAGGCTCCCTGTGAACTGCCTCCCATTTCTTGGACATGAGAAATGGGAGGCTTTTTTATGCGTGTCGACTTGAGGGTGAAACACGACATCGGGGCCAGGAAGGCGGCGATCGAGCTCCTCGAGCGAGGCCACGGCTGGATTGGCTATAGCCAATCCACTCAAGAAGGACCTAAGATGGAAGGCCATCAGGGAGTATCGCGAGGAGAGGGGCCATGCGGCATAGCGTCGGGACATGGTCCGGAAAAGTCCGAAGTCCCATTCAACGCATTTTGATAGTATGAAAAGCGGTAATTGAACAAAGTTTTGAGAGAAAAAACGTATGAATCAAATTGTTTCGTTGTTTATGTTTAGTAGTGGTGATTATGAGAAAGTAAAACAGGATGTATGGGAAGAAAACTGGAAAGCCAT
>ERZ824473.172-NODE-172-length-128895-cov-14.613272_pt1 | contig 128895 bp, 104 predicted proteins | sample MGYA00519874_ERZ824473 | MGnify/ENA primary metagenome ERZ824473 (study PRJEB31778, sample SAMEA3449151) | human gut metagenome | biome: human gut; feature: human-associated habitat; material: faeces | place: United Kingdom | collected 2010/2012 ...
CCAGAGGGTCGAAGACCCTTTGGCAGGTCAAGGGCAGCGCCCTTGCGTCTCCCCCAAATCAACACGCGGAAGAAGTAAGAAAAAGTCATCAACTCAATCGCGAAAAAGGGAGTCCAGAGGGTCGAAGACCCTTTGGCAGGTCAAGGGCAGCGCCCTTGCGTCTCCCCCCAAATCAACACGCGGAAGAAGTAAGAAAAAGTCACCAACTCAATCGCGAAAAAGTGAGTCCAGAGGGTCGAAGACCCTTTGGCGGGGTCGAGGGGCAGCGCCCCTCGCGTCTCCCTTTCGCTACTAAGAAAGGAGCTGCAAATATGCAGAACCGTACCCATACATGCGACGAACTGCGGCTGTCGGACGCGGGTAAGCGCGTGCAGCTGTCCGGCTGGATGGATAGCGTGCGCATCGTCAGCGCGAACCTCGCGTTCGTCATCCTGCGCGATTTCTACGGCACGACGCAGGTCGTTATTGATGACGAGGAGCAGATGAAAATCATCCGCAGCCTCAACAAGGAGAGCGTCATCTCCGTGACCGGCATCGTGCGCGAGCGCGACAACAAGAATCCGAAAATTCCCACGGGCGACATTGAAGTCGAGCCGGAGAAAATCGACGTGCTGGGGCGCTGCCGCTACAATGAGCTGCCGTTCCAGATTAACCGCTCCCGCGAGGCGGACGAGAGCATCCGCCTGAAGTACCGCTATCTCGACCTGCGCAACCCCGATGTGAAGAAGAACATCGTCATGCGCTGCAACGTCGTCACCGCCCTGCGCCAGGCGATGAACGAGCACGGCTTCCTTGAAATCACCACGCCTATCCTGACGGCTTCGTCCCCTGAGGGCGCGCGCGATTACCTCGTTCCGGCGCGCAAGCATCCGGGCATGTTCTACGCCCTGCCGCAGGCGCCCCAGCAGTTCAAGCAGCTGCTGATGACCTCCGGCTTCGACCGCTACTTCCAGATTGCCCCCTGCTTCCGCGACGAAGATGCGCGCGGCGACCGCAGCCCGGGCGAGTTCTATCAGCTGGATATGGAAATGGCGTTCGCGACGCAGGAGGACGTGTTCAGCGTCCTTGAAGACGTGCTGCCGCCCATTTTCGCCAAGTACGGCACATACAACACCGCGTCCAGCGCGCCCTTCAAGCGCATTGCCTACAACGACGCGATGGAGCGCTACGGCTCGGACAAGCCCGACCTGCGCATTGATCTGGAAGTGCAGGATGTGACCGACCTCATCGGTAGCTGCGGCTTCCAGCCCTTCGAAGGCAACACCGTCAAGGCGGTTGTCGTCAGCGACATGACCGCGACCCGCAAACAGATTGACAAGCTCTGCGCGGATGTCGAGGTCGTGACGGCGAATAAGGTCTACTGGTTCAAACTCGACGAGAAGGGCGAAATCGCCGGCGGTATTGCGAAGTTCGTCAAGGAGCAGAAGGATGAACTGGTCGAAAAGCTGGGGCTGAAGCCGAACACGTTCGTTGGTCTGACCTGCGGCAAGAAGCTGGCGGCGCAAAAGACCGCGGGCGTGCTCCGCCGTCTGGTTGCTGATCTCTGCCCGGCGCACATTGACCGCGAAAAGTACGAATTCTGCTGGATTGTCGATTTCCCGATGTACGAAATCGGCGAGGAATCCGGCGAACTCGAATTCTGCCATAACCCCTTCTCCATGCCTAACGGCGGTCTGGAAATTCTGCAAAAGGCGGCGGCGGGCGAGGTTGACCCGCTGACCATCACGGCGTACCAGTACGATTTGGTCTGCAACGGCGTGGAGCTGTCCTCCGGCGCTGTCCGCAACCATGACCCGGAAATCATGATTGAAGCGTTCAAGCTCGTCCGGCTGGGCGAAGAGGACGTGAAGGCGAAGTTCCCGGCGATGTACAACGCATTCTGCTACGGCGCGCCGCCGCACGCGGGCATTGCTCCCGGCGTTGACCGCATGGTGATGCTGCTGGCGGGCGCGGAGACGATTCGCGAAGTCATCCCGTTCCCGATGAACAAGAACGCGCAGGACGTGATGATGGGCGCACCCGGCAAGGTGGATCAGAAGCAGCTGGATGAACTGCATATCGCCTGCACGAAAGTCGAAGAATAATCCGCACGCGGATGAGGAAACAATCCTCGTCCGCCTTTTTTCTGCCGAACGGGAAGAAACCCGGATTGAACGCTTGTCAATCCGGCAAAACTATGGTATAATGGGATGAAACAAAGTCGGTAGACTGCGTTTTGCCATTTCCTGCGCGAAATCATGTGCTTTTTGTGCGCAGGAGTTTGGATTGAAATTAGGAGGTGCATTTCGTTATGGCGCTGAAGAAGGATAATCTGCCCGTGAATGTCGATGTGGATACCGAGCAGGGGAGCAGCATCACCTACGCCAATGAAGTGGTCGCGATTATTGCGGGCGTCGCCGCCAGCGAGGTGGAGGGCATTGCGGGTATGTGCAATGTCTCCGGCAATCTGCTGGGCAAGAACCGCGCCGTGACCAAGGGCGTGAAGGTGGAAATCGGCACCGAAGAAGCCAGCGTGGATCTGTATGTCATCATGGAGTACGGCACGCCCATCCAGAAGGCGGCGTATGACGCGCAGGAAAGCGTCCGCAAGGCCATCGAAACGATGACGAACCTGCATGTGGTGCGCGTGGATGTGCATGTACAGGGCGTTAGCTTTGAAAAAGAGAACAACGCGCTGAACGCCGGTGCAAAGAAGGCGCTGGCAGAGGACAAGAAGGAAACACCGCTGGTGGAAGCCCCTGAGAGCGAGGAAAAAGCGGCGGAAGATTCTGCGGAAGTGCCTGAAGAAGAGGGCAAGGAGAACTGATGCCTTCATACTGCCGGCAGGGTGTTTGCCTTGCCGGTTTTGAAGTTGCTATCCAATGTAAAAGTGAAAACGGCAAGCGAAGGAAACGAAAGGAGCGAACCGGGAATGAAGCGTCGTGTGAGCGATATTGCGGTGATGATTTTGTCCTTTTTGGTACTGCTGGCGCTCTCTGCTGGAGCAGCGCTGGTCGGCGTGGAAGCCGTGCGGGGTGAACAGTGGCAGCTGATTCGACTGACGGCGTGGCTGCAAGGCAGCGGCGTATGGGGCGGCATAGCGTGTATCGCCGTGGCGGTGCTGGCATTGGTGCTGGCGCTTATGTGCCTGTGGCGCGTGTTCCCGCACCGCACGGCGAGCCAGCGCGGCTATGTGATGCAGAAGAATGAGAATGGCTCCATCGGGGTGTCAATTCGCGCTATCGAGGGGCTGATTCGCACCTGCATTGACAAGCATGAGGCGATTGCCAAGGCGGACATCACGGTCGAGGAGTGTCGTGATGGCATTGCGATTGGCTTGCACATTATTCAGGCGGCAGGCGTGAATATCCCGCTGTCCGTCGGCGCGCTGCAAAAGCAGATTAAGCAGTATGTGACGGCGTGCACGGGCGTGGATGTGTACAAAATCCGCGTGATGGTGGAGAATGACGCAAGCATTCCGGTTGCGTCCACCTACGAGGTGCAGGACGTGACGCCTCTGCCGTCGGCGGAGGAAACGGCGGAAAAGCCGATGGTTACGCCCCCGGCACAGCCTGTTGCGATTCCTGCGACCGAGCCGGAGCAGAAGCCGAAAGTGCCGGACACGTTCATTTCCCCGGAGGATGACGAGGACGACGAACGTCCGCTGCATCAGCGCCTGTTCGGCACGCCGGAGCAGCCCGCGTTTGTGCCCGCGCCGCCGGAAGTGACGGAGGCGCCCGAAGCGGATGAAGTCGCGACTGCCGAGGATGCCCCGGAGGAAACGGAAGCATCGGCGGAAGAAGCAGCTGCGGCAGAAGAATCCGCCGGGGAAACGGTGGACGCGGCAGACGACGGCGAAAAATCAGCAGAATAACAACAATACGCATTTTTAGTGTGGAATAGGAGAGAAAAACAATATGGCACGGACGACTGCGCGTGCGGCGGTCATGCAGATGATTTTTGAACATATGGCGGGCGGCGAAGGCGGCGAAGAGACGCTGCAAATGGTGTATGAGGCGCTGCGCAAGGAAGGACTTCCCGGCGTGGACAGCATTTCAGAGAACGAGCCGAGCGAATCCGACCGGGCGTACATCACCGAGGTGCTCGACGGCGTCTTGGCGCACCTCGACGAGCTGGATGAAGCGATTCAGGCTGCCAGTCCGCGCTGGGAAATCAGCCGGATGCCGCATGTGGATTTGACCATCCTGCGCATGGCTGCGTGGGAAATCCTCTACGAGGAGGGAATCCCCGGCCCGGTCGCCATCAACGAGGCAGTCAACCTCGCTAACCGCTTCTCCGAGCCGACGAGCGGCCGCTTCGTCAACGGCGTACTGGGTACGATTCTGCGCAGAAAGCAGGCGGAAAACCCGTGAGGCGCGTCGTTGTCGGGCTTGACACAAGCTGCTACACCACGTCCGCTGCTGCCGTAACCGCGGAGGGCAATGTGATTGCGAGCTGCCGCAAGCTGCTGCCTGTTCCACAGGGACAGCGCGGGCTGCGGCAGTCGGAGGCGGTGTTCACGCATGTCCGTCAGCTGCCGGGGCTGATTGAGGAATTGTCGGCGTATTTGACGGATTGCGAAATCGTCGCGGTGTGCGCTTCCCGCCGTCCACGGGATGAGGAAGCGTCGTATATGCCCGTGTTTCAAGCAGGGGACGCACAGGGCCGCAGTCTGGCGGCTCTGCTTCGCGTTCCCTGTTTTGCTACGACGCACCAGCGCGGGCATGTGGAAGCCGCGAAGGTGGATAGCGGCGTGGCGGCGGGCGATTTGCTGGCGGTGCACCTTTCCGGCGGCACGACCGAGGTGCTGTCGCTGGTGGATGACCGCCTGACGCTGCTTGGCGGGACGCTCGACCTCCATGCGGGGCAGGTGGTTGACCGCACGGGCGTGGCGCTGGGGCTGCCGTTTCCGGCGGGACCGCATTTGGAGGAGCTGGCGGTGCGCGGCATGGCGAAAGCGCTGCTGCCGGTCGCTATGGCGGACGGCGGGCTGTACTGCCACTTGTCCGGCGCGGAAACGCAGGTGCAGCGCTGGATTGTGCAGGGGACGATGCCCAAGGAGGACATTGCCCGCGAAGTATACGACCTGCTGGCGCGGACAGTTTCGCGCATGGTGACGGCGGCATCCCAGCAAACGGGCATTCATCAGGTGCTGATTGCGGGCGGTGTTGCGTCCTCGCGGCTCTTTCGGGAGCTGGTGACGCAGCGGACTGCCAAGCGTCAGCCGGATTTGCGCGTGCATTTCGGCCGCCCGGAGTATTCCGGGGACAATGCGGTCGGCGTGGCACTCATTGGCGCAAGAAAATGGCGCGAACAGCAAGCGCTGAAGGAGATAGAATATGGCAGCACAGATACTGGACGGTAAGGCGATTTCAGCGGAGCTTCGCGGGGCAATTGCACAGCGGGTGGCGCGCCTGTGCGAAAAGGGCGTCACGCCGGGATTGGCGGTGATTCTCGTCGGCGCAGACCCAGCCAGCCAGATTTATGTGCGCAACAAGAGCGGCGGGTGTGATCAGGTCGGCATCCACTCCGTGACCATCAACCTGCCCGAAACGACAACGCAGGACGAACTGGAGAAGCTGATAGCTCGTCTGAACGCGGACGACACCATCCACGGTATTCTGGTGCAGCTTCCCCTGCCGAAACACCTCGATGAGGCGGCAGCGCTGGCGGTTATCGCGCCGGAGAAGGATGTGGACGGCTTCCACCTGCTCAACGCGGGGCGGATGATGAGCGGACAGCCGGGCGCGGTTGCGTGCACACCCAAGGGCGCAATGGAGATGATCCGCCGCACGGGGATTGACCTTGACGGCAAAGAAGCGGTCGTCGTCGGGCGGAGCAACATCGTCGGCAAGCCGATGGCGATGCTGCTGCTGCAAGCGAACTGCACCGTCACCATCTGCCACAGCCACACGGTGAACCTCGCCCAGCACACGCGCAATGCGGATATTCTCGTTGCGGCGGTCGGCAAGCCGGGGTTCATCACCAAGAACATGGTCAAGCCCGGCGCGGTCGTCATTGATGTGGGTATCAACCGCGTGAACGGCAAGGTCGTCGGCGACGTGATGCCTGATGTGGCGGACGTTGCGGGCTACATCACGCCCGTCCCCGGCGGCGTGGGCAAAATGACAATTGTCGAGCTGCTGGAAAACACGGTGGAAGCGGCGGAGAAGCAGACGGCAAAATAAGCCGATACAAGTAGGAAGTGAACGCGCCATGTCGGAATGGGTTCTGGAGGTCAGCGAGGTCAACGAGTACGTCCGGCAGCTGCTGCAAAACGAGCCGGCGCTTCGCAAAGTCCGTTTGCGCGGGGAAATCAGCAACTTCAAGTGCCATTCGTCCGGGCATTGGTACTTTACCCTCAAGGACGAGCGCTGCCGAATCGCGGCGGTCATGTTCCGTCAGAACGCGATGCGCATGTCGATTCGTCCGATGGACGGCATGTCCATCATCGTCAGCGGGCAGGTCGGGCTGTACAGCGAGGGCGGCAGCTACCAAATTACCTGCGACAGTATGCGTCCGGACGGCATCGGCACGCTGTATCAGCAGTTCGAGGCGCTGAAAAACCGTTTGGCGGCGGAAGGGCTGTTCGACGAGGAGCACAAGCGGCGCTTGCCGTATCGCCCGAAGAAAATCGCGGTCGTCACGTCGGAAACAGGCGCGGTGCTGCACGATATTTGCATGGTGTCGCGGGCGCGCGACCCCGGCGTGCCGCTGGTGCTGGTGCCGGTTCAGGTGCAGGGCGCAGGGGCGGCGGAGAGCATCGCGCAGGGCATTCGACGCGCGGCGAAAATCCCGGAGGTCGAGGTCGTCATCGTCGGGCGCGGCGGCGGCTCGATGGAGGATTTGTGGGCGTTCAACGAGGAAATTGTGGCGCGCGCGATTTATGACTGCCCGATTCCCGTCATCAGCGCGGTTGGGCATGAAACCGACTTCACGATTGCGGATTTTGTGGCGGACAGGCGCGCCGCTACGCCGTCAAACGCGGCGGAAATGGCGGTGCCGGACTTGCGGGAAATTCTCGCGGGGCTGGATGGAATGCGGCAGCACTTGCAGACGGCGCTTTCGCAGCACTTGCAGGAAACGCGTCTGGCGCTGATGAGACTGGAAAAGCGGCTGGCGGCGTGCGACCCGAACCAACGCTTGACGGCGCTGGAGAAGCGGCTCGGCGGCGCAAAAATGCGGCTGGAGCATCAAATGTCGCAGCGGATTTCGGCGCTGACCCCGCGATTGGGGATGGCGCGGATTCGGCTGGACAGCGCGGCGGAGCAGAATTTGCAGCGGAAAATGGAGCGGCTGCATCGGCAGAAGCTGCATTTGCAGGCGCTGAACCCGGAGAAAGTGCTGGAGCGCGGCTATGCGCTGGTACTGGACGGCGGCAGGGTGCTGCCTGACCGGGCGGCGGCGCGGACGCATCCGCAGATGACGATTCGTTTCCGGGATGGTGAAATGCGGGTCATGCAGCCCAATAAGGAGGGTGCTTATGGCAGCGAAAAAGAAGCTGACGTTTGAAGAACGGCTTCAACAGGTGGAAGCGCTGATTGCGAAGATGGAGAGCGGCGAAATGCCCTTAGAGGAAGCCATGCAGCAGTACGAAGCGGGGCTGAATGCGCTGAACGCCCTCGAAAAGGAGCTGACGGCGGCACAGCAGCGCTTGACGGTACTGCGGCAGCAAAGCGGCGAGGACATCGAGGTGCCGATGGAGGAACAGCAATGAAGACATACGCGGAATACCGCAAGCAGGTCGAAGAGGCGCTTTCGGGGCAGCTGCGGTCGCTGGGCGAAATCCCAGATATTCTGTTGAAGGCGATGGAGTATTCTCTGCTGGCGGGCGGCAAGCGGCTTCGCGCAGTGCTGCTGCTGGCATCATGCGAAGCCATCGGCGGTGATACGGGGAAGGCGCTGCCGTTTTCCTGTGCGCTGGAAATGATTCACACATACAGCCTGATTCACGACGACCTGCCCGCCATGGACAACGATGACCTGCGGCGCGGTCAGTTGACGAATCACCGCAAGTTTGGTGAGGACGTGGCGATTCTGGCGGGCGACGGGCTGCTGTCGGCGGCAATGGAGCTGATGGCGCGTCAGGCTGCGAAGCTGGCGAAAGCAGGGGACTGCTCTGGCGTGCTGGCGATGGAAGCGATTGCGCGCCACGCGGGTGTAACGGGCATGGTTGCTGGGCAGACGATGGACGTAACCGGCGAGGGCACGAAGCCGACGGCGGACAAGGTGCGCTACATCCACCTGCACAAAACGGCGGATCTGCTGACTGCCCCCGTGGAGGCGGGCTTGCTGCTGGCGGGCGCGACGCAGGATCAGGTGAAATACGGCTGCGAGTACGGGCAGCACCTCGGTATGGCGTTCCAGATGGTGGACGACCTGCTGGATGTCATCGGTACGGAGGAAGCGCTGGGCAAGAGCATCGGCAAGGACGTCGCGGAAGAGAAGCTGACGTGGATTGCCATTCGCGGCATTGAGGGCACGCGCGAGGACGCGGCACGGGAAACGGCCTTGGCGGTGGATGCGGCAGCGAAAATCGGCGGAGATATGAAATTTTTGCAAACCCTTGCACAAAGTACCCTGAACAGAGTACAATAAGAGACAGGATTCGTGCGCTTGCGCCGGATTGATTTATCATTCATCAAAAGGGAAGCGGAAATAAATGGAACTACACAACATTCTGGGGCTTTTCAGCAATCAGGTGCTGCTGTGCTGCATCACGGCGTGGTTCGTGGCGCAGGCGCTCAAAATTCCGACGTACTATCTGGTCGAAAAGAAATGGGACTGGCACCGCTTTTTCGGCAGCGGGGGAATGCCGTCGAGCCATACGGCGTTCGTCGTCTCCCTGACGCTGATGATTGGCGCGACGCAGGGCTTCGACAGCGCGATTTTCGCCCTGTCTTTCACGATGGCGGCGATTGTCATGTACGACGCGACGGGTGTCCGCCGCGAGACGGGCAAGCAGGCGGTTGTCATCAACGAAATCGTGCAGAAGATGTTCGTCAATGGCGAAAGTATCACGGATGAGGAACTGAAGGAATTGGTCGGGCATACGCATGTCGAGGTCATCGGCGGCGTAATTGTGGGGCTTCTGACGGCAGGGCTGTTCCTGCTGTTTATGTGATTTGAGGAGGATTTACGCAAATGGATCGTTTTCTGGAGGAATCTGTAAGCAAACACCACCGCGCGGCGGAAGAGGTGCTGTACTACGCGTCGTGGGTCGTGATGATTGTGTCCGCGATTCTGGCGTTCATGTACCTGAACGTCATGTTTTACAGCTTCAGCATCTCGATGCTGGTGATGACGCTGCTGTTCACGGGTATCGCGGTGTACATTTTCTTCTTCCATGACCGCCTGCGCACGGAGTACGACTACACGTTCACCAACGGCTCCATGGATTTCGCACAGGTGTTCAACAACCGCAAGCGCAAGGCGCTGGGCAGCCTGAACGTGGCAAAGGTGGATGCGTTCGGCAAGGTTGCCAGCGGCAGTTTCCATCGGCATGTGTCTGCGCCGGGCGTGAAGCAGCTGCGCTGGTTCCTCAATCGCGACGCGGAGCTGTACTATTTCGCTTTCTCCAAGGACGGCAAGAAGTCCCTGATTGTGTTTGAGCCGAGCAAAGCCATGGTGGATAACATCCGCCACTATCTGCCCTTCGGCGCGGATCAGGAGAATTGACCGTGAAAACCATCTATCTGGATAACAGCGCGACGACGAAGCCCTCCGCCGCGGTGATTGCCGCGATGACGGACGCGCTGGAAAACGGCTGGTACAACCCGTCGGCGCTGTACCGCCCGGCCATGGATGCGGAGAAAGCCGTCGAGAATGCGCGTGAAATCTGCCTGAAAGCGGCAGGCGCGGCGAACCAGCGCATGGTGTTCACCTCTGGCGGCACGGAGGCGGACAATATCGCCATTCTGGGGCATTTGCGCACGAAGCATAAGCCGGGGCGGGTGCTGATGCTGTCCGTGGAGCATCCTGCGGTGCTGAACTGCGCACAGGAAGCCGAACGCATGGGGCACAAGGTTGTGCCGATTCCAGTAGATCGCCGCGGCGTGGTGGATCTGCCCGCGCTGGAAGGCTTGCTGGGCGAGGATGTCCACCTGATTACGCTCATGCAGGTCAACAACGAGGTCGGCGCGGTGCAGCCCATTGCGGAAGTTGCCGCGCTGCGCGACCGCTTTGCGCCGAATGCCGCCATTCATGTGGACGGTGTGCAGGGCTTTCTGCGTGTGCCGCTCAATTTTAATGCGCTCAAAATCCAGTCCTACGCCTTTTCCGGGCATAAGATTCATGCCAGCAAGGGCATCGGCGGCTTGATTTTCCGCAAAGACCACAAACTGTCGCCCATCGTCTTCGGCGGAGGGCAGGAGGACAACCTGCGCTCCGGCACGGAAAACGTCCCCGGCATCATCGGGCTGGGCGAGGCAGTTCGCACTTATCCGCAGGGCGCGGCAGAGAAGATGATGGCGCTGAAAACCCGCCTGCTGACGGACTTGCAGGAGGCGATTCCCACGGCAAAGCGCAACGGCCCCGCACTGGATGATCCGCTTTGTGCGCCGCACATTTTGAGCGTCAGCCTGTCGCCTGTGCGGAGCCAGACAATGCTGTTCGCGCTGGAAGGCGACGGCATCTATGTCAGTGCAGGCTCGGCGTGCGCGGCACATAAGCAGAAGGTGTCCGGCGTGCTGACGGCGATGGGCTTGTCCCCGGCGGAAGCGGACTGCACGCTGCGATTCAGTCTCTGCCCGGACAATACCGAGGCGGAAATGGATGATGTCGCGCAGTGCGTCAAGAAGCACTATGACCTGCTGAAAGCCTACGTCAGACGATAATCTACATATTAAGGAGAGAAATTCCTGTGCGCAATTTGCTGCTCGTCCGTTATGGCGAGATTTTCCTGAAGGGGCAGAATCGCCCGCTTTTTATGCGCGCGCTGGTCAAGCGCATCAAGTACGCCGTGAAAGACCTCGGCGCGACGGTGCTGCTGCACGACGGACGCATTCTCGTGTCGGATTTTGACGATTTGGATGAGTGCATCCGCCGCGTGACGAAGGTGTTCGGCGTGCACAGCGTCTGCCCGGCGGTCGAAATGCCCAAAGACGATTTTGACGCCCTCTGCAATCAGGCGGTTGCCATGATGGCGGATTTGTCCGGCACGTTCCGCGTGACGGCGCGCCGCTCGGACAAAAACTACTTCATGGATTCGCCCGCCATCAACATCGAAATGGGACACCGCATCCTGACGGCGAACAAGAACCTGTCCGTGGACGTGAAGAAGCCCCAGCACACCATGAACGTGGAAATCCGCGACATGGCGTACCTGTATGTGAAGGTGATTCCGGCGGTCGGCGGTATGCCCGTCGGGACGAACGGCCGCGCGACGCTGCTGCTTTCCGGCGGCATTGACAGCCCGGTCGCGGGGTGGATGATTGCCAAGCGCGGCGTGCATATCAACACGGTACATTTCCATTCTTATCCATACACGTCTGACCGCGCGAAGGAAAAGGTGCTGGATTTGGCGCGCATCCTGTCCGAAAGCTGCTGCGGCATCCGCGTCCACATCGTGCCGTTCACCAAAATCCAGATGGAAATCCACGAAAAGTGCCCCGAAGAGTACACGACGCTCATCATGCGCCGCTTCATGATGCGCATTGCCGAAAAGGTGGCGCGTCAGGAGAATAGCGAGGCGCTGATTACCGGCGAATCGGTCGGGCAGGTCGCCAGCCAGACGATGACGGCGCTCGGTACGACCGATATGGTGGTGGATATGCCTGTTTTCCGCCCGCTGATTGGCTTTGACAAGGAAGAAATTATCGCCGTGAGTGAAAAAATCGGCACATTCGAGACGTCCAGCCTGCCCTACGAGGACTGCTGCACGGTCTTTACTCCGCGCCATCCCGCGACGCACCCGAAGATGGAGAAAATTCTTGAGGGCGAGAGCAAGCTCGACATCGACGGGCTGATTGATGAAGCCATGGCGGGCATCGAAATCGTCTGCTGCTGATTACGGCATCATATTCAGAAACACCGTCAGGGGCAGCCCTGAAATGCCCAGCGCGCCTGTCAACAACGATGAAATCGGATTGATGCCGACGTGCGGCAGGGGCAGCAGATTCCACGCCATCAACAGCACAGTGCCAAACGTCCAGCAGTTCAGCAGCCGCGCGCCCCAAGTGCCGGGGCGATAGCAGCGGCAGAGCAGCAGCGTCAAAACGAAAGCTGGAAGCAAAATCCACATACAAATCTCCTCCTTTGCAAGAAGAGTGTATGCGGAAGCGGAAAAACAATCTTGCCATTTCGTGCCGAACGTGGTATGATAGACATTGGGGATTTTCTGACGAGCCGGAAGGGGCGGAATGGCATGGCGGAGGATTTTGTGGCGCTGATGCAGGCGATTGCGCCGGAGATGGCGGAAGCAATGGCGCGCCGTGCCATGGTGCTGACGGCGATTGCGGAATCAGCCCCGGTTGGGCGGCGGCAATTGGCGCTCCGGTTGAATCTGGCGGAAAGGGAAGTGCGCGCGGACGTGGAGAAGCTCCGCGATGCTGGCCTGATTACGCTGGACAAAGCCGGGATGAATCCGACGCCGAATGCGTCACGCTGGCTGGAAAGAGCCCGCAGCTTCGCCCGGCAGACGCAGGGCCTGACTGCGCTGGAAACGGCGCTGATGCAGGTTCTGCCGGTGAAAACCGTTTTCGTTGCGCCGGGGGATGCTGATGCGGATGTGCGTGTACTGTCCGACGTGGGGCGGCTGGCGGCGCAGGGCGTGCGGCAATTGCTGCATTCCGGGTCGACGCTGGCAGTCACGGGCGGTTCGACCATCGCGGCGACGGCACACGCCATGCAGAGCAGCGCTCCCATGAACGTCATGGTCGTTCCCGCACAGGGCGGCTTCGGGCGCGAAATGGAGACGCAGGCGAACACGCTGGCGGCGGAAATCGCCCAGCGGCTCGGCGGACATCATCGGCTGCTGCATCTGCCAGACCACATGGACGAGCAGGCGAAGCAGGAAATGCTGCGGCTGCCTGAAATCCGCGAGACGATGGAGCGCATCCAGCGTGCGGACATCATCCTGCACGGCATCGGCTGCGCGCAGGAGACGATGAGTCGCCTGCCCGTGGAGCAGGTGCGCCTGCTGATGAAGAAGGGCGCGGTCGGGGAGTCCTTCGGCGCGTATTACGACCGGGATGGGCAGTGCCTGCTGAAATCATCCGGCGTGTGCGTCGATTTGGCGCGCCTGACGCCGGACTGCCGCATGATTGCGGTTGCGGCGGGCGCAAAGAAGGCGGAAGCCATCATCTCCGTCCTGCGGCATGATCCGCATACGCTGCTGGTGACGGATGAGGGTGCGGCAAAGCAGATGCTTGCCATCCTCAAAACAAATACGGGTTGTTCGTCAGACACCGAAGCGTGAATGACGTTTCAAATACAAGCAACCAAAAGAGCAATCTTGAAGGAGTGTGCATCAACAATGGCTAAGAAAACGATTGACGACATCAAGGTTTCTGGCAAGAAGGTGCTGGTTCGCTGTGACTTCAACGTCCCCATGAAGGACGGCAAGATCACCAACGACAAGCGCATCGTGGCCGCGCTTCCTACCATCAAGAAGCTGATCGCTGACGGCGGCAAGGTCATCCTGTGCAGCCATCTGGGCAAGCCGAAGAACGGCCCGGAAGAGAAGTTCTCTCTGGCACCCGTGGCGGTTCGCCTGAGCGAACTGCTGGGTCAGCCCGTCGTGTTTGCCAATGACGACACGGTGGTTGGCGACAACGCCAAGGCTGCTGTGGCGGCGATGAAGGACGGCGACGTCGTGCTGCTGCAGAACACCCGCTTCCGCAAGGAAGAAACCAAGAACGTCGAGGAGTTCTCCAAGGAACTGGCTTCCCTGGCGGACTGCTATGTGGATGACGCGTTCGGCTCCTGCCACCGCGCACACTGCTCCACCGAGGGCGTGACGAAGTTCCTGTCCCCGTGCGTGGCAGGCTATCTGATCGGCAAGGAACTCGCCGTGATGGGCAAGGCGCTGGAAAATGCGGATCGTCCGTTCGTCGCGGTGCTGGGCGGCGCGAAGATTGAGGACAAGCTGAATGTCATCAACAACCTGCTGGAAAAGGTTGATACGCTGATTATCGGCGGTGGCATGGCGTTCACCTTCCTGAAGGCGAAGGGCTATGAAATCGGCAAGTCCCTGCTGGACGAAACCAAAATTGATTACTGCAAGGACATGATGGCGAAGGCTGCGGAAAAGGGCGTTCAGCTCCTGCTGCCGGTTGACACCGTGTGCATCAAGGATTTCCCGAACCCGATCGACGCGCCGGTTGACACCGTGACCGTCGATGCGGACGCCATTCCGGCGGACATGGAAGGCTGCGATATTGGCCCGAAGAGCCGTGAGCTGTTCGCGGCGGCTGTGAAGTCCGCCAAGACGGTTGTGTGGAATGGCCCGATGGGCGTGTTCGAGAACCCGACGCTGGCGGCTGGCACGCTGGCGGTTGCGCAGGCAATGGCGGATTCCGACGCGGTGACCATCATCGGCGGCGGCGACTCTGCGGCGGCTGTGGAGCAGATGGGTCTGGGCGACAAGATGACCCACATCTCCACTGGCGGCGGCGCTTCGCTGGAATACCTCGAAGGCAAGACGCTGCCCGGCGTTGCGTGCCTCGACGAGAAGTAATTTTCATGGGCAAGACCGTCCCTGCCAACCGCAGGGGCGGCTTTGTCCTGCCAAAATCCCTGCACTCCCACGCGGACACAGTATGGAGAAGTCACCAACTGAATCGCGAAAAGGGGTCAAGGGGCAATTGCCCCTTGCGGAGTCCAGAGGCAGCGCCTCTGGTAGGGTTTGGGGCAAAGCCCCAAGTCCGCACTTTATTTATGAGGTGATTGGAATGCGTAAGGCGATTATTGCGGGTAACTGGAAGATGAATAAGACCCCCGCGGAAGCGGCGGCGCTGGTCAATGACTTGAAGCCCCTCGTGAAGGACGCGAGCTGCGACGTGGTCGTGTGCGTCCCGGCGGTGGACATCGCGGCGGTCAAGGCGGCGGCGGAAGGCTCGAACATCCATGTGGGCGCGGAAAACGTGCACTGGGCGGCGTCCGGCGCGTACACCGGCGAACTGTCCGCGGAGATGCTTGTGGCTGCTGGCGTGGAATACGTCATCATCGGCCACAGCGAGCGCCGTCAGTACTTTGGCGAAACCGACCAGACGGTCAACAAGCGCGTGCTGGCGGCTGTTGCGGCGGGGCTGAAGGTCATCGTGTGCGTCGGCGAAATGAAGGATGTGCGTGAAGCGGGCGCGACCGACGGCTTGGTGGACTATCAGACCATCATGGCGCTGAACGGTCTGACCGCCGAACAGGTGGCGGACGTCGTCATCGCTTACGAACCCGTTTGGGCGATTGGCACCGGTCTGACCGCGACCGACGAGCAGGCGAACGAGACCATCGGCGTCATCCGCAAGGCGGTTGCCCGCAAGTATGGTCAGGAATGCGCTGACAAGGTGCGCATCCAGTACGGCGGATCGATGAATCCCAAGAACGTCAAGGGCTTGATGGCGCAGCCCGAAATCGACGGCGGCCTGATTGGCGGCGCGTCCCTGAAGGCGCCCGACTTCTCCCTCGTCGTGAATTACGACAAGTAAGGCAAGTCGTATTGACCATCCGCACGGTCAGTTCTACGCTGACCGTGTTTTTTTTGTGTACTTTGAATAAAAGTGCCGTGTAAAACATGACTTTTTGCCGCCTTTGTGCTATGATAATTAAGGAATACACGAATGCTATTTCCTGCATTCACCTGCGCCATGTGCTTGCATCTTGGCGCATTCTCATTTGGAAATAGTACAAGGAGTTATCATTATAATGAAGAAAACGTTTTTCCCAGCGCATCTTATCGGCACGGTCAGCGCGCCGGCGTCCAAATCCGAAGCGCATCGGCGCATGATTTGCGCAGGGCTGACCCAAGGTGAAACGATGCTGACCGGCTTTATGGATTCTGCGGACATGGCGGCGACGATGCGCTGTCTCGGTGCGCTTGGAAGCACCTTCAACCGCGACGGCGACACCCTGACCATCAGCGGAATGCAGGGGAAAATTGCGAAAATGCCCGTGATGGACTGCGGCGAAAGCGGATCGACCCTGCGCTTTTTTGTGCCGATTGCGCTGACGGTGTCGGGCGGCACGGTGTTCCGGATGCATGGGCGGCTCGGCTCGCGCCCGATGGACGTATACCGCGATCTGTTTGTGCCGCGCGGGGTGCGCTGGTATATGGGCGTGGGCGCGGACGGCGCGGCGGAACTGACCGTGCGCGGCAAAATGGAACCGGGCGACTATGTGCTGCCGGGCGACGTGTCCAGCCAGTTTGTGTCGGGGCTGCTGTTTGCGCTGCCGCTGCTGCCGGGCAATTCGACGCTGACGGTGCAGCAGCCGGTGGAAAGTGAGAGCTACATCCGCATGACCATCGAGGCCATTGCCGCCAGCGGCATCGAGGTGCAGGAAAGCAACGCGTTCAGCTGGCGGATTCCCGGTCATCAGCAGTACAAAAGCCACTCGTGCCACTTGAACGGCGATTATTCGCAGGCAGCGGTGCTGTGCTGCGCGGGTGCGCTGGGGCATGATATCACCGTCACGCATCTGTCGCCTGTGACGACGCAGGGCGACCACGCGATTCTCCGCCACCTGATGGCGTTGGGCGCAACGGTGGAGGAGAGCGACAACCACATCCGCGTGAAGGCGGACAAGCTGCACGGTGCGACGCTGGACATGCACGACTGCCCGGACATTGCGCCGATTCTGGCGCTGACGGCGCAGCTTGCGGAAGGGGAGTCGCGCCTGACGCACTGCAGGCGGCTGCGCCTGAAGGAGTGCGACCGGCTGGCGGCAACGGTGGAAATCCTGAACCTGCTGGGTGGCAATGCACAGGCGGATGGCGACGACATTGTGCTGCATGGCGTGAAGCAGCTGCGCGGCGGTGTCACCCTGCCGAACTACGGCGACCACCGCATGGTCATGCTTGCATCCATTGCGGCGACGAAGTGCGAACAGCCCATTGAGATGGACGGCATTGAAGCGATTGACAAATCGTGGCCGGAGTACCTGAAAGTTTATCAGATGCTGGGAGGAAAGTGCGAATGAGCAGCGCTTTCGGGCAGTATTTGAAGCTGTCGATTTTTGGTCAGAGTCACGGCGAAGCGCTCGGCGTGACGCTCGATGGCTTTCCGGCAGGTATGACGATTGACATGGAGCAGCTTCTTGCGGAAATGGCGCGCCGTGCGCCGGGGCAGAGCCTGATGACGACCGCACGCAAGGAGCCGGATGCGCCGGAGTTCTTGTCAGGTGTGCTGAACGGGCGGACGACGGGTCAGCCGATTTGCGCCATCATCCGCAACACGAATCAGCGCTCGAAGGACTATGGCGACGGCGTGGATTTGGTGCGTCCGGGTCATGCGGATTACACCGGGCATGTGCGCTACTTCGGCTTTGAGGATTGGCGCGGCGGCGGCAGCTTCTCCGGTCGGCTGACGGCGGGGATTGTGCTGGCAGGCACACTGTGCAGCCAGTATCTGGTGCATCAGGGCGTAAAAATCGCCTGCCACATCCAGCAATTGGGCGATGTGCGGGATGCGTCGTTCCTGGCGGCAGATGCGGCGGCGGACTATGCGTTCCTCAAGGGGATGCACCTGCCCGTGCTGACGGCGGGGCTGAATCAACAGATGGAAGAAGCAGTGCTGGCGGCACGGGATAAGCAGGATTCCGTCGGCGGCGTGCTGGAGTGCATGGTGACGGGGCTTCCGGCAGGGCTGGGCGCGCCGTTCTTTGATAGTGTCGAGAGTGTGCTGAGCCACTTGCTGTTCGCGATTCCGGCAGTCAAGGGCGTTGAATTTGGTGAGGGCTTCGGCTTTGCATCCATGCGGGGGAGTCAGGCGAACGACCCGTTCCGCATGGAAAACGGCGAAGTTACGACGGAAAGCAATCATTCCGGCGGCATCAACGGCGGCATCACGAACGGAATGCCGGTGATTTTCCGCTGCGCCGTGCGCCCGACCCCCTCCATCAGCCAGAAACAGCGGACAGTGTCCCTGCGCACGGGCGAAAACGCGGACTTGGAGATTCACGGGCGGCATGACCCATGCATTTTGCCGCGCGCCGTGCCGGTGGTGGAGGCGATGGCAGCAATTGGCATAATGGAACTGTGGAAGGAGCGAGCAGCGTGTCTGGACGGGTCGAAGTGATTGCGTTTCCAGGAACGAGTGGAAGTTTCTCCGGCGCGGCGGCACAGGAAGCGTTCCCGAACGGGCGGTGTGCCGGCTTCCCGACCTTCCCGGAGGCAGCGAAGGCGGTCATCGAGGGGCTGGCGGATTATGCGCTGCTGCCGGTGGAGAATTCCTTTGCAGGTGCTGTGCTGCCGACGTATTCGCTGCTGGAAAAGCTGCCGCTGCATATTGTCGGGGAAACGATGAAGGCGGTGCGCCACAACCTGTTGGGTGTGCCGGGGGCGACACTGGCGGGGATTCGGCGGATTGCGAGCCATCCACAGGCGATTGCACAGTGCGACGTGTTCCTGCAGGGAATGAAGGGCGTGCAGATTACGCCATCGGAAAACACGGCGATTTCCGCGCGGGACGTGGCGGCACAAGGCGACCCGTCATATGCGGCGATTGCGAGCGAGGAGGCGGCGCGCAGCTTCGGGCTGATTGTGCTGGCGAAAAACATACAGACCAGCAGTGCCAATACGACACGCTTCCTGATTCTTTCGCGCACTGAAACGCCGCTGGCAACGCCGAGCAAGGCGACTGTCGTCTTTACGGTCAAGAACGAGGTCGGCGCGCTGGTGCGGGTGCTGGCGTCGTTCGCGGAAAGCGGGCTGAACATGTCGCGCATCGAGAGCCGCCCCATGCCGGAAACGCCGTTCCAGTATTTCTTTTCCGCGGATTTTGAGGGCAGCATGGATGCGGAGCACCTGTCGCGCGCCATGGAAGCAGCCCGCCCGTACACCTGCGAACTGCGGCTCTTAGGCGTCTACCCGAAGGCAATTCCACCGAAAAGGGAAAATGAAGCGAATAATTCGTGAAAAAATTGCAAAAATGGGGTTGACAAAGCCGAAAAAAAGTGCTATTATAATATAGCTGTCAGGAACGGAAACGCTTCCAAACAAAGCGCTTTCGGCACAGCGTGTGGGCCCGTAGCTCAGCTGGATAGAGTGTTTGACTACGAATCAAAAGGTCGTGGGTTCGAATCCCGCCGGGCTCACTCATTACAGTGAACCGCTCGCTGCTTCCTGACACGCACATGGGCCCGTAGCTCAGCTGGATAGAGTGTTTGACTACGAATCAAAAGGTCGTGGGTTCGAATCCCGCCGGGCTCATCACAGAGGCACAGCATAAGGCTGTGCCTTTTTGCGTGCTGTAATGGCGTACTTCCGCTGTATTCTTTTGCCGCATGTGTTGACGCTGTCCGCTGAAAATGCTACAATAGAAACAAACCATAGGGGAGGAAACAGCATGAACATCGGGATTCTGGGTGCGGGCAATATCGCCGGGTCGATGGCGCGCACGATTTGCGGGATGGCGGCGCAGGGACGTCCCGTCACGCTGTACGCGGTCGCATCGAGGTCGCAGGAGAAGGCGGATGCGTTCGCCAAGGCGTATGGCATCCCGCGCGCGTACGGCAGCTATGCGGCGATGCTAAACGACCCCTTGGTGGAGTTGGTTTATATCGCCACGCCACACAGTCATCACGCGGAGCAGATTCGCCAGTGCGTCGCGGCGGGGAAGCCGGTGCTGTGCGAAAAATCGTTTACGGCGAACGCGAAGCAGGCGGAAGAAGTCTTGCAGGAAGCGGAAACGGCGGGGGTGTACGTCGCGGAAGCCATCTGGACGCGCTATATGCCCGCGCGGGGGATGATTGCGGACATCATCGCGTCCGGCGAAATCGGCGAGCCGCGGTTCCTGTCCGCCAATCTGGCGTATGATGTGGAGCACAAGGAGCGTATTAGCCAGCCGGAATTGGCGGGCGGCGCACTGCTGGACGTGGGCGTGTATCCGCTGAATTTCGCGTCGATGGTGTTCGGCAACGACATTGTGCGCGTTGAAAGCAGCGTGCAGAAGCTCGGTACGGGCGTTGACCGTACGGAGAACATCACTTATTTCTACCGCGATGGCAAAATGGCGCAGTTGATGGCATCCGTTGCCTTCAATTCTGACCGGCGCGGCATCGTCTATGGCACGAAGGGCTTCCTGACGGTCGATAACGTCAACAATCCGCACGAAATCGCGCTGTATGACAAGAATCAGCGGGAAACACCACGGGAGGTTCGCACTGTGCCGGCGCAAATTACGGGCTATGAGTATGAGGTGGAGGCGTGTCTGCGCGATATTGCCGCCGGACAGCTCGAACCTGCCGAAATGCCGCACGCGGAGACGCTGGAAATCATGCGGCAGATGGATGCGCTGCGGGCCGCGTGGCAAATCCGCTATCCGTTTGAGTAATCAATAACTGCAAGGGAAGAATAATGTGGAAGAATTGATGATTCGCCGGGCGGTGGATGCCGATATTCCGGCGCTGGACAGGCTGCTGTTTCAGGTGCATCAGGTGCATCACGAGGCGCGTCCGGATTTGTTCAAGGCGGGCGCGAAGAAGTATACCGACGCGCAATTGAAGGCGATTCTGGCGGACGACAAAACGCCCGTGTTCGTTGCGGAGCGCGGCGGCGCGGTTGTGGGCTACGCGTTCTGCATCCACAAGCAGTTCGTGAACGACAACAACATGACTGACATCAAAACGCTCTACATCGACGACCTGTGCGTGGATGAGCGGGCGCGCGGCGGGCATATCGGCACGCGCCTGTACGAATATGTGCTGGACTTTGCGCGCCAGCAAGGGTATTACAACGTGACGCTGAACGTGTGGGCGGACAACGTGAACGCGCGCAAGTTCTACGAGAAAATCGGGCTGCGCGTACAGAAAATCGGGATGGAAAAGATTCTATAAGAAAAGGGAGCGTCCGCGAAAGATGCTCCTTTTTGCTATTCTGATTTTTCTTCCTGCTTCCGTGGCTGATCGCGCATTTCGCTCGGCGTCATGCCGTAATACTTCTTGAACGCGCGGCGGAAGCTGGTCGGGTTGGTGTAGCCGAGGTCGGCATAGAGGACGGTCAGGTTGCAGTTGCCGCTGGTCAGCCGCCGCGCCGCTTCGTTCATACGCAGGCGCTCCAGATAGACGCTGAAATTCTGCCCGGTTTTCTCCTTGAACATATGGCTCAAGTAGGTGTCACTGATGTTGAAGCGGTCGCCGACTTTACTCAGGCACAGGCTGGGGTCGGTGTAATTCTCCTGCAAATAGCGCTCAACATCGGGAATCGGCGTGGATGGCGACGATACCTTCACAAAAAACTCGCACAGGCACAGCGCGTCATCCTCCAATTGCGCGAACGTTGGGGAGGGGCTGTACAGGCGCTCATCCAGCTTCTTCAATTTCGCCGCCATCTCCTCCGACTGCGACGGAAGCACCTGAAAGCGCGCCTTGAACAGCGTGTTCTTCAGGTCGGAAAGCAGCATGTTCAGCAGCGGCAGGGGCAGACTGCGCTCCTCGACGTTCTCGCGGTGGATGAGTGCGAACATGTCCGTCGTCTGATCCTTGTTGCCGGTGGTGATAAAATGCAGCAGCTTCGCCGAAATCTCGATGGGGTAGTACCAGCTCTGCGTATCTTTGCGGATGAAGTCGTAGGGGAGGAAGATATGGTGCTTGGCGGTGTAACGGGAGGCGGCGCGCGCCTGCTCGTAGCTTTCCCACAGCCGAGACGGCTGCGTGCAGCGGCTGCCCACGCCCGCGTAGAACCACAACCCGGCATCCGCCAATTCGTCGTGCAGCTGAACCACATGCTGCTGGAGTGTTGAGAAGGAATCTGCGTCGCTATTGGCATATGTGACCAGCACGACAAAACTGCCAAACAACGTTGCGTAGTAATACAGCGGATACGCGCCGGACAAGTGCCGTTCCAGCGCTTCCGTGATGGTGTCGTACTCCGCCTTCGGATCGGCAACCTCAGAATCTTGCCGATTCGCGACGCAGAACAGCACATAATGGTGGATATTCCCCTTCAAGCCGAGCGATTCCATCATATATTGGAACTCATCCTGCGACGAGACATGTCCCGACAACAGCTTGCGCAGGTACGATGCATTGATGACCGGGCGCTGTGCGTCGATTTCGCGCTGCAGCTGCGCGTTCGCATCCTCCGCCTCGTCAAGCTGCGTCGTCAGCTGGCGAATCGGCTTCATGGCGCGGCGAATCAGTTGGATGATGACCAGCGCGCCGACCACGAGCGCGGCGAGAAAAATCAGCAGATAGATGCGCAGAAACTGCCCCGTCGCCTGGTTTGCCAGACTGTTCGGCAGCTGCAGCAGATACTGCCGCCCGGAAGGGCTTACGCGGCGAAGAATCCGGTAATCGCCTTGAAACGCCGTTTGATTCGCATCGAAGGTGAGGGGAGACAGCGCAACCGCATTGCCGACGCTGAAAAGCGGCGTACCATCTGCAGAAAGCACATACACGGCGGCATCCGCGATATTTTCGGGCAGCAGATATTCCCGGAGCGCACTGCCGTCCAGCTCAAACGCCACGACGACGGGCATCGACGGCAGCTGTGCGCCGCTGATATCCATCAAGACCGCCAACTCACCGTTTCGCCCGGAAAACTGCCCGTAATCAACAAACGTCGGTTTGGCGGCCGCACTTTCCATTGCCGCAAGCCAATTTTCGTACTCGCTGGCGCGGAAAGAGCGTGTGCGGCGGTAGTACAACTCCGCTGGAACGGACTCACTTGACGTCAGGATATGGTTGGATTCCTTCAAGTACAATGTCGAGCGGATGACAGGCAGGCTGATCAGCCCGTACTGCCGGATGGTCAGGCTCTGCATCATGCGGTAGGCGGCGAGAACGTAGTTTGCATCCGTCTCGTCGTGCATGTTGGACAGGCGCAGGAGCGTTGTGTCCGTGCGCAATTGCAGGGAGTAGTCGCTCATCAATTGCAGCTGGCTTTCCATGCCGCTGGACACGCGCGTGAGGTGGCTGCGCTGCTGCTGCCAGTAGCTGTCGCGGACGCGGCTGTCATAGGTGAAGCCGATGATGACAAGCAGCGCCAGGCAGACAAACAGGAACATCGTATAGGAAAGGGCAATCCCAGAGGCACGTCCAAGGCGCGCACGAAGGGTCTGCCACGGTTTCTTTCGGGTCAAGAAATTCACCCTCGTCTCTCAAAAATTCGGGAGGCAACCAGTTTTTCAGCAGAAAGCGCAAAGATACTTTCCATTGTTATTATACCAGAAAACTCGGATTTTTCAAGGGGTTGCGGGGGCAGGGTACAATTTTTGACCCCTTGAATCACCAGAAATGTACCCCGACGGAAAGAATTGTGCCTTGCGCGGAAAGCGCTTTCATGCTATGATGCAATCAACGCAAAGGCGACGGCGGACAACGCCGGGGCAAGCCGATGCAAAAAGAAAGGAAGGGTTCCAAGATGAAGAAGCTCCTCGCAATGGCGACCTCTCTGGCGCTGCTGGCTACGAGCGCGATCGTTCCGATGACGGCGGCTGCCGCAGAGGAAAAGGAAGTAACCAAGCCTGAAAAGATTACCATTATGGTTGACACCACGCTGGTCAATCAGGCGAATGGCCGCGACGCTTTTGAAGCGCGCTGGGAAGAATTGACGGGCATCGATCTCGTCATCAACCAGCCTGACCACTCCGCTTACTACGACGTCATGCAGCAGACGATGGCTGACCCCGACCAGTGGCCGGACGTGCTCATCATGTCTTCTACCTATTATTCCGACTTCGCGGCGAACGGCGCGCTGTGGGATATGACCGAAGCGTGGGAGAATTCCAACACGAAGAACTCCGGCCGCTTCACCGGCGACAGCGTTATCGAAGGCTTGAAGATTAACGGTCACCTGTATGGCTTCTCTCCTGCCCGCGGCAACGGCTGCGTCACCTACGTCAAGAAGGCGTGGATGGACAAGGCTGGCATCACCAAGGCGCCTACCAATTGGGAAGAATACGCTGCCATGCTCGATGCTTTCTCTAAGCTGGGCGTGGATGGCAAGACCACTTACGGCACCTCTGCTGCCGGCTTCATCGGCAACGAAGCGCCCTACACCAACTACCTGCCGGAATTCTATCAGGATGCGTACCCGTCTTTCATCCTCAAGGATGGCGTGTATGTTGATGGTTTCACTCAGCCGGAAATGGAAGCTGCGCTGGCACGCCTGAAGGAAGGCTACGACAAGGGCTGGATTGACCCCACCACCCTGACCAACTCCACCAAGGACTGCCGCAATAAGTTCTACGACGAGCAGTTCGGCGTGTTCACCTACTGGGCGGGCACTTGGGCAACCAACCTCAAGACCAACCTTGAAGCGAATGGCCATGACTCTGAACTGATTGCGCTGCCCCCGATTGCGGAAGTCGGCGCGTACTTCGACCGTATCCCGCCGGTCTGGTGCATCACCTCTACCTGCGAGAATCCGGAAGGCGTGTTCGCCTATTTCATCGACACCATGCTCGACGGCGGCGATATGCAGATGCTGTGGACGTATGGCGCGGAAGGCACCCACTGGTCTCGTGCGGCGGAAACCGTGCTGGACAAGACCTATGAAGAGGGCACGTTCCACTTCCTCGAAAACCTCGAAAAGGCTGGCACCCTGTACACCAAGAACCACATCGACCCGATGCTGAGCCTCGCTTCCTTCGCGGAAGGCTACCCGGATCCCAAGTCCGTCAAGGAAGAAGCTCGTGCGGCATCCGAACTGTTCAACGCCAACTCCAAGCTGGCCGCCATCGTGCCGACCACCGAAGAAATGGGCGAATACGGCGCGGAACTGACCCAGAAGAAGAACGAACTGATTGCCAACGTCATCATGGGCAAGCTGACCTATGAGCAGGCGATGGAGCAGTTTGAATCCGAAGGTTACGCTGCGCAGTCTCAGGAAATCGTTGATAGCCTGAACGCGCTGCTGAACAAGTAATCACAACGCATTCCGCCGGGGACGGTTGGCATCCGCTGACCGTCCCCGAGACAGGCTAAGCCAATCAGCACATTTTTTTCATGGAGGGGGACTACCTGATGCAAGCGCCAGCGCAGATAAAGCATCGCAAGGCACCGCTGAAAACGCGGCTGTGGAACTACAAATGGTTCTATGTGATGTTCCTACCGGTTTTTGTGGCACTCATCGTTTTCCATTACCTGCCGATGTTTGGCATTTCGCTTGCCTTCTTCCGGTATCAACCCAGCAAAATCGCGAACCCGCTTGAGTTCACCGGGCTGGCAAACTTCCAGAAGCTGTTCAGCCGTCCGCAGTTCTGGTCGTCCTTCACCAACACGCTGGAAATCTCCATTATCAAGCTGCTTCTGAACACCTTCATGGCGGTCATCATTTCGCTGCTGCTCAACGAAATGGTCTCCACGAAGATGAAGAAGCTCTCGCAGACCATCATCTACCTGCCGCACTTCATGTCGTGGGTCGTTACCGCCGGCGTCTTCGGGATGCTGTTCGCGCCCACGTCCGCAGGTCTTGTCAATCAGGTGCTCATCAAAATGGGGCTGATTGAAAAGGAAATCTACTTCTTGGGTGACAATGACTGGTGGCGTTTCAGCTACTACATCATCAACATTTGGCATGACACCGGCTGGGGGACGATTATCTTCATGGCGACCCTGACCGGCATTGATCCCGGCATCTACGAAGCCGCCTCGATTGACGGCGCCGGCCGCTGGAAGAAGATGCGCTACATCACCCTTCCCGCGCTGGCAAACACCATTGTGACGGTGCTGGTCTTGAATCTGGCGAAAATCATGAACCTCTTCGAGAGTGTGTTCGTGCTGCAGAATGCCGCCGTCTACAAGACCTCGCAGGTGCTTCAAACTTACGTCTATTACCAGACCTTCAACAGCGGCGGCAACGTCAACTTCGGTTATACCACCGCAATCGGTCTGTTCCGTTCTCTTGTGGGCATGGCGCTGGTGCTGATTTGCAACCAGGTCAGCAAGAAAATCCGCGGCCGCGGCATTGTGTAAGGAAGGAGGAACGCCATCATGCAAGCAACCGCAAAGGAAGTAAAACTTTCCCCTGTCAAGAAGGGAAAGAAAAACTTTTCCGTATTCCCGTTTGTCAACGGCCTCTTCTTCCTTCTTTTCTGCCTGTTTATCCTTGTTCCGCTGTGGAAGGTGCTGGTTGACTCGCTTGACCTGACCACCGGCTACGGCATGAAGCTCTGGCCGGAAAACTTCGGCCTTGCGGGCTATCAGTCCGTATTCTCGAACCCGACGCTGCTGCGCCCGCTGATGATTTCCGTCGTCACGACCGTCGCGGGTACGTTCCTCGGTCTGTTCCTCTCCACCGTCGGCGCGTATGTGCTGATTCAGTGGGACATGCCCGGCCGCAACTTCTTCGCCGGCATCATGCTCTTCACGATGATTTTCCAAGGCGGCATGATTCCGACTTACCTCGTCATGAAGAACCTGCACCTGACGAACACGCTGTGGGTCGTCATCCTGATGCCCGCCATCAACATCTATAATTTGGTGCTGATGCGCAACTTCTTCGAGGGCATCCCGACATCCCTGTTCGAGTCCGCGACGCTTGACGGCTGCTCGCCGATTCAGATTTTCTACAAAATCGTTCTGCCGCTGTCCAAGGCGGCGCTGGCATCCATCGGCCTGATGTTCGCCGTCTCCTACTGGAACGATTACACCAACTACAAGCTCTACATCACCACCGACCAGAGCCTGTACAACTTCCAGATGAAGCTGCGTTCCATCATCATGGGTTCTGACCTGCCCGCTGCCAACGGCGGCGCAGCGGAGAACACCGTCACCAACGCGGCGGTTATCGTGGCGATTCTGCCGTTCATGATTCTCTACCCCTTCCTCCAGAAATACTTCGTCAAGGGCATCAACATTGGCGCCGTGAAGGAGTAATACTATTTCCCAATTCACCTGCGCCATTTGCTTGCGCCTTTTCCGTTCTGGCGTCCGGTCGTTCCATTTAGCGTAGCGCTGCTACGCTGCATTTCACTCCCGTTAGCCAGAGCGAAAAATTCGCAGAGCATCTTGGCGCATTTTCATTTGGAAATAGTATAACACACGACTTCTTAGCCGCACGGGGCAGTTTTGTCCTGCTGCGGCCATTTTTGCTGAAAAGGGTGAATGATATGACCACAATATTCTGGGCGGGCGACTCGACTGTCAAGCAGAATTCCATCGCAACGTACCCGCAGACGGGCATCGGGCAAGTGTTCGACCGCTACGTCAAGCGCTATCAGGTGCAGATTGAGAATTACGCCGAGAACGGGCGCTCGACGAAGCAGTTCATCGACGAAGGGCGCTTGGCGACCATCTACGACCGCATTCACGCGGGGGATTTCCTCTTCGTGCAGTTCGGTCACAACGACGAGAAAGCATCTGACCCGGCGCGCTACACAGACCCGGAGACGGATTTCCCGGCGAACTTGGAGCGGTTCGTCAACGTTGCGCGGAATAAGGGCGCAACCCCCGTGTTCATCACCCCGCTGACGCGCTACGACCGCAACGCCCCCGGCGCGCAGTTCCACCACGACCGCTGGGCGGAGAGTATGCGCCGCACGGCGGAGAAGCTGCATGTGGCGCTGATTGACCTGACCGCCATGTCCGAAAAGCTGGTGGATGAACAGGGCGAAGCGGCGCAGACGGCGTACTACATGAACCTGCCTGCCGGAATTTACCCGCATTTCCCGCTGGGGCAGCACGACAACACGCATTTGCAGCCTGCGGGCGCATTGGCGTTCGGCGGACTGATTGCCAAGGGCCTGCACGATTTGGGCGGGGCGTATGCGGCGCTGCTGTGCGACGAATACGATCAATGGGAGAAGGAAACGGCGCAGTTTGGGCAAATTGCAACTTCCGCTGCGGAGGATGTAGAGGAATGAGCGAGATTCTCTGGTGCGCCGACAACGGTGACGGGACGTACCGCAATCCGGTGCTGTACTGCGATTATTCCGACCCGGACGCGATTTGCGTCAATGGTACATACTACCTGACCGCCTCGACGTTCAACTATGTGCCGGGACTTCCGATTCTTACCAGCCGCGATTTGGTGAACTGGAAGTTACGCAACTATGCCGTCAAGAACATCCCCGAAGCGCAGTATGCCGCGCCGCAGCATGCGCAAGGCATCTGGGCTCCTGCCATCCGCTTCCAGAACGGGCGGTTTTATATCTACTACGGGATGCCGGACGAGGGCATCTACATGGTCAGCACGGAAAATCCGCTGGGGGATTGGGACACCCCAGTGCTGGTGAAGCCGGGCAAGGGACTGATTGACCCCTGCCCCTTCTGGGATGACGACGGGCGCGCTTACATTATCCACGGGTACGCCAAGAGCCGAATCGGGTTCAAGAGTTGGCTGGGGATTTTCCCACTTTCGCCCGACGGCAGAACGGCGCTCGGCGACGACCACTTGCTCTACGACGGCACGAAGAATCATCCGACGATTGAAGGGCCGAAGGTGCACAAGCGCGGCGGCTGGTACTACATCTTTGCGCCCGCGGGCGGCGTCGCGACGGGGTGGCAGGTGTGCCTGCGCAGTCGGAGTATTTTCGGCCCGTATGAGACCCAAGTCGTACTCAAACAGGGCAGCAGCGAGACGAACGGCCCGCATCAGGGCGCGTGGGTCGAGACGCCGGAGGGGGAGCATTGGTTCTTGCACTTCCAGAGCCGTGGGCTGTACGGGCGCGTGACGCACTTGCAGCCGATGGCGTGGCAGGCGGACGGCTGGCCGTACATCGGCATCCCGGATGAAACGCCTGTGCCGCCGGATGCAATCGCAGTGGGCGAGGAGTGCGCGCAAGCAGCGCCGATTGCGAACGCGGCGGACTGCGGCATTGCGGTTGAAACGTACCGGAAGCCGAAAGCGCCGGAATGTGAGCCGTCGGGCGAAATCGGGGATGATGATTTCAGCGGCGCACTGGGGCTGCAATGGCAGTTCATGGGCAACTGGCAGCCGGATTTCTACGAGGTCGGCGGCGGCAAGCTGCGGCTGTATGCGCGGAAACTGCCCGATGGCGGCAATCGGCTCTGGCAGTGCCCGCAGACGCTGACGCAGAAAATCGCGTGCCCGGCGTTCTTCGCAACGACGACGCTTGATGCGGCGCATTTGCAGGCGGGCGAACAGGCGGGCGTTAGCTTCGTCGGCGGACAGTACGCTTACACGGCGGTTCAGCGGACGGAAAGAGGCGTATCGCTGGTGTTCGTGACGAGCGAGGGCAAGGAGCACACAGAGTCAGCGATGGAAACCGTGCTGATTCAGGATGCGCCCGTGACTTTTCGTGTGACGCTGCTGCCGACATCGAGCAGCACGGCGGTCGCGTCGTTCGAGTACGCGCAGGGCGGCGAGTTTCACCCGATTGGTCAGCCATTTGAACCCGCGCGCCACACATGGGTCGGGGCGCGGCTGGCGCTGCTCTGTATGCCGATGAATGGCGGCGACGACCACGGCGGCTGGGCGGAGTTCGGTGCAGTGCGCGTGGAAGCCATCGAAACGTTGTGAAAAACCGACTTTCAGTCTGGAAAAACCGGATTCTGGTCGGAAATCGGTAGAAAGCCAAGAAAAAAAGCGCCCGCAGACGCTTTTAATCGTGAATCTTGATGGTCGATTTCCGCCAAATTCCGGTGAAATACAGCACCAACAGAATCGCCGATGCAATCCCATTCGACACCACGACTGAGTACCACACGCTCCGCACACCCAGATGCAGCACCTGCTCACAGAATGCAAGGGTCGCGAAACGCAGCACCCATAGGCGTGTCATATCCACTGCAACGGGCAGAAATGTGTGCCCACTCCCTTGAAACAGACCGCGGGTCGCATCGTGGATGCTGTTCGTCCAGCACCAGAACGCCATGATGGACAGATAGTCTGCTGCCATCGGGATGACCTCCGCCTCGTCCGTGAAGATGCTGACGATGGCAGAAGCGACCGACGGTCGGGAAAGGACAAATCCACCGAGGAGCAGAAACAGAAGCGCCATTCCCATGCTCAATTTGTACCCGCGTTCGGCACGGTCAACCTGCTGCGCTCCCATGTTCTGCGCGACAATGGTGCTGACGGCGCTGCCGATGCCGGTGGAGGGAAGCGAAATCAGACCGTTGACCTTGTTGCCGATGCCGTACGCCGCCATGGCCATCTTGCCGTACACATTGACGTTGCGCGACATGAGGATGAAGCCGAACTGCATGAAGCTTGACCCCAAGGCAGTCGGAAGCCCGATACGCACGATGTCGCGCAGGCAGGCTGCATCCGGGCGAAGGAAGCGGCGATCGAAACAAATTGCTTCGTCACGGCGGGTGCAGAGCAGGAAGAACGCGATGCACGCGGGCACCATCTTCGCGAACACGGTCGCCAGCGCGGCACCGGCGGCGTTCCAGTGCAGGACGACCATCAGCAGCGGGTCAAGCACCATGTTGACGGCAATGCCCAGCAGGTTCAGCAGCATTGGGCGGACGGTGTCGCCCTGCGCCTGCCGAATGGACTGGTAAATGTTGACCATGAACAAAAATGGCATGTCAAGGACGACGAGACGCATGTACGTTACCGCGTGGTCGAAATAATCCGGCGCGGCGCCCATCCATCCGACGATGCCCGGCGTTGCGACCGCCATCACCGACGCGCACAGGAGCGAGAAGAGCATCGCGACAGTGAAAATCTGGTTGGCGATTTTCCGCGCCATTTCCGGTTTGCCCGCGCCGATGTACTGGCTGATCATCACCGCGCCCGCGACGGTGACGCCGCTGCCGAAGTTGATGACCGTATTCTGCACCGGGCTGACGAGGTTGATGGCGGCGAGGTAATCGACGCTGAGCTGCCCCAGCCAGTAGGTGTCGGTCAAGTTGTACATCGTTTGCAGAAAGCTGTTGACGACGACGGGAATCGCAATGGCGAACACTGCCTTGACCAGCGAGCCGTGCAGGATTAAATCGCGGTTGCCTTTGCTGAGTTTCATGGCGAGGAACCTCCTTCATCGGGAGAATAATCCCATTATAGCGCATTTCCTGCCAAAATGAAAGCGCTATCACAAAAAAATTTCCAAGTGTCGTTTGGAATCGGTTGACACCTATCAAAATTCTTTATATAATGAAGCGGAAATACCCGCAGAAAGGTGCATGACAATGGATATTCAGCAGTATTTTCAACGCTTTCTGGCAAATTACACACCCTACAAGAAGTATTGGAACTATGAGGATGGCTGCGTGCTGAAGGGGTGCATCGACCTCTACCATGCGACGGGGGACGTGCTGTATCGCGATTTCGTGCTGGATTACGTCTCGGCGTATGTCGCGGCGGACGGCAGCATTCCGAATTATGAGATGCGGCAGTACAACATTGATTCCATCAACAGCGGCAAGGCGCTGTTCTTCGCCTTGGAGGAGACGGGCGAGGAGCGCTATCGCAAGGCGATTGAGTTCCACATGCAGCGGCTTTGGGAACATCCGCGCTGCCAGTGCGGCAATTTCTGGCATAAGCAGCTGTATCCGAACCAGATTTGGCTGGATGGGCTGTACATGGCGCAGCCGTTCTATATGGCGTACGAGGCAAAGTTCGACGGCATGGCGCATGTGGCGGATATTACCCGGCAGTTTCAGAACGTGCGCAAATACCTCTACAACCCGGAGAAGGGGCTGAACTACCATGCCTACGACGAGGCGCGCGTGCAGTTCTGGGCGGACAAGGAAACCGGCTGCTCAAAGAACTTCTGGCTGCGCTCGACAGGCTGGTACTTGATGGCGCTGGTGGACTGCATTGCGCTGTGCTCGGAGCAGCTCTATGAGCATTACCGCGCGCTGGTGGACATCTTCCACGAGAGCATCCGGGGCGTGCTGCCATACCGCGCAGAGGATGGGCTGTTCTATCAGGTGATTGATCATCCGGAGGCAGAGGGAAACTACACCGAAACTTCCGGTTCCGCGATGATTGCGTACAGCCTGCTCAAGGGCGTGCGCATTGGTGTGCTGGACGCGGAGAAATATCTGCCGATTGCGCTGGATGTGTTCGAGAAGCTGGCAGCAAACAAGCTGCGCGCGGAGGAGGACGGCGTCGTCCGCCTGACCGATATCTGCTGGGTGGCAGGGCTTGGCCCGGACAAGAATCCGCAGCGTGACGGTTCAGTGGCGTATTATCTGTCCGAGCCGAACAAGTCCGATGACAGCAAGGGTGTCGGGCCGTTCATCATGGCGTACAGCGAATACCTGCGGGCGAAGCAGGCGTAAGGAGCGGAAAAATGGAAATCAGCAAGCTGTTTGTGCAGGCGCGCAGTGCCACGGTGCAGATTGCGGACGGCGGTCTGTACCACACGAAGGCAGTCTATCAGATGTTCCTGAACGGACAGGCGGCGGGGACGGCGGACACGGCTGTGACGTCGCTGTATGATTTGCAGCCGGAGACAGAGTATGTGCTGTCCGTCCGCTTGGGGGCGGAGGAAGTCGGGCAATGCGCGTTCCGCACAGCGCGGGAGAGCTACACGCTCAATGTCCGGCAGTTCGGCGCGGTCGGCGATGGCGTGCATGACGATACGGCGGCGATTCAGGCGGCGATTCTGCATTGCCCTGCGGATGGGCGCGTGCTGATTCCGGCGGGGCGTTATCATGTGCTGCCGCTGATGCTGAAAAGCCATGTGCGCATCGAGCTTCGGCGCGGCTCGACGCTGCTGCTGGAAACCGACCGCAGCAAATTCCCGATTCTGCCGGGGATGATTCTGTCCACCGACGAAACGGACGATTTGAATCTCGGTTCATGGGAGGGCAACCCGCTGGACATGTACGCCGCGTTTATCAGCGGGATGGACGTCGAGGATGTTGTGCTGTACGGTGAGGGCGTGCTGGACGGGCAGGGCGACAAGAGCGACTGGTGGCAGAACTGCAAGGTGCGGCGCGGGGCGTGGCGGCCGCGGATGCTCTTCCTCAATCACTGCAAGAACGTGACCGTGCAGGGCGTGACGTTCCAAAATTCGCCGTCGTGGAACTTGCAGCCGTATTTCTCTAAGGATTTGCGCTTCCTGAACATCCGCGTCAACGCCCCGGCGAACAGCCCGAATACCGACGGCTTCGACCCGGAAAGCTGCGATGGCATTCTGCTGGCGGGCGCGCATTTCTCCTTGGGGGATGACTGCATTGCACTCAAATCTGGCAAGCTGTACATGGGGCAGCGCTACAAAACGCCCTGCCAGCACATCGAAATCAGCCACTGCCTGATGGAAAACGGGCATGGCGGCATGACCTGCGGCAGCGAAATGGCGGGCGGCATCGCGCATGTGCGCCTGCATGACTGCCTGATGCGCAACACCGACCGCGGCCTGCGCGTCAAGACCCGGCGCGGGCGCGGGCAGCAGGGCGTGATTGACGACATTGTGTTTGAAAATGTGCGCATGGAGCACGTCGGCACGCCGTATGTGGTCAACTGCATGTACTTCTGCGATCCGGACGGCAAGAGCGAGTACGTCCAGAGCCGCGAGAAGCAGCCGGTGGACGAACGTACGCCGCGCATCGGGACGGTCGCGTTCCGTCATGTAACGGCGACGGACGTGACCTGCGCGGGCTACTTCCTTGGTCTGCCGGAGCGGCCGATTGAAGCGGTTGTGATGGAGGACGTGCACATCTCCTGCGACAAGAATGCCAAACCCATGCAGCCTGCAATGGCGCAGGGCGTGCCGTATCTTGCGCGCAAGGGGCTGACGGCCATCAACGTGGCGAAAATTGTGCTGAAAGATGTGACCATTACCGGGCAGGACGGCGCGAAGCTGGAATGCGACGGCGTTGGCGAAGTAGAAGGATAAACATCAGCGGACGGAAGCAGCGGCTTTCGTCCGTTTTTGCGTTCGATTTTTCACAATTTTTATCGCGGGGGATTCACAGCAGAGTATCTGTATGATATAATAGGAAAGGATTCTATGAAAATGGGGGAATGTTTTCATGAATGCGCCGATTCGCAAGACGAAAATCGTCTGCACGATGGGGCCGAACCTGTTTGAGAAGCACCTGATTGCGCCGCTGATGAAAGCGGGCATGAATGTCGCGCGCTTCAACTTTTCGCACGGCACTTATGAAACGCATCAGCATTATTACGATGAAGTCTGCCGCATCCGCGATGAACTGGGGCTGCCGGTCGCCACGATGCTGGATACCAAGGGCCCGGAAATTCGCGTGCGTTCGTTCAAAAATGGGCGTGTCACGCTGCAAAACGGCCAGCTGTTCACCCTCACGACTGACGAGGTGGAGGGCGACGAAGAGCGCGTGTCCATCACCTACAAGGAATTGCCGCAGGACATTGCCGTCGGCAGCAGCATTCTGATTGACGACGGTCTGATTGGGATGCAGGTGGAGCGCATCGATGGGGCGGATATCGTCTGCCGTGTGCTCAACGGCGGCGTGGTGAGCAACAACAAGGGCGTCAACATTCCGAATGCGCACCTGTCGATGCCTTTCATCAGCGAAAAAGACCATCAGGATATTCTCTTTGCCATCAAGAATGGTTATGATTTCATTGCGGCTTCGTTCACGCGCTGCGCGGACGATATTATGCAGATTCGTCACATCCTGCAGGAGAATAACTGCCATACCATCAACATCATTGCCAAAATTGAGAACATGGAGGGCGTGGAGAACATTGATGAGATTCTCCGCGTGGTGGACGGCGTGATGGTGGCGCGCGGCGATTTGGGCGTAGAAGTGCCGCTGGAGGACGTCCCGAGCCTGCAGAAGAAGCTGATTCAGCGCGGCATTGCGGCGGGCAAGCCTGTTATCACCGCGACGCAGATGCTGGATTCGATGATTAAGAACCCGCGCCCGACCCGTGCCGAAGCGACCGATGTTGCCAACGCGATTTACGACGGCACGAGCGCCATCATGCTCTCCGGCGAATCGGCGGTCGGTGCGTATCCGGTGGAGGCAGTGGAGACGATGGTGCGCATCGCCCTGCGCGCGGAAGCCGATATGGACTACATCCGCCGCTTCTCCCGCGACACGTCCGCTTCGACTGACGTCACGAATGCTATCAGTCACGCGACGGTCACTTCCGCGCACGACCTCAACGCCAGCGCAATTATCACCGTCACCAAGTCCGGCTCGACGGCGCGAATCCTCAGCCGCTACCGCCCCGCGTGCGTCATTGTCGGCTGCACGACGGAAAAGCACGTCTGGCGCCAGCTTGCGCTTTCGTGGGGCACAGTGCCGCTGATGATTGCCGAGGAGAGCAACACCGACGACCTGTTTGAACACGCGGTGGATGCTGCCGTGCAGAACGGGCTGGTGCATGATGGCGAACTGGTTGTGCTGACGGCGGGCGTTCCGCTGGGCATTTCCGGCACGACAAACCTGATGAAGGTGCATGTCGTCGGGCATTTGCTGTCGCGCGGACTGGGGCTGCATGGCGGCAAGGTGGTTGCACCGCTGTGTGTCATCCGCAATCTGGAAAAGGACGCGAAAGACTTCAACACCGGCGACGTGATTGTCTGCCATCAGACGACGCGAGAGATGTTCTCCATGCTGCGCAAATCCTCCGCGATTGTGCTGGAGGACGACAACCCGGAGGGACACGGCGCGATTGCGGGCATGTCGCTGGACATCCCGGTCATCATCGGCGCGAAGAATGCCACGAATATCTTAAAATCCGGCGCGGTCGTGACTGTGGACGGTGAAAAGGGCACGGTGAGCGCCAATTGACGCACGTTCTGACGATTGACGGGCGGCAGTTCTCGGACGGGAAAGCCGTCCACCGGATGCTGAAAAAGCTGCTCTGCCTGCCGGACTACTACGGCGGCAATGCGGACGCGCTCTATGACGCGCTGGACGAACGCGGCGAACGCATTGACCTGCGCCTGCTGTCGCTGGGCGGGGAGGATACGGCGAAAACGCTGCGAAAAGTGGCGCGCGTGGTGCAAGACCTCGGCGGCACGGTGATTTGGGCGGACGAAAAGCAAGAAAGGAACTGAAAGGCAATGCGCTGTTCCTGCAAGGAATGCGGCACCTACATGATTCAGGCAGAAAGCGACCATCTGGGCTGCGTCTGCCCGGACTGCGGCTATCGCTGCAACGACTGTCTCGGCACGAACACCGTCGTTGGACGGGAGAGCCTGAAAGCGCTGGCGTTTGACCCGCGCTTTGACCCGGATACGATTTTCCGGGAAGCCTTCTTGAATCAGGAAGAGGACGAAGAAGAATAATACTATTTCTTGCATTCTCATTTGAAAATAGTATAAGGGAGAAACGCACGATGAATGAGATTATCAAAGCGATGGAAGAGCGCCGGAGCATCCGCAAATTCCAGCCGACGATGCCCGCCAAAGAAGATTTGGCACAGATTGTGGAAGCTGGGCTGTACGCGGCCAGCGGTATGGGCAGGCAGTCCGCCATCATCGTGGCGGTGACGAACAAGGAACTGCGCGACGAGCTGGCGAAAACGAATGCGGAAATCATGGGCAAGCCGGATTTCGACCCCTTCTACGGCGCACCGGCGATTCTGATTGTGCTGGCGGACAAATCCTGCCGCACCGCCATCTACGATGGCAGCCTCGTCATGGGCAACCTGATGCTGGCGGCGCATTCGCTGGGGCTGGGCAGCATCTGGATTCACCGCGCGAAGGAAGAATTCGAGCGGCCCGAATATCAGCAGCTGCTGAAAAAGCTGGGTATCGAGGGCGAATGGGAAGGCATCGGGCACTGCGCAGTCGGTTACATCGACGGCGAAGCACCGAAAGCGGCGAAACGCAAGGACAACCGCGTGTTCTGGATTGAGTAATCGAACCCAATAAAAAACATCCCGGCGAGTGAAAATGCTTGTCGGGATGTTTGCGTATTACAGCGTCACGCCCGTTTTGAAGATGGCAAGGTCGTGGAAACCATTGCGCTCCGAGCAGACCAGCCGCCCGGATGCCGTCGCCAGCACGTCCTCCATCAGCGCCTGTGAAAGCTCCGGCAGCGTCTTGCCGTCTGTCAGCAGCTGACCGGCATTGAAGTCAATCCAGCCGTGCTTCTTCGTGGCGAGTGGCGTGTTCGTGGCGATTTTCAGCGTCGGCACAGGACACGCGAACGGCGTGCCGCGCCCCGTGGAGAACAGCACAATCTGCGCGCCCGCCGAAGCCAGCGCCGTCGCCGCCACAAGGTCGTTGCCGGGGGCGGAAAGCAGGTTCAAGCCGGGCGTGTGGACGCGCTCGCCATACGCCAGCACGTCGCGCACGGGGGAGAAGCCGCTCTTCTGCGTGCAGCCCAGCGCCTTGTCTTCCAGCGTGGAAATGCCGCCCGCCTTGTTGCCGGGGGAAGGATTTTCGTAAATCGTCTGATGATGTTCCTCGAAATAGCGCTTGAAGTCGTTAATCAGCCGAACCGTCTTGTCGAACAGCTCCGGCGTGTTGCAGCGATCCATCAGGATGGTTTCCGCGCCGAACATCTCCGGCACTTCGGTCAGAATCGTCGTGCCGCCCATGCCGCACAGCAGGTCGGAGAAGCCGCCGATGACCGGGTTCGCCGTGATGCCGGAGAAGCCGTCCGAACCGCCGCACTTGAGGCCAATCACAAGTTTGCTGGCAGGGCAGGGGACACGCTGCTCATCCCGCATGTTGTCCGCGAGTTCGCGCAGCAGCTTCATCGCCTCGGTAAATTCATCTTCCACCTGCTGGCAGACGAGGAAACGCACGCGCGACTTGTCGTAGTCGCCCATGTGCTCCTCGATGATGGCGGCGCTGGAATTTTCGCAGCCCAGCCCCAGCACCAGCACGCCGCCGACGTTGGGGTGCGTCGCCAAATCTGCCAGAATCGTGCGCGTATTCTCCTGATCATCGCCCATCTGCGAGCAGCCATAGGGGTGCGGGAAGGCACAGACACACTCCACACCGCCGCCGACAAGCTCCTGCGCCGCGCGCTCCAGCTGGCGGGCAATGTCGTTGACGCAGCCGACGGTGGGCAGAATCCACAGCTCATTGCGCACGCCGACGCGCCCGTCTTTGCGCGGATAGCCCATGAACGTTGCCACAGGAATTTCCGGTACGGTCGGGCACGTCGGGTGATATTCATACGTCAACTCTCCGGACAACCCGGTGTGCAGATTGTGGACATGCACATGTGCGCCGACGGGAATATCCTCCTTCGCGTAGCCAATCGGGAAGCCGTACTTGATGACCTTTTCGCCCGCCTTGATGGGGAAAAGCGCCACCTTATGCCCGGCGGGAACGTCCGTGACCGTGGTGAGCGCAATGCCATCCACCGTCACGGTCTGCCCGGAGGACAGGGCGGTCAGCGCGACTGCCACATTGTCCTGCGGGGTGATGCGAAGCAGTTCAGCCATTTTTCACACTCCGAACTTCTCGTTCATGACCGTGCGCATCCCCTTGTAGAGGATTTCGCGCAGGGACGCGCCGACGGACTCCACCAGACCCGGCACTTTGCACAGCTCAGCGCCAAAAAACGCTTCATTGGAGAGAAATTCCTGCGCCTGTTCTTCGGGGGATTCGCTGGAAGTCTCGGCGAAGAAGTTCAGCACGGCAGCGTCATCCTGCAGGTAGTAGGGCTGACCGTCGCGCTGGCATTCCAGACGGCCGTCGCCGGTCAGCTTGCCGCCGCGGTACAGGCTCATCAGGCTCGCCAGAGAGAACGTCAGGTGCGCGGGCAGCTCGCCGGTCTTCTCCACATAGCCCAGCAGGGAAGGCATGCAGCGCGCGCGCCACTTCGACACGCTGTTCAGGCAAATGGAGAGCAGCGCGTGCTTGATGAAGGGATTGCGGAAGCGCCCCGTGACCGCCTCGGCGAACGCCATCAAATCCGCCTTGGGCAGGGACAGCGTCGGGATGACCTCCTCGTAGAGCGTCTTCTGCATGAAGGTGGCAATCATCGGGTCGTTCATCGCGTCCAGCACGATGTCATAGCCGCACTGGAAGGCAGCGGGGACGAAGGACGTGTGCGCGCCGTTGAGGATTCGCACCTTGCGCTGCTTGTAAGGCTTCTGATTATCAGTATAGATGACGGGCAGCCCGCACTGCGGCAGGGGCAGTTCGTCGGAAAGGTCGCGGGGGGATTCGATGACCCACAGACCGAAGGGTTCAGCGGTGTCCAGCAGGTTGTCCTGATAGCCGAGCTTCTCCCAAATTGCCTGATCCTCGCCGCGCGGATAGCCGGTCACGATGCGGTCAACAAGCGTGGAGGTGAACACGCACGCCGTCTCCAGCCACTGCTCGAACTTCTCGCCCAGCGCCCACTGCTTTGCCAGCGCCTTGACGCAATTTTTCAGCATGATGCCGTTGTCGTCAATCAACTCGACCGGCAGGATGATGAGTCCCTTGTCCTGCGCATAGTCGAATGCTTCGGCGCGCTCGAAGAGGAACTTCGTCAGCTTGCCGGGGTAGGACTTGGGCGGGCAGAGGGAGAACTCATCCGTCTCGTCCAGCACGATGCCGGCTTCGGTCGTGTTGCTGACGATGAAGCGCAGCGACGGCAGCTTGGCGTAATCGGCATAGCGGGCATAGTCCGCATACGCATCCACAGCGTCGGACACGGACGTGACCACGCGCGTCTGCTCCACCGCCTGACCGTCCACCAGACCGCGCAGCATGACCGTGTAGCGGTAATCCTGTTCCTTGAACGCCGGGAACAGCGTACCCATCTGAATCGGCTTCACCAGCGCGACAGAGCCGTTGAAGTCGCTCTTCTCGTTGGCAATATCAATCATGTAATCCACAAAGGCGCGCAGGAAGTTGCCTTCCCCGAATTGCAGCACCTTGACCGGGCGGACAGGCGCGGGCGCCATTGCAGCATTCAAACGTTCCATTTCGATGTCCCTCCATCTATTCATCAGGCAAATCATCAGGCATGTAAGCGATTACAACACGCCTGCAATTATTCTACTCTCTTTTCGCGCTTCCGTCAATGGTTCCGCTGATATTTCCTGCAATTTATGCAATCTGGGAAAAAGTACGCCGGATTTCCTGTGAATGTCGGCACGAAAACGCGAAAATGAGGCTTGCAAAAGGGGGAAAAAGCGTGTATAATGTGGATTGACGCGGAGAATGGAAGTGTTTACACACCGCGAATGGAAGGGGGAATGCCGCGAGTGAACATCTATGATATTTCCCGTCACGCAGGCGTATCCATCGCAACCGTATCCCGCGTATTGAACAACAGCCCCCATGTGTCGGAGGAGACGCGCCGGAAGGTGATGAAGGTCATTGACGGCTGCGGCTATGTACCCAATGCCTTTGCCCGCGGTCTGGGATTGAACACGATGAAGACCATCGGGCTGCTCTGCCCGGATGCGGCTGACCCGTATCTGGCGCGCGCGCTGGCTTGCCTGGAGCATGCCTTTCGCCAGAAGCACTACGACTGTCTGCTGTCCTGCACGAACCGCGATCTCGCGGCACGCCGGCAGGGCGTCGAATTACTGACCAGCCGCCATGTGGACGGCATGGTGCTCATGGGCTCGACGTTCATCGAGGAAAACTCGGAGGATAACGCCTATATCCGCCAAGCTGCGACGAATGTGCCGGTTGTGCTGCTCAATGGCTCGTTCCAGTGCCCGAACGTGTTCTGCGTCCTGTGCGATGACGAGCGCGCGATGAAGGAAGCTATGAACCAGCTGCTGGACAGCGGATGCAAGCGCGTGCTGTACCTGTACCACTCCAGCAACAACTCCGGGCAGCGCAAGCTCGCCGGATGCCGGGATGCGCTGGCGGCACACAATTTGCCGGTGGACGAGACGCTGATGCGCCGCTTCGATGCGGACAAATTCAGCATTCACGCCGTGCGCGACTGTCTGATGGAGCTGGAACGCGACGGCTTGCAGTTCGACGCGGTGCTGGCGAGCGAGGATGTGCTGGCGGTCGGCGCGATGAAGTACGCGCAGGCGGTCGGGCGGCGCGTGCCGGAGAATCTGTCCGTCGTCGGCTACAACAACTCGAACCTCTGCCTGTGTACCGAGCCGGAGCTGACGAGCGTGGACAACCGTCTGCCCGCTATCTGCGAGCGCATTGTCGAAACGATGCTGGGCGTGCTGGAAGGACGCGAGATGCCGGAAAAAACCGTCTTTACGGCGGAAATCATCCAGCGAGGCTCAACACGGGCGTCACAAGACAAATAAGCTTTTCCCCGCATGGTGCGGTTTCATATAGTAGCGATTTTTGAAAGGAGTTCATGACGTATGACCACCTTCATGGATAAGGATTTCCTGCTGAACACCGAGACGGCGCGCAAGCTCTACCACGACTATGCCGCGTCCTGCCCCATCATCGACTACCACTGCCACATCAGCCCCAAGGAAATTTGGGAAGACCAGCGCTTCGAGAACATCACGAAGGTCTGGCTGGGCGGCGACCACTACAAGTGGCGCCTGATGCGCTGCGCGGGCGTGGATGAATACTACATTACCGGCGGCGCGAGCGACTACGAGAAGTTCTGCAAGTGGGCGGAGGTTGTCGGCAAGGCAATTGGCAATCCGCTGTACCACTGGACGCATCTGGAACTGCAGCGCTTCTTCGGCTATCACGGTACGCTGAGCGCCAAGACCGCTGACGAAGTGTGGAACCTCGCCAACGAGACGCTGCAAAAGCCCGGCTACACCACGCGCGGTCTGATTGCCATGAGCAATGTCGAAACCATCTGCACCACCGACGACCCGGTAGATACGCTGGAGTATCACCAGAAGCTGCTGGCGGACAAGTCCTTCAAGACGAACGTGCTGCCCGCATGGCGTCCTGACAAGGCAGTCAACATCGAGAAGCCGGACTTCATGGCGTACATCGCCAAGCTGGAAAAGGCGGCGGAGATGGAAATCCACACCTTCGCGGACTTGAAGGCGGCGCTGGAAAAGCGCATGGCGTACTTCCACGAGAACAACTGCCGTCTGTCTGACCACGGCCTGAATTATGTGGTCTATGAGCCGGCGGATGATGCCGCGATTGAAGCCATCTTCGCCAAGAAGGCGGCGGGCGAGACGCTGACGGACACCGAGGTCGCGCAGTTCAAGACGGCGATGCTGCTCTTCTGCGCCGCGCAGTACAAGAAGCTGAACTGGACGATGCAGCTGCACTACGGCTGCCGCCGCGACAACAACCGCGTGATGTTCGAGAAGCTCGGCCCGGACACTGGCTACGACACCATCAACAACTATACGCCCGTTGACCAGATGGCAGCGTTCCTTGGTGCAGTCGAGTCGGCGTCGGGGCTGCCCCGCACGATCCTCTACTCCCTGAATCCGGCGGACGATCAGGCGATTGACACGCTGTGCGGCTGCTTCCAGTCGTCCGAAGCGGTCAGCAAGATGCAGCACGGCTCTGCGTGGTGGTTCAACGACCATTTCACCGGCATGACCAACCAGCTGACGAGCCTTGCGAATCTTGGCTATCTGGCGGGCTTTGTCGGCATGCTGACCGACAGCCGCTCCTTCCTGTCCTATCCGCGCCACGAGTATTTCCGCCGCATCCTGTGCCGTCTGCTGGGCGAATGGGTGGAGGATGGCCGCTTTCCGCAGGATTACGACATCCTCGGCGAAATCGTCCGCGGCATCTCCTGCGACAACGCGCGCAAGTATTTCGCGTTCCCCACGAAGTAAGGGGAGCAATGTCATTTCGGCATGACATTGCATGATTGCGCAGGGAGTTTCGCCTCTGCGGAGGCGACCAAAGGGCAATGAAAACAGACGAAGTCTGCGATCGCCCTTTGGAAACCTTCGGGCTGCGTACTCTCATACTTTTGGGGTATTGTTGCAAAACCGACCTCATCCGACTTCGCCGCAGCGACGGATGAGGTCGGATTAACACGCGAGACCAGTTGGGGAGTGTCGCCAACTCAATCGCGCGAAAGGGTCAAGGGAGGAACTCCCTTGCAGGGTCAAGGGACAGCGTCCCTTGTGGGGTCTGGGGCGACGCCCCAGCGCCTCCCCATTAGCCGGACAGTTCAAAAGACTGCCCGGTTTTTTGAATGGTACGAAAGAAATGCGGCGGATGGTTGCACTTTTGCACGATTTGACGTATAATAAATGCATTCCGGGAGACTGGAAAATGCACCTTTCAAAGGAGAATTCGCTATGTACCGCAAAAATGCGTGGGAAAACCTCGCGGAGGACGAAAAGGAACAGCTTTCCGCCTTCGCAAAGGATTATATGGCATTCCTGAACAACGGCAAGACCGAGCGTGAGTGCGTCGCGGAGGGCGTGCGTCAGGCGGAAGCAAAGGGCTTCAAGAACCTGATGGACGTCGTCAAAAACGGTGAAACGCTCAAGGCCGGCGACCGCGTTTATCGTGCGTGGATGAATAAGGATATCATGCTCTTCATCATCGGTGAGAAGCCGATGGAGTGCGGCATGAACATTCTGGGCGCGCACATCGACTCGCCCCGCATTGACATCAAGCAGAATCCGCTGTATGAGGATGAGCACCTTGCGTACCTCGACACGCACTACTACGGCGGCATCAAGAAGTACCAGTGGGTGGCGCTGCCGCTGGCGCTCCACGGCGTTGTTGTCAAGAAGGACGGCACGACCGTCACGCTGAATATCGGTGATAAGCCCGGCGACCCCGTCTTCTACATCTCTGACCTGCTGATTCACCTTGCCGCCGATCAGATGGGCAAGACCGCCGCAAAGGTGATTGAAGGCGACAGCCTGAACATCATCATCGGCAGCGAACCGAAGAAGGATACCGACAAAGACCCGGTCAAGACCGCGATTTTGGACATTTTGAAGGAGCAGTACGGCATCGACGAAGAAGATTTCATTTCCGCCGAACTGGAAGCTGTTCCTGCGGGCCATGCGCGCGACCTCGGCTTCGACCGCAGCATGATTATGGGCTACGGCCACGACGACCGCGTGTGCGCGTATCCGTCGATGGCGGCTGTGCTGAATTATGAAGGCACGCCGGAATACACCCTCGCGGCGGTGCTGACCGACAAGGAAGAAATCGGCAGCGTCGGCGCAACGGGCATGGGCGCTATGTACTTTGAGAACACGATGGCAGAACTGATTGCCTGTGTGACGGGCGAGGACAAGCCGCTGACCCTGCGCCGCTGCCTGCAGAACAGCCGTATGCTCTCCAGCGACGTGAGCGCGGGCTTTGACCCGAACTTTGCGGGCGTGTTTGAGAAGCGCAACGCGTCCATCGTCGGCAATGGCGTGACGTTCAACAAGTTCACCGGCAGCCGCGGCAAGTCTGGCTCGAATGACGCCAACGCGGAGTTTGTTGCGCAGGTGCGCCGCATCTGCGACGAAGCGAACGTGTGCTGGCAGACGGCGGAGCTGGGCAAGGTGGATGTCGGCGGCGGCGGAACGATTGCCTACATCTGCGCCAAGTACGGCATGAACGTCATCGACTGCGGCATCCCGGTGCTGAGTATGCACGCGCCGTGGGAGGTCATCAGCAAGGTTGACCTGTGGGAAGAATACAAGTGCTACTGCGCGTTCCTGAAGGGCGCACGGGAGTTCTAATTATATCAAAAAGGGCGGTTCGGAAGTAAACTCCGAATCGCCTTTTCGTATACCGTTTCCATCAATTAACACGCGGAAAAAGTATGCAAGAGCGCTCAACTCAATCGCGAAATGGGTGTCGAGAGGGTCGAAGACCCTTCGCGGGTGCAGGGCAGAGCCCTGCTGGAGTCCAGAGGCAGAGCCTCTGGCAGGTTCAAGGGCAGCGCCCTCGGGGTCTCCTTACTCCACCGTCACCGATTTTGCCAGATTGCGCGGCTTGTCAACGTCGCAGCCGCGGCTGACCGCCATGTAGTAGGCGAACAGCTGCACGGGGATAATCGCCAGCAGCGGCAGCAAGTCCGACGCAGCGTCCGGGATGACCCAGAGTTCGTCCGCATCCTTCGCGGCGCGGTCGCGCAGGGCTTCCGGGCAGACGATGAGGACTTTCGCGCCGCGGCTCTTTACTTCGCGCACGTTCGAGAGCGTTTTATCTGCCAGATGCTCCTGCGTCAGCAGCGCGCAGACCAGCGTGCCCTGCTCAATCAGCGCGATTGTGCCGTGCTTCAGTTCGCCCGCCGCATACGCTTCGGACATGATATAGCTGACTTCCTTCAGCTTCAGCGACGCTTCCATTGCCAGCGCGTTGTCCAGCCCGCGCCCGATGTAGAACACATGCTGCCGGTCGTGGTACAGGCTGGAGAAGCGCTGCACCGCGGGTTCGAGCGCCATCACCTGCTCCGCCAGTGCGGGAATGTCCGCCATCTGCCGCAGAAGCTCCGATGCTACGCTCTCCGTTAGATGTCCGCGCTTCACGCCGAGGTCAATCGCCAGCAGCACCATCATTTCTACTTGCGTGATGTATGCCTTCGTGCTCGCGACGGCGATTTCCGGCCCCGCGTAGGTGTACATGACGCAATCCCCAGCGGTGCGGGCAATCGATGAGCCGACGACGTTCGTCAGCGCCATCACTTTTGCGCCCAGCCGCTCCGCCTCACGCATGGCGGCCAGCGTGTCCGCCGTTTCGCCGCTCTGCGAAATTGCAAGGAAGCAGTCGCCTGCGCCCAGAATCGGGTTGCGATAGCGGAACTCGGATGCTACATCCACCACCACGGGCAGCCGCGCCAGCTTCTCGATTACATATTTGCCGACAACGCCCGCGTGGTACGCTGTGCCGCAGGCGACAATCGTCAGCGTGCGCAGGGAATTCGCTTCTTCCGCCGAAATCTGGAACGCGCCGGGGCGAATCGCCATTTTTTCTGCGTCGACGTGGGCGGAAAACGTCTTTTTCAGTGCGGCGGGCTCTTCGTGAATCTCCTTGAGCATGAAGTGCGCATAGCCGCCTTTTTCCGCCGCTTCCACGTCCCAATCAACGTGAATGGGCTTGAGCGCACGTTCGTTGCCGAAATGGTCGTACACGCGTACACCGCTCCGGGTCAGCACGGCGACTTCGCGTTCATCGAGCAGCTCCACCGTCCGCGTGTGGCGAATCAGCGCAGGAATGTCGCTGCCGACGTACTGTGCGCCGTCGGACAGCCCGACGACAAGCGGAGAATCCTTGCGCGTGCAGTAGAGCGTATCCGGCGCTTCGGCGTTCAGAACGCACAATGCGTAGCTGCCTTCGAGCATTGTCTGCGCGCGCAGAATGGTCGAGAGCATGTCGCCGTCGTAAAGCGTATGCAGCAGATGGGCGATTACCTCCGTGTCCGTTTCGGATACGAATACGCAGCCCTTCGCCTTCAGCTGAGCGCGCAGCTCCTCGTAGTTCTCGATGATGCCGTTGTGGACGACGGCGATATGCCCTTTCATGTCCGTGTGCGGATGGGCGTTGATGTCGTTTGGTTCGCCGTGGGTTGCCCAGCGCGTGTGACCGATGCCGATGGTGCCGGGCAGGGGATTTGATGCCACCCGCGCGGCAAGGTTCGCCAGCCGTCCCTTCGCCTTGCTTAGCCGAATAACGCCGCCGTCCATGACCGCAATGCCCGCGCTGTCATAGCCGCGGTACTCCAATCGGGAAAGTCCGTCCAATAAAATGTCCTGCGCCTGCTGCGCGCCAATATAGCCAACGATGCCGCACATAGGGAATCGCTCCTTCCGAATCGAATAAGACGTTATAATACAAGTTCAACCTATTGCATTATACGCCGATTTCGATGAAAATGCAACACCCATGTGCGTCTTTTTTTACGGGTCAGGAAAAATGCCGTTTTGCAGCACTTTCTCTGGATCAACCGCTGTATCGCCGACGACAATCCGCAGGTGCAGGTGTGCAGGCAGATCACATTCCTCCGGCATCGTGCGCCCGATGAAGCCAATCGTCTGCCCAGCGCGAACCGGATCACCCGCGCGAATCGCGTAGAGCATCGACAGGTTCGCATAGCGCACGAGGACGCCGCCGTGGTCGATTTCCGCATACGCGCCGAAAACACCGCTGTCCGCGCAGCTGATGACGGTGCCGTCTGCCATGGCGCTGACTTTCGCGCCCTCCGCCCCGGCGTAATCCGCCGCATCGTGCAGCGCCCACAAGCCCGTGGCGCTGCTTTGCCGCATCCGCGTGTTGTCGAAGGGACGCAGGAGCGTCATGCTTTCGAGCGGCATGGTAACGCTGCGGACGGTGGGGGAGACTGTCGGCGCGGGCGTGGCGGTCTGCGCACTGTCAAGCGACTGCTGAAGCAGCTGCGCGGCGGATATGTCGCCGGAGACAGGCGGGGTCGGCGTCACACGCGCAAATTCCGCCTGCCGCGTCCACAGCGCCGTGCCGACAATCACAGAGACGCACAACAGCGCCATCAGCAGAAAAGTCCACTGCTCCCGGCGCAGATGCAGCGCGCGGAAAAGAGAACGAAAGTGACGGTCAGCCATGAGAAAATCACCTCAACCATGCCGTGTAGGGCGTTTTCTCCTATTATGAGCCGGAAAAACCTGTTTTATCCATCCGCGTCAGCTGTGTGCCGGGGTAGTAGTGCGCCAAAATCTCCGCGAAATCCGCGCCGCCCGCCGCCATCGCCTGTGCGCCTGCCTGCGATAAGCCGACGCCGTGCCCGTATCCGACGGTGTGGAAAACGATGCGGTCGCCATCCGCCTCCCAAGTGAAGTAGGTGCTTCGCAAGGAAAGCGCTTTGCGGAAATCAGCGCCGCGGACAGTTTGACTGCCGACCAGCAGCGTCGCGACGCGCCCGGAAGCGGTCGTGGATTGCAGACGAATCGCGCTGGGCAGCGTGTCCGCCGTCACGCCGCAGCCGGGAAAGGCGCGCAGAAGCAGATCTGCCGCTTCCTCGCAGGAGAAGGACGTGTCAGCGCGGAAGCCGGCGTACCCCTCTTCGCCGGGACTGTCTACGCTGACCAGATACGGCTTGGCGGACGCGAACACGGCGGCGGCATCTTCAGTCTTTCCGCCGGAACAGGCGTGGTACAGCACTTCGATGGGCAAGCCGCCGCTGGTGAGCAGCAAGCCGTCTGTTGCGCGGACCGCGCGGTCAATGCGCGCGCGGAGGACGGCGTACTCGCTGCCCCAGCGGGCGTGCAGCTGCGCATCCGTCTGGTACGCCTGACAGCACGCGCTGTCCGTGCAGATATCGCAGTCCGGGTGGCGGACGCACCCATTTCCGCCGAACGCATGGCTCTGCGCGACGGCACGCGTCCGGGCGGCGATGGCTTGGCATTTGAGCGCTTCCGGCGCGTAATTCGCGGGCATCTCTGCCGCTAATGCGCCGAAAACGTAGTCTTCCAGCGGCAGCAGACGGATTTCCTCCGCATCGGCGAAGTAGACCCGGAGTGGTAAGCCGTTGTCATGCGCGGAATCGGTCGGCGCGGCACAGGAAGAAAGCATCAGGATACACACAAGAAACGACAACAGCTGTTTTTGTTTCATGGGCACACAACCTTTTCGCAGAAATTTCGGGAAATGTTCGGATTGCACAAATCGCCGCACGGGGGAAACAGTTTTCGCTCCGACGGCGCAAAACCAGTTTATGCGCGGAAAATTTCGTGCATGAGCAGGAATTTATGTCGGCAATGGCGAAATACTTACCGCATCGTCTACGGTCAAAATGAACGCACTTTCCGAAAATCGCAAAAAATGCAGGAGAAAATGCTGAATATGACTTGACGAAAATGCATAAAAGTGATTCAATAGTAAGTGAAAAGAGTGAAGAAAGCAAACGCGGCTCTCCGTGATTGCAGGCGGAGGAACGCAACGCAAGCAAAGGCAGGTGTAACTATGCGCTACAACGGCCCGACCGCCGCGGTGCGGGAGCAGTTCCATCAGGGAACGAACCGCAGAGCCTATGAGATGCTCGGCGCGCACCCGGTGACGCAGGACGGACAGGAAATGTGGCATTTCGCTGTCTGGGCGCCGAACGCACGGGCGGTTTCTCTCATTGGCGAATTCAACCAGTGGGACAGGGAAAAAACGCCCATGCAGAAGGTTTACGACGGTACATGGGAAGTACGGCTGCCCGCGGAAACCTTTGACGTGAAGAGCGACCCGAAACGCTATGATTATCCCGACGCTGCAAAGAAACTGACAACCTACAAATATTGCATTCAGGCGCAGGACGGAACGTGGCAGGACAAGGCTGACCCCTATGGGTTCGCCATGCAGATGCGCCCCGACACTGCCAGCCGTATTTACGACCTGAGCGGCTACCGCTGGGGCGACGCGGACTGGATGGAGGCGCGCAAGTCCTACGACCCGTACCACAGTCCAGTGAACATCTACGAGATGCACCTTGGCTCGTGGCGGCGGCACAAGGATGGTACGTTCCTGACGTACACGGAAATTGCCGAACAGCTCGTGCCGTACCTGAAAGAAATGGGCTACACGCATGTGGAGTTCATGCCGGTGATGGAGCATCCGCTGGATATGTCGTGGGGCTATCAGGTGTCCGGCTACTATGCGGCAACGGCGCGCTTCGGCGAACCGAAGGAACTGATGGCACTCATTGACGCGCTGCATCAGGCGGGCATCGGCGTGCTGCTGGACTGGGTTCCCGCGCATTTCCCGCGCGACGCAATGGGACTGCGCCGCTTCGACGGTACGCCCTGCTACGAGCATCCCGACCCCCGGCGCGGCGATATGCCGCAGTGGGGGACGCACATGTTCGACTATGCGCGCGGCGAGGTCAACTCGTTCATGCTCTCCAACGCCTGCTTCTGGCTGGAGTGGTATCACGCCGATGGGCTGCGCGTGGATGCGGTCACGTCCATGCTGATGTACGACTTCTGCCGTGAGCCGGGTCAATGGCTGCCCAACAAGTACGGCGGACACGAGAATCTCGATGCCATTGCTTTCCTGCGCCGGATGAATGAAACCGTCTACCGTGATTTCCCCGGTGTGATGATGGTGGCGGAGGAATCCAGCGCCTATCCGATGGTCACGCGCCCGATTTATCTGGGCGGGCTGGGCTTCGGGTTCAAGTGGAACATGGGCTGGATGAATGATATGCTGGCGTATATCAAGCTCGACCCGGTCTACCGCAAGTATCACCACGACAAGCTGACGTTCTCACTGATGTACGCTTTCTCGGAGAACTACATCCTGCCGTTTAGCCACGACGAGGTGGTGCACGGCAAGCACTCGATGCTGGACAAGCAGCCGGGCGACTTGTGGAAGAAATTCGCAGGACTTCGCGCGCTGTACGGCTACACGATGGCGCATCCGGGCAAGAAGCTGCTGTTCATGGGCGGCGAGTTTGGGCACTTCATCGAGTGGAAGTATGACGACCAGCTGGACTGGTTCCTGCTGCTGTACGAGAATCATCCGCAGGTGCAGCAGTGCTGCAAGCGCCTGAACGAAATCTACCGCACGACGCCCGCACTCTACCAGATTGATGACAGCTGGGACGGCTTCCAGTGGATTCAGGCGAACGACAGCGATAACTCCATCGTTGCGTTCCTGCGCACGGATAAGCGGGGCAACTCGCTCCTGTGCGTGACGAACTTCACGCCTGTGTTCCATCCGCAGTACCGCATCGGGCTGCCGCAGATGGGTACGCTGACGGAGTGCTTCAACACCGACCGCAAGGAATACGGCGGCTCGAATCAGTACAACAACTGGGCGATTCGCACGGAAGAAGAGCAGCTTCAGGATTTCCAATACAGCTGCGATATCTGCGTGCCGCCGCTCTCAACGGTCTACTTCACCTACCAGCGCGACCCGCTGCCGGAGAAGGCGAAGAAAGCGCACGTTATCCCGGAAATCGCGGATGTGCCGCCAAAGAAAGCATCCCAAACGGCAAAGAAACCGCAGCCCCTGCCGGAAAAGTCCGCCGGCAAAGCCAATTCCATTTCCATCGGCTGAATCGGCGCTCGCCGCAATCAGGGGAGGAGCGAAAGCGCTGTTTCACATACATCACCGTGCCACCTGATGCACCGAGGGCGGCGCGAATCCTGCACGGTCGGTGCGCTTCGCAAGAAACAAGGATGAAGGAGCGTGTTCTCATCATGAAAAAGAAGACCTGTGTTGCCATGCTGCTGGCAGGCGGACAGGGCAGCCGTCTGGGTGTCCTGACTAAGAAGGTGGCAAAGCCGGCTGTTCCCTACGGCGGCAAGTACCGCATCATTGACTTCCCGCTGTCCAACTGCACCAACAGCGGCATTGACACCGTGGGCGTGCTGACGCAGTATATGCCGCTGGAACTGAATTCCTATATCGGCTCCGGCGCACCGTGGGATTTGGACTTGTCCACCGGCGGCGTGTTCGTTCTGCCGCCCTATCAGACGGGCAAGACGGGCGACTGGTATCGCGGCACGGCAAACGCCATCTATCAGAACATGGCGTTTATCGAGCAGTATGACCCGGATTACGTCCTGATTCTTTCCGGCGACCATATTTATAAGATGGACTACAACGCCATGCTGCAGTACCACATCCGCAAAGGCGCGGATGCGACGATTGCTGTGCGCCCTGTGCCGTGGGAAGAAGCGAGCCGCTTCGGCATCATGAATACGGACGCGGACGACAACATTGTTGAATTTGAAGAAAAGCCCAAGCAGCCCAAGTCCAACAAGGCGTCCATGGGCATTTACATCTTCTCGTGGGCGAAGCTCCGCGCGTACCTGACCGCGGACGAGGCAGACAAGACATCCGCCAACGACTTCGGCAAGAACATCATCCCCGCGATGCTGAACGACAAGCAGGTTATGGTGGCATACAACTTCGAGGGCTACTGGAAGGACGTCGGCACGATTGAGTCCCTGTGGGAAGCGAACATGGACTTGCTCAGCGTGCCCATGCCGATTGACCTGCACGATAAGAAGTGGCGCATCTACGCCAAGAATCCGGGCCTTGCGCCGCACTACATCGCCAAGGGCGCTGTCGTGAGCGATTCGCTGGTTACGGAAGGCTCGGAAGTCTACGGCTCTGTGCAGCACTCCGTGATTTTCGCAGGCGTGACCATTGAAGAGGGCGCAAGCGTCATTGACTCGGTCATCATGCCCTACGCGGTCATCAAGCGAGGCGCGGTTGTCCGCCGGGCGATTGTGGCGGAGAACGCCGTGATTGGTGCGGGCTGCATGGTCGGCGAAGAGACGGGCAATATCGCCGTCGTCGGTCAGAGTGTCACCCTTCCCGCCGGTGTCAGCGTGACCGCGGGTCAGCAGGTGGACGAAAACACCAAATTCTGATAATCACAGCAGCGGAAAGGATGTAAGAAAATGAAAAACGTAATGGGTGTTATCTACACCGGCGAAAATGACGCCAAGCTGCGCGAGCTGACCCTGACCCGCGCCATCGCGGCGCTGCCTGTGGGCGGCCGCTACCGCGTCATTGACTTCCTGCTGTCCTCGATGGTCAACGGCGGCATCAAGAACGTCGGCGTCATCATGCAGAAGAATTATCACTCCCTGATGGATCACATCGGCTCCGGCAAGGAGTGGGATCTGCACGGGAAGAATGACGGTCTCAAGGTGCTGCCGCCGTTCCTGACGCGCGAAAATGTTGGCGTGTACTCTGGTATGCTGGATGCGCTGCGCTCCAACACCAACTATCTCTCCCGCTCCAAGCAGGAATATCTGGTGCTGAGCAACTCCACCATCATCTACAACGCGAATATCGCGGAGTTTGTGGCGTATCATCAGAACAGCGGTGCGGACATCACCATCATGTACACCGCTGATCCGAACATGCAGCGCGACGAACTGGGCTGCTATCTGGCGGTGGACGAAAGCGGCATGGTGACGGACATGGAAGTTGATCCGACGCACCCGAACCTGCCGCTGACGAGCATGGAGGTCGTCGTGATGAAGCGTGAGCTGCTGCGCACGCTGGTGGACAAGGGTGTGGCGCACGGCTATCATGACTTCAACCGTGATGTGCTGCTCCGTCTGGTGACGGAAGGCACGGCGCGCGTGAATGCGTGGGCGTACACTGGTCTGTGCTGGCGCATGGACTCCGTGCAGAGCTACTTCAAGTTTAATATGGATATGCTGGATACCCAGATTCGCCATCGCCTGTTCACGGCGGAGCTGCCTGTGTACACCAAGGTTCGCGACGAGATGCCCGCCCGCTATGGCGACAATGTGACCGTCGTCAACTCGCTGGTGGCGGATGGCTGCATCATCGAAGGCACGGTGGAGAACTCTGTGCTGGCGCGCGGCGTGCGCATTGCCCCCGGTGCGCATGTGAAGAACTGCATCATCATGCAGGATGGTCAGGTGCACAACGACGCTTCCATCGAAAACTGCATTCTGGACAAGCAGACGGTCATCAAGCGCAGCGCGCGGCTCATCGGCCCGGCGGCATACCCGATTGTTATCGCGAAGAATGTTGTCATCTAACAAACGAATCGCCTGAATCACTGACGCGGTTCGGATTTGCAAACCGCGCCAATATGTGCTATACTATTGGTGCGGTTTGTTATTTCCCGTAATTTTTTCCCTTGCCCCCGGCAGGAAATATTTCTGATGGAGGATAGAAACGATGAAAATTCTCTTTACGGCGAGCGAGTGCGTCCCGTTTATCAAGACCGGCGGTCTGGCGGATGTTGTCGGCGCGCTGGCGCCTGTTCTGGCGAAGCAGGGTCACGACGTGCGCGTGATGCTGCCCCTGTATGCGGCGGTGCCGAAACAGTATGTTGACCAGATGACCCATGTGACTGATTTCGAGGTCGCGCTGGGCTGGCGCCGTCAGTACTGCGGCATTGAACTGCTGGAAAAGGACGGCGTGAAGTTCTACTTTGTGGATAACAAGTTCTATTTCGGCCGTCCGTATATCTACGGCATGGGCGGCGACGAGTACGAACGCTTCGGTTTCTTCTGCCGCGCGGCGCTGAACGCCCTGCCGCTGCTGGACTTCCAGCCCGACGTGATTCATGCGCATGACTGGCAGTCCGGCATGGTGCCCGCACTGCTGAAAATTCAGTATGCCCACCTGCCGTTCTTCGCGAACATCAAGACCATGTTCACCATCCACAATCTGCAGTATCAGGGCGTGTTCGGCATCCGCGAAGTGCAGGACGTGCTGGGCCTGGGCGACAGCCTGTGGACGGCCGATAAGCTGGAGTGCTACGGCTGCGCGAACTTCATGAAGGCTGCGCTGGTGTATTCCGACATCATCACCACCGTCAGCCCGTCCTATGCCGAGGAAATTCAGACGGCGTACTACGGCGAGCGGCTGGATGGTCTGCTCCGCGCGCGCAAGCATGAAGTGTTCGGCGTGCTCAATGGCATCGACATGGCGGACTACAATCCCGCGACGGACGCGCGCATTCCGGCGGAATATACCGCGGATGACCTGTCCGGCAAGGCAAAGTGCAAGGCGGAACTGCAGGAAAAGCTCGGTCTGACTGTTGACCCGAATGTGCCGATTATCGGCATGGTGGGCCGCCTGAGCAGCCAGAAGGGGCTTGACCTTGTGGACTACATCATCGGCGACCTGATGAGCGAGAACGTGCAGCTGGTTGTGCTGGGCATGGGCGAGAGCCGCTATGTCAATCTGTTCTCGTGGGCAGAGGGCGAGTTCAAGGGCAAGGTCGCGGCGCGGTTTGCGATGGACCACGCACTGGCGCATCAAATCTACGCGGGCTGCGACATGTTCCTTATGCCCAGCCAGTTCGAGCCGTGCGGCTTGAGCCAGCTGATTGCCCTGCGCTACGGCACAGTGCCGATTGTCCGCGAGACGGGCGGTCTGCGCGACACGGTGCTGTCCTACAACGAGTACACCGGCGACGGCAATGGCTTCACGTTCTTCAACTACAACGCCAATGACATGCTCAATGTCATCAACCGTGCCATCGACTACTACGAGAACCACAAGGATGTGTGGCACACGCTCCAGCAGCGCGGCATGACTGGCGATTACAGCTGGACGAACTCCTCTAAGAAATATATGGAACTGTACGAAGGCTTGGTGGGCGGGCGTTTCGACCATGACTCCGCATCGAATCAGGAGAAAGCATCTTCTGATGACGACGCGGAGGCGAACCCAGTGGTCGTCCCGTATCCGTATGAGAAGGAAGAACCCGAAGCGCCCGTGAAGCCCAAGCGCGTCCGCCGCACGAAGGAACAGATTGCGGCGGACAAGGCGGCGAAGGAAGCAGAGAAGGCAGCCAAGGAAGCCGCGAAAGCCGCCGAAGCGCCTGCAAAGCCTGCCCGCAAGCGCCGCACAAAGGCGGAAATTGAAGCTGACAAGGCGGCAAAAGCCGCTGCGGCGGAAGTGACCGCGGAAGCTCCCGCGAAGCCCGCCCGCAAGCGCCGCACGAAGGCGGAAATCGAGGCGGACAAGGCGGCGAAGGAAGCGGCAAAGGCAGACAAACCTGCCCGCAAGCCGCGCGCGAAGAAAGCGGAAACGCAGGAATAATCCGCATCATCCGACAGGCGTTCTGACCTGAACCCAACAGGTCGGAGCGCCTGCCTTTTTGTGCGTGACGGAAATTTCCAGCGCGGTTTGTTACAATCTGCATGACACGCCGGGCGCTTTCTGCTACAATGGAGGAGAAGAACCACCACAAGGAGGATTTTCCCGTGCAATTCCGATTTCGACGGGCGCTGTGCCTGCTTCTGATGCTTTTCCTGATTTTGTCGGCTGTACCCGGAACGTCCGGCTTACCCGCTGCGCTCGCCGAGGATACAGCGGATGTTGCCGTGCACTCCGCGCCGCTGGAGCGGAGCGCTGCCACACGCAACGGCATGGTGCGTGTGCGTCTGCTGTCCATTGGCAGCAATCCTGCGTCGCTTACGGTGACGGCAGTCGGCGCAATGGCGGTCAGCGGCGGGCAGACGATGGCGCTGGCGAATGGCGAGAAAGTCAGCATCAGCCACAGCAGCGCGACGGGCGAAATCCGCCTGACGCGGGGCAGCGAGACGGTCAGCATGGGGCGGGAGATGGCGCTCAGACGGCGGCAGACGGACGGCGGATTCCGCATTGCACAGGCAAGAAGACCGCAGAATGTCTACCCCGGTGACCTGCACCTTGTGTCGAAGCTGGAAAGCGGGACGTATCGGCTCTATGTCGTGGCGAACGTGTACATTGAATCGTACCTCTATGGCGTCGTGCCGTATGAAATGGGGTCATCATCGGCGCTGGAAGCATTGAAAGCACAGGCAGTCGCGGCGCGGACGTACACCCTGCGCGCCATGAATGCGAACGCATCGAAGGTCTACGACGTTGTGGACACGACCGCCGACCAAGTGTACAACGGCAGTCCGGCGGAGCGCGACCGGGCGGCGGAGGCGGTGGACGCAACGCGCGGCATCGTCGCCATGAACGACGGCAAGCTGACCGGGACGTACTACACCGCGTCCAACGGCGGACAGACCGAATCCGCCCGCAACGCGTGGGGCTCATCCGGCGTGAATTACCTGACGGTTAAGGACGACCCGTTTGACCGCATGAACCCGTACAGCAGCACGCGCAAGATGACGATTTACGCTGCATTTTCCCACGCGAGCCAGAATCAAAGCCTGACGCGCCTATTGCAGGCGAAAGCGCCGAATGCGACGATTCTGCGCATCGAGGCCGTTACGCCGCACACGCCGAAGTATGCCGCACCCAGCCGCTTATATACGAAGCTGGATTTTGACGTGACGGCGCTTGTGGATGGCGAAACACGCCGACTGACGCTGACGTTCGACATTTTCAGCGAGCTGGAAAGCGCACTCAATCTGTCCATTAACACGACGAAAAACGAACTCTGGTCGGTCAAGGCAGATGGGGAGACGTTTGTGCTGACCGTCAGGCGCTACGGACACGGCATCGGCATGAGCCAGCGCGGGGCGCAGCAGATGGCGAACCTGGGCTATACCTACGACCAGATTCTCGGCTTCTACTACGAGAACTGCGTGCGGATGCAGTACACCTTCACGCACACGATTCTGCCGCCTGTGGGCGACGCGCCCGTGACGGCGACTGAAGCCCCCGCGACGATTTCGCCCGCCGCGCCTAATCAAGCCATGGTGACGCTGGTGAATGTGGAAGACGTGCTGAACGTGCGCCTGACCGCCTCGGACAACGGCACACTGTTGACGACGCTGCCCGCCGGAACCGCCGTGACCGTGCTGGCAAAGGGCGATAATTGGACGCTCATCCGCTTCGGGCGGATTGTCGGCTACGTCCGCACGGAAAATCTGACGTTCACCGGCACGCCGCAGACGCAGAGCGACGAAAACCCGACACCCATCACCCGCTGGGCGACCGTGACAGGCACGAATTCGCTGAATCTGCGCGCGTCCGGCAGCTACGATGCGGCGGTGCAGTCCACCATCCCCGGCGGCGCGGTGCTGTGCGTGTTCGCGGTGGAGAACGGCTGGGCGAGCATACAGTATGGCGCGAAAACAGGCTACTGCGCGGCGGAGTATCTCACGTTCAGCGATACTTATCCGGGAAAAACGAGCCAGACCGGGCGTTCTGCGATGGTCAGGACGGCGACAGCGCTTCGGGCGACCCCGTCTACTGCTGCGGTGGTGCTGATGAACCTGCCGCAGGGCGTTCAAATTGCCGTGCAGAGCAGCGACGGCAGCTGGTGCCGCGTGACGGCGGGCGGCATTGACGGCTATGTGCTGGCAAACAGCCTTGATTTCAGCGCCGTCGGCATCGAATTGACGCCTGTGCCGACGACAAGCGGCGAACAGACCGCGATTGTCAATTCCACCGCCTCGACGCTCAACCTCCGGCAGGGCGCGGGCACGGAATACCCCGTGCTGGCGGAAATCCCGAAGGGAACGAGCATCATCGTCACGGCATACGGCGAAACGTGGTGTGCCGTTCGCTGGGGCAGCCTGACCGGGTACGTCATGACGCAGTACCTGCGCTTTGATGTGCCGACGGCGACGCCCACACCGGGCGGGACGCCCGCGCCGAGTGGGACGCCCACACCGGGCGCAACGCCCGAACCGACGGCATCCCCCGAACCAAGCGAAGCGCCAACGCCTGTCCCAGCTGCGTCCGAACCGCCTGCGAAGGTGGAGGATGACGTGTCAGCTGGCAGCTACGTTGCGTGGGTGAGCGCGGACAATGCGCAGCTTCGCCAGACGATGGCTGCGGATGCGGCAGTGCTGGCGACAATCCCGCGAGGAACGCAGGTGACAGTGCTTGCACAGAGCGGCAATTGGTGCTATGCCTCGGTCGGGCAGATGACGGGCTATTTCACGGCGGATGCGCTCTCCTGCGAGCAGCCGGACGCGCCGCTGGGGCAAAAATACGTCAGCACAAAGTCGGATTCGCTGGCGATGCGGCAGTCGCCCAATACGGGCGCGGCGATTGTGCAATGGCTTCCGCGCGGCGCACTGGTGACATTTATTTCGCAGGAAAACGGCTGGAGTTACATCCGCTACGGCGGCAAAGAGGGCTACTGCGCGTCGCAGTATTTGAGCGACAGCGCGCCCGGTGCGGTCGTCATCAGCGATACGCCGATTCTGGACGTGACGCTGGAAAAAGTGACTGGGTGGACAGCGAGCATCCGCCAAGCGGAAACGCTCTACCAGTGGTGCAGCGCCGATGCGCCCGAAACGGCGAAAGTCGAAGCAGATTTGGTGCTGACCGTGCTGGAAAAGGGCGAAATCTGGTGTCGTGTGCGGACAGAAGAAGGGGAGGAAGGCTATTGTCTGACAAGCCGATTGACGCTGATTGCGCCGGAAAACTGACCATCCTGCCCGGCGAACGGGTGGACGAATTGCAGCAGGTGGGGCTGCGCATCCTGCAAAAGGAGCAGGGTTTCCGCTTCGGCATGGATGCCGTGCTGCTGTCGAGCTTCGTGCGGGCGGAAAGCCGCGACCGCTGTGCTGATTTCGGCACGGGGACGGGTATCCTGCCGCTGCTGCTGGCGGGCATGGGGCGCGCGAAAAGCGTCGATGCGTTTGAAATTCAGCCGGATATGGCGGATATGGCGCGGCGGAGCGTGCTGCTCAACGGGCTGGAACATATCATCCGTATCCACGCTCTGCCGGTGGAGAGTGCCGACGAGGTGCTTGCGCCCGGAAGCATCGACGTCATTGTCTGCAATCCGCCGTATGGGCATCATGGCACGACACTGCCGAATCCGGCGCAGACGCTGTCTTTGGCGCGCCATCAGCAGAAAAGTGGGCTGTCGGCGTGGTTCAAGATGGCGTATCATCTGCTGCGCGGCAAGGGGCGGATGGCGGTCATCTACCCGGCGGCGCGGATGCTGGAAGTGATGAAGGACATGGAGAAGGCCGGGCTTGCGCCGAAGCGGTTTCAGCTGATTTACCCCTCGGCGCAAAAGGCGGCGAATCTGGTGATGATTGAGGCGCTCAAGGATGCGCGCCCGATGCTGCACCCTGAACCGCCGCTGATGATTTACGAGCCGGACGGCACACTGACCGCACCGCTGCGGAAGATTTATGCCATGGAGCGTGCATCAGGGGTTCATGCGGGCGACGGCGAAATTCAGCACGCCCGCGAACGTCACCCACAGCAGGTACGGCACGAGCAGCCATCCGGCAAGGGGCTTCTGCTGCCCGAAATGCACCGCCATGATGAAAACCAGGCAGAGCAGCAGAATCAGCCAAAAGAAGGAAAGCCCAAGCGCCTTCAGGATAAAGAACAGCACGGGCCACATCAGGTTGACGGCTAACTGGGCGATATACAGCCCCAGCAGCAGGAAACGGTCGCGCCCCTGCGCGCGCAGGACGAGCCACATGCAGTACGCCATCAGCGCATAGAGGATGCTCCAAACGATGGGGAAGAGCCAGCCCGGCGGCGCAAAGCCGGGTTTGTTCAGAGCGTGGAAGAAGTCCATGCCGTCGCGGGTGAGGTAGCCGACGAGCGCCCCTGCACCAAGCGTGGCGGCTTCCAGCGCGACGAGTGAGCGCCAAGTGGCCTTTTTGCCTTGCTGCGTCAAAGTTATCGCCTCCTATGACACGGATAGCCTATGTCATCAGGCAGCGCGGCATACAGGAAAGAAGCGGAGGAAACACAGATTATGGGAAGCGTTTTGGTCATCGGCGGCGGCGCGGCGGGATTGGCGGCGGCGATTGCGGCGGCGGAATGCGGCGATACGGTCACGGTGGCGGAAAAAATGGATCGCGTTGGCAAAAAAATTCTCGCGACGGGCAACGGCCGCTGCAACCTGATGAACACGGGTGCGCCGCGCTATCCGGGAAATGCGGCGTTCGCAGCGGATGTGCTGTCTCACTGCGGCGCAGAGGCACAGAAAGCCTTCTGGGAGCATCTTGGACTGCGGCTTCGGCAGGAAGAGGCGGGGCGCGTGTACCCCGTCAGTTCGCAGGCCTCAAGCGTGCTGGATGCGCTCCGCCTGCAATTGACCGCCTTGCATGTGCGGGTGGTGACGGGCGTATCCATCACGGCGCTGCAACGTGAAAATGATGGCTGGACGGCGCTCTCGGCGGATGGGCAGCGCTTTCGGGCGAACCGCGTTATCATCAGCGGCGGCGGATGCGCCCAGCCCAAGCTCGGCAGCGACGGCAGCGCCCTGCGTCTGCTGACGAATCTCGGCTGCCCCGCGACGACTTTCGCGCCCGCGCTGACGCAAATCATCACAGATAGCACGCCAATCAAGGGGCTGAGCGGCATCCGCGTCAAGGCACAGGTGGCGGTTATCGACCGGAAAAGCGTCCTGCATGAGGAGGATGGCGAGCTGCTGTTCGCGGATTACGGCGTCAGCGGCGTGTGCGTGATGCAGTGCGCACGGTATGCAAAGGACGGGCGGGTGCTTCGCGTGTCGCTGGTGAAGGACATGGGTTTCGCGGATGCGGGCGATTTCCGCCGAGAACTGCACCGCCGCCGGAGAGACTGGGCGCAGCGCCCGATGACGGAGATGCTGACGGGGCTGTGCGTGCCGCGATTGTCGGCGGCGCTGATGCGGCAGGCAGATTGGGGAGTGCGCGAAAGCAGCCTATGCGGGCAGATGACAGCGGACATGGCGGAGCGCTTGACGAAAACGGCGGATGCGTGGCTGCTGCCGATTCGCGGCGTGAAGGGCTTCGAGAGTGCACAGGTGGCGTCGGGCGGCGCATCGGTGGCGGATTTTGACCCGGCGACATTGCAAAATCGCCGCCTGCCGGGACTGTACGCGGCGGGCGAGGTGCTGGATGTGGACGGCGACTGCGGCGGCTTCAACCTGATGTTCGCCTTTGGAAGCGGCATTCTGGCGGGTCTGGACGGGCGAAATGCCCCGTGGACACATGAAAATGCGCAGAAAAGCTGATTTTTCTCGAAAAAAAGTGATTTCCCCTCTTGACAAATCGCTGAATCGCGCTATAATATTATCTGCTGATGCAAACGTCGCTCATAAGGCAGACGGATGCTTCGCAGATGTGCACCATTAGCTCAGTTGGTAGAGCACCTGACTCTTAATCAGGGTGTCTAGGGTTCGAGTCCCTAATGGTGTACGCTTATGACCCTGCTTGCAGGGTCTATGCACCATTAGCTCAGTTGGTAGAGCACCTGACTCTTAATCAGGGTGTCTAGGGTTCGAGTCCCTAATGGTGTACCACATGCCGAATCGCAATCGCGGTTCGGTATTTTTGTGTCCGGAAAACGGCACGCGCGACAAATTTTCTTCCCCAAAGGTGCGGAAAACCCTTGTCGGACAGGGCGAAAATATGGTATAATACACTGGTTGTGTCTGTAAAGGACGCTTCATTCGGTATGCCTGTCTTTTTCGGGCATATGAAGGAGGAAATGCCTTTGACCCTGCGCGAAGAAGCGCCGATGACCAAAGATGATGCACGCCGCCTGAATCCACTCCAGCTGGCGTATATCGGGGATACGGTCTATGATTTGCTGACCCGGTCGCGCCTGCTGTACCGGGGGTATAATCTGCATCACTGCCATCAGGCGGCGGTCACGGTCGTCAATGCACACGCACAGGCGGAGGCTTTGACACGCATCGAGGGAGCGCTGACCGAGGAAGAGAACGCCATTGTCCGCCGTGGGCGCAATACCCACGCGCACCACGCTGCGCCTCGAAATCAGACCGCCATGGACTATCAGGCGGCAACGGCGCTGGAAGCCCTCGTCGGGTATTTGTACCTGACTGGGCAGGAGACGCGGCTGCTTGAATTGTTCCGAAAAAGTCAGGAGGTTGCATCATGCCCCGCTCAACCATGAAAGTCGCCCTGATTCGCCATACGCTTTCGCCGGAGGAGGTCGTGGCGCTCGGCGCTCGGCTGTGCTACTCCCGTGCGACGGTGGACAGCTTGCAGCAGCGCGTCAGCCGTGACGACCAGAGCGAGTTCGTCAGCCGGATTTTGTCGATGGGGCATGAATCCGTGCTGGAACACGCCAGCTTTACCTTTGCGATGGAGGGCGTTTCGCGCGTCCTGCTGGCGCAGATTACCCGCCACCGGCTCGCCAGCTTCTCGGTGCAGAGCCAGCGCTACGTCAGCTACGAGAAGGGCTTCGGCTACATCGTTCCGCCGAAAATCGAGGCGCTGGGTGAAGATGCTGTCGCGGAGTTTGAACGGCAGATGGACACCATGCACCAGTGGTATACGCAGTGGCAGGAGAAGCTCGGCGCGGGTGAGGGCGGCAATGAGGATGCCCGATTCGTGCTGCCCGGCGCTTGCGAAACGCGCATGATGGTGACGATGAACGTGCGCGAGCTGCGGCACTTCTTCAGCCTGCGCATGTGCAGCCGCGCACAGTGGGAAATCCGTGCGCTGGCGACGGAGATGCACCGCCTGTGCATGGAAATTGCCCCGGCGCTGTTTGCGGACGCGGGGCCCGGATGTCTGCGCGGCGCGTGTCCGGAAGGGGAAAAATCCTGCGGCAAGGCAGGGGAGATTCGCCGGACAAGGCGCGAATGGCTCGATTCGCTGGCAGACGAACAGAAAAAGCAAAATCAATCAACCGACAATGAATAAGAATAGAGGAATTTGAAATATGGCATACTATGATAATGCACCGTCCCACAAGCCGCAGGGCAAGAAGTCCTTTGGGCGCGAAAAGTGGGTGGAAGAAGGCTCGGAGTACCGTGGGGCGCGCCACGGCGGCCGTCCCAGCGGCAAGCGCGATGACAACCGTGCGTATGGCGAAAAGAAGTCGTTCGGTGACCGCAAGCCTTACGGCGAGAAGAAGTCGTTCGGCGACCGCAAGCCTTACGGCGAGAAGAAGTCGTTCGGCGACCGCAAGCCCTACGGCGAGAAGAAGGCCTATGGCGACCGGAAGCCCTACGAGCGCCGCGACCGCTATGATCGCCGCCCGGAAATGACCGACGAGCGTCCGGCACCGTCCTACCGCGATTCGGAGTATCGCCCGGTGGCTGTTGCGCCCGTGATGGCGCAGCCCGTGGCGGAAGAAGCAGTGCAGGAGAACCTGCTGGCAGGGCGCAACCCGATTCGTGAGGCGCTCAAGGCGGGTCGTGATATCGAAAAGTTGCTGGTGCAGAAGGGCGAGCTGACCGGTTCTGCGCGCGAAATCGTGCAGATGGCGAAGGAAGCGCACATCCCGGTGCAGGAAGTGGAACATCAGCGCCTGAACGAGCTGGCGAAGAACCATCAGGGCATGGTGGCGTTCGCGTCGGCGTACCAGTACAGCACGGTCGAGGCGATGCTGGCGGAAGCGGAGGAAAAGGGCGAAGAACCGTTCCTGATTCTGCTGGATGGCATCACCGACCCGCACAATCTGGGCGCGATTATCCGCAGCGCCGAGTGCGTGGGCGCGCACGGTGTGATTGTGCCGGAACGCCGCGCAGTCGGGCTGACCCCGGCAGCAGTCAAGGCATCCGCGGGCGCGATTGAGCACATCAAGGTTGCGCGCGTTGTGAACATGACCCGTGTGATTGAAATGCTCAAGGCGCGCAACATCTGGACATACGCACTGACGATGGACGGCACGGACTACGAGAAGGTCAACTTCAAGGGCGGCGTGGCGCTGGTTGTCGGCAGCGAGGGCGAAGGCATCAGCCATCTCGTGCTGGAAAACTGCGACCAGAAGGTGTCCCTGCCGATGGCGGGGCATCTGGACAGCTTGAATGCGTCCGTTGCGGCGGGCGTGGTGATGTACCGCGTGCTGTCCAGCCGCCGGGCATGAAACCGCTGCTAATTGTCGATGGCTACAACGTCATTGGCGCGTGGAGCGAGGCGGAGAAAAAGGGCTGGTCGCTGGACGAATCGCGCGACCGGCTGATGCGCCAATTGGAGGACTACGCTGGATTTTCGGGCGAGGAAATCCTGCTGGTGTTCGATGGTTACCAGTCCGAGCGCACGACGACGACCGAGGAGAAGCACGGCGATTTGACGCTGGTTTTCACCCGCCACGGCGAAACGGCGGACAGCTACATCGAGCGCGCCGCGGCACAGACCCCGCGCTATCGGGAACTGCGCGTCGCTACGTCGGACGGGCTGGAGCAATCGCAGGTGCTGTCCAGCGGCGCGATCCGCATGACCAGCCGGGAACTGCTGCGCGAACTTCGCGAAATGCGCAAAAGCGGCATGTCGGCGCACCAGAATCAGCCCAACATGAACCGAAACACGATTTTTTCCCGAATGCCGGAGGACATCCGCGCACGGCTGGAAAAGCTGCGGCGCGGAGAGTGAAGCGGGAGACGCGCCCTGCGCCGCCCGAAAAGCAGGTGAACAGTTTGTCAGACGATCGAATGAATGCAATGAATCAGGACAATGACCCGATGGAGCAGGAAGAGCCGATGCTGCCGGAAGACGATGCATTTTTGCTGGATTTTCCGTTGAGACAGGCTGTGCCCGGCGAACCGGAACAGCCTGCTTCCGTGCCGCTGCTGAGCAGCAGTGCCGCCCATTCGGTCTATGAGGGCATGACGGACGAGGACGTGGTGGCGCTGTGCCGCACGGGGGACTCGGTGGCGGTGGAATATCTGCTGAACAAGTACAAGAACTTCGTCCGTTCCAAGGCGCGCAGCTACTTTCTCATCGGCGCGGATCACGAGGACATCGTGCAGGAAGGCATGATTGGGCTCTACAAGGCGATTCGCGACTTCCGGCCGGAGAAACTTGCGTCCTTCCGTGCCTTTGCCGAACTGTGCATCACGCGCCAAATTATCACTGCCATCAAAACCGCGACGCGACAGAAGCATATTCCGCTGAACAGCTATGTGTCGCTCAACAAACCGCTGTACGACGAGGAAAGCGACCGCACGCTGCTGGACGTCTGCGCGGAAGGGCATTCGTCGAATCCGGAAGAGCTGATAATCAGTCAGGAGGATTTGCGCGGTATCCATCAGCGCATTGACGAGGTGCTGTCAGATTTAGAACAGGAAGTGCTGGCGGCGTATCTGGACGGGAAAAGCTATCAGGAAATCGCGGACAACCTGGGTCGCCACGTCAAGAGCATCGACAACGCCCTCCAGCGCGTCAAGCGCAAGCTCGAACGCTATCTGGAGGACATGGAAGCGCAGAACAACGACTAATACTATTTTCTGCATTCGCCTGCGCCATCTGCTCGCGCCTTTTCCCTTCTGGCGTCCGGTCGTTCCACTTAGCGTAGCGCTGCTGCGCTGCGTTTCACTCCCGTTAGCTAGAAGGAGAAATTCGCTTCGCATCTTGGCGCATTCTCATTTGGAAATAGTATGAATCCACATAAAAATATGCAGAAAAGCAGGAGAGAAACAATTTTCCTCTTGCTTTTTTGCGCTTTTTGCGCTATGATAGATGCCAAGAACAGACGAAGGGAGCAGAAACGCCATGCTGAACCGTTTCGCGGTTGGTTATTATTACGCGCTGCATCAAGAAAGCAGGGCGTGATTTGGCGTATTCTCCCGGAGATGAGAAAAGCGCCCTGCTGGCCAGAACATTGGCGGCAGGGCGCTTTCGCTGTTTTATACTAATTCTCATCTAAAGCATGTCATTCGCACAGCATCTTTTCCGCCCCGGCTTTGCTTCGTTCCGCTCGCGCGTACCTCCAGTACGCCTCGCTTCACTCAGCTTTGCCGGAACGAAAAATCTGCTATGCTCGATGCCATGTTTTAGAATCGAATTAGTATCAAATTGTAGTGGACAATGATGTCCGGAAGTATGGAGGAAACACCATGATTGTCATCTTGAAGCACGAAGCACGGCAGGAACAGATTGACCGACTGAAACAATTTCTCCTTGGCATGGGGCTGCGCATCGACGAATCGAAGGGCGAAAACAGCACCATTCTGGGGCTGGTGGGCGACACGACGCGCGTGGACGCCGACCTCATTTCCTCGCTGGATGCAGTGGAGGCTGTCCGCCGCGTTCAGGAACCCTACAAGAAAGCAAACCGTAAGTTCCATCCGCAGGATACGATGGTGGATTGCGGCGGCGTGACCATCGGGCACGGCTTGTTCCAGATTATCGCCGGCCCCTGCTCCGTGGAGAGCGAAGAGCAGATGGTCACGGTTGCCAAGGCGGTCAAGGCGGCGGGCGCAACGCTCCTGCGCGGCGGCGCGTTTAAGCCGCGAACCAGCCCGTATGCGTTTCAGGGGCTGCATGAGGACGGCTTGAAGCTGCTGCTGAAAGCGAAGGAAGCAACGGGGCTGCCCGTTGTGACGGAAATCATGGACGCCTCACATCTGCCGCTGTTCGACGATGTGGACGTTATTCAGGTTGGCGCGCGCAACATGCAGAACTTTGAGCTGCTGAAGGTGCTGGGCAAAACGCATAAGCCGATTCTGCTCAAGCGCGGGCTGGCGAACACGATTCAGGAGTGGCTGATGAGCGCTGAGTACATCATGGCAGGCGGCAACGACCAAGTCATCCTGTGCGAACGCGGCATCCGCACTTATGAGACGGCGACGCGCAACACGCTGGATTTGTCGTGCATCCCGGTGCTGCGCGAAAAAACGCATCTACCGATTCTGGTTGACCCCAGCCACGCGACGGGCGTTGCGCGACTGGTGAAGCCGATGGCGATGGCAGCGACGGCGGCGGGTGCGGACGGCTTGATGATTGAGGTACACAATGACCCGAAGCACGCGCTATGTGACGGTGCGCAGTCGCTGACGCCGGATGAATTTGCGGACGTGGTGCGCCGCGTGAAGGGAATTCGCGCGGTGGTGGAGGAGTAAGAAATGGACGAACTGCGACTGGCAATCCCGGACGAATCACTGCTTGATGAAATTGCCGCGTATCGGCAGGCGATGCTGGACGCAGATAGCAGCATGGACGGCTGCGGGCCGCTGAAGCGCATGGAAAATCCGGCGGAGTGGCTGGCGTTCTGCCGTCAGCTGGATGACCCGGCGACAACTCCGCCGCATTGGGTACCGGCGACGCAGTTTGTCTGCCTTCGCGGGGAGAAAATCGTCGGCATGATTCAGGTGCGGCGCGAGCTGAACGACTATCTGCGCAATTACGCGGGGCATATCGGCTATTCGGTGCGCCCGGACGAGCGGCAGCAGGGTATCGCGACGTGGATGCTGCACAACGTGCTGACGTACTGCCGCGAAATCGGCTTAAAGCGGGTGATGGTCGCCTGTGAACCGTGGAACGTGGGCAGCCGCAAGACAATTTTGCGTAACGGCGGCGTCTACGAGAAAACGGTGCATGAAGACGGCGAGAATATCGACTTGGAGCATTACTGGATTTCACTGACATGAACGAAGCGCGTCTGGCAGAAACGTCAGGCGCGCTTTTTCGATGCGAGCAGTTGAAGTTCATCTTGCAATGCCGCACGGAACTCCTCCGCCAATGGGCGAATGTCGCCGCTCGCGCCGCAATGCAGCACGATTCGGCGGACGCAGCGCGCGTCGTCAATCGGCAGCAGCCGGATACCCTCGCCCGGCGCGCCCCATGTGTATTCCGGCCAGAACCCAACGCCGCAGCCGAGCGAAATCAGGTTGCGGACGGTCGACGGCCCGGTGCACTCGTAGGCATACTGCGGCATGAATCCACTCTGCTGGCAAAGCTGGCTGCACTGCTCCCGGAAACGGCGGTTGCCCATCACGCTGATGAACTCCTGCCCGCGCAGGTCGTTCAGGCGCAGGGAGGTTCGCGCTGCGAGCGGGGAGGACTGTGGCACGGCGAGCAGAATCCGCTCATGAAACCCGTCATCGCCGTTCATCCCGTCCGAATCCACCAGCAGGTCATACGGTGGATGCGCCGCGTCGCTGATGCGGGGGAGCAGTGTCATTGCAAAATGCACGTCCGGGTGTGTCTGGCGGAAGCGAACGGCGGCGTCCGTCACCAAATCCGACGCAGCAAGCACACACACATGCAGTGTTCGCGCCTGCTGATTCGCCATCTGCCGCATCATTTCCGGAATGTGCGAAAGTTGATTCAGCGGCTGCTGCAATTCGTCCGCCAGCCGTTGACCGTAGGGCGTGAGCGCAATGCCGCGCCCCTTGCGCGCAATCAGCGGCACACCCAATTCGCTCTCCAACCGCTGCACTGATTTCGTCAGCGCGGGCTGCGCAATGTGCAGCGCTTCGGCGGCGCGCGTCATGTGCTGCATTTGCGCAACGGTCAGGAAGTACGTCAGCTGGGTCAGTTCCATCAATCATTCCTCCAAAATATGAATGCCATAGCAATTATATATTTTACATCATGGCTTGTCAAGCGTAAAATGAGCGATGGATTACGCACAGAAAGAAGGCATTCCTCATGAAGGATTTGACCGTCGGCAAGCCCGGCCGGGTGCTGCTCGCTTACTCGCTGCCCCTGTTCGGCAGCATCATCTTCCAACAGCTCTACAACATCGCGGACAGCTTCGTTGCGGGGCATTTCATCAGCACCGAGGCGCTTGCCGCTGTCGGCAACAGCTCCGAAATCACGCTGATTTTCATCGCCATCGCGTTTGGCTGCAACATCGGCACATCCGTTGTGACGGCGAACTTGTTCGGGCAGAAGGAAATGAAGCAGGTGCATACCTGCGTGACGACCGCGCTCATCTTCTGCGGCATTCTCGGCGTGGTGCTGAGCGCTGTCGGAATACTGACGTCCGAATGGATGCTGACACTGCTGGACACGCCTGTGGAGACGATGAAGGACTCCGTGGCGTACATCCAAATTTACCTCATGAGTTATGTTTTCCTGATGCTCTATCAGGTCGCGACGGGCATTTTCTCCGCCTTGGGGGATTCCAAAACGCCGTTCTACTTCCTCGCCGTGTCCTCAATTACGAATATTTTTGTGGATATCCTCTTCGTCCGTGACTTCCACATGGGCGTGCCCGGCGTGGCATGGGCGACGTTCCTGTGCCAGTCCATCAGCGGCATTGTCGCCGTGATTTTCGTACTGAAGAAGGTGCATGAGGTCGTCGGCGGCGAGAAATGCCCGATTTTCTCCGGAGTGCTGCTGAAAAAGATGTTGATTATCGCCATCCCCAGCGCGATTCAGCAGAGCTTCATCAGCGTCGGCAACATCCTTGTGCAGCGCGTCATTAACGGCTTCGGCACGGCGTGCATGGGTGGCTACACGGCGGCAATCAAGCTCAACAACATGTTCGTCACGTCAGTGACGGCGCTGGGCAACGGCATAAGTAACTACACCAGCCAGAACCTCGGCGCGGGCAAGAACGAGCGTGTGCGCCACGGCTGCCGCAGCGGCGTCACCATCGGCATGACGATGGGCGCGATTTTCGCGGTTGTGTTCTATGTCTTTGCGAAACCGCTGGTTTATGCGTTTATCAGCGACGGCAACTTGGAAGCGGTCGATGTCGGCGTGGACTTCCTGCATATTGTCACGCCGTTCTATGTGTTCCTGTCGATTAAGCTGATGGTGGACGGCGTGCAGCGCGGTGCGGCGCGGATGCTGCAATTCATGATTGCGACGCTGTCGGACTTGTTCCTGCGGGTGGTGCTGTCGTTTACGCTGTCGCCGATTTTCGGGATTCGCGGCGTGTGGTATTCGTGGCCGGTCGGCTGGATTGTTGGGATTGTGCTGTCGGCGACGCTGTACTTGGTTTGGGCGCGTAAACTAACGGCAGGGGAAGAAAAAACGCCGGTAAAGGCAGAGTAAGGGAAGTACGTTCAAGCCGGGACGCCGAAAAAGGGTCAAGGGACAATGTCCCTTGCGGGGTCAAGGGGCGGAGCTCCCTTGTGGGGTTTGGGGCAACGCCCCAACTGTTCCACGGGCGACCAATTCCAAGAAAGTCGCCAACAAAGGCGCAGGCAGCGAAGCGTCCCTGCCACTAACTTCGCGCGTCCGCAGACGCGCCCCCAAGCTGCTCATTCGACCACTTGCAGATTGTCGCGCCAAATGGGCGCGACCGACCAGCATCGAGAGACGACTCCGGTGCTGGTCTTTTTCATTGCAGGGGATTTCGCGTCTGCGGACGCGACAAGGGGGCTTTCCGCTCGCCCCCTGAACACTTCCATACTTGACTTTATCCGCTGCAAGGGAAACGAACTTCCCCAAAAAAGCAAAAAACGCATCCCGACAATCCCCTTGTGCAGGAGAGGATTGCCGGGATGCTTGCATATCATCGAATTACTCGCACGCCGCTTCAAATGCCTCGAAGAATTCCGGGCAAGACCAAGTACCGCACGATGCAATCTTGTCGTTCTTCACCGTGAACTGATAAACCAGCCCGTTGTCCAGTTCAATCAGCAGAGACTGCTTCGCGCTCAGCGATCCGCTGCTTTCGTACGTCGCGTCATTCAGCAGCAGCGAAATCAGGTCGGCGCAGACACTTGCGTCCGTAATCGTGCCGACGCCGCTCAACTCAATGCTCGCGACGTGTCCGCTTAACTGCATCACGTCCGCAAGCGTCTCCGAACCCTTCAGCGCGTTGCCGTTGAAGCTCACGCGCTGGAAGAGCCGCATCTGCCCGTCAACTTCTGCCGCGACAAACGTGCCGCTCATGCCGCTGATGCCGTATACCTCCGTGCCGACCGCTGCCTTGTTAGAGAGCATGACATTCGTGCCGGACAAAGACGGCTCGGTCGTGTACTCCGCAATCGTGCCTAAACTTGCGCCTAACAGGCTGGAGGAGACACTGCGCGGCGAGGTCATCATGCGGTAGTAGCTGCCGTTCACGCCAATCAGCGGGAAGGTGCTGCCGTCGCTGCTGCTCGACCATAGGTTGCGGTAGGAGGGTACGGACTGCTTCTGCCCGATGGATACGTCGCCGCCGGTCAGGTCAGCGCGGAGCGTCCGCTCGGTGGCGGTCGGCTTGTCGCCCAAGGGGCTGGATTGAATCAGCGGCGCATTCGCAGGGGAGGACAACAGGGGAGACAGCCCCACGAACAGCGCTACCGCCGCGGCGCACACGCCCGCGACCGACACAAAGCGGCGCACCGGGAAAGACTTCTTCTGACGGGAGACGCGGGAATCGCGCACCGCCATCTGGATTCGATTGTTCAGCTCTGTCCCGGCGGTCAGACCTGCCAGCGACTGGTTCACCGTGTCGGGCAGATTCCGGAGCTGGGCTTCGAACTGCTCGTTCTGCTCAGGATGCTTCTTCACCGGGCATCGCCTCCTTTCAAAAGAATGGATTCAAGTTTTTTGCGCCCGCGGCTCAGGCGGGATGAAATCGTGCCCTCCGGCAGCTCCAACATTTGGGCAATCTCGGCAATGTTCATGCCCTGATAATAATGCAGGAGGATAACTTCCTTAAAGGTCGCGGGAAGCTGGTTGATGGCGGCCATCATCGCCTGCTGGTCGTCGCGGCGGGAAAACTCATCCGGCGCAGGAATCAGCTCGAACGTCGGCCCGCCCAGAATGACGCGCTTGAGCCAAGCACCGCGCCATAAATCGCGGCAGCGGTTCAGTGCTACCTTCAGCAGCCACGATTTTTCACGCCCCGGCTGCAGCAATGGATGTGTCGTCATCAGCCGCACGAACACGTCCTGACAGACATCCTCCGCTTTTTCGCGGTCGGAAAGGTAGAAGTAGCAGACGCGGAGCACATCGGTGGCGTACTGATCATAGAGCCGGGCAAAGTACGCGGGGTCATCCCGCACATCTGGTACCGGTTGATAAGAATCATCCAGCCCCTTTGCGGCGGCGGGTGAATCAAGGGCCTGCTGCACGGCAGATTCCTCCTTGTGCTTTGAGGTGGGTTCACTCATCTAACGATTGACGCCTCCCTTCCATTCCCGGAATTTCAATTTTTTTTGCGGATTTCAGGAAGAATTATACCACGCATCACAGAAAACTGCAAGCACAGGCAGAATGTCCCTCTTGTCAGCGGAAAAGAAATGTGCTATGATAGCCGTTGCCCATACTATTTCCGGCATTCACCTGCACCAGCTGCTCGTGCCTTTTCCCTTCTGGCGTCCGGTCGTTCCACTTAGCGTAGCGCTGCTACGCTGCGTTTCACTCCCGTTAGCCAGAATGAAAAATTCACTTCGCATCTTGGCGCATTCTCATTTGGAAATAGTATAAGGGCAAAAGGAGTCGAAAACATTCATGATTCGTACGGTCATTCACATTAACGAAGAACTCTGTTCCGGCTGCGGACTCTGCGCCTCGGCGTGCAAGGAAGGCGCGATTGCCATGGTGAACGGCAAGGCACGGCTGATTCGCGACGACTACTGCGACGGGCTGGGCAACTGCCTGCCCGCGTGTCCCGTGGGCGCCATCAGCTTTGTGCAGCGCGAAGCCGCCGCGTTCGACGAGGAAGCGGTCAAGGAGCATCTGGCGCGCAAGCAGCAGGTGAGCGGCTGCCCCGGCATGAAGGTGCGCACGATGAAGCGCGCCGCCGCGAATGAATCCGCTGAAAACGCGGACAATGGGAGCCACCTCCGTCAGTGGCCGGTGCAGATTCGCCTCGCGCCGCCGACTGCTGCTTTTTATCAGGACGCGGATCTGCTGATTGCGGCGGACTGCACCGCGTATGCCTACGGGCGCTTCCATCAGGACTTCATCCGCGACCGAATCGTCCTCATCGGCTGCCCGAAGCTCGACGATACGGATTATTCCCTGAAACTCACCGACATTCTCGCAAAAAACGAAATCCGTTCCGTGACCGTTGTGCGCATGGAAGTACCCTGCTGCGGCGGTATTTCCTACGCGGCGGAGAAAGCCGTTGCCCGCTGCGGCAAAAAACTGCCGATGCAAATCATCACCATCGGCACGGACGGGGAGATTTGCAGATAAATCCCATCAAAGTGGTTAATTTATTGAGAAAATGCGCACGGATGTCTTGAAAAGCCCCGGCAAATGTGGTAAAATACACCCTGTGCGTATAGATTCAAGAACGCATGACCGGGTCAGCTGACCCGACGAGAGCGCAGGAGGGAACAAATTCCGATGAGCACCAATTTTGAAAAGATTTCCAGCAACAAGGTGAAGCTGACCTTTGTTGTCCCCGCTGAAGATTTCGACAAGGCCCTGAATCAGGCTTATCTCAAGGATCGCAGCAAGATTAACGTCCCTGGCTTCCGCAAGGGCAAGGCGCCCCGCGCGGTCATCGAGCGTATGTATGGTGAAGGCGTGTTCTATGATGACGCGCTGGACGCGATTTTCCCGGCGCTGTATGCCGAAGCCATCAAGGAACACAACATCGACGTTGTGGATCGTCCGCAGGTGGATGTGCAAGAAATCGGCGCGGGCAAGGAACTGAAGTTCACCGCGGAAGTTTTCGTGCGTCCGGACGTGACGCTGGGCGAATACAAGAACCTGACGGTTGAAGTGGAGCCGAAGGAAGTCGTCACCGAGGACGAAATTCAGGCGCGCATCAGCCAGGATCAGCAGAAGGGCGCGCGTACCATCGACGTGACCGACCGCGGCGTGGATTACACCGACACCGTGAACCTCGACTACGCGGGCAGTGTGGACGGCGTTCCGTTTGAAGGCGGCACGGCGCAGGGTCAGACCCTGAAAATCGGCAGCGGCGCGTTCATCCCGGGCTTTGAAGAGCAGATGGTCGGCATGAACGTCGGCGAAGAGAAGGACCTGAACGTCACCTTCCCCGAAAAGTATCATGCGGAGAACCTTGCGGGCAAGAACGCCGTGTTCCATGTCAAGGTGAACAGCATCACCAAGACCGAACTGCCGGAGCTGGATGACGACTTCGCGCAGGATAACGGCTTCGATACCTTCGACGCTTACAAGGCGGATGTCGCTAAGAAGCTGCAGGAGATTGCCGACACCAACTACGATGTCGAAATCGAGAATGCGCTGATTGAAAAGGCGGTTGCCAATGCCCAGATGGACATTCCGGCGGCGATGATTGACGATCAGCTGAACTACGTCATGCGTGACGTGGAATACTCCATGATGCGTCAGGGTCTCCGCATGGAAGACTACCTGAAGTACACGGGTCAGACCCGCGAGCAGATGGCGCAGCAGTACCGCGGCGAAGCGGAAAACCGCGTGAAGATTCAGCTGGTGCTGGAAGCCATCCGCAAGGCGGAGAACATTGAGCCCACCGCCGAGGACATCGACGAGCAGAGCGCGAAGCAGGCCAAGCGCGCTGGTCAGGAAGTGGAAGCCTTCAAGGCGAACCTGACCGACGAGCACAAGGCGTACCTGTCCGATCTGGCCGCCATCCAGAAGGTGTGCGACCTGATGAAGGCTGGCGCGACCGTCGTGGACAAGAAGCCGGAAGAAACGGCGGAGACTGCGGAAGAAACCAAGACCGAGGAGTAATCCCCTAATTTTACGCTGATGAACGCGGGAGACAGGTCACGCCAGTCGCGACCGCTCCCGCGTCTTTCAGAATATACAGAAAACGGAGCAGGAGCAAAAAAAGCGCTGCACGCATAGGTGCGCCCCAAACGGCGTACACTGAGCGGGAAAAATGCGCGGGAAAGCCCCTGCTATCCATGCTGCAAGGACAAATATGCAGCGAGGAGGGATAACGCAATGAATCTGATCCCCTATGTGGTCGAACAGACCAACCGCGGCGAGCGGTCGTATGACATTTATTCCCGCCTGCTCAAGGATCGTATTATCTTCTTGGGTGGCGAAATCAACGACGACGTGGCGAACACCGTCGTGGCGCAGATGCTCTTTCTGGAAATGGAAGACCCGGATGCCGATATCTGCCTGTACATCAACAGCCCCGGCGGTTCGGTGACGGCTGGTATGGCAATTTATGATACCATGCAGTACATCAAGCCGCAGGTGCGCACGGTGTGCATCGGCATGGCGGCGTCGATGGGCGCGTTCCTGCTCATGGCGGGTCAGAAAGGCAAGCGCTGCGCTCTGCCAAACAGCGAAGTTATGATTCATCAACCGCTGGGCGGTGCGCAGGGTCAGGCGACGGACGTGCAGATTCAGGCGGAATGGCTGCTGAAAACGAAGGAAAAGATGATCCGCATGAAGGCTGAAATGACGGGGCAGGATATTGAGCGCATCCGCCGCGACGTGGAACGCGACCACTTCATGTCTGCGCAGGAAGCCCTCGAATATGGGATCATTGATGAAATCTTCGATCCCCGCAAGAAGACAAATTGACAGCTTGAGAGGTAGAAGATGGCAAAAGACGATATGACCCGTACGCCGCTGAAACGGTGCAGCTTCTGCGGCAAGACGGAACGCCAGGTCATGCGGATGGTGGCAGGCGCGAACAACGTTTGCATCTGCAACGAGTGCATCATGCTCTGTCAGGAGATCATCTCCGACGCAATGCCGATGATGCACTCCGGGCATCCGCAGCAGGAGCAGAAGTTCGACCACCTGCCGTCCCCCGCAGAAATGAAGCAGGTACTGGATGATTATGTCATCGGGCAGGAACATGCCAAGCGTGCCCTGTGCGTGGCGGTGTACAACCACTACAAGCGCATCGGCCAGCGCCCCGGCAAGGATGATGTTGAACTGCAGAAGTCGAACATCCTGATGGTGGGGCCGACGGGCTGCGGCAAGACGTTTCTGGCGCAGACACTCGCGCGCATCCTGAATGTGCCGTTCGCGATTGCTGATGCCACGAGCCTGACTGAAGCCGGCTACGTCGGTGAAGACGTGGAGAATATCCTGCTTCGCCTGATTCAGGCAGCGGATTACGACATTGATGCGGCGCAGCGCGGCATCATCTACATCGACGAAATCGACAAAATCGCCCGCAAGAGCGAAAATCCGTCGATTACGCGCGATGTCAGCGGCGAGGGCGTGCAGCAGGCGCTGCTGAAAATCCTCGAAGGCACGATTGCTTCCGTTCCGCCGCAGGGTGGCCGCAAGCATCCTCAGCAGGAAATGATTCAGATTGACACGACAAACATCCTCTTTATCTGCGGCGGCGCGTTCGACGGCATTGTGCCGATTATCGAGAGCCGCACGGGCAAGAAGAACCTCGGTTTCGGCGCGGAGCTGACCAGCAAGACGCCGGAGGGCAGCACGGATGCGCTGAAAAAGCTGCGCCCGGAGGATTTGACAAAGTTCGGTCTGATTCCGGAATTTGTCGGTCGTCTGCCGATTACAGTGACGCTTGACGCGCTGGATGAGGACGCGCTGGTGCGAATTCTGACCGAGCCGAAAAACGCGCTGTGCAAGCAGTACCAGAAGCTGCTGGGACTCGACGGTGTGGAGCTGACGTTCGATGACGACGCAGTGCGGGCGATTGCACACATGGCAATTGAGCGCAAGTGCGGCGCACGCGGTCTGCGCGCGATTATCGAGGATGTCATGCTGGACACGATGTTCGATTTGCCAGGCCGCCGGGAAATCTGCGGCTGCGAAATCACGGCGGATTCCGTGAACGGCAAGTGCGAGCCGAAACTTATTGAGGGAAAGCGGCACAAGCTGGGTGGTCGGACGGCGAAGCGCAAGATGGAAGAAAACGCGCTGGCGGAACAGCCTGACGTGTGCTAATCGAATATTGAACCAATCAAAAAGGGCGAATCTGCGGGAAATGCAGGTTCGCCTCTTTTCGTATGCAATTACTTGTGATACGCCGTCACGTTCAGAATGTCCTCGGCGCGCTTGACCTGCTCGTCGGTCGGCGTCGGAACGCCTTCCAGCGGGTAGGGGATGCCGAGCTTCTGCCACTTCGACACACCCAGCGTGTGGTACGGCAGAATCTCCACGCGGCTGACCGTCTTGAGGCTTGCGATAAAATCACTCATCTTGCGCAGGTCGTTCTCGTCGTCGGTCACACCCGGCACGAGGACGTGGCGAATCCACATTTCCTTGCCGTTGTCGGACAGATAGCGCGCCATGTCGAGGATGTTCGCGTTGTCCTTGCCGGTCAGCTCCACATGCAGCTTGCTGTCGAACTGCTTCAGGTCGAGCATGAACAGGTCGCTCAGGCTCATCAGCTCATTGAAGCGGTCGAGCCACTCCGGGTCGCGGCGGAAGGGCTGACCTGCCGTGTCCACGCAGGTGTGCACGCCCTCTTTCTTCATCAGCCGGAAGAACTCGGTCACGAAGTCCAGCTGCACCAGCGGTTCACCGCCGGAAACGGTGATGCCGCCGTTGTTCTTCCAGTAAGGCTTATAGCGAATTGCCTTGTCGAACAGCTCGCGTGCGGTCATTTCCTTCGTTTGGCTGATGGACGACGGGCACCATGTATCGGGGTTATGGCAGAATTTGCAGCGCAGCGCACAGCCGTAGAGGAAAACGGCGCAGCGAACGCCGGGGCCATCCACCAGCGCGAAAGATTCAAACGAATGAATACGTCCCTTGATGTTGGGATTCGGATTGCTCATGTTTTTAAACTCCTTGCGAGGGATTCGGGCGGATAATCCGCCACCTCTATTATACCCGAAAAAGCGCGCCTGTAAACAGGAAAAGCCGCTTTTCTGGGAAAATTCGTGCCTCTGGACAGAAAAAACCCGGCGGAAGTTGCCGTCCGCCGGGTGAAGGTTTCCAACAGGGGATTACATGCGGGTGTGGCAGGTACGGGCGATAACGTCCAGCTGCTGCTCACGGGTCAGGTCGATGAACTTCACGGCATAGCCGGAAACACGGATGGTGAAGTTCGCGTATTCTTCCTTCTCCGGATGCTCCATGGCGTCCAGCAGCTTTTCCTTGCCAAACACGTTCACGTTCAGGTGATGCGCACCCTGATCGAAGTAGCCGTCCATGACCTGCACGAGGTTGTTCACGCGCTCGCCGGCAGCATGACCCAGCGCATCGGGGTTGATGGTCTGGGTGTTGGAGATGCCGTCCAGTGCCCAGTGATAGGGCAGCTTCGCGGTGGAGTTCAGGGACGCAACCAGACCATTCTGCTCCGCACCGTAGGAGGGGTTCGCACCGGGCGCGAGGGGCGTCCAAGCGCGGCGGCCGTCAGGCGTAGAACCGGTGGCCTTGCCGTACACGACGTTGGAGGTGATGGTCAGGATGGAAGTGCTGGGCTCGGAATTGCGGTAGGTGTGATGCTTCTTCACCATGTCGATGAAGGTCTTCAGCAGCCACTTGGCGATGTCGTCCGCACGGTCGTCGTCGTTGCCGTACTTCGGGAACTCGCCCTCGGTCTTGTAGTCGTAAACCATGCCGGATTCGTCGCGGATAGCGGTGACCTTGGCATACTTCAAAGCGCTGATGGAGTCAACACAGTGAGAGAAGCCAGCGATACCGGTCGCGAAGGAGCGCTTCACATTGGTATCGATCAGCGCCATTTCAGCCGCTTCGTAGTAGTACTTGTCGTGCATGTAGTGGATCAGGTTCAGCACGTTGACATACAGGCCAGCCAGCCAGTCGAGCATACGCAGGTAAGCGGGCTTGACGATGTCCCAAGTCAGTTCATCGGTGGTGATGGGCGCGTAGCAGGGACCAACCTGGGTCTTCAGCTTCTCGTCCATGCCGCCGTTGATGGCGTACAGCAGCGCCTTCAGCAGGTTCGCGCGAGCGCCGAAGAACTGCATCTCCTTGCCGGTCTGGGTAGCAGACACGCAGCAGCAGATGGAGTAGTCGTCGCCCCAGACGGGCTTCATCACGTCATCGTTCTCATACTGGATGGAAGAGGAGACGATGGAGATGTGCGCCGCGTACTTCTTGAAGGCTTCCGGCAGACGGGAGGTGTACAGAACGGTCATGTTGGGTTCCGGAGACGGGCCCATGTTTTCCAGCGTGTGCAGGAAACGATAGTCATTCTTGGTGACCATGGAACGGCCGTCCAAACCAGTGCCGGCGACTTCCAGCGTCGCCCAGACGGGGTCGCCGGAGAACAGCTCCTGATAGGAGGTGATGCGGGCGAACTTGACCATACGGAACTTCATGACGATGTGGTCAACCAGCTCCTGTGCCTCGGTCTCGGTGATGACGCCGTTTTCGAGGTCACGCTCGACATAAATGTCGAGGAAGGTGGAGATACGGCCGACAGACATGGCAGCGCCGTTCTGGGTCTTGATGGCGGCCAGATAGCCGAAGTACAGCCACTGGAACGCTTCGTGCGCGTTGCTGGCGGGCTTGGAGATATCGTAGCCGTAGGACGCGGCCATGACCTTCATGTCCTTCAGGGCGTTCACCTGCAGGGTGATTTCCTGACGCTGACGGATGACGTCGTCGGTCATCGTGCCGTCGCCGCAGTTAGCGAAATCATGCTGCTTTTCAGCAATCAGCACGTCGATGCCGTACAGCGCAACACGGCGATAGTCGCCCACGATACGGCCACGGCCATAGGTGTCCGGCAGACCGGTGATGATGTGGGACTTGCGGGCCGCGCGCATTTCAGGCGTGTATGCCATGAAGACCGCGTCGGAGTGCGTCAGGTGATATTCGGTGAAGATCTTGTGCAGTTCGGGAGCGGGGGTGTAGCCGTTCTCGGTGCAGGACTGTTCCGCCATGCGGATGCCGCCGAAGGGCATGAAAGCGCGCTTCAGGGGCTTGTCCGTCTGAAGACCCACGACCTTCTCCAGATCCTTCAGGTCTTCGTCGATGTAGCCGGGCTTATGGGAAGTCAGGGTAGAAACAATCTCGGTGTCCATATCCAGGACGCCGCCCTTGGCGCGTTCTTCCTTCTGCAGCTTCTGCAGAGCGCCCCACAGCTTGTCGGTCGCTTCGGTCGGGCCGACCAGGAAGGATTCGTCACCGTCGTAAGGCTTATAGTTCTTCTGGATAAAGTCGCGAACGTTGACTTCTTCCTTCCAGATGGAACCCTTGAAGCCATTCCACTGCTCAAAATTGTACATGATGGTTGACCTCCTGATGTTGAAATGTGTTCCGGAAACCGGCGAATGAACGCCGCCGTCCCCAAATCATCCGCGTGGATGGGGGTCAGTAGGGAACTGCTTCCGAACCACAGATATTCTATCACAAGATGTTGTATAATGCAATAGGCAAAATCACAAAACGCGCAAAAAATCGACAACTTCATGAAAAGCCTTACAAACCCTTGAAAATGGCGGGTTTTCGCCTGATGTACCAAGAATGCGGGCGAAAGAATGCCGCTTTCGCGGATGAAAGCGGTAGACTATATCTTGTGGTATGGGCAGCGTGGACAAACAAGGACTGTATCCACGGCAGAAAGAAAAATTGCAGCAAAAGCGTCATCCGGGCATGGTTTTGCGCCGCTTCGGGCATACTGCGGTCGATGAAACGCAAGGGAGGTTTTGCGCATGTTTGCAACAATGCTGGTCGTCATCCAGCTGGTGGTGTCGGTGGTGGTGGGACTGTACTTTTTCCGGCAGCTGCGCCAGTCGCGGCAGAAAGAGCCGGCGCACGGGCGGGAGAGCAACCGCGAAATGGAGCGGATGCGCCACCTGCGGTCGATTCACCTGTCAGAGCCGCTGGCGGAAAAGGTGCGCCCGACGAAAATGAGCGACGTGATTGGTCAGGAGGACGGCATTCGCAGCCTGAAGGCGATTCTCTGCGGCGCAAACCCGCAGCATGTGCTGATTTACGGCCCGCCCGGCATCGGCAAGACCTGTGCGGCGCGGCTGGTGCTGGAGGCGGCGAAGCAGTCGCAGGGGACGCCTTTCCGCGAGGATGCGCCGTTCATCGAGGTGGATGCAACGTGCGTGCGATTTGATGAACGCGCGATTGCCGACCCGCTCATCGGCAGCGTCCATGACCCGATTTATCAGGGTGCGGGGCAGCTGGGCGCACAGGGTGTGCCGCAGCCCAAGCCCGGCGCGGTCACCAAAGCGCATGGCGGGGTGCTGTTTCTGGATGAAATCGGCGAACTGCATCCGGTGCAGATGAACAAGCTGCTGAAGGTGCTGGAGGATCGCCGCGTGATGCTGGACAGCGCGTATTATAATCCGGATGACGCGACGATTCCGCGCTATATCCACGACATTTTCCACAATGGGCTTCCGGCGGATTTTCGGCTTGTCGGCGCAACGACGCGCAGCCCGTCAGAAATCAGCCCCGCTCTGCGCTCGCGGTGCATGGAAGTCTTTTTTCGCGCGCTGACACCGGAAGAAATTGCCCTGATTGCTTCCGGCGCAGCGGAACGCGCGGGCTGCGCGATGGCGAAGCAGGAGGCGGAAACCATCGGGCGCTATGCCGCCTGCGGACGCGACGCGGTGAACATTGTGCAGATGTGCGCGGGACTGGCGCAAATGGACGAGCGCACGATGATTCTGCCAGAGGATGTGGCGTGGGTGGTGCAGAGCGGGCATTACACCATCCACGCCCAGCAGAAGGCGGATGTCTCGAACCGCGTTGGCGTGGTGCATGGCCTGGCGGTATATGGCGAAAATCAGGGCGCGCTGCTGGATTTGGAGGCGGTCGCGACGCCGGGACACGGCGAAATCACCGTGACGGGCATTATTGATGAGGAAGAAATCGGGCAGGAGGGGCACAAGATGCGCCGCCGCTCGACGGCACACGGCGCGGCGGAGAATGTCCGCACACTGCTGAAAAGCCTCGGATACACACTGGAAAACACCGATTTGCACATCAATTTTCCCGGTGGAATGCCCGTTGACGGCCCGTCGGCAGGCGTCGCCATGGCGGTCGCGGCGGTCAGCGCACTGACTGATACGCCAGTGGACGGCACGATGGCGGTCACGGGTGAAATTACCGTGCAGGGGAAAGTGAAGGCGGTCGGCGGCGTGCCGCAGAAGGTGGAGGCCGCGTGTCAGGCAGGGCTGCTGCGCGTGCTGATTCCCAAGGAGAACGACGCGGAGACGCTGCATATCGCGGGCATTGAGGTGCAGGGAATTGACGATGTGCATCAGGCGCTGTCAGCAATGCTTGTGCACACAAAGACGGAGAAGAAGCCAATCCACCGTCCGCTGCCGATGCCGGAGAAAGTCGCCGCGGCCGCTGCAGAACCCAGTGCGTGACGCAGAACGACGAAAAATTTACATTCTCGCAGAAAAAAATCGTTACATCATATGTTTTTTCGCTTGTCAAACCGTGGCGGAATATGTATACTATATCTTTGCCGGACGGGAAGCGCCGTTCGAGCGTGGACGCGGCATGATACGCTCTGGTTCGCCGTGTCCGATGAGGAGGAACTATGCCCAGAAAGAAAACCAATCTGACGATGCCGGTGCTGGCGCTGCGGGGGCTGATGGTATTCCCGCACATGGTGCTGCACTTTGACGTCGGCCGCCCGAAGTCTGTCGCCGCCCTGCAGGAAGCGATGATGAATGACCAGAAGATTTTCCTCGTGGCGCAGAAGGATGTGGATGACCCAGACCCTACCCCGGAAAATTTGTGCACCGTCGGCACAATCGCCAATATTCGGCAGGTGATGAATCTGCCCGGCGACAACCTGCGCGTGCTGGTGGAGGGGGAAACGCGCGGCGAATTGACTACTGTGACGCAGGAAGACCCGTTCCTGCTGGGACGCATCCACCTGCCGAAAGTGACCGCGCCGGCGGATGAAATGGAGCTGGCGGCGCTGGTGCGCACGGCGAAGGATTATTTTGATGCCTATGCCCGCGCGAGCCAGCGGGTCAGCCAGGAGACGATTGCGTCCATCCGGGATGTGGATGATGCCGAGCAGATTGCTGACCTGATTGCCGCGAATATCCTGACGAAGCTGGAAGATCGCCAGCAGATTCTGGAAGAATTCGATATTCAGCGCCGTCTGGAACGCCTCTGCACCATTTTGAGCCGCGAAATTGAACTGACCGGCGTGGAAAAGCAGGTGCAGGAGCGCGTCAAGAAACAGATTGACAAGAACCAGAAGGATTATTATCTGCGCGAGCATATGAAGGCTATCCAGACCGAACTGGGCGATACCGACGCGACGGATGTGGAGGAGCTTCGCGAACGCGCCAAGAATACGCCGCTGAACGACGAAGCACGTCAACGCGTGGACAAGGAGCTGGAGCGCCTGTCCCGGATGACACCCGGTACGCCGGAAGTCGGCATGTCCCGGACGTATATCGAGTGGATTCTCGACCTGCCGTGGGGCAAGCAGACGACCGACAATCTGGATTTGAAGCGCGCGCGGAAGGTGCTGGCGCAGGATCACTACGGCCTGGAGAAGGTCAAGGAGCGCATCGTCGAATATCTGGCGGTGCTCAAGCTCAAGCAGGATATGCGCGGTCCGATTCTGTGCTTCGTCGGCCCGCCCGGCGTGGGCAAAACATCCATCGTTCGCGCAATCGCCAAGGCAGTCGGGCGGCAGTTCGTGCAGGTGTCGCTCGGCGGCGTGCGCGACGAGGCGGAAATCCGCGGCCATCGCCGGACGTATATTGGCGCGATTCCGGGGCGGATTATCTCCGGCATGAAGCAGGCGGGCACGATGAACCCGGTATTCCTGTTCGACGAAATCGACAAGATGAGCCATGATTTCCGCGGCGACCCTGCCAGCGCCATGCTGGAGGTGCTCGACGGCGAGCAGAACGGCGCATTCCGCGACCACTATCTCGAACTGCCCTTCGACCTCAGCCGCGTCATGTTCATCACCACCGCCAACAGCATCGACACGATTCCCACCCCACTCCTTGACCGCATGGAGGTTATCGAAGTGCCGTCGTACACGGAGGAGGAGAAGCTGCAAATCGCCAAGCGCCACCTTTTGCCCAAGCAGGTGAAAGAGCATGGGCTGGATGCCGGGACGGTGAAAATCAGCGACCGCGTGATGCGCAGCCTGATTGAGGGCTACACACGCGAAGCCGGCGTCCGCACGCTCGAACGCACGATTGCCAAGGTCATCCGCAAGGCCGCCGTGACGATGCTCGACGAGGGCGAAACCGAAGTTACCGTGACCGAAAAGGTGCTGCACCAGTACCTCGGCGCGCCGCGTTTCACCCGCGAACTGCCGGAGAAAGAGCCGCGCGTGGGCATTGTCAACGGTCTTGCGTACACCACCGTCGGCGGCGAAACGCTGGAAGTCGAGTGCCTGACCATGCCCGGCAAGGGCGGTCTGCGCCTGACGGGACAGCTTGGCGACGTGATGAAGGAATCCGCCGAAGCCGCGTTCTCCTACGTTCGCGCGCACTGCGCTGATTTGGGATTGGCAGATGATTTCTACAAAGATGTTGATATCCACATCCATGTGCCGGAAGGCGCTGTGCCGAAGGATGGCCCATCCGCGGGTGTGACGATGGCGACGGCGCTGGTGTCTGTGCTGACGGGGATTCCCGTGCGCAATGATGTGGCGATGACGGGGGAAATTACCCTGCGCGGGCGTGTGCTGCCGATTGGCGGATTGAAGGAAAAGACGCTGGCTGCGTATCGGGCGGGGATTACGACGCTGATTATTCCGAAGGAAAATCAGAAGGATTTAGAAGAGATTCCGCCGCATGTGCTGAGTCAGTTTAAGATTGTGTGCGTGGAGCAGATTGAGCAGGTGCTGGAAAATGCGCTGACGCGGATGCCGGAGCGCCGCGCTTAAAGCCCAAAAAGCAACACGCGGAAGAAGTAGGAAAGTGCGACCAGCTCAATCGCGCGAAGGGGTCAAGGGGCAATGCCCCTTGCGGAGTCCAGAGGCGGCGCCTCTGGTGGGGTTTGGGGCAACGCCCCAACTGTTCCACGGGCGACCGACATGCTAAATGCGACCAACAAGGTCGCAGGCAGCGAAGCGTCCCTGCCAGTAACTTCGCGCTTCCTCAGAAGCGCCTCCCAACTTGCTCTTTCAACTTGCCGCACGTTGTCGCGCCCATTGGCGCGACCGAGCATCCGGAACGCCAAAAGAAGTCGCACATCCCCTAAAAGCCACTCATATCCCAAAAGGAGATACGAAATTGGAAATCAAAAAAGCAGAATTTATTACCTCTATGGCGCAGTATGGAAAATTCGAGGGCGTCGGACTGCCGCAGATTGCCGTCGCCGGAAAATCCAACGTCGGCAAAAGCAGCCTCATCAATAAGCTCTGCAACCGCCGCTCCCTCGCGCGCACGTCCCAAACGCCCGGAAAAACCCGGCTCATCAATGCCTTCCTGCTCAACGACAGCTTCCATTTGATTGACCTGCCCGGCTACGGCTTCGCCAAGGTTGATAAGCAGGAGAAACTCCGTTGGGGCAAGATGATGCAGGATTACTTCGAGCAGTCCGATGAACTGCGCCACGTCCTGTGCCTTGTGGATATCCGCCACGAACCGACCGAGGACGATAAGCAGATGAACCTCTTCCTCCGCCAGATGGGCATCCCGTTCACCGTGATTGCCACCAAGGCGGACAAGATCAGCCGCGGCGCGCGCCAGAAGCAGCTTGCGCCTATCTGCCGCGCCCTGCTTGTGCAGCCGTGGGAGGTCATCTGCTGGTCGTCTGAAGACGGCACGGGGCGCGACCAGCTGCTGACGCTTCTGGAAAAGGTGCTCGCGCCGGAAGAAGAAGCGCCGGAAGCCTGACACGCATCTTTCATCCGCCGCATACGATGGGAACTGCCCGGAGAATCCGGCTGGATGGAGGAGTGCAGCAATGAAAAAGAAACCCAATGCCCGCGCTGAAATGCCGCGCAACTTGATTTTTCCCCGCGCCGAGCTGGTCTACCTGCCCGTAACGCCGGAAGTGGCGCGCGCGGTGGAAAACGCCGTGCAAATGACGCTGGATGCCCCGCTCAATGCGCCGAATCCGCGCCGAAGCGCCGCCGGACGCGCCATCCTGCACGCACGGGGCGTGTCGCTTCCCGGCGTGGAGGGTATGAACCGCGGCATCCGCTGCCATCGGCCGGTGCAGATGACAAACGGCGTGCCGCTGACGAAGGAAGCGATGTCCGTCACGGCGGAATCATCCGAAACGAGGGAGACGCCGGAAGCGCCGCTGCCCCCTGTTGCGCAGCCGACCATCAGAATTGGTACATGACAAAATGCCCCTTCCGAGACTGGAAGGGGCGAAAAAGGGTCAGCGGACGAAAATCTGCGTCACATAAACGTAGCCGTTCGCGTCGTAGACGATACCAAGCCCGACCTTCTGCCAAGCGCTGGAGAGAATGTTGCGGCGGTGCCCGTCCGAGGACATGAACGCGGCGTGCGCCTTTTCCGTGGTGGCGTGATGGGCGATGTTCTCGCCCGCGCCAGAGAAGGAATAGCCGAACGTTTTCAGCATGTCGCTGACATGACCGTAGGTGGGGGACTCGTGCGCAAAGTAATGGTTGTCACGCATGTCGGCGGATTTGATGCGCGCAATGCGGGAAAGCTCTGCGTCGAGCGTCAAAGGCGAAAGTCCCTGCGCAATTCGTTCCTGATTGAGCAAATTCAGCAGAATTTCCTCTTGCACTTGCGACGATGGTGTAGTATAATCATCCCCCGTGGAAGGTGCAGACGTTTTTACCGGCGCACTGGCAGGTGTGGCGGTTGGACGGGGTGTTGCGACGGCATCCTGCGCGGGACAGAACGTTCCGTTCGGGCGATACCATCCATCATAATCGAACTGCGACGTCGGGAAGTTCTCAGCAGCCGATAGACTGGTGAGCAGCAGGACGGACGCAGTGAAAAGCGCCGCGTACTTCTTGTTCATTGCAAGCTCCTTCAAAAGTTATTACGATTTTCAACAAAAATCGTAACACGATTGTAACATATAACTTTTGGAGACGCAAGAAAATCCCCAGCAGCTTTCCAAGGAAATAACTACCACAGAATGTGCCGGACGGAAAAAGCACCCGGCGGTCTGAATTTTAGGAGGGAATCTTCTTATGAAGAAGTATGTTCAATGCCCGCGGTGTGAACTGAACTACATCACGACGCCCGGCGACAAGTACTGCAAGGTGTGTATGCGCGAGATGAAGGGCGAAGGCGGGCAGGACGACGTGGAAATGTGCAGCGTATGCAACGAGAATCCCGCACTGCCGGGACGCGATATCTGCCTGTTCTGCCTGAAGGAAATGAACGCGCAGGCGGCGGAGAGCGTGGGCGCTGCGTCCGACGATTCCGGTGACGGCGACGGCGAACAGGTGATGCCGCACAGCCTGACGGACATGGACGACGTCGGCTCGATGGACGAAATTCAGATGCTGCCGGAAGAAACCGACGGCGAATACACGAAGATGGCGGGCGAAATGACTTCTTTGGAAGGAATGCAGGAAGACGAAGCCAACGAGGATGACGACGAGGACGCGGACGACGATATGTGACCTGTCCGCGCTGCGCAAGGAGGACACATGACGCTGTTTGCCATCGGTGATTTGCATTTGCCCGGCGGCGAGGAAAAGCCGATGGATATTTTCGGCGACCACTGGGAGAATCACTTTGCGCATATCGCGGCGGATTGGCGCACGCGTGTTAAGGACGGGGATGTCGTGCTGATTCCCGGCGATATCTCGTGGGCTATGCAGCTGGAGTGCGCCGTGCCGGACTTGCAGAAGATTGGCGCACTGCCGGGGCGCAAGGTGCTCATCAAGGGCAATCACGATTACTGGTGGAACAGCATTTCGAGGCTGCGGCGGGTGCTGCCGGAAGGCATGAGCGCCTTGCAGCACGACGCGCTGGATATGGGGGATTTCGTCGTCTGCGGCACGCGCGGGTGGATGTTCCCCACGGGCGACGCGCCGCTTGCGCCGGAGGATGAGCGCATCCTGAACCGTGAACTGCTGCGGCTGGACATGGCGATCAGCGCGGCGGAAAAACTGGCGCAGGGGCAGAAGCCGATTGTCGTCATGCTCCACTATCCGCCGCTGCTGCTGACCGTGCTGGATACGCCGTTCACGCAGGTGCTTGCGCGGCACAGGGTGCATACGGTGGTGTACGGTCATCTGCACGGGGCAGGAATCCGCGCGGGGTTCAACGGTGAGCATGAAGGCATCCATTATCGGCTGACCTCCTGCGACGCGCTGGGCTTCCGGCTGACGGAAGTGCCGCTGATGACCACACTAAGCAATTCTTAAATATTTGTTACATCCCCAAAAAGACGGTTTATGCCGCCTTTTTTTGTTTTTGGGCGTAGAAACCACTTTTTCAGCGAAAAATACGCCCGAATGGAGAAACGCTCCCAAAAGTGACGGACAAAATCGCTCGAAAAAGAACGACTGTTTCCCGTTTTTGGGCGACGATGACACATCGCCCCTGTCGAATATTACGAAAAGATGAAAGAAAACTGGAAACGGGCAAAAATTTCATCGAAAAAAGTGCCTGCAAACACTTGCAATTTCCGAATCGCGGCGGTATGATAAGAGTGCCATTTCGTGTGATTGACGACCTATTTTGTGAATTTGGTGGGGGTGAGCGTGTGGATGAGAACCAAGTTGGGCAAAATGAACGCCTGACTCCCACTAACATGCGTACAAATGTGCCCCTTTCTGATGAGCAGATTCTTGAAAAACAGAGAAAGCGTTTCCGCGGCACCTATAATCATTCGCTGGACGGCAAGGGTCGTCTGGTGATTCCGCTGGCGTTCCGGCAGGAACTGGGCGAGCGGTTTGTGATTGCACCGGAATTTGACTTCAAGTCCATTGCAATTTACCCCGAAATGGTCTTTATGCGCCTGTGCGAGCATTATGAGCGGCTGAACCGCAAGAAGAAAAATGCACAACTGATGAACTACATGCAGTGGTTCAACTCCATGTCCTATACGGATCAGGAGTGCGACGCGCAGGGACGTGTGCTGCTGCCGGCAAAACTGCGCAGCATGATGCTGGGCGAAGAGAAGGACGTTGACATTATGGGCAACGACGACCATCTGCGCGTGGCGGCGACAATCAACAACATGGCGAACTTCGAGCTGTTCAAGGATAACCTGAATGCGACGTGGGCAGCGATTGACGAGCTGGAAGACGGCGAGGACGAGAAAGAATAACGGTTCTATCCGCTGAAACAATGGCATTTTTCAGGCAGAGGAGGCATACAGTATGATGAACGACAGGGCGCGGCTGTGGAGCAAGCGCAAATCCGCCCCCTTCGCAGATCCGCGCGATGAGGAACGCGCTCTCCGCGAAATGCGGAAGAGCATTGACCATAGCTTCAACTTCAACATCGACTTCAAGGGTGAGCAGCCGTATATGGATAACTATCGGGCGACGGTCAGCTTCGGTGCAGGCTGCTGGCAGAACACGGGCACGCGACGCCGGGCGGATGTGCCGCAGCAGCAGGAACGGCAGCACAGTATTCTCGTTTCGCGGCAGGGGCTGCATTCGGGGCTGGCGATGCTGGTAGTGGCGGTGTGCCTGTTCGTGATGGGCTTCTTCTGGCTGAACTTGCAGTCGCAGATTCAGAACGTCAGCACCCAGATTGGTGTCCGGACGACGAACATCAACGCGAAGCAGCAGGAGAATGATACCCTGCAGGCGCAAATCAGCGTCGCGACGAAGGAACAGTCGCTTTTGCAGCGGGCGCAGAAACTGGGGATGAAGGAAGGCAAGAACGTGCAGGTGGTGGAACTGTCCGGCGTGCCGGATGCTATCTGCGGCCTGCAGGAGGGCGCGCAGAACACCATGACCACCACGGACGTGGCGCTGCTGATGCATATGCAGTAATCGAATCCGCAATCCACAGCAATAAGCCGCAAAAACGCGAATCAGGAGGACGGACATGCATCCGGAACTGCTGGTACGCAAGCGAATCTGGCTGATGACGCTGGTGCTGACGGGCTTGTTCCTGCTGGCGGCGGCGCGCATTGCCGTTCTCACTACCTCCGAGGCTGCCTCGCTGACCGAGCGGGGCATTCGTCAGTGGACGAAAGCAGGCATTGTTACGGCGCGGCGCGGCACGATTACTGACCGCAAGGGGCGAACGCTCGCCATCTCCGCGACGGCGTACATCGTCACTGCTGACCCGCGGCTTGTCAGCGACACGGAGAGGTTCCTCGACAGTATCGAGCCGGTGCTGAACATCAACAAAGAGGCGGCACGAAAACGATTGCAGGACAAGACAAAGGGGTCGATTATCTTAAAGCGGCAGGTCAGCCGCGAGACGGTCGATGCCCTGCGTCAGCTACGGTCAGACGCGCCGGAGGACAGCGGCTTGAAGGCGCTGTCCTTTGACGAGGATATCTGCCGCTACTACCCGTATGGAGCGCTGCTCAGCCAAGTGCTGGGCTTGACGACGGTGGACAGCGAGGGGCAGTCCGGGCTGGAAAGCCGCTATGAGGATGTCCTGCGCGGCACGGAGGGCAGCTATCTGCGGCAGGTGGACGCGCGCAATCGGCAGCTGGACGGCACGGAAGGCTGGTACATCCCGTCGCAGCAGGGGTGCGGTTTGGTGCTGACGATTGACGCGGAAATTCAGGAGATGGTCGAAAAGGCGATGCGCGAGTGCATCGAAGTCAATCAGGCGCAGTCGGTCATCTGCCTTGTCAGCGACGTGAAAACGGGCGCGATTCTGGCGATGTGCATGAACCCATGCTACGACCCGAACGACCCGCCGCGCAATGACGCGGAGACACTGACGGAGCTGATGCGCCTGACCGCAATTTCCGACGTTTACGAGCCGGGCAGCACGTTCAAAATTCTCACGGCGGCATCCGCACTGGACAGCGGGGTGACAACGCCGCAGGATTCTTTCTACTGCTCGGCGAAAATCACCGTTGACGGCGACACCATCCGCTGCTGGGGACGGCCGCACGGCGCGGAGACGATGGCAGATGGGCTGAAAAACAGCTGCAACCCGGTGTTTGTCGAGCTGGCGCTGCGGATGGGGACGGATACGTTCTACCGCTACCTGACGGCGTTCGGGCTGGGCAAAAAGACGGGCATTGACCTGCCGGGGGAGTCGCCGGGCATCCTCATTACGTCGCGGAACGTCAAACGCGTGGACCTGGCGCGCATCGGTTTCGGACAGTCCGTCGCGCTCACGCCGATTCAGATGATGATGGCGGCGAACTCCGTCATCAACGGCGGAAAGCTGATGAAACCCTACATCGTCAGCGAAATTCAAACGCCGGACGGGGAGACGCTGGAGCGCTTTCACCCGACAGTGATGGCGGCGCCAATTCGCCCGGAAACGAGCGACACGATGCGGCTGCTGCTGGAGCGTGTCGTCTCAGAAGGCGGCGGCAAGAACGCGGCGATTGCTGGATACCGCATCGGCGGCAAAACCGGCACGGCACAGGTTTACAAGAATGGACGCGTCGTGCGCGACACGCACATCGGGTCGTTCTACGGCTTCGCGCCGGTGAATGATCCGCAGGTGAGCATCCTCGTCATTGTCAAGGAGGCGGACGTGCCGATTGACTATGGCGGCACGACGGCGGCACCTTTTGCCCGGCAAATCATGCAGGAAATGCTGCCGTACCTCGGAATTGAACCGGAAAATGACGAAAAAGATGAAGAAATTGAAGTTCCTGCGCTGAAAGGCTTGACGATTGGCGATGCAAAGCGTAAACTGTCACAGGTGGGATTGGAAAGCGTGACGGACGGCGCGAACACCGTCGTGCTGGATCAATTGCCGCCGGCGGGCGCGAAGCTCGTCAAAGGCGGGCATGTGATGCTCTACACCGCCGGTTCAGAGGAGCTGACGCCGGAAGAGCTGGTCTGTGTGCCTGACCTGACTGGCTTGGGCGATGTAGATTGCGCGCGCCTTGTGCGCCAGCGGGGACTAATGATGTCCATGACGGGGCAGGGGCTGTGCACAGAGCAAAGCCCTGCAGCGGGAGAATATGTACAGCCCGGCACAACGATTTTTCTGCTGATGGCCGGGGATGACGAATAAAGGAGCTAATTGACGATGGAACTGAGACAGCTTGTCAAGGAAGTGCCGTACTTGCTGGAAACCAGGGGCGATATGTCCGTGGAGATTGCGGCGCTGTGTTCCAACAGCCGGGAAAAGACCGAAAACGGCATCTTCTTCTGCTTTGCCGGCGCACATTTTGATGCGCATCAGTATGCCCCGCAGGCGGTGCAAAATGGCTGCGTGGCACTGGTGGTGGAGCGCTTTCTGGACGATGTGAACGTGCCGCAGGTGCTGGTAAGCAATGGCCGCGCGGCGATGGCGAGAATCTGCGAGGCGTTCTTTGATCATCCGGAGCGGAAAATGCGCTTCGTGGGCATCACCGGCACGAAGGGGAAGACGACGACCAGCTACATGGTCAAGTCTATCTGCGAACAGGCGGGCTTCAAGTGCGGGCTGGTCGGCACGACGGGCAACATGATCGGCGAGAAGCACATCCCGTCCAGCAAGACCACGCCCGATCCGATTGACCTCATGCGCGACCTGAACGAGATGGTGCAGGCAGGCGTGCAGGTGGTCGTCATGGAGGTGTCGGCGCACGCGCTGGATATGCACCGGCTGGACGGCATGACGTTCGAGTGCGGCTGCTACACCAACCTCAGCCAAGACCATCTGGACTACTTCGGCACGATGGAGAACTACTTCCAGTGCAAAAAGGCGTTCTTCACCTCTGGCATGGCGAAAAATGCCGCCATTAACGCCGATGACGAGCGGGCGGCGGAGCTGCTGCGCGACGTGACGATTCCGCATATGACCTATGGCATCGCGGCGGAGGCGGATTTGTTCGCGCGCGACATTGAAATCACCGAAAACGGCGTGTCCTTTGAGCTGCGCCTGCGCAACGCGGAATACATCCAAATCAACCTGCGCATGACGGGCATGTTCAATGTCTACAACGCCTTGTCTGCGGCGGCGTGCGCGCTGATTCTGGGCGTGTCGCCGGAGAATGTCCGCGCGGGGCTGGAAAGCATCCGCAGTGTGCCTGGGCGCATTGAAATGCTGCCGACGAACACGCCGTACCGCGTGATTCTGGACTACGCCCATGCGCCGGACGCACTGAGCAACATCCTGCGCACCTGCCGCACGTTCACCAAGAAGCGGTTGATTGCGCTCTTCGGCTGCGGCGGCGACCGCGACAAGGGCAAGCGCCCGATTATGGGGCGCATCGGCGGCGAACTGGCGGATTTGTGCATCCTCACCAGTGACAATCCGCGCACGGAAGATCCGATGGAAATCCTGCGCGAAATCGAGGAGGGCATCAAAGAGACGACGGGCGAGTACGTCGTCATCGAGAACCGTCGGGACGCCATCCGTCACGCGCTGGAAATCGGGCGGGAAGGCGACATCATCGTTCTGTGCGGCAAGGGTCACGAGACGTATCAGGAGACAATGGGCGTCAAGCGGCCGTTCGACGAGAAAGTTGTCGTGCAGGAGCTGCTGACGGAACTGCGCGGCGAGTAAGCCGCTGCGCATTGAATACCCGATAATAAGGAAGGATTACCTATGCTGACAAATGTACTGCTTGCGCTGGTGCTGTCCGCGGCGATTGCGCTGGCGACTGGCCCGAAGCTGATTGAATGGCTGCGCGGTCACCAAATGAAAACGAGCGAGAACGAACTCGGCCCGAAGGAGCACCTGAAAAAGCGCGGCACGCCGATTATGGGCGGGCTGATGATTGCGCTGGGCTGCATCGTATCGTTTGTGCTGTGCGCGGCGTATACCGGCGCGTGGGTGACGACGATTCTGCCGCTGCTGCTTGTATCGCTGGGGTCGATGGCAGTCGGTCTGGCGGACGACTGGACGAAGGCAGTCAAGCATCGTTCCGAAGGGCTGACCCCGTGGCAGAAGATAACCGGCTTGTCCGTGGTGTGCCTCGGCTTCTCGGTCTGGTGCTACTTCACGCAGGGGAGCAAAGTGCTGCTGCCGTTTGCGAATACCGAATGGGACTTAGGGCTGTGGTATATTCCGCTGCTGGCGCTGACGGTGCTGTTTATGACCAACAGCGCGAACCTGCAGGACGGCATCGACGGCATCCTGTCCAGCGTGACGAGTGTCGGCTGCATGGGTTGGGCGGTGATTGCGGGCCTCAGCGCCGTGACGGTCTATCAGCACCTAAACGGCGGCTCGTTCGGCATTCCGATGGTGAAGATTCCCGACGACCCTGATGCGGCGCGCGCGCTGCAGGATAATTGCAGCGCGATTGCCATTTTCGCGGCGGCACTGTGCGGCGGCTGCCTCGGCTTCCTGCGCTACAACCGCTATCCGGCAAAGGTGTTCATGGGCGACACCGGGTCGATGTTCATCGGCGGCGCGGTGGTCGGCATGGCGATGCTGCTGCGTCAGCCGTTCCTGCTGCTGATGATTGGCTTCACCTGCTGCATGTCCAGCGTGAGCGTCATTTTGCAGCGCTACTATTACAAGGCGACCCGCAAAATCTACGGGACACCCCGGCGGCTGTTCAAAATGTCGCCGCTGCACCATCATTTTGAGAAGTGCGGCATGAAGGAAACGCAAATCGTGCTGATGTACACCGTGGTGACGCTGGTGCTGACGGCGCTGGCGGTTATTTCGGTCATCGTGTAAGGAGAGCGAAAAATCATGCGCAATACGGAAAAATACGCGGGCAAGCGCGTGCTGGTGGTCGGTATGGCGCGCAGCGGGATTGCGGCGGCGCAGCTGCTGTGCAAGGCAGGCGCGCACGTTATCATCAATGACAGCAAGGCGGCGGAGCAGCTGGGGGACAGCCTGAAGCCGCTGGAAAATCTGCCGCTGGAGCGCCGTCTGGGCTGCCCGGCGATGGAATGCCTGGACGGCATCGACGCAATGGTCATCAGCCCCGTTGTGCCGGACAACGCGCCGTTCGTCTTGAAGGCGAAGGAAATGGGCGTATACGTCACCGGCGAGCTGGAAATGGCGTATCAGCTGTCCTCAGGTGAAATGGTGGCGATTACCGGCACGAACGGCAAAACGACGACCGTCACGCTGCTGGGCGAAATCTTCCGCAACGCCGGACGCACGACGCATGTCGTGGGCAACATCGGCTATCCGTACAGCGCGGCAGGTCTCGACAGTCAGGACGGCGACCTGTTCGTCTGCGAAGTCTCTTCCTTCCAAATGGAGACGGCGGAGACGTTCCACCCGAAGGCGGCGGCGCTGCTCAATATTACCGAAGACCATCTCAATCGCCACGGCACGATGGAAGTCTACACGGCGATGAAGATGCGGCAGTTCCAGAACATGACGGCAGAGGATGTTGCCGTGTTCAACGCGGACGACCCGGCACTTGCACCGCTGATTGGGCAGGTGAAGGCGCAGGTGATGCTGTTCAGCCGCAAGCGGGAAGTGGATCAAGGCGCGTTCGTCCGGGATGGCGAAATCGTCGTGCGCTTCCACGGTGCGGAAGAGACGATTTGCCCGGTGAAGGACGTGTTCATTCCCGGCCCGCACAACCTCGAAAACGCGCTGGCGGCGTGCTGCATTGCGGCGGCGATGGGCGTGAAGCCGGACGTGATGGCGCACACGCTGCGGACGTTCCAAGGCGTGGAGCACCGCATCGAGTTCGTCCGCGAGCTGGACGGCGTTCGCTACATCAATGACAGCAAGGGCACGAACGTGGACAGCACCATCAAGGCGATTCAGACCATGACGCGCCCGACCGCCATCATCCTCGGCGGCTACGACAAGCATTGCGATTTCACCCCGATGGTGCAGGAAATGCTGGCATCGCCCTACATCAAGGAAGCCGTGCTGATTGGCGCGACCGCCGACCAGATTGAGCGCACCTGCCGCGAAAACGGCTACACGCACCTGCACCGCGCAGGGACGCTCAAAGACGCCATCGACCAGTGCCGCACGCTTTCTTCCGACGGGTGGAATGTGCTGCTGTCCCCGGCATGCGCGTCGTTTGACATGTTCTCGGACTATGAGAGCCGCGGGCGCATCTTCAAGGAGCTTGTGCGCAAACTGAAATAATCCCATCCTTGTGCGCTGAGAAAGGAGCAGACATGCTTCAGGTAAAAAGCGCACAAAAGCGACAGACCGCAATACCGCTGAAAAGACGCAATCCCGTGGACGGTACGCTGGTGATCATCCTCATCATGCTGCTGCTCGCGGGATTGCTGGTTCTATTTTCCGCGACGTTCTATACTGGCACATCCACACGCAGCCCGTACAGCGAGGTGCTCAAGCAATTGCTGGGCATCGGGTTGGGCACGGCGGCGTGCATCGTCACCAGCCGCATTCCGTACCGCTGCTGGCAGCATCCGTATGTCGTGGTGGGCGGATTGGCGCTCTCCGCGGTGCTGCTGGTGCTGGTCATTATACCGGGCGTTGGCGTGTACATCAACGGTTCGCGGCGGTGGCTGTCGCTGGGCGGATTGTCCTTCCAGCCGTCAGAAATTGCGAAATTCGCTGTGGTGCTGTATATGGCGACGACGCTGACCTACCGCGGCGAGCGCATCCGCCGTCTCTTCACGGGCATTGTGCCAGTGCTGGTCGTGCCGGGAATTGTATTCCTGCTGATTCTGGAGCAGCCGAACCTGTCCACCGCGGGGTCAATCCTCATCGTCAGCCTGATTCTCATCATCATGGCGGGCGCGAAGTGGCGGCATATTCTGCTGATGCTCGTCGGCGGGCTGAGCGTGGGCGCGTTCTACGCATGGTCGGAGCCGTATCGGCGGCGGCGTCTGCTGTCCTTCCGCAACCCATTTTCCATGATGAGCGATGAGGGCTACCAGCTCAGCCAGTCGCTGATTGCGTTCGGGTCGGGCGGCATTTTCGGCATGGGGCTGGGCATGGGGCGGCAGAAGTATGCCTATCTGCCGTACCCGGAGAGCGATTTCATCTTCGCCATCGTCGGGGAGGATTTCGGGCTGCTGGGCTGCCTGATTGTGGTGGCGCTGTTCGTGGCGCTGATGCTGCGGGGGATGCGAATCGCCATGCGCTGCCCGGATAAGTTCGGCACGCTGCTGGCGGCGGGGATTACCAGCAGCATCAGCGTGCAGGCGTTCCTCAACATGGGCGTGGTTGTGGGCATTCTGCCAACGACGGGGCTGCCCCTGCCGTTCTTCTCCGCCGGCGGTACGTCGATTTCCATCACGATGGCAGCCATCGGCATCCTGCTCAATATTTCCCGTGAATCAGCTATTTGAACTGTGAAATTGGCACAGCGCCTGTTTTCCGGCATAGGCTGAAGCACAGGAGGTGGACGCGGATGGAAGCGTTTGTTGTGCAAGGCGGAAGAAAGCTGGAGGGTACGATTCGCGTCGATGGCGCGAAGAACGCGGCGCTGCCCATTCTCGCGGCTTCGGTGCTGACGGAGGAAACGGTGGTGCTGCAAGGCGTGCCGATGATTTCCGACGTGCGGAAGATGACGGACATCCTGACGATGCTGGGCTGCCGGATTCGCCGTGACGGACACACGCTGACACTTGACGCGGGCGGGCTGAACCGCACGGAAATGCCGGATGCGCTGTCCAAGCAGATTCGATCGTCCATCTTCCTGCTTGGGCCGATTCTCTCGCGCTTCCGGCAGGCGACGGTTACATATCCCGGCGGCTGCGAAATCGGACTGCGCCCCATTGACTTGCACCTGTCAGGTCTGCGCAGTCTGGGCGTGGCGATTCACGAGGAGGGCGGCGTGATTCACTGCGACGGCAGCAATATGCACAGCGGCGATGTACATCTGGACTACCCCAGCGTCGGCGCGACGGAGAATATCCTGATGGCGGCGGTGCTGCTGCCGGGAATTTCCGTTATCCACAACGCGGCGCGTGAACCGGAAATCGTCGATTTGGCGAACTTCATCAACGCAATGGGCGGAAGCGTCCGCGGCGCGGGCAGCGCGGTTATGACGATTGAGGGCGTGAAGCACCTGCACGGCGCGCGATGGACACCTATGCCCGACCGCATTGTCGCCGGAACGCTGCTGGCGGCAGGGGCAATTACAGGCGGCACCATTGAGCTGACCCGCGCCCCGGTTCAGGCGCTGCTGGCGGTGAATGCGAAGCTGCGCGAAATGGGCTGCGACGTGCGCGAGGAAGAAAAACGCGTTATTCTGACTGCGCCGGAGCGCTTGACAGCGTTTGCACAGCTGCAGACGCAGCCGTATCCCGGCTTCCCAACGGATATGCAGGTACAGATGCTGGCGCTGCTGTCCGTGTCCGAGGGGACGGGCGTGGTTGTGGAAAACGTGTTCGAGAACCGATTTACCCACGCGGGGGACTTGAACCGCATGGGTGCACGCATCCTATGCAGCGGGCGGACGGCGGTTGTCCGCGGTGTCCCGGAACTGTACGGCGCACGGGTGACAGCGCGCGATCTGCGCGGTGGCGCGGCGTTGACGCTGGCGGGACTAAAGGCACAAGGCGAAACGCAGGTGGACGGCGCGGAGCTCATCGACCGCGGCTATGAGCATTTTGAGACACAGCTGACCTGTTTGGGCGCGGATATCCGCCGCGTACACGCGAACGCATAATCAGGACAGCACGGAAGGAGGAATGACCCCCGTGACACAGGACAACTGGCAGCCGGGCACGCCGCCGGGTGGCAGACGGCGCACACAGCATCCGACAGCAGAAAACCCATTTGAGGAACCGGAACAGTCGCCGGAACTGCGTCAGGAACGCTCGCCGGATCTGTACCGGGCGACAAACCCCTTCTGGAATCAGCCGTTTCGGGACGCAGAATCAGCTTCTGCGCCCCCTGATTTGGGTGAGCCGCCGCAGAGCCCCCCGCCGGAAGCGTCGGTGTGGAGCCATCCGCCTGTACTGGACACAGACAGCTACTCGGAGGAAACGCAGAAGCGCCATCACCGCACGCGGCGGGTGTGGAAAGCAATCGTGCCGCTTGCGCTTGCCATTCTCTTTGTTGCGTTCCTGTTCGGGGGTGTGCTGACTGTCCGCAACATCAGGGTGACGGGCAACGCGCGCATCAGCGCGGAGGAAATCATCCGCCTGTCCAAACTGAAACTTGGGCAGTCGTCGTTAATTAACGAGAAGGAAATTTCCAATCGCATCGAACAGAATCCGTATCTGATTTGCCGGATGGTGTCTCTGGAATCCTTTGACACGATTTGCATCGAAGTTAAGGAGCGGCAGGAAGTCACGTTCCTGACCACATCGGGCATCGGCGTAATTACCGACGCGCACGGCTACGTCCTGCGCACGGTGCAGAACGCGAACGAATCGCATCCGGAGCTGGTGCGCGTGCAGGGCTTAAGCGTCAAAAAGACGATCATCGGGCAGAAGCTGATTGCCAATCAGCAGAAGCAGCTGGACGCTGTGACCGAGGTGCTGCTGCAGCTGACCGTCATGGGCGGACTTGACCAGATTGCCGTATTAGATGTCAGCTCGCTGGACAGAATACGGATGCAGACGATGGACGGCATGGAAATTGTGCTGGGGGATTCATCGCTGCTGCATGAGAAGCTGCGGGCGTTCCTGATCGTCCGCACGGAGCTTTCGACAATGGGCAAAACGGGCGGCACACTGACACTGACGGACGCGGTGAATCCGGTTTATGCGCCGCCGACGGTGTAATACAATCATCATCAGCACCGCAAAACATGAAAATCGGATAAAAATGACGGCGAAAAACATTCAAAACGCCCGAAAGCACTTGCATTCCAGAGAAAAAAGGCTTATAATGAAAAATGGTATATTGGATAGGTGACTGCGCCTGTCTGGCGGGGAAAAGCCGTCTGCTGACAGGCTGGCAGAAACCAAGGTACAGGGGTGTCAGAACCGCAATTTTCCCGGCTTCAGCCGTCCGGCAGAACGGCCAGACCGGGAAACAGGGGGTATGAGAGTTCATGAAGATTACGGTACCGACGATTGACTTTGGAACCAGCAAAATCGTCACGATGGTCGCGCAGAGCAATGGCGAACGCTGTGATATCGTTGGCTCCGGCGCTGTGCCGTACAGCGGATATTTGCAGGATGGCTGGAACAACCCCGATGAAATTCGGGATGTGATTCGCACTGCCATTGATCAGGCGCAGAAAACCGGCAACTGCCGCATTCATGAGCTGAATGTCGGTGTGCCGGGCATGTTTACACGCGTGATTGTCAAGGAAGTGCATGTGTCGCTAACCGGGCCTGATCCGCATGTTACAGCGCAGGATGTCCGCGCTTGCTTCAAGCTGGCGGAAGAATCCGGCGGCGACCGCATCATTCATTCCGCGCCCGCGTGGTTCCGCGTGGATGACGGCAAAAAGACGCTGTCGCCCGTGGGTATCAAGGGTCGCGAACTGTCCGCCATGATTGCGCTGGTGACGGCGGACAAGTATTTCATTGATGATATCACCTACCGCCTGCGCGATATGGATATTGAGCCCCGCGAGTTCTACTCCACCGTCGCCGGGGAAGCGACATATGCCCTGAGCCAAGATGAGCGCGACAAGACGGCAATGCTCATCGATATTGGCTATTTGTGCACCGATGTGATGGTGATGGAGGGCGACGCGCTGATTTTCCACAAGTGCCTCGACATTGGCGGCGGTCATATTTCGGCGGACATTGCGGAGCAGCTGAATATTCCATTCCCGTTCGTGGAGGAAAAAATTAAGCAGACGTACAGCTTCAACAGCACGAATCAGGATGAGACGTATGTCATTCCTGCGACGGAGGATGAACCCGCCCGCACCGTCCGGCGCGACGAAGTGACCCCGATTATCGAAGCGAAAGTGGAGGAAATCGCGGAGGCCATCAACAAGGCGCTGGAAGAAGGCGGCGTGAAGCTGGGAAAGTGGTCGAACGTCTATCTGACCGGCGGCGGCTTGATTCTCAACAAGGGAGGCAAGGACTTCCTTGCGGGCAAACTCCACCGAATCATCCGGGAGGCCCAGCGCACCAACAACAAAATGACCAGCCATGTTTTCTCCAGCGCCGTCGGGTTGACCATTCTTGTCGTGACGACGCAGGAAGAGCAGAAAGCACCAGAAGGCGGTGCAAAGGGGCTGTTCAGCCGTGCATTCCGCTGGCTGATGGGCTACTGATTGCAAGAAAACGCGGCATACAGGGCAAGATACCATATGAGCATATGAGTCAGGGGGATGCAACGTGATTGAAATTCAGAATGACCAATTGACCAGCAATTATGCTTCCATCAAGGTCGTGGGATGCGGCGGCGGCGGCGGCAACGCGGTCAACCGCATGGTCGAATCCGGCTTGCGCGGCGTGGAGTTCATCGCCATCAATACCGATATGCAGGCTTTGCAGATGTCCGGCGCGCAGACGAAAATCCAGATTGGTGAGAAAGTCACCAAGGGTCTGGGCGCAGGCGCGGTGCCGGAAGTCGGCCGCCGCAGCGCAGAGGAATCCCGCGAGGAAATCGCGGGTGCACTCAAGGGTGCTGACCTGGTGTTTGTCACCGCGGGCATGGGCGGCGGCACGGGCACGGGCTGCGCGCCGGTCGTGGCGGAAATTGCCCGCGAACAGGGCGCGCTGACCATCGCGGTTGTGACCAAGCCTTTCGCCTTTGAGGGCAAGCAGCGGATGCGCAATGCGGAAGCGGGCATCTCTGACCTCAAGCAGCGCGTCGATACGCTCGTTGTCATTCCGAATGACCGGCTCTTGCAGGTCGTCAGCAAGGGGACGAGCATGGTCGAGGCGTTCGGCATTGCGGACGAGGTGCTGCATCAGGGCATCCAGGGCATCAGCGACCTGATTGCTGTGCCTGCGCTGATCAACCTTGACTTCGCGGACGTCAAGACCGTCATGGAATCCGGCGGCATGGCGCATATGGGCATCGGCTACGGCGAAGGCGAGAACAAGATGATTGACGCCGCCAAGAACGCCATTTCCAGCCCGATGCTGGAGACGTCCATCAGCGGTGCGCGCGCGGTGCTGATCAACATCACCGGCGGCAAGGATATTTCCATCATTGATATCAACGAAGCGGCAAACCTCGTCATGGAGGAAGCCGATCCCGATGCGAACATCATCTTCGGCGCGGGCATCGACGAGTCCATGGGCGACAAGGTGCGCATCACCGTGATTGCGACGGGCTTTGAGAAAACGCCGTTCCCGCCGCGTGAGCCGGTCAAGTCTGCGCGCGATATCAACCGCGATCGCCTCTATGGCAGCAATTACGGTGCGACCGGTGCGACCGGTGCGACCGGCAGCTATACGCCCGGCAACTACGGTGCGACGGGCGGGTACACGCCGTCCTACACCAGCAGCGACAGCTACAGCAGCCATCCGACCATGGGCGTTCCGCAAGCGCCGATGACGCAGCAGCCGGCACAACCCGCGTATTATGCGCCCCAGCAGCCCGCGCAGCCGCAGCAGCCGGCGTATGGTCAGCCGCAGCTGTTTGGCAATCAGCCCCAGCAGCTGGATTACGCGCAGCAGGGCTACACTGGCAATATGCAGCCTGTGCAGCAGCAGTACGCGGGCGGTGCAACCGGCCCGATGCCCTCTGTGCAGCCGCAGCAGCCCAAGCGCCCGACGACAGACGCCAACGGCGTACCTTCGTTCATGAAGCGCCGCGGCAACTAATATACACTACCAGCCCTGTTTCCGACGTGGAAGCAGGGCTTTTTGCATATTAGGATGAAAATTGCATTAGAAAAGGGCCTGTTCGCTTGACAAAACTTGCGCAAATATGGCAAAATGACGTTGATAGGAAAGATGCGTTTAAGCGAAATAGGAGGTAGAATGATGAAACGATGGATTTCTATGCTGCTGGCGCTGATGCTGCTGATGCTGGGCATGGCGACGGCGGAGGATGCGGCGGATGACGCTTGGGAGTACGAGCTGGTCGGGCGCGCAATAGAGCTTGTGCGGCAGATGGATGCGCAGGAGCGAGGGCGGCTGTTTGAGAACACGCTCAATATTACAGAGGTGGCATGTACAGAAACGCCGCAGCCGATTGACCGTGGAATGCCCCGGCAGGCGTTCATCAGCGTCAACGGCACGGACAAGTCGGCGTCGGTGCTGTTTTTTGCGCTGATGATGATGGATGCCAGCGCGGACACGGATGCGACGGACGAGACGGAAAACGCCTATCTGCGGATTATAGAGCGCACGTTCGCGGTATCCCCGGAATTCGGGATGGACGCGCAGGAAACGAGTGCCGCCGCAAACTTGCTTTACGCCGGGGATGCGCCGGAAATGGGACTGCTGCTGCTGTCTTACGGCGAGCATGGCGCGGTGCTGGTGCGCTGGTTTGCGGAAAACGGCTGTGTGTGCCTGACGGCGATTCCGGTGGCGCATCAGGCGACTGAGCTGACAACGGACAAGCTGAGCGAATTCTACGCAGGCGAATTTGAGGAAGTTGACATGTCCCGCGCGGTGGCATTGGCGGAATTGGAACCGCATCAGCCGGACGAGGAGACCATCCGGCAGCTTGCCCTGCAATCAGCGCAGGAGATGCAGCACTGGGCGGCGCTGAGCGGCGAGCAGGAGGGCATTGTCCCGTGGAATACAGCGGAGACGGCGGTGCAAATCAGCATACTCGACTACGATGCGTCGCAGATGACGGCGTTTGAAGCGCAGATGCAGCAGTGCGGCAAGACGGAGACCAAGTTCCTCGACATACTGGCGATTGCACTGTACCCCTGCGACGCGCACGACACGGGCGGTTTGCTGTATCTGCGACCGAGGACGGGTACGCCCATTGTGGTGGCGTGGCAGGCAATGAACGGCGCGGTGATGATGCGCAGCGTGTACGCGCCGCAGGAGTGACGGAAACAGTTGCAAAGAAAGGAAGAACCCCATGAAGAAGATGCTTGCAATTCTGCTTGCCCTGCTGATGATGCTCACCGGTATGGCGACAGCGGAAGAAACGACGGATAACAACACGAACATCAGCCATATGCTGGAACTGTGCCAGCGCGTGGATATCCTCCTGCGCAGCGACCGCATTGTGGCCGATTTGGTGGGCGACACGGACACCGCTATCACCGAGGAACAGAAGATTGTCAATCGCCTGCGCGCGGGAAACCGCACGGTGCCATCCGCCGTCTACTATGTCACGGGCGAAACGCTGCTGGCAGGCTTCATCGGCGATAACCCGGATTACACCGATACGCCGGAGCAGCGCAGGGTGCTTCAGCTGATGCCGCAGCGCATTTTGATGGAGCAGCAGGACACATATGGCAAGCAAATGCTGAACCAGATGGCGCGCTCGACGCAGTATCCCAAGCCGGATGGCGAGCCTGAAATGGGCATGTATATCGCTCTGTACGCGGATGCGCTGCCGATGATGAGCTTTTGGATCAGCGATGGCACGGTGAACGACATGTACTGCACGCCGGTGCTCTCGGATGAATTGGCGGCGTGCAAATCCGCTGAAGAAGTGACGGCGTGGTTCGCAGCGCAGCAAATGCCCGAATTTGCCTGCACGGCGGTGGATTTGGCGGGCGTTGCGGCGTATCCCTTTACGGAGGATCCGTTCGGCGACGAGGGCGAGCCTGTGCCGTTCGAGCGTCTGGCAGAGGTTGGCAATGCGCTGGATGAACTGATTGAAAGCCGCTATTTGCAGACAACGTGGGGCATCAGCGACGAGGATGTGGCGAAGCTGGCGGCATACGCGCATGAGGGGCAGTCGCCGCGCAGCATCTACCGTATTGAATTGATGGAATCGTCGATGGCGCAGATACTCCGTTTGACTTACCGTTCAGAAGCGCCGCAGGTGCTGTACGAGGTAACCTGCTCGTGGGCAATGGAAATGTATCGCATGGTGACACTCTTTGCTATGTACGACGAATACAACGCGGGCGTGCGGACGTTGTATCAGCAGGAAGAGGACGAAGATGAGGAAAGCGACAGCCTCTTCACGGACGAAACGAGTGAGACGGATACGCCGGATGAATCCCTGAAGACGGAAGTGGAGAATTTCCAGAAACTGATGCAAGAAATCGACGCGCGCTACTCGCTGATTATGAACCAAGCCACGCAGAAACACTTGTACCTTGACTTGAACGAACGCACCAATGCCATGTATGTACTGCTGTACGATGAAGGCGCGCCGATTCTGGTGATGTCGAGCATGGAGAACGGCGTTTCGTGCCTGCATGTGCGCTATTTCCCGACGCCGCAGTTGGAAAACTGCCAGAACACAACGGACTTGATGTTCTACTTCACCGGCAACAATGTCCCGTTTGAAGTGACGGAAATCCTGCCGCAGGGTGATTTAGCGGACATGGCGGAAGCTGCGCAGTAAGCAAAGAAACGCCGCGCAAGGATTGGAGGAATCCCAAAAGTGACGGTCCGAAGAGGTGCAGGGGGCGAACAGAAAGCCCTGCGCCCCAAAGCAGAATATCCATAACAAAACACCGCCGCACCGGAAAGCAAATTACGGTGCGGCGGCGTGTTTTGTTACGGGGCAAAAATCGATGCAGGCAGTTCCTCGTCTTGCTTTTCCTCCGGCTTTGGGGCGAAAAGCCCGCTGAACCACCGGCTCAGCGCACTCGGCTTCTCCACCCGCGCCACCTGCACGCTCTGCGTTCCTTCCAATAGGATGCCATTGTCCAGCAGCTCCGCGTGCACGGGAATCACGCGATATGTGTACGTTACGCCGGGCTGGGCGCGGTTGTCGGTGTAGTAGAGCGTTTCGCCCGCGGCGGCGCGAAGCTCGGTCAGGATGAAACTCTCTCCGGCAGCGTCGCGCTGAACGCGGTAGACGGCGGCATCACTGGCCTGAATGACCAGCAGCGGCTGCCCGTCGTCAGAATGCGAGACGGAGAAGGACTTCGCGGACGCGGGCGCATTCCAAACATCGCTCTTCTTCTTCGGCTGTGTGCCGTCGAGGAAAACCTCATTCAGGCGGTAGGCGCTCGGCGTGAGCGACGTGGCCAGCATCGGTTCGCCTCGCCACTCGATGGCCTTCTTGTCGATATCAGCGCTGACGATGCCCTTGGGCTTGGTGAAATCGGGCTTCTTGCGTCCTGTGTACCACGCGCGGAGAAAATTGCGCGCCAGCGAAGCGGGATTCGTGCCGCCAGAGACGCGGTTGGGCAGGCGGTGCGCCGCGTCCGGCTCGTCGTAGCCCATCCAGACGGCGGTGGACAATTCTGGGGTGTACGCCGCCATCCACACGTCACGGTTGCCGCCGCCGCTTTCATTGACCGTGCCGGTTTTGCCCGCGACAGGCGTCCCCGCGCTGGAGAGGCGTGTGCCCGTGCCGGAAGAAATGACGGTTTTGAGCAGACTCGTCATCAGATACGCGGACTGCGCCGACAGCACGCGCGTGCCGGTGGTTTCGCGCTCGTAGATGACATTGCCGTCACGGTCGGTGATGCGCTCGATGAAGTATGGCGCGTAGTATGTTCCGCCGTTGGCAAAGGGCGCGTACGCCGCCGCCATCTGCACGGGGGATGTGCCATAGGTCATGCTGCCCAAGGCGAGGGAGAGATTCGCGTCGCGTTCATCCAGCTCAATGCCGACGCTTCGCAGATAGCGCTGCGCAGTCTGGACGCCAATGGCTTGCAGCACCTTCACGGCGGGGATGTTCAGGCTGTTTTTGAGCGCCGTGCGGACGGTCACGTTCCCGTAGTAAGCATTGCCCGCGTTGCGCGGCTTGTAAGTGCCGAAAGCGGTTGGCGCATCGAGAATTACGCTGGCACACGTCCATCCGGCGGATTCTATCGCGGGGGCGTAGACCGCCAGCGGCTTGAGCGCGCTGCCGGGCTGACGGCGCAGCTGGGTCGCGCGGTTCAATCCGCGGCGGGTGACGTACTTGCGTCCACCGACAATGGCGCGCACTGCCCCGCTGCTCGTGTCCACCGCGGCGGATGCTGCCTGCACGGGCGTGCCGTCCTTGTTGTCGGCGGGAAAGACATCCGTCAGGTACTGCTCGTCCATGATGCGCTGCATGTCCGGGTCGAGCGTCGTATCGATGCGGTAGCCGCCCGCGAGCAGCGTTTCGGCGCTCACGTCCAGCCGGGATTCGGCCTCATCCAGCACGGCATCGACGAACCAGCCGTAATCTGTCTGCACCTGCGGCGCGCTGCGGGCGGTCAGTTCCTCCGCCATTGCCGCGTCGTATTCCGCCTGTGTCAGCATATTTTCCTCCAGCATGATGGACAGAATATACTCCCGGCGCTCGCGGTTGCTCTCCGGCGCGGATTGCAGGCTGTACGCGGATGGCGCTTTGATGGCAGCAGCGAGGGAGGCTGCCTGCGCAGGGGTCAACTCCGCCGCATCAACGCCGAACGTGACTTCTGCCGCCGCCTGCACGCCGTATGCGCCCTGTCCGAAGTAGATGAAATTCAGGTACATGTCCAGAATCTCGTCTTTCGTGTACTGCTTTTCCAATTGCAGCGCGAGGTGAATTTCCTCCAGCTTGCGCGCAATCGTCTTCTGGCTGGACAGGTGGGAGAGCTTAATCAGCTGCTGGGAAATGGTGGATGCGCCCTGACTGAACGCGCCGTCGCGGACGTTGGTGAGCATGGCGCCGATGATGCGCGTGATGTCAAAGCCCGGATGCTTGTAGAAGCGCAAATCCTCCGCAGCAAGGAACGCATTTACGACGTGCGCGGGCAGACGCGACGTGTCGATGACCGTGCGGTTCTCCTTGCCGACAAGCGAGGTGACGTAATCGCCGTTCTTATCGTGTATGGCGCCGGTCTGGGCAAGCGACGTAAGCCGGGACGGGTCAAGCGACTGCCAATCCGCCACGGAAAACGCCTGATACGCCCAAACCGCGCCGCCGAGCAGCAGCATCAGCAAAATCGCCCAAATCGCCGGAAGCACCCAATGCCTTTCTTTCTTCATGCCTGCCACGCCTCCCATATTTCTCTTTCCATCCTGCCCCGAAAATGAAAAAAATCTGCATGGAAATATTTTTCATCACTCAATAGAGAGACGGTTTACGAAAAAAAGCAGATATTTCGTTTTTTTTGTGAAAAAAGACTGGTCAAACGGGTGAAATTGGTCTATAATAAAGCACAGACAGATAGACGCGGCAGATGCCCGTCTGATTGAAGGAGGAAAACTGTGCGGAAACTTCTTGCGATTCTGCAAATCTTCGTGCTGATGGCAGCAATGGCGCTGCCGACAGCTTTCGCCGCCGAAGCGCTGATTATGCTTGCCGGCTTGGAAGCTGCGTCGTCCTCCAGCAGCACGGAAGCGCAGCATGACTGGGATACGAACTTATTCTTCCAAACAATGCAGGAAAAAACCGGGATTGCCTTCTCCTTTACCGAATACGTCAGCCGGGAGGCATGGACGGAGGCGAAAACGGAAATGCTGGCGGGCGAGGTTGCCATGCCGGATATGTTCTTCAAGGCGGAACTGACCCCGCAGGAGACGCTGGCGTTCTATGAAGCGGGCAAGCTGATTGACCTGCGCCCGTATCTGGCGGAGTACGCGCCGCACGTCTGGGCGCTGCTGGAAGCCAATCCGGAATGGATGGAAGCCGTTTCGCTGCCCGATGGCGCGATTGTCGCCCTGCCGAGCATCAACGAACTGACGCCGAACAACACCCTGTGGATTAACAAGACGTGGCTTGACCGCTTGAAAATGGCTGTGCCGACGACCGCAGAGGAACTGACGGAGGTGCTTCGTCAATTCCGCGACCGCGACATGAACCAGAATGGCAGCCGCAACGACGAAATCCCGCTGTCCTTCGTGAGCATGTGGGACTTGCGCTTCTTGGCGCACGCATTCGGCATCAATGCGGATGATTACTATCTGACGGGGCAGAATGGCAAAATCAGCGAAGTGCTGACGACAGAGGAAAACCGCGCGTTCCTGATGTGGCTGCACGAGCTGTACACTGAGGGGCTGCTGGATTCGCAGGGCTTTATGGCCATGCGGCTGGTGGAGGCGGCAACGTCCTCGTCATCTTCCAGCAGCAGCGAAACGGCGAAGTATGGCGTGTTCTTCGGTGCAACGCCACAGGACGTGGTCGGCGTGAATCTCGCGTCGGAGTATATCGCGCTTGATCCACTGGTGTACAACGGCCAGCAGGTTTACCGCGATTTCACCGGCGACCTCTATCGCGGCACGTTCGCGATTTCATCCACCTGCGCAGAGCCAGAAAAGCTGCTGCAATGGGTTGATTATCTCTACACGGACGAGGGCTTCCTGGCGGCGCAGGTCGGCAAGGAAGGCGAGGACTACGACTGGAACGACGATGGCACATGGGCGTATGCCCGTACGGCGGAGGAAGTTGTCGCCATGCAGGGCACGAATACCATTTGGACAACCTCGATGCCCTCCTATGCCAGTGCGGAAATTCAGATGAAGATGGATGATGACGCAACGCACGCACTGGCAGCGGAATTGGCGCGCGTCCGGCAATGGGAAAAGCGTGCAATGCCCTTGCTCTACCTGACGCAGGAGCAGATGAACCGTGTCACGGAGCTGCAAAGCGGCATCAGCACCTATGCGGAAACGCGCATGGCGTGGTTCGTCGCGGGGGACGTGGAACTTAATGATGAAACATGGGCAGATTTCTGCACGCAGGTGAAGGCGCTGGGCATCGACGAGATGGTCAGTATCTGGCAAAGCGCCTATGACAACGCATGGCATCTTGACAAGTAATACTATTTCCTGCATTCACCTGCACCATCTGCTCGCGCCTTGGCGCATTCTCATTTGAAAATAGTATATACATACGCAAACCATTCAAGAAACCATCCATTGAATGAAAGGACGGAACAAACATGAATCAGTACGCCACGATGATCCGCAACCTAAAATCGCCTGAGGTGATGGAACGCCTGATGCACCTGTATGGCCGCCGCGACGGTATGCTGGTGGAGCAGACGGGCCGCTATATTGGTTTGCTCAAACGGCATGAAGAGCTGTTTCACGAGAACCGCGAAGTGCTGATGATCAGCGCCCCCGGCCGCACGGAAATTGGCGGCAACCACACCGACCACAATCGCGGGCGTGTGCTGGCGGCGGCAATCAACCTGGATACGCTTTCGGCGGTTTCCGCGCGCGACGATATGATGGTGGAAATCCACTCCGACGGCTATCCTGCCATCAAGGTGGATTTGGGCAGCCTTGATGTCGTTGAAAAGGAGAAGGGGAAGACCCATGCGCTGGTGCGCGGCGTGGCGGCTCGGATGGCGGAACTGGGCTACAAAATCGGCGGCTTCAACGCGGCGGTGACGTCGAACGTCATGTCCGGCAGCGGCTTGAGCAGCTCGGCGGCGTTCGAGGTGATGACGTGCGCCATCTTCGACGCGCTCTACAATGGCTTCACCATCGACTACAAGACGCGCGCGAAAATCAGCCAGTACGCCGAAAACGTGTATTTCGGCAAGCCAAGCGGTCTGCTTGACCAGATGGCGTCTTCTGCTGGCGGTCTGGTGACGGTGGACTTCAAGCACGATGACCCCGATGTGCGCCCGATGCACTTCGACTTTGCCAAGTACGGTTATTCGCTGGTCGTGGTGGCGACGGGCGGCAATCACGCTGATTTGACGGACGATTACGCGGCGATTCCGGCGGAAATGAAGAAGGTGGCGGCACTGTTCAATGAACCGTACCTGCGCCGTGTGCGCCCGGAGGAGTTCTATCAGGCGCTGCCGACCCTGCGCGGCAAGGTGAGTGACCGGGCGCTGCTGCGCGCCATGCACTTCTTTGAAGAGGACGAGCGCGTGGTTCGTCAGGTGGCGGCGCTTGACCGCAACGACCTGTTCGCGTTCCTGTGGGAAATCATCTGCTCCGGTCGGTCGTCGTATATGTATTTGCAAAACGTCTATGCGAACCCGAAGGATCAGAGCCTGTCGCTTGCGCTGGCGATGGCGGAACACATGATGCTGGACAAGGACGGCGCGTGGCGCGTGCACGGCGGCGGATTTGCTGGTACGACGCTGAACTTTGTGCCGGACAAGCTGCTGAATCAGTTCATCGAGACGATGGAGGGTACGTTCGGGGAGCATTGCTGCAATGTGCTGGATATTCGTCCGGAAGGCGCTGCCGTGCTGCGGCTGGAATAATGAAATAATTTCGGCAAAATCTTGACAAGGACTGCCGCCTGTGCTATCATAACGATGGCGCGGGCGGCAGATTTTGCTGAAACGCGCGAAACAACTGCACAAGCCACTTGGAGCTTCTTCGGGGCAGGGTGAAATTCCCTACTGGCGGTACAGCCCGCGACCCTTCCGCACCGCAATGGGCAGGAAGGCTGAGCCGGTGAGACGAAAGTCAATTCCGGCGCCAACAGTATAGTCTGGATGAGAGAGGAAAGCTGGAAATATGCGCGGAATTTGGCGAGTATGCCGAAGTTCCGTGATGTTCCGCCCCTGAAAAGCGAACCTGCTTCAGGGGCGTGCATATTTTAAGGAGGCTTGTCACCATGACAAAGCAGAAAACCCGTTCCAATCTCTCTGTCCAGTACATGACGCGCATCGCCATTCTGGGCGCACTGTCCGCCGTCCTGTTCCCGCTGGAAATCCCGATTGTCGCGTTCTACAAGCTCGACTTCAGTACGCTTCCGGCACTGCTCGGCGCGTTCTCGATGGGTCCGCTGCCGGGTCTGGCGATTCTGCTGATTAAAGACCTGATCGGCATGCTGCATTCGTCGAGCATGTATGTTGGGGAGCTGGCGGATTTCATCATGAGCGCGGCGTTCATCCTGCCCGCGTCGCTGATTTACCGCAAGCACAAGACGCGCAAAACCGCGCTGGTCGGCATGGCGGTCGGCACGCTGTGCATGATTGTGGTGTCGGTGCTGGTGAACTGGAAGATGATGATTCCGTTCTACATGACCGCGTTCCACATGGACATGGAAGCGATTATCGGCATGGCGCAGAAGGCACTGCCGTTCGTGGATACGGAATGGAAGGTGCTGCTGTATGTGACGGCACCGTTCAATCTGCTGAAGGGCTTTGTGCTGAGCCTGCTGACGTTTGTGCTGTATAAGCGGCTGTCGCCGATGCTGCACGTCCGGAAGTAAAGAAAATAAACACGCGGACATAGTCTGAAAGTGCGCACAACTCAATCGCGAAAAAGGGTCAAGGGAGGAACTCCCTTGCAGAGTCCAGAGACAGCGTCTCTGGTGGGGTCAAGGGGCAACACCCCTTGCGCCTCCTTATAATAGGAAGGAACATAACTATGAGAACACATTCTCCCAATGAAACACGCGAACTGGCGAAAAGGCTGGCGAAAGAGCTTCGGAGGGGGGATGTGCTTCTTTTGTGGGGCGATTTGGGCGCGGGCAAGAGCGAATTCACGCGAGGACTGGCGCAGGGGCTTGGCGTGACGGCGACCGTCACCAGCCCGTCGTTCACCATCCTCAACGTCTACGACGACGGGCGAATTCCCCTGTACCACTTCGACTGGTATCGGCTGAACAGCGTCGAGGAACTGTACGAAATGGGTATGGAAGAATTTCTCGGCGGCGACGGCGTGGCGGTGGTTGAGTGGCCCAGCCAGTGCCCTGAAGCCATCCCGGAAACGCACCTTGCCATCCGCCTGACCCCGGTGGACGAAACGACGCGCGATGTGACCATTACTCCGATGGGCGGATTCCGTGAAATATCCTTGGAGGAAGAACAATGAAGCTGCTTGCTGTGGATACATCCGGGCCGGTGTGCGGCGTGGCGATTTTGACGGAGGACGGCATTCGCCATGAGTGCGCCGTCATGAACCACAAGACGCATTCGGTCAACCTGCTGCCCATGATTGACAACGCCTTCCAGTCCACGGGGCTGACGATTCAGGACATGGATCGCTTGGCTGTCGTGGTCGGGCCGGGGTCGTTCACGGGCGTCCGGCTCGGCGTCAGCACGGTGAAGGGGCTGGCGCACGGCGTGGGGAAGCCCTGCGTCGCGGTTAACGCGCTGGAAGCAATGGCGGCGGGCATCAGCGGATTCAGCGGTGTCGTCTGCCCGATTCAGGATGCGCGCGCTGGGCAGGTGTACGGCGCAGCGTTCTCCGCGGGAGAAAATCGCCCGAATCGGCTGATGGCTGACACGCCGATGAGGGTTGAGGACTATGTGGCGGAAATCAGCCGATTCGGCGACCGCTTCCTGTTCCTCGGCGACGGTATGCCTGTGCATCGGCAGAAGCTGCAAACCCTGCTGGGGGATGCTGCCGAGTTCGCGCAGCCGCATCAGGCGTTCCTGCGCCCGGCAGCAGTGGCGTACCTTGCGTCGCTGGAGACGGAAACGGTTGATTACCTGACGCTCATGCCGCTCTACCTGCGCGCCCCGAACGCCGCGCTCAACAAGAAGCTGACGGAGGGTCTCCATGCCTGAAATCACGATTCGCCGGATGACGATGGACGACGTGGACGGCGTGTATGCCGTGGAAATCGGCACGTTTGTCGATGCGTGGAGCCGCGACGCGTTCGTCAGCGACATGAAGAATCCTGTTGCGCGCTACCTCGTGGCGGAGCAGGACGGGAAAATCATCGGCTATGCGGGTGCGTGGGTCATCCTCGATGAGAGCCACATCACCAACATCGCTGTGCTAAAGGAACACCGCGGGCAAGGGACGGGAAAACGCCTGACGCACGGGCTGCTGCAATACCTCTCCAACCTCGGCGCGGCATACGCGACGCTGGAAGTTCGCCGCAGCAATGAAATCGCGCAGAACCTCTATAAGTCGCTCGGTTTTGTGCAGCTTGGCGTTCGCAAGCGCTATTATGCCGACAATGGCGAAGACGCGCTCATCATGGTCTGCGACCACATGCCGGCGGCTGACCCGGATTTCACGGAAGCCGAAACGGTATTTGAAGAATAAGCAATGGCGCTCGTCACATGACGGGCGCTTTTTTGAAAGGAGCAGCCTATGGCGACGATTCTGGTGACGCACGGCATCCCATCAGAGGGATTTTCGCTGCTTTCGGGAGAGAAAATTGTGATTCCGAAGCCGCTCATGCAGTTCTCGACGGACGAACTTGCGGCGCTGATTCCGGCGGCGGATGCGGTCGTTGCGTGCGGCGCGCTGCCGGGTGAAATCATCCGCAGGGGGACGAAGCTGCGCATTATCGCCAATTATGGCGCGGGCTACGACGGCGTGGACGTGCGCGCGGCGGCGGAATGCGGCATACCGGTCACGAATCTGCCCGACACCGTGACGGACAGCACGGCGGAGCTCGCCATCGGGCTGATGCTCGCGGTTTCGCGCAGAATCGGGGAAAACAGCCTCCGCGCGCGAGAGGAAGCGCCGGAAAACCTGTTCGGCATGGGCAGAAGCATGGGGCGCAGTCTGCGCGGGCAGACGCTGGGTCTCCTCGGCTGTGGGCGCATCGGCAAGCGGACGGCGGAAATCGCGGCGGCGCTCGGAATGCGCTGCATCGGGTACAGCAGGCACGGGGTGAATCATCCGCAGGTGGAAAGCGTGACCCTGCCGGAGCTGCTGGCGCAGTCTGACGTGCTGTCTCTGCACTGCCCGCTGACGCAGGAGACGCGCCGACTGCTTGACCGTTCTGCGCTGGCGCGGATGAAGCAGGGGAGCATCCTCATCAACACGGCGCGCGGGGCGATTGTGGACTGTGACGCACTGGCGGATGCGCTGGAATCGGGGCACCTGCGCGGCGCGGGGCTGGACGTGTACCCAGATGAGCCGCACATTCCGCCGCGGCTGATCGCGCTGCCGCAGGTTGTCCTGACCCCGCACATCGGCACAAACACGCAGGAGACAAGGCAGCGGATGGCGGAGGGGTGCGCACGGCAGATTGCGGATGCACTGGCGGGAAAACGACCGGCGCATGTGGTGAATGGAATAGAATAATGTCAAGATTAAAACAGCAGCAGGGGCGACAAGCGTCTCTGCTGCTGTTTTTGTGAAGGCAAGATAGCACGTTATTTCGTCCACGCGTCAAACTCTTCATTTGTTGCCAGCACGGTGTGTGAGCCGCCGGCGGAATGTTCCGTTCCTTTGGCGTAATCAATGCCGCTGGTGGCGTAGTTGTAGGTCAGCGCAACGCGGTGCTTTTCCACCACGGGATTGGGGTGGGGGATGGCGGACAGCAGGCTCTTGGTGTACGGATGAACCGGATGGGAGAAAATCTCCTCCTTGCGGCTGGCGAGAACATACTCCTGCTCCTTCATCTTCAGCATTTCTGCGCGGGCGATTTTGCTCATGCCAATCCACTCGGTCAGCAGCAGCGTTACAATCACCAGACCGATGCCTTTGGGCATAAAAATCGCCAGCACGGACACGATCACCAGCCGCGGAATACTGTTGGCGATTTCGACGAAGCGCTGCATGATGCTGTCTACACGTCCGCCGAAGTAACCGGATAACAGCCCGTAGCTCATGCCAATGAGCATATCGATGATGATGGTGACGAAGGCAATCATCAGCGATACGCGCGCACCGTACCACGTCCGTGTCCAAAGGTCGCGGCCGAGGTCGTCCGTGCCGAAGAGAAACGTTTTATCGGCATAAATGTCGTCGTAAGGTTCGCCCGTCACCATCTCGTGGATGGCAGGTACACGCGGACTGATGCCGACGGCGGCCTTCTTGCGTCCCTTGGCATTGAGCGCCGTGACGATTTCGTCATACGCATATCCGCTGAAAAGCGGCGCGACGAACGCCAGAAAAATCATCAGCAGTACCAGAATCAGCCCAATCATGGCGCGCTTGTTGCGGACAAAGTGCGTTGCGACACCCTTCCAGTAGCCTTGGAAAGCATAGTTGGTGTCAGTCGCAATGTCTGCCTGCTCCAACTGCGCAAAGTCCCCGGCGACAGGGACGTATTCCGCTGCCTGCACCGGCGGCAGGTTTCTAACTGTTTCATTCGTTTGTTTCCAGATGCAAGAGGCAGAGCGGCCTGCCTGAGGAGCACCGCTCTGCCTGAAGATTTCGATACGATTTTAGATTGGCTCAGCCTTTTCTAAAATCGCACACGACTGATTACTTGATGACGGCACTCTTATACACGCGGTTCAGCGCGACAGGATGGAATTCAATCCCTTCAACGCCCTCAGTAATCAGGTTTGCATTTGCCTTGATGAACAGCGGCGCAATGACAGCTTCCTGCATGACGAGGGTTTCCGCCTTGAACAGCGCCTCCCAGCCACTTTTTCATCCGGGTTTCACCCTTTCTATATTTTGAAATGCAGGAACGATACACGAAACTTGCATTTCATGGACGAATCATACCATCAAGAAAAAGTAAAGGGGCGATGAACGAAAAAACATGAAATGTGCAAAGTGGAGTGCACAGAGGGAAAATAAGAACAAGGGAAAAACAAAGGAATGTCCCAAATGGTGCGGAGAAAAGCAAACGCCGAAAAGTTCGAGAAGCCGTTTGAATACCATATACCTGAATCGGCAGTGAAAACATCTGGTATCACATGGTTCCTAAATGCTTGACTTTTCTTGCTGCCTGTGTTATCTTCCTATTGTAGCGTTTGCTTTTTCTGCAGCCCCTTGCCGACGACTTGCATCTCCGCAAAGGGACGGTTATGCCACACTCCCCACCACCGTCAGGAGGTATCACAATGGATGACATTCTGTTTACCTGTGCAGGAACGAGCGACCCTGTTCGCGGCAATCGCGACGGCGGCATTCTGCATATCATGCGCTATTACCACCCGAAGCGAGTATATCTCTTCCTCAGCCAGCAAATTGCCGACTTGGAGGCACAAGATCACCGCTTTGAAAAGACTTTCCAGCACATGCAGGAATACTGTGCGGCGCATGGTGTGGTTTATCAGCCTGAACTTATCATCCACAACAGCGGTTTGGATGACGTTTCAAAGATTGACCTCGTCGAAAAGCCGCTGCTGGAGTATTTCACCTCTGTTGCCGCAGAAAATCCGAATTGCCGCATTCTGCTGAACCTGAGTTCTGACACGCCTCAAATGAAAACGCTGATGCAGTTTCTTGCGGTTGATTCCCCTTACCATGTGTTAGGGGTTCAGGTTGATGGCCCGCAGCAAAACAAAAAAGATCAGTCGCGCACGGACAACGAAACATATAACGTTGACTACGAATTGGCAACAAACTTTGATGATGAGCCGGATTGTCTGCCGGAAGGCGAACGGCGCAACAGAACGTCTGAGCCGGAAATGTTTGCCATCAAACATCAGCGCCATCGCCATCAGCTGCTGAAGCTGCTGGAGCGGCAGGACTATGACGCCATGCTGGATATGTCGCAGAATTTACCCAAACAGCTGCGAACGCTGCTCCAGCATTTGAACGCAAGAAACAACTTGCAAAGCGAGGAAGCCTACAAGCTGTCAAAGGAGCTGACGGATTTAGGCTTTCCGCTGTATCCGGCGATGAAAGGTGATTCGCATTACCGCGATTTAAGCGAGTACTATCTGCTGCTGCGCAATCTGCAAAAACTGGGGCGGTATTCGGAATTTGTACTGCGGCTGAATCCGTTTTTGACGGAACTGCTATATACCCTGCTTATGCAGACGGAATTTGCTGGCTATCTGAAAAAGAACAACGGTCGAATTGATGTCGCGACGGATGTGCTGAACAGCAAGCAACCGGAACTGATGAAAAGGCTTCAAGCCGAAGCGCAGAGAACGCTGCTTGATTACAAAAATTTTAGCATCTTTCTTGGCATTTCTATGCTGCTTGTCACAGATACACTCTCCGACGCGCATCGGAATTTCCTTCGTGCCTGCAATGCGCTCAACACAGCGCAGCGCAACACAGCCGCGCATCAGCTTCATGCTGTGCTGGAAGAGGACATCAAGCACGATTGCTTCTTCGGCATCAAGCACTATGGTTCTGCTGAAATTGTGCAGAAATTAGGCGAACTGCTGGCACAGGCATACCCGGATGTGTGCGACAAGTCGCTTTTCAGGATTTACGACCGCTGCAACGACTACATCAAGGCGCATTTGCAGCTGGGCGCTGCGAACCTCTAATTTTTGTGCGCTAAATCGGCAGCTTTTTCAGAGGTTCACACCGCTTTGGGGATTGTTTTGACCAGTTTTGGGTGTTGTTTTGTCGAACTTTCGCTTGACTTTTTCTGCTGTTTGTGCTATTCTTCCATTATCAGCACAGCTTCTTTTGTGGGGTTTTGCTGATGCAGCTTAGCCCCGCGAGGGGACGGTTACCCGCTCTGCATCGCCCTGCCGCAGCTGTTGCATAGGATGCAGCTTAGCCCCGCGAGGGGACGGTTACAAAAAGTGGTACGGAGTAACCTTGGGAACGTTCTAGATGCAGCTTAGCCCCGCGAGGGGACGGTTACTGCTTCTTCTTCGGCGACGCGCTGATTGCTTAGGGCGATGCAGCTTATCCCCGCGAGGGGACGGTTACCTATCGAAGAATAAGGGGTCGCCGTTCGTTTCGATGCAGCTTAGCCCCGCGAGGGGACGGTTACTGAGCATAGACGTATTCACCGAAATTCTGCTTGGATGCAGCTTAGCCCCGCGAGGGGACGGTTACGCACGGATATGCGGCATAAAATAGTGATAAGGGATGCAGCTTAGCCCCGCGAGGGGACGGTTACAGCAGCGATTCATAATTGTAATAGGAGAGATAGATACAGCTTATCCCCGCGAGGGGACGGTTGCTTTTCGATGAGTTGCGCGTGTCTTTCGCAGAACGGATACAGCTTAGCCCCGCGAGGGGACGGTTACCCGACCTTGTAAGTGTCAAACTCCTTCCACCAGTGATACAGCTTATCCCCGCGAGGGGACGGTTACATACCCTTCAGTATCGCAAGAAAGTCTGATGCAACTCACCCCCGCGAGGGGACGGCTACATACCCTTCATTATACAACTTGCAATTTTCGATGATGCAGCTCATCCCCGCGAGGGGACTCCCTCCATATGTTTCCTCTGGCAAATTTCCGCCATTTTATTGACAATTCGCACATTCTCTGCTATACTTCATGGTGAACTTTTCCTTCTTGTTAACGGAGGTGGTTTTTTGAACGAATTAACTTTACAGGCAACCTTCGCCGGTCTGCTGCATGACATCGGCAAACTTGTCTGGCGCGCTGGACTGGGGAAACGCACGCACGCGTTCGCAGGCGCGGAATACTTGAAAGCACATTTTGCTGATCCCAAAGCGCAGAATTTCCTCGCCTGTGTGCAGTATCATCACGAGAAGGAGCTGCGTGCGGCTTCCTTGCCGGCAAATCATCCCGCCTATATCACCTGTGCAGCCGACTCGATTGCTGCCTCCATCGACCGCCGCGGCATCGAATCGGGCAATCAGGATTATGATGCTTCACAGCCACTGCTGTCCATTTTCTCGCATCTCAATGGCGAACACCACAAGCAGTTTGTCGCTCCTATTCAGCCAAGCGGCAGCGTTCCGTTTCCCGTTTCCAGCGCGTCCGCTGCGAAAAGCGACTATGAGCAGCTCCTCCACCATTTTGAGCAGGGTTTATCGCACATCGGCTATGGCGCGGAATGGCTGAATGCGCTGCTTGCCTTGCTGGAAGAATGCACGTCCACCGTGCCTGCCAGCACCTATCGCGCGCAAAGTGAGGATGTTTCGCTGTATGACCATCTGAAAGTTACCGCTGCCGTCAGCGCCTGCATCAGCGAATATCTGCTGGCACAGGGGATTGGCAATTGGCGGGACTATTTGCAGTCTCCCACCTCTGATTTCCGCAAAACCAACGTTTTTCTTTTGTACACCGCTGATATTTCCGGCATTCAGAAATTCATTTACACCGTCGCCACCCGCGGCGCACAGCGCGCACTCCGCAGCCGTTCCTTCTTTCTGGAGCTGTTCATGGAGAATTACATCGACCTTGTGCTGGATGCGTGCGGTCTCAGCCGTGCGAATCTGCTTTACAGCGGCGGCGGTCATTGTTATCTGCTGCTGCCCAACACGGATGCCGTCAGAGCCACAGTGCGTGAAGTCAACCGAAAGACAAATGACTGGCTGATTGCGCAGTTCGGTATCCAGCTTTTCCTTGCCAACGGATGGTGTCCGTGCAGTGCTGATGCGCTGTGCAATCGCCCCGCGGAAGAATCCCCCTACAAGGAGATTTTCGCCAAGGCTTCCGCTGTCCTCAGTCAGCATAAGCTGCAGCGTTATTCCGTTGCGCAAATCAAGCGCTTGAATCAGTTTGCCGATGCGCTTTCCGGGCGCGAATGCACCGTCTGCGGGCGCGTGGACAATTTGCAGGAGAATCGCTGCCCGTGGTGCCGTGCATTCGAGAACATTTCGCGGAAATTGCAGAATTCGCAGTATACCGCTTTCTGCATCACCAGCAATCCATCCGCATACGACTTGACCCTGCCTGACCGCAATGGTCAGGATGTTTCCCTGCTTTTGCTGACGGAGGACGAAGCCGCCAAGCAAATTGCGCAAGACCGGCAGATGATTCGCTTGTACGGCAAAAATCGCACCATTCTCGGCGCGCAGATCTGCACACGGCTCGACTTGTGCGATTATTATGCCAGCAATCTGAACACATCGTTAGCGGCGCAGTCCGAGGGCATTCGCCGCCTTGCCATCTGCCGCATGGATGTGGACAATCTGGGCGAAGCGTTCGTTTCCGGCTTTGAGCAGAAGGACAAGCCGCTGCCGAAGGAACGGTATCATTTTGTCACACTCTCCCGAACGACCGCGTTTTCTCGGCAAATGTCGCTCTTCTTCAAGCGCTATATGAACCTTGTGCTAACGCAGAATGAACAAAAGCCGCTGCAAATTGCCGTCATTTATTCCGGCGGCGACGATGTGTTTCTGCTGGGCGCGTGGAATGACGTCATCACCGCGGCAACGCGGATTACGGATGCTTTCCATGCTTATACATCCGGCGCATTGACCATCAGCGCAGGCATTGGGATGTACGATGCGAAATATCCCATCCGCATGGCTGCCGAAGAAACGGCCGCCTTGGAGCAGCACGCCAAAAACGAGCCCGGCAAAAATGCGATTGCCTTGTTTGATCCGCAGGAACATCACACCTATTCGTGGTCTGTCTTTACCAGCGCCGTCCTGGGCGAAAAATATCAGGCGCTGAAAACCTTTTTCGATGGGCAGGATGAGCGCAGGATGGCTTTCCTGTACAACATCACGCAGCTGCTTCGTCTTGCATCCACAGACAAGCTGAATCTGGCACGGTTAGCCTATCTGCTGGCACGCTTGAAGCCAAGCAGCTTTGATAAGGAAAAAAGCGCACAGTACGACGCATTCTCCAAGGCGGTGTACCGCTGGGCAGCCATTCCGCAAGAGCGCGACCAGCTCATCACTGCCATCTACCTATATGTCTACTTGAACAGAAAGGTGGAAGATTCAAATGGCTTACAACAATAACTACAATAGCTATAACAATCAGCGGCAGCCATCCAGAGGCGGCTTCACACCTGCGCCTGCCGCTCCGGTTGAACCCAAGGCAATCCCGGCAAACTATGTTGATCTTGCAGAAACGCTGATGAGCGCAAATTCAAAAAGCATCACAACATCCAAGCTGCGCAACTGGTTCAGCATTGCCAACGATATCTATAATGTAGAAAGCCGCAGCAGCGAAATCGGCTTGAAGCCGGAAAGCTGCACAAAACTGCTGAATTTGCGCGTGCGCATTGTCTACGATGCCGGCAAGGATTCCAAGATTAAGGATTTTGTCACCAGCGCGAATTTGCTTTCGTATATCAAAGGCATTGGCAGCAGCCGCGAGCAGATGATTCGTTTTGCGCAGTACATGGAAGCCTTGGTTGCTTATCATAAATACTTCGGCGGGAGGGAAGCATAACAATGTACGGAAAAATTATCATCCACTGCGTTTTGACCGTCAAAACAGGATTGCATATTGGGGATTCCTCTGCCTTTTCTGCCATTGGCGCAGTGGACAGCCCGGTTGTTCGCGACCCTTACACCAATCGGCCCATTATTCCCGGCAGCAGTTTGAAGGGAAAAATCCGCACGCTGCTTGTTCGCAGCAAATGCAAGGATATTGAGCATATGCCCGACCACAAGGATGACGACTCCGCCATTCTGCGGCTTTTCGGTTCCGCTGCGCCTGTCAAACGTTCCCGGCTTCAGTTTGCTGACTGCTTTGTATCCAATGCCAGCGATTTTGCAAGCATTGGTTTGACGGAAGTAAAGGCGGAAAACACCATTAACCGTCAAACCAGCCAAGCTAATCCGCGGCAAATCGAACGCGTTACAGCAGGCGTTCAGTTTGGCTGCACCATTGTGTACGATATTGAAAATTCCAGTGAGCTGACCCCCGATTTGCAGCTGCTGGCGCTTGGCATGAAGCTGCTTCAGATGGACTATCTGGGTGGTCATGGTTCGCGCGGCAGCGGGCGGGTCGGCTTTTCCGATTTTTCTTTCCAGCATTTTCAGGATGAAACCTCCGACCAAACGTTGATGGACATTTTCAAGGAGGCCGAGAACTATGAATTATTCCCTAATTCGTCTGCGATTTGATGGCCTTGCTCACTTCGGCACTTCCGATTCCGCGCTTTCCTTATTCACATCAGAAGATCATTTCTATGCCGATACGCTCTTTTCCGCACTTTGCCACACTGCATTGTCTCTCCACGGCATTGATGGACTCCATTCGCTCCTTCAGCAGGCTGCGGATGGTTCATTGCTGCTCAGTGACAGTATGCCGTGGCATCGTACCGCGCACGGTGTTGATTACTACCTGCCCAAGCCTTGCAGGACTTTTTCTCGTCTCCCGCAGAAACACGAAATGCCGCAGGGCAGCCGCAAAGCAATGAAAAAACTTGCATGGATTCCCGTTCGTAGCTTTTCTGATTTCTGGCGTTCTATTGCCGGAGAAGCCTCTTATCAGCCGCAGCCGGATGCTTTCGGGACACTTGCAGGCAGAACGCAGGCCGCCGTGTCCGACGAAACGGATGCCGTTCCCTATCAGGTGGGCGCATATCGCTTCTTTCCTGAATGCGGTTTGTATGTGCTGATTGGCTGCAAGGAGCAGCGTCAGCTGGATTATTGCGCCGAATTGTTTACGGTGCTTGGTTTGTCCGGCATTGGCGGAAAAACCAGCGTCGGCTACGGGCGTTTTACCGTCGAAGAGCAGATTCGTTTGGACGATTCTGATGATTCCCAGCTGGTATTCCTCCAACATGCACTGGCGGACGCATCTGCGCCCTATCAATTGCTGCTGACAACCAGTTTGCCGCGCGATGATGAGCTGGAACAAACCATGCAGCACGCGCAGTATCGGCTGATTCGCCGGAGTGGTTTCATCCAATCAAACACATTTAATGCAGAGCCATTCAAAAAGCAAACGCAGTATTACCTTGCCGCCGGCGCAACTTGTACGCAGCGTTATCACGGGGATTTGTACACCGTTGCCGAATCGGGCAATCACCCCGTTTACCGCTATTCCAAGCCGATGTTTCTGGGGGTGAAGGCATGATTGAATCAGGAACGCTTCAATGCTTTGACTTGACGCTGACAACGCAAGGGCTGCTCCACGTTGGGGACGGTAAAGTCATCCCGAAAAAATTTTACATGCTGAACGGCAATACCATCTCCTACATTGATGAAGAACGGCTGTTTGCCCTCCTCCTCCGTCGAAATCAGCTGGAGCGTTTTGAAGCCTATTGCCTTGGTGCGGACACAGATTTAGGACGCTTCTTCAAGAGCATTGCACTTTCTCCCGCTGAGCAGCATGCGCTTGTGCGCTGCACCTTCCGCAGTGCCGATGCACTTGATGAAAACCATTCGTGCAAGGAAATTCGTCCGTTTATCCGCAACACGGCCAATCAGGTTTACGTTCCCGGCAGCAGTATCAAAGGCGCGCTGCGCACAGCCCTGCTTTTTTCCATGATTCAGCAGGATGGCAGCAAAAAAGCCCCTCTTGATTGGCAGAAGCCAAGGGGCGCTTTTGAAGCACGTTATCTCCATCAATTGTATCCGCAGATTGAGCGCGATACACCGCAGAAAGACATTCTACGCGGACTTTCTGTTTCCGACAGTCAAGTCATCGCAGACAGTGCCATGTGTTTAAGCTGCAAGTGCGATGCCAGCGTCAGCGGCGCTGTCCGCAAACTGCCCCTCTGCCGTGAGTGCATTGCGCCGGGGCAGCTGATTCATACTACGCTGACGTTGGACCAGTCCATCCTGCGCGGCAGAATTACCAAGGAATCCTTGCTGCGTGCCATCCAAACCTTTGCCGCATACCATCAAAAAACGTACGCTGAACATTTTACCGTGCCTGACCATGCGCATTATCAGCTTGCAGCGTCAACGCTCTTTCTTGGCGGCGGCGCCGGCTTTTTCAGCAAAACGCTGTCGTACCCCTATGAGGGAAAGCAGCTTGCTTTGCAGCATGTTTCTGCGTTCATGTGCAAGTCTTTCCGTGCGCATCATCATGAAAAAGACCCTGCACTGGGCATCTCCCCGCATACTATGAAATATGGACTGTATCATCAGGAGTTATTCCCGTTCGGTCCATGCAAGGTGGATATTCTATGATAAAACAATACCGAATCAGCTTGGAAAGCAAGCAAGCTGGGCTCAATGCGTCGATTGCCTATCCGCTTTACGCATGGCTGTTGTCACAAGTGCCGACTGAAGTTGGTACGGCGCTTCACGAGCAAGCCACCCGTCCAATCAATCAGTATATTCTTTGGAATGCTGCTGCCAATCGCGGCGAATGGGTGGTTAACCTCATGACCGACGAGATGGTCGAAATATTTTCGCCTGTCTTGAATGCACTTTCCGTAATTGCCTTGCGAAGTGGCACATTGCTTGCTACCGCAGGAAGCACCGTGGAAGTCCCAAATTTCCAGCATCTGTTGAAGTGCGGCGAATCACTGTCAAACGTTCAGCTTTTTCCAATTCACTTTCTAACGCCCACAACGTTCAAGCAGGATAAGCGTTATGTGATTTTCCCGCAGGAATCGTTGATTTTACAGTCCCTGATCTCCCGCTGGAATGTCAGTTTTCCTGAAGCTCCGATGGATGACGAAGATGCTTTTCAGGCACTTCTGCGCGGCATTCACATTGTGGATTACAATTTGCACACCACACGCTATCCAATGAAGCAAGTGCGGCTTCCTGCATTTCAGGGACGGATTAGCATTGAAACGCGCCTGCCTGCGCCCATGATGGCGCTGTGGACAACGCTGTACAGCTTTGCCCCTTATGCCGGGATTGGTGTCAAGACGACGCTGGGGATGGGCGGCGTGTCAATGATGAAGGCATCCAATCTGCCTGTGTGACCCCTCTATTTAATGATATATTTCGGATGCCCACACATGAACGACGGGTGTTCCCCGATGGAAAGCCCCTGTGATTAACCCAGCCACCTCCTATGCGAGTAGAAGAATCGCATGGGAGGATTTTTGGTGTGCCCCCGCATAATACTATTTCCAGATTCACCTGCGCCATCGGATTGCGCCTTTTCCGCTCTGTCGTCCGGTCGTTCCACTTAGCGTATATTGATTTTTCTTTGGTGATTTTTGAGACGCTGCGCCAAATGGAAAGCAATCCGCAAATCAAGGCGCGTCTTTCGCAGATTCAGTATTTGGTTGTAGATGAGTATCAGGATATCAACAATCTTCAGGAAAAATTCTGTGTGAATTTTGCGAGAAAATCAACTTCTTGGATGATGTGGCGGAAGACCTTGATGCGCGCAGAATGAGTTTGGATGGAATCAAAAGAATTTTAGATGACTTTGATGAAATCTATGGCGATTATCAGCTGTCAGCGCGCGTCGATATGCTGCTGAAATTTCTTGCGAAACGAGCGGCACAGGAATATCGGTACATCAGCTTTCAAGAGAAGTCCCCCGACAATGATGCCGTGCAAATCATGACGGTTCACAAGGCAAAAGGACTGGAATTTCACACGGTTTTTCTGCCTGAACTTACGAAAAATGAGTTTCCCGCGCGTACGCTGGGCGGGAAGCAATACTATCATGTGCTGGGCGGCACATTTGCGGAAAACAAAGACAAATACCAAAGTACGCTTGATGATGAGCGGAAACTCTTCTATGTTGCTGTCACCCGCGCAAAACAAAACCTGTACATGTCCTATGTATCGGCAACGCAGCCAGTGTCATGCTTCGTACAGGAAGCGGCACAGTCACCGTATTTGCAGATAAACGACCGCGATTTGACCTGCAATCCGAAAGCCTCCGCTGATTCCGACAAGGCAGAACCCGCCCAGTATGCACGCAGTCAGCTGCAAAATTACTACACGGAAGCGTGCCGCATTCTTCCGGAGGCAGATGCAGACTTAAAGCGCATCGAAGGACTATCGCCCGACGAGATGATTGCGGAAGCAGAAAGAAACAGCTTGCTGTAACGAGGCTTATTTCTCGTGCAAACAATGCGCTTGAATTGCACTTTTTCTCGGAATTTTTGCCCGGCAGGGATGACGCAGCTGGGTTGGACTCAATTATGAGGGGTATCCCTAATCCTCCACGGCGTTTTCCGACACTTCGAGATGAAGCCGAGCGTGCTGCAGCCGCTGTGGAATTTAGCGTGCGACATGGCGGTGGAGGGGGTCATCAACGACTTGAATCTGCCGATGCTCACGAACGCGCAGGCGGCAGGGCAGCTGCAAGTCCTCCAGCAGATTGCGCCGAGGGTCAACAACCTGCTGACGGCGGAGAAGCTCTATACGTATCTGCGGATGAATCCGCCGAGCAAAACGGAATTTGCCCGCCTGAAGCGCTTGTTTTCGCCGGATAATCACGCACTTTGGTATGCACCGACTGCGCGCGTTGCTATGGCGGAGGAGCAAGCAGCGGTGGATAACGGTGGCGGTACATCAGGTACATCACAGCGCGGTCAGCCGGACGACGGTCAGCAGGAGGATGCCAGCACGGCGCAGGCACAAGCGGCGCTATCCGCCCTCTTGCAGGACTGGCAGCACATTGCCGAGCAGATGCAGACCGACTTGGAGACGTTCCACAAGCAGCGCGGCGACGAGGCAGGCGGCATGATGCAGAATCTCCGCGCCGTCAACCGGGAAAAGTACGACTACACGGCGTTCCTGAAGAAATTCGCCGTGATGGGCGAGGCCATGCGCATCAATGACGATGAGTTCGACTATGTGTTTTACAGCTACGGGATGCAGCTTTTCCCCGAAAAGCGGATGCCGCTCATTGAGTCGCTGGAATACAAGGACGTGAAGCGCATCCGCGAGTTCGTCATCGCGATTGACACGTCTGGGTCGGTGATGGGCGAACAGGTGCAGGCGTTTTTGCAGAAGACGTACAACATCCTGCAAAGCACGGAGAGCTTTTTCAGCCGCATCAACGTCCACATCATCCAGTGAGACGAGGACATTCAGGAGAACATCAAAAATCACCTCGCGGGAGGAGTTTGACCACTATCTGCAAACGATGGCCATCGAGGGGCTTGGCGGAACGGACTTCCGCCCGGTATTCCAGCGGGTGGATGAGATGATTCGGGACGGGGAATTTGCCAACCTGAAGGGGCTGATTTACTTCACGGATGGCTACGGCTTATTCCCGGAGCGGATGCCCGCCTATAAGACCGCGTTTGTGTTTGTGGAGGATGGCTGCGAGATTCCCGAAGTGCCGGTGTGGGCGATGAAGCTGGTGCTGACGAGAGAAGAGGTGGAGGAGATGGATGAAAGCACCAATAAATGACGCGGAGGAAAAGCAGATGGATACAGCCTTATCCGTTGCCGCGCTTGTAGTATCCTTGTTTTCGGCGGGGTTCACGCTGTATACGTTCATCTGGACGAAAGTCCGAGACCGGAAACAGGCGACACTGGAAGCATACAATCGGCTGCAAGAGCAGGTGCTGGATCATTTGAACGTGTACATGTCCAAGCAAATTGCGGAGATTGCGAAGAACACACGTTCCGAAGAGTACAAGCAGATAAGCGCCTATGTTGCGCGAATCGAGTATTTCTGTGTCGGTGTAAACCAGAAGATTTATGATCGAAATGTGGTTTACGAACTGGCGCAGGGCTACTTGGACGGCACGATAAAGAGCCGAATTGAGCCGATGATTGAGAAGAAGAACCGTTTTGGACACGATTATTACGCCAACATTCATCAATTTTACGATTGGATGGAGAAGACACGAAAAGAAAAGGAGCGTAAAGGAAAATGAGCGACTTTCAGATTGAAAATGGTGAGCTGGTGGAGTATACGGGAAGGGTGGGGATGTGGTGATTCCAGATTCGGTTACATCCATCGGGGATTTTGCATTCGAAGACTGCAGCAGCCTGACGAGCATAAGCATTCCGGACAGCGTCACTTCCATTGGGGATAATGCGTTCAGTGAGTGCAGCAGCCTGACAAACATAAGTATTCCGGGCAGCGTTACTTCTATTGGTGATAATGCGTTCAGTGAGTGCGAAAGTCTGACGAGCATAAGCATTCCGGACAGCGTCACCTCCATCGGGGAGCGGGCGTTCAATGATTGCAGTAGCCTGACGAGCATAAGCGTTCCTGATTCCGTTACTTCCATCGAAGCACCAGCATTCACGGAATGTGAAAATCTGCAAGACTTCACCTGCCCTTCTTCTTTCGCGAAGCAGCTGCAAACCATACTGCCTAAAACGAAGACAACCATCATCCTTTACATCCCCGATATTTCAGGCATGAGCACCAAATTTCTTCTCAGTGTTGTAATCGGATTTGTTGAGGACAAACGAGACTGGTCCGACGAAAACGGCAAAGCGTATGCGAAATACATCAAAACAAAAGCACTGAAGCTGGCAGGTTTGGCGATTGAGCACCCCGCGTTGTTCTACCTGATGCTTCGCGAAAAACTGATTTCCGCCAAGGATTTGGAGGCATTCACAAAAGCCGTGCAGGACAGCGGCAATACGGAGCTGATTGCGGCAGTGCTGGACTATGCCAACAGCAGCGTTTCCGAAAAGGACAAGGCAAAAGTTCAGCAGAAGAAAGAAACGCTCGACACGAATGTGACGAATTTCCTGTTTGATGCGGAACAAATTGAGCAAATCAGCGGGAAAACGTTCGCTGTCACAGGCAGGCTCAAGACGTTCGCCAACCGCAACGAGCTGCAAGCCTGCTTGGAAGCGTGCGGTGCAACGCTGACGGAGAGGCTTTCGCGCGACGTGAATTACCTCATCACGAACACGCCGGATTCGGGCACGGCGAAGAATCGGGAGGCCGAATCGCTGGGAATTTCGCGCATCACCGAGGCGCAATTCAACGAAATGGTTGGCAGAAAAGTGTAAAAGATGCCCTCCGCCGGTTACTCACAACCGCGGAGGGCATTTCTATATCCTCATTTCGTCCTCTAAAAAGTGCGAATTTGATATTTTGATACACAAAAGGTGGAAACTTGTTGAGGAGATTAGCACCTTCACCTCTTGAACCCCATGAAAAGCATTCGACGACCCGCAAACCCTTGCGCCACAAGGCTTTGCGGCACTTTCACAAGTACCTAATAACCCCGAAATAACCCCGTCATCATGAACGGAACAATTTTAGCCCCTGTGCTGTGTATGCGGTTCAATGTCAAGGCGACAATAAGCACAGGAGGTTTTTCTTTGATGAAAGCCTGCAAAGAAAAAGTCAAGCCCCAAATAGGACTTGCTGCAAGAAAATTT
>ERZ824473.173-NODE-173-length-127850-cov-36.622528_pt1 | contig 127850 bp, 165 predicted proteins | sample MGYA00519874_ERZ824473 | MGnify/ENA primary metagenome ERZ824473 (study PRJEB31778, sample SAMEA3449151) | human gut metagenome | biome: human gut; feature: human-associated habitat; material: faeces | place: United Kingdom | collected 2010/2012 ...
AAAGAGCAGCTAGAAAAGGAAGAAACCCACAAACTAAAGAAGAAATCAAAATACCAGCATCAAAAGCTCCAGTATTCAAAGCTGGTAAAGCTTTAAAAGATTTAGTTAACAAGAAAAAATAATCTGTGAAATTTATATTATATAGATATATGAATTCATATAAAAGGATATAGTAAATAAAACTATATCCTTTTTATTTATTATATTTAATATTACTGAGATCTTATATTTTTTGACAATACTATTTTTGGAAAAGTTAAGCTTAAACTTTTCGACCAATTAATTTGTATTCATAACTTATTATTATTTTTTTAGTAAACTACCGAATTTATCATTTAAGAAAGTATTATTTTCTAAAAAATTTTTTAATTAGTTTCCAAATTTTATTATACCATTTTAAATCATTAATTTGTGTCAAAGCTAATTCTTGTTGTTTTTCTTCAGTGTTTTCAAAAGTACTTTTGGAATAGTTGTAAAAAAGTTTATCTACATTATATTTTTCTTTTTTATCTTCTTCAATTTTCAATCTATCACAGTTTTGTTTTGAAATAATTTTATTTCTTTGTGTTTTAGTTGCCCAATAATCTCTAAATAAGATTGCTATAATACCCTTTGCTATTTTTGATACTTCTTGTTCATCTAATGACTTATTTGGGTCATAATTAAAACTATAATCACTATTTGCATTTGTCTTAAATAATTCAATCTTGTTAGTTGGGATTTTATTATAATCTTCTATTGGAATATATTTTAGTATTTCTAATACTTCACTATATGCATTTGCATACTTAATATCAGCCATTATTTAATCTCCTATTTGTATATTTTCTTGTTCTTCTCTTTGGTTTGAGAGTTCTTTTAGTTGTCTTTCTTGAGCTTGTTCTATATTATCTAAAAAAGCTGTGTCTTTTTGTTCTTCTAGTGTTTCTTTTCCTAAATCTTGTGTAGATTTTTGACCAACAATAGTTCTGTCTTTATATCCGAGCTTTTCTGCAATCCCATTATAGAAATGTGCTTCTTCCTTTAATATATAGGCAAAATCTGCTACAATTGTATCAACATAAGATTGATTATTAGGAGTACCTCCAACCAATAAGGCAATCAAATAATTTTGTTCATCTTCAGTTAATTCTCTTTTTTGCCACAAATTAGACTGTCTTATTGTATCTATTTGTGTTTTAGATAAATTTAATTTTCTTGCAACATTAGGCATATTTCTATAAAATTGTGCTTTTCTTGTTTTTCCACTTTGAACTTTATTAGCATAATCTGACAGATAATGTAAACCATCCACTTTGCTACCATTATCTAATACAACAGTCCTTGATTCTAAGTCTCTTTTTAGCACAATTGAATGCATTATAAAATCTGCATAAGTTTGTCCTTGACCATTAGCTCCAAAATCCATATCTCTTGATTCTATAACGCTTTTTGCCATTTCTACATATTCAGGATATTTTTCTTCATCTATATCCATTACTTGTGGGTCAATTGCTCTTATCATTGCTCTTGCAGTACCCTCAACAAATCCTTCGGTTATAATATTATGCATTCTAGTATCTCCATTTGGTAATACTTCTCTTGTTGCAAGTCCTGAAGAAAAACAATAATCTTTTCCTAGTTGTTTTATGTCTAAGGCAAATTTAACATCTTTTAAAGGTCTTAAATTTCCATTTTTATCTTCAAAATATCTTTTTCTATTTCCATGTGAATCTCTTTGAGTACTTATTATGTATTGTGGTTCCTGAATACTTACAAGGTTTTCTGATGTTACATAACTATTTATTCTTTCATAATTTCTATAAGTTTTTCCATCTTTGCTTTGATATTCATAATCAATATTTGGATTTGCATCATCTATAACTTCTCTTTCTGCATTATGTGTCCATTCATGAAATACAGTTTGTCTTAAATTAGTTAATAAAGATTGTCCTTTACTTAAGTCGCTAAAATCAATACCATCCGTTCTCATATCTACAGGATTACCACTCTCATCCTTTGCAAATCCTTTTATTGTACATCTTTCATATATAAAAACAGCTCCTGTAAAATTTCCATCTTTAAAATAATTTAAATGTTGTGCTCCTGCATTCATTACCATTCTATATAGTTTCGAAGTAACTGGTACAGCAGTAGGATCATCAAAACATTTCCCATACAGGCATTCATTATCCATACCTGGAATAGGATTTCCTATCCTAAATTTCTTTATACCATCAAAAAGTTTATCTAACATGTCCTCAAAATGTACTTTTCCTTCTGTTATTCTTTCACTTGCCAAACAATATTCATAAGCTAGTAATTGTGAAATATCTATATGTTGAATAGTATTTCCACTTATTAATTCTATATAAGTATCCCAATTACCACTTGTTTGTTCTATTTTATTTTTAACTTTTTTAAATCTATCTGAATCTGTTGTTTGATATTCTGCTAATAATTTTTCAACTTTATCTTGAAATTCTTTATATTTGGTTTTAGTTATACTATCTAAATTATCTAAATATATTTTCATTTTTTCCTCCAAATTTGATTATATTATATCAATCATAATAAAGTTTTACAATAAATACACTAATCTTTATAAAATAAAGAGATGTATGGAATATAATCAACTCTCTACATCTTATAATTTATATTTTCAACAGTTCAAGCATATCTACAAAATCGTTTTAACTCATTTGTATAAGCTAGATATATAATACCTTCTTTTGGTTTTTTATTAGTTTTGTTTACAATTACTTTATGCAGCTTAATATAAGAAATATTGGTTTTCTCAATTTTTCTTATGCTACCATTAACAAAAGTAGGAGAAATCTCTGAAAACTCACAAATAAATTCTATTTTTTTTAGTTTTCCTCAAATCATAGTTCTTCTTTAATTGTCTTCGTTTCAAGCACAATCCTTTTTTTAGATATTGGACGATGTCTTTTAGGCAAAGAAAAAACATCATCCAAATACTTGAATGATGTTTTTTCTATCTGTTAGTTTGAACAGATACGTCATTGGTGCAGATGGCCGGAATCGAACCGGCACGGTTTATTCAACCGCAGGATTTTAAGTCCTGTGCGTCTACCAGTTCCGCCACATCTGCATTAAATGAACTGGTATTTGTCTTACGACGTTACTTATTATAATATCAAAAAAAACATTTGTCAATCATTTTTTTAAGAAAATATGAAAAAATTTTAATTAGTTTTAGAGTTAAGGAGATACTATTCTAAATATGGAGAATAAAAAATAAAAATAATTTTATAATTTAAGGAAAAATTAAGGTTAGAGGTATTTAATATAAATAAAAATATAGAAGGAAAAAATTCTGCAACAGTAACAAATTCAACATTAAGTGCGTCTGGAAAAGGAAATAGAAATAATGTAGACAATTGTGGAGTTATGATTTATCAAAGTATGTCTGGAGATGCAGGAGAAGGAACAGGAACATTTACTGCAAAAGATTCTACATTAAAAATAGATTCAGATTCTGAATATTATTCATCTGCACCATTTTTCTTTATAACTAATACTAATGCAGTTATAAATTTGGAAAATAATAATATAGAATATGGTAGCAATATATTGTTAAAAGCTGCAGCAACAACTGAATGGGGGAAAACAGGCAGTAATGGAGGAGTTGTAACATTAAATGCTAGCAATCAAAAATTGGTAGGAAATATTGAAATTGATAAAATTAGTGAAGCACAAATAAATTTAAAAAATAGTAGCAGCTGGGAGGGAAAAATTAATAGTGATAATATAGCTAAAAGTGCAAGTTTAAGTCTAGATTCAAGTTCTAAAATAAAATTAACAGGAGATTCATATCTTACAACATTTGAAGATGAAGATTCAAGTTTTAATAATATTGACTTTAATGGTTATATGATTTATGTTAATGGTGAAGCGATTAAATAGTAAAGAATGTATCCTAAATAGTTTAAATGATTAAGCTGTTTAGATACATTTTTTATACTTTATATAAGAGTTTAAATAATTATACATAATAAAACAAGTTACAAAAAAGAATTAAAACAAATTTTACATATGAGTATGAACAAAAAGTCGAAGGAAGATTATATAATATTTTAATAAGTGAAATGTTATTAATGTCTGATTTTGTTCTTATAAGAAAGTTTTTGTTTTAAGTAAAATTTGCATATATAAACTTGTAATTTTTGCGAAAACGCTATATAATAAGACACAAATTCAAAAAGGAGATGATTAAATGCAAGTATCAAGAGAAGAAATTTTGCATATAGCAAAATTAGCACATTTAAAATTAGAAGAAAATGAAGTAGACACATATTTATTACATCTACAAGACATTTTAAATTTTGCCAATGTAGTAAATAATGCTCCAGTAGATGGATTGAATCAATCAATAGGTGCAAATGATAATTATAATGTATTTAGAAAAGATGAAATTAAAAATTTCGAAAATAGAGAGTTATTATTACAAAATGCTCCAGAACAAGAAAGAGGAATGTTTAAAATACCAAAAGTAATACAATAATTGTAAAAGCAGGAGAAATATTATATGAACTATGGAATAGACATTGATGATACAATATCAAAAACAGCAGATAAATTTATAGAATATGGAAGAGAATTTAATAAACAAGTATTAAAAAGAGGGTATAATGATAAGTTATCAGAAATACCAGATCATTTTTATTTAAAATATATATTCGGATGGAATCAAGATGAACAAAGAAAGTTTCTAGAAGAATATGGTTATTATAAAAAAATGATAGAAAATGTTGAAGTAAAAGATGATGTAAAAAATACTCTAAAAACAATAAAAAATAATGGTAATAATATTTATTTAATTACTGCAAGATTTAAAACAGATAAGTTTTCTGCGTACGATTTAACAAAAATATGGTTAGAAAAAAATGAGATTCCTTTTGATGAACTTATCATAGATGCAGATGATAAAGCAAAAATTTGCAGAAGTAAAAAAATAGATATTTTTATAGACGATAGCTATAAAAATTGTATACAAGTTGCAAATGAAGGAATAAAAACATATCTAATGACTACTGAATTAAACAAAAATATAGATTCAGGAAATATTCAAAGAGTATATAGTTGGAGAGATATAAAAGTATAAAATATAGGAAGGAGCAAGAAGTAAATGGAACTTTATGAATATACAGTTCATGAATTAATGGACAAATTAGAGAAAAAAGAGATTACAATATCAGAATTAACAAAAGCATATGTAGATAGAATTAATGAAAAAGAAAAAGACGTAGAAGCTTTTGTTACAACTCTTACAGATGAGGCAATTTCTAAATCACAAGAAATTGAAGAAATGGTAAAAAATGGAGAGATAAATTCAAGATTTGCAGGAATTCCAATAGGAATAAAAGATAATATGTGTACAAAAGGTGTAAAAACAACTTGTAGCTCTAAAATGTTAGAAAATTTTATTGCACCATATGATGCCACTGTTATAGAAAAATTAAATAATGAGGGAATTATTAGTTTAGGAAAATTAAATATGGACGAGTTTGCTATGGGAGCTTCTACAGAATATTCAGCTTTTAAGAAAACTAAAAATCCATGGAATTTAAATACAGTACCAGGTGGATCTTCAGGAGGGTCAGCTGCAGCTGTAGCAGCAAATTTAGTACCATGGGCATTAGGAAGTGATACAGGAGGATCTATTCGTCAGCCATCAGCCTTTTGCGGTGTTGTCGGTTTAAAACCTACATATGGATTGGTTTCAAGATATGGATTAGTAGCATTTGCATCATCACTAGATCAAATTGGACCAATAACAAAAGATGTACAAGATGCAGCATTGTTATTAAATTTAATTGCAGGACATGATGAAAAAGATACAACATCAATTAATAATGAAAAAGTAGATTATACAAAATGTTTAAAAAATGATGTAAAAGGATTAAAAATTGGAGTACCAAAAGAATTTTTTGGAGAAGGAATAAATGCTGAAGTTAAAGCTAAATTACAAGAAGCGATAGAAAAATATAAAGAATTAGGAGCAATTGTTGAAGAGTGCTCTTTGGATATTGCAGAATATGCTTTAGCAACATATTATATAATTGCATGTGCAGAAGCAAGTTCAAATTTAGGAAGATTTGATGGTATTAGATATGGATATCGTACTAAAAACTTCGAAAACTTAAAAGATATTTATATTAATTCAAGAAGCGAAGGATTCGGACAAGAAGTAAAAAGAAGAATAATACTTGGAACATATGTATTAAGTTCTGGATATTATGATGCTTATTATAAAAAAGCATTAGAAGTTCGTACATTGGTAAAACAAGAATTTGATAAGAAATTTGAAAAATATGATGTATTACTTACTCCAACATCACCTACTGTAGCATTTGAAATAGGAACAAGATCAAATAATCCATTAGAAATGTATTTAGCAGATATTTGTACTGTTTCTGTAAATATTGCAGGACTTCCAGGAATATCTATACCTTGTGGTGTAGACAGTAAAGGAATGCCAATAGGAATGCAATTAATAGGAGATAAATTTAAAGAAGAAACTATATTAAATGCAGCATATACATATGAACAAGCTACAAAATTTAGAGAAAAATATAAACCAGAATTTAAAAAATAATAAGGAGGAAGATATATGTCAAGACAAGATTATGAGATTGTAATGGGATTAGAAGTTCATGCAGAACTTTCTACAAAGACAAAGATATTTTGTTCTTGTCCAACAGAATTTGGAGGAGAACCAAATACACATTGTTGTCCTATATGTATGGCAATGCCAGGTACACTTCCAGTGTTAAATGAAAAAGTAGTAGAATATGCAGTAAAAGCAGGTTTAGCTACAAATTGTGAAATTTCAAGAGATAGTAAAAATGATAGAAAAAATTATTTTTATCCAGACTTGCCAAAAGCTTACCAAATATCACAATTTGATAAGCCACTTTGCGAAAATGGATATGTAGAAATAGAAGATGACAATGGAGAGAAAAAACAAATTAGATTAGAGAGAATTCATATAGAAGAAGATGCTGGTAAATTAAATCATAATGAGTTTGGTGGAGGAAGTTTAGTTGATTTAAATAGAGCTCGGAGTTCCTTTAATAGAAATAGTATCTAAACCAGATTTGAGAACAAGTAGAGAAGTAGAACAATATTTAAGAAAAATAAAATCAATATTAGAATATATAGAAGTATCTGATTGTAAGATGCAGGAAGGTTCACTTCGTGCAGATGTTAATGTTTCTGTTAGAAAAAAAGGTGAAACAAAACTTGGAACTCGTACAGAAATGAAAAATATGAACTCTTTCCGTTCAATAGTAAGAGCTATTGAATATGAAGCAAATCGTCAAATTGAATTGATAGAAGAAGGAGGAGAAGTAGAACAAAGTACGTTAAGATGGGATGATGTATCTGGAAGAACATTTTCTATGAGAGATAAAGAGGATGCACAAGATTATCGTTATTTTCCAGATCCAGATTTAGTTGCAATTAGACTATCTGAAGAATATATAGAAGGAATAAAAAATAGCCTTCCTGAACTTCCAGAAAGCAGAAAAGCAAGATATATGGATGAATTTGGATTATCTGAAAAAGATTCAAGATTACTTACTAGTTCTAAATATTTATCAGATCTATTTGAAGGAGCAGAAGAAATATGCAAAAATCCAAAAGCTGTAGCAAACTGGATTTTATCTGATATATCAAAAATATTAAATGAAAAAGAATTAGAAGCAGATCAAATACCATTTACTTCAAAAGAACTTGCAACAGTAATAGAATTAATAGATAAAGGAACAATAAGTTCTGCTATTGCAAAAAAAGTTGTAGTAGAATTATTTGAAAACCCTCATGACCCAGAAGTTATAATTAAAGAAAATGGATGGATTCAAATATCAGATGAAGGAGCAATAAAAGAAGTTGTTCTAAAAGTATTAGAAGAAAATCCACAATCAATAGCAGATTATAAAGGTGGAAAAGATAAAGCTTTAGGATTCTTAGTTGGACAAGCAATGAAAGCAACAAAAGGAAAAGCAAATCCAGGAATGCTTAATAAAATGTTTATAGAAGAATTAAAAAAATAAAGCAAAATGAAAAATATGAAGTAGACTATTTTTTAGTTTACTTCATATTTTTGTTTTTGTTGTAAAAGTTAATATTAGATTGCAAGTTTTTAAGTTTGAATAATTTTTAATGCTTTTTAGTTTTATTCAATTTCATGCTTTATTCTATCAAAAGCAATTCCAAAAATAGTAAAAGTAACAATAAAGAAAAAACCAGACTTTAATAATGAGATACCAGTATAAAAAAGTTCCGGCATGCTGAAAAAATCATATGTAAGTAAAAATAGAGTAGCAAAAATACAAAAGAAAAAAGAGTATTTTAATCCAACTTTCATAATTTTAAAAATGTTTTTATCTATTTTAAAAATTGATTTTATCATAAATTTAAAGTTTTTTTTCATAATATCACGAGCTTTCTATATTATTATAAATATATATTAACATAAATTAAGAAATAAAATCAAAGGTAATTTTAACCAAGAAATATATGATGTATGTAGAAAATAAATAAAAAAATATAAAATATAAAGTATAAAAAGATAAAAAATAATAAATATATAACAACAATAAAAAAGAAAATCAAGGAAGAAAATATAGAAGTACTTGTAAAGTAAATAAAAAAACAATCTAGAAAAATACTAGATTGTTTTATATAGTAAAAAACTGTGCACAATTTTTTACTTGGATTATGCTTGAACAGCATTTAATTTTTTAGCTAAGTTAGATTTTTTTCTAGCAGCTGTGTTTTTTACTATAACACCTTTACTGCAAGCTTGATCTATTTTTCTTGTAGCTTGTGAAAATAATGTTTTTGCTTCTTCAACATTACCAGCTTCTACAGCTTGTTCGAATTTTTTAACAGCTGATTTATATCCTGATTTAATCATATTATTTCTTAATGTTTTCTTTTCGATAACACTAACACGTTTTATAGCTGATTTGATATTTGGCATATTTTGCACCTCCTCTTACGCTAGTAAATTATAACGAAAAACATTATATCATGAGAATATGAAAAATGCAAGAGGTATGGCTAAAAAAACTTGATATATGAATAATAAAACAAGAATAATAAAGTATTAAAAAAGCAAAGGTTATATATGATAATTGAAAAAAGAAATAAAATATGTTAACATATAAATTAGGATGTGAGAATAAATATGAAAAAATATGCATTTTTTGGAGGAAGCTTTAATCCGCCAACTATAGCACATAAAACGTTAGCAATAAAAGCAGCAGAAAAACTGAATTTAGACAAAGTGTTTTTTGTACCAGTTGGGGATGGGTATAAAAAAGATGGGTTAATAGATGAAAAACACAGATTTAAAATGTTACAATTAATATGTAATAGTAATGAAAAATTAGATGTATGTGATATAGAAATAAATAAAAATTATAATTTTAAAGCAATAGATGTATTTAAATTAATAGATGATATTTACAAAGAAGATGAGAAATATTTTATAATGGGAGCAGATAATTTTGTAAATATTCTAAATTGGAAAAATGCAACTGAATTAGTAAGCAATTATAAGTTTATATTGTTAAATAGAAATGAGATAAATTTAAAAGAAACAATAAAAGAAAATGAAACTTTAAATAAAAATAGGTTGAATTTCTATTATATGGACAATATGAATGATATAAAAATAAGTTCTACATGTATAAGAAATGCAATAAAAGATGAAAAGGTACCTGATATAAAAGGTATGGTTGATAAAAATGTATTAGAATATATAAATGAATATAATTTGTATAGAAACTAATTTATTCTAAAAATCGATAAATTACCTTGAAAAAAATGGATAAACAAGATATAATGAAAATATATAGCAACTATGTAGATACTAAACGAAGGATAACAATCACAGGAAGGAGCGATTTTTATGAATATAAAAATAACAGGAAAGGAACTAAAGGCAACAGATTCAATAAAAAACTATATTGAGAAAAAATGCGAAAGATTAGTAAAATACTTTGGAGAAGATTTTGATGTACAAGCAACAATAAAAACAGAAGGTAAAGATCAAGTTGCAGAAATGCATGTAAATACAACAAACGGTGTATTTAGAGCAGTTACAGGAAGTAAAGATCTATATGCTTCTATAGATAAAAATATAGACATTGTTGAAGGTCAAATAAGAAAAATGAAAACAAAAAAAGATAAACAAAATATGACAGAATCTATTCGTTTAAAAGAAACTAATATGAGCTTCGAAAAAGAAGAAGAAATAGAAAACGAAATAGTAAAAACACTGTTTTATGATGTAAAACCAGTTTCACCAGAAGATGCTAAACTTATATTACAAGAAGAACCTCAAAATAAATTTTTAGCATTTGTAAATGTTGAAACAGGAAAAGTAAATGTTATGTATAAATTAAAAGATGGTAAAAATTTTGGTTTAGTAGAACCAGAAGCATAAATATAGAAAAGAATAAGTAATCTTTTTAGATTACTTGTTCTTTTTTTTGTTATATAGTATTATTATGATGAAAAATATAAGAAAATACAATAAATAAAAACAGAATTAATAACAGTATATTAGAAATAATGAATAAAAATAAATAAATACAAATACTATATTAAATAAGTGAGGTAGAATTATGAAAAATAATCTTTTGTATATAATAAAAAAAGAAGAACATAATGAAAGTTGCTTAAAAAAAATATTAAAACTACATACTGAAATAAAGTTTGTATCACTAATGGCTGTAGATTTATCAGGAAATGTAACAGATGAAAGAATTCCTATAAAAGTGTTTTTAGAAGACTTGGAAAAATTTTTATATAAAACTGCTGTTCAAACAGATGGTTCATCAGTAGATTTGCCAGAAATTGCAACAATTAATGATGCAAAAGTTGACATGGTAGTAGATAAAGATTGCAATTGGTTTGTAGATTATAATGAAGACTTATTAGATGAAGAAACTCTTTTACCAATAGGTACAATAATCATTCCTGCATTTTTATATCATAATGGAAAGCAAGTTGACTCTAGAAGTATTTTAAAACTTAGTAACGAAAAAACAAAACAAGAAATAATGGATTTAATAAAAATAAAAAAAGATTTATTTAAAATCTATGAGATAAAACCAGAAGAAATAGAAAAAATAAATTATACAACAGCAACAGAATTAGAATTTTGGGTTAAAACTCCAAATGAAGAAACAGAAATAGAAGAACTTGCAACATCACAAGGAATGCATGAACAATATTGGAATAAAATAAATGGAACAGTGAGAACAGCTATAGAAGAATGTTTAATTATGATGGAAAAATATGAACTAGAACCAGAAATGGGACATAAAGAAGTTGGACGGAGTAAAACCAAAATTAGGATCTTTAGGTAAATATGATCATGTAATGGAACAAATTGAAATAGATTGGAAGTATTCAAATTCTCTTCAAGCAGCAGACAATCAAATTTTTGTTAAAGAATTAGTTAAAAAAATATTTATGAAGTATGGACTAGAAACTACATTTAGAGCAAAGCCAATAGAAAAAGTGGCAGGAAGTGGAATGCATGTACATTTAGGAATGAATGTGCAAAAAAAAGATGGAAAAATAATAAACTTATTTAATAGTTATAAAGATAACTTTTTAAGTTCTTTAGGATATGGAGCTTTAATGGGAATATTAAAAAATTATGAAGTTATGAATCCTTTCATTTCGGCAACAGATGATTCTCTAAGAAGATTAAAACCTGGATATGAAGCTCCTGTATGTATTGTTACATCATTAGGAAAAGAAAAGGATGAACCATCAAGAAATAGAAGTGTTCTAATAGGTTTAGTTAAAGATAAGCAAAATCCATATGCAACAAGATTTGAATTAAGATCTCCGAATCCATCTTCTAATATATATTTAACTATTGCAGTTTCATACTTATCAATGGTAGATGGAATTAAATATGCAATATTAGGAAATAAAACAGAAGAAGAATTATTAAAAGAAATATCTAAAAAACAAAATGAATATTATGGCTATTTGGAGAAAGATAGAGTCTATAGAAGTGAAGAAGATGTGTTTGAATATTATAGTAATTCTGAAAGAGAAGAAATATTTGGAAAATCACCAGTGACAGTTTGGGATAATATAAAAAGTTTAGATAATAAAGTAAAAACTAGCGTTTTACAATATGGTGATATATTAACAGATATAATGATTAAATCTTTTAAAACAGCAACTTTAGAAAAATGGAAGTTAATTATTTGCAAAAGAAAGATAAAAGAATACTTTAATGAAATAAGTTCTTATAAAAGATTAAATAGTATTGATGAAAAAGATAATAATTGCTGGGATGAAATTGAAGAAAAAAGAAAAATTATATATAAAAATACAAATGAGCAACAATCTTTATTTGGAAAAGTTATCGAAGCTTTTGAAAAAGAAGATTGGAAAGAAGCCTCAAGATTGGTTATTGAACTAGAAGAAAAAATGGAAGAATTAAGAAGTTTATACTATATATATAAGAAAAATATAATTGAAGAATAAATATACAAAGAATATTAAAGATTTGGTTGAAAAGTAATGATATAAAATATGAAAAATAAAAAATGAGAAAAGAGGAAAAAAGCTTTGAATATACTAATTAGTGCATGTTTAATGGGAATAAATTGTAGATATAATGGAAAAAGCGAAAAAATTAATGAGTTAGAAGAACTAAAAAATAAATATAATTTAATACCAGTATGTCCAGAAATATATGGAGGATTAAAAACTCCAAGAAATCCATCAGAAATAGTAAATAATAGAGTAGTAACTAATAGTGGAGAAGATGTTACAAAAGAGTATAAAAAAGGTGCAGAAGAAATATTAAGGTTTGCAAAATTTTATGACTGTAAATATGCAATACTTAAAGAAAGAAGTCCTTCTTGTGGGTATGGAAAAATTTATGATGGAACATTTTCTAAAGCACTTATACAAGGAAATGGAATAACAGCAGATTTACTTTCAAAAAATGGAATAAAAATTATAGGAGAGTCTAATATAAAAACTTTACTTTAAAATATAATAAATAAGGCAGGAACACAATTCCTGCCTTTATGTATTCTAAGAATAGAATTCATAAAATCAAGAAAAATATTCCTGTCTTAATTTATTAGATATTAAATAACATTAGTACAAAAACTATTTGTTTGTCATTTGGCTTTCAGCTTGTTGGATTAATTTTCTTACCATGTTACCACCGATTCTACCAGCGTCTCTAGCAGATATATCTCCATTGTAACCTTCTTTTAAGTTAACACCAACTTCTGAAGCTACTTCATATTTGAATTTATTTAAAGCTTCTGTAGCTTCTGGAACTACTTTGTAATTACTGTTGCTTGATGAGTTTGCCATATCGTTCACCTCCTATAGAATGTGTTTTTTATATTTATTAATTTATTTTGTGAAAAACATATTGCCTTTTCACATTATATATATTGCTCAAATATAATTTTTTTAAACTGGAAATTTTTGATAAATTTTGTTGAAATGAATTATAAAGTATATTAGAATTATAAAATAATAATAAAAAAGCAAACATAGGAGAAAATATATATGTATAAATTATTAGCAATAGATTTAGATGGAACTTTACTAAATTCATATGGAACAATATCAAATAAAAATAAACAAGCAATAAAAAAAGCAAAAGAAAAAGGTATAGAAGTTGTAATAGCATCTGGAAGACATATAACATCTGTTAAAAGCTTTGCAAAAGAGATAAATGCAGAAGACTATAGTATATGTGGTAATGGCGCTATTTTATATGATATGAAAAATGACAAAATATTATACAATAGGTTTATAGAAAAAGATAAGATTTTAGAAATAATACAAATGTGTGAACAAAATAGTATATACTATAATGTCTATACAGAAACGGAGATTTTAACAAGAAAAATAGCATACAGTGCACTGTTTTATAAAATGGAAAATGAAAAAAAAGATAGTAAATATCAAACTAATATAAGAGTTGTAGCTGATTTATATAATTATGTTAAAGAAGATAATAAAAACAAATATATAAAAGTTACTATATATGATGATAATTTATCTATATTTAAACATATAATACAAAAATTAAGAGAAATTAAAGATATTGATGTATTAGATGTTGGACATATGTCCAGAAAAATTATAAAAATAAATAATGAAGATGTAGAAATAAAGTATTATTATACAGAAATAACAAAATTAGATGTGAATAAATGGAATGCTATTAAAGAGTTAATTAAAATATTAAATATTGATAGTAACCAAGTAGCTACAATAGGTGATAATGTAAATGACAAAGAAATGCTAGAAAATGCAGGAATGGGAATAGTAATGGAAAATAGTGCAGATTATGTAAAAAAATATGGAAAGAATGTATGTAGAGATAATAATTCAGATGGGGTTTCAGACGCAATAGAAAAGTATGTATTGTAAAATAATTATATTAATAAAAGTTGGGTAAATAGTAGAAGAATAATAAATTATAACATGTACATAATTATAAATGAGGTGTGTTATAATGAAAGATAAAGAATTGAATAATTTAAAAAATGAAATAGGAGAGATTGAAGATGTAACTAAATACGGCGAATTCGTCTCTTCTTATTTTGCTTGGCTTACGTTGTCAAAACAAAAAGAAAGAGCAGAAGATATGGATAACATGACTAAAAATAATAAATAAAAAGTGCAGGCACGGAAAAAAACCATACCTGCGTAAAAGGTCGTTACGTCACTTGAATGTCGGACTCATTAATTGTCGCAAAAACGCGTGAATGCATCTTCTGCCTCGTCTTCACGTTCAGATTCAATTTCTGCACGTTCTTGAGGAGACAGGAGGAAATCAGCATCGTCGTCATCGTCATCATCAGGAAAAATGTCAATTTCTTCTTCTAAAGGAAAGTTGACTAAATTCTCCTCTAATTCATCAACGAGTGTTTCATCAACGAAGAGTTCAAATTCCTCAGCGTCGACATCGTCGATTGAAAGATTGTAACGATAAACGATTGCTTCAACAGAATCTTCCTCAGGGTCGATGTTGTCGACGAAGTCGATCATGTCACCGTTTACGAATACCTTTAAGATCCATAAGCTGTCATCCCAACTAGTGAGAAAAAGCCCTGTAAAATCTTTAGGCATTGCCTGAGGGGAGATTGACGTATAGTATTCCATAATGAAATACCCCTTTCATAAAGTATTCAGCAAAGCTGTCTAATTATATTAACATAAAATCGAAAAAATGTCAATAAAAGTATTGACAAACGAAAAAATAATAGTATAATAAAACGTAGGTCAAAGAAAGTCAAAGTCAAAAGTAAAACAAAACTAAAATAATTCAAAAACGATAAATTAAGAAAGAAAAGGAGCAATAAAATATGAGAATGTCAGATATGATAGAAGAATTTATAAAAGAATTATTTAATGAAAATGATGAATATATAGAAATACAAAGAAACGATTTGGCCGAACATTTTAATTGTGTACCATCACAAATTAATTATGTAATTGCAACAAGATTTAAACCTTCTCAAGGTTATTATGTAGAAAGTAAACGTGGTGGTGGAGGTCACATAAGAATAAAAAAAATAGATATGACAAGAAGTAATTATATTATGCATATAATAGCAAGTTTAGATGAAAAAGTAACATCACAAGAAGTGGATATATATATAAGTAATTTCTTATCATATAATATCATTACAAAAAAAGAAGCAAAGCTTTTAAAAGTAGCAACAAATGATAATGTACTTAATGTACCACATGAATATAAGGACTCTCTAAGATCAAGCATACTAAAAAATATGTTGTTAAATCTTATAGATGATTAAAAAAGGAGGAATAAAATATATGTTATGTCAAAATTGTGGAAATCATGAAGGAAATATAAAATATACACAAATAATTAATGGAGTGAAAAAAGAAATGATTCTTTGTGAGGAATGTGCAAAAGAATTTGGCATAGATGAAATTAATTTTAATATGCCAATTAATTTTTCTAGTTTTTTAGGTGATTTATTAGAAGAATATAATGATAGTTCATTTTTACCAAGTTTTATAAAGAAAAATACACTAAAGTGTGATAATTGTGGATTAACATATGAAGAATTTATAGAAAATGGCAAGTTTGGTTGCGAAAATTGTTATGAAGCATTTAATGAAAAAATTAATTATTTGGTAAAAAACTTACATGGAACATCAAGTCATGTAGGAAGAAAACCAAAATATTTAAAAGAAAACAATATGGAAATAAATAAAGAAGAAACTAAAGAAAATAGTAAAATAGAAAAATTAAAAAAAGAACTTAATCAGGCTGTTAAAGAAGAAAGATATGAAGATGCAGCAAAGATTAGAGACCAAATAAAAGAAATAGAAAAATAAGGAGGAAAGTTTGTTTATTATGAGTAATTGGTATTTACAAAATGGTAAGGAATCAGATGTCGTAATTAGTACAAGGATAAGACTTGCAAGAAATATAAAAGATTTTAGATTTCCAAATAAATATAGTAAAGAAGAAAGTAAAAAAATTTTAGAAAAAATAGAAGAAATAACTCCAAGTTTAGGATATGGACTGAAATTTATTAAATTAGAAAATTTGGATGATATTACAAAAATAAGTTTGATAGAAAAACATTTATTAAGTCCAGAATTTGCAATGTCTAAAAAAGAAAATCAAGCAATGCTAATAAATGAAGAAGAAAATATATGTATAATGATAAATGAAGAAGATCATATACGTATGCAAGTATTTGCAGCAGGTTTCGATTTAGAAAATCTATTAAATTTGAGTATAGAATTAGATCAAAAATTAGAAAATTTAATTAATTATGCATATAGTGAAAAATATGGATATTTAACATCTTGTTTAACTAATATAGGAACTGGAATGAGAGCATCTGTAATGGTACATTTGCCTGCACTTACAATAACAGGAAATATAGGAAAAGTTTTGCAAGCTGCTAATAATTTTGGGATGAATATAAGAGGAATATATGGAGAAGGTTCACAAAGTCAAGGCAATGTATATCAAATATTTAATAATCAGTCATTAGGAATTACAGAACAAGAAATAATAAAAAATGTAAAAGCTATTACAGAAAAAATAATAGAACAAGAAAGACTTGCTAGAAAGTATTTAGGAAAAAAAGCACTAGATTTAGAAAATCGTGTATACAGATCATATGGAATATTAGCTTATTCTAGTAAATTATCATCAGAAGAATGTAGAAAATTACTATCAGATGTTAAACTTGGAACAGATTTAGGAATTATTAAAGAATTAGATGATTTAAAAGTAAATAAATTACAGTTATATACTAAGCCAGGAAATTTACAGAAATATTTTGGCAAACAGTTAAATACAAAAGAACGTGATATAAAAAGAGCAGAAATAGTTAAAAAAATTATTAAAGAAGAAAATGTTTAAAATTAGGGAGGGATGTCTATGACATATAAATTTACTAATAGAGCTCAAAAAGCAATAGAAATTGCAAATGAACTTGCAAACGAACTTGGTCACAATTATATAGGAACAGAGCATCTTTTGTATGGTCTGTCTAAAGAGGGGACTGGTGTTGCAAGCAAAGTTTTAGAAAATCAGAATATTACTCCAGAAAATATATTAGAAGAAATTGAAGAATTAATAGGAAGAGTAGAATTGTCACCAGATAGTCAAGGGACAGTTGGTTTTACTCCTAGAACTAAAAGAGTTATAGAAAATGCTTTTAGAGAAGCAAGAAAGTTAGGAACAGAATATATAGGAACAGAACATTTATTAATTGGAATAATGCTAGAAGGAGACAGTGTTGCAGTTAGAATTATGATGGATTTAAATATAAATCCACAAAAATTGTACAATGAAATTGTAAAAGTAATAAATGAAGATGACGGATTTTCAGGAGAAAATAAAAATAGTCAAACAGGTTTTGGAAGTTATAATTCAACAAATACATTAAATCAATTTGGAACAGATTTAACAAAGTTAGCAAAAGAAGGAAAATTAGATCCTGTTATAGGAAGAGAAGATGAAATAGAAAGAGTAATTCAAATTTTGTCTAGAAGAACAAAAAATAATCCATGTTTAATTGGTGAACCAGGTGTAGGTAAAACAGCTGTGGTAGAAGGTTTAGCACAAAAAATAATAGATGAAGATGTTCCAGAAATGTTAAAAAATAAAAGAGTTGTAAGTGTAGATATTTCTAGTATGGTAGCAGGTGCAAAATATCGTGGAGATTTTGAAGAAAGAATAAAAAAATCATTAAATGAAGTGAAAAAAGCTGGAGATGTAATTTTGTTTATAGATGAGATTCATACAATAGTAGGAGCAGGATCTGCAGAAGGCGCTGTAGATGCGGCTAATATTTTAAAACCACTTCTAGCAAGAGGAGAAATTAAAGTTGTTGGAGCTACTACATTAAATGAGTATAGAAAATATATAGAAAAAGATGCTGCTTTAGAAAGAAGATTTAGTCCAGTTAATGTATTGGAGCCATCAAAAGAAGATACAATAAAAATTTTAAAAGGAATTCGTGATAAATATGAAGCACATCATAATGTGAAAATTACAGATGAAGCTATTGATGCAGCTGTTAATTTATCTGTTAGATATATTAATGATAGATATCTTCCAGACAAAGCCATTGATTTAATAGATGAAGCAGCTTCAAGGGTAAAAATGAGAACATATACAAGACCAGAAAATTTAAAAGAGTTAGAAGATAAAATATTAGAATATGAAAAAGAAAAAGATGAAGCAATAAGGGTTCAGGATTTTGAAAAAGCAGCAAAATTAAGAGATAGTGAAAAAATGGCAAAAGAGAAATTAGAAAAGGATAAACAAAAATGGGAAAACAAAAATAACCGTAGTGTAACAACTCTAGAAGAAGATGATATTGCAGATGTAATTGCTAGTTGGACAAAAATTCCAGTAAAGAAAATAACAGAAGATGAAAATGAAAAATTAAAGCATTTAGAAGATTCTTTGCATAAAAGAGTTGTAGGACAAAAAGAAGCTGTAGAAGCAGTTGCAAAAGCAATAAGAAGAGGAAGAGTAGGATTAAAAGATCCAAATAAGCCAATTGGTTCATTTTTATTCTTAGGACCAACTGGTGTTGGAAAAACAGAGCTTGCAAAATCATTAGCAGAAACATTATTTGGAAATGAAGATTCTATGATAAGAGTTGATATGTCCGAATATATGGAATCACATTCTGTATCTAAATTAATTGGTTCACCTCCAGGATATGTAGGATTTGATGAGGGAGGACAGTTAACTGAGAAAATAAGAAGAAAACCATATTCTGTTATATTATTTGACGAAATAGAAAAAGCACATCCAGATGTTATGAATATGTTACTTCAAATTTTAGATGATGGAAGACTAACAGATAGCCAAGGAAGAACAGTAAATTTCAAAAACACAGTAATTATAATGACATCAAATATAGGTGCAAGACTAATTACAGATAAAAAAACATTAGGATTTGAACAAAATAAAAAAGAAGAAGCAAATAAAAAAGAATATGAAAATGTAAAAAAAGAAGTGTTATCAGAATTAAAACGTGAATTTAAACCAGAGTTTATTAATCGTATAGATGAAATTATAGTATTCCATAAACTAGAAAACAATGAAATCAAACAAATTATTGATATTATGTTAGAACAAGTTAAGAAAAGATTGGAAGAACAAAATATAAAAATAGAAATTGATGATTCTGTAAAAGAATTAATTGCTAAAAAAGGAATTGATTCAAATTATGGTGCAAGACCTTTAAAAAGAGCAATTCAAAGTATGTTAGAAGATAAAATAGCTGAAAGTATATTAGATGGAATAGTAAAACCAGGTAAGGTTTCAAAAGCTATAGTAATTGACGATGATGTAAAAATTATAGAAAATAAAAACTAAAAATATAGCAGTAGTTGATGATAAACTACTGCTATAATATATGTAAAATAAGAAATGTTACAGGAATATTACAGAAAGTTTGCGAAAATATTACATATATGGTATAATAAAGTATATTAGTAAGAAGGTGGTAAAAATGAGAGTACTAACCATTATTATTTATACTTTAATTTTAATTGTATTTGGATTAATAGGTTTTGCAATTATGCAAATTAGATTAGCTGGAATGACTGTGAAAGACTTCTGGAGTTTTATTGAGGCAAATAAAACTTTAGATAAATTATATAGATTATCTAAACAGTATGAAAATATGAGTCCTCAGCAACAAATTATATTTTTAACAGAAGCTGAAGATGTATTTAATGCTTTTGATAAAGTTCCAAATACTATTTGGGAAGAAGAATTTTCAAAATATAGACAAGTTTTAGAGACATATAGAAGCATAAGAGTATTAAGATGGGCAGAACAATCTTAATGATATAGAATAAAAAATATAAAATACAGAACAATAGTAATAATTATTGTTCTGTATTTTTTTAAAAATAGAAAAGTAATAAAATCCATATTTTATAAAAAGGTAAACATTTATAAGAGTTTGTTTTAACTTATAATGTTTAATTTGTGCATAATAAAGTAGAATACAAAGTATAATAAATATTAAGAGTAAAAATTTATAAGTTTATGGGTAAAACTATAAAACCTAAAAATTTAAAAAAGAGGGTAAAAGTATGAATATAAAATATTTTGATCATGCAGCAACTACAAGTGTAAATGAAGACGTTTTAAAAGAAATGATTCCATATTTCAAAATGAATTTTGGAAATGCTTCATCTATGTATAGCATTGGAAGAAAGTCGAAAAAAGCAATAGAAGATTCAAGGGAGAAAATTGCAAAAGCAATTAATTGCAAAAATGCGAATGAAATATATTTTACAGCATGTGGAAGTGAAAGTGATAACTTAGCAATAAAGGGGATTGCATATGCTAATAAAGATAAAGGAAATCATATAATTACAAGCAAGATTGAACATCCAGCAGTATTAAATACTTGTAAGAGTTTAGAAAAAGATGGATTTAAAGTTACGTATTTGAATGTAAATGAAAAAGGATTTATAAATTTAGAAGAGTTAAAAAATTCAATAAATGATAATACAATATTAATAACAATTATGTTTGCAAATAATGAAATAGGAACAATTGAGCCAATAAAAGAAATAGGATTAATAGCTAAAGAAAAGAATGTAATATTTCATACAGATAGTGTTCAAGCAATTGGAAATATAAAAATTGATGTGCAAGAATTGAATATTGATGCACTTTCAATGTCTGCACATAAATTTTATGGTCCAAAAGGAGTGGGGGCATTATATATTAAAAATGGAATAAAATTCGAAAAAATACAAGATGGAGGACATCAAGAAAAAAATAAAAGAGCTGGAACAGAAAACGTACCAGGAATTGTTGGCATGGGAAAAGCAATAGAGAGAATATATGATAGATTTGAAGAATATAATAAAAAATTAATAGATCTTAGAGAATATTTACTTAATAGTGTAGAAAAAAATATAAAATATACGACAATAAATGGTGATAGAGAAAAAAGATTACCAGGAAATGCTAATATTTCTTTTAAATTTGTACAGGGAGAAGATTTATTACTAAAATTAGATTTTAAAGGAATATGTGCTTCAAGTGGGTCTGCATGTACATCAGGTTCTATGGAACCATCCCATGTTTTAATGGCAATAGGTTGTAAACACGAAGATGCTCAGTCTGCACTGAGAATTACAATTGGGGAAGAAAATACCAAAGAAGATATAGACTATCTTGTTGAAAATTTGGTGGAAATTGTTGAAGAGTTAAGGTCTATTTCACCACAATATAAGGCTTTTCTAGAAGAAAATAATTGCGAAAAGAGTATATAATATAAAAAATTATAAAGATTATTAATGTTAAATATATAAAATTATAAAAAATATAAGTTTATAGTTTTATATATTAATATAATAATCTTTTTTATACTTAATAGTAAAGTTAAATATATTATAAATAAGGAACAATGGATTCAATTTATAATAATAAAAAGAAATAAAAGGCGATTTTTGTCGAAAAAATAGTGTTCTTGCGACAAATAAATAGATTAATTAAATTTAATCTATAAGTTGATATTGAAAATGAAAAAAGTTTATGATAATATACTAAAATCGACAGGAAAAAAATGGATTTTTTTACTTTTTTTGTAAAAATTGGTTGAATTTTACAGTTTGGTGTATTAAAATAAGAGATTGTTGAATAAAAATAATAGGAGGAAAAAAATGCGAATATTTCAAACAAAGAAAGACATTTTAAAGGGAAAAATTATTGAAAAAAAATGGAAACAAAGTAATCAAAAATATATACTAGCATTAGAGATGTTTTTAGATAGGGCAAGCAATATACAAGATGAAGCTTTAAAAAATAGTATTATTAATAGTATGTTAGCTTGTGATAAAATTTTAACAGATATGGCAGAAGAGTATTTTATAGAGATATATAAAGTAGCATATAAAGAAGGAAAGAGGTATAAAATAAAGAAAAGAGGATATAATAAGAGAAATAAAAAAAATAAGTAAAAAGTGGTACGAAATGGTAAAAAAAATAATAATAGGAATTATAGCTGGTTTCTTTAGTGGTCTTTTTGCATCAGGTGGAGGACTAATATTGTTACCAGCTAGTATTTATTTTTTAGGTTTGAATGATAAAGAAGCAAGAGCTACAACAATCTTTGCTATATTGCCTATGGTATTAACAAGTACTTTTTTCTATTATAAAAATAATTATATCAATTGGAATAATGGAATAAAAATAGCTATAGGAGGGACTATAGGAGGATTTATAGGAGCAAAGTTATTAAATAAAATTAATAATAAATATTTAAAAATTATTTTTATTATATTTTTGTTTTATTCAGCTCTAAAATTATTAAAGTAAGGAGAAATAGTTAGTATAAAATTTAAACTAACGAAAAAATAAAAAATGTTAGAAATACTAATAGGTCTTATTTCTGGAATAGTAACAGGTATTGGAATGGGTGGAGGAACAATTTTAATACTTCTTTTATCTGTTATATGGGATTATGACCAACATATAGCACAAGCAACTAACTTAATATTTTTTATTCCAACATCTATTATTTCTATAATTGTAAATTTAAAACAAAAAAATATTAATATTAAATTAGCAATAATTTTATCAATAGGGGGAATTATAGGTGCTATTATAGGTGCTTATATAGGAAGTAATATAGATGTAAATAAGTTAAAAAAATTTTTTGGACTATTTTTAATAATTATTGCTATTCATGAAATATACTCTCTATATAAAGAGTATATAAAACAAAAAAATAAGGCATAATATTATTAAATTTAATGTAGAGGAGGAATAAAATAATGAAATTTGTTAAAGGTATGTTAGTAGGAAGTTTTGTATCAGCAAGTTTAGTTATTGCGTATACAGAAACATTAGGAAAAGATAAAAAGAAGTTTATGAAAAAAGGAAAGCAAGTAATGAAAAAAATGGGAATATTTTAAATAAGATAAATTAAAAGGATAAACTAAAAAGTTTATCCTTTTAAAATTAAACATATTATAAATTATTATCTATAATAAAAAGATTTAGGTTCACATTTTCCTTTATGCTCGAATTCATTTTTACAACATTTTGGCTCACAATCTTTTTTCATTTCACATTTATCTTTTGGTTCACAATCTTCTTTACAATCACATTTATCTTTTACACAGCATTTCTCTTTTTGATTACAGTCAATATCTATACCTTTTAAACAATCACCTTCATGTTCACAAGTAGCACATACTTTGGCGTGTTTTACTTGGTCAACCCAGATTTGAATTTCATATAATTTATCAGGACATAAAGGTCCAAATACAAATTCACCATGTTTATCAGTAAAAGTATGAGAAACTGGTTTTCTTTCTTCTTTTCCACACTCACAAATTACTTCGATTAGTTTTACAACAGCATCGCATACAGGTTTTTTATGGCAATCTTTTATTACTCCATAAATTACATTTCTATTATCTTTTGGTAATGTTATATCTAAATCAAATTGTTTACCTGTTGCAATCACACCATCAACATCTACAACTGGACATATATTTTTATCATATTCCATTACTTTCATCATCCTTTCATAAAATTACAGCACGTAGCTTAATATATATTATGATTATTTTTTTATACGTGTGCTAAAATTAAAAAAATAATAAAAAAAGTTTATTATATGTAAAAATATGTTATAATAGCACATAAATAATTAAGAAGGAGACAAAAAATGGATAGTAGACCTATTGGAATGTTTGATTCTGGCGTGGGAGGAATGACAGTTCTTAAAGAAGTTAAAAAAAAGTTACCAAATGAAAAAATTATATATTTAGGAGATACCAAAAGATTTCCATATGGAAGTAAATCTAAAGAAACTATAATAGAATTAACTAAAAGAGGAATAGAGTTTTTTATAAAAAAAGATGTAAAAGCTATAATAATAGCATGTGGAACAGCAACTAGCCAAGCAATAGATACAGTTAGTAAAATGTATAATATACCAATCATTGGAATAATCGAACCAACAGTAAACTATATATTAAAGCAAAAAAATATTAAAAATATAGGAGTAATTGCAACTGCAGGAACAATTAGAAGTAATGGATGGGAAAAAGCACTAAAAGAAAAAAATAGTGAGCTTAATATAATAAATAAGGCTTGTCCTCTTCTTGCTCCAATGGCAGAAGAGGGATGGACAAATAATGAAGTAGCAAGTTTAGCAGTAAAAGAGTATCTAAAAGATATAAATAATATAGATGCATTAATATTAGGATGTACACATTATCCACTATTTGAAGACGTTATAAAAAAAGAGTTAGGGGATACTGTAGAAATTATAAATACAGGAAAAATGATTGCAGATTATATAAAAGAGCTATTTGAAAAAGAAAATATGCTTAATTTAGATAATAATAATTTATATGAAATTTATTTAACAGATATCGAATGCAATTTTGTAAATGTAGCAAAAAAGCTAATAAATGAAGAATTGTCAGTAAATAAAACAGAAATTTAATTAAAAAGAGTAAATAATATTAAAAATATGAATATAATAAAAAAGCACTTTCTAGTGCTTTTTTATATAATAGGAAAATTTGTAAAAGTAAATATATTTTAGCTTACTATTGAAATGAAATAAGGTTTATGCTATAATGGTTAACATAAACTTTCTGAAGGAGGATACTATGGAATTATATAATAGATTTTATTTAGATAAAGAAAAAGATATCATTGTAAATTTATATAGAAAAAATGAAGATGAGCTTGAATATGTGCTAGAAACTCCTAACCACAAAACAGGAAATTTAATTACTAATCTAGCTAGAATTTGTGGAGTAGAAACTGTAAAAGATGAAAAAGATATGAAAATAATAAAAGGTATAATTCCAGCAAGTATTAATGCAGATAATGAAGAGGTATATATTTTTAGATTGGGAGGAATTAAAGTTGCTAATATTTATGATAATGGAAAAATCGAAATAAAGGCACAAATACCAGCAATAAATAAAACTTTGATGTCACAAACGAAAGATTATAAAATAGATGTTAAAAAAACAATAATAAAAACATATATTTTAAAAAAGAGTAAATTTAGAACTGATTTACATACACATATTCACGCAAATTTGAATTCAGATGATCTAATTGCATTGGGGATCAAACATCAAATAAAATATTCTTTGTACTATATAAAGAAACTAGGATTAAAACTTTCAGATAAACAAGCAAAAGAAATGTTTGAAAAAAGGTGTAAAATAGAAAAAAAATATGCATATAGTGATTTACCAGGAAAAAAATTAACAAGAAAGATCGATGATGAAACTTTTATAAATTTTGCAGATTTAATATTAAATAACAAAGAAAATATGGAAGAAAATATTGCAAAAATAAGAAATAGTTTAGTATTAATGAAAGATGGGCAAGCAGTATTTACAAATTTAGAAAAATTATATATTTATAGATATGCTTTTTCAAAAGGAAAAATTAGTGAAGAGAAAATTGAGTTAGAAAAAGAAAAAATAGAACAAATTACAGAAAAAGATATAAAAAGAATTTTAAAGCAAATGCTAGAAGATAGCAAAAAAGAAGAATATAAAAATAATAGTTTATTACAAGATAAGTTACTTTGGGTTGCAAGAGAATATAAAAAACAAGGAATTAAATATGCAGAAATATCTGTTACTTGGATTGTAAGAAAGGGTGAAGAAGGTGCAAAAATCCTAAAAGAATTACACGAAATATTACCTCATATAGAAAAAGAAACGGGTGTAAAATTAAGATTTTTAGGATCACTTAGTAGAACTTTAATGACAGAAGAACAATTAAAAGAAGGTGTAGATGTTTTAAAGGTAGCAGCTAAGAGTCCATATATCGTTGGAAGTGATATTATAGGAGAAGAAATAAATGATATTCGTAACTTTAAACAAGTAATAAAAGAATTAGTAGAATTTGCAGTTAGAGAAAATAATGGCTTTACAATTAGAATTCATGCAGGAGAAAATGATAGCTTTAGAGAAAATGTAGAAAGAGCAGTTTCTTGTGTAAAAGAATCAGTTCCAGAAGGATATAAAATGCCTAAATGTAGAATTGGACATGGATTATATGGAATAAATTTGGATACTAAAGAAGGAATAGATTTGATGCATGAAATGAAAAAAGATGGAGTTGTTTTAGAATTCCAACTAACTTCTAATGTTAGATTGAACAATTTAACACAAGTAGAAAAGCATCCAATAAAACAATATTTAAGCTATGGAGTAAATTGTGTTCAAGGAAGTGATGGATGTGGCTTTTATGGAACAGATTGTATGGAAGAACAAATGGCACTTACCAATTTATTAAACTTGACAGAAGAAGATTTAATGAAAATGAGGAAAGTAGAAGACAAAATAATAAAAGATAGTGATAAATATTTTAAGATAAAAAGTCAAAAATTTGAAGAATGGTTAGAGCGGAAGAGATATTAAAGATGCAATACTAAAAGAAGAAATAAAAGCAGTAGAAAGTAATAAAAATAGAGATTTTAAAATTGGAAATAATACAAACATTAATTCAGAGGAAATATTAAAAGAAAAAATAGTAAAACTTCCAGTTGATAAAATACCAATAATTGTTGCTGGAGGAAGTTTTAATTCTAAAGGAAGAGAAACTGTGCTAGACAATAGAGGAAAAGAGATTTTAAAAGAATTAATGCAAAAATTAAATAATGAAAAAGTATATTTTGTAATAGGACATAAAATGCAAGGATATGAAAAAGCAATTATAGATATTAGTAAAGAGATAGGTAAAAAGTTTGAAATAAATGCAATTATACCTAAAAAGATAACCAAAGAAGTTGGAGCAAACTTATTAAATAAGGAATTAAATGGCGTTTGTATTTCAACAGAACAAGAAGAATTGGGAATATATAAGAGTTTTAATTATGAAATATTTGAAAGAAGAAAATCAATAGTGTTGGCTTTTGATGGAAATTCACCAGTATCTAATTTAGTTCAAGAAGCTAAAAATGGAAAAGGAAAAGCAAAAATATATGTAAATGATAGTGTAAAAGCTCTGCAAGAAAAGGCAAAATCATTAGAAGGATATGTAACAACATTTAACCAAAATAGCAATATAATTAAGCAAATTGCGTTAGATAATCCAGAGATAATGAATGATTATGGGGAAATTTATAAAGTAATTAGCTAAAAATAAAAGAAAAAACATGAATAAAAAGAGAGGTCTGCAACGAGCTATAATAGATTAAAATGAAAATCCACCAGTTATACTGGTGGATTTTTGTTTGCGAGAACGAAAAAATTTCTAAGTTTCCAGTTTCTTTTTTAAGGCTGGGCACACGTCCGGGCATGATAGATGCTTAGGACATTCTCGACAAGGGGTAGAACACTTAGGCACGTTGCTAGAAGCGTTCTTTGTGGTTGATGAAATTTTCTTCAAGAACAATCACCTCTTTTGGAAAAGTTGTGTTTATACGAACGATATTTAGTATAACACGTACATAATAAAAAGTATAGATACAAAATGAAAAAAGTAATGTAAATTAAATAAAATATAAATTAATAAACTTGAAATGTTATGTGAAGTATGATATTATATAAGTTACGTAATCTGTAAGCCATTCGAGAATCAAAAGGAGGAGTTATGATGAATAATTTTTTCTATCATGATGGTGTTTTTTCTGTACTGGAAACTTATGATGGAGACATCTTTCGGGTGCAGACTAAAAAAGCAGAGGAGTCGGCAAGAAAAATGGGCATTTCGGAATATCAGTGTATATTGTTTAAGGGGACTGTTGATATTGCTTACAAAGAAACTAAGGACACGTATTTAACGTGGAGTGGATTTGTAAAAAAATATAAGTCTGTAAGCAAGTTCGTAGGTGAAAGAACAGAGGAATTTCTGGATATTCTCCAAACGATGCCGAATCACATTTTAAAAAGTCCTTCTGCGATGATAGAAACTCTGGAAGAAGAAGGATGGTATGGTCAGCCTTAAGTTGAAAAATTGTCGATAAGAATAAAGAGACAAAAGCCAGGGTCATGAATTGCATGACCCTATTTTTTATGATAAAATATGATACAAAATAAAAAAAGGAAAAAATGTAAAATATGGATAAAATTATAGATAAAAATAAAAAAATTGATATAGGTTTAACTAAAGAAGAAGTTGAAGAAAGAATTAAAGAAAATAAGGTGAATTATGATACATCTTTACCAACTAAAAGTATAAAAACAATAGTTAGGGAAAATATATTCACATTATTTAACTTGATAAATATATTATTAGGAGTGGCAGTATTTTGTGTAGGATCATATAAAAATTTATTGTTTTTAATAGTAATTTTTTGCAATACAGCAATTAGTATTATACAGGAGATAAATTCTAAAAAAGCAGTAGATAAATTATCTATACTAGCTCAAGCAAAGGTAAATTGCATACGAGATGGAGAAAAACAGGAAATTGGAATAAATAGTATTGTATTAGATGATTTATTAATGCTAGAAACAGGAAATCAAATTGTTGCAGATTCTATAATATTAGAAGGAGAAGTAGAAGTAAATGAATCTTTTATAACTGGAGAATCTGATGTTATATATAAAAGAAAAGGTGATACATTATTATCTGGAAGTTTTGTTGTTAGTGGAAAATGCAAAGCAGAAGTAATACATATAGGAGATGAAAATTATACATCTAAGATTTCAAGTGGAGCTAAATATGTAAAAAAAGTAAATTCAGAAATAATGAAGTCACTAAATGGAATAATAAAAATAGTATCTATAGCTATTGTTCCAATTGGAATATTATTGTTTTTTAATCAGCTAGGATTAACAGAAAACAGTTTTAAAAATGCTGTAGTAAATACAGTTGCAGCAATTATTGGAATGATACCAGAAGGATTAGTATTATTAACAAGCACAGTTTTAGCAGTTAGTGTAATTAGATTATCAAAAAGAAAAGTGTTAGTACAAGAACTTTATTGTATAGAAACATTAGCAAGAGTAGATACTTTATGTTTAGATAAAACAGGAACAATAACAGAAGGAAGAATGGAAGTAAATGACATTATAGAAATTACAAAATTAAAAGAAGAATTAGAAGAAATTTTATCTGAAATTGCTAGTGCTTCGGATGATAATAATTCTACAATAGAAGCAATAAGAGCTAAATATAAGAATAAACAAAAATGGAAAGTTATTAATAAGATACCATTTTCATCTCAAAAAAAATGGTCTGGTGTATGTTTTAAAGATAAAGGAAGCTATATAATAGGAGCGCCAGAGTTTGTATTAAGAGAAAAATATGATGAATATAAGGAAATAATAGAGAAATATTCAAATGATTATAGAGTAATAATAGTTGCTAACTCAGAAGGAGATTTTATAGAAAAAGAGCTACCTGATAAGCTAGAAGTTTTAGGATTTGTTTTAATTAGTGATGTAATTAGAAAAGAAGCAAATAAAACATTAAAATATTTTAAAGAGCAAGGCGTAAATATAAAAATTATATCAGGAGATAATCCTATAACAGTATCTAAAATAGCCAAAAGAGCTGGTGTAGAAAATAGTGAAAAATATATTAATATGCAAGAAATAAAAACAAAAGAACAGTTAGAAAAAGCAGCAAAAGAGTATACTATTTTTGGAAGAGTAACTCCAGTTCAAAAAAAAGAATTAGTACAAGCTCTAAAGAAAGAAGGACATACAGTTGCAATGACTGGAGATGGCGTAAATGATGTCTTGGCATTAAAAGAGGCTGATTGCAGTATAGCAATGGCAAGTGGAAGCGATGCTACACGTAATGTAGCAGAACTTGTATTATTAGATTCTAATTTTGCTTCTATGCCGGAGATTGTGTTAGAAGGAAGAAGAACTATTAATAATATAGAAAGATCAGCAACATTGTTTTTAGTAAAAACAATATATGCAAGTATATTAGCTATAATATTTTTATTTGTTAATATGCCATATCCTTTTATGCCAATTCAGCTAACATTAATAAGTACAGTTACAATAGGAATACCATCTTTTGTATTAGCATTAGAACCAAATAAAGAAAGAATAAAAGACAAATTTTTAAGAAATGTAATTTCAAGAGCTTTGCGGAACAGCTTTAACAGTTGTAATTAATATTGTTTTAACCGCAATAATAAGTTGGAAATTAGGAATAGAAACTAATGTATATTCAAGTATATGTGTAGTGTTAACAGGACTAACAGGATTAATGCTTTTAATAAAACTATGTAAACCATTAGATATTTTTAAAATAAAAAATAATAAAGAAGGTAAAACATATGCATCACAAGGAATAAGAACAGCTTTATTTATTCTTATGTTTGTAATGTTTTTAATAGGATTGACAGTATTTAAAAAATGGTTTTCAATAACAATAACAAATGATGTAATGCCACTAATTTATATTTTAAGCGTTTTAGCAGTTATTATATTTTTATGTTTGAATTTTATAACAAAGAAGATTTTTGTTAACTCTAAGAAAAATAGTGATATATAAAGTAATATATTAAAAAAGTATGTAATTTATAAAATATATATGAAATATAATGATATTTGTTTTAGAAAATTACAATCAAATTATATTAAAAATTAAGTGTAACTATTGTCTTTTTATGTAAAATAATGTATAATAAAAGTTACTAGTGAAAAAATGAACAAAAAGGAAAATCCCTTTTGTTCATTTTTATATAATAAATAAAAAGTTAAGGGGGAAATTTAATATGGCAAAGATACTAAAAGATGTATCAAGAACATTTAATGAATTTTTATTATTACCAAATTTAACAGATGAAAGATGTATACCAAGTAATGTTAGTTTAAAAACACCACTTGTAAAATTTAAAAAAGGTGAAGAACCAAAATATTATGAGAACATTCCGTTCGTATCAGCTATTATGCAAGCCGTTTCAGGAGAAAAGATGGCTATTGCTTTGGCGCGCGAAGGAGGATGTTCTTTTATTTTTGGTTCACAATCGATAGAATCACAAGCAGAAATGGTAAGAAGAGTAAAAAAACATAAAGCAGGATTTATAGATAGTGACTCAAATGTAAAAAGTGGAACACCTTTAAAAGAAGTAATCGAATTAGTGGAAAGAACAGGACATTCTACAGTAACTATTACAGAAGATGGAACAAGTAATGGTAAATTTTTAGGATTAGTTACAGATAAAGATTACCGTGTTTCTAGAGTTGATTTAGAAGAACCAATAGATAAATTTATGACACCAAGAGAAAAAATAGTTTGCGCTAAAAAAGGAATTAGTTTAGCAGAAGCAAACGATATTATATGGGAAAACAAAATAAGTTGTCTTCCTATATTGGATGAAAATGATAATTTAGAACATTTAGTATTTAGAAAAGATTATGAAGAAAGAAAAAATAATCCAGAATCTTTATTAGATGAAAATAAAAGATATATAGTAGGTGCAGGTATTAATACAAGAGACTATGAAGAAAGAATTCCAGCATTAGTAGAAGCTGGTGTTGATTTGATTTGTATGGATTCGTCAGATGGATATTCAGTATGGCAAAAAAATACAATAGAATGGGTGAGAAAACATTATGGTGATGATGTAAAAATAGGTGCAGGAAATGTAGTTGATAAAGAAGGATTTTATTATTTAGCAGAAGCAGGAGCAGATTTTATAAAAGTTGGTGTAGGAGGAGGTTCAATTTGTATAACTCGTGAGACAAAAGGAATTGGACGTGGACAAGCTAGCAGTTTAATTGATGTTGTAGAAGCAAGAGATGAATATTTTGAAAGAACAGGTGTGTATATTCCAATTTGTTCAGATGGAGGAATTGTACATGATTATCATATTACACTTTCATTAGCAATGGGAGCAGACTTTGTTATGATGGGAAGATATTTTGCACGTTTTGATGAAAGTCCAACAAGAAAAGTAAAAATAGGAGGAAATTTTGTAAAAGAATATTGGGGTGAAGGCTCTAACCGTGCAAGAAATTGGCAAAGATATGATTTAGGAGAAGTGGGAAAAAATAAATTAAGTTTTGAAGAGGGTGTAGATTCATACATACCATATGCAGGACCACTAAAAGATAATTTGGCAGTAACAGTAGCAAAAATAAAATCAACAATGTGTAATTGTGGTTCAATATCTATTAAAGAGTTCCATGAAAAAGCAAGATTAACTTTAGTATCTAATATTAGTATTAAAGAAGGTAGTGCCCATGATGTAATGCTAAAAGAAGTTCAAAATGGTGACTAAGTATTGGTAATAGATAAAAAATAAAAGGAAAGGAAAATAATATGCAAGAAAAAGAGTTAATATTAATAATAGACTTCTATGGTCAATATAATCAACTAATAGCAAGACGTGTTCGTGAATGTAATGTATATTCTGAAATTGTACCATTTAATACAAGTATAGAAAAAATAAAAGAAAAAAATCCAAAAGGAATTATATTCACAGGAGGACCTGCTAGTGTTTATGCAGAAAATGCACCAAAATGTACAAAGGAAATATTTGAACTTGGAATTCCGGTACTTGGAATTTGTTATGGAATGCAACTTATGACACATATGCTTGGTGGAAAAGTTCAAAGAGCAGATAAAAGAGAATATGGTGTTACATCTGTAAATATAAATAATAGTTCTAAATTATTTAAGGGATTTGAAGAAAAAAATGACTGTTTGATGAGTCATACAGATTTTGTTGAAATCCTTCCAGAAGGATTTGAAAATATAGGAGCAACTGAGCATTGTCCAAATGCGGCAATGCAAAATGTAGAAAAGAATTTTTATGGAATTCAATTCCACCCGGAAGTTAATCATACAAATAAAGGAACTAAAATCATAAGTAATTTTGTTTATAATATTTGCGGATGTGCAGGTAATTGGAAGATGAGTTCTTTTGCAGAAGAAACAGTAAAAGCACTAAAAGAAAAAATAGGAGATAAAAAAGCCTTATGTGCATTATCAGGTGGAGTTGATTCATCTGTTGCAGCAGCATTAATAAATAAAGCAATAGGAAAAAATTTAACATGTATATTTGTAGATCATGGACTTTTAAGAAAAAATGAAGCAGAAGAAGTTGAAGAAGTATTTACTAAGAATTTTGATGTTAATTTTGTAAAAGTAGACGCAAAGGAAAGATTTTTAAATAAATTAAAAGGTATATCAGATCCTGAACAAAAAAGAAAAATAATTGGTGAAGAATTTATTCGTGTATTTGAAGAAGAAGCTAAAAAAATAGGAACAGTAGATTATTTAGTACAAGGTACAATATATCCAGATGTTATAGAGAGTGGATTAGGAGCAGGAGCAAAAATAAAAAGTCATCACAATGTAGGCGGATTACCAGATTATGTAGATTTTAAAGAAATCGTAGAACCTTTAAGAGATTTGTTTAAAGATGAAGTAAGAAAAGTGGGATTAGAATTAGGTCTTCCAGAATTTTTAGTATATCGTCAACCTTTTCCAGGTCCAGGACTTGCAATTCGTGTAATAGGAGATATTACAGACGATAAGTTAGAGATATTAAAAGATGCAGATTTTATATTTAGAGAAGAAGTCGCAAAAGCAGGTTGGGATAGAAAGATAAACCAATATTTTGCAGTATTAACTAATATCAAAAGTGTGGGAGTTATGGGAGATGAAAGAACATATGACTACACAATAGCTTTAAGAGCAGTAACAACATCAGATTTTATGACAGCAGAATGGACAAAAATACCATATGATATATTAGAAGTAGTATCTGCCAGAATAGTAAACGAAGTAAAACATGTAAATAGGGTTGTATATGATATAACAGGAAAACCACCAGCAACAATAGAGTGGGAATAATATAATTGACATAATTTGCTAAATGTGATATACTAACAAAAGTGTAAAAATAATGAGATAAAAATAGTATATTAAATTTGTTTAAAATAAAAATAGTAAGTATAATTGTCGATTGAAAATGTCGTTTTCAAAAAAGCCTAAAAACAGATTTATATATTTGTTTTTAGGTTATTTTTGTGCTCAAAAAAAGAAAAATTAGTTAAAATATGAATGAAAAATAATATAAAAAAAGTAAATCATTTATATTAAAAAAATGAAAAGGAGAAAAAATGGAAGAAAAAAATATCAAATTTGAAGATTTAGGACTATCAGAAAATGTATTAAGAGCATTAGAGGAATATGGATATAAAAAACCAACTGAAATACAAGTAAAAACAATACCATATATATTAGATAAAAGAGATGTCATAGGTCAATCACAAACAGGAACAGGAAAAACAGCTTCATTCGGATTACCATTAATAGAAAGTATTAATCCAGAATTTAATAAGGTACAAGCAATTATATTGTGTCCAACGAGAGAACTTGCAACACAGGTAACAGGAGAGCTTAGAAAATTTACTAAATATAAAGAAGGAGTTAAAGTTTTAGCTGTATATGGTGGCGAATCGATAGAAAGACAAATAAAGGCATTAAAACAAGGTGTAAAAATTGTAGTTGGTACACCAGGAAGAATAATGGACCACTTAAGAAGAAAAACACTAAAATTGAATAATGTAAAAATGTGTGTGCTTGATGAAGCTGACGAAATGCTTAATATGGGATTTGAAGAAGATATAGAAACAATATTAAAAGAAGTACCAGAAGAAAGACAAACAGTATTATTTTCAGCAACAATGAATAAAAGAATTTTAGGAATTACTAAAAAATATTTAAGAGAACCTAAAAATATAAAAATTAAAGCAAAAGAATTAACGGTAGATCGTATTGAACAAATTTCGTTAGAAGTAAAACAGGCGATGAAAGATGATACAGTAATGAGATTAATCGATTTAAATAATCCAAAAAAAGCAGTTGTTTTTTGTAATACAAAGAAAAAAGTGGATGATTTAATAGAAAAATTAAAATCTAAAAGATATAAAGCTGAAAGTTTACACGGAGATATAAAACAAGCTCAAAGAGATAGAATTATGAAAAGATTTAAACAAGGAGAATTTCAAATATTAGTTGCAACAGATGTAGTAGCAAGAGGTATTGATGTAGATGAATTAGAACTTGTTATAAATTATGATATACCACAAGAAGAAGAATATTATGTGCATAGAATAGGTAGAACTGGAAGAAATGGAAGGATAGGAAAAGCATATACATTTGTAGTTGGAAAAGAAAAAAGCAAAATATATAGTATACAAAAATATGCAAATACAAAAATATTATCTGGAAAAATACCAACAATAGAGGAAATAAGAAAAGTGAAAAATGAACAAATAATAAATAATATTCAAGAGACAATAGACAATGAAGCAAAGGAATCATCAAAATTAAGTGACGAAATTTTAGAAAAGTTACTAGAAAAAAATGATATAAAAGTAGTTGCTAGAGCCTTACTTTCTCTAATTACAGACAAACAACAAAAAAATGAAGAAGAAAATTTTGAATTTAAGCCAGGAGAAGAAGTTAAATTATTTTTAAATGTTGGTAAAAAGGATAAAATAATGGTAAAAGACATTGTAGGAAGTATTTCAGCCAATACAGCTGTATCTGGAAATGATATAGGAAAAATTAATATATTAGATAAATTTTCATTTATAGAAGTTCCAGGAGAATACGCAAATGAAATATTAACATCAATGAAAGATAAGCAAATAAAAGGTAGAGATGTAAGAATAGAAGTAGCAAATGGATAAAAAGGTATAAATAAAATTTAAAGTTTTTAATTCATATTTTTTATAGATTTAAATTAATTTAAAAGTGACTATAAATTTATAATAAGAAAAAAATTATGAATGGTAAATTGTAAATGTGAAATATAGTTTGTAAAAGATTTGTAAACATCAAAATATGTGAAAAAACTATTGATTTATAGGAAAAAGTATGTTAAAATGGATAACGTTAAAAACGCACATAAGAATGAGTTTAAAAAGGGTGCTTAAAAAAATATTAGTTTTAAGTCTTTTTAAATGTTTGAGTTCTTATGGAGGTAGTAACTAAAAGGAGGAATAGAAAATGGCAGTAGTTGCAATGAAACAATTACTAGAAGCAGGTGTTCACTTTGGACATCAAACAAGAAGATGGGATCCTAAAATGGCTGAATATATATTTCAAGCTAGAAATGGTATCCATATAATCGATTTACAAAAAACATCTAAAAAATTAGATGAAGCTTACAGCTTTATGAAAGAACAAGCTGAAGAAGGAAAAACAGTTCTTTTTGTAGGAACTAAAAAACAAGCACAAGAATGTGTTAAAGAAGCAGCAGAAAAATCTGGAATGTACTATGTTGACCAAAGATGGTTAGGTGGAATGCTTACAAACTTTGGAACAATTAGAAAAAGAATAGACAGATTAAATGAATTAGAAACAATGCAAGAAGATGGTACATTTGATGTATTACCTAAAAAAGAAGTTATTATATTAAAAAAAGAAATGGAAAAATTACAAAAAAATCTTGGTGGAATTAAAGATATGAAAGAAATGCCAGGAGTTATGTTTGTAGTAGATCCTAAAAAAGAAAGAATAGCTATATTAGAAGCTAGAAAATTAGGAATACCAGTTGTAGGACTTGTAGATACAAACTGTAATCCAGAAGATGTAGATTATGCTATACCTGGAAATGATGATGCAATTCGTGCAGTTAAGTTAATAGCAGATGTAATGGCAAACGCTATTATAGAAGGAAGACAAGGAGAAGCTTTAGAAACAGAAACTGAAGAAGCTCAAATCTCTGAAGAAGAACCAACTAGCATAGAAGAAGTTGCAGCACAAGAGACTGTAGAAGAATAATAAAAGTTATTTTTTAAAATAAAAGTACCTAAATAAAGGAGTGGAGCTGTTTTCGCTCTACTCCTTTTTAAAAATATTTTTCGGATTAAGATTTCATGCTATTTATAGCAGTTATAAATTTTAATACAAAGTTAAGGAGGAGTAAAAATGGTTACAGCAAGCCAAGTAAAAGATTTAAGAGAAAAAACAGGTGCAGGAATGATGGACTGCAAAAAAGTTTTAACAGAAACTGATGGAGATATGGAAAAAGCAATTGAACTATTAAGAGAAAGAGGAATTGCAAAAGCAGCTAAAAAATCTAGCAGAGTAGCAGCAGAAGGTATAGTTGAAGCATATGTTACAGAAGATGGAAAAGTAGGATCTTTAGTAGAAGTAAATGCAGAAACAGACTTTGTTGCTAAAAACGATGAATTTAAATCATTCGTAGAAGATGTTACAAAACAAGTAGCATTAACAAATCCAAGTGATGTAGAAGCTTTACTTGCATCTAAATCAATGGCAGAACCTGATAAAACAGTTAAAGAAGTATTAACAGGAAAAATCGCAACAATTGGTGAAAACATGACAATAAGAAGATTTGTAAGATTTGAATCTACAGGTTTAGTAGAAAAATATATCCATGGAGAAGGAAAAATTGGTGTATTAGTTGAATTAGAAAATGGAGATACAGAACTTGCAAAAGATATTTGTATGCAAATAGCAGCTGCTAAACCAGAATTCTTAGACAGAGAATCAGTTCCAGCTGAAAGAGTAGAAAAAGAAATGAAAATATTAAAAGCTCAAGCAATGAATGAAGGAAAACCAGCTGAAATTGCAGAAAAAATGGTTCAAGGTAGATTAGGAAAATTCTATGGAGAATTTTGTTTAGTAGAACAAGACTTTGTAAAAAATCCAGATATGAAAATTAAACAACTATTAGAAAGTAAAGGTGCAAAAATTATTAGATTTGCAAGATTTGAAAAAGGTGAAGGAATAGAGAAAAAAGAAGAAAACTTTGCTGAAGAAGTTGCAAAACAAATAAAAGGATAATAAAAAATAATAAAATGAAGAAACAAGCAAATTATTTATAGAAAATATTTGCTTGTTTTTTTATTTTATTAAAGTAAAGAAAACACATGAAAAGTATTAGTATTATTTATTAAACAAATATATTAAAATACTTGTTATTTATTAATAAACTTTGATATAATCAAAGCATTAAAAAACTAAAGATATAGGAGTTTAAACATATGGAGAAAAAACAAAAAATAAAATTTAATATATTAGCTGTAGTTGTAATAATTCTATTTGCATTTGCAGTTTCACCAATTACTATGCAAAATGATACATATTATACAGTGAAAATAGGTGAATTAATTGTTAATAATGGAATAGATATGCAAGATCATTTTTCTTGGCATGAAAATTTGCCATACACATATCCACATTGGTTATATGATGTAATGATTTATTTAATATATAACTTTTGGGGATTTGCAGGAATATATGTATCTACAATTATACTAGCGAGTATATTAGGAATTACTATTTATGGAATAAATAATAAATTAAGTAAAAATAATTTTGTTTCATTAGTTATAAGCTTAATTGTATTATATTTGTTAAAAGACTTTATAGCAGCAAGAGCGCAGCTTGTAACTTTTATATTATTTGCACTTACTATTCTATTTATAGAAATGTTTATAGAAACAAAGAAAAAAAGATTTTTAATCCCATTAGTAATAATTCCAATAGTAATAGCAAATGTGCATGTTGCAGTATGGCCTTTTTACTTTATATTATATCTGCCATATATAGCAGAGTGGATTGTGGATATTATAGTAAAAGCAAATATTATAACTAGAATTAAAATAATTATTGCAAAGGTATATAAAAAATTAACTTCAAAAGAAGAAGATAAAATTAATTTAAATTTAAAAATTCAGGAATTGTATAAAAAACTTGATGAAGAAAAAATAAATTTAGAAAAAAGAAGAGAAAATCCATATAAGATAAAATTAGAGAAAAGTAAAGTTTGTAAATGGTTATTGCTAATATGTATAGTAACAACTCTAACAGGTTTATTAACACCACTTGGAGACGTTCCTTATACGTATTTAGTAAAAACAATGCAGGGAAATACAACAGAAAATATTAGTGAACATTTACCATTAGTGTTAATAAATAACAAGGAAGTTCTTATATCAATGGCAATGTTTTTAGCAATATTAATCTTTACAGATACTAAAATAAAACTAAGAGATTTATTTATGCTAGCAGGGTTAGTTCTTTTATCATTTATATCTAGAAGACAAACTTCAATGTTAATATTAATTGGTAACTTTATATTTGTAAAACTAATAGTACAAATGATAAATAAATATGATAATAAAACTTATGAAAATATAGAAAAATTTATGACTGGAATTTTTGGTCAAATAATTACAGTCCTTTTAGTGGTATCAATTAGTTTGATTATTTTAAAACCAAAAGTTAATAATAAATTTGTAGATGAAAGTACATATCCAGTAAAAGCTTGTAATTATATTTTAGAGAATTTAGATATTAATAATATAAAATTATATAATGAATATAATTTTGGAAGTTATTTAATTTATAGAGGAATTCCAGTATTTATAGATTCAAGAGCAGATTTATATGCTCCAGAATTTAATGGAACTAAGAATGAAGATGGAAAGTACGATGGGAGAGATATTTTTTCAGACTTCTTAAACATATCAAATATAGGAACTTTCTATGAAGGAAAATTTAGAGAATATGAAATTACTCATCTATTGATGGGAAAAAATACAAAACTTAATTTATTAATATCTAGGGATGATAATTATAAATTATTGTATTCAGATAAAAATTTTGTTATATACGAAAGATTAAACGCTAATGTTGAAGGGGAAGAGTAAAATGAAAAAGTTAGATAAAAAGTATGTTATTGTTATATTTGTAGCTATTTTAATTATATTAGAACAATTAACAAAAGTTGTAGTTTTAGTAAATAAAGATAAACTACCAATCAATGTTATAGAAAACATATTTATGATATCTTATGTAGAAAATTCAGGTGCTGCATTTGGAATAAAAGTCGGAAGTGTATGGAGTTTTGTAGCAATCAATATAGTGGTATTAGGAATAATTATAAAATTTATATATAGCCAACTTTCAGAATTAAATAATAAAACAATTGTAATATTGTCACTTGTATTAGCAGGAGGAATTAGTAATTTAATAGATAGAATTTTTAGAGGATACGTTGTAGACTTTTTAGATATAACTCCTATAATTAATTTTCCAGTATTTAATTTGGCAGATATTATGATTGTTGTAGCAGTTTTAATGTTCTTAGTTATAATGATAAAAAATATAATAAAAGATAACAAGAAGGGAAAAAAGAATGGAGAAAATAATAGTACAAAATAATGAAAAAGGTGTAAGATTAGATAGTTATATAACTAAAAAACTAAATGATTTGTCTAGAGCAAATATACAAAGACTAATAGAAGATGGAAATATTTTAGTAAATAGTGCAAAACAGAAAATTTCTTACAAAGTTAATAGTGGAGATAAAATAGAAATAACTATCCCAGAACCTAAAAAAATAGATTTAAAACCACAAGATATAAAAGTCGAAATTGTATATGAAGATAATGATATTATAGTTGTAAATAAACCAAAGGGATTAGTTGTACATCCAGCAGTAGGAAACCCAGATGGTACACTAGTAAATGCAATAATGAATATTTGCAAAGATAGTTTATCTGGGATTGGCGGAGAAGTAAGACCAGGAATTGTGCATAGACTAGACAAAGATACAACAGGTCTTTTAATAGTTGCTAAAAATGATAAGGCACATATAAATTTAAGTGAACAAATAAAGAATAGAGAGGTAAAAAAAATATATATAGCATTAGTTAGAGGGAATATTCCAGAAAATGAAGCTACAATTAATATGCCAATAGGAAGAAGTACTAAAGATAGAAAAAAGATGGCTGTAGTAAAAAACGGAAAAGAAGCTGTTACTCATTTTAAAGTTATAGATAGATTTAAAAATTATACATTATTAGAAATAAAAATAGATACAGGAAGAACACACCAAATAAGAGTTCATATGGCAGAAATTGGGTATCCAGTGGTAGGAGACATGGTATATTCTAATGGGAAAAATGAGTTTGGAGTAGAAGGACAGATGTTACATGCTAAAAGTTTAGATTTTAAACATCCAATAACTGGAAAAAACATGCATTTAGAAGCAGAATTACCAAAATATTTTAAAGACATTATAGATAAATTAAAACAAGAATCTTAAAGGAGAAAGATTTTGTATGGAAGAATTAAGATTACAAAAATTTTTAGCAAATGCAGGGGTATGTTCTAGAAGAAAAGCAGAAGAGTATATATTAGATGGAAAAGTAAAAGTAAACGGAAAAGTTGTAAACGAATTAGGAAGAAAAGTAAATCCAGATAAAGATGAAATAATTTTTGAAAGTAAAATTATAAGATTACAAAATAATATGGTGTATATATTACTAAATAAGCCAATAGGATATGTAACAACAGTAAAAGAACAATTTAATAGGCCGACTGTAATAGATTTATTAAATGGTGTAAAAGAAAAAGTTTTACCTGTTGGAAGATTAGATATGTATACATCAGGAGCTCTCATATTAACAAATGATGGAGATTTTATATATCAAGTAACACATCCAAAGTATGAAATAGAAAAGACTTATCAAGCAACTGTAAAAGGAATTGTTACAAAAGAAGATATTAAAAAATTAGAAAATGGAGTTGAAATAGATGATTATATATCTGGAAAAGCAAAAGTAAAAATTTTAAAGATAGACAAAGAAAATAATATATCAAGACTAAAAATAACAATACATGAAGGAAAAAATAGAGAAGTAAGAAAAATGTGTAGTGCAATAGGAAAAAATGTTATTGCACTACATAGAAGTAAAATCGAAAATATAGATTTGAAAGATTTAAAAATAGGTCAGTGGAGATATTTAGCTAGTAATGAAGTTTTGAAATTAAAAAGTAAAAAGGTATTGTAAAAGAAAGAGTTTAATTATATAATATTGACATAAACAAAAGAAAAAGGAGAGAGATTTTAGTGGAGTACCAGAAATTTATTCCAGAAGGATGGTCTAAAGTAGAATCTCCTGTAACAAAAGATGTGCTATTAAATGCAATAAAAACAGGAGATATAATAGAAGGTCTTGTAAGTAAATGTGATTCAAATTATAATTTGCATATAAATTTTTCAGAAAACTTATATGGAATTATACCAAGAGAAGAAATAGAAGCTATAAACATTGATGAAAAAGGTTTTCCAAAACCTAATATATGCAAAGGTAAAGTTAATAAATATGTTCAGTTTAAAGTAAAAGAGTTTGATCAGAATAATAGATTTATTTTGTCAAGAAGAGATGTTGAGAAAGATACATTAGATTGGATAAAAAAAGATCTTAAAGAAGGTCAAATTGTAAAAGGAATAGTAAGAAGTATTAAACCTTATGGAGTTTTTGTAGAAATAGGAGGAGGAATAGTAGGTCTTTTACATATTGAAGATATATCTATTGCTAGAATAAAAACACCATTAGAAAGATTATCTATAGGTGAAAAAATAAATGTTATGATAAAATCTATAGATTATAAACAAGAGCGTGTTATATTAACATATAAAGAACTTTTGGGAACATGGGAAGATAACATAAAGGACTTTGAAGAAGGAACAACTGTAGTGGGAATAGCAAGAGAAGTTGAGAAATCTAAAAATGGCATTTTTGTAGAATTAAAACCAAATCTTGTTGGTCTTGCAGAATATAAAGATGGAATAGAGTATGGTGAAAAGGTAAGTGTATATATAAAAAAAATAATACCAGAGAAGAAAAAAGTTAAGTTATTATTTGTGTGAAATTTAAATAATGGAGGTTGTTAAATATGGTAGAAGATAATCAAATTAAAGCTACTGTATCTCCTTTTGCAATTAGAGAAGGAGAAATAAAAGTTTTTGATGGAAAAGATGGATATGTTTCCATGAATCAAATTATACATAAGATAAATATAGGACATATTACAGATATTCATTTTGTAATATTAAACTTAGTTAATGAATTTGAATTTATTACATCAAGACAATTATACCAATTATTAGAATGGAAAGGTATAGAAATAAAATCACAAGATAAATTAAATAATAAACTAGAACAATTAGTAAAGTCTAAAATATTAACTAGATATTATTTTAATTCAGATGAAGGAAAAGGAATTTATCGTGTATATTGTTTAGAAAAAATGGGAAAATATTTACTAAATTCAAGAGGTGAAGAATGTAAATGGCAACCAACAGATAATACTAAACCTGTTGCTATGATAAAAAAGAGACTAGCAGGAAATCAAACAATTATTGCATATTTAAGAAAAGTTAAAGCGTTTGAAAGCTATATACCAAAACCAAGTCTTACTGCTAAAAAATTAGGTAAAGTATTTAAAGCGACAGGAGGAAGTATAAAACTAACTAAAAATGGAAAATCAATAGATTTTATATTTGAAGTAATAAGAAGAGAAGAAGATTGGAAGAAAAAGCTTATAGATAAAATGAAATTATATGAAGATTTTTATGAGAATTTTGTACCAAATGACTCTGGATTTAAGAATATTCCTCAACTAATTATAATCTGTGAAGATGATAGACATATAGCAGAAACATTTAAGGAAATTGTAATAAAAAAAGTAGAAATTCCAAAAATTAAATTATATTTTACTACAGATTTAAGACAAAATGAGGAAACTTTAAATAAAACTCTAGTAGAGTTTAAAGTTGATGAAGATACAGGAAAATATAAGATGGTAGAAGTAGAAGTAAAATTACTTGGAATGTAAGATTAAATATTATTAAAATCTAGAAATTATTTAAGTAAAGTTAATAATTTCTAGATTTTTTGTTATTTACTAAGCTGTTTTTTTATACTTTAAAAGAACAAATAAAAGAATCTAGCAATTCTTTGTATTATTTTTTATAAAATAAGTTTTAACAGTTTAACAAAAGATAGAGTAGATAAGTTTTTTATAACTTATCTACTTTTTTTATATTAGTAAATTTTATTTCCTAATAGTATAAAATTTCCACTCTTGGAGAAAATATGTGTAAAACATAAAAACGAGGAGTGGAAAATTTGAAAAAATATAAAATTTTAAATATAAATGGTGCAGTTTTAGACAAAAATCAATTAGAAAATTATTTACAAAAGATTGCATCTGACCACATTTTAACAAATAGATCTGATAAAAATACTTATCCAATTCCAAGAGTAAAAGAAAATTATGAATTTATAAGTATGGTATATACTTTATTAAATGAAAACTTAAAAAATAAGATATCAATTCATCCAGCAGGAGAATGGATTTTAGATAACTTTTATATTATAGAAAAAACAGTAAAAATGATAGTAAAAGATTTAAGCTTAAAAAAATATATTAATTTTTTAGGACTGGCAAATGGAAATTACAAAGGTTTTGCTAGAGTATATGTATTGGCAGCTGAAATTATTGCATATACAGATGCTAAAATAGACCAAGATACACTAAGTAATTTATTAAAAGCATATCAAACTAAAAATACTTTAAGTATGGATGAAATATGGAATATAGGCTTATTTTTACAAATAGCAATAATAGAAAATATAAGAACTTTATGTGAAAAGATATATTCATCACAATTACAAAAATATAAAGTAGAAAATATAATAGAAAGATTAGTGGAAAATAAAGAAACAGAAAAATTGAAATATAAGAATTTACCAAGTTATAAAACAAAGATTTTAGGATATGGAGAGATGAAATATCCTTTTATTGAGTATATGTCATATAGACTTAAAAGTTATGGAAAACAATCATACAGTTTTCTGAAAATTTTAGAAGAACAAGTTGAAATGATGGGAACTAATATAGAAGAAGTAATAAAAAAAGAGCATTTCGATATAGCAGTAAAAAAAGTTTCTATGGGAAATTCAATAACAAGTATTAATACATTACTTAGAACTAATTTTTTAGAAATTTTTGAAAAAATAAATGGAGTAGAAGAAATTTTAAAACAAGATCCAGCAAATGTTTATGAAAAAATGGATTATAAAACAAAAATTTATTATAGAAATAAAATAAAAGAATTTTCTAAAAAAACAAAAATTTCAGAAATTTATATAGCTAAAAAGTGTTTGGAATTAGCCAAAAATAATGAAAAAGAAATAAGAAGTATGAAGCAAGAAAATGAAAATATAATAAAAAGTGAAAAACAAAATATAAAAAATAAGAAAAATGAAATTTTAAATTTAAAAAAATCTCATATAGGATATTATTTGATAGATAAGGGAAAAGAAGAATTATTATCAAATTTAATAAATAAAAAAGTTAGTTTTATGAGTAATAAGACTAAAGCAAAGTTGTATGTAAGCACTATTTTGGTAATTAGTATTTTAATTACATTGGAAATTATAATATATGTAAATAAAGAAATTAATAATATATTTTTTAGTATTATACTTGGACTTTTTATTAGTGTTCCAGTTCAAACAATAGTGGTTCAAATTATCCAGTATATTCTTAGTAAAATGATAAAACCCAAAATGATTCCTAAGTTAGATTTTTCTGGTGGAATACCAGAAGAAGATTCTACAATAGTTATAATACCAACAATACTAAAATCAAGAGATAAAACGGAAGAACTAATGAAGAAATTAGAAGTGTACTATTTAGCAAATAAAAGTGAAAATTTGTATTTTGCACTTTTAGGGGATGCAAGTAGCAGCAATAATGAAAAGGAAAAATTTGATGAAGAGGTTATAAATTCAGGATTGAATATGACAAAATATTTAAATGAAAAATACATGGATCAAAAATTTCCTAAATTTAATTTTATATATAGAAAGAGAGTATGGAATAAAAGCGAAAGAAAATATTTAGGATGGGAAAGAAAAAGGGGGTTTATAAATCAATTTAATGAATATATATTAGGAAAAACAAAAGATCCATTTAGAATAAATACAATCGAAGAATATCTAAAACAAAATGATAAAAGGATTCCTAAAATAAGATATGTAATAACATTAGATGCAGATACAGATTTGGTTTTAAATTCTGGAATAGAATTAATAGGAGCAATGGCACATATACTAAATTTACCAGTATTAAATAAAAGTAAAGATGCAGTTATAGATGGTCATGCTATAATGCAACCAAGAGTAGGAATTCGGACTTGTTGCAAGTAGAAAAAGTTTATTTACTCAAATTTTTGCAGGTATGGGTGGAACTGATTCATATACAAATGCAATATCTGATATTTATCAAGATAATTTTGGAGAAGGAATATTTACAGGAAAAGGTATATATGATGTAAATGTTTTTTATACTTGTTTGAATAATGAAATTCCAGAAAATACAGTACTAAGCCATGACTTATTAGAGGGCTCATATTTAAGATGTGGTCTTGTTTCAGATATTTTATTAATGGATCGGATATCCAACTAGTTATAATAGTTTTAAAACAAGGCTTCATAGATGGATAAGAGGAGATTATCAGATTCTTTATTGGTTAAAACATAAAATTAGAAATAAAGAAGGAAAAATAAAGAAAAATCCTTTAAATTTAATATCAAAGTATAAGATATTAGATAATATTTTAAGAAGTCTAACAGAGAGTTTTACTTTGATATCTATAATAATTTTAATAGTAATAGGTAAAATATATAAAATAAAAATTTGGCCAATAATGACAATTTTAGTAATATCTGCAGTAATTCCAACTATTATAGATATAATAAATAAAATTATATTTAAAAAAGATGGAGAAAAGAAGCAAAATACATTTACAAAAGTAATTACAGGATTAAAAGGTAGTTTTTTAAGAGGAATAATAAATATAGCAGTTCTTCCAGATAAAGCATATATGTCACTAAATGCAGGAATTAAGTCTATATATAGAATGACAAAATCAAAGAAAAATTTATTAGAATGGACTACATCAGAAGAAGCAGAAAAAATGGCAAAAAAAGATTTGAGATCATATTACAAATCTATGGAAATAAATGTGATTGCAGGAGTTTTAGGATTTACTATTTTATTTATGTATAAAACTAAAGTAGTTAGTATTTTTATATTTACAATTTCTTTATTATGGATTTTATCTCCAATAATTATGTGGAAAATAAGTAAAGAAAATAAAGAAGAAAATAAATTCGAAAGACTAAATGAAGATGAAAAAAAATATATATTGGAAATAGGAGAAAAAACATGGAAATTTTTTAAAGAAAACATAAATGAAAAGGAAAATTTTTTACCACCTGACAATTATCAAGAAGAAAGAAAGGAAAAAATAGCATTAAGAACATCACCAACTAATATAGGACTTGGACTACTTGCAGTTATTTCTTCTTATGATTTAGAATATGAAACATTAGAAGAAACATTAAATTTATTGGAAAAAATGATAAATACAATAATCGCATTACCTAAATGGAATGGCCATTTATATAATTGGTATAATATTACAAACTTAAAGCCATTAACTCCAAGATATGTTTCATCAGTAGATAGTGGAAATTTTATAGGATATTTATATGTAGTAAAACAATTTTACAATCAGTTAGAAAATAAAGAGAAGTATAAAAATATTATTAATGAAATAGATAAAATAATAAATGATTCAGATTTTAGAAAATTATATGACGAAAAAAATAGGCTATTTTCTATAGGATTTAATGTAGAAGAAAATAAATTAACAGAATCTTATTATGATTTGTTAGCATCAGAAGCAAGACAAGCAAGTTTAGTAGCAATAGCAAAAAAAGATATACCTCCGAAACATTGGTATAATTTAAGTAGAACTCTTACAATATTAAACAAATACAAAGGGTTAATATCATGGTCTGGAACAGCTTTTGAATATTTAATGCCAAATATAAATATTCCAAAACTTCCTTCAAGTTTATTAGACGAATCGTGTAAATTTATGATAATGAGCCAAAAAGAATATACTAAAAAATTAAATATTCCTTGGGGAATATCAGAATCAGCTTTTAATTTGAAAGATTTATCTAATAATTATCAATATAAAGCTTTTGGAATACCATGGTTACGGTTTAAAAAGAGGTTTAGAAGAAGAACTTGTAGTTTCTAGTTATGGAAGTATTCTTTGGATTGCAGAAGATCCAAAAGAAGTAATTGCTAATTTAAAAGTTTTAGAAAATCAAGGAATGTATCAAAAATATGGATTTTACGAATCAATAGATTACACACCAGGAAGGCTAGAAAAAAATAAAAAGTATGAACCTGTAAAGACATATATGGCACACCATCAAGGTTTAATATTAATATCAATTAACAATTTGGTGAAAGATAAAATAATTCAAAAAAGATTTATGCAAAATCCGGAAATGCAATCTATTTCTATATTATTAGAAGAAAGAATGCCAGAAAATGTTATTATTACAAAAGAGAAAAAAGAAAAAATACAAAAAATAAAATATACAGCAGATGAAGTATATACAGAAAGAATATACCAAAAAGTAAATGAAAAACTGCCTATATCAAATGTGATTTCAAATGATAATTATACAATAGTTATGAATCAAAAAGGAGAAGGATATAGTAAGTATAAAGATATTTTAATAAATAGGTATAAGAAAACTAGTGATATTGCACAAGGAATATTCTTTTTTATAAAAAATATTAAAACAAAAAAAATATGGACAGGAAATTATCAGGCATATCTTAATATTCCAGATAAATATCAAATAAAATTTACACAAGATAAAGATAAAATAACTAGATTAGATGGTAGTATAGAAACAAAAGAAGAAGTATGTATTTCTCCAAAAGAACCAGTAGAAATAAGAAAATTGGAACTAAAAAATTATGGCAATGAAGAAGAGATATTAGAAATAACTAGTTATCTAGAGCCTGTTATTTCTAATGAAGAGCAAGATTATTCACATTTAGCTTTTAATAATTTGTTTTTAACATATGAATATATACAAGAAACAGGAACAATTGTAGTAAAAAGAAAACAAAGAGATAAAAGTAAAAAAGATATATTTTTAGGAGTAAATTTATATTCAGAAGATGAAATGATTGGTGATTTAGAATATGAAATAGATAAAGAAAAATTTAATGGGAGAGGAAATTTATCAATACCAACATTAGTAAAAAATTCAACTCCATTTACAAATAAAATTAGATTAACAATTGATCCTATAGTAGCTTTAAGAAAAACTGTAAAAATAAAATCAGGAGAATCAAAAACAATTAATTTAATAATAACAATAAATGAAGATAAAAATATTGTTTTAGAAAGAATAGAAAAATTTAGAAATGAAGAAAATATAAAAAGAACTTTTAAATTATCAAAAGCTAGGGTAGAAGCGGAAAACAGATATTTAGGATTAAAAGGTAAACAAATAGATATATATCAAAAGATGCTTTCATATTTAATATATAATTGTCCAATTTCAAAAGTAAAAATAGAAACTAATATGAATGAAAAGTATAGCGTTTATGATTTGTGGAAGTATGGGATATCTGGTGATATACCGATTTTGTTAGTAAAAGTAGGAGATGTAAATGATGTAACAGTAGTTGAAGATATAATAAAGGCTTATGAATATTATAAAACTAAAAATATCAATATAGATTTAATAATAATAAATGAAGAAGAGAGTTCATATGAAAATTACGTAAAAGATGAAATAGAAAAGATATTATTTAACAAAGGTATTGGATATTTACAAAATCAAAATGGAGGAATATTTATATTAAATAATTTAAGTAAAGAAGAAATAAAATTTTTAGAAGTGAGAGCAAAATTAGTACTAGATAGTCATAAAGGAAATTTAAAATCACAATTAGAAGATTTGGAAGAAGAATATCTAGAAAATTTAAAAACAGCAAGTTATGAGCCCAAAAATCCAACTGTAGTAGAAGAGGAAAATGAAAAAAAGGATACTATAAATATGCAAGATTTAAAATATTATAATGAATATGGAGGATTTTCACGGTGACGGAAAGGAATATTTAATAAAAGTAAGAAATGATAATAGATTACCAAGTGTTTGGAGTCATGTTTTATGTAATGAAAAATTTGGAACATTAGTTACAGATAGTTTAGGTGGTTATACATGGAGTAAAAATAGTAGACTAAATAGAATAACGGCATGGTCTAATAATAGTGTATTAGACATTCCATCAGAAGTTATTTTTATGGAGGATTTGGAAAGTAAAAATAAATGGTCTATTCGGATTGAATCCTATGCCAGATAAAAATGATTACTATATAACTTATGGATTTGGATATGCTAAATATTTGCATACAAGTAATAATATAATTCAAAATTTAACAGTTTTTGTTCCAAGAGAGGATAGTATAAAAGTAAATATATTAAACTTGAAAAATACATTACCAAGAAAAAGAAATTTAAAAATTGTTTATTATATAAAACCAGTTTTAGGAGAAGATGAATTAAAATCAAATGAATATATAGAATTAGAATTTAAACAAAATTCTAATATAGTTTGTGCAAAAAATTTAGCTAATTTAGATTTTGACAAAACGGTATATCTTGCAAGTAATGAAAAGATATCATCATATACATGTGATAAAAATTTCTTCTTAGGAAAAGGATATCTAGGAAATCCAGAAGGATTAAATGCAATAGAATTAAATGGAGAATCAAAATTAGGAAATAATTCTATAATAGCGATTGAATTAAAAATAGAATTAGAAGCCTTCGAAAGTAAAGATGTGTGTTTACTATTAGGCGAAGAAAATACATGTCTTGAATGCCAAGATAAAGCGTATAAATATATAAAAATAAATCAATGTAATGAAGAACTTATAAAGGTAAAAAAATATTGGGAAGATTTATTAGGAAGACTTCAAATAACAACAGAATTGGAATCAACTAATATATTATTAAATGGATGGGCAATTTATCAAACATTATGTAGTAGATTATGGGGAAAGACAGGGTTTTATCAATCAGGTGGAGCATATGGTTTTAGAGATCAGTTGCAAGATGTTATTTCTATTAAATATTTTGATCCAGAAATAACCAAAAAACAAATAATAAAACATGCAAATCATCAATTTATAGAAGGAGATGTAGAACATTGGTGGCATGAAGATACAAATAGAGGAATAAGAACAAAATTTTCAGATGATTTATTATGGCTTCCATTTGTTACATCAGACTATATAAGCTTTACAGGAGATTATTCTATATTAGATATAGTAACTAAATATAAAAAAGGAAAAATGTTAGATGATGGTGTGGATGAATGTTATGACAAATATGAAGATTCAGATGTAGAAGATAATATATACAATCATTGTATAAAAGCTATAGAATATTCATTTAGATTTGGTGAAAATGGACTACCTAAGATAGGAAGCGGAGATTGGAACGATGGGTTTAGTACAGTTGGAAATAAAGGAAAAGGAGAAAGTGTTTGGCTACGGATTTTTTATGTATAAAGTATTAGACGAATTTATACCAATATGCGAATATAAGTCTGATTTTGGAAAAGTTAAAAAATATAAAGAGATAATGAATAAGTTAAAAAAAGCACTAAATACAAAAGGATGGGACGGAAGATGGTATAAAAGAGCTTTTATGGATAATGGAGATGTTTTAGGAAGCTTGCAAAATGAAGAGTGTAGAATAGATAGTATTGCACAAAGTTGGGCAACAATATCAGGAGCAGGAGATAATGATAAAAAATATATCTCATTAGAAAGTTTAGAAAATCATTTAGTAGATAAAGAAAATGGAATAATTAAGCTTTTAGATCCTCCTTTTGATAAGAGTAAATTGGAACCAGGATATATAAAAGCATATGTGCCAGGAACAAGAGAAAATGGTGGTCAATACACACATAGTAGTTGTTGGGCAATAATTGCTGAAAGTATTTTAGGATTTGGAGAAAAAGCTTTAGAGTATTTTAGAATGATAAATCCAATAGAACATGCAAGAACAAAAGAAGCTGCTAATAAATATAAAGTAGAACCATATGTAATTGCAGCAGATATATATGGAGAATCTAATTTAGCAGGAAGAGGTGGGTGGACATGGTACACGGGTTCTAGTAGTTGGATGTATGTAGCAGGGATTAAATATATATTAGGATTAAGAATAGAAAATGGATTTTTAAGTCTAAAACCAAGTATTCCAAGTGAGTGGAAGGAGTATAATTTAAAATATAAAAATAACAATAGTATTTATAATATAAAAGTAGAAAATCCAAACGGAAAAACAAATGGAGTTAGTAAATTTATAGTAAATGATAAAGAAATAGAAGATAAAAAATTAAGATTAAGTAATACTTGTGGAATATATAATATTATTGTTATAATGTAAATATGAGATGTATGAGAAAGCAGGTTACAATAAATCACATTATAAAACTATTAAACAAAAGTTTATAGAAAATGTGAAAAAAATGTAACTTTGCTTTTTTTATGTATAAACTAGATTTTGTTAGAGTCATAGTTAATATTATAAATAGATGGAAAGAGTATAAAAAGTTTAACTAAAAATAAAGGTTTTAACTTTAGAAGAGAGACTCATAATTTGACAAAACAGTAAAAATATAGTAATATAGTATACATAATGTTATAAAAGGAGAAAAAATATGTCAGAAGAAAATTTTGATGAAATGGAAAAAACAGCGGAAGAAGAAAAAGAAAATAAAGAAATAGATGAAGAAGAAGAAAAAAGAAAAGAGCAAGAAAAGAAAGCTCTAGAAAAAAAGAGAATAAGAAAAAGAAATAGACGTATAAAAAATGTAATGATTGCAATTGGTTCTATTTTAACATATCAATTTATAGTAAATAGAATAGAAAATTATAAAGAATCTTTAAAAGATATTGCACAATATGCTAATAATGAAAAATTGATATCTGAATTAAACAATGAAACTTATAGAAATATTTATAACTTAACACCCGAAGATGTCATGCAATTAGAAAGCTTAGGAGAGCAAATAAGTGAATATAGAAGATTAAAAGAAATAGAAAAAAGAACTGCAAATGAAGATCTACAATTAGGATATGCAGAAGTAGGAATAGAAGAATATAAAGAAGTTATTCCTACATGGTATGAAAAAATAGTAACAGGTGAGATAAGTTTGGCAACAGGAGATCCATCAAAAAAAATTACAATATCTGTGAATAATGAAAAAGAAGCACAAATTTGTATTAATGAAGGAACTGAAGAAGAAGAAAAATGGGATAGCGGAAATGTTATGTTTCATAAAATACCAAAACAGTTAGAAGTTGCAATAAAGAAATCACAAAATAAATATAATGATTATATTGGAATTGTACAAGCTTTTGATGAAATATCAGGTATATATAATTATACATTTAGAGAGAATGGATTTACTAAATCTATAAAAGCAATAGAACCAGAATTTTAAAATATAATTTAATGAAATTTGATAGACTTTTTTTTGAAAGTTATATATAATTTAAAAAGAATATCACACATAGTAATAAATGATTAATTATATAAAATAAAAATAGGAGAACTTAAATGGAAACAAAAGAAAGAGTAAATATTCATCAAGTATTATGGTATTTTACCATATTTAGTGTAATGGGACTTATTATAGAAACTATATACTGTTTTATAACAACAGGTGTGTTAGAAAGCAGAAAAGGGTTAATATGGGGGCCTTTTTGTCCTGTATATGGAGTAGGAGCTACTTTTCTTATAATATTACTTAACAAATTTAAAAATAACAAAATAAAATTGTTTATATATGGTGGGATAATAGGAGATACAATAGAATATATAATGAGTTATGTACTAGAATCTATATATTCAACAAGATTTTGGGATTATTCATATACTCAGTTTCATTTAAATGGAAGAATTTGTTTAGTATATACTATATTTTGGGCTGTTTTATCTGTAGTATTAATATTATATGTAAAACCGTTAATAGATAAATGTATTAATAGTATAAATTTTAAATATAGAGGGATAGTAGAAAAAACATTGATAATATTTTTAACTTTAGATGTAATTTCTACAATTTGGGCAATAAGTTCATATAAAAAAAGAGCTATGAATATTTATTATAAAAATGAAATAAAAAATGATAATACAATTTTTTATAAAATAGAAAAAAATATATTTTCTAATGAAAAAATGGTTAAGACATTTCCAAATATAAGATTTTTAAATGAAAAAAAAGAAGAAATATGGATAAGAGATATAATTTAAAAACAAAAATATAATAGTGGATGAAAATAAAAGTAAAAAAGAGAAAAAGCAAAGCAAATAATAAAAAAGATAAGAAAATATATATAAACTGAAAATTTTAAGTAGCAAGCTAAATAAATTTTGGTATATTAAATTTGAATTTGCTAAAAATATGTAGTATAATAACAAAAGTTGCTTATATAAAAAGGAGAGTGAAGTTTATTTTAAGAAGTAAGATATTATATTATTTTAAAAGATCTTTTAAATTAGTAACTTTATTATTAATAGCAGCGGCTATTATAATAAGTATTGTACTTTTAAAATATAAACCAGTTTATAAAGTTACTTTTTTTGGAGAAGAAGTTGGGTATATAACTAATAAAAATAGTTTTGAAAAAGTTATAGAAGAAGACATATTAACATCAAACGAAACAGACGTAGCTTATATAACTCTAGATAGTATACCTACTTATGAATTTAAATTAATAAATAAATCAGACGATACAAATGAACAAGAAATTTTAGATAAAATTGCAAATGCAACAGAAACAACATATAAAAAATATGCTATTACTTTAAATGGTGAAAATAAAACATATGTAAATACAATGGAAGAAGCAGAACAAGTAGTAGCAAAAATTAAAGAAGAAAAACAAAATAGTGATGTTAAATTAGGTATAACAGAAGTATATACAACCAATTTAGAAGAATTAAATACAGTACAAGTAGCAGAGGCAGAAACTAGTATTAATAATACTTTAAATGACTCTAAAAAAAGTACAGCAAAAGAAGAAAGTACTAAAACACAAGAAAATAAGGCTAATAGTAATGGTAGTGGAAATATATTAAACGGTGTTAACTTTAGTGTAAAACCAGTAACAGGAACAATAACATCAAGATTTGGTAGTAAAGAAAGTATAAGAAAAAATGCACATAAAGGTATAGATATTGGAGCCCCTAATGGTACTACAATATATGCAGCAGCAGATGGAAAAGTTACTTATGCAACTTACAATTCTGGTGGGTATGGTAACTTAGTAATAATTTCACATGGAAATGGAATTGAGACATATTATGGACATTGTAGTAAGATATATGTAAAAAAAGGTCAAACAGTATCTGCAGGAGATAGTATAGCAGCTGTAGGATCAACAGGGCGTTCAACAGGAAACCATTTACATTTTGAAATAAGACAGAATGATAGTCAAATAAATCCACAAAAATATGTATATAAATAAAAAGATAAACGACTACTTTTTAATAAGTAGTCGTTTAAAAATAAAAGGGGATGTTTTTCTTATTTTGTTAGTAACTGGAGTAAGTGTTACTAACTATGATAATAATATAACATCCTTTTTTGTTCTTTTTGTGAACTAAATGTGATGAATAAGAAAAAATATAACTTTTTATTAAAAAAGAATATTTATAATAAAATATTTTTGGCTAATTATAAAACAAATAAAAAAGTATAAGAATTTTTATTTTCTTATACTTTTTTTATATGATATAAAGGTTATTTTGGAATATGCTCTATTTTAGATTTTAAATTTCTTTTTTATTTCTATTTTATAAGTTAAGGTTGTTCACCTAAAGTAACTGTTATTTCTTTTTCTGAACCATTTCTATAAACTTTTAATTTCATTTCATCACCAATACTATGTTTATTTTTTAAATCATTTAGTTCATTCATTGTTGTGATTTTTTGTCCATCAGCTTCTATAATAACATCTCCGTTTCTAATATCAGCTTTTTGTGCACTTGAAAAATCTTCTACAGATTGAACATAAACACCAGTAACTAAATTATTTGCTTTTGCAGTTTGTTCATCAAGATCTCTACCAGTTATTCCAATATAAGGTCTTTTTACTTTGTTATATTGAATTAGTTGTGAGTAAATTTCTTTTGTTGAGTTAATTGGAATTGCAAATCCCATTCCTTCAATTCCAGTTCCAGAAAGTTTTAAAGTATTTACACCAATAACTTGTCCTTTACTATTAACTAATGCACCACCACTGTTACCAGAGTTTATAGCAGCATCGGTTTGAATTAATTTATAAGTTTTTCCATCTGAATCTGTAACTTCTCTATTTACAGCACTAATCATTCCTGCTGTAACACTACTTTGCATACCAAGAGGGTTACCAATTGCCATAGAAAATTCACCTACTTGAACAGAATCAGAATCGCCAAGCTCAGCGGCTGTAAGACCTGTTTTATCTATTTTAATAACAGCTAAATCTGTTTGTTCATCTGTTCCTATGATTTCAGCATCATATGCTGTTTCATCATTATATAAGTAAACTGTAACTTTATTTGCTTTTCCTACTTCATAATATGATGAACTAGATGATGTATTAACAATATGATTGTTTGTTAATATATATCCATCTTCACTAATTATAATTCCAGAGCCTTCAGCTTTGGCAGTGCTATTTGTTGTGTAATTTCTGTAGAAAATAGAATTTACAGAATATTCAACTGTGATTCCAACGATAGAAGGTCTTACTTTATTTGCTACATTAACACCTGTTTCAGAGTAATTACTAAGTGAAACTAAATTGTCATTACCAGATTGAGTTTGAGGTTCTTGTGTAACTGTATTTGCTACAGTAGTTTCTTGATTATTATTAGAATTATTTGTAAATATTTTTTCTCTTATAGTAGGAACTCCAAAGCAGGTTCCAATTACTATAACAGTACCTAAAGCACCACATACAAATGGCATTAGGACACTTTTTCCAAATCCTACTTTTGCTTTTTCTTTATGAGAATTAATAGCAGTGTATGTACTTACTGGTTGAATATTGTTGTTTTTTTGTTCATTATTATTTGATTCATTATTTTCCATAAAATACCTCCATAAATTATTATTAATAATATATCCTATTTAGGTAATATAATACAATATTTTTGTGAAAATTTAGTGAAAAGAATGTAAAAAATAAAAAACAATTCAGAATATTTTGTTAATATATAAGATTTTTGTTAAAATGAAATGTCTATTTTTTTATACTTGAAAAAAATAATAAGTATATATATAATATGAAAAAATAGATAAAAATAAAGTTTTAAAATACAATATATAAGATTAATTAGAAATTTAGAAGTCTTAATTTTAGTAAAAACATTATAAAATAAATATATATGTAGTAAAAATAAAATTTAAATGAAAGTATGATAATAGATGCTAAAATAAAATTAATTGAATATATATTAATAAGTGTAAAACAAGAAAAATTAACTTACTAGATATTAAATAAATACATAGTATAAGTTGTTAGAAAAAATACAAAAAAAGAAAGAAGAATATATATGAAAGAAAAAGAATTATTAAGATTACAAGAAATTAGAAAAATTGAAGAAGACTTATATGAAAAAGGAGTAGAATATATTTGTGGTATAGATGAAGCTGGAAGAGGACCTTTAGCAGGTCCGGTAGTAGTTGCAAGTGTAATTATGCCAAAAGATTCTATGATTGAGGGAGTAAATGATTCTAAAAAAGTTTCTGAAAAGAAAAGAGAAAAATTATATGAGGAAATTACAAAAGAGGCTATTAGTTATGGGGTTGCAATAATAGATCAAAATGAAATAGATAGAATTAATATTTTAAATGCAACAAAGCATGGATTAACAACATCAATAAAAGAATTAAAAGTAAAACCAGACATAATATTAGTAGATGCACTAACTAAAATAGATACATGTGGAATTCCATATAATTCTATTATAAAGGGAGATGCTAAAAGTTATTCTATTGCAGCAGCGTCTATAATAGCCAAAGTAACAAGAGATAGAATAATGCGCCAGTGGGATGAAGTATATCCACAATATGGATTTGCAAAACATAAAGGCTATGGTACTGCAGCACATATTGCAGCAATAAAAGAAAATGGCATTTGTCCATTACATAGACTAAGTTTTGTGAAGAAATTTATTTAAAAATTAGAATTGTTTTTTAGGAGGAGTATTTTTGAATATATTAGAAATAATTGCAAAGAAAAGGGATAAAAAAGAATTAACCAAAGAAGAAATTGAATACTTTATAAATTCATACATAAAAGGAATAGTAACAGATTATCAAGCAGCAGCTTTAGTGATGGCTATATATATAAATGGAATGACAGATGAAGAAATAAAAGACCTTACATTAGCAATGGCATATTCTGGGGAAGTATTAGATTTATCTACATTAGGAGAAAATGTAGTGGATAAACATAGTACAGGAGGAGTTGGAGACAAAATTACATTAATATTAATGCCAATAGTAGCATCTCTAGGGGTACCAGTTGCAAAGATGTCTGGAAGAGGGCTTCGGATTTACAGGAGGAACAATAGATAAATTAGAATCTATACCAGGATATAAAACTAATATAAAAATAGATGAGTTTATAAAAAATGTAGAAAACATAGGCATTAGTTTAATTGGTCAAACATTAAATTTAGCCCCAGCAGATAAAAAACTTTATGCACTAAGAGATACAATAGCATGTGTAGATAATATTCCATTAATAGCATCTAGTATAATGAGTAAAAAAATAGCATCAGGAGCCAATAAAATTGTATTAGAAGTAACTGTAGGTAGTGGAGCTTTTATGAAAACTATAGAAAAAGCAGAAGAACTTGCTAAAATGATGATAAGAATAGGAAAATTAGCAAACAAAGAAACAGTATGCATATTAACAAATATGAATGAACCAATAGGACATTCAATAGGAAATACTTTAGAAGTGATAGAAGCTATAGAAGCTCTAAATGGAAACATGGATGAAGATGTTAAAGATGTAGTATTAGAACTTGGAGCATATATGATAAAACTAGCAGGAAAAGGAAACAATATAGAGATTAATAAAAAGAATATGCTAGAAAATATAAATAATAAAAAAGCTTATAATAAATTTATTGAGTTGGTGAAAAATCAAGGTGGAGATATAGAGTATATTAAAAACGTAGAAAAATTTAAACTTGCTAAATATAAAATACCAGTTCCAGCAGATAAAGAAGGATATGTAAAAGAAATAGATGTAGAAAAATTAGGAAATATATCATGTATGTTAGGTGCAGGAAGAGTAAAAAAAGATGATAAAATAGATCATGATGTAGGAATAGTTGTAAAGAAAAAGATTGGAGATAAAATTAATTTGGATGAAGAATTTGCATATATATATGCAAATGATTTAGCATTAGGAAATGAAACTATTGAAAAAATAAAAAAATGTTATGAACTATCAAATGAAGTGGTAGAAAAAGAAAAAAGCATTTTAGGAATAATATCTTAAAAAAATAAAAGGCGATTTTATTTTTTATAAAAATCGTCTTTTATTTTTTTATTTGTAATAATAGAAAAATATAGCTATTTTTTATTTTTCTATTATAAATTTTTTAACTTTTTGAAATCATTTAGTTTTAAAAATCTATTTAAATTTTTCACTGTTATTCCAGTTTGATAAGAAATATCATCGATAGATGATATTTCAGAGTCCTCTAAAAAATTTTTTAATTTATCAATTTCTGCAACATCTTTTTGTTCACATGTAGGGCAAACATCATTGCTAGAAACATAAAAACAGCCACATCTTGTACATTTATTAAGTTCCATATAAATCCTCTCCTTATAGATACATTTTACTATGACAATAATTCTAACATACAAAAAAATAAAAATAAATAAAATTTTAAAAAATACTTGAAAAATATGAAAGTTTATTATATTATAATGATAATCATTATCAGAAAGGAAAGCAGATGAAAAAATTTAGTAAACAAAGAGAACTTATTCTTAATTCTTTAAAATCTAGAAAAGATCATCCAACTGCAGAAACTTTATTTTGGGATTTAAAAAAAGAAATGCCAAATTTAGGAATAGCAACAATATATAGAAATTTGCAAAACTTATATAAAGAAGGAGAGATTGCGAAGATAAAAACAAAGGATGGAATAGATAGATATGATGGAAACATAAAACCACACATTCATTTTGAATGTTTAAATTGTGGAAAAGTTTCAGATGTCTTTTTAGAAAAAGAGCAGCAAATAAAGTTAGATAATGATATACAAAAGTTAGGAAATAAAATAGAGGCAAATTATATAAATGCAATTATTTTACTTACTGGTTATTGTAAAGAATGTAAAAATGATACAAATGACTAGATGCCTTATAGATAAGGTATGGCTATAATTATGGTATGAAAATAAAAAAATGATTTAATTATAATATAGCCAAAAATAAAAGAAGAAAGTGGAGGAAATTATATGAAAGATTTAAAAGGTACAAAAACAGAAAAAAATTTAATGGAGGCTTTTGCAGGAGAATCACAAGCAAGAAATAAATATACATATTTTGCAAGCAAAGCAAAAAAAGATGGATATGAGCAAATAGCAGCAATTTTTCAAGAAACAGCAGATAATGAAAAAGAACATGCAAAAATGTGGTTTAAATTATTAAATGGTGGAGAAATAGGAAGTACACTTGATAATTTAAAAGCAGCAGCTGAAGGAGAAAATTATGAATGGACAGATATGTATGTAAAAATGGCAAAAGAAGCAAAAGAAGAAGGTTTTGACCATATAGCATATTTATTTGAAGAAGTAGGGAAAATAGAAAAAGAGCATGAAGCAAGATATAAAAAATTATTAGAAAATGTAAAAGATGGATTAGTATTTAGTAAAGATGGAGATAAAATATGGAAATGTAGAAATTGTGGTCATATAGTAATTGGAAAAGAAGCTCCAGAAGTATGTCCTGTATGTAACCATCCAAAAGCATTCTTTGAAATTAAAGCAGAAAATTATTAAAATAAAAAATAAATTAAACTAGACAAAATAAAAATATAACTAAAATAAAATTAAGTAAAAAATATGACTAATAAAAAATAAATAACAAAAACTCTTTATTAAAATTTTAATAAAGAGTTTTTTATATAATAAGAGAGTAAATAAATATATTAGAAGTAAAAGATAAAATTACTTAACAATAAACATTTGTACATAGATTTTTCCATATTTAGAGCTTGAAACTACACCAATTCCAGTATAGTTAAAGCTACTATTTAAAATATTTGCTTTATGTCCAGAAGAATTCATCCAAGCAGTTACAGCAGCGCTATTACTAGAATTTCCAGCAATATTTTCACCAGCAGTTTTATAAGATACACTAAATTTTTTTAGCATATCAAATGGTGAACCATAAGTTGGAGAAGTATGAGAAAAATAGTTATTATTAACCATGTCTTGTGCTTTTATTCTGGCAACTTTTTGAACTTCTGAATCTATGTTTAGAGCTTTTAACCCATTGTTAGTTCTTTGCTTATTAATTAAATCAAATACTTCTTTTTCATCTTGAGAAAGGTTAGAAGATGTAGTATTTGAATTGGAACCTGTATTAGAGCTATTATTAGAATTATTACTATTTCCAGTATTGTTATTAGGATATATTGGTTTTACATATTTTTTGTTAACTGCCCCAACATAGTCACCTTCTACTTGAACAATATACCAATCACCAACACCGGCAAAAACACGAATATAGTCGTTTTTATTAGCAGCTGCAACAATACTATATCCTGTTCCAGGTCCACTACGTACATTTAGCTTAGAGGCTGTAACAATACAAGTTGAAAAGTCTAGTTTATAATAATGTTGCATTCCAAATGATGTTGAAAAAGTACAAAATGTAATTATAAAGGTTAGAAATATACTACTAAAAATGAGTAGTTTATTTTTTTTTATACGAATTACTTTCATAAAAAATCCTCCTAAATGCTTTATATTTCAAGTTTATACAATTAGAATGTCCAATATTACAGAAAAATGAAGAAATGATAAATAATATGTCCGAAATTTATGTAATGATAAATAATAAAAAAACATAAAATTTATAAAATAAGCATAGAATTAAATAAATCATTTTAGGGGGTTTTTATGTTTATAGTTTTTAATAAGGAAAAAATATTTTCATATGCAGTTGCAGTAAGTACAATTATAGTATTATTTTTTATGGCATCTACAATAATTAATAATAAAGATAAAATTATTGCAACATCTGCAAGTAGTAAACAGTTACCAATATATAGTGTAGAAACTAATGAAAAACAAGTAGCATTAACAATGAATTGTGCATGGAATGCAGACGATATAGATAGTATTTTAGATACTCTATCCAAAAATAAAGTACATATTACCTTTTTTATGGTTGGAGATTGGGTAGATAAATATCCAGAATATGTAAAAAAAATATATGATGGAGGTCACGAAATAGCAAATCATTCAAATACTCATCCACATGTTAATCAATTAAATATAGATAAAAATGTAGAAGAAATAAAACTGTGTAGTGAAAAAATAGAAAAAATTACAGGAAATAAAACAAATCTTTATAGAGGACCATATGGAGAATATAATGATACTGTAATTAATGCATCCAATAATATGAATCATAAAACAATACAATGGAATTTAGATACATTAGATTATACAGGAATAACAGGAGAAGAAATGTGGAAAAGATTAGATTCAAAATTATCAAATGGAAGTATTATTTTATCACATAATGGAACAAAACATACAGCAGATAGTTTAGAAATGATTTTGCATAATATACAAGAAAAAGGTTACAAAATAGTAACTGTATCTGAATTAATATATAAAGATAATTATGTAATTGATGCAAATGGAGTACAAAAACAAAGTAAAAATGAATAGAATAAAAATATGTAGATATAATAAATATATATGATTAAGGAGAAAAATGATGATTTTTATTGGCATTGTTACAGATATAAAAAGTGAAAACTATATAAAAAAAATTCAAAATAATAATTCGGTTTTAAAAAAATATCATATTATCTTTATCAGAGAAAATAGCATTGATAATATAAAAAATATAAAATTTGAAACTATAATTGTTAATAGAGAATTTGAAGATAAAGATTCTTTAAATAAATTAATTGCAAAATCAGAATATGTCATTGTAAATGAAGATATAGGAACAATAATTGATTTATTAAAAGATATTAAATCAAATATAATAACATATGGTTTTAATTCAAAATCTACAATTACTATGTCTAGTGTTACAGACGATAGTATTCAGGTAAGTGTTCAAAGAAATATTATAAGTAAAAAAAGTGAGGTAGAGCAGCAAGAAATTAGCTTAAATAAAGAAGCAAAAAGTGATGTATATGACATTATGTTATTAATATCATTGCTATTAATCCATAATAATGAGGACATAAATAATGTGAAATTCTAGAGCTATGAGGGAAAGAAGATAGAAAAATATTAAAAAAAATCAAAAAATTAACTTTTTATGTAGACAAAACCAAAAAAGTGGAGTATAATATAAATTATGAAATATATTCTAAAACGATAACATTATGAATAAGATACTATGGGATAAACAAATAAGGGGAGGAAAATAAATTGAATACAAATTATTCAGATAATAACCACATAGTTTTAGTGGGAAAGGTAACAAGTGACAAAAGATTTAGTCATGAAATTTATGGAGAGAAGTTTTACATATTTGATTTGAGTGTACCACGTTTAAGTGGAAATGCAGACGTTATACCAGTTACAGTATCAGAAAGACTTTTAACTATTGATGAATTAACAATCGACAAAAAAATAATTGTTGAAGGTCAATTTAGATCATATAATAGTTATGAAAATGAAAGAAACAGATTAGTATTAACTGTATTTGCTAAAGAAGTTAAATTTGTAGAAAACCAAGATGAAGAACTTCAAGTAAGTAAAGACTTTATCTCAAACGAAGTAATTTTAAATGGTTACATATGTAAAAAGCCAATATACAGACAAACACCATTTGGAAGAGAAATATCTGATATATTACTTGCAGTTAATAGAGCGTACAATAAATCAGATTATATACCATGTATAGCATGGGGAAGAAATGCTAGATTTTGTGAAAATATGCCAGTAGGAACAGAAGTAAAAGTTATTGGTAGAGTTCAATCTAGAACTTATGAGAAAAAATATGAAGATGGAACTGTAGAAACAAAAATAGCATATGAAGTATCTGTATCAAGTTTAGAAGTGGTAAATCAAGAAGATAATGAAAACGAAAAAGTAGAAGAAAATAAAGAAGCAATGTAAGAGAGAATGAGAAAATTAAAATAAAAAACGATATAATATTAATTATATCGTTTTTTTAGTAAAAATTTTTGTGAATTAGTATTTTATTTTTTTTCTTCAGGAATTATAATATTTTTTTTCTTTTCTTGAATTTTTGGCTTTTCTACTTGTAAATGTTTATAAACTGGTGAAATATCTATTTTACCATTACCAGATACAACTTTTATTTTTTTATTTTTCTTTTCATTTTTTTCATTAGACATAAAGAAACACATCCTAACTAAGTATTTTTTATTATATTAGCATAAACAAAAGTATAATTCAAGAGAGAATACTTTAAAATAAAAATATTTTTAGAAATCGAATATTTTAGTAATATAATATTATTAATATTTAGAGATTGAATAGATTAGTAAAAACTTGCTTGACATCATAAAAAATGCATGTAATAATAAGTTTGGGAAAAGAGGTAAAATAATGAAAATAGAAAGAGCTAAATCAATCATAGAATCAATAATGTTCTCAGCGGGAAGACCAGTAGAAACAAAAGAATTCATGTCTTCTTTAGAAATGAGTTTTGAAGATATCGAGAATATAATAGAAGATATGAGAAATGAATATAAAGAAGAAAAAAGAGGAATAGAAATAGTAAAAACAAACAATGCTTATCAATTATGTACTAAAAAAGAAAATTATGATTATATATATCCAATTTTTGATAAAAGAAGTAAACCTAATTTATCACAAGCAGCATTAGAAGTCTTAGCAATTATTGCATATAATCCTAAAATAACAAGAGCAGAAATAGAAGCAATTAGAGGAGTAAATTCAGACGGAACTATATATAAACTATTAGAATATGAGTTGATACAAGATGTTGGGAAGTTAGATGCACCACGGAAGACCAACAATATATTCAACTACAAATAATTTTTTGAAAATGTTTGGAATAACAAATTTAGAGGAACTACCAGAGCTTCCAAAATACAAATTAGATGAAAATGAGCAAATAGTAATAGATGATATAATAGAAGAAGATAATTAAAGGTTCAATTTGACCCGTTCAAATTGAACCTTTTTTGACAGATAATATGCACAATCTGCAGAAGGTGTAATTTTTTTTGCTAAAATGTTTTCATAACAACACTTGCCATCTTTTTGATATACACAGTCAGAAGAACAGTTTATATTCGTCAAAATAAATCACCTCTATGATAATTTTAGAAGGAAGAAAAGATCCTAATCTAATAATTAGTATACATAGAAATGATTAAATTATTCATTTTTAGAAAAATTTTTACAAAATTTATTTATTGGGCAAATATTACACTTTGGTTTTCTTGCAGTACATATATCACGACCAAAATATATGAAAATATGATTTATATCTTTATAATATTCTTTTGGAAAAGTTTTTAGTAAATCTAATTCTATTTTTGATGGATCTGAGTTTTTAGATAGTCCTAATCTGTTTGAAAGTCTTTTTACATGTGTATCTACAGCAATTCCTTGAGGAATATTAAAAGCTTCAAGCATAACTACATTAGCCGTTTTTCTGCCAACTCCTGGTAAAGCTATTAAATCTTCAATATTATTTGGAACAATACTATTATAGTTATTTAATAATATAGTAGCAGTGGTTTTGATGTTTTTGGCTTTATTTTTATAGAATCCACAAGGATGTATTAAATTTTCTAATAAAGTTAAATCTATATTGGCAAAGTCTTCAGGAGTATTGTACTTTTCGAAAATTAGTGGAGTCGTTTTATTAACTCGTTCATCTGTACATTGTGCCGATAGCATAACAGCAATTAATAGTTCAAAAGGTGTAGAAAAGTTCAAACTACATTTTGCATCTGGATAGTATTCTTTTAATATTTTTATAATGCTTATTGAATCTTGTTTATTCATATATAAATCCTTTCTAAAAGATAAACTTAAGTAACATTTACAGAATTAAGATAATATAATATATTAATGGGAGGTAATATATTATGTTTTGTGTATTAAAAAAGACATTAGGTGTATGTTTAATTGGACTTGGATTAGGAATACTACTTGTTTTATTACTTCCATTAACTGGATGGCTATTTTGTATAGGTTTAGCAGTTGTAGCAATAGGTTTTATGTGGCTTGCCTGCTAAAAAGTTAATAAAAAGAGGAGTGAAGTAAAATGACAATAGTAGTAAAAAAAGTGCCAAAATTTTTAAGAGGATTTGTAAAAATAATATTTGGCATAAAAGAATAATACATAAGAAAAAATAAAAAGTAGGGGAAATAACCTACTTTTCTTTATTTTTAATTATAATTAAGCTCTTTTTACTTTTCCAGAACGTAAGCATTTAGCACATACAGAAATTCTTTTTGTTTCTCCATTTATAACAGCTTTTATTGTTCTTAAGTTTGGTCTCCATGTTCTAGAAGCTCTTCTACTTACATGTGAACGAGCTATACTAATTTTATTACCATGAGATAATGATTTCTCACAAATTTCACATTTTGCCATAATTAATTGCACCTCCTATATGCATAATAAAATTGACTAAGTATAAGTTTATCATAACTTTTATAAAAAAACAAGTATTTTTAAGGATTTTTAATAAAATTTAATATAAGTATTCACTAAAAATTTTTTTTATGATATAGTTAAAAAAGATTTTTTTAAGGAGAATTTGCAAATGATAGAAGAAAAGAAAGAAAAAAAGAAAAATAATTATATAAAAAATATTATTATAATATGTGTAATAATGGCGATAGCTGTGTTTGTTTTAAAAATTGCACCAAATTATATAGTAGAACCAAATGACCTAAATTTAGTTATAAATTATAGTAATGTAAGTAAAAATTTAAAAGGAAAAGCATTTATAGATGATAATGGTGTTATATATTTAAGCAAAGAGGATATTAAAAATTTCTATGATGAATACATATATTATGATGAAAAATATAATCAAATAATAACATCATCAGATACAAAAATAGCAACAATGATTGTAGGGCAGAAAGAAAAGACTGTTAATGGAAAAACATCATCTATGAATGGGGAAGTAAAAGAAATTGATGGAAAATATTATATTCCATTTTCAGAATTAGAGGAAGTTTATAATGTTAAAGCAACATATATTAAAGAATCTAACACAATTGTTTTGGATTCTCTAAATCGAGAATTAGAAATAGCAAACAGCAAAAAGAAAAATAAAGTAAAATATAAAGATTCTATATTTTCAAAAACTATAGACGAGATAGATGAAGGAGAAGAAGTTTATATAGTACCATCAAATTCAAATAAAAGTGAAACTAAGATAAATAATGGCTTTATAAAAGTAAGAACAAAAGAGGGAAAATTAGGATATATAAAAGAAGATTCCATTTCTGACAAAATAATAGCAAGAGAGGAACAAAAAGAATATAAACAAATAGACGGAAAAGTAAGCCTTGTATGGGAGTATTTTTCAGAATACGGACAAGCTCCAGATAGATCTGGAACTAATATAGAAGGTGTTAATGTTGTATCACCAACATTTTTCTATTTAGAAAAACTAGGAAAAGGTAATTTGTTGGAAAATGTAGGAGAAAGTGGTAAACAATATATAAATTGGGCACATTCAAATGGATATAAAATATGGCCTGTAGTATCTAATAATTCAATGAAAGAAACAACATCTGAAATAATGAGAGATTACAAATTAAGACAATCATTAATAAATCAGATTGTTGAATATGTAAAAGAATATGATTTGGATGGAGTGAATATTGATTTTGAATATATGAAACAAGAAGATAGAGATTTATTTTCTAGATTTATGATAGAACTTTCACCTAGAATTAAGGAGTTAGGTAAAGTAGTATCTATTGATGTTACAGCGCCAGACGGTTCTCCAGATTGGTCTTTATGTTTTGATAGAAAAGTATTATCAGATGTTTCAGATTATATGATGTTTATGGCATATGACCAACATGGAGTTTCTTCTGATGAAGAAGGAACTGTTGCAGGTTATGATTGGGTAGAGGCCAATGTAAAAAAATTATTAGACGAAGAAAAAGCAGAATATGTATCAAATGAAAAATTAGTATTAGGAATACCTTTTTACACAAGATTATGGAAAGAAGAAGATGGAAAAATAACAAGTTCTGTTGTAACTATGAAAAATGTAGAAAAATCAATCCCAGAAGGTGTTACAAAAGAATGGGATGATACATTAAAACAAAATTATATAGAATATCAAAAAGATGGGGCAACATATAAAATGTGGATAGAAGACGAACAATCAATTAAAGAAAAATTAGATTTGATTGATAAATATAATTTAGCTGGAGCATCTTATTGGGTTAAAGATTATGAACAATCTAATATATGGAATGTTATAAACGAAAAATTAAATAATGAATAAATTAAATAATGAATAAAAATGAAATCACTTAAATATAATTAAAAATAAATTATATTTGGGTGATTTTTTATGAAAGAAAAAAGTGTAAAGATGTATTTAAAAGAATATACAAGTAAATTGGAATTTTGGAATAATAAAAAGATGATAAGTGTGCATAATAAAATAAAAAATCAAAAATTAAAAAAGATATACAATAAAATTCTTTCTCTATATATAAATGTGAATTTTATTCTAAATGTATGGAAGAGTAGTGTAAAAGTAGAAAAAAATAAAAATAATACAATAGTTTGTACTATTATAATAAAAAATAATATAAACAATAATTGGGAAAGATACTTATATAAAAGATGTATTGATAATATAAAAAATGTTATAGATACATATAATATTAAGTATATGATAATATCTAAAAAGTTAAATAAATTAGAAGAAATAAAAAATATATATAAAGATAAACATATAATAGTTTGTAATGGAAAATATTTAGAAAAAATAATGTTAATTGAAATGTTAAAGTATATTTCTAATATTCAAAAAGAAAAAATGGAAAATCAAGTTGTACATGTACTAGTAAATGATAATAATTGTGTTAATATATGCTTAATAGAATATCTTTCTAAAAAGATAAAATGTTTAAATATAGTAACTCACAATATAAAGAAATTTCAGAAAGTAGAAAGTTTTTTATATGAAAAAGAAGATATAATGATTGTAATTTCAAATAATAAAAGAAAAAGTATAAATAAAGCCAAAATAATTGTTAATTTAGATTTTGATAATGATGAATTTTCGAAATATCAATTAAATCGATATGCAATAATAATAAATATAAGTAACAATAATCTAGATATAGAGAAAAGCTTTAATGGAATTTTTATTAATTCTTTAAAAATGTGTAAGCTAAAAAATAATTATATTAAAAACTCTAATTTATTTAAATTAGAAGAATTATATGAAAGTTTTATAATAGGAGAACAAGACTTTTATAAAGCAATAAAAAAAATAAAAGAGGATAATGTCGAAATACAGGAATTAATAGGAAAAAGAGGGAAAATACAACAATTAGAATATACAAAAAGCGCTTGACAAAAATGATAAAGTGGATTAATATATTTAATAATTTGAAAAATTAAGTTTTATTAAAAAATTATATTAAAATAAACTTAAAATTAAAAATTGAAAAAATAAATAGTAAAAAATAATTAGATTTATAATAATAAAGCATATATAAGGAGGAAACACAAAATGGATGATAAAGAAGTAATATTAACACAAGAAGGGTATGAAAATTTAGAAAAAGAATTAGAATATTTAAAAACAGAGAAAAGAGCAGAAGTTGCAGAAAGAATAAAAGTAGCTTTAGGCTTTGGAGATTTATCTGAAAATTCCGAATATGATGAAGCAAAAAGTGCACAAGCAGAAAATGAAAGTAAAATTATTGAATTGGAAAATAAATTAAGACATGCAAAAATCATTGATGAATCAGAAATAGATACAAAGACAGTTCAAGTAGGAAATACAGTAAAGTTATTAGATATAGAATTTGATGAACAAGTTTCATATACTATAGTTGGTTCTACAGAAGTAGATTTAGCACAAAATAGAATATCAAATGAATCACCAATTGGAACAGCTTTATTAGGAGCTAAGAAAAATCAAGTAGTAGAAGTACAAGCACCAGCAGGTGTTATAAAATACAAAGTACTTGCAATAACAAAATAAAGTTTTGGTAGTACACGATAGAGATATAATATAAAATAAAAACTCCCTTTTATATAAACAAATTTATAAAATGGGAGTTTGCTTTTTATATAATTATATAAATTAATTTATTTTTAAAGAGCTTTCTAAAGCAAGTAAAATCATATCATTTAAAGATTTTTCTCTTTCTTCAGAAGAAATTTCTTGCTTTTTGTAATGAGAATCTACAACAGTCAATAAACAAGCAGCTTTTTTATTTAAATATTTTGCTGTATAAAATAAAGCAAAGGCTTCCATTTCAGCTCCAATAATATTTAAATCTTTTGGAAATCTAGCAATTAAGTCATCAATGCTTTCAACATAATAATCAAAGCATTCACTACAAAGAGTATTTCCTTTTACATATGGAATATTTATTTCTTTAGCTGTTTCTTCAATAATATTGTTTGTATTAAAATCTGCACTAGCAATATGTTCATTTTTTCCATTTAGAGCTTTTGCAAAATTACCTTCAGTATATGTTCTATCAATTAATATTGTATCAAATATATTTAAATCTTCTGTATAAGCTCCACAAGAACCGATTCTAATAATAGTATCAACATTATAAAACTTATACAGTTCATAACAATAAATTCCAATGCTTGGCATTCCCATTCCAGAAGCGAAAACTGTTATTTCTTTTCCTTTATATGTTCCTGTATATGCAAGCATATTTCTAACAGAATTTACTAATTTTGAATTTTCTAAAAAATTTTCTGCAATATATTTTGCTCTTAGTGGATCACCAGGCATTAATACTACTTTAGCAATTTCATCATTTTTTGAACTAATATGTGGTGTCATAAAGTACCTCCTTAAAATTTTTACTAAAGATAAAATATATATATTTTTTAGTATTGTCAATATTTTATAAAAAAATAATAAAAAATATTGAAAAATCACATAAATAGTGATAAAATATACCTAGATTTAAAAAAAACCGCATTTTTGGTAAGGATTTTTTAAATCTTTTTTTATTTTATAAAGAACTATTAAATTTTATAATTATTAGCTATTGAAAATTAAAAACTTTAAGATAAAATAATTTTGGATTTAAATCTTTGTATTGTGGTAAAAAGTAAGGAGGATTTTTATATGAATACAAAATACATATTTGTAACTGGAGGAGTAGTATCAGGACTTGGAAAAGGAATAACTGCAGCATCATTAGGAAGATTACTAAAAAATAGAGGTTATAAAGTTACTATCCAAAAATTTGATCCATACATAAATATAGATCCAGGAACAATGAATCCTTGTGAGCATGGAGAAGTATTTGTAACAGATGATGGCGCAGAAACTGATTTAGACTTAGGACATTACGAAAGATTTATTGATGAAAATTTAACAAAAAATTCAAGTATAACAACAGGTAGAATATATTCTGAAGTAATTGCAAAAGAAAGAAGAGGAGATTATCTTGGAAAAACAGTTCAAGTAATTCCACATATAACTAATGCAATAAAAGAAAAAGTATATAAATTTAATGAAACAGATGTGGATATTGTTATTACTGAAATAGGAGGTACTGTAGGGGATATAGAAAGTTTACCTTTCTTAGAAGCTATTAGACAAGTTGGAATAAAGCAAAATGAAGAAGATGTAATATATATTCATGTTACATTACTTCCATATATAGAAGGATCTAATGAATTAAAATCAAAGCCAACACAACACTCTGTAAAAGAACTTCAAAGTCTTGGAATAAAACCAGATATATTAGTTTGTCGTTCACAAATTCCAATTCCAGAAAATATGAAAGAAAAAATGGCTCTATTTTGTAATGTAAAAAGAAACCACATTATAGAAAATAAAACAGTAGAAGTTTTATATGAAGTACCACTAATGTTAGAAAGAGAAGGATTGGCAGAAATAGTATGTGATAAATTAAGATTAGAAAAGAAAAAGGAGCAAAATGCAAAGTGGGAAGAAATGATTGACAACATTAAAAGTATAAAAGATATAGAAGTTAAAGTTGCTATAGTTGGAAAATATATACAACTTGAGGATTCATATTTGTCTGTTATAGAAAGTTTAAAACATGGTGGATTTGCTAATAATGTTAATGTTAAGATTGATCTTTTAGATTCGGAAAAAATAAATTCAGAAAATGTAAAAAAAGTTTTAGGAAAATATGATGGAATATTAGTTCCTGGAGGATTTGGAAATAGAGGAATAGAAGGAAAAATAGAAGCAATAAAATATGCAAGAGAAAATAAAGTACCTTTTTTAGGAATATGTTTAGGAATGCAAATGGCAGTTATAGAATTTGCAAGAAATGTTGCTAAAATTGAAGATGCAAATTCAGCAGAGTTAGATGATAAATGCTTAAATCCTGTTATTCATATAATGGAAGATCAAAAGGATGTAGATAAAAAAGGTGGAACAATGAGACTTGGAGCATATCCTTGTATTATAAAAAAAGAAACTTTAGCTGAAAAGATATATGGAACAAATGAAATTTCAGAAAGACATAGACATAGATTTGAATTTAATAATGATTATAAAGAAAAATTAGAAAGTTTTGGACTGATTGCTTCAGGAACATCTCCAGATGGAAGTTTAGTAGAAATAATTGAATTAAAAGATCATCCATTCTTTATAGCAGGACAATTTCATCCTGAATTTAAATCTAGACCAGATAGACCAGCTCCATTATTTAAAGAATTTATAAAAATGTGCAAAGAAAACTAAAATAAAAATATAATAAACAAATATTATATTAAAATTTTTCAAAAAAGAGAGGGAGAAATGGAAGATTTTTATCCAAAAGCTTATAAAGAAGTAATAGAAATATTAAAATATTTACCAGAAGAAGATGTGAAAAAAATACCGGAAGAAATGATTAATATGTTTGAAAAGAATATGGATAAAGAATATAAATATACTATTAATAAAAATAAACCTTTTAATGAACAAATCATGTTAAAAGAAACAAGAGAAATATTAGCAATTTTATATAAAGATTACTGGGCAAATGAAAAGCAAAAAAAAAGAATCAATAATAAATTAAAAAATGATATAATAATAAATGAGCAAGAAAAAAATAAAAATTATAATCCAAATGATATATTTAAAACTGAAGAAAAAAATGACATTCAAGAAAAAACAGAAAAAGAAAGTTTTAATAGCTTAATAGAACATAAAGAAAATAAATGTTATAAAAGAATATTAAGTTTTATTAAAAATATTTTTAAAAGACAAAAAAATAGTTAAAGGAGCAGAAAATGGAAGGAAGAATAATTAAATTTTTAGCATATGAAGGAAGAGCTTTAGTAAAATGTATAGATTCTACTAATATAGTAGAAGAGGCAAGGAAGATACATGATTTAAGTCCTACAGTTACAGCAGCATTAGGGAGATTATTAACAATGACAAGTATGATGGGGGCAGATTTAAAAGAAATAGAAGATTCTATTACAGTACAAATAAAAGGTGATGGTTTAGCAGGAACATTAACAGCAGTTACAGATTCTAATGGAAATGTAAAAGGGTATGTTACAAATCCATTAGTAGAACTTCCATTAAATGAAGTTGGAAAATTAGATGTTAGTAAAGCAGTTGGGAAAAATGGAATGATGTATATAATAAAAGATATAGGTTTAAAAGATCCATATGTTGGAATGACACCAATAATTTCAGGTGAAATTGCAGAAGATTTCACTAATTATTTTGCAAAATCAGAACAAACACCAACTGTAGTAGCACTTGGAGTTTTAGTAGATAAAAATGGAGTGAAAAAAGCCGGTGGATATCAAATTTCTCTTATGCCAGATGCTAAAGAAGAAGATATAGAAAATATAGAAGCAGCTATAAAAAATGCAGATACAATAAGTAAAATGTTAAATGATGAAATATCATTAGAACAAATTGCAAAAATAGTAACAGGAGATAATGATATAAAAATAATAGATGATACTATTAAGCCAGAATATAAATGTGACTGTTCTAGAGAAAAAATAGAAAAAGGACTTATAGCTATTGGAGAAAAAGAATTACAAGATATAATAAACACAGATGGAAAAGCAGAAACAGTTTGCCAGTTTTGTAATAAAAAATATCATTTTAATAAAGAAGAATTAGAAAAATTAATAAATAAGAAATAAATTTTAATACAAAAAGTTGAAAAAAGGAATATAAATAATAAAATGAAAAGAAGCCAAATATAATATTGGCTTCTCTTTTTTGGTAAATTCTTAATTAATATCTTACTTTTTTAGTGTAATATAATAATCAAGTAAATCTAAAGTGTTTCTGAATATGTCATCCAGAGCATCTTTGTTGATCTTTTGCAAGTAGAAATCGAGTACGCTATCAGAAAGCGTCGACGCCATTAATGATACAGACGTTTTGCATTCTTTTGCGAAATCTCGATAAACTTCTCCAGCACCAGAACTCCACCAGTTTTGTAGAATCAGCTTTTTAAATTGTGAAGCTTCATCATAGTAGAGAGGTGTAAAGAATTTTTCCCTTGTAAGATCATTTTTGCGCTTTACCAAGTTTCAACCCTTCTTTCTGTATAGAATTAACATAAAGTATAACATGATAAGAAGGAAAAATCAAGTTTTTATTGCGTTTTCAAGTTACTAACATGTAATTCGTCTTACATGTAACAGTATATATTAGAATAATTTTACAACTAGACGAATTTAGATATACTATAAAAATTAATTATTTTTTATATCCAATTTTATATGAACATCTTCTAATTGTTCTTTTGAAACATTTCCTGGAGCACCCATTAATAAATCTTCTGCTTTACTATTCATAGGAAATGCAATTACATCACGAATTACATCACTTTCTGTAAGAAGCATAATCATTCTATCAATACCAGGTGCAATTCCAGCATGTGGTGGAGCACCATATTGAAATGCATTAAATAATGCTGAGAATTTTTCTTCTATAGTTTCTTTTCCATATCCAGCAAGTTCAAAAGCTTTAATCATTATTTCTGGATCATGGTTTCTAACGGCACCAGAAGAAAGTTCTATACCATTACAAACTATATCATATTGGTATGCAACAATATCTAAAGGTTCCATAGTATTTAAAGCTTCTAATCCTCCTTTTGGCATAGAAAATGGGTTATGACTAAATGCTATTTTTCCATTATCGTCTAATTCATACATTGGAAAGTCAACTATCCAACAGAATTTAAATTTACTTTCATCAATTAAATTTAAACGTTTTCCAAGTTCTGTTCTAATTTGGCATGCATAATTATTTGCTAATTGTTCATTATCAGCTATAAAGAATATTGTATCTTCTTTTTCTAAGCCTGCAAGATCCATTAATTCTTTTTTCATATCATCTGGAATAAATTTATCTATTGGTCCTTTATATTTTAAATCTTCTTGAACTTCTAAATATCCAAGACCACCCATACCAATAGATTTAGCAAATTCAAGCATTTTCTCATGAAATCCTTTTGACATATGTCCACTTACTTTAATAGCACGAACTGTTAAACCATGAAATGGTTTGAATGTACATCTTTGGAAAAATTCAGTAACATCAACAATAATTAAAGGATTTCTCAAATCAGGTTTGTCACATCCATATTTAAGCATTGCTTCTTTATATGGAATTCTTGGAAATGGATATTCTGCAATTTCTTTATTAGAGAATTTTTTAAATGTATTATATATAACAGGTTCCATAACTGCAAATACATCTTCTTGTGTACTAAAAGCCATTTCCATATCTAATTGGTAAAATTCTCCAGGAGCTCTATCTGCTCTTGCATCTTCATCTCTAAAACATGGTGCAATTTGAAAATATTTATCTATTCCAGATACCATAAGTAATTGCTTAAATTGTTGAGGAGCTTGTGGAAGAGCATAAAACTTTCCAGGATGTACTCTACTTGGAACAAGGTAGTCTCTAGCACCTTCAGGTGAAGAACTTGTAAGTATTGGTGTTTGAACTTCTAAAAATCCTTGCTCAATCATTTGACTTCTTAAATATTGAAGAACTTTTGCTCTTAAAATTAGATTATTTTTTAGTTTGTCACCTCTTAAGTCTAAAAAACGATATTTTAGACGTAAATCTTCTCTTACATCTTGATTACCATTTACTTCAAAAGGTAAGTTTTTTGTCCTTTTTCCAAGAATAGTTATATTTTTTATAAATATTTCTACTTCACCAGTTTTTATATTTGGATTATATGTTTCTTCATCTCTTTTTCTTACTGTTCCTTCAACACAAACTGTAGACTCTATTGGAATATGTGAAGCAAAATCTACATCTGTACTCTCAGCAGAAGTAACTACTTGTGTTACTCCATACATGTCTCTTATATCTAGGAAGACAACACCTCCTAAATCTCTAATAGTTTGGACAAATCCTGAAATTTTTACTTCTTTTCCAACATCAGCTAAACTAATCTCATTGCAATTATGAGTTCTATACTCATTCATAATTAAACATCTCCTTTATAAAAAAATTAAAATAAAAACAAAAAAAGCCCACAAGCATTAATAAAATTAATGCTGGGACGAAATAACTTTTCCGCGGTACCACCCGGCTTGAAAAACATTTTGTTTTTCCTCTTTATAAAATAAAATTTGCTCAGAATGTGTTAGTTTGCTATGTTATTTCTAATAAAGGTTTTCAGCCTATGACCTTTAATCTCTTTTAGCAACTTTTAGCAAGTCGTCATTCTTCAATGCAAATATATATTATACATAATACAACTATTTTACATAGTATATGCTAATTTGTCAAGATTTAGCCATGTTTTTTACAAAAAAAGTGTAATCTACAAAAGTAAAATAAAAAATTATTTAAAGTATAATTTTTTATGATTATATAATTGTTAATACAAAAAGTGAAAACTAGATTGGAAAATGAAAAAAATTGTCGAATTTGCAAAGAATATAAAAATAAACCTCGAAATTAGTGTTACGATTTGGCTTGTAATTGGCTAAATATGAGATTAAAATAAAAGTTGAAAAAAGAAGAAAAAAATAAAAAGGAAATACAGATTATGGAAAATATTGTAGAATTACAAAAGATAATTCAAGAAAATGAATTTTTTCAGTGGTTGATAGTGACAATAATATCAGCTATAGTTTTTTCAGCTACAAATCTATTTTTTGTTAGCAATATACTAAAAATAGAAATAACAAGAGGTAAAAAGATAAAAATAATAATATTAGAAGTAATTTCAAGAGTAAGTACAGCAATTATAATACCAGTACCATATTATAGAGCTCTTACTATAATAGTTTCTATAGTAATATTGCGTAAAATAGTGAAAGCAAGTATTGAAAAATGTATATTAGCAGAATCAATAAATGCAATTAGTTTTATATGTGCTGAAGTTATATTTTCAAAAGTTGGGTGTATGATGTTTAAAGATGTGGAAACATATCAAAAAGGTATGAGTTATCCATTGTATAAATTTTATTTAACATCATCAATTGCAACTTTTAGAATTTTTCTTTGTTATATTGTAAAAAAGAAGAATTTTTATATAAAAATAAGTGACGAACTAGGAAAGAAAAATAAGAAAAAAATCATAATTATTTCTGTAATAGGAAGTATGATTATATTTTTTAATACAGTAGAAATGACAATATTTATTAGAGACTTTCCATATATTATTTTTGTATTTGATATAGTATCTTTAATTGTATATTTTTATATAAGCATTAAAGATATTATGAAAATAGAAGAATTAGAAGAAAAAGATAGGAAAATACACAATTTAGAATCATACAATAAAACTTTGTTGATTATGTATGATAGCATAAGGGGTTTTAGACATGATTTTGCAAATTTTGTACAAGCTTTAAATGGATATGTAGAAACAAATGATATAATTGGAATAAAAAGCATGGGTAAGTCAATATTAAAAGATTGCACAATAGTAAATACTATGGGGATTTTAGATCCAAAAATCATTAATAATCCAGCGGTGTATAGTATACTTACCAATAAATATTATATGGCACAAAAAGAAAAGATTTTAATGAATATAGAAGTAATGATAGATCTAAAAGAGATAAAAATTTCCACATATGAGTTTTGTAGAATTTTGGGTATTTTGTTGGATAATGCAATAGAAGCTGCAAAAGAGTGTGAAGAAAAAGTTATTAATGTTAGATTTATAAAAGATTTTAAAGTAAATAGAGAACTGGTAATAATAGAAAATAGTTATAAAAAAGTAGACTTAGATATAGAAAAAATATTTGAAAAAGGGTATTCTACTAAAAAAGAAGAAAAAGATAATCATGGTTTGGGATTATGGACAGTTAGAAAAATATTAAATCAAACAGATAATTTAAGTTTATTTACTAAAGCTGGAGAATTATTTTCTCAGCAATTAGAGATATATGAGCAAAAAGTCAACATCTAAAAATAGATGTTGGCTTTTTATTATAATAAAGTTTAATTTTACAACGTAATTACAGTTATATTACATTTGTGTAACTTAAAATAAAATATACTATATTTATGGTAAAATAAAATAGAAAGGAAGAATTTCCTTTCTATTTAGAAAAGTTTATTTAATTTTTCAACTAATTGCTCATCAGTTATTGAAGAGTTTTCGTTGAAAATTTTATCTCGTAAGAGTGCTATGCAGCCTTTTTCTTGAGGAAATTTTTCCTCGAAGTTACGAAATAAGATTGATAAACTTTCAGATTTACAATTTGTTAATGCCTGGAGTTTTGTTTTTAACATAAGATCACTCCTCAAAATAGATTATAAAAATTATATATATAATATAAAAAGAAGTCAATATAATTTTTAAAGAAAGGAAAAAAATGAGAAATATTCGAATAAATAAAGCACAAAAAAAGAAGTTTTATTATCTAAGAGAAGATATAGTAACAGATTTAGGAATTGTAAATAAATTATTTAGTATTATAGAACACTTAAAGTCTCAAAAGGATTTAAAAGCACCAGCAGGAGAATATTGGAGTAAAGAACAGATTTTGAGTTTATACAAAGGCGGATATGAAATTGGATTGTATGACGAAATTATAAAACAACTTAGTGAAATCTACTCAGGTCTTGGAAGAGAAGATTTATTTACAATTGACAAAAACTTTTTAGATAGATATTATGAATCTTTAACAAGTAGAGAAGAAATTGCAGCAGCGGGAATGAATCTTGGAAATAGTTTTTCAAAGATTCCAGGACAACTAATAGATAGAAATACTTTTTATAGAGATGAAAAAGGATTAATAGTAGATGATAGAACACGACATTGGAGTGGAAGTTATGTTGCAAAATTAGGAGAATTATATAATAAATATCTTACAGAAGCAGGAAGTTGGCTTTTTATGGAAAGAGTTACACTAAGACCTGAAAAAGAAGTACCTGGAAGATTTGCAATTGATGTAGATAATGGGAATGAAGAAGAATTTGAAGAATTTAAAAAGTGGTTTTATGAAAGCAAATTTTGTTTAGAAACACATAAAAATTTTTATCGAGCTCTTAGAGATTTTTATATGTATTCTAAATTGAAATATTGCGAAAGTTATTTTTATCAAATGAAAGCTGAAAATATGGTAGAACTTTTAAATATACAAGAAAAAGGTGATGCCGGAATACATATATCAGATTCTACAGCATTTGATAAAGTTCCTATAAGAGAAGAGGAAAGAGATAGAACAATACTTCTATGTACAGAAATTCCAGGACATAGTAATTCATACATATATCATTTTAAATTAGATAAGTTAAATAAATTGTTAGGGAAAAAAACAGATGAACCAATTAATATAGTAAAAACTCGCAGGGATCATATCAAAAATATATATTTTGCATATAAGTTACCAGAAGAACAAATGGAATATTTGGAAGATTTGGATTTGGAAAAATTAAATTTAAGTGATAGAGCCAGAAGAAGTATATCATATATGCAAACAAGTATTAGAAGAAAAAGAATCTTAGAAAAGAAAAGAGCAATAGAAGAAAAGTCTGAAAAAATTGGGGAAAATGAAACTGAAAATCTAGAAGAAGACAAAACTGAAGAAAAAACAAATAAAAGTAGAGAGAAAAAAGAAAAAATAGATGATGCTACTTTTACTATAGCATTATGTGAAAAAGTAGAAAAAAATTTAGGAATTCATATTCCAGAAGAATATATAGGAGACAGAAGCAGTAAAAACGGATTAATGTATAAATCAGAAAAACAGAGCTGTAATTTATCACATATATATGAACAAATAAAAGATTTTATGAGAGTTAGACTAGGAGAAGATTCAAAGGAACAAGATGAAACTCATATAGAAGATGAAGCAAATAAAATGTATATATACATGAAACTAGTGGGAAAAGGTTTTTGGAATTTGTTATATAAAGATAAGAGAAGTCGTATTTTAAGTGAAAGTTATGAAAAATATAGAGAAAATTTTGATGTTATAGTTACAGCAATAAAAGAGGGCGTTCCTATAGAAAAATTAAAAGATTATGTAAAAAAGCACACAGCTCCTAAAATAAAAGATAGTATAGCAAAGAGCCCAAGAAAACTTAAAGGAGAAAAGGAAACTGCTGAAAAATTAGAAAGAAATGTTAGAGAAGAAGGCGAATTGTTTAGTGATAGTGAAACAATAGAATCAAATGACCAGATAGAAGATGAAGAAAGAAAAAAAGAAGAAACAAAAGTAGGTAGTAAAAATACTATAGATGATGAATGTATAAAAGGTGAAAATACTGAAAAAGAACTATCAAAAGAAGCAATTATGAAAAAATCTTTAATAAGAGCTATAGAAACAAAAAAGCAATTATTAGAATTAAAAAGAAGAGAGTTGGCTTTGTTAGAAGAAGAAATAAAAGATTTAGAAGATTTAAGAGCAACTATGGAAAAATAAAAAGTATAGGAGATGAATAAAAAAATGAAAGAAACTATACAAAAGATGTATACAAATATTAAAGAATTTTTTTATAATATATTTAATAAAAATAAATTGATGTTAGAAGAACCAAAAGAAGAAGTAGAAGCAAAAAATAAAAGTAATGAAACCAAAATAAATAGTATAGATAAATTGAAACAAGAAAACAAAAAAAGAGAAAATATAAAAGAAATAGTTGAAATTACAGAAAAAAATCCAGAAGTATTAAATAATTTATCGGTAAAACAATTGAAAGTGATAGATAATTATTATGATGAAAGTCTAGAAGAAATAAATAAAAAGATAGCAGAATTTAAAGCAACTTTGAAGAAATAATTGTAAATATATATGATATAGATAAATTCAAATTATATTGACAAAAACGTCAACCAAATTATGTGAAACGACATCAAAAAACATAAAAAAATGGCGAAAAAAGTCATAAAAGAACAAATTAAGACGATGAAAATTTGTTGTAATATGGTATATTCTGTTGTAAAATAGCAACACAGTATGATAACAAAAGGAGGTAAAAGAACCAGTGAAAAGTTTATATGCATGTATAGAAATAAACAAAAAAAATAACGAAACAGGAGATGGAGTAACAGAAAAAATACAATATTACAAAACTAAAGATGAACTATATGGAATTGAAGTTGTTAAAGAAAATAATTTACCAAATAAAGAGATAAAAGACATTACAGAAATAACAGAAGATGAAGAAGAAATTAATAATATATTAGATAAATTAGTAAGCAATATGGTAATGTGTAACTTTGAAGATATTGTAAATGACTTAGTTAAAACTAGATTATGTGCTTATTAAAAATAGGAGAATATATGGACATAAAAAAAATAAAAAATGCAAATACTAAACTTTTAGGTAAAAACATTATATATTATGATGAAATTGGTTCTACACAGGATGAAGCAAAAAAATTAATAAAATCTGGTTTGGAAAATGGAACAATATTTCTAGCCAATAGCCAGGTAAAAGGAAGAGGAACAAAAGAAAGAATTTGGTATTCAAGTAAAGGAAATAATATTACAATGACAATGGTACTGTTTCCAAAATGTAATGTTAATAAAATACAAAATTTAACCAAAATCATAGCTGAATGCATGGCAGAGGCTATAAGTGAATTATATGGTTATGAATTGAAGATAAAGATACCAAATGATTTATTGCTAAATGGTAAAAAAATATGTGGAATATTAACAGAAAGCAGTACTATTAACGGCATATTAAATCATATATTAATAGGTATAGGATTTAATGTAAATGAAGAAGTGTTTAATGAAGAAACAGTTAATATTGCTACATCTTTAAAAAAAGAATATCATAAAAATTTTTCTAGAGAAGAAATAATAATAAAATTTATAGAAATATTTGAAAAGAAAATTGAATTTATGATGTAAAAATTGAATTGGTTAATATAAAATGAAATAAAAAACTTCTATATCAATTAAAATAGAAGTTTTTTTGTATATATTCGACAAATTTCGCGATACAATCTATATTTAAACATGCTATACTTAAGCACAAGTTAATATAAAAATAGTGTGAAAAGAGATAGAGGTGGTTTGGATGAATTATTATTTAAAAAGTTTAAGGGAATTTAAAAGAGTATTAAAAAAGAACAAAAATATAACAAAAGAAGAATGGGATAAATATGCAAATGAAAATATTTTCTTTAGCTCAATAACATTACAAGCACATAAAGATGTAAGAGATTTCGAAAGCTTAAAAAGACTATATTGTAAATAAAAATCTATAGTAATAAATAAAATATATTAAACAATAAGAGCTGACTATAAAAATGTACGATATATCAAAATATCAAATAAAACATTTTTTATATATAGTCAAAAGCTCTTATTTTTTTAAAATTTTTCAGTATATCAAATCTGACCAGTCAGACTAATAGATAAAAGCTAATATTTAAGATAAAATACTATATGTTTTAAAAGGGGTAATAGATGTAAAATATTATAGATAAGGAAAAAATATAAATTATTATATAAATAAAAGCTGAAATTTGAAATTATAAATATGTTGCAAATTTTAATAAGTAAGATATATAATAGCATCAAAAAAGATTAAAAATATAAAAATGTAAAAATATAAAAATGTAAAAAAATTATAAAATAAGAGTAGATTATACTATAGAGAAAAAATGATGGAGGTAATATGATGAAAGCAGCGTTTTTATTCCCAGGTCAAGGTGCTCAATATGTAGGAATGGGTAAAGATATATGCGAGAAATATGAAGAGGCAAATAAAATATATGAAAATGCAGAAAAAGCATTAGGAATGAATATTAAAAAATTATGTTTTGAAGGAAATGAAGAAGAATTAAACAAAACACAAAATACACAAATCGCAATAGCAGTTACAAGTTTAGCAATATTAGAAGTTTTGAAAAATAAAGGAATAAGTTCAAATCTTTCAGTAGGATTAAGCTTAGGAGAATATGTTGCTTTAATTTATTCAGGATTCATTAATTTTGAAGATGGAATTAAGCTCTTAAAAAAGAGAGGATATTTTATGGGTAACTGTCTTCCAGATGGAAACTTTGAAATGGCTGCTGTTTTAGGAATGGATAGTAAAGAAATAGAAAAAGTTTGCGAAAAAGTAAGAAAAAATGGTAAATTTGTTGTACCAGCAAATTATAATTACTCTGGACAGACTGTAATCTCAGGAGAATCTGAAGGAATAGAAGAAGCAATAGTTGAATTAAATAATTTGAAGGCTAAGAGAATTATAAAATTAAAAACAAGTGGTCCATTCCATACAGAAAAATTAAATAAAGCAAAGGAGTTATTTAAAAAAGAGTTAGATAATGTAGAGTTTAATATAAATGATAATAAAGTAATAAAAAATATAGATGGTGAGTATTACAAAAAAGAAGATAATATTAAAGAGATATTAGCAAATCATATAGTAAGTCCAGTAAGGTTTGATAAAGCAATAGAAAAAATGAGAAAGGAAAAAATTGATACTTTTGTAGAAATAGGACCAGGTAAAGCTCTTTCTGGATTTATAAAAAAAGAACTAAAAGGGGAAGATATAAATATTTTTTCTATAAGTGATGTTAAATCATTAGAAGAATTTTTAGAATTTGCAAAAAAATAAAAAAGAAAGGTTTGGGATAAGATGGATAAAAAAGTAGCACTTATTACAGGTGGGGCAAGAGGAATAGGAAAAAAAATTGCTGAAAAATTTGCTAGAAATGGATATAATATTGTTATTAATTATGTTTCTGAAAAGACAGATGTAAATAAATTAGAAAGTGATTTAAGTCAAAATGGAAAAGTAGAAGTTTTGTGTATAAAATGTGATGTTACAGATTTTAATTCATGCCAAGAAATGGTTAAAGAGGCAGTAGATAAATTTGGAAAAATAGATGTTTTGATAAATAATGCGGGAATAACTAAAGATAATTTATTAATGAGAATGAAAGAAGAAGATTTTGACAAAGTTATAAATGTTAACTTAAAAGGAACTTTTAATATGACAAAAAATGTTATTAGTTATATGATGAAAAAAAGAAGCGGAAGAATTGTAAATATATCATCTGTAGTAGGTGTTAGTGGAAATAGTGGTCAGGCCAATTATGCTGCTTCAAAAGCAGGAATTATAGGTTTTACCAAAAGTGTAGCTAAAGAACTTGCAAGTAGAAACATATTAGCAAATGCAGTTGCACCAGGTTTTATAGAAACAGATATGACAGATGTTTTATCTGAAAGTGTAAAAGAATCTATTTATTCACAAATTCCTTTGAAAAAAATGGGAAAACCAGAAGAAGTTGCAAATGCTGTATATTTTCTAGGATCTGATGAAAATACATATATAACAGGTCAAGTTTTAAATGTAGACGGCGGAATGATAATGTAGTATAAATGTGGAGGTTATTTTAATATGAATTATAACGAAATAAAAAAATTGATGGATGATATGGGAGAAGCTAAAATAGATGAAATAAATATTGAATTTCCAGATGGATTAAAGATTAGTATGAAAAAAAACGAAACAATAGTAAAAGAAGTTATTAAAGATGCAAGTCAAGTTAATCCAAATATAAATATTAATACAGCTGTTGGCGATAAAGCAAAAGTTTCTCAAAATACAGATTCTATAGATGAAGAAGAATATAAACTAATAAAATCTCCAATGGTTGGAACTTTTTATGGAAGACCATCTCCAAAGGCTGATCAGTTTGTTAAAGTTGGAGATAAAGTAAAAAAAGGAGATATACTTTGTATAGTTGAGGCTATGAAATTAATGAATGAAATAGAGTCAGAATATGATGGAGAAGTAGTAGAAATATTAGCAAAAGATGATGATATGGTAGAGTATGGACAAGTGTTAATAAAAATAAAGTAAAAATATAATAAAGCTTAATTTGAAAATGCAAAAAGTAATTAAGAAAAGAAAGGAAAAGTAAAATGTTAGATGTTAATCAAATAATGGAGATAATTCCTCAAAGAAGTCCTTTTCTAATGATAGATAGAGTGGAAGAATACATACCAGGAGAAAGTGCTATTGCATACAAAAATGTATGTATTAATGAGCCTTTCTTTCAAGGACATTTTCCAGGAAATCCTATTATGCCAGGAGTATTAATAGTAGAAGCAATGGCACAAACAGGTGCTGTAGCTGTGTTATCATTAGAAGAAAATAAAGGTAAGAATGCTTTGTTTGGAGGAATTGATAAATTAAAATTTAAAAAACAAGTTGTTCCTGGAGATGTTTTAAAATTAGAAGTAAAAATAATAAAAAGAAAAGGACCAATAGGTGTAGGTGAAGCTATAGCTACAGTAGATGGAAAGCTTGCAGCAAAAGGTGAACTTACTTTTGCTATTGTTTAATTTTGAAATGAAGTTAAAATAGCTTATAAAGATTTTTTTTAAAATTCGATTAAAATATGAAACTATAAATAAGCTAATTATATAAGGAGAAAAAAGATGTTAAAAAAAGTACTAATTGCTAATCGTGGAGAGATTGCAGTAAGAATAATAAGAGCTTGTAGAGAAATGGGGATTAGAACAGTTGCTGTATATTCAGAAATAGATAAAGATTCATTGCATAGAAAAATGGCAGATGAATCTGTATGTATAGGACCTGCTAAATCAGGACTTAGCTATTTAAATGTAAAAAACATACTAGAAGCAGCTTGTCTAACTGGTGCAGATAGTATACATCCTGGATTTGGATTCTTATCTGAAAGTAGCACTTTTGCTAAAATGTGTGATGAGATAGGAATAAAATTTATTGGACCATCTTATAAATTAATAGAATTGATGGGAAATAAATCTATGGCAAAGGAAACAATGAAAAAAGCAAAAGTACCAGTAGTTCCAGGATCAGATGGATTAGTAAAAAATATAGATGAAGCTAAAAAAATAGGAAAAGAAATAGGATATCCTATTATAATTAAAGCATCTGCTGGAGGTGGAGGAAAAGGAATAAGAGTTGCGTATTCTGAAGAAGAGTTAGTTAAATTTTTTGAAGTTGTAAAACAAGAAGCTAAAATATCTTTTAATGATGATAGTATTTACATAGAAAAATTTATAGAAAATCCGAGACATGTAGAAATTCAAATTTTAGCAGATGAGCATGGTAATGTAATACATTTAGGCGAAAGGGATTGTTCTGTACAAAGAAGAAACCAAAAAGTATTAGAAGAAAGTCCATCAGGAGTTATTTCAGATGAGCTTAGAAACAAAATGGGAAGTGTAGCAGTAAATGCTGCAAAAAAAATAGGATATGCAAGTGCTGGTACAATTGAGTTCTTGGTAGATAAAAATAAAAATTTTTATTTTATGGAAATGAATACAAGAATTCAAGTAGAACATCCTGTAACAGAAATGGTAACAGGAATAGATATAGTAAAAGAACAAATAAAAATAGCATCAGGAGAAAAAATAAATCTAAAACAAAAAGATATATCTTTTTCAGGACATAGTATGGAATGTAGAATTAATGCTGAAGATCCAAGTAAAAACTTTATGCCATGCCCAGGAAAAATAACGGGACTTCACATTCCTGGAGGAAACGGAATTAGAGTAGACACAGCAATTTATGCAGATTATAAAGTTCCACAAACTTATGATTCTATGATTGCAAAAATAATAGTTCATGGAAAAGATAGAAATGAATCAATTGCTAAAATGAAAAGTGCTTTAGGTGAATTTATTGTGGAAGGAATAGATACTAATATAGATTTTTTATATAGTATTTTAGAAAATGAAAATTTTGTGAAAAATAATTATGATACATCCTTTATAAAAAAAGAATTCGGATACTAAAGTGAAGATTAGGTTTAATATTAATTAAAATATCTAGTTAGAGTTTTAGATAGAAAATAATAAAAATCTCTAAATGATAATTTTAGATAATTATTTTAAAATTAATTATTATAATATAATAGTTTAATAGTTAAGATTATTTATTTAAGTTTTAGATTTGATTATAAGTTATATAAAATATAGGTTATAATATGGATAAAAAAATAATATATGCTAAAGACATAAAAGGTGAGTATATGATCGTAGATAAAATTAAAAAAATTAATAAAGAAGAAGAATCAAAAAAGAAAAATATAAAAGCATCAGATATGTTAATAGGAAAATGGATGAAATGTGATGCTTGTAAAGAAATTTTATATAAAGAGGAAGTACATAAAAACTACAGTGTGTGTCCTAATTGTGGAAAACATTTTAGATTATCTGCAAGACGTAGGATTAGTCAAATAATTGACGAAGGAACATTTGTGGAAACAAATAAAGACATGGAACTTAAAAATCCACTAAATTTTGAAGGATATACGAAAAAAGTAGAAATGCTTCAAGAAAAAACAAATATAAAAGAAGCGGTAACAACAGGTTTTGGAGAAATAAATGGCGAAAAAGTAGTTGTTGCTGTTATGGATGGTAACTTTATGATGGGAAGCATGGGAAGTGTAGTAGGTGAGAAAATAACTATGGCAATAGAAGATGCAATAAAAAATAAATTACCACTTATAATGTTTTGCGTTTCTGGAGGTGCAAGAATGCAAGAGGGAATAATTTCTTTAATGCAAATGGCAAAGACTTCTGCAGCGCTTGCAAAACTTGATGAAGCAGGACTTTTATACATATCTGTTTTAACAGATCCAACAACAGGTGGAGTTACAGCAAGTTTTGCATCGCTAGGGGACATTATTTTAGCAGAGCCAAATGCATTAATTGGGTTTGCCGGACCAAGAGTGATAGAACAAACAATAAAACAAAAATTACCAGAAGGTTTTCAAAGATCAGAATTTTTGCTAGAGCATGGCTTTATAGATAAGATCGTGGAAAGAAAAAATATGAAAGAAACATTATATAAAATTTTAAAATTACATAAGTCATAAGTATTAGTTTTATATAATTGCATTTAGTGCTAATACATAAATATTAAAATATTTATTATAATTTTAACATATAATTTGTAATTAGCAAAAGGGAGGAAAAAAGATGAACTCAAAAAAGCTTACTGCTTGGGATAGAGTTTTACTTGCAAGAAAGGCAGACAGACCAAAGTCGTTAGACTATATAAATTTAATTTGTGATGAATTTATAGAGTTTCACGGAGATAGACTATTCTCAGATGATAAATCAATTGTAACAGGAATAGGAAGAATAGATAATTATATAATTACAATTATTGGTCAGCAAAAAGGTAAAACAACTAAAGAAAATATGGAAAGAAATTTTGGAATGACAAATCCAGAAGGGTATAGAAAAGCATTAAGAATGATGAAACAAGCAGAAAAATTTAATAGACCAATTATAACATTTGTTGATACACCAGGAGCGTATCCAGGACTTGGAGCGGAAGAAAGAGGACAAGGAGAAGCTATCGCAAGAAATTTATTAGAAATGTCTAGATTAAAAACACCTATTATATCAATAGTTATAGGAGAAGGGTCAAGTGGTGGAGCATTAGGAATATGCGTAGCAGATAAAATTGTTATGCTAGAAAATGCAGTATATTCTGTGTTATCACCAGAAGGATTCGCAAGCATTTTATATAAAGATGCAAGTAAGCATAAAGAGGCAGCAGAACATATGAAAATAACAGCAAATGATTTAATGGAGTTAAATGTTATTGATGAAATAATACAAGAGCCAGAAGGCGGAGCTGGGGAAAATATAGAAAAAGTAGCTTCAGAAATTAAAAAATATATATTAAATAGTTTAAAAGAATTAGAAAAAATTGATAAAAAAGATTTAGTAAATAGTAGATATGAAAAATATAGAAGAATAAAATAAAAAATATGAAAGGTAATTATAAAAAGTAATTACCTTTTATATTTTTATAGATTTTTAATTTATATTTTTATAGATTTTTAATATATGCCTTTTTTAAAAAATTTGAAAAAAGTTTTTAAATATTATATACAATTTTACTTTTTTTGCCAGATTACTAGACATTTTAGTGTTTTTAGCTTACAATATAAGCTGTACAAACGAAAAAAGAAAGGAAATGAAAAAATATGAATATTTGGCATGATATTTCAGAATCAAGAGTTAAAAAAGACGATTTTGTCGCAGTAATAGAAATACCAAAAGGTTGCGGAGATAAATATGAACTAGACAAAGAAACAGGAATGCTTAGATTAGACAGAGTTTTATATACAGCAACACATTATCCAGCAAATTATGGATTTATTCCTAGAACATATGCAGGTGATAAAGATCCTTTAGATGTTTTAGTAATATGCCAAGAGTCTGTTTATCCACTTACACTAATAGATTGTTATCCAATAGGTGTATTAAAAATGATAGATAGTAATGAACAAGATGAAAAAATTATTGCAATAGCAAAACATGATCCATATTTAAATTGTTATAAAGACATTTCAGAATTGCCAAAACAAATATCAGATGAACTAATGCACTTTTTCGAGGTATATAAACAATTAGAAGGTAAAAAGACAACTGTAGATAAAATGTATGGAAGAGAAGAAGCAGAAAAAATAATAGAAGAATCAATAAAAAATTATAAAGAAAAATTTAATAAATAAAGAGGATGTATATGATAATTGAAAAAATAATATTCAATTTATTAGCTTTTGCTTTGTTTATCATTATATTTTTTAAAATGATAAAAAGAAATGATACTACATATTTAGATATATTAATATTACAATTTATAGGAATAGCAATAAATTTTATAGAAGTAGTTACAACTATTAAACTTCCTATAATAGTAAAAATAATATTATATATTCTTTGTATAGTTATACCTGGAATAATTGTTTTTTTGGAAAAGAAAAATATAATATTTCCAGAACTGCTAAATGTAGCAATAGCAAAGTTTTATATAGCAAAAAATAATCCAGACGAAGCTAAAAGATACATGTTAAGCTTAATAAATAAATATCCAGAAAGTTACTTCGCTCATAAAATTTTAGCACAAATTTATGAAAAAGAAGGAAAACATACTAATGCAATGGATGAATATGTAAGAGCAATAGAAATAAATACAAAAGACTATAATTCATATTATAAAATATCAGTTATACTACAAGAATTAAATAATAATGAAGCAGCAATTAATATGCTTAATGACTTATTAAGAAAGAAACCAGATTATTTAGAAGCAACAATGTTATTAGGAGACATTCTATATAATGAAGAAAGATTTAAAGAAGCAACAACAGTTTATACAGAAGCTTTAAAATATAATCCGGAAAATTACGACATTTATTATAATTTAGGGATGGTATATACAAGATTAAACGATTTCAAAAAAGCAAAAGAATATTATGAAACTGCAGCACAAATAAATAGTATGTTATATAATGCTAAGTTTAACTTAGGACAAATTGCAATGCTATATGGAGATTTACGGAGAAGCAGAAAAGTTTTTTATGGAATGTTTAGAAAAAGAAGATATAGAAGCAGGTTCTTATTATTATTTAGCACAAATAAATATGCTAAAGGGTGAGAAACAAAAAGCAATTAATTATTTAAATGTAGCAATAGAATTAGATAGTAGTATTTATAAAGAAATTGAAACTCAATCAATTTTTTTACCAATAATAAAAAGTATAAAAGCTCCAAATTTGAACAATACCTTAAATATACCAATTAGTAAGTTAACTAAAAAGGAAAATCAAACTATAAAACATTTAAAAGATACATATTATTTAGTAAATAAATTAAATAATAATGATATAAAAATGATAAGAAATATAAAAAATAATAGTAAAGACAAAAACAATGTAAGAGAAAGAGACGAAAAATAAAGTGATATTTTAAAAACGAAAAGAATATATTCATATTAAGTTTAATATGAAAGGAATGTTTTAAAATTGAGAAAAAATGTGTCTATTATAGGTGGAGATTTAAGAATTGTTTATTTAGCGAGAATGCTTTCGGAAGATGGATATAATGTATATACATATGGACTAGAAAAGCAAGAAATATTAAAAAATGTAGAGAATGTTTTTATGTGTACAGATGAAAAAGAATGTACAAACAAGAGTAATGTGATAATTAGTTCTGCTCCTATTTGTGAAGATAAAGAAAATATTAAAGCACCATATAGTAAAAAAAGTATAAAAATAAAAGATATTGAAAAATTATTAACTAACAAAACTTTTTTTGCAGGGAGTATACCAAAAAATTTTGGTATGACAGATAAATCAAATATTATAGATATAATGAAATGTGAAGAACTTGCTGTTTTAAATAGTATTTCTACAGCAGAAGGTGCAATTCAAATAGCAATGGAAGAAACAAATCATACTTTACATGATAGTAATATTTTAATATTAGGATTTGGAAGAATAGGAAAGGTTCTTGCAAAAATGTTAAATGCAATTGGAGCAAATGTATATTGTGAAGCTAGAAAAAACGAAGATTTAGCATGGATAAAAACATATGGGTATAATGTAGTAAAGTTTTCAAATTTGAATGAAAATTTAAAAAATAAAGACATTATAATAAATACGATACCAAGTATTATATTAAATGAAGAAAAATTAAAATTGTTAGATAAAAATAGTCTGGTAATAGATTTAGCATCTAAACCAGGAGGGGTAGACTACGAAAAAGTATCTAATATTGGAGTAAAAGTAATATGGGCTTTGGCACTTCCAGGAAAAGTGGCGCCATATAGTGCAGCAAAAGCTATTAAACAAACAATATATAATGAAATAACAGAAAGAAATATCTTTTGCTAGAAATAAATATTAAGAAAAGAGGTTTTTATAAAATGAATGTAATACAAGCATTAATATTAGGAATAGTACAAGGGCTTACAGAATTATTACCAATATCAAGTTCAGCCCACTTGGCAATAATACCATGGATTTTTAACTGGAATATACCAGATTCTTTTGATGTAGCACTACATTTTGGAACATTGTTAGCAATAGGAATATTCTTCTTTAAAGATTGGATTGAGTTAATAAAAGGTGGATATAAAAAGTTAGTAAAAAAAGAAAATTCTACAGAAGGAAGAATGTTTTGGTATATAGTTTTAGCAACTATACCAGGTGGATTAATAGGATTTTTATTAGATCACTTTGTAGGAGATAAATTAACTACTCCTTTAATAATAGCAATAGCACTAATTGTAATGGGGATTATATTATACTTTGTAGATAAAAATGCAAAATCAACAACAGATTATGAACATATGACATTAAAACAAACATTTTTAATAGGCTTAGCACAGAGTTTAGCTTTTATTCCAGGAGTATCTAGATCTGGAGTAACTATGACAACAGCAAGATTATTGAAAGTAGATAGAGAATCAGCAGCAAAATACTCATTTATGCTATCAGCACCAATTGTTTTAGCTGCAACAATATTTAAAATAAAAGATTTTGTGTTTAATGTACCATTTTTTGTTGGAGTATTTTCTAGTTTCATTGTAGGAATTTTAGTTATAAAATTCTTACTAAAATATTTACAAAAAGGAAGTTTTAAAGGATTTGCAATATATAGAGTAATAGCGGGATTAGTTATTATAGCTTTAACTTTCATAAAATAAGGAGGAAAGGTTATGTTTAAAAAGGAAAACTTAATAAAATTATATATTGCATTAGTTATATTACTTGTATTAGGCGCAATTGTTGTTGCACTAGTTTTAGATCCTAAAGCAGGATTTATAAATAAAAATCAAAATAATAACAATATTTTGTATTCAAATAATGCTAATTTATAAGCTAAAATAAAAAGATTACCTATGGATTTTATATATAATTAGGTAATCTTTTTTGTAAAGAATAATTATAAGTTATATAAATAAGAAAAAATTTTTATAAAGCAAAATTATTAAGAAAAACAGTTTGTTTTTTAGTTTAAAATATGAAATAAAAAATTTCAAAAGAAAAATATAAATGGAGGAAAAAATGAATATAGGAATAGATTTAGGTGGAAGTCATATAGGTGTAGGACTAGTTGATTTAAATGGAAAAATAGTTGCTAAAAAAGATACTGATATACATATGAAAGATGCTATAAATATAGAGAATTTTATAATAAAGACTATAGTTTCAGACATAAAAGAATTGTTAGAATTTAATAAAAATACATTAAAAGATATAAATGTGATAGGAATAGGAACACCAGGAGAACCTGAAAATGGTATTATAAAAAGAATTGTTAATTTAGGAATTAAAGATTTTCCGATTGTTCAAAAATTACAAAAAGAATTAAATTATAACAATATAATTATAAAAAATGATGGAAAATGTGCAGCTATAGCAGAAAAAAAGTATGGTAGTATGAAAGAGTTTGATGATTGTGTATTTTTATGTTTAGGAACAGGAATAGGAGGTGCAGCATTTCTTGATAGTAAATTATTAAAACCTAAAAAACACTCAGGATTTGAAATTGGGCATATGATTATAGAAAAAGATGGTAAATTGTGCAAATGTGGAAATAGAGGATGTTTTGAAACATATTGTTCTATGAAGAGATTAAAAGAAAAAATAAATAGAGAAATTAATAAAGAACATATGGAATCCAGAGATTTATTAATATTTTTAAAAGAAAATTCTGAAAATGAAAAAATAAAAGAAATAATAAAAGAATATATAGAAAACCTGAATATAGGATTATCAAATATTATTAATTTATTAGAACCACAATGTATAACTTTAGGTGGAGGATTTGTTCATTTTAAAGATATATTATGGAATGACCTAGAACTAGAATTTAAAAAAGCTAAATATTTGTTTAATAAAGAAGATATACCAGTAATAAAATTAGCAGAACTTGGAAATGATGCTGGAATAATTGGGGCGAGCATTGACATAAATAAAAAATAATTGTATAATAGAACCATTGATTACCAATAATGGTAAAGAAGAGATTTGAATTTATATATTTCTATTTATTAAAAGGTGTGTAATATTAAATAGAATAATATTGTAAAAAGAGAGTTCGGGGATATTTATATAATTTGAAAATATTAGTGAAAATAAGCTAATCTAGTTAGCATATGGTAGTGTAGCAAGCGGGATTTTTATGTGCAAGGCCATATTCTAATTTTAGTTTGTGATGCAATAATTTTAGAAAAAATAGCCAAAGAAGAGTTTATGATATAAATTTGTTTTAGAAATATATAAATTTGAACAAATTTAAAAGAGAAGGAGAAATAAACAAATATGACAGAAAATTTAAAAGAAAATATTAATGAGAAAGAAGGAAAAAAACAAGAAAAGAAAGGATTACCAAGAAAAGAAAGAAATTATAAAAATACTAGAATTAATAAAATAAAAAAAGAAGGAAAAGAAGGAGAAAAAGTAGCAAGAAAACCAAGAACTAAAAAAGTGAAGAACGAAATTAAATCATCAAATGATTTTGAATTCAAAAAACCAAATTTAAAAATAATCCCTTTAGGAGGGCTAGAAGAAATTGGTAAAAATATCACAGTTTTTGAATATGATAATGAGATAGTATTAGTAGACTGTGGACTTGAATTCCCAGAAGACAATATGCTTGGTGTAGATTTAGTAATACCAGATGTAACATATTTAGAGAGAAATAAAGAAAAAATTAAAGGACTAGTAATTACACATGGTCATGAAGATCATATAGGATCTATACCATATGTATTAAAACAAGTTGATATGCCAATATATGCAACTAAATTAACAGTAGGATTAATAAAAAATAAATTAGAAGAACATAAATTATTAAGAAAAACAAAATTAAAAGTTGTAGAGCAAGGTGAAACAATAGATTTTGGAAAAATAAAAGTAGAATTTATTAGAAGTTCACATAGTATTCCAGATTCAGTAATGCTTGCAATATATACACCAGTAGGAACTGTAATTCATACTGGAGACTTTAAAATAGATTATACACCAATAGATGACCAATTAATGGATTTAGGAAGAATTGCAGAAATTGGAAATAAAGGTGTTTTAGCACTTATGTCTGATAGTACTAATTCAGAGAGAAAAGGATATACAATGTCTGAAAGTTCTGTTGGAGAAGTATTTGATAAGCTATTTTTAAATTGTCAAAAGAGAATTGTTGTAGCAACATTTGCTTCAAATGTTCATAGAGTTCAACAAATAGTAAATTCAGCTGTTAAATATAAAAGAAAAGTAGCAGTATGTGGTAGAAGTATGATAAATATGATAGAAACAGCAAGAAGTTTAGGATATATTAAAGTCCCAGAAAATGTATTTATCGATATTGATATGATAAAAAATTATACAGATGATCAATTAGTTATATTAACTACAGGTAGTCAAGGTGAAGCAATGTCTGCTTTAACAAGAATGGCATCAGGAGAACATAGAAAAGTTGTAATTACACCAAATGACAAAATAATAATTTCTGCAACACCGATACCAGGAAATGAAAAATTAGTTTCAAAAGTAATTGACGATTTAATGAAAATAGGTGCAGAAGTTGTATATAGCTCATTAGAAGCAATCCACGTTTCAGGACATGCTTGTCAAGAGGAACAAAAACTAATCTTTTCACTTGTAAGACCAAAATATTTTATACCTGTACATGGTGAATATAGACAACTAATAGCACATTCAGAAACAGCTAAGAAGATGGGAATTCCATCAGAAAATATATTTATGATGAAAAATGGTAGAGTTCTTGAGTTAAATGAAAATGAAGCAAAATTAACAACATCAGTTCCATGTGGAAAAATATTAGTAGATGGTTTAGGTGTTGGTGATGTTGGAAACATAGTTCTTAGAGATAGACAGCATTTATCACAAGATGGTTTGATAATTATTGTAATGACAATGGATTCAAGTTCAGGAGAAATTGTTTCAGGACCAGATGTTATTTCAAGAGGATTTGTATATGTAAGAGAATCTGAAAACTTAATGGATGATGTAAAAAGAGTTATTAGAGAAGAAGTAAAAAGATGTGAAGATAAAAAAATTACAGATTGGTCAACAATAAAATCAACATTAAAAGATAATTTAAGAGATTATATTTTCCAAAAAACAAAAAGAAATCCAATGATTTTACCAATTATTATGGAAATATAGTAAAATGCAGTAATACCAAGTACCTTGTGGCTTGGTATTACTTAATTGTTATTAACGTGTTATTAACCGAATGAATTTTAGCAAGTTTTTACTGATTTGAAGCAAAAATATATAACTTTTTTTGTTCTTTATAATCAACCATTTTTATAGCTTCTAATTTTTCCTCTATTGAAACATGAGAGTAAATATCTTCTCCAACATCATCATTGCTGTGTCCTATTATTGAGTTTATAATTATATCTTTAACATTTAACTTTCTTAATTCATTTCTTAAAGTATGTCTTGCATCATGTGCAGTGTGCTCAGACACTTCAGGATGCAGATTTTTAAAATTATATTTGTAATGGTATAGATAGTAATCATAATCTACTTTATTTCCATTAGGTTGTATAAATAGAAATTCATTGTTAGAATTATAATATTTCTCAAATAGATGTTTTATTTTAGGATGAATAGGTATTTCTCTATTAATTCCAGCATCAGTTTTTAAGCCACCAATAAAGTAATTATCATCTAAAAATATATTAGCAGTGTAGACAGAAAGTAACTCGTCAGCTCGACAACCACAATATATTAACATTAACCAAAAATCTCTAATGAACATTTCTCGCTCTTTTTTAGTATGTTCTTTTAATCCTTTAGATCTAGTTTTTAAATTCCATAAATAATCAATTTGCTCATAAGTAAATAGTCTTTCTTTTTCTACTTTTTTATCTTTAGCCTTTTTAATTTCTTTTCTATTACATGTAACAGTAGTAATAAATTGAGCATATCCTTTTTCAATTATATCTTCTTCTAGTGCGAACTTATCAAGGTTCATATATAGATTTACCATCTGTCTTTGTGACTCTGTTCCTTTTTTGCATTCTTTTAAATGTTTATTAAAATCAGATGCCCTTAAATCTTTATATACTTTATCATAAAGCGTTTTAGAATTATGATAAGCAGTTACTAATCCTCTACAATAATGACGTCCAAAAGGCTTATTCTTAGGTCGTATATGATATTGTTTTTCTAATTGTGATTCTTCTTTTGTAAGCATTTTTGCTTCTTTAAATTTTTCATAAAGTTGTTTAAAAGTGTAGTTATCTTTTTTTACTTTTTCCTCTATTTTTTTGTTTGGATTTTCAACAGAGACTAGGGGATAGGGATTTTGAGGGAATATTACTATTTGTTTGTATTTTTCTTCTTTTACATATAATGAGTATGGATTTTTGTGGTAATTCTCCAAACAAACTAAAGCGTCTAATTCTGTTTCAAATGTATCTATGTCAAAATAAATTGGTTGACCACTTATTTTTTTACCAATAGTAATTCTCGCAGCCCAAGGTTTATATCGATTATCTCCTAAATAAACAGCAGTACCTCTACCATTTTGTCTTTTTTTCATTTTTTTCATAATAAAATACCTCCATTTTTCAATAAATTTGTTTAATAAACTATTGAAAATGAAGGTTACTTAATATATAATATTAAAGTAAACATTTTCAATAGTGTTTATGGTTATGAGAAATGTGTCGTGTCGCAAACTTGAACGCATTTCTCTTTTTTATTTAATTTATAAAAGCTTTTAATCTAGTGATAAGCTGTTCTTTTAGTGTATATAAATTACTTATATCGTCAATTTCATATCTAATTTCTTTTTTATTATCATCTGGAATAATTACATATTTTACATTTTCTTTTAAATAGACTCTACATAGCCATTTAGTAACTTTGTTTTCATACAATATCCCAAAATAACTATATGTATCTTTATAATATAAATCACTGGGTTTTACAAATTCAGAAAGAATAGATTTAACAATATAATAACTTTCTAATTCTTCTGTAGTGGTTACAATACCATCATTATTGTCAATTGTACTTATTTCTTCTGCAACCTCACTTGAAGTAGTATTATTTATAGCATTTTGAAGGCGAGCATTTACAAGTTGATTTATATAATGGTTAATAGATTTTTTTAGAATTGGTTTATATTTATCAAGTACATTTTGCGTTTTTACACCTTCATACACACCTTTATTTAATATTAGTTTAACAAAATCATCAGAAGGATTAACAAATTCTTCTTGCAATATTTTTTCTATAGAATTTGCATACTTTAAATCAGAAGCTGTGCTCAAAATTGTGTCTATATTAAAATTCTCTTTACAGAATTTTTTCAATTCAACTATATCAGTATCTTTTAATTCTAATAAATTTATATTTAGAAATGGTGTTGAATCCATTTTATTTAGTTCGTCTAAATCTGTATAAAATTTATATTCACAACCATTTGTTAGAATTGCAAATTTTGCAGTTGTAGTTCCAAAATATCTAAAAAGTTGAGAATCATGTTTTTTTAGATTTTCATTAATAGATTTTGCTTCAATTAAAATTGTCACTGTTTCGTTTAATATTATTGCATAATCTACTTTTTCTCCTTTTTTTATTCCAACATCAGCAACATATTCTGGTGTAAACTCATCAGGATTAAAGACATCGTAACCTAATATTTGAAAAAAAGGCATAATCAATGATGTTTTTGTCGCTTCTTCAGTGTTAATTGAGTTTTTTAATTTTTCAATTCTTTCAATAAATCTTTTAATTTTTTCTTCAAAATCCATATAAAATCCTCCTTTTATTTTAATATATTATGGTTTGAAAATTACTAACTTTAAAAATCTCTTTTTAATTGTTTTACTATTCCAATTATTGTAATTGGTATAGAATTAATTTCTTTATTTGTAAATATCATTGGTGCATAAGTAGGGTTTAATGGCTGTAATATAATTCCTTGTTCTGTTTTTCTTACTTTCTTTATAGTTCCTTCATCACCATTAACAATAACAATAGCAATTTCGTTGTTTTCACAATCATTTTGTTTTTTTATGATTACAATATCTCCTTCAATAAAAATAGGGGACATAGAATCACCTTTCACTTTTAGAGCAAAATATTCTGAGCCATCTCCGACTAAAGATGTTTCAACCTTAACAGTTCCAATCCAATTTTCTTGAGCCAAATAATCATATCCAGCTTTAACTGAACCTAGAAGCGGAATGTCAATTGTGTCTATATTGGACAAAGGAATAGCACCTATATCTTTTAATAAATTATTTTTTTCGTCTTCTATAAGGTCTATATATCCTGCTTTTTCGTATAATGTAAAATAATCTATATTATATATAGCAGCTAATTTCTTTAAAATAATAGCACTTGGTTTCCTTTTACCATTTTCCATTAAAGAAATATAGCTTTGTGATATGTTACATAGTTTATTTACATCATAAGTACTATAACCAAGACTTTCTCGAATATCCTTTAGATACAATCCGAGTTCTTTATTAGACAAAGCCACACATATCCCTCCTTTTCAAATAGATTATACAACAAATGATTACAATTGTAAATATTTTTTTAAAAATTAAAAAAAGTATTGACAATTGTAATTACAATGTTATAATAATGACAAAAGTAATTAAAAGGCGGTGATAATAAGTGGCAAATAGAACAGTATTAGTACGTGATATTGAGGAACTTACTGAAAGAATTGTTAAAGCTGGATTTTCTTACAGACAGCTGGCAAAAAAAGCTAATTGTTCTCAGACTCAAATCAGTTTAATTCTGCAAGGAGAAAGAAACCCTAGTCCTACAAACGCAGTAAATATTTGTAGAGCACTGAAATGTAATTTTGACGATATTTTTTTTATCAACAATGATTACAAAAGTAATTATAAATAATGCGACACGACACAAAATAAAACGAAAGAAGGTGATTACAATAAATGAATTAAAAAAAGTAAAAACTCTTACACCAGCTGAAGCAGGTAAGGTATTAGGAAAAGGAGCAGAAGCGATAAGAGTAGGTTTGCGATGTGGGGTATTTGACTTTGGAAGTGCAATACCACCTAAGAAACCAGGTGGAAAATATAACTACATAATTATAGAAAGTAAATTTTTAAAATATGCAGATGAGGTAGGTGAATAGAGATGAATATACAAGAAGCAGTAAAAGAAGGAATAAAACAAAAGAAAATGATAAAAAGAAAAAGTTGGGAAACTCCAGACAGGCTTATCCCAACTAATGATCCATTTAATCTTATGGCAGGCTATGTAAGTTCAGAAAAAAGAATATTTAGAGGTTGGCAGCCAATGGTAAATGATTTAATAGCAGATGATTGGTATATTACAAATGAAAGTTATAAAAATATAACCTTGTTAACAAAATCTACCAAAACTTAATCTTATCTATATAGTCAAGCAAAGATTTAAGTTTATCAAAAAAACGATTTTCCATATAAACAATACCATCATCAGAAAGATGTACAATTGCACAAATATTATCATAGTAACTAATATCAAGTAATGCATTTCGATGTAATTCTCTGCAAGCTTCTTCAACATCATCAAAAGGCCATTCAGGAATAATGTTTTGATTAATTTTTTCTGAAGAACCTAAAGATTTAGCTTTAGATTTAGAAATGCCACTACCACGTAATTCAAGATATATTTATAGATTAGACAGATTAATGCATCAGCATCTTTAGTTAATTTAATATCAGACATTATATAATCACCACCTTAGGTAGATTATATAAATAAAAAATTTAAAAGTAAAGGAGGGGATAGAGATGGAAATTAAATGCACAGTAGAAGAATTAAAAGAACTAGCAAAATTAATAAATAATACACCAGTTGCGGGAACAACTGATGTGAATGTAAAAATTAAACCTTTAAAAAATATCACTTTTACAGAAAAAATTGCTAAGAGTTTAGCCAATCGTGGTATTCACGAAGAACAGCTAAATTAAACTCTAAATTGACTTGTATGAATTTTGTGATTGGGTCTTTTGAATCAATCTTTTTGCCAATATCTTCAATAACATTGGACCAATCTTTATTGTCACATTGATTCATAAAATCATTAAAATCTTTATCCAATATAATCACCTCACTTTCGAGATGATTATAACAATACAAAAATAAAAAGAATGTAGAAAGATGTCGAATAAAATAAAAATTTGAAAGCACATTAAAAATTGAATAGTTTATCAGACGAAACGCAGTAATACTAACGGTTTTGAAATATTAAAAAATATTTTAAAAAAGTTTAAAAAAAGTATTGACACTAACGAAACGTTATGATAATATATAACCAGTTCAGAGGAAAGGAGGTAAAAGCCATATGATAGAAGCAATAAAAAAAGTGCTTGCCGACTATCAATCTAAACAAGCACAACAACGTAGAGTTAAGAATAATCGTAAGAACGTTCAATTAATTCTACAAGGTTTATGTGAAAGGGGATTTTAAAATTCCCTTCCCTCTAACAATTATATATTATTAATAATGTAATTGTCAATAAGGAGGGAGTCATATGGAAAAAAGAAAATTGAATGTAACTTTTTGCAAAAGTGGAAGTGGTTCTATAACTCCAAGATTATCAATACCAATTACTGATTTGAGAGATATGGGAATAACTCCAGAAAATAGGCAAATAAATTATTATTACAACAGAGAAACAAAAAAAATCGAATTAAGTAGAACAGAAAATTAAAAAACTACTAAATACTGTATCGTCCTGAGAAAACTATTCAGTATCTAGTAGCCCTGAAACCACTTGAAAAAGTGTTTCTATATATAATTATATAGTAAACACCTATAAATTTCAAGAGGTTTTGAAAAAAGATTATTTTGAAAGGATAGGTGTTTTTATTATGTCAATTGAAGAATTACAAAAAGAAAATCAAGAATTAAAAGAAAGAATAGCATTATTAGAAAAGACAATAGCAAGAGGGAATACAGGAAATATAAGTGCTTATAATCAAATTAGAACTATGATAGTTGAGAAAGTAAAGAAAGAAGTTCCGATAGACTCAGATGGTTATGAATGGGGAAGAAAAGTGGTAGAAAAAAGAATTATGGCAGATTTAAAGTGGGATTTAAGAGTAAGAGTTATTGCTGATTTTAGAACAGAACATATTGATCCTGCTAAAGAATATGTAGATAAATATATAATTCCAGATGAGTTAAAAACAAAATGTAGTCGTTAGAAAAGGGGTGAGAAATATGTTAACAATACAAGAATGGCACGAAATATTTAAAATAGTATTTATAGTAGCTGTATCAATTTTATTAGGACTATCAGTTCTATATAAATATGCAGAAGTAAGCTATAAAAAAGCACATAAAAATACAAATAAAGCACACAGAATAGTGCAGAACAAGACAGAAATAATTTACAACATTGGAGATACAAGCAAAATGTACTTATTTGAAGTAAAGCAAGCTAAAAAACAAATGAAAAGGGAGTTGACTGCAAATGTTTAAGTTAAAAGTGATATTAAAGACATTATTTTTTAAATATAAACTTGGAAGAATGCAGGACAAGTTATGTATTATGAAACAAAATTTAAAAGAGATTAGGAGGTAAGGAGTATGTTAACAGAACAAGACAGAATTAATTCTAATGAATATCATTATGAAAATTATATGAATATTCTAAAAGCTTTAAATAATGGTGATGAAGCAGAAATTAGAGCTATTTGTGTAAGAGAAATGAACATTATTGACCAGGACAATTACATAGAAAATGACAGTGAGGAAATTAAAGACATAATAAAAGAACTAGACGCAACGTCGAAAATTCATCTAGTTCGAAACAATTAGTACTTATGTTAATACTATAGAATTATATTAACATAATTTACAAAAGAATGCAAGAGGTAAAGAAGAATGAATGAAAAAATGTTAGAAAGTAAAACGAAAAAGATATTAAATGATTTGAATATACAAATAAATTTAAAAGGATACAGGTATTGGATAGAATCTGTTAAATACATAATTTTAAATAATAAAACTAAATATCTTATGATAAAAGAAATCTATATTGATGTATCTAGAAAAATGAATACAACACCTTCTAGATTTGAAAGAGCATTAAGACATTCTATAGAGAATAGAAAAGTACAAATACAAGAGTATTTCGGTATAAATTATTCGATTAAAAATTCTTCTTTTATTGCCTTACTTGTAGATAAAGTTAAAGAAGAATGTGAAATATAAAAATGAATTGTAAAAATTTAAAAATAAGAAGTAAAAAATATAAAAAATATTTTTATTGTTCTCTATATAAACAAGCAATAGAAAATAGTAAGTGTAGTAAATGTGAATTTAAAGAATATAAAACAGTTAAAAAGATAAAAGGCAAAAAACATAAACAAACAAAAGCAACAGAAATTCCCAAAGAGGTAAAATTAAAAGTTTGGGAAAGAGATGGACATAAGTGTATATTATGTGGAAAATTAGTACCTTGGAATCTAGCTAATGCACATTTTATACCTAGAAGTTTAGGACGGTCTTGGCATACCAGAAAATACATTTACTGCTTGCGAGAATTGCCACAGAGAGCAAGATAATGGTTTAAACAGTAAATTATATACTGATAAAGCAGAAACTTATTTAAAAGGCATTTATGGAACAAATTGGTGCATAGAAAAACTAATATATAAAAAATATTAAATAAACGAAAGAAGGGATTTTATGGAAAGAGATGAACCGAATTATTTTGCAATTATACCTGCGAATGTTCGCTATGATAAGAATTTAAAAGATAAAGCAAAGTTATTGTATGGAGAAATAACAGCGTTATGTAACAAAGAGGGGGTTTGCTGGGCAAAAAACGAATATTTTGCAGATTTGTATGACGTTACAAAAACAACTGTATCAACATTGATAAAAAATTTAATTGACAATGGATACATAAAATCTAAGCTGATTTACAAAGAGGGTACTAAAGAAATTTTAAATAGGTATTTAAGTATAGTTAAAGACCCTATTAAAAAAAATTTAAAAGATAATAATATAAATATAATAATAAATAAAAAAGAAGAAGAAAAAGAAAAAATCATAGATTTTTATAATAACAACTTTGGATTAATAACACCTTACATAGCCGAAAACATTTTTTCATATTTAGAAGATGGATTGCAACAAGATTTAATAATAAGAGCAATGGAAGAAGCGGTATCAAATAATATAAGAAAATGGAATTATGTAAAAACAATATTAAATGACTGTGTAAATAATCAAATAAAAACACTTGAACAATACACAATTAAACAAAGAGAATTTAAAAATAAAAAAGCTAACAAAACTACAGCAAATAAAAAACAAGAAGTAACATATAATACAGATTTTAGTGAGTATGATCAATATGTTAAACGAGATTGAAAAATTATATTCAGAAGATGTAGAACAAAACATTTTAGGTTGTATGTTAGTTTTTAAAGAATGCAATAGATATATAAAAAACATAGAAGTAGAAGATTTTTACATAGAGATAAATAAAACAGTATTCAGATTAATAAAAGAGTTAAAGCAAGAAGAGAAAAATATCGAAATTCTTAGTGTAAAAGAATTTGCTAAAAGTAAAAAGTTAAATGAACAAGAGATATTTAATTATTTAATAAAAATAACATCTAACATAATTACTACAAGCACAATAGAACATTATATAAAAATATTAAAAAATTATAGTGTGAGAAGAAATATTGTTAATAAATCAAGAGAATTAATAGATAGTATGTATAAAATAAGTAGCGAAGAAGAAGCAGAAGAAATTAAAAAGAATGCAATAGAGACGATAACAGATATAAAGACAAGTAATATAAACATAAAAGAAAATAATATGAAAACAGTTATGTTAGAAGCAATTGAAGATATAGAAAATAAATATAGAAATAGAGATGACAATAGATATAAAACGGGATTCTTTGAGTTAGACAAAGTAACAGATGGCTTACATGAACAAGAATTTACAATAATAGCAGCAAGACCGCGGAGTAGGAAAAACATCTTTAGTATTAAATATAGCAGAAAACATTTCAAAAAAAGGAATTAATACATATTTTTGTTCATTAGAAATGTCGGAAAAGCAGTTAGGAAATAGGTTAATATCTAGTAGAGCGAACATAGATTCACACAGAATCAGAAGCGGATGGCTAAATGATAATGACTTTGCAAATATAGCAATAACAGCAGATGAATTATCTAAATTGAAAATATTTATAGATACGCAAAGCAAAACTATACAAGATATAGAAATTAAAGCATACGAATTAAAAGAAAAACAAAATATAGGTTTAGTTATAGTAGATTACTTACAATTACTGAAAAGCAAAAATAAATACAATGTAAGAGAACAAGAAGTAGCAGAAATAAGTAGAAAATTGAAATTAATGTCTAGAGACTTAGACATACCTGTTATTGCACTTTGTCAGCTGAATAGAGAAAGCTTAAAAAGGACAAGACCTACAAATGCAGACTTAAGGGAGTCGGGAAGTTTGGAACAAGATGCAGACAATATATTCTTTATTTATGCAGATGACGAAGAGAGAGAAAAGAAGATAATTGAAACAGAAATAATTGTATCTAAACAAAGAAATGGTCCAACACGGAACAATAAAATTAAAATACGACAGAAAAACGATGACTTTTAGAAATTGTAATTAAGTAAAGAGGTGATAAATATAGAAATTATAACAAAAGAACAATTATTAAAACTAGAAGAAAAAGAAAAAGTCAAAGTTTTAATAAATATAGTAAGCGGAAAAGTAAAATATGAAGAAAACTTAAAATGTGAAGAAAATCTGAAAAACACGAAAGAAGCGGAGGATAAAGTATGGATATAGAAAATTATTTATCTGCAACTTCTTATAAAACAAGAGAGCAATTAGTAAATGCAACAGGAATGTCTGATAGAGAAGTAAGAAGACAGATAAGCGAATTAAAGAAAGAACGTGTAGTAATTTGTAGTTCTAATACAAAAGGATATAGATTAGCAAAAGAGATAAACAGTGCATCAGAATCAGAACTGCAAAAAGAAATAGAACTAATAAAACATTGTATAGCAGAAATACAATCTAAAAAGAAAGTACACAATAAGCAGTTAAGAAAATACATAGCTTATTTAAAAGTAGCAGAAAAGAGGTTGAATATAAATGATTAAAAAGAAAACTGCTAAAAGAAGAAAAAGCAGAAAAGAAATAGAGAAAAAACTAAAAGCAGAAAATGAAGAAAAATATTACTTTGAAGAAGAAACAATAAAAGAATTAAATAAACAATTGAAAAAAATCTATTAAAAAAGGAGTTAAATAATGATAATAAGAAATATGAAATTGAAAGATATAAAAATAAGAGAAGACTTTAAAAGAACACAACCGAGCAAGAATAAGATGAAAGAAAAATGGTTCTTTTACAGAAAGACTGGAAGTCTAGAATCAGACATAATTATAAACAAAAACGGTTACTTAATAGACGGCTATACTAGTTATTTGATAGCGGAAGCAGATAACATTAAAAAAATAGATGTAATAGTAAAATATAAGTAATTACGAGAAAGGGAGAACTATATGAAATATGCATTGATAGATACTTTTTGGGGATGGCTAGCAAGACCAATTTTGCTATGGAATTTAAATGATATTTGTACGGTAGTTTTAGAAATAATAGTAATAAAAACATGGTTTAGCACAATAAAAGAAATGCTAAAAAGTAGGAGGAGAAGATGAGTGTTAAAGGAAAAGTAAAAAAATTAAATAAGGAAATAAAAAAATTACAGGAAGAATTACAGACTTATCAATTATCTAATAGTAGATTAAGAAATAAGAACGACAGGTTAAAAACAGAATTAGAAGGACAAAAAGCAGATAAACAATATACAGAAATATTAAAAAACATAGTTAAATTTGCAATAACTAATCATATAGGGAATTTAAGAGGTGGAATACAAATAGAAAGATACGGAATAGATAAAATGCAAGATTTAAGACTAAGTATAGATTATCAACCAGAATTTAATAGTTACACAATTAGAGTTAATTATTAGGAGGAGAATAGATATGTTAAAAATAAGAGATGATGTAGATTTAAAAGAATTAGAGAAGTTTGGATTTTATAAAACTGCTTGGAAAGATTCGATGTCAGCTTGTAATGGAGATTTAAATATAAACACATATTCAAGAAAGTTATATGTATATACATCAAAAACGGAAGTTTTAAATGTATTATACGATTTAATCAAAGCAAATTTAGTCGAGAAAGTAGAGGGATAGAGTATGGGAAAAGAATTAATAGATTATATAGAAGAATTAGAAGTAAAGTGTACTGAAGAATATAACATAATAAAAGCAAAAGCCTATAATGTCAGAATAGAAGATAATTATGCAATACAGTTAAGAGATGAATTTAATAAAAATGCTGGAAAATATGAAATAGTTGCTCAAATAAAAAGAAAAATATTAGATTTATTAGAGAAAGGAGCAGAAGAATGAAAATAGAAGAAGATATAATTTTATTAAAAGATTTTACAGAAGGCAATTTTAAAAGAGATAAGCTAGAAAATTATAAAGGTTCTTATAAAATGGGATATTTTTATTATAAAGATATACAACAAGCACTAGAGCATATTTTATCAGATTATAAAAGAGTATTAAAAGAGAATGAAGAATTAAAACAAGATAGGAATAATAATTATCAAATGATAGCATTAGCACAAAATGAAGCGTTAGGATATATGCAAGGATATGAAGATGGTAAGAAATTAAAGAGAAGTGCTATTGCAAATATAGTAGAAAATCAACAGTATTATATAATAAAAAAACAAATTGAAAAATATGAAACATATATAGAACAGCTAAGAAAGGAATTAGGACAAAAAGATAAAATAATAGATTTAATGGCAGACCAATTAACTACACCGATTCACGACAAAAAATGGATAAAAAAATATTACGAAAATAAAGTAAACGGAGGTAACGAGAGATGAAAGATTTAACAATATATGCAATAACTACTATAATATGTCTTACAATAGTACTAGCAAGTATAGTAATAACAATAAATACAAATAAAGCAGAAACTGTAAACACAGAAATAGAAAATTGCGAACATGACTTTGTGATAACAAGCAAATATGATTTTTGGAGAAGCAGTTACAAGACAATTTCAAAATGCACAAAATGTGGAAAAGTTGTGGAATAGGAAGTGATACAAATGAAATTAGAACATGTATACAACACAGTACAAAAAGCAATGACAGAATTAGAAAGTGTTGATTTAGTAGATGTATCAAAAAGAAAAGAAAGTCAAGTTAAAGTAAATAAAGTATACGACATATTAGATAATTTTAAAGACGAATTAATAAGAGAAAAAATAAAAAACAGGAGGTACAAATGAATAAAAGTCAATTAATAGAATTGTTAAAAGAATATAAAGAAAATAAAGCTAAATTAAATATTAAGCTTAAAGAATTAAAGACAGCAAGAATAAAATTAAAATATGTTGATTCTGATACGAATATGATATCTTCGTATGGAGATAATCAAGATATACATAGTAAAAACCAAATAAGTGATAAAGTGTCAAGAAAAGTAGAAGAAAACGACATAAAAAGAATTGAACTGGAAAATAAAATAGAAGAATTAGAAGAAGAAGTCAGAGAACTAAGAGAAAAAGTAGAAGCGGTTGAAGATAGATTAGAAGGTTTGAAATATAAAGAAAGAGAGATATTAACAGCTTATTATGTAGAAGGAAGAACGACTGAAAATATAGGAAATAAGTTATGCTTTCAGTTATATAATCAGACGAGAAGCGGAAGACACATACAAAGAATAATAGAGAAAGCGACTGAAAAAATGGTAAAATTATAAATGTCGTAAAAATGTCGTAAAAATGTCGTAGTATTATACAAAAATATATAGTATAATAACAATAGTAAAATTGTCGAAAAGCAAAAAGGTCCATAAAAAATTTTTAAAAGAGTAAAAAAGAATAGATGCTTTAAATGTCTATTCTTTTTATTATGCAAGAAAGAAGGAATAAAAATGAAAAGAGAAAATTTAATAAGTATATTTGATACTGCAAAATTAATGAAGAATGATATAGCAGTAGAAGTAACAATACCAGGACAAGAAACAACAGAAGTAATAGTAAATAGATATGAAAATTTAGATAATAAACTAGCATTTTATACAAAAGCATATGATGAAGATTGTATACATTGCATGAATAAAGAAGTAAGAATAGTAAACGCATGGTGTGTAAATTTTTTTAAATATTATGACAGTAGAAGCGGAGAACTTTTTACAAGTAATTAATTAGTTATTACCAGTATGCTAGGTAACTGATAATATAAATAAAGTTTGTTATGTTGGGTTGAATGTAATAAACCTCCTTTCGAAAAAAACTGATGTATTATAATATAGAACTTTCCTAGCGAGTTCTAATTTATATTTATAAATAGTATTTAGTACATATAAGAAATATCTATGAACGTTGATAGTGAGGAAACTTTAAGTATAGAATAAGAGCTAGCTAACTATTCTAACTGTAAAGAATATAATGAGATTTATATGTATTAAGTAGTGTTTATAATATAATGAAAGAGGTGTTGTTATGAGTATACAAGAAAAAATACAAGAACATGTAAAAGAGAAGTGTAGATATTGTTTAAAAGAAGATTGCGATGGAATACATGTAACAGTAGATAACAAAACAAGGTGTGAGAGAGATGAAAAGTAAGTGTTTTGAAGATAGTATATGTAAATACTGTAAAGCACAATGTAGTAAAGCAATAATTGTAGAAGAAAATAAAGAAATAAAAATAATAAGATGCAACAATTATGAAAAAGATGAAAGTAAAATAAAAGGTTATGTAAAACCTAAGGAAAGAACAGCTAAGTTTAATAAAACAATAATGGGTTTAAGTAATCCTAGTTGGAGTTAAAAAAGTAGGTGAGTGAGGTGGCAAAATATGACTGGAAGCAGTTAGAGAAAGAATACGTATTAAGTAATTATAAATCAGTAAGTGCATTTTTAAAAAATAAAGGCATAAAAGCTACTGGAAACACTAATAAACAAACAAAAGGATGGAAAAATAAAAAGGCTAAAAAAGAGCAAAAAAAGAGCAAAAAAACAATAGAAAAGGCAATAGAAAAAGAAAGTGAAAAAGAAGCTCAACGAATAGTAGATATAAAAAATATTGCAAATGATTTAGCACTTAAAGTAGTACAGGCAAGTAAAGAAACAAATTTATATATAGATGCTGATGGAGAAATACAGAAAGGTTTAATTAACACAAAAGGGTTAAAACAAATTACATCAGCTTTAAAAGATCTACAAGACATACTGATTAATAATCCACAATCCTATGAACTAAAAAAGGAAAAACTACAATTAGAAAAAGAAAGGGAAGAGAAAGATAATTGGTAAAGTAAAGATGTATACATTAAGCAATTTTTATAGAAGCGATGAATGGGAAAAACTTTTACAAGTTATTAAACTAGAACGTGTAAATGAAGATGGGAATTTATATTGTGAACATTGTGGTAAAGAATTAGTAAAAGCTTATGACATAATAGGACATCATAAAATAGAGCTAACTAATGCTAATGTAAACGATTTTAATATTAGCTTAAATCCTGACAATATAATGCTTATACATTTTAAATGTCACAACCAGATTCATGAAAGATTTGGATATGAAAGAGCTAGAAAAATATATATTGTGTATGGCTCACCTTGCAGTGGTAAAAGCACATGGGTTAAAGACAATGCAAGTAAAGATGATTTAATCATAGATATGGATAAGATATGGGAATGTATTAGCAGCTGTGACAAATATAACAAGCCTAACAGATTAAAACAGAATGTATTTGGAGTTCATAATACATTAATAGAGCAGGTTAATTTAAGAGTTGGCAAATGGAAGAATGCTTTTATTGTCGGAGGATATCCTTTACTTATGGATAGAGTTAGGCTTGCTGATAAGTTAGGAGCAGAACTAATACATATAGATACAGACAAAGAAACCTGCTTAAGTAGAAGTATTGATAATGAATGGAATAAATATATAAATGATTGGTGGGAAATGTTTCAGCCAGCCCCCCTATACAAATGATAAATTAATGCTTAAGGGGACTGTAAGGGGAAGGTACTTTTTACCGAAAGCTAAAAATTCATTTTTTTCATCGAAAATTCATAAAAATTATGGATTTATAGTAAAAATCATAAAAGTTAACAATATTTCTTTAAAGTAGAAAAAGAAGGTGATGTTTATTGACAAGACGAGAAGAACTGGACAATATTTTTAAAAATGTCGACAAAGACAAAAAAACATTGATAAATAATTTAATAAATGAAGTGATTTTTTTAGAAGAACAAATGGATAAATTAAAGAAATTACCTTTTATACGAGTAAATCCTAAAAATAATGCTGAACAAAAGGTAACTTCAGCTGCAAAATTATACAAAGAACATTCACAAAGCTATATGAATGCAATCAGAATACTATGTTCAATTACAAACAATACAGAAGAAATAGAAGAAAGTCCATTAAGAACTTATTTAAAGGAATTACAAGCAAAATATGCATAAGATAGATTTTAAAGATACATATTTATTCAAGTACCGTGAAGAAATTCGTAATCGGAAATATAAAAGCTGGGTTAGATATGGTTATGGAGCTTGACAACTTAATCGAGGATTTTTATTGCGATGAATATAAATATGATGTGGCTGATGCTTACATGCGAATTGATTTTATCGAACATTGCGTAAAACTTACCAAATCACCGTTTTATGGCAAGCCAATGGTTCTTCTATTATGGCAAAAAGCATTCATTGAAGTTGCGTATTCATTTAAAATATTGTCAATGGATTCAGGAAAATGGGTGGATAGGTTTCAAGAAATATTATTAATTATTTCTCGTAAATGTGGAAAAACAGAACTTATAGCAGCTTTAGAACTTACAGAAATGATAATAGGAAAACCTGGTTCTGATATTGTTTGTTCTGGAACTAATGATGGAACGGCTGATTTATGTTATCAAGCAATTGATACAATGAGGTTAATTATAGACCCTAAGAGCTTAGATACATGGAGAAATCAAAAAGGAATCAAGTGTTTTGCAACTAAGAGCAATATTTATAAATTATCAGATAGTAGCAGACAAAAAGAAGGTAGAAATATAGACTTTGCAGGTATCGATGAGGTTTGGTCTTTATTAGACGACGGTATTTACAAACCAATCCAGCAATCAACTTCAACGAAAGATAGTTATAAAATATTTATGTTTGGTTCAGAAGGTTTTGTAGCAGATGGATTTTTAGATGACCAAACGAAAAAATATAGAAGAATTATCCGTAAAGAAGATGATAGTGAAAGTTCAAAAAGAAAATTACCCTGGATTTATTCTATGGACGATGAAAGAGAAGTTTGGGATACAAATGAAGAAGGCATAAATCCGTTATGGGAAAAAGCAAATCCTTCTATTGGAGCAATAAAAAAATGGTCATATTTGAGAGATAGAGTTGATGAAGCGAGACAAAGTAAATCAGATAAAATGTTTGTACTTGCAAAAGATTTTAATTTTAAAGTATCAAATGGACAAGCATGGCTTAATAGAGGAGATTACGAGTACATTACTAATACATTTGATTTAGAAGATTTTAGAGGAAGTTTAATATTAGGAGCAGTCGATTTATCTGAAACAACAGACATGTCAAACGCAAAGATATTATTAATGAGAGCAAATGACAAAACTAAATATATTTATACTCATTACTGGATACCTGAAAGTAAGCTCGACAATTCTGATGATAAAGAAGCAGGAGCAGAATATCATGAATGGGCAAAGCAAGGATTATTAACAATTTGTGAAGGAAATGAAATAGATACTGCTAAAATTGCAGATTGGTTTTATCAATTATATAAGGATTACGACTTAAGACTTTACAAATGTGGATATGATCAAAGATATGCTAAAGATTTTTTAAACAGAATGGAAGATTATCATTTTGAATATGAAATGATTTATCAGAACAAGTTTGTAATGTCTCCACCTATGAAATTGGTAGAAGCTGATTTTACAAGTCAACTAATCAATTATAATCAAAACGAAATAGATAAATGGTGTTTAGGTAATACAGGAGTTTTAATTGATGATTTAAGTTACTGCATGCCAATTAAACAAAAAAATCAAAAATCAAAACGTATTGATGGTGCAGTAGTATTCATAATCCTATATGAAGTATTTAGAAGATATAGAAGTGATTTTATGAATAATTTGAAGGAGTAGAATATGAAAAATTATAAAATTAAATATCAAAAGGGATTTGATATTCATATTGATAATATAAAGACAACAAGTAAACCAGAAGCGGTTTATTTTTTTTATATGAACAATCGAAATGTTGATATTTTAGACATTGAGGAGGTGGACGAAATTGGGAATAATTGATTTTGTAAATAAATTCAAAAAAGAAAAGGAAAACAAAACATATGCAAAAATGTTAAATGGGTATATGCCAATTTTTAGTCAATTTGGTCAAGATATTTATGCAAGTGATGTTGTGCAACAAGCAATTAGTTGCATAGTTTTTGAACTAAAAAAGCTAACACCTCAACACGTTAGAATGAACGGAGCAGATCCAACACCTGTAAGTGATAGCACACTACAAAGATTATTAAGCCAACCAAATGAAAAAATGACAACAAGTGAATTTATTGAAAAAATATTTTGGCAACTATTTTTAAATTATAACAGCTTTATAATTCCAACATACACGATTAAATTTGATAAAGATGGAAATAAAATCAAAAGTTATACAGGATTATATCCAATACAACCTGTTAATGTTGATTTTTTACAAGATTCAACTGGAAAATTGTTTGTAAAGTTTAAATTTTTAAATGACTATGAAACAACATTAAGATATTCTGACGTAATACATATTAAATATAAATATTCTATTAATGAATTTATGGGAGGAGACAATACAGGACAACCCGACAATACAGCTTTATTAAAAACATTAGAATTAAACAACACATTACTTGAAGGAGTTTCAAAAGCTCTTAAAAGCTCATTTTCAATTAATGGTGTAATTAAATACAACACTCTTTTAGATGACAAAAAAATGGAGAAAGCAATCAAAGAATTAGAAGAACACTTAAAAAATAATGAAAGTGGATTTTTAGGGCTTGATATGAAAGGAGAGTTCATTCCTCTTCAAAATAAAATTCAATTAGTTGATGACAGAACACTTAAATTCATAGATGAAAAAATACTTAGAAACTTTGGTGTATCACTTTCTATACTTACTGGAGATTTTACAAAAGCACAATATGAAGCTTTTTATCAAAAGACATTAGAACCGTTAATCATAAGTATTTCTCAAGCGTTTACTAAAACGCTATTTACAGATAGAGAAAGAGGGTTTGGAAATCAAATTAAATTCTATCCACATGAATTAATTTTCATGGAAACAGGACAAAAAATAGAATTGTTTGATTTACTTATTGATAGCGCAAGTTGTTTTAAAAATGAAGTTCGTGTTGCGTTTGGAATGCAACCATTGCCAGAGCTTGTTGGACAAATTGCTATGTCTAGTAACAAAACAAATGCTGAAAATAATAAGAAAGATGATAAAAATAATAATATTAACAATAAAGATGATGATAAGGAGGATGAAGATGAAAAAGAAAAAAATTAAAGTTATTAATGATAATGAATTAGTAAATCGTTCATATACTGCAACTTTTAGAACAATTGAAGATGAAGAAGGTTCAATAATTGAAGGAACGCCAATCGTATTTAATCAAGATACCAAGTTACAGGATTGGACAGGAGAATATATTGAAAGAATTGATGCCCATGCACTAGATAATGCAGATTTAAAAGATATTAGATTATTTATTAATCATGACACAAATAAAATCGCATTAGCAAGAACTAAAAATGGTAGAGGAACAATGTCATTCAGTATAGATGACGATGGATTACATATAAAAGCAAATTTAGATACAGAAAACAATCAAGAGGCACGAAGTTTATATTCTGCAATAAAACGTGGAGATATGGATGGAATGTCTTTTATGTTTAGAATAAAAAGTCAAGAATGGCTTAATCTTGACTCTGATTGCCCTACTAGGGTTATTAAAGAGATTTCAATAGTTCATGAGGTAAGTGTTGTGAATTTTCCAGCATATCCTCAAACTTCGATAGATGCCAGAAATATTTCAGAGGAAACTGAATATTCACCTCTAGAGGAAGCTAGAAAGGCAGCGGAGGAAACCGTAGAAAAGAAGAAAAATGAACTTGAAATGTATAAATTAAAAAATCAAAATTTATTAAAATTAGGAGGAATGTAAAATGTTAGAGTATTTAAAACAATTATTAGCAAAAAGAAAGGCGAAATTAGTAGAATTACAAAAAAGAAATTCAGAAAGTGAGAATTTAGAGGAAGTAAGAAGCTTAGGTGTAGAAATCGCAGAAGTTCAAGAAGAGGTTAGAAGTTTAGAGGCTCAAATTGCTAACATAGAAGCACAAGATAATCAAGGAGCAAATAATCAACAAGATGAACTTAGAGGAGTATTTAATCCAAACATGGCATTAAATGTAGTTGGAAGTTCACAAATGAATAATGGAACAGTAAGAAATGAAGATGACCCAAGAGCAACAATGGAATATAGAACTGCATTTATGAACTATATTCAAAGAGGAGAAGTAAACAGAGATGTTTTACAATTTGAACAAAGAGCAGATAGTGCAGGACAAGCTTCCAACTTAGGAGTTTTAATTCCATCAACAATTATTCAAAAAATAATTGAAGGTGTTGAAAAAGTTTACGGTGGTATTTATTCAAAAGTTAGAAAAACAAATGTACCTGGTGGTGTAAAATATCCTATTGGTTCATTTAATGCAACATTTAAACGTATTACTGAAACAACTAAATCAGATAGACAAAATGCTGGAGGAGTTACTGGTTCAGTTGAATTTTCATATAAAATTGGTGAGATTAGACTTGCTAGAACTTTATTACAAACTGTTTTATCAGTTGAGGTATTTGAACAAAAATTTGCAGAAGTAATGGTTAAAGCGTATATCGAGGCAATGGATAAAGAAATCATGGTTGGTAAAGATTCAGCTAATCAATGTGTTGGAATTTTAAGTACAGAAGGTATTGCTAGAATACCAGCAGGAAACATTATAACATTTACAGCAGAAGAAATGGCTGACTGGACAAAATGGGAGTCAAAGTTCTTTGCTCAAATACCATTAAGTTTAGAAAATATGAATGCAGAATTTGTAATGGCTAAACAAACATATGTAAGTAATCTATGCACAATGAAAGATTCAACAGGACAACCAATAAAGAAAGCTGGATATGATTCAAGTGATAAACAACATAAATTCAACGAATATAATGTTAACAGAACTGAAAAGGATATATTTAAGGATTTTGACAGTTGTGCAGATGGTGAGTATTTTGGAATGTTCTGGTTACCGGAAGAAGCTTATGCTATCAACTCAAACCTAGAATTTACAGTTATAGATTACTTTGATCAAGAATTAAATCAATACATAAAGAAAGCATTAGTAATAAATGATGGTAAGATATTAGACCCTAAATATATCTACTTATTTAAAAAGTCAGTTCCTAAAGCATAGTAAGAGGAGATTTTCATATCTCCTCTTTAAAAATATAAGATAAGAAAGGAAAGAGTAAGATGGATAAGAAGAATAATAATGAAGAAATTCAAGAAGAATTAATTCAAAACGAAGAAGAAGTTAAGGTTGAAGAAGAGACAATTAAAAAAGAAGAAAAAAATGAAAAAATTAAATTAAAAATTAAAATAGGATTTGTAGACAAATACAATGAAAGCATTTCTTACAAAACTAATGATATAGTTAAATTTGAAAAATCTAGAGCAGAAGAACTATTAAAAGACCCACGAAAACTAGTATGTATTTGTAAATAATGAGGTGAGTATATGTTAGAAGAAGTTAAATCTAATCTAGGCATAACAGGAACATTTCAAGATGAAACAATACAAGGTTACATAGATGAAGTTAAGCAATTTTTAATTGACGCTGGTGTTGATAAAGAAATTGCTGAGTCAAAAGAAGCAATTGGAATAATAACTAGAGGTGTTGCTGATTTATGGAATTATGGGTCAGGTGGTACAAGTTTATCACCTTATTTTATGCAAAGAGCAACACAATTATCTTTTAAAGAAGGTGAAACATAGATGAGCAATTATAGACTGACAATAGAAAATCCAATTCCACTTGTTCTATTAATACCAACAAATAAAAATATTAATGGTGTACTTAAAAAGAACTATCCAACTGTAGAGAAGTCTTTATCTGTTAAAGATAAAAATGGAAATAATGCAAATTTATTTTTTGGCAGTTTTAAAACCTATGGAGGAACAGAAAAAAATGTAAACGGTATTTACTCTATAGAAGATACAGCCAATATTGAAACTTGGTATAGACCAGATATAAAAGCTAATTGTAGGATTGCTCTGGAAACTGGAGAGATTTATGATATTTTAGGAGAACCCGAAGATATTAACAAACGTCACCAGTTTTTAAAATTTAAAGTACGAAAAGTAAAAGGTGGTGCTTAACATTGGCTCAATTTAGTAATAGAAGAAAAAGTCCTAAAAGCGGAAAAACATTAGGTCTGGATTATAGTGAAGTCTACAATTTGATAAAAGAATTAGAGCGTTTAGATGGAGATGTAAAAAAGACCACAGAAGAAGCTTTAATAAAATCGCAAAAACATATTACTAAAAATTTACATAATGAAATGAAGAAACATAAACAAACAGGAGAAACTGAAAAATCAATAGTTGAAAATCCACCCGTAATATGGGTAGGAAATATGTATGCTGAAATAGATGTGGGATTTGATATTTCAAATGGTGGTTTACCATCAATATTTTTAATGTATGGAACACCGCGAGCAGAAAAAGACCAGAAACTTTTTAATGCAATTTATGGTAGAAAAACACAAAAAGAGATTTCAGAAATACAAGCAGATATATTTTTTGATGCAATAGGAAAGGCAGGAGTTAAATGAAAGAATTATTAGTTGAAATATTAGAAACTTTTGGGTTTCCTGTTCATCAGCAAGGATCTTTAGGAGCTGATGAACAATATCCAGAAAGTTTTTTTACATTTTGGAACAATGAAACATATGGAGAAGCTTTTTATGACAATAAAGAACATGAGGATATCTGGGATTTTGATTTAAATTTTTATTCAAGCGATCCTGATTTAGTAAATGTAAAGTTAAATGAGGCTATAAAACTACTAAAACAACATGACTTTATAGCAAGTGGTGAAGGGTATGATGTTGCTAGTGATGAGCCAACCCACACAGGACGTGGAATTAATATAAAAAAAATAAAAAGAAGGGAGAATTAAGATATGAATTTTGAAGAATATAGAGGTGTAGAAAATTTAGTTATTGCAGAACTAAATGAGACAACAGGTGAAGATGGAAAAATAATAGAAAAATATGGACCTGTTCAAAGACTTTCTGGAGTTCAACAAGTTAGCGGAGAAGTTAACGAAAGTTCAGAAACACATTATTATGATAATATGAGTGCAATTGTTGTAGAAAGTGAAGGTGAGGATACATACACATTAGTCGTATCAGTACCTAGTAAAAAAACAAGAGCATTAATAGAAGGATTAACTTATGATGAAGAAACTGGAGCACTACTTGGAACTAAAAAGAATAAAAAATATTTTGCACTTGGATTTATTGCAAATAAAACAAGTGGAGTAGATGAGTATAATTGGATTTACAAAGGTAAATTCTCAGGCGGAGCCAAAACACATGATACAAAAACAGACGGAACAGATACTTCAAATATGGAATACACATATACATCTATTCACTCAGCAACTAAATATGAAAAAGGTGGAAACTGTAAATATCTAAGTGTTGATAATGATGGAACAGCAGATTTAACAAATTTCTTTAAACAAGTAACAACACCAGATACTTTACAAGCTAAAGCTTAATAAATAATGAAAGGAAAATAGAAAATGGAATTAAAATTAAATATATATAATAAAAAAGAAATTGTGAAAACATACACAAATGATACATACGATTTAATGTTTGGAACAGTAGAAGACTTTCTAGATTTAATTAATCTAGATGAATTAAAAACTGGTACAGATACAGAAATAATTAAATTAGTAGGTAAAGCATGTATGAAGGGAATGAGTACTGTTAAAGCATTACTAAAAGATGTCTTTGAAGATATAACAGATGAAGAATTGAAAAATACAAAAATATCAGAGATTTCTGCTGTATTAATTAACATTGTTAAGTATTCTGTTGGCGAAATTTCAAAAGGTGCAAGAGGAAAAAACTAAGTAAGGGAAGTGAAAAATCTTCCCTCTATGAAACATTTTTCGATTTACAATTAAATATATGTGATAGATTTCCAAATCTTAATCCATTTGATATTAGAAAGCAGAAATTTTCTGAAGTATTTTTATTGATAAGAAGATTAAATAATAAAAATGCTAAAAATGAAAAAGAACCATATATGAAAAAGGTAAACGGAAAAACAAGATGTTATGTACAAGTAAAAGATAATAAATAAAAAATAAAAGATTACTTAAGCCATTATTTTTAATGGTTTAGGTATTTTTTTTATGTCTGGAAGAAGGTGAAAACATGTCGTCAAAAGAAAGAGATATTACTACAAGGTATTTATTAGATGTATCAGATTTTAAAAAAGGATTAAGTGAAGCTAAACAAAATATAAAACAAGCAAACGCACAATTTGAGGCATCTGCATCTAAATTGGACGATTGGTCAATATCTGTAGATGGATTAAAAGCTAAATTAACACAACTTGAAACAGTTTTGGAAAATGAGAATAAAAAACTCAAAACATACAAAAATCAACTTAAAGCTACGGAAGATGCATCGGAGGAAAACAAGAAACGTGCAGATGAATTAAGACAAAAAATGCAAGAATTAGCAAGTAATGGAGTAAAAACAACATCTGATGAATATCAAAAATATCAAAAAGCTTTAAATGGAGTAACAAAAGAACAAGAAAAAAATGAAAAGTCTGCAAATGATTTAAAAATAACAATACTACAACAACAAAGTACTATTAATAAAGTTGAAAAAGAACATAAAAAATATGAGAAAACGTTAGAAGAAGTAGAAAATGGAACAAAAGATGTAGATAAAGCTAATGATTCAATTTCTAAGTCATTAAAAAGAGTTGGAGAGAGTACTGATAAAACTGATTCAAAGATGGGAAATCTTGCAAAAAGTCTTGCTGGAGGTATAAAAAAGGGATTACTTGGAATTGTTACTGCTGCTACTGGAGCTGTAGCAGGTTTTTTAGCACTTGGAGTTAGTACACAGGAAACTATGGAGGATATGGGTAAATTAGAATCAGCCTTTTCTTCTGCAGGACATAGTTCAGAGACTGCTAAAAAATCATTTTTAGGAATGGTAGGTATATTAGGAGAAACTGACCAATCTGTTGAGGCAGTTAATCATCTAGCTAAATTAACAAAAAATGAAGAAGAATTAGCAAAATGGACCAATATAGCAACAGGTGTATATGCAACTTTTGGAGATTCTTTGCCTTTAGAAGGGCTAACTGAAGCGGCAAATGAAACAGCTAAAGTAGGACAAGTGACTGGACCTTTAGCGGATGCTTTAAACTGGGCAGGGGTTAGTGAAGACAAATTCAACCAATCTCTTGCAAAATGTAATTCAGAACAAGAAAGAGCAACATTGATTACAAATACCTTAAATGGATTATATGATGAGGCATCTAAAAAATATAAAGAAATAAACGGAGATTTAATTGCTTCAAGAGAAGCAACTGCCAGTCTTAATACAGCAATGGCAGAAATCGGTAAAGTTTCGATGCCAATTGTAACAGCTTTAAAACAGGGGTTTTCTGATTTTATAATGACTATAATTCCAGGAGTTCAACAAATTGGTAGTGGAATAAAAGGTTTAATAAATAATATTGAAGGATCAAAGGAAATGCTAACAAGTGGAATAACAGTTGTAATTGATAAAGTTTTAAGCAAAATAACTGAAATACTTCCAAATGTTTTGGAAATTGGACTACTGATTGTTAAATCTTTATTACAAGGAATTATGAATGCTTTACCGTCTGTTATAACTACTGTTATGGGTATTATTCCGCAAGTCACACAATCAATTTTAAGTTTACTTCCACAATTAGTAAATGTTGGTGTAGAAATTATAACTAGCATATTAACGGGCTTAGGACAGATGATACCTCAAATTTTAATTCAAATAATTGATATTATACCTAAAATAGTACAAGTATTAGTCGATGGTATTCCTCAATTATTAACTGGTGCTATTGATTTCTTTAAAGCTATAATACAAGCATTACCCAATATATATACTGCTTTGTATATTGCTATACCACAACTAATTGATATGATTGTACAGCTTTTAGTTGAAGGGATACCGACACTAGTAAATGGTGCTTTAGATTTATTCAATTCAATAATTCAGGCAATTCCTCAATTTATCCCGATTCTAACCGATAAAGTTCCACTTGTAATAAATGCTTTAGTTACAGGTTTAATAAGCGGTATAGATGCAATAATGCAAGGGTCAATTCAATTGATGACCGGAATTATACAAGCATTGCCTATAATAATAAATGCCTTAGTTCCAGAAATACCTAAAATTGTATATACGATAATAGATATTTTAGTTAAAAATATACCTATTTTATTAAAAGCTGCTATTGATTTTTTTATGACTTCAATACAAGCAATACCTGTTGTTATCAAAGAATTGTCTAAAGCTCTACCACAGATTGTAAAAACTATAACAGATTTTTTAATAAATCCAGCGAACAACTCGTTTGGAGATATGTGGAATGAAATTGTGAACATTTTTAATGGAGTAGGTACATGGTTTGGCGATAAATTTAAAGAAGCATGGGACAAAATAGTTGAAATTTGGAACCATGTTGCCACATGGTTTAATGATAATGTTATAGAACCTATAAAGACATTTTTTAGTCCGTTGTTCGATTTCTATAAAAATTTATTTCAAAGTATTTGGAATTTCATAGCAAGTGTATTTACGGTAATAGGACAATTAGCAGAAGGTTGTTGGAATACAATTAAATTGATATGGGGAATAGTTGCAGATTGGTATAACAATACTATTATTCAACCTGTTATTGGATTTTTTACTGACTTATGGAATACAGTTTCTACAAAAGCACAAGAAACATGGGATAAAATTAAAGAAATATGGAGCGTAGTTTCAGAATGGTTCAACAATACAATTATTAGTCCTATCTCTAATTTCTTTAGTGGAATGTGGGATGAAGTAAAAAATGGAGCTTCTGATGCATGGGAAGGAATAAAAAATGTATTTTCTAAAGTAACTGATTGGTTTAAAGATAAATTCAGTAAAGCATGGCAAGCAGTAAAAGATGTATTTTCAACAGGAGGGAAAATATTTGATGGAATAAAAGAAGGAATAACATCAACATTTAAAACAGTAGTAAATGGAATAATAAGAGGAATGAACAAGGTAATTAAAATTCCTTTTGATGGGATAAACAATGCTTTAGGAAAAATTAGAGATATTAATATTGCAGGAACACAACCTTTTAAGCGGATTAGTTGGTACTATTAGTACACCTCAAATTCCAGAGCTTGAACGTGGTATTGGGTTAGCTAAAAAGGGACATCAATATTTGCTCGAAGGTAATGGAAATGAGGCAGTAGTTCCACTTGACAAAAATAAATATTGGACAGGTAAAGTAGCTAGTGAAATAAAGTCTCAATTGTTAAATGAAAATGACAATATGAATTTAAAAGATGTATTTAAATCTCTGTGCAGTAATATCGGAAACGAGATTAATTCAGGATTAAAAGGAAACGTACCAAACAATATAACAGTTCAATTTTATCCACAGCAAATGAACGATACAGAGTTAGAAAAGGCATTTAACTACATAGATAAACGATATGGAATGCAGTATTCCATCTAAAATAAAGGGCAGTCAAACAAGACTGTCTTTTAAAGTGTTTTATTAAATTACAAGGAGGTCTAAAATGTGGTAAGAGAATTTAAACTTGTAAATGAAAAAGGGCAAGAATATTCTTTAATGAATATAAATGATTATTGCTTATTAACAGAACCTACTGGGCTAGGATATAGTTATTCTACAGAATACGAACGTTTAGGAAATACATTTATAGCTAATTTAAGAAAAGTAGAACAAGGGCAAATAAATGGTATAGTAAATTTTCTGAAATATGATAACTACAAAAATTTTATAGACTTTATAGAAAGTTCAGAAAAATTAAAATTTTCTTATAAAATTCCATTTGAGCAAGGTGTAAAAGAATATTTTAAAGATGTAAATATTCAAAGTGTACCAAAATCTGAAATACAAACAAATGGATTAATATCAGAACCAGTGGTTTTTGATTGTTTAAGTCTTTGGTATGAAGAAAATACAGTAATATATACAATACAACCTGAAACAGGAGAAATAAGATGGGATTTTAGATGGGATAGTAGATTTATAGATTATGATACAAGAAGCTTATCTTACATAAATAAAGGACATGTAGAAGCACCTGTTTTAATTGAAATGTTGGGGCATTTAGTAAATCCGAAAATTGAGCTATATATTGAAGGAGAACTGTATCAAACAGTTGCTTTTAATGTAGAAATAGCAGAATATGAAAAACTGTTGTATGGGACAAAAGAAAATGAGTTCTATATAAGAAAACAAAATACGGATGGAACGATAGAGGATTTATATGATTTGGATTTTATCGACTTTTACAATGATAATGTTATTAGACTACCTTTAAATAAATCTTGTGAAATAAGGTTAAAAGCAGATAATGAAGTATTAAATGCACAAGTAACTATATTAGCTTACTATAAAGCTGTATAAAGGAGTGTTAATATGAACAATATGACAATAAATTTTAATGAAAGAAATTATCTAGCAACTTATAATGAACAAACAGGATATTATGAAGTAGAAATAATAGCACCTGCTATAGGCGGAATATACAATGCAGATATAACATTTACAGATTTAGCAGGTAGAACTTATGAAGATACTCAAAAGGTACAAGTTTTTACTAAAGAAAAAATAAAAATAGAAACTAATAAAGTTTTTGTTTGGATATTTGATTATAAAAACTTTAAAGTAAAAGATATAGTAGAAATAGCAGATTATGAAATATGTATAGACGAAGAAACAAATGCTACTACATTGTTAAAGATTCTTAAGAAAACAAATGCTAAAGCAAGAGATATAATAGCAGTAAAGAAAAACAATGAGGTTGTTTTTTGGGGAGTAATGAAACAAGTACAGAATGAAGACCGGCAAGCTACTTTATGAATTTGTTTTAAAATATATAACAAACATGTTTGATCAAAACGTTAAATTAGAACATGAGGAATTAATAAAAACAACAGGAATAGAAGATTTTATTGCAAAAGCTATAACAGACAATTTTATTTCTAATGCAGATACATTTATTAATAGAAATTACTTACAAGTAGTTGCGAAGACACATACTAAAAAACAAACGTCTGTAACTAATGTTCAAGACGGAATTTACAATCTACATACATATATGACAAATTGTACACAAAATTATGATATTGTGTACGATTTTTCTATTGTAAATAAAAAATTAGTAATAACAATAGAAAATAAGTCGTATAAAAAACAATTAATAGATGTAAAAGCACATGCAATATCTAATTATTCAGAAGTGTTTGAAACTGATGTAGTAAGTAAAGTAATAGTTTTAACAAGTACACAAACTTATACATTGTATTTAAAAAATGATAGGACTACTACAACGAACATGAATGACACTAACAGAGTAGAAGGTAAAGTAGAAACCGTTTATACGGAAAACTACGAAGATGCACAACAGAAAGCTTTAGATGTGATGAAATCTAATTCTTATAATCATAACATTACATTTAATTTATATGACAAAATAATGAAGATAGGAACACCTATTGCAATTAAAACTAAAGAATCTTTAATATTTGATACTTATATATCTGCAATAAAAATAACACAAGATAAGTTTATTGAGTATACATGCGGAAATATAAGAATTAAGTTTATAGATAAAATTAATCAAGAGAGGAGAAAATAATATGTTAAAAGGACATGTATTTAGTAAGCAACTTTTTGGAAATCCGATTTTCGCACTATTTATAAATACTTTTTTAAACGGAATCAATGGGGTTTCTAACAATTATAAAAACGGAATGCAGGTAACGTATAATGGAAATATAGTAACAATACAAAGTGGGGCAGCATGTATTCAAGGTAGATTTCTAGAAGAAGATACATCTTCTAGCATATCTGCGGGAACAAGCACTGCTTTTTGCAAATTAGTTATAGAGATAGATTTAGATAAAACAAACACAGAAAATGAGTTTAATCAAGGTGTCTATAAGATAGTAAAAAGTACAAACAGTTATCCGGTTTTAACACAAACTAATATAGTTAAAAATAATTTTGGAAAATATCAATATGAATTAGCAAGATTTAAAACAGGAGCTAATGGGATAACTGATTTTCAAGATATGAGAACGTTTTTAGATTTTGATTCTATATACAATTCAATAACATCAGAATATAGAAGTATATTAACACAGTTACAAAAAGAACTATCTGAAGTAGAGAATGGAAGTGCTTATATTTTAAACGAAGTAGAAGAAGAAACTGTATCGGGAACGGAAGGAAGTTTAGATGAAGGAAGTTTTTCTTATATAGCAACTTTTAAAAAAATAGGAAAAATAGTAAATGTAACTGTCACGGCAACGAGTAATATGAAATACGGAATGACTATTCATAATATTCCGAGTTTTGCAAAACCTTCGAAAATTGTTAATGGCGATTCAATAGCTAGTTCAGTATTAAAAGACAGCGGAAACACACGGCGGAGAGGGTATTGCAGCTATATATGTTTCAGAAGAAGGAAATGTTAATATAAAAATATATACAGAGCAAGACAGTGCAAATACAAAAATGAAATTTGTTGGCAATTTAACTTATATATGTTAGAAAGTAGGAAATAAAATGTTTGAGATAGAAGAAAAAATATTAGAACCGAGTAAAATATATGCAGATTCTAGTTTTTTATTAAAAATACGAGTAAAAAACACATCAAAATTATTAAGAGTAAAAGATATAAATTTTATGTTTGTAAAAGATTACAATATTACACCAATAAATTTATTATCTACAACTAAAAGTAATGCTGATAAAAAGATAGATGGAAGCAGCTATTTTTAAGACTTTAATTAAACGAAAAAGTAGAGAAACAAGAAAAAATAATAAATAAATTATTAGAAAAATTAAATATAAAAAAGGAGGATTTAAATGCTTAAAACTGATTTTTTAGGACTTAATTATCACCCAAATCCGGCAACAAACACAGACGCAGTAGATGCAGAGAAATACTTTAACGAAAATTATTTTACAATAGATGCAAATGCAAAATCTGTTAATGAACAATTAAATAAACAGATTCGCAAAGTTGAACAACTTCAAACTGAGAACAACGAGTTAAAAGCTCAAATACCAGAGCGGTAATGTAGAAGGCAACAGTGTACATATAGAAGACAGTTCGAACTTAGAGATGAAGTGGAAATTAAAAGGTGGGCATAAGCAAAAGACAAGGAGCGGCTATAATTTTTGGAAGCCTTTCACATCACAAACCAAAAACGGAGTAACTTTGACAGTAAAAGACGATGGAAGTTATGTGTTAAGTGGAACAGCAACACAAATAACATCTTTCTATGTGAACGGTTTAAATTATGA